>Ga0180221_1000016_pt1 | contig 502726 bp, 486 predicted proteins | sample eDN5th37CKraftMG_FD_151339 | JGI IMG/M metagenome (GOLD analysis project Ga0180221, IMG submission 151339) | Enriched Miracle-Growth compost microbial communities from Emeryville, California, USA - eDNA 5th pass 37_C Kraft MG (version 2) (version 2) ... | reverse complement strand
GCCCGCGAAGGGCCGAGAGCATTTCATCGTCGGAAAGGCGGAAGGAGCGCGCATTGATGATTGCTCGGGCTGCCTCGAAAATATCCCTTTCGACGATCGCCTCGAAGACCCCTTGGGCCCGGATCCACATGTCGGGATCGTTGCGGACACGCTTTTTCTTCAGCTTGAAGGAGCGCCGGTTCCAGACATTGTGGCCGACGTATTTCTCATTGATCAGCAATTGGTGGATCGTTCCTCGCGTCCAGGGGCGACCAAGGTCCGTTGGAATGCCGCGACGGTTGAGGTCATCAGCTATGTCCTGCTCACCTCGCTTGTCGTGGACGAAGTCGCGATATACCTCGCGAACGATCGCAACTTCCTTTTCCGGGCCGGGGGTCAGGATCACCCGATCGGTCTGAATGCTCTTATGCTCACCCCGCGCCAACGTGGCCTTGGTGTTCCCATGCTCGTCGACCAGAGTTCGACGAAGCCCAAAGCCCGCCGGACCTCCCTGCCGATAGCCTTTCTCGATCAGGCGCCCCTGGCCTGCGAACACCTTGGTGGATAGTTCGCGGCTGTACTCCCCGGCCATCGCGCGTTTGACGCCTTTGACGATCGTGGAGACCGGACTTCCATCATTCTCGAATTGCTCGGCGCAATACTCGACAGCGATCCCGGCCCGCTTACAGATATATTCGTAATAGGCGCTCTCATCGGCATCCTGGAACCGGCCCCACCGGCTAACATCATAGACCAGCACCATGGTGAAATTGGTGGTGCCGGCCTGGACGTCATCGATCAGCTGCTTGAGGGCGTCCCGGCCATCGATGCTGAGGCCGCTCTTTCCAGCGTCGGCGTAGGTACGAACGATCTCTATCCCACGGGTTGCGGCATAGTGCCGAATTGCATCGGTTTGGTTCTCGGTCGAATATTTCTGATGATCGGTCGACATGCGAACGTATTCGGCAGCACGGATTGCCGGTGACGTGTTCCGTTCGCATTCTGGTGGATCGTCGTTCGAGCCTTCCACTTCGCTCGTCTCCGCCGTCGTCGATGGAATCAGTTTCCGGTGCCGTGCGTTGACGGTCCGGGACCGAATCGCTCGGCGCTCAATCCCCGAGCTATAGCTGTGAAGGAAAGGGAACATGTTGCCGAAAACGGGCAAGAGTTTGCACCGTGACGAGGAGAAGCCGGCTTTCGCGGCCATGATGTCCGAAGCTCTGATCGAGGATCTGGGGCAGACCCACCGGGCGGTGAAGATTGCCATGCAGTGGACCGGTGCATGTGAGCGAAGCGTCAAACACTGGATAGCCGGCACGCACGCGCCCAGCGGAAGTCATCTGCTGGGGCTCATGCGGCATTCCGACAGTGTGCTGGAGCGATTGCTGATTGCTTCAGGAAGGCACGGCACGGTGCTGGCTGTTGATGTGACGACACTCCGCAGGGAACTGATCAACCTTCTCGCCCTGATCGATGGAAGGACATCCGAAGACCCTGAATACCGGGATGACGGTTGAGCGTCAGAGCTGTGTCCGTGGAAGTTGAGTGCACCCTGATGTCGCATATGCCGCGCTGTTTTGCATCGTTTCCCGATGCTGGACCGCAGAGTATCCTGCTCCGATCTTATGCATAAATTAAATATGAGGATTAGAAAATTTCTGCATGTTTGTCGCTACGCCCACCTCTGATCTGATCAGGGGGATTTTATGGGTTATCCAAACACGCTGTTGGCCATCGTCTTTCTGGGTCTAGCCGGGGCTGCCCAGGCCCAGACCGGCGAGGCTCCGCTTCCGTTGCAACTCGCGCAGGTTGCCGCCGAACCCGCCGCGGTTCTGCCCGCGAATACCGAACTCCTGCTTTCGATGAATCAGGAAGTGACCACCAAGGGACGGACGTGGAACGAGGGCGATACCTTCAACCTCTCGGTGGTGCAGGATGTCATGTACGGCGATTACGTCGTCATCCCCCGGGGCAGCCGGGCTGTCGGCAAGATCACCTGGCTCACGAGCAAGGGCGCTTTCGGCAAATCGGGCAAGATGGACATTGAAGTGATGTATGTCGAAGTGAACGGGCGCCGGATTGATCTTGATGGCACCTACCGCCAGGAAGGCGAAGGCAATACCGTTGCCACGGTGGGCGGTGTGGTCGTGGCCGGTGTTTTCGCCGGCTTCATCACCGGCAAAAGCGCACGCATCCCGCAGGGGCGAGAACTTGCGGCCCGTACCGCGTCCGACATAGCCCTCGCCCTGCCGGCCGATCGGGCGCGCGGTGCGAACGCACCCCTGCCCGTGAGGGAGGCTTCGGCTCCGATGAACGTCGGGGCGACACGCGAAGCCGGCCTGGCAGCGGCCAGCTGGCGAAACGGCGGGGGCCAGTAGCTGTCGGCTTCTGGCGCGCGACAGGGGCCGGCCCTTGATCAACGGAACGGTCGCTCTGTGAACGGGTGGTCGCATGTCAGGCTTGCGGAATGGACCGTTGACGGCTGATCCGATCCGGAATTGGACTTGAAGCGATAACCCGTTTCCGATGATGTGCCGGTGATCCCATGAGAGTCGTGTTCCTTTCCCTCCTGCTGGTGATCCCGGCGGCACCGGCCGGCGCCGGGATCGTGTCGGGAACAGCCCGGGTGATCGATGGCGACACACTCGAGATCGAAGGGCACCGTATTCGCCTTTACGGGATCGATGCCCCGAGCTTCGGCAGACATGCGATCGCAATGGCGAGATCTGGGCCTGCGGGGAGGAATCGAGGCGCCAGCTCGCGGCGATAATTGGTGACACGCGGGTCGACTGCGAAGGCGACGAGAACGATGCGTATGGTCGGCTCGTGGCGGTCTGCTCTGCCGGATACGCGCAGCTCAATCGCACGATGGTCGAGAGCGGATGGGCCACCGCCTTTCGCAAATACAGCCAGGACTACATCGCCGATGAGATCCGCGCGCGCGGTGAGCGGCGCGGCCTGTGGAAGTCCACGTTCGAGCTTCCGGAGACTTATCGCATCGCCCAGGCGGCGGCGCCAATCGCCTCCGGACCAGCAACCGAACGCGCAAGACCGCGTGCGCCAGCCCCTTCCGGAGGATGCCTGATCAAGGGCAATCGGAGCCGGCGCGGAGAATGGATCTATCACCTCCCGGGCATGCCTTACTACACCGAGACCCGCGCCGAGGAGATGTTCTGCACCGAAGCGCAGGCGCAGGCGGCGGGGTGTCTCGATCAAGTATACCGAACGCCTTGCCGAGGCCGGGATCGAACCATCGGTTGGCAGTGTCGGCGACAGCTATGACAACGCTTTGGCTGAAACGATCAACGGCCTTTACAAGGCCGAGGTGATCCACCGGCGAGGTCCGTGGCGATCCTTTGCGGCCATTGAATACGCCACGCTTGAATGGGTCGATTGGTTCAACAACCGTCGCCTCCTCGCTCCCATCGGCAATATACCGCCCGCCGAAGCTGAAGACCGATACTACGCCATGCTGGACGACACCCCCATGGCCGGCATAATTTAGAACGAAGGGCCTCCGGCAATCCCGGGGCGGTTCACACCCCCTATTTCGAGAATCCCGCCCCCTTCCGAAATAAGGCTTGGATTAGAAAGATGATGGCCAATGTTATGGCCAGGAGCATAAGTGGAGCGCGCGCAGCCTCCACCCTCCCGAAGGCGAGGAGCGTTAGGCACAACACCGTCAGCCCGCCAACGCGAACCACATCCAGGGCTATGGCTAGGCGATCACTGTGCTGTAAGTTGATCTTGCATGTTCCATGAAGCGCTAAAACAGCGCCTATGAAAGTAGCTAGTACGGCCAATCCGGGAATAGGAGGATCATATACCTCTGAAAGGTAAAATATCGCCCCTGAGGTCATAACTGCATATCCTGTGTATTGTAGATTTTTCATCACTGGATACACCTTTGGGCGTCGAACGATTTCTGTGCGCCATTGGTTACCTTATCGGCGGCCCATTTTCCGAGCGGCCCATCAAACTTACCTAAGGTGTGATCGACCACCGCGGAAATGCCCTTGTTTATCACCGCGGTTAATGGCTGGCCCGACGCGGCATAGCCGACGAGCGATAATGTCGCGCTGATGGCCGAGGCCTCCGCTAGAGTTCCGGCGACAGCCTTCCCTGCTAAGAAGCGGCCGGCACGAGCTATCTTTCCGCTTCCAAGTTTGCTCATACCCTTACCCGCGATCTCTCCATACAGAGCGGCATCGAAGGCCAAGCTCGAGATATCAGCTCCAGCATCGCCAAACTTCTCAGCAGCCCTCTGGAAGCTATTGCAAGGGCGTCCGGTGCTCGCATTTGGTGGCACAGTTTGGCGTTTGCTGACCTCACCTGGGCGTACACCATCGCGCCGAGCACTCTGATTCCAGACGCCGCCTTCAAGTCGGGCTCTCAAGCGCATGCCGTTGACCTGGGCACAAATTGCATTGCAGTAATATAGGGAGGCCGTCACAGTAATTAGGTTTTTCGGCACAATGAGGCAGTTTGCCGATGACGGCCCTTCTGGCCCAGCCGTCACGGCATCGCACGTTTGCGGGGATCTTCCCGCAAGCGCTAGCCCGCTCGGATCGACGAAGTTGAGCGGGTCATTGCCGACATAGGCATACATGTTCATGCCATCGCCGTATCCGATGGGATCGGTCTGCATGAACCTTCCGAGGGTGGGCGAGTACATCCGGGCCTTGTAGTAATACATGCCCAGTTCCGGTAGCCAGGCCTGCCCGGTGTACTGGAACGTGCCGATGTTGGCGCTGTCGGGGATGCCGTACTCATCGTATTTGTTGATGTGCAGCACATTGCCATCGACATCGGTCACCGCCGTGATCGAGCCCCGCTCGTCGGTATAGAGATAGCGCCGGATTTCGTAAGCAATCCCAGCTCCCTCATACCACACCCGCGGATCATCGCCGGCACTGAGTCCATGAACATAGCGCCGCAGCAAGGTGCCCGAGGTGTTGTATTCGGCGACGAGGTCGCTGCCGTCGTAGAGGAACCGCCGCGTGCCGCTCGCCCCGGTCACCTCGTAGAGCCGCCCCAGCGGATCGTAGCGCAGGGTCGCAGCGGCCCCGCCGCTGCGCGTCACCAGACGGTTCTCGACATCGTAGACGTAGGTGTTGGTCCCGTCGCTGATCAGGTTGGCATTGGCATCGTAGCTGAGAGAGGAGAGCCCGGTGATCGCCGTGTACTGGTTGAGCCCGTTCGCCGTGTAGTTGCGATCGACCGCAACATGCCCGGTCCAGGCGTAGGCATCGTTGCTGCGCGTCGCGCTCGCGATCTGCCCTGCCGGGTTATACGTGAACGTGGTGGTGGTATCGTAGCTCGTGCCGGCCAGGTCGTGCGCCATGGACGAGACACGCGAGACCGGATCGTAACCGAACGTTGTTGGATTACCCCACATCGTGGTTGAACGATTTAGTCGGTAGATTCCGCCTAGTTGGCCCGCGCTGTTATAGGCCTGACGGAACAGGTAATTCGCTCCTTGCGTGACATACGACAGGGCGCCGGACGCATAGTGGGCGTAATCGAAGTAGTTCGCGTCCGGATGCGTGATCCGTGATAGTGCCCCCGCCACATCGTACTGATAGCTGAGTGCCCTTGAGACCCCGTCCATGTCGGTGGTGGTGCTGGTCAGCTGGCCGAGGGCGTTGAACGCATTGGTGATCCCTTCGCCGCTCGTACTGTCGAACCGGGCATAGGTCATGTTCCCGGTGAGATCATAGCCGAAGTAGACATCGCGCGTTTGCGTCGCCGCCAGGCCCGAACGCTCGGGCACGACCTTGGTGATCAGCCGATTGAGGTTGTCATAGGTCAGGCTGAGCGTCTCGCCCCGCCGCGTGCGGAAGCTGGTGACATTGCCATTGGCATCATAGCCCACCTGCTCGTAATCGGTGGTCGAGCTGACCCCGTCGGTCGTCGGGCTCGGGAACCGTGTCTTCGCCAGTCGGTCGTACCCGTCGTACTCGTACGTGGTCAGGTTGCCTTCGGCATCGGTCACCGTCGCCACCTGGCCGTTATTGGTGTAGCTCAAGACCTGCTCATCGGCGGCGAGGCCGGTTACACCGTAACCCGTAGTCACCTTAATCAGTCGATCGGCCGCGTCGTATGTATTGTAGGTGATACGGTCCGGTCCATTGGCTCCAACAGCCGCTGTCGTCGGACAGCTGCTCAATACGGTGGCCCAGCCTGTCGGATCCATCCGCACGATCGTGCATTGGACGCGGCCTACTGTGTCGTAGACCGTGTCGATGACCTGATAGTCGACGCTACCGCCCCTGGTCACTTGCCGCACTGGACGCTGATTACTGTCGTAACCGGTCGTCTGCCGCTGCGCCTCGACGAAGCTCGACCAGCCCGCCGCCGATTGCGCGGTCACCGTGCCGGTCTGCACGTAATCGATCTGCCCGTTGGCGCGGTAGGTGTACTTGGTCGCCGGGAACAGCGCCGCACCCGTATCGTCGGGATCAGGCCCGATCACCCCGGTCCGCCGGTAACCCGCGTCATAGCTCATGAGCGTTGTGTCGGCCGTTCCGGGGAGGGGGCCGTCCACGGTGATCAGGTTGCCGAAATCATCGTAACCAGCCGCTGTCACGGCTACGGCCGGATTCGCACCGGTGCCCTGTGAAACCGACTTCAACAGAAGGTTGCTCTTCACCGAGGATGATCCAGTCTCGTAGGCAACCGTCGTTCGTGCTTCGTCGGCTGTGCCACTGCAGCTGGCCGCGGTTTGGCAGGTCGATACCGACGTGAGGCGATAGACCGGACTGCCGGACGCAACGAGCGCACCCGCCGCGTTCTTGTACCACGCCTCGAGCGGCGAATATGTGTAGCGAACCTGCGGCCGTACCGCGCCGGTCGTCGGCGCCGGGCCCGTAACGGTCAGCAGACCACCATGAGTCGGGTCGTAGGTATAGTCAGTCTGCTGGCTCTTTGCGTCCTTGGTCCATGTTGGCTGGTTGCAGGTCAGGACATTGGAACAGGTTGAAGGATAGCTCGCCGTCGTCACGATGTCCGGTGGCGTACCCGGCGTCTTCGACACCTGGCGCGTCTCGGTAACATTGCCGCGCGCGTCATAGGTGAACTGCGTATAATTGCCCTCTGGATAGGTGATCCTCGTTACGCGACCATTGCTGTCATACTGGTAATTGGTGGTTTTCCCGGCACCATTGGTATCGGAGCTGATCAGTCCCGTCGTGAGGTCTGAAACCACGACGCGCGTATGACCGAGCTGGTCCGTAACCGTGGTTGTGCGCGTGCTGCCGGCATCCGCGTAACTATAGCTCCAGGTTCCATCTGGTGTCTGGACCGATGACACTTTCGAACTTGCAGTCGTTACGACGATATAGGGAGTCGAGCTTGATGGGTTCCTGATCGAAGTGCTTCCCGCAGCTCTGCTGATCGACCACTGTCCGCCGAGCGGGTCTGTATAGACGGCGCCCAGCGTTGAATCGGAGGAATAGGTCAGTTTCGGCCAAGTCCTGGTGTAGGTGCAGGTCGACGCGGCCGGATCGCAATAATCGATCGCAAGATTAACGGCGGTGGCACTGGTACGTCTTTTAAAGTCGCCAAAATCTCGTTCACCAAACGGAACTTCTTCCGCGGCATAAGTAAAACGCAATTGATATCCTAGATTACTTGTAATCGACTGCACTCTCGTGGTGGGTTGTCTGTAGCACTGCTGGGGTGGAATCAGCACTCTTTGGGGCTGCACGCCTTCCCCATCGCGCGCCTCCACGGTGGATACACCGGCAGCAATGCGCTCCTCGCACCAGGCCATTGCACCTGACTTGATCGCAAAGGTTAGCTTTTCGCCGTCCGGATAAAGGATATAGTTGATGTATGAAATATAACCGGAGCCATGATAGAAGCCGGTATAGGTGTAGTGCTCGTATGTATATTCGATCCTTAGCCCGCTGGGCTCGGTCAAAAGATACGTGTCGGCACTGTTATGAACCAGGGTTGCACCATTTCCGCTAACGGATGTGTACGTTGTTCCTGATACGAGGAACTTCTCGGTGCGGTTTCCATGGACGGCATAGACGTAACTTTGCGTCCCCTCTGTTTTCAGATGGATCTGCCCGGTGTAGTTGTAGCCGGCGCCAGGGCCTTCTTGCGTCACGAGCGCAAGGCGGGTCTGTGCATTGGGTCCGAATGTCAGATCAGTTCGCTGGAAATTGAACGCCCCGGTGACCAAATCGACGCCATTGAGATCAGCCGTAATTCTGGTCTGCACGCCGGCTATGGTGCTGGTGAGTTGGGCATGGGCAGGCGCAGTCAGCGCAAGGCAGGCAAACGCCACATACCAAGCTTTGAAGGCTAACTTTGCTGTACGAAGCGCGGGTGGAAGACCGCGAACCGATGCTCGATCTATACTGCTGCGCGCATAATCGTGTCGATTCGTTATTTTCCGCGATTGCCGGAGGCGAGGGATGAGCGCGAGGCCCCCAACTATCCATGACCAGCGCCCCATTCGCTCCCCCCTTATTATGAGCATCGATCAAGGCACAACAAAGGGGCCGGCACCTGCGGCAGGCACGAAAGCATTTGCTCTCCGAAATCGAAGGAGTCGGAGTCGACTCGACTCAAAATCTTTCACAGACCTGAACATGAGTCCAGAGGGATTGGATATATCCTGAATGGCGGGCTGCCATGATATATTCTTATACGTATTATTTACTATATTATCCGCTCAACGATCACGGTGAGTTGTCACATCGCTCAAAAAGGGCTTGCCTCACGCTGCGAGTTGCGAGACGGTTCCGCTCAGGGAGGAACGCGATGCCTCAAAAAATTCACGTAACGCTCGTCGCGCTTGCCATCGGACTTGGCTGCTCATCGGCAGCATCGGCAGCCGAAACCGTCACTTACACCTATGACGCCCGGGGGCGGGTAGTGAAGGTCGTTCATACCGGCACGGTCAACAACAATGTCCAGACCTGCTACAAGCTAGACAAGGCCGACAACCGCACCAACGTCAAGGTGACGACTTCGGGAACACCGCCAGCTTGCCCGTGATTGAGGGCGGCTCATGATGGATCCGCAAGGCTCGGGCGTTCTCGTCAACGCCGTGGACTGGTTGCAGGGCACACTGCTCGGCACGGTTGCCACGACGGTGGCTGTCATAGCGATTGCGGCCGTTGGTTTCGCGATGCTCACCGGCCGGATCAACTGGCGGCATGGGGCGACGGTTATTCTGGGTTGCTTTATTCTGTTCGGAGCGGCCACTATCGTCGCGGGTATCCGGGCCGCTGCGGCCGGAGCCTGATACGGGGGAAGCAATGGCGGGCGAACTTCGACGCGACACCGTGTTCGTGGCTTTGACGCGTCCGCAGATGTTCGCCGGCGTCACTTACAGCTTCTTCGTCATCAACGCCGTGATCGCGGTAGAACTGTTCCTGATCTTCCGCAGCCTGTGGGCTCTGCTCGCAGCTCTCGTCATCCACCTTGCCGGCATGGTCGCTTCGCTGCGCGAGCCACGGTTCGTGGATCTCTGGCTCGCGCGAGTGCGCCACTGCCCGCGCGTGAAGAACTTCGCGTACTGGCGATGCAATTCCTACCGCCCATGACGAGCCCCGAACCGCACCGGGAGAAGCCCGCCGGCGCCCACCTGCCCTACGCCCGGCACGTCGATGCGGTGACGCTCCAGCTGCGCGATGGACTGCTGATGCAAACCCTTCATCTGGGAGGTTTGCTGTTCGAGACGGCCGACAGTGACGAACTCAACTATCGTGCCGAACTGCGCGATGCCATGTTGCGGGCGATCGGCTCCTCGCGCTTCGCGATCTACCATCATGTGATCCGCCGGCGGGCCGACGTCGCGCTGGAGGCAAATTACGCCGATGCTTTCTCCCGCCGGCTCGATGCTCGCTGGCGCGAACGCCTCGCCGGCAAGCAGATGTACGTCAACGAGTTGTTCCTGACGATCCTGCGCCGGCCGCTTCAGGGTAAGCTCGGATGGGCGGATCGGCTTCCAGCACTGTTCGCGCGCGCAAAAGACGATGGCGCCATTGCGCTCGCTGCGGAAAAACGGGCGCTCGACGCCGCCCGCGAGGCGCTGACGGCGGCACTTGGCGCCTATACCCCGCGCACACTGGGGGTCTACGAAACGCGCGATGGCCTGCGTTCGGAACCTCTCGAGTTCCTCTCCTGTCTGTTCAACGGCGAAATGCGGCCGGTTGGCCTTCCACATGGCGATCTCGGCCTGCACATTCCCTGGCGGCGAGCCAGCTTCGGCCAGGATACGGTAGAGCTGGGAGCCACTGGCCCCTTGCCGCGCAAGTTTGTCGGGCTCGTCTCGATCAAGGACTACCCCGGCCAGACGATGCCCGGGATGTTCGACGAGCTCTACCGGCTGCCGTTCGAGATGCACGTCAGCCAGAGCTTCGCGTTTGTCGAGCGTACTCAGGCGCTCGGCCGGATGAACCTTGCCCTGAGGCGCATGCGCTCGGCCGAAGACGATGCCCTGAGCCTGCGCGGCGAACTGGTCCAGGCCAAGGACGATGTCGCCGCCGGCCGCGCGGCCTTCGGCGAACATCATACGACGATCGCCGTACAGACTGACTCCATTACTCTGCTCGATCAGCAGATAGCGGAGGTGATCGCTCTGCTTGGCGATCTCGGCATCAATGCCGTGCGCGAGGATGTGGCGCTCGAACCCGCGTTCTGGGCGCAGTTTCCCGGAAACTTCAAATATATTGCCCGGCAAGGCCTCGTTTCCGCGCGCAACTTCGCCGGCCTTGCATCCTTGCACAATTTTCCGGTCGGGCAGGCGCGGGGCAATCACTGGGGCGATGCCGTTAGCCTGTTCGAGACCACGGCCGCCGGTCCATACTTCTTCAACTTCCACCACAATGATCTTGGCAACTTCACCGTGATCGGGCCGTCCGGCTCAGGCAAGACGGTGGTGCTCAATTTCCTGCTAGCCCAGGCGCGCAAGTTCGCGCCCCGCATCGTCTTCTTCGACAAGGATCGCGGCGCCGAACTGTTCATCCGGGCGATCGGCGGCCAGTATGATCGGCTGCGGCCAGGCGAGCCATCCGGCCTCAATCCTCTCCAGTTGCCTGACACCCCCGCCAACAGGCAGTTTCTGTCAGACTGGCTGGGTCTCCTTGCCGGAGGGCTTGGCAGCGACGAAGCGGAACAGGTCAGTGATGCGATCGAAGCGAACTACGCTCAGCCGTTCGAACGGCGGCGTTTGCGCTATCTGGTCGAACTGTTCCGCGGCTATGGCCGGCCCCATCCCGGTGACTTACATTCGCGGCTGAAGTCATGGTGGGGGCCGGGCGAGCGGGCCTGGCTATTCGACAACGAGCGCGACCGGACCGACCTTGCCGCTGACACGGTCGGGTTCGACATGACCGCCATTCTCGATGATCCGGCAACCCGCACGCCGGCGCTTTTCTATTTCTTCCACCGGGTGGAAGAGCGGCTTGACGGAAGCCCGGCGATCGTTGTCGTCGATGAGGGCTGGAAGGCTCTGGACGACGACATATTCGTGCGGCGGATCAAGGACTGGGAAAAGACGATCCGCAAGAAGAACGGTGTGGTCGGGTTCGCCACGCAGAGCGCGCAGGATGCGCTCGAAAGCCGGATATCGAGCGCGATCATCGAACAGGCGGCAACCCAGATATTCATGATCAACCCGAAGGCGCGGGCCGAAGACTATATTAACGGCTTCGGCCTGACGCCGCACGAGTTCGAACTGGTGCGCACCCTTCCCGACAATTCGCATTGTTTTCTCATCAAGCACGGCAAGGAAAGCGTTGTCGCCCGCCTCGACCTGACAGGCGAGCAGGAACTGCTGACAATCCTCTCGGGCCGGGAAAGCACGGTGCGCCTGTTCGATAGCCTCGTGCGAACGGACGGCACACCGCCCGATGACTGGCTGTCGCTCTTGATCCAGCGGGCCGCCTGATCATGGCCTGCCCCTCCGTCACGACCGGAACGGAATTCCTCACCCGGACGCTGTCGCATCTGGATTGCCAGGCGCAGACTCTCGGCAGCTTCGGCTTCCAGTCGCTGGCGGCGCCGGGCTCTCCGGCGGCGGTGGCGCTGGCAGCGCTTCTCACGCTGTTCATCGCGCTTTATGGCGTGCGGCTGCTGTTCGGCCATCCTGACGAGCCGCGCGATATCATCGGTGCCGTGCTCAAGGTCGGCATCGTGCTGACGATCGCGGTTAGTTGGCCCGCCTGGCGCACGCTCGCCTACGACACGGTCCTGCACGGGCCGGCCGAGGTAGCCGCTTCGATCATGCCTTCCACCTTGCCCGATCCGCGCAATTCGTTCGCGGACAGGCTGCAAGCGGTCGATGCGGGGATGGCGGCGCTCACGCAGGCCGGCACCGGCCGGCAGACCGGAGAGATCATCGACGAAGGGCCAACCAGCGGTTTCCGCCAGGTCGCGCTCACCGATGAGGCTGGCCTCGGATGGGCGAGGTCCCTTTATCTTGCGGCCACCATCGGCTCGCTCGCCGCGCTCAGGATTGCCGGGGGGCTTCTGCTGGCGCTCGCGCCGCTGATGGCCGGTCTCCTGCTGTTCGATGCTACTCGCGGCCTGTTCGCCGGTTGGCTGCGCGGCCTCGCGCTGGTTGCCCTGGGATCGCTCGGGATCACCGTCCTGTTCTGCGTGCAGATCGCGGTTCTCGAACCCTGGCTTGCCGATGTGCTCAGCCGGCGCAGCCTCGGCTATGCGACGCCCACGGCGCCGACCGAACTCCTGGCGCTGGTCGGCGGGTTCGCGATTGCGGCGGCCGCGCTGATGCTCATCCTTGCCCGGATCGCGTTCCAGAACGCGTGGACAACAAGCAGACCGGTCCTGGCCCGCCTTGCGACTGGATCAGCAGACCGGCAATCACCACGGATACCCGTGGCAACCGCTATCCTGCTCCCCACCCATTCGCGAGCCGCGGCGATCAGCGAGAGCGTCGCCACGCTCATCAGACGCGAAGAAACAGAAGCACGCGGTGAGCACATTCGGCGCATCGGCGTTGATCGGGGCGGCGTGGCCACGCCGGCCCACGGCGACTGGCCTTCAGCGGCACAGGTGCCCCTTGGCAGCGGCTATCGCCGCTCCGCGCGGCGCGAGACGCATTCGCATCAGCGGCGAGATCAACACAGATGACCGATATGAGCGACGAGCGCCTCGATGAATATTACAGGGAGGCCGGAACCTGGGCCGAGGATCGGCAGCGCGCGCGCGACCGCTCAATACGGCTTGCCTGGATCGTCGCTGGCATCGCGGCCGCAATCGCGCTGGTGGAGGCCCTCGCGCTCGTCGCGCTCATTCCACTGAAACGGGAGGTACCTTATACGCTCCTCGTCGACAGGCAGACGGGGTTCGTCCAGGCCCTGCGCCCGCTCGAGACCGAAACGGTTACGGCGGATTCCGCGCTGACGCGATCGTTTCTGGTCCAGTACGTGATTGCGCGCGAGAGCTTCGATGCCGACAGTGTGCAGGACGCCTATCGCAAGGTCGGCCTGTGGTCGGCGGGTGAAGCGCGGGAACGCTACATCGCCCTGATGAGCGCCAGCAATCCGGCAAGCCCGCTGGCAAACCTCCCTCGGCGAGCGAGGGTCGATGTCGAGGTTCGCAGTGTGTCCTCGCTATCCGCGAATACCGCGCTGGTGCGCTTCTCGACCGTGCGCACTGATCCGGGCGGACGCCCACAACGACCGCAGTATTGGGCCGCTGTCATCACTTACCGGTATTCGAATGCCGACATGACGGCTGCGGACCGGTTGATCAATCCGCTCGGTTTTCAGGTTACGCGTTATCGCCGGGATGCCGAAACCCTGACAGAAGAAGCGGCGGAGGAACTGCCCGAAGCGGCGCCGATCCCCTCTACCGTCCCTGATCCGGCAAATGCGGAGCGTCGCCGGTGAAGCATTTGTCAGCACTGCTGCTGATCTCGGTAATGCCGGCTACGGCGATGGCCCAGGCTAGCCCGACGCCTGCATTCGAGGACCCGCGCCTGCAGACGGTAGCCTATGACGCAGCGCGTCCTGTCCGCTTGGTGGCGTTCCCCACGGCGAACCTCACTGTGATGTTGCTGCCGGGTGATCGGATCACGCGCGTGGTCTCGTCTGACAGCAAGGCCTTCGATGTCAGGATTACCGGTTCGCTCGACAGTCTCAACATCGCCGCGCTCCGGCCCGATGCCGTCGCCACGCTGCTCGTGGAGACGAACGAGCGTCACTACGAGTTCGATCTTGAAACCGGCCAGGGACTCGCGGCCGCCTATATCGTGCGGTTCGTGGAAAATGGCCCGTCCTCCGTCCCCTCTCCGCCTGCGGGGCCGGTAACGCCCGATCCTGCAGCACTCACTGGCGAATACAAGCTCTCGGGCGACAGGGCGCTGCGCCCGACGCAGATCGGTGATGACGGGCAGCGGACCTACATCCAATGGGGCGAGTACCAGTCGCTTCCGGCCGTATTCGGTATCGGCCCGACCGGTGCGGAAGAAGTGGTCGACGGCTATATGCGGGACGGCATCTTCACGATCGACCGCGTCTATGGCGAGATTGTGTTCCGCATCGACAAGGAGCGGGCAAAGGCCCGGCGACGGGGGGCGCCAGGCGCGCAATGAGCGACACCGCAGCCTCGCCTCTCGATGACAACGACATCCGCCCGGTCGTGCGTACGGCTGGCGGGAGCACTCGCGGCGTCTGGCTGTTCGGTGCGGCGCTGCTCATCGGCGGTCTGCTCCTGTTCAACGCGCTCAATACACATCGCCAGGATCTCGCTGCTTCGACCGTGCTTCCTCAAGGGCAAGGCGGAGGCCTGATCACGGCCCCGCCCCCCCTTGCACTGCCGCAAGGCTATGGCGAGCCATCGACTGACGCATTCGGACGCTATCTTGACCGGCGGGCGTTACCTGGAAACAACCCGGCCATTTCCGCCCCTGCGCCTGCGACCGTGACGCGGGTGATCGAGCGCATCGTTCCGGCGCAGACGCCCGCGCTCCCTCCGCAACTACTGCAACCAACCTTCCCGCCGCCCGCCCCCGCCGTCATCGAGCGGCCGGGCCTTGCCGGGACTGAAGGGGTGGAGCGCGTTGCCGATGACGAGGAGCGGGTCTCCGCCCGGCGTCTGCGCAATCCCTCCCTCACCGTCCCACAGGGGACGGTCATTGCCGCGGTGCTCGAGACCGCGCTCGACTCCACCAGGCCTGGCGGCGTTCGCGCCCTTGTTTCCCGCGATGTGAAGAGCTTCGACGGCAGCCGGGTGCTGATCCCGCGCGGCAGCCGGCTTTACGGAGAATATATGTCCGACATGGAAGCCGGACAGAAGCGTGCGCTGGTCCAGTGGCACCGGCTGACGCGCCCGGATGCGGTGATTATCGATCTTGATTCCCCCGCCGCCGATCCGCTCGGGCGGGCTGGCATCAAGGGCGAAGTCAATACCCATTTCTTCGAGCGCTTCGGAGGGGCCATCCTGCAATCGGTGCTCGACATCGGAGTCGGTCTTGCCACCCGCACGGTTGTCGATGGCGCCGTGATCGTAGGGTTGCCTGGCAGCACTCAGCAGGTCACCAGGCAACAACCGCTGAACCAGGTTCAGCCGACGCTGAAGGTCCGGCAAGGCGCGAGCGTTTCGGTTTTCGTCGCCCGCGATCTGGATTTCTCGACCGTTGAGCGCTGACGCCGGCCTCGCGCCTACGGGCTATTACCTGGGTAGCCTGCTCGCACCGCTTGCTCCGTGGATGGCGCGTCCCGACGTGACCGACATCTATGTGAACCGGGAACGAGAAATCTGGATCGAGACGCTGGGTGGAGGCATCGAACGGCACGCCTGTGCCGCGCTGACCGAACCCGTGCTCGCCCGCCTCTCGCGCCAGATCGCAGCAGGCAGTGCGCAAGGCATCAGCCGGCAATACCCACTGCTGGCGGCCAATCTACCCGATGGCTCGCGCGTGCAGGTCATCGCGCCGCCGGCAACCCGTAGGGGCCATGCGATGGCGATACGGCGTCATCTGGCCGCCAGTCTCACGCTTGCTGATTACGAAGATGCTGGCGCATTCGAGGCACCAGACGGTCTGCGCGCCCGGATAGGCGCCGAGCCCGTATTGCAGGCGGTCGCTTCTGCTGAAGTGCGGAGCATTCTGGCCAGTGCTGTCAAAGACAGGCGCAATGTGCTGATTTCCGGAGGCACCTCGACCGGCAAGACGACGTTCCTCAATGCCCTGCTGCGCGAGATTCCTACAGACGAGCGCCTGATCCTGATCGAGGACACGCCCGAGCTGGATCTGACCCATGCCAACTCCGTCGGCATGATTGCCGCGCGCAGCGCTTTGGGAGAAGCCGATGTGCGCGTCGAGGACCTGCTGATCGCGGCGCTGCGCATGCGGCCGGACCGGATCATTCTTGGCGAGCTGCGCGGTGTGGAAGCCTTCACTTTCCTGCGCGCGATCAATACCGGCCATCCCGGCTCGATGACCACCATCCACGCCGACAGCCCCGCTCGCGCTGTCGAGCAACTCGCGCTGCTCGTGCTTCAGGCTGGCTCGCGCCTCAACCGAGAGGACGTTCGCCACTATGTGCACGAGAGCATCGATGTCTTCGTTCAGCTCGAACGCCATGCCGGGCAGCGCAAGATCTCTCAGGTGCTGGTGAAGGGCTGAGCGCAATGGCGACCGCTTCCTCCCTGTTCGACGCACCGGCGAGTGCCCCGTTTGCAGCGGCGTCGGACTGGATCACCGGCACGCTGATGGGAAGCCTTGCAGTCATTCTGTGCGTGATCGCCGTGGCATTCGTTGGACTGTTAATGATCAGCGGACGGCTCGCGATCCGTGATGCGGCCCGTGTCGTGATCGGATGCTTCGTGTTACTTGGAGCGCCGGTGCTGGCTGCCGGGTTGCGTGGCGTGGCTGATGAAGCAGTCGTGGTCGTGCCGCAGAGTTCGCTGAACCTGCCTTCACCCCCCGAAGCCACACCTCGGGCACCGTCGACTTATGACCCGTATGCAGGTGCATCGCTGAGGACTGAATGAAACGGCAAACCAATCATTCGGCACTGCATCTTGAGTTCCTGGGACGGGCCACGGTGCACCTCACTGCCGTGGCAGGATTTACAGGGGGGAGCGTCGCATAGGGTCGGGGTGTTGGGGAGCGTTCATTGAACCGGGCATGCAAGAACTCCGAAGCGGTGACCGCACCTCGCTTTTGGTCTGCGGAGCCATCGCCTACCCGCTGACGCTTGCGATTTTGTATTTAATAAAAGGGGGAATTCATGCGCAAGATTGCTTATCTAGGCTTGGCTTTAACTCCACTACTCTGTCCCGCCCCCGCGTATGCCGATGGCCCTTGCAGTGGGACCGTGTTGAACTCCTATGTAACGGGATATGGGGCAGCCATTATCCGTGGTTCCTGGGGTGGCGGCTACACACAAATCTGCAGCATCACATCTATATGGAAGGGTGTATCGCCTGACGTTTGCGCCCTGTGGGTCGCAAAAATAGATTCCGCGATATCAACCGGACACACTGTCACTCTTTATTATTACGGATCTACGACATGTTCAACTATACCAACATATGGCGATTCTCCTGCTCCTTATTATGTTATGCTGAACTCTTAAAGGGTGAAATTTTATAAAATCCTTTTTGATATAAGGTTGGATTCTTATTTGGAGAACTAGCATGTTCAGAATGTCATGCACGAGCATGGCTATGATTGCGGGTGCATGCATATCTCTTCCTTCATCCGCCATAGCTTCCGAAACCATCACCTATACGTATGATGCGCGAGGACGCGTTGTATCGGTGGAACACTCGGGCACGGTGAATGATAACATCGAGACCGTTTACACTTATGATCGCGTAGACAATCGCGTGAATGTCACCGTCACCGGGGCTCCGACCGGCAATGAAGACGAGCCCGGTGAGGCCATCCCGACATACCGGCGGCGATACGTTTTCAACGGCCTGTTCGTGGTCTCGATCATCAAGAATTGAAGCGGGGGGCCTAAAGTCATGGGCAAAATCAAAATCTTATTCCTGGCAGCATTCGCCCTGTTTGGCGTCCAGCCCGCCTATGCGGCCACAAGTTGCAACGGAGCGATCCTGAGCGCTCACGTATCGAGCGACGGCTCGGTTTTGATACGCGGATCGTGGCGCAGCGATTATACGCAGATTTGCAATATATCTTCGATATGGAAAGGCATTCCTCTTGAGGTCTGTGCGCTCTGGGCGGCCAAAGCCGACGCTGCAATAGCGACAGGTCATTCTGTCACTATTTACTACAGCGCCGATTTTGCCTGCACAGCCATCCCATCCTATGGCACATCTCCAGCACCGACCTACCTCATGCTTAATTCAACCGGGGTATAACCCGGCCGCTCAAGCCACCCCATCTTGGTGAGGGCCGTGGTCGCACGCCTGGGAGGACGACGCTTCGTTCGGCCAGTAGATTTTGGCCTTATCGCGCAGATGATCAGCCTCGCCATTTTCGATTTTCGTGAGTGTCGTGTGTGCAGATCTTGCTGCCATTCTGGGCCCGATAGGGTGGCGTCCGCCGGCGCAGTAACGGATGAGGGTTCACAATTCGCGCTAAGGTCATGTCGAGATATCGCGTGTTGGCTGGAGCGCAGCATTTGCCAACCCACTGGACATATCTTTGGTGATGTGAAAGCTTCTCCTTAACAGGGGCTGATTCTCCTCAGGCTACGGGGGAAGCGGCGGTTCGCATCGGGGGATGCGGGCGAGCGTATCGGCACGCGCGGCAAAGCGCGGCGGACAGGGGGAGTAGCATGGGGCAAACCGCATCGATGCGGATTTGGCGTGGGCTTCGCGGGAGCGGCCGTTTCGTGTCCTTCGCGTTACTCGGAGCCCTGGCCGCGACGCCGGCTGCGGCTCAGGAAGCCTCTTCATCCATCATTCCGAAGAATACACCGAAAATCTGCCACATCGCCGCACAGCCGGCTGCCGCCGGCGCGGTTCAGGACGTGCGGGCTTTCTGCTGGGGAACGGGCCTTGTTTTGGGAGAGGCCGAGAACTTTCGATCCTTCACCAACCCCGCTCTCGAGGCGACGCTCGTCGAACTTGACTGGAACGGGACGAAGCGGGTGCTGTTGCTGCGGCCCGATGCCGAAGGCCGCCCGCTGCTGGAGGATCTGAGCGGGACGCTTGCCGCCGCGGCCGGTCGCGCCTCATGGTCGGGGCTCGATGGGCTGTCGCTCGATTACGGGGCGTTCGCGCAGGTAGGGACGATCGGCGTTGCGCCTGCGTCCGAGGGCAGCCCTGCAAGGGCGCAAGCGACACGCTCAGCGGCCTCCACTGAAACGGCCGCGATAAACATCGGGCAGCTTATTCGGGAAGACGAGGCGAGGCAGGCGTCGGCACGGTAGTTTCCGGGGCATTACAGGGGGAAAGATCTGTGGGGGGCAATTCGCTGGCCGGGCGGCTTTTCATTCCTGTCCTTCTGGTGCTTGCCGCCTTGCTGCCCGGGCTTCCCGCGCACGCGCAGGGCACGCCCGTTCCGCCACCGCCGGTGCGCTCGACGGTTGACGAGAGAGGGGTCGATCTCACGTCGAGAACGCCGCTCATCGTGACGCCTGATGTTTCGATCGGCCCTTCGGATCATCATGGCTTGAGCTTTTCGCGGCAGTGGGTGGAAAACGGCTGGCGTATCGTCGGTATGCCCACCCTGAGCGGCAGCACCTACAATCCCATCGTGTCGTTCCAGGGGGGAAGCATTCCCTTCAAGACCATGGTAGGAGGCGGAGGTTACGAGCCCGAGCTGCCTAGCGGCGCGACCCTGAATCCCGCGCGGACGCTGTTCACCGCTCCCGACGGGACCCAGATCGCCTTCGAGATAGTCACTTACACCTATTACCGGATGTATACCAATCTGGGGCGTCCCACCACGGTCACGTTCCCTGACGGCACGGTGTGGACCTACCATTACACGCAAGGAACCTATAACTACGCTCCGCCGGACTATGTGCCGCCGCCGGAATGCAATCCCGTTCCGAACGATCCGGTTGCTCAGGCATATTGTTATAATGATTACCTGGCGTGGCAGTTGCAATTCGTGACTTACAGGGTGGGGCGACTCGGTTCGATTACCACTTCCACGGGATACCAGATCAAGCTGGGCTATGGTTCGGACACCCTGACCCCGGCCACGGCTGAAGCCTGGCAGACCGTAACGAGCGCGAAGGCGATCAACAACGCGGTCGAATACTGTTCGCCGACCGCGTCCTGCACTCTCTCCGGCAACTGGCCGACCGTCACTTACACCGGCACGAACCAGGCACGGCCGACGGCCGTGACCGACGCCGAGGGCCGCACGACCAGCTACACCTACGACAGCCTTTATCAGTTGACCGGTATCAGGCCGCCGGGGGCTTCGGCCAATGCGGTGACGTACACATACACGAGCGGCAAGGTGTCCAGTGTTACGGTCGCGGGAGGAGGGACCTGGAGCTATAACGCAGGGACGGATAGCGGTCTCTTCTACTCCGAAGTCGGCCTCTCCGGCTCGTCAGTGAAGAGAAGGGTCCTGTTCAACGCGAATGGCAGCGTCGCGAAGGATATCAACGAGCTCGGCCAGACGACGCAGTTTGCGTATTGCACGACCAGCGACACCAATTGCCCCGTGGGTTTGCCGAAGACGGTGACGGCGCCTGAGGGCAACACAGTCACTTACGCATACGATGCGCGGGGGAACGTGACCTCGACGACGTACGCGCGCAAGCCGGGTTCGACGACGACGCCGGCGACGATCGTGACCTCCGCGGTTTATCCGTCGAGCTGTGCCAGCGGCACGCAGAAGACGTGCAACAAGCCGACCAGCACCACCGATGCGAACGGCAAGGTCACCAACTATCAGTGGAACGCGACCCATGGCGGGCTCGACTGGGTCAAGGCGCCGGCGGATGCGAGCAGCGTGCGGCCGGAGACGCGCTATACCTATGCGGCGAAGCAGGCGCGCTATCTGACCGGCCCCTCGACCTGGACCGTGGGCGCCAATGTCTATGTCCCGACCGAGGTGTCGAGCTGCCGGGTTGGGGCCAGCTGCAACGGCACGGCCAACGAGCGCGAGACCCTCGTCGCCTATCCCGCGAACACGGTGGCCAACAACCTCCAGCCCACTTCGGTGACCACCCGCGCGGGCGACGGCACGCTGGCCGCAACTACTACGGTCACCTATGACAACTACGGCCGCATGGTGACCACCGACGGGCCACTCGCTGGTACGGCGGACAGCACGCTGGCGTTCTACAACCTGGCGGGTCAGGTCACCGGCGTGATCGGGGCCGATCCGGATGATACGGGACCGGCGCTGTTCCCGGCGACGAAGTATACCTACCGCGCCAATGGGCAGATCGATTACGTGCAGACCGGCACGGTGACCGCACGCTCGGCGGCGGGCTGGTCGAGCTTCGTCGAGGCGCAGCGGCAGACCACGGGCTATGACGGTTACCTGCGGCCAAACCGGCAAGTGATCAGGGGCGGCGGCACGGACTATCAGGTCGTCGATACGGTCTACGACACGATGGGGCGGGTGCAGTGCTCTATCGTGCGGATGACCCCGGCGAGCTGGGGCACCGTGGCCAGCTCGTGCACGCCGCCGCAGGCGGGCGACCGGGTGACCTACAACACCTACGATGTGCTCTCGCGGGTGACCAAGGTGACCACGGGCTACGGCGTCACCGGCGTCCAGGCCGATGATGTGACCACGACGTTCACGAACAACGGCCAGGTGGCGACGGTGGCTGATGCCAAAGGCAACCTGACCACCTACGAGTACGACGGGTACGACCGACTGGCGAAGACCTTCTTCCCGAGACCGGGTACGGCCGGGATCAGCTCGACCACCGATTACGAGCAGGTGGGCTATGACGCCAATGGCAATGTCACCAGCTTCCGCACGCGGAGAGGCGAGACGCTCAGCCTGACTTACGACAACCTCAATCGGCTGGTCACCAAGGTGGTGCCCGAGCGCTCGGGCCTGGCGACGACGCATACCCGCGACGTCTACTTCGGCTACGACCTCACCGGGAACATGACCTATGCCCGGTTCGACAGCACGAGCGGCGAAGGGATCACCAACGCGTTCAACGCCTTAGGCCAGCTGACCGGCACCACCACCAACATGGATGGGGTCTCGAGGGCGCTCAGCTACCAGTACGATGTGGCGGGGGCCCTGTCACGGATCACGCATCCGGACGCGAATTACTTCGATTACGCCCACTATGCGTCCGGCATCCTGGCAAACGTCAAGCAAGGGGCGAACTATCTGTTCCGTCAGGCCTTCGACAGCGCCGGCCGTCCCGATAGGCTCTACCGCCTGAACCACTCGACCGATCAGTGGGGCAATCCGACGACGCTGACGTATGACGCGGTCTCGCGGGTCTCGTCCCTGGCGCATGATCTGGCCGGCACGACGTATGATCAGACGACGACGTTCACGTATAATCCGGCGGGTCAGATCGCGAGCACGACGCGCAGCAACGATGCCTACGCCTGGACCGGGCATGTTGCGGTCGATCGCAACTACACGGCGAACGGGCTCAACCAGTACACGACGATCACCGGGCTCTCGAGCCTCAGCTACGATGCCAATGCCAACCTGGCGAGCGACGGAACGAACACCTACGTCTACGATGTCGAGAACCGGCTGGTGACGCGGAGCGGCGGGGCCAGCGCCACCTTGCGCTACGATCCGCTGGGCCGGCTCTACGAGGTGACCGGGGCGAGCGGCACGCGGCGGTTCCTCTACGACGGCAGCGACCTCGTCGCCGAGTACAACACCTCTGGCACCTTGCTGCGGCGGTATGTCCATGGTGAGGGGGCAGGCGACGATCCGCGGGTGTGGTATGAGGGCGCGGGCATTGCGTATGGAGCCCGGCGCTATCTCTATACCGACGAGCGCGGCTCGATCACGGCGGTGACCGATGTCGACGGCAATGTGCTCAACGTGAACACCTACGACGAGTACGGCATCCCCGGCTCCGGCAATGCCGGCACATTCCAGTACACCGGCCAGGCCTGGCTTCCCGAACTGGGCATATACTACTACAAGGCCCGGATGTACTCGCCCACCCTCGGAAGGTTCATGCAGACCGATCCCATCGGCTACGGCGATGGCATGAACATGTATGCCTATGTCGGCAATGATCCAGTCAATGGCGTCGATCCGACGGGGATGTGGGAGTGCTGGAACAACTGGATCGATACCTATGTTGTGCGTGACGATGGATCGCGACGTCAAAATGGAAGTTTTTTTAATGGCATGACCTGTCTTCCAGGGTGGTTTGTTCCTCCTCCTGAATATTTCCCCTCACCACCAGGCGGGGGTGGGCGTTCAGCGCCGCCCGCGCCCGCGCCAACAGCACCCGAACCGGCGCCGGCGGCTCAGCCGCAAAGTGTGCCGTGTCCCCCGCCTGCCGGCACTGTCTATGGCTCGCCTCGTGAAGCTGGCGTGGCAGGGGGACGTGCCGCCGAGGCTATGAGAGCCGCCAATAATGATCGGAGGTATGAGTACGGCGGTAGGATTACTCCCCTACCCGGAGGGGGATTTACGTTCACTGCGCCTGTGCGGGGCCAGAAGCCTGGGGCAATAACATTTACCGGGAGGGACACCGATGCGGGCTGGTACCACCTGCATAACGTTGGGGATGGAGATCAACTTTCAGACGTCGATCAAGCTATGACGCGGGCGTTGATAAGAGCCACTGGAAATCCTGACATTGTGACCATCCTCGTTGGCGACAGTGGAAGAATCTACTCGTGGGAAGGACGTCAGGGTCTCGGCCGTCGCGGCACCAATGAAGGAATGGCAACATGTCCATAAGGTATCAGATATGGGCGATTGCCCTTTGTGCGCTGATGGCCCTCACGCCAACGTCAGCATCTGCGGCCGAAGGGCAGTTTTTGTTTCATACGCAGGAGACACCTACCGTTCAGATTGAAAAGAATACAGTCGTAGGAAATGTCGCAGACCAAGTCATTGAGGTTGAGATGTCGACAGTCGGCACTGGCCTGGAATCCAAATTCCTCATTTCTGCCGCTATAGGGGGAGCGGTCCTCGGCCAGCATTCCATCGACTTGCGGAGGTTGCCAAATCTCGACTTAGGGAGCGCGTCTTATTATGCCAAACCGGAGACTCGAACAATCAAGGTAGAGCTTAGGTATTCTGATGAACGAGATTGCTTTGTGAACGATGATGGCAGAGATAGATTGGTAATACTGTTTGAGCAAGGAAATGCCCCGCAGGACTATACTATTACTTATGATGGCTGCGAGCCGACGGTAATCCTTCCCAACCCTCAGTAACTGCCGCAAAAGGCGCAGTGTCCGTTAGTGAGGCCCACGGGTAACTTCACAGTCGGCCCAAATGCTGATCCGCGTTTTGCGCCAGAATTCGCGTCTGTCCTAAGCAGTGCATTCGCTGAATTAAATAGAAGAGGCATCACTCCTTATATTACGAGTGGATTCAGAACGTCGGCCGATCAAGCCCGGATGAGAGGTGGCGCGTCGGGGAGCAATCCTGCGGCGAGCGTCTCGAATCATCAACTTGGATTGTCGATCGACCTTAACACTCGAACTCCCGATTTCCCCACAATACGGGCCGTTTTGACGGGAGCAGGATTAACCTGGGGTGGGAATTTCCGTTCCAAGGACCCGCCCCACTTCCAGTTGCCGCCGGCGGGAACTCGTGCGGATCGAGCACAAGCAGCCATTTGCGAAGCGGAGAATGGGCGATGACTCGCGCGACTGTTCCTTTGGGTATCTTGTTGGGGGTCGTCGCTCTTACGCAAGCATGCGCTGCGCAATCAGTTGCCAGCCAATCATTTGGCTTCGCTCAGACCGATAGCGGTCGATGGGAGGCTGTCAGCCTGGATAAGCTGCAAGACTATCTAGTCGCTAGCAGGGTGATATGTGACTCGGCGCATTCAGAAATCGATATCGTATGGAACGCGGAGAGTGGTGATTGGGCCGCGTTTGACCAATATAGCTCAACGGGTCCCTTTTTCACTCGCGTGATTCGGTTTGCTCAATTCGATGACACCATTGAGATCGTGAAAGAACGGCCTGAAGCGCAGCCCACCATGAAGATTGGTGGAGATGATGTAGAGCAATACGATTATCTCCTCGATGAGCTCAGCATTTGGACGCGGCGTAGCGATTTCCCGTATGATGTCCCTCAGTGCGCAGCCGAGATATTTGCGCCTAGGTAGGGGCCTTTGGGGCCACAGCAAGATAAAGCGCCGGCGGCTTTGTCAGGTTAACGGAGGGCGCCCGAGCGAGGGCCCCGATCCGAAACTTTACCTCGCGACGGCGGACGCAGCATTCCATTCCGAAGGCGGCGGATCGGAAGTGGCGCATTGTCTTTCGTGAAATCAGGTGACGCTGGATATTGAAGATGTTGTAGATCGCGCTGTGGGTTGCGACAAATTTCTGAGCTTGTCCCTGCGACTTGAACCTTTGCATCTTTCGCTCTCGTCGTCGGACGGGAGGATGCGAGTTCTCGACCCGGTTGTTGTCTCGCAACCGGCCGGCTTGTTCCGACGCTTTTGCACCTTAGCTCGATGGGCACCCGGCGGTTCCTCTACGACGGCAGCGACCTGGTCGCCGAATACAACAGCTCAGGCACCCTACTGCGGCGCTATGTCCATGGCCCCAGCGCCGGCGACGATCCGCTGGTGTGGTTCGAAGGCAGCGGAGTGGCCGACAGTGCCCGGCGCTATCTCTATCCCGACGAGCGCGGCTCGATCGTGGCGGTGACCGACTCGTCGGGCAACGTGCTCAATGTGAACACCTACGACGAGTACGGCATCCCCGGCTCCGGCAATGCCGGCACGTTCCAGTACACCGGCCAGGCCTGGCTGCCTGAGCTAGGCATGTATTACTACAAGGCCCGGATGTACTCGCCCACCCTCGGACGGTTCATGCAGACCGATCCCATCGGTTACGGCGATGGCATGAATATCTATGCCTATGTGAAAAACGATCCCGTCAACTTCGTCGACCCGAGCGGGTTGGGTTCCAAGTGGGGTTGCATAACTGTCGGTAGCGATAGGGGGTGCGGCTGGCATTGGGATGGCATGGGGATACCTAGCGGAGGCGGAAGCGGTGTGTACAACCCCGGCCCGCCCCCTATTGCTCCTGGCGTGATCTGTGCCTCTCCAGAAATGTTTGGATATACCCCCGAACAGGCAGAGGCGCAGTTTTGTCCTTATCCCGAGGTGCCGGAGCAGCGGCAAGCAGAGACCCTGGAAAATGATGCTCCTATAGCTCCGTGCAGTGTTGCCTTGACGGAGCCGGGCGGCATCGAAACCACGTCAGTTAATGGTGCCGCCATTCTTGGAGTCGGACTTACGGGATCAATCGGGAGATTCAGGAATGTCAGAACCGGAACTACAGGCTATTTTGCCACCATTGGAATGGGTGCTGGAGCGGACGGAGGGATTTCCGCCAATGTAACCGTGTATGGTAGCCTGAGATCACTCGTCGGACTTGCAGACAACGTCAATCTTAGCCTGCCGAATATTGGCGGTTATGGCTCCCCTACAGGGAGCTACTCCCAAGACCTTCAAGGTAATCCCATCGCTGGGTCGGTGGGAGCAGGAATTGGACTCCGCGTTGGAGCTTCCGGAACGATGACTGACACCACCATCTTTCGCTGCACTTTGGGCAATTCAAATTGAGGATAACATCTTCCATCTTGGTTCTGACCTGCTTGACGGCAGGATCTTGCACGCGCAGCCCATCTCTCACGCCTGAGGACATCGAGGGCGTATACGCCAGCGGCGAATGCCCAGCCATTCGGATAGTCAACACGAGCCTGATTGTCGAAGGAGACGTTCTGAAGGGACGTTTAATCAACATAAAGGGTGACAATATAATTGAAACTTATCGTTCTGTCTTCTATTATATTAACAATGAGAATTGTTATTTAATAACAAGAAATGAGCCTAGATATAACTCAATAGAGAAACGGGATGATAAATTATTTGTTCGGATTCTATCCATAGATCGGAGAGCCGTGCGAGAATGGGTGAGGGTTAATAAGAACTAAAATTAGAGCCTCAATTATAAGATAAAAATTTTGCAGTAGCCGATTGCTTCGGTCTGGTTCTGTCAGACTAATGTGGAAGTCAAGTGTGGCGTCCCTAGCGGCTGGATGAGTCGTATATACAGAGCGTTGCCACCCAGCCTATTTCGTCGCTTCAACTCTTCTCCCGAGATCATCCGCCTCGCGGTTCTGATGTACATCCGCTTTTCGTTGTCATTGCGGAACGTTGAGAACCTGCTGTTCGAAGGGGCGTCTCGTCGCCGAATACAACAGTTCCGGCACCCTGCGCCGATCCGGCTGCGGCGTCGCCACCGGCATCTTGGCCGCTATCGCCGGGCCGAACTTGTTGGCCCAGCAGCGCACCGTTTCGTAGGTGGTGTCGATACCACACTCAGCGAGCATTTCCTCGCCGTCCCGTAGGCTCGTGGTGAGCCGGAAATAGAGCCAAACCGCCAGACAGATCGTATCGGGTGGAAACCGGTGGCGCTTGAACGAAAGGGGCTTCATCATCGTCTCTCTAGCCGCCCAACCGCCGGCATTGGAGGCAAGTTAGCATTAGACTGACAGCACCGCCACTCAGTCATTTCCCCATACAAAACATAGAGTTAGTCTCGAATTCCGGGGCGCGAGTCCGCGCGTTTGCGGGGCTTTTCAGTTTCATTCGGTAGTGCGCAGAGCCAGCTGCAAGCCCAGAATACGAGACCTTTCGCGCCGTTTCTCCGCCGCCAGGTCGCCCAGTACGGAATTCCCAGATTCCCTGTTTTTCTCTGTTCGGAACGATATGGCGCATTTACGCGACTTCTCGCGGGCGCTTGTCGGCATCATCTCATTGAAAAGACACGGTTAGCGGCATCCTGGCGCCGAATTTAACAGGGAATACGTTCGGGCCATAACAGGGAGCCAGGTCCCCGGAACAGGGAGGAAAACCGGCTCTTCTGCGAGATTCTTCGTGTTTAATGTGGGATTTCTGGACCAATTTCCGGGATTTTGCGCTCCATTGGCGGGATTCTCGGGCCAATAAGTGGGATTGTTCGGGCGTTTGGCGGGATCGCGTTGCGAGTAGGCGGTCCAAGCAGTGCCTGAAGTGGGATTGGATAAGCCCATAGCGGGATTGGCCAGCCGACTTCCGGGTCAACGGGCGGTCAGCGCGACGAGCAGGACGGTTGCTCGAATCGTGCTTCTGGAGGCTCCTCGGTGACCGAGCGTTCTTGTGCTCGACGAGAAGCCTTACTTGACCTTCGGATCGAACAGGCGAGTGCGGGATCGAAAAGAAATTAATAAGAGGTCGCTGGAAATATTTTTTCATTCATTTTGTTTGGCTTATTGGGGCATGTCAGGCCATCGGAGGGGGTTTGTTCTGTTTGGCAAGAAGATGAGAGGAAAGTGAGAGGTAAGTATCGCTAAATAAGACGTGTCTAAGACGGTTCTAAGAAGGTTTTAAGAGATAGTACTGATGCCTTGTGAGGCATCCTTGCCAGAAAAGTATAGCTGAACTTATACTTTGGCCTCCTGAAGTGAGGAGGTGGGCATGAGCAGCAATCTGGCAATCAAAATCCGCCGTGACATCACCACGCGCAGCATCGATGCGCTAAAGCCTGCGCACCGCAATCCGCGAACCCATTCACGTAAGCAGCTGCGGCAGATCGCCGACAGCATCGAGCGCTTCGGTTTCACCAACCCGGTACTCGTCGATGATGACGACCAGATCCTCGCGGGACATGGCCGCGTCGCCGCGGCCAGGATGCTCGGCATGGGGCAGGTGCCAGTGGTCTGCGTTGGCGACCTGCCGCCACAGGAGCGCAAGGCTTATGCGCTCGCAGACAACAAGATCGCCCTCAACGCCGGCTGGGATCAAGACCTACTGGCGCTCGAACTTAAAGACCTGCTGGAGGTCGACTTCGAGATTGAGCTTACAGGGTTCAGCCTCGCCGAGATCGACTTTACCCTGGATGCGGTCAGCAATGCGGATCCAAATGGCTCAGATGCGATTGCAGACCGCATCCCCGAGATGGCCTCAACTGCCGTTAGCCGTCGGGGCGACCTGTGGCTGCTGGGACGGCATCGGTTGCTGTGCGGTGATGCACGTAGCGCAGAAGACTATATCCGGCTGGCGGATGGCGGCCTGGCCGACCTCGTGTTCACTGACCCACCCTACAACGTCCCCATTGATGGCCATGTCTCGGGCCTGGGGCGTACGGCAGCCTCGAAGTCCGCGTCACAGGCCCGCTCAATGCAGAGGAAGCTGCGCTTACCCTGCGCAATAGACGGCTTAGCCGTTTATGCTTGGAGATGAGCCTTTAGCATCAGGAAGATAATGTCCTGGGGGAGCGACCACTTGCAAAGGCCCGCGTGGGGATTTGGTTGTTATCTCACATTGCGCTGGAACAAGCTCTTCCCAAGCGCATGCGGATTAGCCTCCATGATCGACACGAGGCCGATCAGCGGCGATGGATCGACCGGGTGTGGGTGGCATGGATGATGCAGGAGTGCGCGGAATTGGACATCCCGTTCATCAAAGCGACAAAGCCGTGGCCGGTGTTCGAGTTGGGCGCCCTAGGCATAAAGCTCCCGGCCCATTGTTACGAATGACAAAACTTACCGTTCGGCGAGGCAGACATTCGCCTGCCTCGGAAGGCAACGAGAAGCTGCCATATATTGAGGCATTCACCAGCGGCGGCCACTGGGCCGATTGCTGACGGTCCGTTCCTGTATCGGCGGCTCAAGAAGCAGAACGTCCGTTAACCACCAGATAGCGGGCATTACTTTGCCGCTGTGAGCTATCGCCCATGATCGGCAATAGTGACCTGCCTGAGGAAGAGAGAGAGAGAGAGAGAGAGAGAGAGAGAGAGAGAGAGGAGCTACGGCAGCGCCTAGTGGCTTTTTCGTTTCAGGCATCCGGATTGCATAATTGTACAGGACAAGAGGCGGATCGGCTGGTCCACCAGCCATCCGCATAACCTGCGGTTTTTCGCAAGCGTTTGGATAACCCCCGGCCGCACCTGGCGCTTTGCTCCGGTTCGCGAAACAGAACTTATCGCCTAGAAGCTAAACTGGGCTGTCTGCTCACCACCATAGTGGCTTGAATATCCGAGGGGCGGACCGGCATCTTGGGAGGGTCGGCCACTACCAGTTTGACCCACAGCTTGTTCCCGTCTCGGAAATAGGAGGTCTCGTTCGCGTTGCGCAACGCGTCCAGGCTGTTCTTTTCCGTTCCGGACGCTGCCTTGGTGAAACCCGGCAGTTCAAAGATGACCCATGACCCCCGATCCATTTCGGCGACGCCGAGACCGATTTCCGGCCTTTCGGTCACCACTTGGATTTCGGTACCGGCGCGCACGTTGCTCTGGCTGCCAGCGACCTTGAAGGTCTGACCTTTGTGGATGAGCGTGATGGGCGCTTGCGGCGCGGGCGGATTAGCGAGAGCGGCCAGCACGGGGCTGGGGCCGGACCCAGCCGGTCTCGGGCCATTGATGCCCGAACGCGCCGCAGCTCCGGAGCGCGCGATACCGCCCGAGCTCGCGTTGAAAGATAGGCGTCCAACATCACCCTTACAGACAGAGGCGTTCCAGTCTGGCTTGATCACGCAAGTATCGTCGGTGACGACGCTGTTGTTTTCACCATCATGCAGGTTGATGTGTGACATCGGAATACCGCCCGTGGTGCCGTCCAGATCGAGGATCGACAAGGTTCTCCACGAGTTGCCACCACGGTTGTCGTTGTCGAACCGCTTATCCATCGGCGGGAAGTAAACCGGCTTCGCGTTTATATAGGTCGCGCCCTTGATGGTGCTTGCGGTGGTCACGCCCGAACTGTTGTACATGAGCCAGGACAAAGCACCTGTCTTGCGCAGATCATTGTCCAGGTAGTTGACGAATGTCGTGTCCTGCACCTCGTTCCGATAATCGTAATATTCGTAGGCGCGAATGGGATAGTCCGGAATCCGGGGCTTGGGCAGGCTGCGGCCGTAAGCGACCTCTTCCGGCGTCCGCGGACTGCCGACATTGTCGGTTTCACCCACGAACAAGGAGTCTGTCACCAGCGAGGTGTATTTCTCGGTGCCGAAGGCGGCAGACGACATCGTCATACCGATGGCGTTGTCGGCAAACCGCATGTTGCGAAGCGTGAAAAGCTCGCCGCGGCCCCAGAAACCTTGGTTCCGGTTCTTGTAAGCTGTCAGATCCGTAAAGACCGTTTCGAGCATTTCGCTCTCCGGATCCATGGGGTCCTTCAGCGGCATGTATGCATTACCGGCGAGGCCGTAGGTATTGTCTTCGTTGATGTTCCGGTCGAACATGAACCCGTCGTAGTTCGAGTGGGCCGTGTTGCCGCGGAAAGCGCGTAGAAGTAACCGGCGCGGAAACGTCTTGGAGGCGATTTCTGAGCCGAGGAACGCGCCATTGGGGTGGTGAGGGAGAGACAGCCAGAAACCGGCCTGATCCGAGCCAGCCGCTACATTGTCGATGTAGCTGTTGTTAGGATTGGTGATCCAGAAAGAGGACACCGTATTGTCCGACGGCAGCAGGGTGTCCTTGCCGGAGAAGCTGGCCCCATTGTAAGCCGCGCGATTGGCATAATCATGGTCGACCTCGCCATTGGGGGCGATGTTCACGGGCATGCAGGGCTTGGTCGGATGGCACTTGGTCTGGATGGCCAGGTTGCGGACGAACTGGTTACCCTGCTCGATGCCGTCTTCCACGAAGAAGCAGTGGCCTACGGTGTTGAAGGTGACGTTGTTCTCGATCAGCGCGTTGTCGGTGCCGTGGACGGTGACGCAGCGGCTGTAGGTATCGTGGATCGCCGAGTTCTTGATGTACTGGCCCGTTGCATCGCCGTCGAGGTGCCAGTGCATCGGGTAGCGGGCGAGCTGCAGGTGCTGGCCCATGCGGTAGAGCTCGACGCCCGAGATGTTCACCTGCGAGCCGGCCATCGCCATGACATGCCCGCCGAACCAGCTCTGCTCGGCATCCTCGGAAGCCTGGATGCGAATGTTGCGAGTGAGCAGCCCCACCTCGCCGCGCTCGTCCACCCCGAAGGTGATCTCGCCGAAGTGCATGTACTCGAGCGGCCCGTCGAGGGTCAGCGTGTTTCCCGAGACGGCGGTGATGGTGCGCTTCTCGGCCTGGCGCGGGTCGAAGTCGGTCGAGGCGAGGACGATCTCGTCGCCCACGCGCCAGCCCCGTGCGTCGAGGACTTCGATGGTCGTGCTACCGGCTTTGGCGGTCTTCGACAGCTTGGACCAGGTGTGCTCGCGATCCCCGTGCAGGCTGAGCTTGCCGCGCATCAGCATGATGCCGCGATCACCCATCGTGTTGATGTTCTCGCCCTTGACGGTGTCGGTCAGGGTGATCGAGGCTTGGTGGGTGTAGGGCTTAGCCTCACTGCCGATGTGCAGCTCGCCCCCGCGCAGGTAAATCCAGTCGGTTGCGAGATCGATATCGCGATCGTTCGCAAACGTGAGCTTGCCGTCGATGGTCAGGCTGCGGAGCGCCGCGGGCGACACGTCGAGCACCATGTCGAGATCGCGCGCGATGGTGACTGCGTCGCCCGCCGCGGGCACGCGCCCGTTCGGCCAGGCCGAGGCATCGGACCAACGCACCTTGCGCATCGCCGCAGCCGGCGTCTGCACCGCAGCGTCTGCCGTCGGGTCGCCGTGGGCGTGCTCCTGAGCGACAGCGATCCCGCCAGAGGCCATCAGCAGTGGTACGAAAAGCAGGCCGGAATTGAGCCACGACTGGCGCATGATCGTCATCCCCTCACGCGGACCAATGCCCGCAATACTATCGTTGCCAGCAGTCTGCATCGGCGGCGCCGCTTTTCCAAGGGTTTCGGCGGCCTGCACGCGTGCCGGAATTGCACTAAATTGTATCGACGGAATCAAGCTGGTTCCGGAACCTTCAAACGCAGACGGTCCGCTCATGAACACTCCGTGGATCAGGCGGAGTGACCAACTTGACGGCGCAAAGCTGACGAGCCAGCGCGCTGGCTACAAACGTCTGCTATTCCAATCTGCAAGCCTAAAAGTCGCCGTTCGTACTTGTCCGAAAAACCCGTCGCTCGTCCTCATTTACCTTTCCGTGGCAGCAACAGCTCACCCTGCTTATCCCATACCGCCGGTATCGCTCCGCGCGTCAGCAGCGCCTTGGCATCGTCCCCGGCCTTCATTCTTCCAGCCAGGACCGCGTCGACCACATCAGGCGCCAGAAACGCCAGCCTCACGACCCGCGTTATCCAGGACGCACTGACGTTCTCACGCACGGATAGCATGATGATGTCGAGCTTGCCCAGCGCTTGCCTGATAGAGCTAGCCTCGCGCATCGCCACCTCAAGCATATCCGGCTGGATCGTCAGTCCCAGTCGGTCGATCAGCCCAAGTGGATCGCCCAGGAGCTTGGTCAACTCTTGGCGAACCACCTCCTCAATCTCGCGCGCTGGCAGCCGCAAGGCGGGCGCCAGTCCGCCTTGCGGCTGATGGTGCTGCGCTTTACTGACATAGTAGCGATAGCGGACTGTGCCCTTGGCGCTGTGCACGGGGATCAGCGGCTGACCTTCAGGATCAAATAAGAGCCCGGTCAGCAAGCTGGCATTGGCCCCGCGCGCGGTGCGCTGTCCTTTGATGTTGGAAGCAAGCTGCTGCTGCGCCGCATCCCACAGATCACGCTCGATGATGGCGGCGTGGTTGCCGGGATAGACCTTGTCCTTGTGGGCGATGTCGCCAATGTAGATCGGATTACGTAAGATCGCGTAAAGCTGGCCCCGGGTGAACGAACAGCCGCCGTAGCTTCGCCCTTTGCCGTTGACCCGGCTGGGCGTCCTGACCCCTTCGTTAACCAGCTCATCGGCGAACTGCCGAACGTTGCCTAGTCTCAAGTACCGCGCGAACACGTCCCGCACGAGCCTGGCATGGTCTTCGACGATCGCCAGACTGCGCCCGTCAGGCCGGTAGCCAAGCGGCGGGGTGCCGCCCATCCACATGCCCTTGGCCTTGGAAGCGGCGATCTTGTCGCGGATACGTTCAGCGGTAACCTCCCGCTCGAACTGGGCGAACGAGAGCAGCATATTGAGCGTGAGACGCCCCATGCTAGTGGTGGTATTGAACGACTGGGTAACCGAGACGAAGCTGGTCCCTGCCGCATCGAACGCCTCGACCAGCTTGGAGAAGTCGAGGAGGGAGCGGGTCAACCTGTCGACCTTGTAGACGACGATGATGTCGATCCGGCCTTCTGAGACATCGCTGAGAAGGCGCTGAAGGGCAGTGCGCTCAAGCGTCCCCCCTGATATCCCGCCATCGTCGTAGAACTCAGGTGATCTGCCCCCCGCTGAGTGGCCCAGAGACTATGATAGGCTCTGTCAGAGCAACGTGGCAGTTGAGTTCGGAGGTTGCTAGCGGCGCAGGATGAGCCGCAGATCCAGAGCGTTACCACCCAGTCCGTTCCGTCGTTTCAACTCTTCGCCCGAGATCATCCGCTTGGCGGTGATGATGTACGTCCGCTTTCCGTTATCATTGCGGAACGTGGAGGACCTGCTGTTCGAGCGCGGCATCGATATTTGCCACGAGACGGTGCGCTTCTGGTGGAACAGGTTCGGCCCGATGTTTGCTGCGGACATTCGCCGTCAGCGGGTCAGGCGGATGCGTGGGTTTCGCAACTGGCGTTGGCATCTCGATGAGATGTACGTCAAACTGAACGGCCAGATGGTGTACCTTTGGCGAGCGGTCGATCACGAAGGCGAGATTCTGGAAAGCTTCGTTACCCGTAAGCGGGACAAAGAGGCGGCATTGGCTTTCATGAAGAAAGCGCTGAAGCGTCACGGAAGGCCTGAGAAAATCGTCACCGACGGGCTGCGTTCGTATCCAGCTGCGATGGCTGAACTGGGCAATCTCGAACGTCGCAAGATGGGGCAGTGGCTCAACAATCGCGCTGAGAATTCGCACTTGCCGTTCCGACGACGAGAACGGGCGATGCTACGATTTCGGCAAATGAAATCGCTGCAGAAATTCGCCTCGGTCCATGCCAACGTCCACAATCACTTCAACCAGGAACGCCATCTCGTCGATCGTCAAACTTACAAGGCCCACCGCTCGGCTGCCCTGGCCGAGTGGCAGAATCTGATGGCTTGAAGCATGGCGGGGAAGGGGTAAGCTCCGCCAAGTGGAGACGAGTTAGCGTTAGACTGACAGCACCCCGCCGCCGGCCACAGCTGCGGCGGGCTGCAGGCGATCCAGCTGGCCGCCGACCCGCGGGTCAAGACGGTGCTGGTGCACAACAGCGGCGTCTACAACGACGGCAAGATGCACATCCGCGACCTGGTGCTGTCGAAGGACCAGCTGGCATCCTACCACCAGCCGGTGATCTACATCCTCGGCGGCCCGAAGGACATCGCCTACGCCAACGGCAGCGACGATTTCTCCCGCATCAAGCATGTGCCGGCGGCCATGGCGTCACTCGATGTCGGGCACGGCGGCACGTTCGGGGAGCCGTTCGGCGGCGCGGCCGCGGCAGTGGCGGTCGACTGGCTCGACTGGCGCCTGCGCGGCGACGAAGCGGCGGGCCGGACCTTCGACGGGGTCAACTGCCGGCTGTGCGTCGGATCGGAATGGAAGCTGGAGCGCAACTGGTAAGGGCGCGCATCTCTCATTGTCGACCCGGAGCGGGCAATGCTCCGGTTCCGACAAATATAAAGGCCCTGCCGCTCAGCCACACGGGCGGGGCGGCAGGGCATTTATGACTGCAAATGTACCGTTCACAGGCGAACGACGTCCGATGGAGACGCGTTGCGGCAAAAGTCAGTGCGTTGCAGGCATGCCGGTTCGCTGCCCCGGATGCCTGCCCGCATTCACGTTCTTTACTTCCCCCGCCCGCATTTTGGCGTGGTGCACACGGTCACTTCGTGAATGTAGCGATTCTTGCCATTTTCAACCCGGAACATCTGGCTGGCCGGCGTCCCCGGGTCTTTGGGCAGCCCGGCATCGAGCCAGGGGAAGTCGTGGAACACGACAACGGCGCCGTGGGACTCGTCGATGACGTAGCGGCGATGGCCCACGCTCAGTTTCTCCGGGAACGCCCCCATGTCGCACGTATTGCCTGCGGGGTTCTTGCTGCCCGTATTCAGGCGGCCTTCGAGCCGGGCGCAGGGCGTGCCATGCGGCACCGGGAGATCCGGATCCCCCCAATTGTCCAGGTACGCGTCAGCCGCCGCCTGGATGACCGCCCGCGTGTCGCGTTTGCCCTGGGGAATCTCGTCCCAATTCTCGCTCCGGGTGACGGCCAGGTGCTCGGCCGCGCCGAATGTCCAGTCCCCTTCGTCCGTCACCACGGACTCCATCTTCGACACTTTGCCGTCGCTGGTCGCCTCGATACGCGTGTGGATCACATAGGGATGCGGATCGGTGGCCGCGACCAGTTCGGTGAAAGTGGCGCACTGCGTCGTGTCGTGGAGGCTGCGGGTGAAGTCGACCTTCAGAGGTCCGGCCAGCACGCCCTTGCCGATGTCCATGGCCTGGTTGTTCTCCGCATAGGAGGCGCCCGTCGCGAGAGGCAGCATGGCGGGCTTCCCGGTCGACTGCGCCTGGACATACGTGTCGGCCAGTTTCTGGAGCGTCGCACGGCTGCATTCCGCCCGGGCATTCGTGGCGAAGGCCATGCCGGCCAGGACGATCGAGACCTTGATTGCGCCTCTTACGACCGTCGACGGGCGACTGCCCCTTTTTCCTTCTCGTTTCATTTCGGCGTGCCTTCCCTAGGTCTTGGGGTCCATCACCGGGCCGCTGGCGGATATCGAGACTTTCGCGGCCGAGACCGTCTGCCAGAGCCAATCGCGGACATGCGCTCAGCGGCTTTGTGCCTCCACATCGGACGGAGCATGCGCAACAGGGCGCCGGCCCCCAACAAAAAACCCCCGGCTTGCACCGGGGGCTTTCCTTCAATTAGCGAGACTGAGCTGCGTCGATTTGCTGACGTTGACGCTGGCCTGGGCACGCAGAGTGCCGACCTGGACGACAACCGGGCCGTCGGCAGTGGGGTCTTCGACCACGAGCTTGACCCACAGCGAATCCTTGTCCTTGAAGTACGACGTGGTGTTCGCCGCCCGCAGCGCTTCCAGGCTGGCCACCTGTGCGCCCTCGCCGGACGTGGTGAAGCCGGGAAGTTCGAAGATCACCCACGATCCCTTGTCCATTTCCCGCAGGTGAAGCGCGAGCTTGTCCTTCGCCGTCGCCACCCTGATTTCGGCGCCGCTGGGCACGGTGGTTTCCCCATTGTATTCATAGCGCTTGCCATTGCGCTGGAGAACGACCGGATCGGTGGCGGGGCCTGTGGCGAATTCGGGGAATTCGCGCGTGTCGCCAATGCTGAAGCGGCCCATGTCGCCCCGGCACACGGCGGCATTCCAGCTTGCCTTGACCTCGCAATCCTTCTCGCTCGAGGCGATGCCATTATCGATAACGATATAGGCACCCGGCACACCGCCGACCGAGCCATCCTTGTCGAAGAACGCCGCGCTGCGATAGGCGGCTCGCCCGCCGAAATCGGACGACCAGCGGCGCTGGATTTCCGGGAAATGGACCGGCTTGGCGTTTTCGAAGGTCAGGCCTTCCACCATATTCTCAGTGCTCATGCCGAAGCTGGTGAACAGCAGATAGGAGATGGCGCCCGCCTCGCGCGTGGCGTTGTCGACATAGTTCACGAACTTGGTGTTCACCACATCGTGGCGGTAATCGTAATATTCGTAACCGCGGATCGGGAAATCCGCGTCATCATGCGGCAGGCTGCGGCCATAGGCGATTTCAGCCGGCGTGGTGGGATTGCCGATATTGCCGCTCTCGCCCACGAACAGCGAGTCGACCACGCGCGAGGTGTAGGGCGCGACGCCGGTGGCGCCAGCCGCATGGGTGAAGCCGATGGCATTGTCGGCCAGCTTCAGGTTCTTGAACAGATGGTATTCGCCGCGTCCCCAGATCGCGCCGTTGCGGTTCTTGTATCCGGTATAATCCTCGACGACCGCCGGCAGGACCGGGCTCTTCGGGTCGGCCGGATCGGCATGGGCTTCATGCCCGGCGCCGCCGACGCTGAACGTGCCGTCGGGATTCTGGCCCCGGTCGAACATCAGCCCGTCGAAATTGGAGTGGGAGGTGTTGCCGCTGAATGTCCCCAGCGGCATCCGGCGCGGCCAGGTGTTCTTGCTGATTTCCGTCCCTTCGAACTGGCCGGTCGGGTGCTGCGGCAAGGCGATCCAGAAGCCGATCTGGTCGGACCCGGCGGCCACGTTGTCGCGGTAGATATTGTTGGGGTTCGTGATCCAGAAGGTGGACACGGTATTGTCCGAAGGGATCAGGACATGCTTGGACTTCTGCCCGGCCGTGGACTGATGCTCGATCGTGAGGTTCGTCGGCTCGCAAGGCAGGGTCGGGTGGCATATGGTCTGGATGCCGAGATTGTGGACGAACTGGTTGCCCGTCTCGATGCCGTCTTCCAGGAAGAAGCAGTGACCCACGCTGTTGAAGGTCACATTGTTCTCGACCAGCAGATTGTTGGTGCCATGCACCGTCACGCAGCGGCTGTAGGTGTCGTGGATCGACGAATTGCGGATATACTGGCCCTGCCCATCGCCCAGGACGTGCCAGTGGACCGGATAGCGGGCCAGATGCATGTTCTGCCCCATGCGATCGAGTTCGACGCTGGAGATATACATCTTCGACCCGCCCATCGCCATGATGTGGCCGCCGAAATAGTCGTTCTTGGAATCCTCTGAAGACTGGATCTTGATGTTGCGGGTCAGCAGGCCGACTTCGCCTCGCTCGTCGACGCCGAAGGTTATCTCGCCGTAATGCATGTAGTCCAGCGCGCGATCGAGCGTGATCTTGTTGCCCTTGATGGCGGTGATGATGCGCCGCTCCGCCTGCCGGGGATTGAAGTCGGTCGAGGCGAGCACGATTTCGTCGCCCTGCCGCCAGCCTGAAGCGTCCAGCACCTCGATCTGGTTGCCGCCGGCCTTGGCCGTCTTTGCCAGCTTGGTCCACGTATGCTCGCGGTCGCCATGCAGGTTCAGCGTGCCGCGCAGAAGCATGATCCCGCGGTCGCCCATCGTATTGATGTCTTCGTCCTTGACGTTGTCGGTGAGCGTGATCGTGGCCTTGCGCTTATAAGGCTTGGCCTCGCTGCCGATGGCCAGCTCGCCGCCCGGCAGATAGATCCACTCGGTCGTCAGATTGAGATCGCGATCATCCGCAAAGCTGAGCTTGCCGTTGATGGTGAGACTGCGCAGCGCCGGCGGGCTGACGTCGAGGAGGATGTTCTTGTCCTGGCCGATCGTTACCGCATCGCCCTGGCCGGGCACCTTCCCATCGGGCCAGGACGCCGGATCGGACCAACGCATCTGCTTGACCCCGGCAACCGACGCCACGGCCGGCATCGCCATGTTCGCATGATCGTCCTGAGCGTTTGCCGCGGCGCCGCCGCCGAGCAGAAGAGACGCCGTAAAAAGCAAGGACACGTGGAATGAGCGCGACGGTTTGCGCATGCTATGGACCCCCTCCGTTGGGACTCTGTGTCCCACTGTCTATATTTAAGCAGGACTATGCAACGGACAGTCTGCTTTGCCAAGCGGCGACGAGGCCGCGATCGTGCTCTGTCCGACAGGGGTGGACCCGGCCGCTTTACCGGCCGAAGCCACGGGATCGCGCGAGGGGTGGAGAATGACTGAACTGCGTTCCGGCCTTCCGATCGTTTCCTTTGCCGATCAAGCCGCGCTGGAGACGTGGTTGGCGGCGCAGCCAAGCGATTCCAAAGGGGCGTGGATCAGATTTCGCAAGAAGGGTTCGGGCGTCGCCAGCGTCACCAAAGCCCAGGCGATCGACAGTGCCCTTTGCCATGGCTGGATCGACGGCCAGATCGACAAGTATGACGATGAAAGCTGGCTGACACGCTTTACCCCGCGCCGGCCGCGCAGCAAGTGGTCGGATGTCAATCGAAAGCGCGCGCAGGAACTCATCGCGGAAGGGCGCATGCAGGCATCCGGACAATCGCAAATCGACAAGGCAAAGGCGGACGGCCGATGGGAGGCGGCCTATGCCCCGGCCAGCAAGGCAGAGGTTCCGCCGGATTTGCAGGCCGCGCTCGATGCCAGCCCGAAGGCCGCCGCTTTCTTCGCCACGCTCACCGGCGCCAACCGATATGCGATCCTCTATCGGATCGGCGCGGTGAAGAAGGCTGAAACCAGAGCCCGAAAGATCCGGGACTTCATTGGCATGCTGGAACACGGCGAGACCGTTCACGGCTGAAACGTTGATCGGCGGCCGCGCCGCGTCATAGTGGGCAACCAGCGATGTCTGGCGGTTTGGCGAAGCCGTCGCGCAGGCGGTAATGAGGGGGCAGAAGCGATGATCGCTATCCTTAAGGGGTTCGATCCCGATCGGCTGGTGGGGGCCGTGCTGATCGCGGCGATCCTGATCGTCCTCGGCGTGGTGCTGTCCTGGGTTGTCCGGCGGCTTGTCGGCGAAGCGCTGCGCCACGACCGCGCGGAGCGGATCGACGAGATCACCCTGTCGTTCCTCAGCCAACTTTCGGTCCTGGCGATCTGGGTCCTGCTGATCACGCTCTACGCCCACCTCATCCCGGCGCTTCACCGGCTCGGCACCGCCTTGCTCGCGGGTGTCAGCATCGTGTCGGTGATCGTGGGCTTCGCCGCGCAGACCACGCTCGGCAATCTCGTCGCGGGGATCAGCCTCGTGCTCTACAAGCCGTTCCGGCGCGGCGATCGCCTGCAAGTCCTGGTGCCGAACAAGGATCAGTTCGAAGTCGGCGAGGTCGAGGATATTTCGCTCGGCTATACCGTCCTCAAGACCGACGACGGCCGCAGGATCATCATCGCCAACGGCACGATGGCGCAGCAGACCTTCATCAACCTGTCCACCGGCACGGCGGGCAAGACGCCGCCCGCCTGACCACGGGCCGCGCGCTCAATCCCCGTCGAGCAGCACCGATCGCAGCACCACCGCATCGTTATGCTGCTCGTCATGCGCGCTGTAGACGAGCGTGACCACGCCGGCCCTGGCCAACGCGCGAATGCGATCGAGCGCTTCCGATTGCCCGCGCAGCTCGGCGCGATAGCGACGCTGGAACTCCGCCCAGCGGGCGGGATCGTGGCCGAACCATTTGCGCAGCTCGGTGCTCGGCGCGACGTCCTTGATCCAGTCGTCGAGCGCGGCCTTCGCCTTGCTCACTCCGCGCGGCCACAGCCGGTCGATCAGGAGGCGCGTGCCATCGTCCGGCTCGGCGGGCACATAGGCGCGCTTCAGCCGAAGATGCGATGCGGGGATCGATGTGGCAGTCATGCGAAGCTCCGTGCGGCGAACGGCTCGATGTTGTCGCCATTGAGTTCGGCGAGGCGTTCAAGCAGCCACGGCTCGGGCTCACCGAAGCTCAGCCGCCTGACCGCGACCGGCGAGGACTTGAGCTGCGGCTGATGGCTGACCGGATCGCGCGCATACCAGGTATGCTGGTTGGCCGATTGCGCGCCGCAGCCGTAGTGGAAGGGCACGAATACCTCGCCCGGCCGCACGGTATCGACCACCATCGCCACGCCTTCCCAGCGCCCATGCGGTGAGCTGATTTCCACCATGTCCCCAAGGCCGATGCCGAGCCGCGCGGCATCCTCGGGATGCACCTCGACATAAGGGTGCGGCGCGCGCCGGTTGAGCACCTCGGAGCGCGCGGTCTTGGTCCGCGTGTGGAAGTGATAGACGACGCGGCCGGTGATGAGGGTGAAGGGATAGTCCTCCGACACCGGATTGGGCTGGCGCCGCCATTGCACCGGCCGCAGGAACGCCTTCCCCTTGGGGTCGATATGCTCGTAGTCCGCCCGCGTCCTCGGCGCGCCGCTGAGGAAATCGTGGCCGTAGGTTTCGCAATAGTCGATCGCAGTGCCGAAGTTCAGGTCTTCATAGAGCCGCTCGCAGCCGCGCGGATGCCGCTCGTTGCACGGCCAGCGCACCGCGCCCATCTCGAGGATCAGCTCGTAGCTTATCCCCGAATAATCGCACGGGCGGCCCTTCGAGACCCTGCCCCATTCCGCGAACGCTTCCTTGGGATCGGCGAAGGGGATCAGCGGCGCGCCGTCGCGATCCTCGAAGCCCAGCCGCGTCGCCGCCTCGACGACGATGTCGAAATCGCTGCGCGCCTCGCCGGGCGGATCGACCGCCTTGAGCAGCAGGTTGACGCTGCGATCGGCGTTGGTGATGCAGCCGGTCTTCTCGCCCCACATCGCGGCCGGGAAATAGATGTCGGCGAGATCGACCGTCTCCGCGTCGACGAACGGGTCCTGCACGACGAGGAACAGTTTATCGAGGATGCGCCGCGAGCGGTTCTGATCGGGCAGGCTGACCAGCGGATTAGTGCCGATCACCCATAGGAACTCGATATCGCCGCGCTCGGCGGCTTCCATCATCGTCATGATGTCGTTGGGCACCTCGTGGCGGAAATGATCGTAATCGAGGTTCCACAAAGCGGCGAGGTCGCGCATCTGCGCCTCGTTGTGCGGATTGCGGTAGGCGGGGTAGGAGCCGCCCGCGCCCGCTTCGCGGTTGCACATCGCCGAGGGCTGCCCCGCCATCAGCAGCGGCCCCGCACCAGGCTTGCCGATCGCGCCGCGCAGCAGATGCACCGAATTGACCAGCGAGGAAGCGGCGGTCGCCTCGACGCTCTGATAGAAGCCTTGCAGCACGGTCGAGACGAAGCGTTCGGTGGTGCCGATCCATTCGGCGGCGGTCTCCAGATCGGCCTGCGGTATCTCACATAGCTGCGCGACGCGCTCGGGCGGATACGCGCCGACCACCGCTTCCATCTCGGCGAAGTCGACGGTGTGCGCATCCACGAAATCGCGGTCGACCCAGCCGTTGCGGATCAGCAGGTGGATCAGGCCGTTCATCAGCGCGACGTTGGTGCCCGGCGCGAGCTGGAGGTGAAGGTCGGCGCCTTGCCGCACGGTCGGCGTCCTGCGCGGATCGGCGACGATGATGCGGCCGCCATTGGCCTGCTTGGCCGCCAGCATCCGCTCCCACAATACCGTCTGCACCTCGGCGACGTTATGGCCGTAGAGGCAGAGCAGGTCGGCCTGGTCGATGTCCGCATAGGAAGCGACCGGCCCGTCGCTGCCGAAATTGGCCATCAGGCCGGTCGCCGAGGTCGCGGTGCACAGCCGGGTGTTGCCGTCGATATTGGCCGATTGCAGCCCGCCGCGCCAGAACTTGCCGAGCGTGTAGAGCTCCTCGATGGTGAGCTGCCCCGAATTGTAGCAGGCGAGGTTCTGGTGCCCGCGGCTCCACGCATCGCGGAACCGCTCGACGAAAAACTCCATCGCCTCCGCCCAGCTCACCGGCTGTAGCGGCGCACCGCGCTTGCGGCGGATCATCGGCGTCGTGCCCCGGCGCTTGCTGTTGTTCGCCACCCAGGCGTGCTCACCCTTGGGGCCGAGATGGCCGAAGCTGACCGGATGGTCGGGCTGGCCGCGCACCCCGACGATACGGCCGTCCTTCACCGCGATATCCATCCCGCAGCCGTTCGAGCACAGCAGGCAGGCCGAATGGACCCATTCGTCAGGCTCACCGGCAATGCCGAGATTGCGGTCGAGCCTGGGGATCATATCGCTCTCCCTGCGACGGTTCGGGGAGTATCGCAAAGCATCATACTGAACTCAACGCCGCGCCGCCGAAAGTGCACCTTGATATCTTCTGGCCCCAATGTGGCGGTGGGCCTGTTTCACGCCGCGGCCATGGGCAGCGGTCCGGCGGATGCGCGGCGCATGGCGAGGAACAGGAACGTCGTCGCCAGCATGGGAGTGAATATCGTGGCGGCGATCGCATATCGCAGGCTTTCAGCCCCCAGGCGTGGGGCGAGCATGTCGCTCAGCGCGCCGACCATGAACGGCCCCAGCCCGCCACCGATGACGCCGGTCACCGCAAGCATGATGGTCGCCGTCACGCCGCGGTCGCGCGGATCGGCTTCGTTGACGGCGAAGTTGATACACGGCGGCACCGCGCACGTCAGGCAGAAGTTCATCGCCCCCGCCGAAACCATGGCCAGCGCGACGGTGGGTGCCAGCGCGAAGCCGGCAGTGAACGGCACGGCCAAGGGCAGCGAAACCAGCGGCACCCGAAGCATGTCCACCGGGCGCCCCCGGCGTCGGACGAGCCAGTCAGCCAGCGCGCCGGAAACCAGCGTTCCGGCGATGCCTCCCAGGCCGACCGCGGGCGCGATCAGCAACCCGACTTCCGCCAGCGGCACGCCATAGGAACGTTGCAGATAGGCCGGTGCCCACGCCCCCAGCACCGCGCCGATGATGCCCGCGACGCCGAGCGTCAGCGCAAGCGGGACGAAGCCGGGCATGCCCAGGGCCCGCTCGCAAGCGGCATGGAGATCCGCTAGATACCGGCGCTGGCCGGCAGGCGCGGATCGCGCGGCATCTCCCCGGGGCGGCTCGCGGACGGTCAGGAGCAGGGTGGCCGCCAGCGCGATACCCGCGGCGCCGCACACCAGGAACATCGATCGCCACCCCAGCGCCGCCGCCAGCACCCCGGCAGCGATCGTTCCGCCGACCACGCCGATCATGCCGCTCGACTGGAACACCGCCACCGCCCTGCCGCGCGTTTCCTGCCGGAACAGGTCCGGGATCATCGACATGGCCGCGGGAAACGCCGTCGCCTCCCCCAAGCCCACCCCGATCCGGGCAATCGACAAGGTGGCGAAATCCTCCGCCAGCCCGGTCGCCGCTGTCGCAAGCGACCAGCCCGCCAGCCCCAGCGCGAGGACACGCTTGCGGTTCCCGAGATCGATGAAGCGGGCGATGAACAATCCCCCGACGAGGTTGAACAGCACGAACAGGAAGCCGTTGGCCAGCGAGATTTCGGTGTCCGACAGCGAAAGCTCGATCCGCACGGGCTCCGTCACCACGCCCAGCAGCGTGCGGTCGCCTACGTTGAATACATTGGTGAGGAACAGCACGAACAGGGTCCAGCACGCGGCGCCCGTCGATACCGGCTTGGGCGCGGCGTTCACGCAGTGATCTCCGCTTCTCCGATCAGGGCGGCCAGCTCCTTGCCGAACGCGGCATCGATCAGGACGAAGGCCATCTTCGCCGGCTTGCCGGAACGGTTCTGCCATGCGTGGTCGGTCCCGCGCTGGATCACCACGTCGCCCGGTCCCAGCGTCGCCTCGCTATCGCTGAGGATCAGCACCACCTCCCCTTCGAGGACGATCCCGTAATCGAGCGTGCGGGTGCGATGCATCGGGCTGGGGCCGCCCGATCCGTCGAACTCGATCACGCGGATGACGCTGCCGCCCGCTGCCGCGCCGATCCGCGAGCCAGCGCTGGTGGGCTCGCCCGCGGGCTCCGCCTCCAGCGGTTCGGGCACCGGGCCGGAAGCCCACACCTCGTCGAAGCGCGCGGCGGGCACGTGGCGCACATGGGGAACCGGCATGTCCGACAAGACGACCGAGCGCCCGTCGCTGGCGTGGCCGGTGACGATGCGGCGGGTGGGCGCGCTCATCGCAGCGGCCTCTGCCCGCTGCCGTCGCCACCGCCGGCGGTTTCGGTCAGGACGGCAGGGCCGAATTCGTCGAGCGGCAGGGCGGCGAGCGCGCTCACGATCGGATATTGTGTAGGCATGTCCTCCCACCGCGCGGCGCGGAACGCGAAGCTACCCTTCCCGCGCATGACGGAGCGGATTTCCGGCGGCGGGCCATCCGGCGTGGTAACCGTGAGACAGTCGACCTCGGCTTCGCCCCAGCTGCCGGTCCTGGGGATGTATTTGCGGAAGATCATCGGCCGGGAGGCCGTGCGTTCCGCTGTCGGCGCGAATCCGGAAGCGGCGAGCGCGAAGAACGCGAATCCGTCCCATGAAGCCGTCGCGCGCCGCTCCTCCCCAGCCGTCGCGATGTCGGATATATCGGCGAAGATCTTGCACCAGCCCAGCTCATCGCGCCCGGTCAGGATCGGATCGGCCATGTTCTCCCACACCACGGGCACGAAGGCGCCGGCAATATCCTCCTCGCCGCGCCAGCGCACCGGAATGGACACCAGCAGGATATTATAGCCGCGCCCGGCCAGCCAGCCGATGTCCCGGAACTCCGAGATGGCCACCTCGATCCGCGGTTCCCCGTCCAGCTCGCAGCCTTCGGGAAGCATCGGGGAAAGCAGCCCTGCATCGGTGCGGGCCGAAAGCGAGAGCGTGCGCCCCGTCTTGCGATAGCGGAGATGACGGTGCCGCTCCGGCAGATTGCGCGGGCCCGGCGCAGGGCCGAACGCCACGGGCATGCGATACATCGGGGCAAGCCCGTCGCTCATCGCGAAACCGTCGAACCCGGCATCGGCCGCCGGTTGCCGCGGGCAGCCAACAGATCGAACGGCGAAGCGGGCGGCGGGCCGCCTCCCCCTGCCTGGGGAGCGAATAGACGTTGGCCGTCACACGCGCCGGATCGGTGTTGCGCACCGATATCGGGGACGCCTGGCCGGAAAGGCCGGTTCGCCATATTTTCCTCTCTCTTCTCGGTCGGAACCTACAGCGGCAATTCTTTGCGACAAGAATATTTTCCACCGCGTGTGCTGCGAAGCGCCAGGCCTTGCGCGCCGCCCTTGCGGAAAGGCGGCACGGGTAAAGACATCGACGCGTAGAGGGAGAGAGGCCGTCCGGCCGCTCCGCTATGCGGAGCTGGCAAAAAAGGGGCCGCGCCGCCTTCCGGCGTTGCGGCCCCCGAGGCTGGCGTGGTTATTCGGGCTGCGCGAACGTGAGAGGCAGCGCGGCCCGATCCCCCTTCAAATCACCACGCGACGTAGAACGAAGCGCCAAAGGTCCGCGGCGGCTCCAGCCAGGCCGACGAAGCCGTCGCGCTGGCGCTGGCGCCGGTGAACACCGCCTTGTCGGTGATGTTTTTCACATAGGCGGAGATGCGGTAGCGATCCTCGTGCCAGGTGTAGCTGAGGTTGAAGTCCAGCTTCACGAACGCGTCCTGGAACGAGATCGGATTGGCGTATGTGCCCGCCGGGCCCCAGGCGCCGGCATCGGCATACTGCCGCGCATCGCGCCACGCGCCCGAATTGTATCGTGCCGAAAGCAGGGGCACGAGATGCCCGTCGGCGCCGAGATGGAAATCGTGGCTGTAGCTTGCGCTGACCGACCACGGCACCGCCGAAAGGTTCGACCCGCTGTAATCCTCGAACACCCCCGGTACGATCGTGGGGACCAGGTAGCTGCCGAACTCGCCCTTCGTATAGGCGGCGGTGAGGCGCAGGGAATCGTCCGGCGTGGGAGTCCATCCGAACTCGGCCTCGCCGCCCCAGATCTTGGCATCGCCGGCATTGGCGATCCGGCGGACGAACGCGCCGCCGAAGTCCGGGTTGGCGCGCAGGAACGACGCCTGGTAATTGCCGTAATCGTAATAGAAACCCGCCAGGTTGAGCGTCACCGTCCCGTCCGCCAGGCGATTCTTCAGCCCGCCTTCGTAGGCGGTCAGCGTTTCGGGATCGAACACCGCGTCAGGGCCGGCGACAAGGCTGGTGCCACCCGCCTTGAACCCGGTCGACACCGACGCGTAGAACATCGATTCCGGACCGACATCGTATTCAAGCCCCCCGCGCCAGGTCCACTTGTTCCAGCTCCAGCGAATGTCCTCCAGCGTCGAGATCACCATGCCGCCGAGCGTGTTGACGCCGTCTTCGACCTTCTTGTCCCTGGTGAACCGGAGGCCGCCGGTGATCCGCAGCGCATCGGTGAGCGATAGCGTGGCCTGGCCGAACGCCGCGAGCGAGGTGGTCACTACGTGCTGGTCGATGGTGGTGAAGAACGCCAGCCCGGTATCGTTTATGCCGCGATAGTAATACCCGCCCACGATCCACGAGAGCGGACTTGTGGAATTCGAAGCCAGCCGCACTTCCTCGGTGTGCTGCTTGTCCATCACGTAGCTCCTGATGAACGTGCCGCCGCCATCGGTCGCGGAATGGAACTTCTTGCGGTAGTAGGCCGGTATGTAAGTCAGCGTCGCGAAGCCCAGGTCGAGATCGGCCTGCAGCGACCCGCCGGCGATCCACGCGTCCTGCGCCGGGACGTTGGGCGCGGTGGGGAACTGCGTCCAGGGATCGTCCCGATAGGGATAGATGACCGGGGCGCTGCCCTTGCCTTCGAAGTCCGCATACAGCCCTCGCACTTCGATGCGGAAGGTCGTGGTCGGCTCCCACAGGAACTTGGCCCTGCCGGACCAGACGCCGACATCGTCGCTGCCCAGGTTGAGATAGCCGCTGTTGTCCTGGTAATCGCCGGCCACGCGCAGCGCGGCGTTGTCCGCCACCGGGATGTTCAGCGCGCCCGTGAAGCCGATGTAATCGTAATTGCCCACGCTCGCCTGCGCGAACCCGCTGAAGCCGTCGAATTCGGGCGACTTGGTGATCACGTTGACCACGCCCGCGATCGCGTTGCGGCCATAGAGCGTGCCTTGCGGCCCCTTCAGCACTTCGACCCGCTGGACATCGTAGAAAGAGAAAGCGGATGTCTCGATGAACGGCGTGTAGACGCCGTCGATATTGAAGGAGATGCCCGGATCGAGCTCTCCGCCGCCCTGCTGGGTGGCGATGCCGCGGATATAGATCGAAGCGCCCGGCGGAGCCTTGCGGATTTCGACGCCCGGAAGGTCGCGGAGGATTTCCTCCGTGGTGTTGACGTTCTCCCTCAGCATGTCGTCGCCATCCACCACCGAGATCGCGATCGGCGTGGTCTGCACGCTCTCCGCGCGACGCAGCGCGGTCACGATGATCTCGCCGCTGGCGGTGTCTTGCTGGTTTCCGGCGGTTTCCTGCCCCCACGCCTGGCCGGGCAGGAGCAGCGACCCGCAGATCATCGCCCCGGCCGCGGCCGATCGCATAAAGCTCGCATTCGAAATTGTGCTCATCGTTCCCTCCCTGGCGTCCGCCACCGTCTGCCCCGGTCGCTGTTCACGCCTGTCCATGACCTCGCCCCGCGCCGGCCGGATCGGCCGAGGCGAGGCGGGATACCCATTGCTGCTAGTGTTCGTGGTCGTCCGCGCCCTGTTCACGCCGCCGGCAAAGGACCCGGGAGGGATCGAGGCCCTTCCCTTCGTATCGGACGCATGTGGGCCGATAGAGGTCCTGCACGAAGTAGGTGTGAGCGAACTCCTCCTCGCGCGGATTTTCGGAGCAGTCGTATTCGAACTGGTGCCGGTCGGCGTGCGGGATCCAGGCGCGTTCGATCGTGAAGGGCGCGCTGTAGTATTCGGGATCCTCGAAGGTCGTCTGGATCGTCACCTTCTTGCCGTCGGCCGACTTGGTCAGCCGTTCGACCGTATGCAGCCGGGGGCTGGTCGGGAGGCCGAAGGAATCGAGCTGAAACTGGCCGTTGAAGCCGATCGTGTCGATCACCAGCGTATCGCCTTCCCAGTGCCCGACCGAATCCCCCATGTAGCTGGGTGCGAGATCGGCCGGATGCTGCGCGTTCAGCCGGATCCGGCGCGTCATCCGCGGCTCCTCGAAGCTGAGCGTGATGTCGCGATCGCCTTCGATCACGGCGAGCGAGTTCATCGGCATCACCATCGCCGACGGCGCGCCCGGGCGGCACGAAGTCCACGCCGTGTAGAGGATCTGGCCGCTGTTCATCGCCGCCAGCTGCTTGTCGTAGAGCGCCTTGGTCGCCGGCAGCATCGGCGCATCGGGAATGAGGAAGATGAAGCGCTCGATCTCCCACATGCCGGTGAGCTTGCGCGGCTGTCCCGGCGCAATGCCGGGAACGTCGGGACGCGGGGGGCCGTTCTCGCCGATTCCGGGCTCGGCGTCGGGCGGCGCGAAGCCGCCTTCCTGCGCGGCGCCGATCACGGGCAGCGCCAGGCTGAACAAGGCGAGCGAGCAACTCGCGGCGTGGAGCGCGCGGGCGAGCGGACCGCGGCTCACGGCTGCATGCTCCGCACCGCCGGCTCACCCGCGGCTATGCGGTCGGGGCACACATCGTCACCGACGACGACCTCCGGCACGCGGGTGTAGGTCATCTCCACCGTCCACGGACGGGTGTAGAACGCGGCGTCGTCGATCGTGTAGGTCGCGCGCAGCTTTCCGTCCGGCAGCAGATCCAGCTTCTCGGTCAGGACCATGTCTTCCGAATGCGGAAGGCCGAATTCGTCGAGCGTCGTCTCGTCGGTCGTCCCGATGGTTTCGATGACCAGGGTGTCGCCATCCCAGCGGCCGACCGGATAGCCCATCGTCTGGGGCAGGATGGGGTCCGGCTCGCGGCCGCTCATGTCGACCACGCGGTGCCAGCGATACCAGGCGTAGATGAACCCGATCAGGTCTTCGTCCGCCCTGATCTCGAACGGATAGGGGATGAACATGATGCGCGGTATCCCCGGCCCGGCGCACCACCGGGTGCGATCGTACTGGCGATCGGGATCGTCGTGCGCGGCGATGCGATCGGCGTAGAGCTTTGCGGCTTCGGGGGTAAGCGGCGGAGCGGAACCGTCCTCGGCCAGCAGTCTGCCGGGATAGCGATCGGGCATCCAGGTGCCCTCGATCCGGTCCGCGCGCGCATCCCCGGCGGCGGCCGCGGGCGGCGCCACGCCGGCCAGGATCAAGCTCCCGGCCAGCATCCACGCACCCCGCGCAAGCGTTTCATTGCCTGTCAATTTCCTGCCCCTCCAAAACCCGGTCCGACGGCGTCCTCTTCGCCTTCGGCCGGGCTCACTTGACGATTCCGAAGCCTTCCTTGTCCGACTTGACCCGTGCGGCGACGCCGTTGAGCACGCGGCCATCGGCGAAGGTGAGCGTTCGCAGCGTTCCGAAACGGCGGCCGTCGCGCGCCGGCGCGATATTGAGCGTGACCTCGTCTCCGGGCTTAACGCTGGTCTTGCGCCAGCCCATGTTGACGTTGATCGCCGGGGCGCCGATCTCGACGCTCCATTGCTGCAGCGACCCGTCCTTCTGCGGGACCAGCACCTGGACGTAGGAGTGCGGGTTGGTCCACTGCAGCTCCTTGATGCGGCCCTTGATGATCACCGTGGCCGCATAGTTGAACTCAGCAGTGGAATGGTGCGCCTGCACCGAGGATACCGGCGCCAGAATCAGCGCACACGCCGCGACGGCATGCGCCACACCACAACTCAACCGCATGACACTCTCCCGCCCTTGCGCTTTCCAACATCCGATTTGTTAGCAGCGCTCCCTGGCTCAGTTATCAATGCAAACTTCCGGCGTCAACGCTCAGCGCGCGTTTCCGGATATCAGATTGTTTTTATGAAATAATTCCACATACCGCCATGCAAGTCTGCTCGTGATGGGTTCGCCGGACCTAGCCCGATCGCCAGTTTCTCGCCTATTCAGTTATCATTGATATCATACGCGGGGGAGGTTATGCGCGGCGCGAGAGGCGGCCGAACGAAGGCTGCCACGGCAGGATGCGACAGGCGCGCCAAGGGCCCCGAAACCTCGGGAAGAGAGCGCGACGCCGGGCCGCATCGTGGAGGGGAGATCATCCGGTGCGTGTATTTTTGAAGCCTTTCGCCGCATCTGCGGCGCTGCTTGCGGTCAGCCTCGTTGTTCCCGCCTCGGCCAATGCGAGCGAGGCCGAGGAACGCTTCGCGATCATGGAACTGATGGATCGCTATGGCGTCGTCCACGATTTCGGCAGCCCGGACGAATATGCCGACCTGTTCACCCCTGACGGCGAGATCGCGATCTCCGGCGGTCCGGTGGTGGTCAAGGGCCGCGATGCCCTGGTGGCGCAGGCGAAGCGCGATCACGAGAAATACGTCTCTCCGACCGGGCCGAACGGCGAGAACGAGTCCTTCATGCGCCACATCGTGACCAACCGGCTCGTGAAGCTGACCGGGGCGGATAGCGCCGAAGGCAGCTGCTACGTCATCACTCTGGTGCGCGACGGCAGCAACGGCCCGGCCCTGCTCAGCTTCGGCCGATATGCCGATCGCTATGTCAGGCAAGCGGGGGAATGGAAGATCGCCCACCGCGAGATCAAGCTGGACTTCGGCAATCAGGCGCTGGGCGAAAAGCTCGGCTTCCGCTGAGCCGGTGATCAGGCTCGGGGGGCCGACATCTTCTTGGCGATCAGCCGCATCTCCAGACCGGCGATGACGCACTTCACCGCAAAGGCGAAACCGGCCTCGGGATCGATGTTGGCCGACGCCGGAGGGATCTGGCCGCCGTGTTCCTGTTCCGAAAGCGTCCAGCCGATCACCAGCCGGCCGATGATGTGGCTGGCCAGCAATGCCTCGGTCGCATCGAAGCCGGCCTTCGTCAGCGGCTCGAGCAATCGGTCGAGATGCCCGCCGCCGGCCAGGTTGGGCCGCGCCATCGCCACGATCCGCGCCCCGTCGCGGCACGACAGGATCTCGCGCCGCGTCGAATGGGCGCGCTGTTCGAGCCAATCCTGCCAGGTATCGTCGGCGGAGGGCTCCGCCGGGCCGACGAAGAACGTGCGCCCCAGCGCGTCGATGATCTCCTGCTTGTTGGCGAAATGGCGGTATAGCGCCGGCCCCTTCACGCCCAGCCATTCGCCGAGCCGGCGAGTGGTGAGAGCGTCGAGCCCATCCTGTTTCACGAGGTCGCGCGCCTTGGCGACGACCATCTTGCGCGTCAGCCTCATATCGGGAACGTTTGTTATCCGTGAAAACTCGCGGGGGCAAACCCGCCGCGCATACGGGAGGGGGAACCGGCCTTGAACATATCGCGATACCTGCTGCGGGAGGCGCTTGTCAGCGCCGCGATCAATGCGCTGATCAGCGTCGGATTCTTCGTCGCGTTCTTTCGCGGCGTCGATCCGATCCCGGTATGGGGAGCGGGCGGTTACGCTGTCGATTTCGCGCCGCAGAGTTTCGCCGTCGCGCTCATGTCCGCACTGGTGCCGGGGTTCCTTGCCCGCCGAGCGCTGGCAGCGCGGACGTTCGGCGCATGCCCGGTTCCTTCGCCCGCGCGTGTCGTGCTGCGTGCCCTGGCCTGGGCCGTCGCCGGCCTGGCCGTGGGAGGCGGCGCGACGGCGCTGGCGCTATGGCTCAGCGGACTGGAGACGATTCCGGCAACCTCGGCCTTCGTGCTGAAGATCGCCTATGGGGCAGTGCTGGGTGCGATCGTCACGCATCGTTCGGTGGCGGGCCTGATTGGCGCGGCGCGGTAACGATCCGTTCTCAAGCCCCGGAGCCGCGCCGGATCGTGCGCGGCAGCATGCAGAACAGCACGAGGGGAACGAGAAGCCCCGAAGCGGAGACGAACAAGGCAGCCTCGTATCCGCCGGTCACGTCCGCGAGATAGCCGATCCACACCGGGCTCAGCCCGCCCGCCACGCCGAACGCGGCGTATTGCAGGGCGTAGGCGCGGCTGTAGGCCGCCATCGGGAAGTTGCGGGCGGTGAGGATGCCCAGCAGGTCCGCCTCCGCCCCCATCGCCGCGCCCAGCGCCAGCGCGGCGATGGGGGCGAACGCCGATCCGCCGAACGCCAGCGTCAGGCATCCGGCGGCGCAGGCAAGGCAGCTCGCCGCGCCGAGCCACGCCGGTTCGATTCTGTCGGCCAGCCAGCCGACCACTATCCGGGTCACGATCACCGAAGCTCCGATCATCCCGGCGAGCGCGCCCGCCCGCTCGACCGGAACGCTGGCTTCCCGCAGCAGCGGAACGAAGTGGGATAACAGGCCGGCGAAGGCGAACGCCATCGTCGTGAACGCGGCGAGCTGGAGCCGGTAAGGGCGCGATGCGCGGACATCCCGGTATGCTTCCGAATCGTCCCGCGCGGTTTCGGCCGGCTTCGCCAGACGTCCGGGAAGGCCCAGCAGCACCGGCACCACGGCCACGCCCGCCAGCGCGGCCAGGAAGAGGAGCCCGGCGCGCCAGCCGTGATGCGCCACCTGCACGGCGACAATCGGCGGCACCACCGCCGCCGACAAGCCGATCCCCACTTGCGTCAGCCCCAGCGCCAGCCCGCGCGCCCGCGCGAAGCTCCCGGCGACGGCGCGGGTATGCGGCACCGGGGCGGATGCCGCCGCGATCAGCCCCATCAGCACCATCACCGCACCATAGGCGGCGACCGACCCGACGCGCGACAAAACCGCAAAGCCGATCGCCAGCGCCAGCGCCCCACACGCCGCCGTGGCCCGCGCGCCGAAGCGATCGACCGCGCGCCCGACGACGGGCATCGCCGCCGCCATCGCCAGCGTCGTCCCGAAGAACGCCACGCCATAACCCGTCCGGCTCAGCCCGATGTCGCGGGCAAGGCCTTCCGCGAACAGGCCCATGTTGTAGTTCAGGAGCCCGGCGATCCCCAGCCCTGCCCCCAGCCCGGCGCCGAGCACCACGCGCCACCCGCGGCGGAATTCGCCGAGGCCCGACGATGGCCCGGCGGCCCCGGCCAGACTGCCTGCCATCCTTTCACTCCCCCGAATTCCTGTCCCTGAGAATTTTATTCCAGCGATGCGGGACTGGCAAATGCGGATTGCCTTGCGCGCCTGTCCCGCAGCGAGAGGACAGACGTTCCGCCGTGGAATGGACATTGCAGGGGCCGACGACAGGGGAAACCAATGCTCGAAGGCAACAAGGTAATCATTACGGTCGCGCTCAACGGCGGGATGCAGCAGGATCGCGACGGTGCGGTGATCCCCAAGCAGCCCGTCGAAATCGGCGAGGCCGCGGCACGCTGCCATGAGGCCGGGGCGGCCATGGTTCATGTCCATGCCCGCGGCCCGGACGGCAAGAACAGCGGCGACAAGGCGATCTATTCGGAAATCATCCGCGAGATCCGCAAGCGCAGCCCGGTGCTGGTTCAGACCACCAATGGCATCGGCGTGCGGCGCGATCCCAGGACCGGGCAGTTTCACTGGCCGTCCGACGACGAACGGCTGGGCATCCTGGAGATCGATCCGCCGCAGGACGTGTTCGGGATCGCGGCGGGATCGGCGGACTTCCACAACCCGGAGGGCGGCTATCCGACGGAAACGCCCTATGTGAACTCGCCGGAACTGCTCAAGGCGACGATCAAGTCCGTCTACGAACGCGGCAGCGCGCTGGAATTCGAAGTGGTCGAGGCAAGCTCGCTCTATCGCCTGATGCGCTATGCCGAGGCGGGCCTGTTCGACAAGGATCGGGACAACGTCTGGCTGCTTCACGGCGGCGGGTTCGGCGCGACCCCGCCCGTCGCGCGGAACATGATCTTCAACATCGACGAAGGCCTCCGCTTGTTTCCCAAGGCGATCGTCGGGGTGACCGGAACCGGCCATTTCATGTTCAAGGCCGCCACTCTCGGGATCGCGATGGGCTGCGATCTCGTGCGCGTCGGCTTCGAGGACGGCATTCACCTGCCCGACGGCAGCGTGGCCCGCGACAATGCGGACATGGTCCGCGCCGCCGTGCAGATAGCCAGGCTCTACGGCGCCACGCCGGCGACCGTGGAGGAAGCGCGCGCCCGTTTCCGCATCGCTTGAACGTGGCACGCCCCCCGGTCCTGCTGTTCGGCAAGCTGATGGCCTCGCGCGCGGCGGAATGGAGCGCCGAATACGAAACCTTCGTGCTCGAAAGCGCGGCCGACCGCTTGCCCGAGGCCATCGCCGGGCGGATCGAGGTGGTCGCCAGCGGGGATCACTTGCCCAATTCGGTGGTCGACGCGCTGCCCGCGCTGAAGCTCGTCGCCTGCTTCTCCACCGGGTTCACCCATATCGATCTCGGCCACCTGCGAAAGCGCGGCATCCGCCTGACGACCGCCGCGGGCATCAACGCGCACGACGTGGCCGATCACGCCGTCGCGCTGCTACTGGCGGTGTGGCACCGCATCCCGCAGGCAGATCGCAAGGTCCGCGAGGGCGGCTGGCGCGAGATGGCCGACGCGCGCCCCTCGCTGCGCGGCAAGCGCGCCGGGATCGTCGGCCTCGGCCGGATCGGCGCGGGGATCGCCAGCCGGCTCGCGGCGCACGAGATCGAGGTGACCTGGTGGGGGCCGCGACCGAAGCCCGAGGCGGGCTATGAACGGGCGCCAAGCCTGCTCGCACTCGCGGAACGGAGCGATATGCTGATCGTGGCGACGCGGGCAGACCCCGCCAACGCCCGCCAGATCGACGCCGCGGTGCTCCGCGCGCTCGGCCCCGGTGGAATGCTGGTCAACATTTCGCGCGGCTTCCTGATCGACGAAAGCGCCCTCATCGCGGCGTTGCGGGCCGGGGAACTGGGCGGCGCGGCGCTCGACGTGTTCGAGGACGAACCGACCGATCCGGACAAGTGGCGCGGCGTGCCCAGTGTGGTGCTCACGCCGCATCTCGCCGGCTTCACACGCGAAGCCGGCGAAGACCTGCCTCGCCAGCAGCGGGAAAACGTCCGGCGCTATTTCGCCGGCGAGCCCCTGCTGACGCCGGTCGACAGTCGATAAGGAGCTTGCCGTTGAGCGAATTCGATCCGGCGACCGGCCTTGCCGCGGGCAGCTTCGGTGTGGGCACCTATCGGCGTTCCGGCGGGCCTTCATTCCCCGGCGTCATACGCGCGGATGGCGCGGTGATCGACGTCTCGCCCCTCTATCGTGATACGCATGCAGTGTTCGAGGATTGGGAACGCGCGTTCGACCGCTTCGTCGATCTGGCGGCGGGAAGCGGCGACACCGGCCTGCGCTTCCACGAGGTGGAGTGCCTGCCGGCGCTGGCGCATCCCAACCTGCTCGGCGCCGGATCGAACTATCGCCAGCACGTCGCCGAGATGATGACGCACAACACGTTCAACCAGGAACATCGCCTGCCGGGGGAAAGCGACGCGGCGTTCTTCCAGCGCAATCTCGACGAGGTCGATCGGCGCGCGCGCGAGGGAATGCCGTTCCTGTGGACCGGCCTGCATTCCTCGCTGTCCGGCGCCAACGATGACATCGCCCTGCCGCTGATCGGGCAAAACCCGGATTGGGAGCTGGAGCTGGGCGTGATCGTCTGCGGCACCGGGCGCTATCTTTCGCCGGAGGAAGCCGGAGAACTGATCGCCGGATATGTCATCGTCAACGATCTCGGCACGGTGGACGAGTTCCGGCGAGTGGACATCAAGTTCCGTTACGACTGGATCAGCAAGCACCAGCCGGGTTTCAAGCCGTTCGGCCCGTTCGTCGTCCCCAAGCCGTTCGTCGACCGCGACCGCATCCGCATCAGGATGAAGGTCAACGGCGAGGTGATGCAGGACTGGCCGGTGACCGACATGATCTTCAGTCCCGAACAGATGCTGTCCTACGCCAGCGAGCGCGTGCGGCTGGTCCCGGGCGACCTGCTGATAACCGGATCTCCGCCCGGCAACGCCGGCTCCCACGGCGGGCGCTGGCTGCGGCCGGGCGACGTGATCGAGAGCGAGCTGGAGTTCCTGGGCCGCCAGCGCAATCGCGTGGTGGCGGAGGATGCCGGCGGGCGCGGGACCACGTTCGGTCCGTTCCTGACCAGCTGGTAGGAAGTCAGCTCGCGTAGTCGGCGTGGGCGTCGTCCAGCATCCGCACGAGCGCCGTCCATTCGCGGTCGATCACTGCGTCGCCGCCTTCGAACGCCTTGGACATGAATCGGCAGTCCTCCTCTGAAGGCCAGCACAAGTCTTCCCTCGGGTCGCGGCAGGCGGACAGCATGGCGACCTGCATCCGGCACGCCCGTTCGAGGTAATACATGCGCGAGAAGCCCTCGCGCGCGCTCTTGCCGACCACCAGCGGTCCGTGATTGCGCAGCATCAGCACGTCGCCGTCGCCCAGCGCGGCCGGCAGGCTGGCGCGCTTTTCCGCGCTGTCGAACGCACCGCAATAATCGAGATAGCCGACCTTGCCATGGAACCGCAGAGCGTGCTGGCTCAGCGGCAGCAGCCCCTCGCGGTAATTGGCGACCGCGATCGTCGCTTCGGTGTGGGCGTGCATCACGCAGGCCGCCTGCGGGGTGCCGGTATGGATCGCGCTATGGATGCAGAACCCGCCGCGGCTGATGCCGAGCCCGGTCGGATCGGACAGGATGTTCCCGTCCACATCGCACTTCACCATGTCCGATGCGCGCGCCTCGCTGAACAGGTGGCCGTAGGGCAATTGCAGGAAGTGCCCCTCCTCACCCGGCACTCGAACCGAGATGTGGGTGTGGATGATGTCGGTGATGCCCAGCCAGTCGAACAGGCGATAGGCGATCGCCAGCTCGATGCGCGCCTCGCGCTCGGCTTGGGAACAGACGGCCGCTTGCTGCGCCGACGCGCGCGAAGGCATGATGTTGGCAAGGATGTCGTTCATGGCCGGGCTCCTGCGAATGCGAGACGGATGATGTTGTCGGTGAACCTGCGCACCATCGCATCGGCGCCCGCGCGGGTGTGGCCGATCTGGTGCGGCGTGAGAATCGTATGCGGCGCGGTGCGCAGCGCACTGTCGGCCGGCAGGGGTTCCACCGCGAAGCAGTCGAGCGCCGCGCCGCCGAGCCGGCCGGAATGGAGCGCGGCGGCGACCGCGCGCTCATCCAGCAGGCCCCCGCGCGCGGTGTTCACCAGCAGCGCGCCGGGCTTCACCCGCGTGAGCGCTGCCTCGTCGATGATCGGCGGATCGCCATGGGCCAGCGCGGCGTGTAGACTGACCACGTCGCTCGCCTCCAGCAGCCTTGCGAGCGACACGCTTTCGCTTCCATCGGCAAGCGGGCCAGGTTCGAGCGAACGGCCATGGACCAGCACCCGCACGCCCCACGCCCGCAGGCGGCGCGCCACGTCCCGTCCCAATGCGCCATAGCCGATGATGCCCACGGTCGCGTCGTCGAGCGTGCGGGCACGCGCGATGTCGCGTCGGCTGCCCTGCGCAAAGGCCGTGATCGCGGCCGGCAAATCGTGGCACAGGGCCAGCATCAGGGCGATCGTGGCGCTTCCCATGTCGCTGGCCGAGCGGTCCGTGCGGCCGGTCGCGATCGCGATCGAACGCGCCTTCGCCGCCTCGCGGTCGAAACCCTCGCAGCCGATGCCGAGCGACACCAGGCCCCGCAGACCCGGGCAGCTGTCCATCAGCGCGGCATCGACCGGCATGGTGCCAGGCCCGGCGATCACGGCGAAATCGGCGCCGTGCAGCGCGCCCGGCTCACCGTGCGTCACCTCCAGCCCGGCCTGTCGCAACGCCGCCGCCACCTCGTCCTCGCGATGGCCCAGCGCCGGGGCGGAAACCAGCAGTACCCGCACGGCTTCACCTCACAGCTTGGGCTCCTCGCCGCCCTGGATGCGCTTGAACAACGCCATCGCGCTCAGCGCCCGGGGCAGGCCCGCATAGGGGATCGTCTGGAGGATCACTTCCTTCAGCTCGTCGTCGGTGAAGCCCACGCTCTTGGCGTGCTTGAAGTGGATCGCCACGCCATGCGCGCCGATGGCGATCAGGATCGCCATGCAGATCAATTCCCGCTCTCGGAGGGACAGGCCGGGGCGCGCCCAGATCGTCCCGAAGTTCGCCTCCGAGATGATCCGCCACAGATCCTCGTCCAGGTCGCGGACGCCTTCGTTCTGGCCCCAGCCGAGCTGCTCGATGATGGCCAGCCCGGCCTTTTCGCGATCGTCGTCGTATCGAGTCATGGCCGCTCCGCGATCCGTCAGAAGTTCACGTTGGCCCTGACGCCGAACGTGCGCGGGGCCAGCAGGCGCGATCCGAAATAGGGGAACACGAAATAGGACGAACTCATGGTCTGCGCGGAAACCGTGACCACGTCCGTCAGGTTGTCGACATAGGCCATGATCGAGAAGCGATCGCCCGGCGCGACATAGCTCAGGCCCAGATCGACCCGCGCGGTGCCCCCGCCCAGCCCCACCGGGATGAACGAGATGTCGGTCTGGTAATGGTCTTCGTAGCGCACGCTGGCGTCGCCCACGATCCGCCCGCCGTTGCCGAGCGGGATCGTCTGCTCGATGTCGCCCTTGATCGTCCATTCGGGCGAATTGAGCGGCACCGCGCCGGCGCAATCGACCGTCGACTGCGGCGTGCCCGGCGTGACCGTGCAGGCCGATCCCGCCGGCGGCGGCGCAAGGGTGACGTAAGTGAACTCGTCGTACTTCGCCTTCAGGTACTGCACCTGCAGGCCGATGCGGGTGTTGTCCGCCGGCAGGAAGTCGCTTTCCACCTCCACGCCGTAGACGTGGGACTTGCCCGCGTTTTCCGTCACCAGCGTGGAACTGGTCCCCACCAGCTTGACGAAGCTGACCTGCTGGTTGGTGTAGTCGAGGTAGAACGCCTCTGCGTTGAGCTGGAGCCGGTTGCCGAAAAAGCGGTTCTTGGTGCCGAGGACATAGGACGTGACTTCCTCGGGCTGGTAGCTGTTCGCCGTCGGCGGGCCATAGAAGAAGCCGCCCGCCTTGAAGCCGGTGCTGACGTTCGCATAGATCAGGTTGGCGTCGCCCGCGTCGAACTCGAGCCCGGCCTTCCAGTTGACCTTGTTCCAGCTCTGCGAGCCCTGGACCACATTGACCGGGGCGCCGGGCGGAACGGCCGGGATCACCGGGTCCGGCCCGTCCGCGGCGATGTTGTATCGCGCGCTGTCGGAATTCTTTTTCTCGTAGGTGTAGCGCACGCCGCCGGTCAGCCGGAAGGTGTCCGTCAGGCCGTAGGTCAGCTGGGTGAACAGGGCCCCGGTCCAGCCCGAAAGCCGGGTATGCTGATCGCTGAACGTATGGCGCGTGGCGTTTTCGCCATTGGCGCGCGCATGGGTGTCGGTATCGAGGATATAGCCGCCGAACACATATTGCAGCCGCTGCCCGCCAGGCGATGCAAGCCGCAGCTCCAGCGATTTCTGCTCGGGATGCTGATCCTCCCGCAATTGCCAGCTGGTGCCGGTGGTGACGTAGCGGACATCCGATTTACGATATCCCGCGACCAGCGAGAGGGTACCCACGCCTGTCGTCAGATCGGCGTTGAGGCCCAGTCCCCAGTAGTCGCTGTCGAGAAAGGGATGATCGGTCTGCCGGGCGATTCCGGCGGCGGTGTAGTAGCTCGAAAGATCGGCCACGTCGGTATAGGGATCGGCGGCCACGAAGCACCCGTCGCCGGTCTTGCCCAGCCGGGCGCAATCGGTGCGCAATGTCGCCCCCGGCCCCATGCCGCCTTCGTGCGACCAGTCCCCGGTGAGCTGGATCGAAAGATCGGGCGTCGGTTCGACCAGCAGTGTCGCGCGCGCCGCCTGCACGTCTTCGTCGCTGGTGCCGATGCTCATGTAACCGTCGTGCTGGACGCTCTGCCCGGCCACGCGGAACGCGGCCTTGTCGCCTAACGGGACATTGAGCGCGCCGGTGAAATCGAAATGATCGTAATTGCCGACCGTGGCCGAGACATAGCCGCCGAAATCGAAATCGGGCCGCTTGGTGATGATGTTGATCGCGCCAGCGGTCGCATTGCGGCCATAGAGCGTCCCTTGCGGGCCTTTCAGCACCTCCACCCGGTCGAGATCGTAATAGAGGCCGCGGAAGGTCGTCGGCGCCGCCAGATAGACGCCGTTCACGTTCACCGCCACGGCCGGATCGGCGAAGGCGTTGCCACTCAGCGAGCTGACCGAGCGGATGCTGAAGGTGGTGTACGGCCCGCTGCTGGGCTGCACTTCAAGGCCCACGGTGGCTTGCGCGATGGAATCGATGTTGTTGACGCCCTGCTGGCGCAAGTCGTCCCCGGTGATCGCGGTGATGGAGAGCGCGGCACGCTGCACGTCTTCCGAACGGCGCTGGGCGGTGACGATGATGACACCCAGCCCTTCACCGGTGCTGCTCGCGCTGGCCGCCTCTGGCGCGGCTTGCGCGGCAGCGGGCGTGCTGATCAGCGAAGCAATCGCCGCAAGCGAGGCCCCGCACGTGAATATGACCTTCATGACACCCCCTCGACGTTCTTTTTCTTGAGCGTGGGGCGCTTCTAGGGAGCCGCGAAATCGCGGTCTGTCCGTTTGGAAGATGACAAATGTGGCGCCGGCCGCCCGGGGCGTTTTTCAGCGCAGGACGAGGCAGGCCAGCTCGTAGGCGCTGCTGATGCCCAGCCGCTGGTAGGCGCGCTTGCGATAGGTCAGCACTGAGGAGGTCGCGATGGCGAGATCGAGCGCCGCACCCTCCACCGATACGCCGATCGCCGCCCGCGCGCAGACCTCTCGCTCACGCGGCGTCAGCGCCGGAAAGCGGGCGGCGAAGCGTTGCTCCAGTTCCTCGATCCGCTGCGCCCGGCCTTCCACGACCTCTCCCGCCAGCGCCCGGTGCCGGTCGATCAACGGCATCAGCAGGCGATAGTAACAGCCGAGCCAATCCAGCTCCCGGTCCTCGAACGGCCCGCTCTGCCGCCGGCGCACCACGGTGAGGCACCGCCAACCGGCACCGCCGAACTTGCGCAGGAACGACACGCGCTCGACCACGCCGGCACGTTGCATCATCGCCTTGTAGGCTGGAACCACGATGTCGTCCGGCTCCACCCTGAGCCGCAGGACCGCGTCTTCCCCGTCGATCCGGTCGATCGCGGTCTGGAGCGGATCGCGCGGCAGGAAATGCGCGACATAGGAAGCGCCCGAAACCGCCAGCTTGTCCGCCTCGGTCTCCGCTATCAGCGGCTGCGCGCGGGCGCTGCCCTCGATCAGGAACAGCCGATCGACCTTCACCGCGTCCTCCAGCCCCCGGCTGAAAGCGCGATAGAACCCCTCCGACCCCAGCGCGGCTGTGGCCTGCTCGAACGGCTTCATCACCCCGGCGCTTATGCTGTCGGTTTCGATCCGGTCGATCCGCAACGCGCGCCCCCCTTCTTTCGATTGTCCTCATACCGATGGACAGGAGCGCCGCCGATTTTGAGCTACCCGTCCGCCGGGCGCAAGCAGGAGATCGCGGAATGAAGTTCGGATTGTTCTTGGGAATCTGGGAAAATCCCGTGGCAGCGGACAACCACCAGGCGATCCTGCATGAAGTGATCGACTATGTCGTCAAGGCGGAGAAACTCGGCTTCGTCTCGGCTTTCCTGACCGAACATCACTTCACCGGGCTGCCGCAGATTCCCTGCTCGATGATGGTGCTCGCCAACCTCGCTGCGCGCACGCAGGTCTTGCGGCTGGGCACCGCGGTCACGATCCTGCCGTGGCACAATCCGCTGCTCTACGCCGAGGAAGTCGGGACGCTCGACCTGCTGTCGGACGGCCGGTTCGATTGCGGCATCGGGCGCGGCTTTCGATACGTCGAATGCCAGGGCTTCGGCATTCCGGGAGAAGAGCTGCGCGCCCGCTACGAGGAAGCCGTCGAGGTGCTGCACAAGGCCTGGACCGCGCCTGGCCGCTTCTCGCACCATGGCCGGTTCTGGAACTTCACCGATGCGGTCATCGATCCCAAGCCGGTGCAGCAGCCGCACCCGCCGCTGTGGATCGCGGTGGGAAGCGACGAATCCGCCCGGGCGGCCGGGGCGGCGGGGCGCGGCCTGCTGCTCGACCAGTTCAGCGATTCGCGCCAGCTCGGCCGCCGGATCGCCGCCTATCGGGAAGCGACCGAGGCCGCCGGGCGGGTTTACGATCCGATGAAGATCGGCGTCACCCGCGCCTTTCACCTCACCGCGAGCGAGGCTGAAACGCGCGCGGCGCTGGAACACCATCGGCAAGTGCTCGCCAACAATCGCCGGCTCTCGTCCGATCCCGCCGCGAGTGGCGATGGCGTCCACCGTCCGCCCATGGCGACCGGCGACGAGGATGACATCTGGCTGATCGGCACGCCGGAGCAGGTGATCGAACGGATCGAGCGGCTCAGATCGCAGGGTGCCGAATACTTGCTGCTGCTCGATGCCACCGGCGACCATGCCAGCCTGGAACGGTTTGCCGCCGAGATCATGCCGCGCTTCGCCCCGGGCGAGAGGCAGCCGAAGTCGCCTGACACGCCCTCAATGGCTGACGAGCGCGCATAGCTCGATCGAGCTGGTCACGCCGAGGCGCTGGTACGCGCGCTTGCGATAGGTCAGCACCGATGTCTTGGCGATCCCGAGGTCGAGCGCGGTCGCCTCCACCGTCATCCCCACCGCCGCGCGGGCGCAGACCTGGCGCTGGCGCAGCGTCAGCTCCGCATGGCGTTCGGCGAAGCGTTCCTCCAGTTGGCTCACCCCCAGCCGGCGCGTGCGCATCGGGCGGCCGCGGTTGAGCGGCAGCATCGGCAGCGCAAGGCACGCGAGGCTGAGGATCGCGCCGACCTCCTCGTCGGAGAAATACCCGTCCGTGCGATGCCGGGCCACGCTCAGCACCCGCCAGGCATCGCTGCCCCGCTGGATGATGGATAGCCGCTCGATGATGCCGGGATCGTCGTAGAACTGGCGGCGGAACGCGCTCGACGCGATATCGTGCGGTCGCACCCTCAGGATCGCGACATTGTTGTCCCGCGGCGCCGCCTGATAGGCATCGCATACCGGATCGAGCGGCTGATACCACTTGTTGTAGGCGGAAAAGAGCTGGACCACCGCCGGCTCGCAGAACGAATACTGGAGATCGTTGTCCTCGCGCCCGGTCGCCTCGAACAGATAGACCCGCCGCGCGCCGGCGGTCGAAGCCATGATCGCATCGCGAACCGTGGGGCCGAAATCCTCTGAGCCGATCGAAGCCAGCATCCTTTCGTAATCGGTGCCGATCCGCGTCGAAACCCGCCAGTCGTGGACCTGTGTCAGCTGAACCAATCCGACCTCCCCCGGCTTACCGCGCGACAGCCGATGATGCCATGTCGGCCGGGCCAGCGCGAGAGGCGCGCGAAAGGCCGACCACCAGAACGGCAGTGGCCGCCAGCGCCGCCGGCAGGGCGAACAGCGACATCACCGTAGTCCCCTGGATGCCTTGCGTGAGCGCGAAGCCGATGAGGATCGGCGCGACCATCGTCCCCACCCGTCCGACGCTCTTGGTCCAGCCGATACCCAGCGCGCGCATGGCCGCCGGATAATATCCGGCGAGCACCACGTTGACGCCGCCATAAGCGCCCAGCACGAAGAACCCGCACACCCCCAACAGCACCAGCAGCACGTCGGACGGGGCCGTGGCGAGAACCTGGCCGATCAGAAACAACATGCCGGTCGAGATCGCGAGAAACGCGGTGAGTATCCGGGTCGCGCCCCAGCGGTCTATCAGCACGCCCACACCGAGCGCGGCGATGATACCGCCGAGCGAGAACGTCGTCACCGAGATCGCGGCCACCGACTGGTCATGCCCGACTTCGACCAGCAAGGTCGGCAGCCAGGAATTGAGGCAATAGCTGATCGTCAGCATGGAGATGAACAGCATCCATAGCATCAGCGTGCCCAGCAGATAGCGAGGCGCGAAGATCAGCAGGGGATTGGTGGCGCCCTTCCCGCCCTGCCGTTCGTTCCCGTCGTCCGCCGCGCACTCCGGGCCGCGAAGCCAGATCCCCACCACGAGCGCCGTTAGCATCGAGCACATCCCGACCGCGATCAGGGCGCTGCGCCAGCCGGTCTCGCCGAACACGGCGACCGCGAGGCCCGCCAGCGTGGCGCCGAGGCCGTATCCGGTGAACAAGGTCATGGTGACGATGCCGCGCCGGTGCGGCGGTGAGGCATTGGTGACGATGGCGAGGCAGGTCGGCAGCGCGCCGCCCAGAAACAGACCCGTCAGCAGGCGTATCGCGAACAGGGCTTCCCAACTCGTCGCGAAGCCGGCCGCCAGCTCGAAGGTGCCGAAGCCGGCCGCCGTGATGACCACCACCTTGCGGTTGCCGATCCGCCCGGCGAGCAGCGGAAAGACGATCAGCCCCAGCGATTGGCCGATCAGATTGGCCGAGAACACCGGCCCCATCTCGGCATGCGTCATCCGCAGCGACGCCGCGATCTGCGGGGCCAAGGGCCCGAGGATCGAATGGACGAGGCCGTCGAGCATATAGACCAGCGTGCATGCGGCCAGGATCGGACCTAGCCCCCCGGCTCGCCCACCCGCCGTCTCGGCCGCCTGGCTGGCGTGATTCCCTGCCGTCATTTCCTCGCCCAATTTTTGTTCGTTTTCGCATTGTCGCGGGCCCGCCCTTGTCCTCTCGATAGAGGACAGTTCAGGCGCCGCGCTCGCAGCGCCTAGTCCGCCATCGAGCGACTGCCACAAGCCCTTTTGCTAAGGCGGTCTCCCGGCTCGAAGACCTGCAAAGCGCGGCAGCGGCCATTGATGGCACGCCGTTTCGCCTCACAGGTTACCCTGGGAATCTACTGGACAAAGATAATTATTTAAGTTAAGCATATCCCTTGAATGAGGGATATCTTGCGGTAGGCATATGATAATACACAAGATTATAGGCCTGACCTTCAAGCCAGCCGCAGCGATAACGCTCTGTGCGATAGCCCTCTCCACAGCCGGGGCCGCTCAGGGCAACGATAACCTCGAGCCGACTTTCGCAGTGCTCGATCCGCGAGGCGACTTGCCCGCGATCACGCGGATTCCCCTGGCCAACCGTTTGGACAAACTCGACGGCGCGCGGATCGCAATCGTGAAAAGCTGGGACGACAATTCCGGCTTCGACGAGACGATAGGGAGCATTGCCGCTGACTTGCGCCAACGCGGCGCGGCGGTCACCGTCATGGACCGCAATACCCCCTATTCTTCCGACGATCCGGAACTCTGGCGTGCGCTTCACGCCTCTTACGACGGGTTCGTCTACGTAGCGGCGGCGTCCTCATCCACCACCTCGTATGCCTTTAAGTGGAGCGCTCTGCTCGAGAGCCAGGGCTTGCCCGGCGTCGTGGCCAATTTCGCAGAGCTGAACAGCGTCGGGGACGAGACGAATGACCGATCCGGTGCCCGCGTGCGCCGAGCGGTGTTCGACTATCCGCCGTCGGCCATGCCGCCAGAAGGGCTCCAGGCGTCTATCGAAGCCGTCGTGTCAGGATTGACGACGCCTCTTACCGAGACGGAGACGGCGGAGGGCGTCATTCCTGCTCCCGAACGACCGGCAATCGTGGCCACCGGCACGATCGATGAGGTGCAGGACCTGTTTCACGACATGGGGCTGACCGACGGATTGCCGGTGGTTCCGCCCACACCCTTGCTGGTGGACGAGATGTTGGCGGGCACCAGCCATGCCCCTGACGAGGTGATCTCCACTGACTTCCCGCCCGAAAGCTTGCGTGTGACCGTAAGAAAAGTGGCGATCAATTCGGTGATGGCTGGCTGCAAGCCTGAACATTTCCCCGTGCTGCTGGCCAGTATCGAGGCATTCCTGACCTACAATGCGAATGCGATGCTGCGATCGACCAACAGCTTCGCGTTCATGCAGGTCGTCAACGGCCCTATCCGTAACGAGATCGGTATGAATGCCGCGTCCAATGCGGTTGGCCCGGGCAACAGGTCGAACGCCTGCATGGGCCGAGCGCTGCGTCTTTTCATCACCAATCTTGGGGGTGGCCACTTCGGCACGAACCTGATGGCGGTGATCGGCAGCAACAGCAATTACGCCTTCATGTTCGCGGAGAACGAGGAGATGAGCCCCTGGCCATCGTTCGCCGAGGACGCCGGCTATGCGCCGGATGAGAATGTCCTGACGATGTTTGTGGGCGGCTGGGCGCATTCCGGAAATTACGGACTGGGCACTGGGATCGAAGACGTTCCCCCCGATCTCGCGCGCTTCCAGATTCCCAACGGCGCCGCGCTGATCGTTTCGCCGGCCCGCGCCGAAGCACTTGCCGCCCAAGGCATGAGCAAAGGCGATCTGCGGCATTACCTCGAAACAACCGCCTGCCGCCCCTTGTCCGATTTGCGCAAGGAGGGGCGGTTCCAGGACATCAGCGCTTACGAAGGCCAGCCCGAAGACACCTGCGTCCCGCGCTTTGCCAAAGATACGATCGCGATCCTGGTCGCTGGAAATGACGCCAGTCCCATGATGCAGGCCTGGTCGATGTACCGGCCACGCACAATTTCAATCGACAAGTGGAAATAACCAACATTTCCCATTTAGGAGGGGGCAATGAAAAAATCGTACCTTTTAAGAGTAAGCACGGCGCTAAATCATAATTCTGGAAGGAATTCCATTTCCCCTCTTTTGCCGCGCCTTACTCCTGCACTTCTATGCGTAAGCACCCTGGCCTTTCCGGTTGCGGCCCTGGCGCAGGATGTAAGCGACGCGGCTGCGCAATCGGCCGCTTCCGCTGAAAGTTCCGTTGTCGATGGGAACGGCGGCGACACGATCGTGGTGACCGGCACCTATCTGCGCAGCGATTTTCCTCCCTCTTCGCCGGTGGACGTCGTCGGCCCGGAAATCTTCGAGGCCCGGCCACAGCAATCGATCGCGGCCGCATTGTCCGAACTGCCCTATGTCGTTGGCGGAAGCGGCGGCCAGAACGGCGGACAGACATCGTCCAACGTCAACCTTCGCGGGCTCGGCGCCGATGCCACGCTCGTCCTGCTCAATGGCAGGCGGCAGGTCCGCGTTCCCACCACGTCCTCGGTGGTCGACGTGAACACCATCGTGCCGCAGATCATGGTCAAGGGCATCGAGATCCTCAAGGACGGGGCCTCGGCGCTTTATGGTTCGGATGCTGTTGCCGGCGTGGTCAATCTGCGCACGGATAACCGTTTCGAAGGTCTCGCCGTTCAGGCTGAAGGTCGCTGGTACACGAACAGCGAAGAACGCCGGACGGTCACCCCTTATCTGACGGAAACGCCGGGTAATTATCGAGCCTCGGCCAAGCTCGGCGTCGGTTCCGACAAGGCGCACTTGGTGGTTGCGGCGGAATACGCCCGGCGTGACCTTATCGGTACGTCAGGCGTTCCGGGTGTCGGCGCGCGCCCGGCCCTGGTTCCCATCCCGGGCCAGTTGACCGCGATCCGGCGAGACGCCGCCGGCGCGCCGGCCGGCACGTTCACCATTCCTGACCCCGATTGCGGCGAAATTCCTTCGACGAGCAAGGGCGGCGCAAATTGCTTCTATTCGTTCAACGAAGATCAGACGTACCTGCCCGGGCAGGAAAGGCTTCAGACCTTCCTGCGGGGTGAATACGAATTTTCGCCTTCGCTGCGTTTCGTGGTTGAAGGCGGATACGCGCACCAGGCGTCGACCTCTTCGGAAACGGCTTCGCCCAGCCTTTCCGTCTCGCCGCCACTGGTGCTTCCCGGAGAGAGCCCCGCGGTCCAGGCGCTGGGTAATGGTACGTTGTTCAGGGCTGTAAACGCCAACGGCAACTTGCTCTACGCAATGGCCGATCCCACCAATCCCACCCGTCCCGCGCGCGACGCCAACGGCAATGTCATCGTGACGGGTACGGATCCCGCAAATGGCATACCCTTCTGGGAAGACGTTGCCTTCGCGGGCCGGGTGATCCTGTCGCAGGGCGGGCTGCCGACCGGGGGTTCGCTGATTCCAGGCGAATACGCCCACGCCAACCCCACGACCGACACCGACGATGTCTTCCGTATGTCGCTCGGTTTCGAAGGCACTCTGCCGCTTCTCGATGGCTTCAACTGGTCGGCGTTCTACACGCGTGCGACCTATGACTCCGACCAGGAAGTGCGGGACATCTTCCCGGTCCAGCTGCGCCAGGCGCTGGCAGGCTATGCGGGCAACAACTGCAACCCGCTGACCGGCGCGCCGGGAGAAGGGGCTTGTTCCTATTTCAACCCGTTCATTTCCAGTGCGCTGGTCGGGGCGACCGATCCGGCGGCAAACTCTCAGGAAACCATCGACTATTTCTACAAGACGATCACCTCGCGGTACCGCACCACTCTGGACGTGGTCGATGTGCTCGCCGACGGATCGCTGTTCACGCTTCCCGCCGGTGACGTCAGCGTAGCGATCGGCGGTCAATATCGGCGTGAAGCATGGACCGCCGACTTCGCCGAAAACCTCGAGATCGGAAACACCGCAAATGGGGCGGTCAGTTCCGATATCAGTTCAAGCCAGAAGGTCTGGTCGGCCTTCGGTGAAATCGGCGTTCCGGTATTCGACGGATCGCTTGGCTCGCTCGATTTGAACGGGGCCGTTCGCTACGAGAAGTCCGACGCCTTCAACACGATCGATCCCAAGTTCGGCGCGACCTATGTCAGCCCTTCGGGCCTCATTACACTGCGCGGGACTTGGGGGCAGTCCTTCCTGTCACCCAACCTCTTCCAACGGTACACGCAGTCTGCCGGGCTGGCCAACGTCACCTCGACTTACGGCGGCACGACACCGCCGACACTTCAGCCTCGTATCGCCACGATCCAGACGGGCAATCCGAACCTGCAGCCGCAGCGTGCCGAAGCCTGGAACGCCGGGCTCGTCATCAATCCCCTGGACCGGCTGACCCTGAGTGTCGATCGCTGGCACTTCCAGTTCGATGGACTGATTACGACGGAGAATCCCCAGACGCTCATCAATGCGGATGACGCATCGATAGCGACGGGCCACGGGCCCACGGGTGCCGTCATCCGCGATGCGTCAGGAAACGTCCTCCAGGTCAGAACCACTTTCTTCAATGCCGCGTCGCTGACCACGTCGGGCTTCGATTTTCAGCTCGCTTACGACTACGACCTCGGCAGGCTGGGCCTTCTGAAGTTCGGCGCAAACGCGACCTACGTGGATAGCTATTCCTATCAGGCGAGCGTCGGCGGGCCGGTGCTGGACCTTGCGGGCAACTACAACGCCACAAATCGGAGCGTGAACCCCTCGGTCAAGCTCCGTTCCATGTTCGATCTCGGCTGGAACCTCGGCGCGCACGAGGTGAGAGCGCACGTTGTGTACACAGGAGGGATGAAGAACGATCAGGCCAATCCCGCAATCGAAGGCGACGATCGCTACTCTCCCTTCACGACGCTGGACCTGTCTTATTCCTATAGGCTGGAGAACGTGATCGGCACCGAAGTAACGCTATCGGCGGGAATGTCGAACGTGTTCGATTCCCTTCCCGAACATGTCTCTTCCTTCGGCAGCGGTACGGCGACCGGTGTCTACGATTACATTGGCAGGAGTCTCTGGCTCAGACTGGGCGTTCTTTTCTGAGCCGCCGACTCTCCATGCCGAAGCAGAAACATATCGGCCGTCGTTTGCCACACCCCCAGCGCAGTGCAGGCGTGTTCGTTCTCCTGTCGTCCCTGTTGTCGATCCTGCTTCTGCCGGGGTCGGCATGGGCGGCGGGGGGAGATTGCGCCTGCACCTCTCCGGGCGAGGTCATCGTCGAACCCTCGACGCTGCAGGCGATTGGCCTGGAATGGTATATCGACGGCGATGCCAACCGTAACGCGACGGTCGCCGTGCGTTACCGTGAGCAGGGCGCACAGGAATGGCGTGACGCGTTGCCGCTGCTGCGCCTGGGCGGTGAAGAGATTCGTCAGCCACCTTCCTTCGATATCGTCACGCCGAACATGTTCGCCGGCAGTATCTTCGACCTTGCCGAAGATACGACTTACGAAGTCCGCCTCGACCTCACGGATCCTGACGGAGCGGACGGCGAAGCCACCCGGTCCCTGATCGTTTCCACGCGCGCCGAGCCAGTGCCTTATGCCGGAGGGCGGACGTTCCACGTCTATCCACCGGAGTGGCAGGGCGAGAAGCTTGAGCCTAACTTTTCCAGTCTCAATGCAGCATACAACACCGGCGCCAGCGGCGCGGACTGGTCGAATTCGTTCGTTCCACGCGTCGAGCCCGGGGACCGAATCCTCGTCCATACCGGGACTTACTCGCAGGATCTCAAGGACTACGGCCAACGCGGCGGCCTGGCGACGATCTTTGACGGAACCATGTACCTCACGGCCAAGGGAACCGCGGAGCGCCCGATCGCGATAATCGCGGCCGGCGACGGCGAAGTCATTTTCGATGGCGGCGGGAACCACGTCCTGTTCAACTTGCAGGCCGCCGACTATCACTATTTTGAAGGCATCACGGTGCAAAACACCGATGTCGCCTTCGATCTGGGCCACAAGCGAATTGGCGGTGCGGTCGGCTTCACGCTGAAGCATTCGCGCATCGTCAACGTCGGGCGCGGCGTGTCGACGGATTGGGGCGGCGCGCGCGATTTCTACATCGCCGATAACGTGTTCATCGGGCGCAACGATCCTTCCCGCTTGATGGGCTGGTACGGCAACACCTGGAAAGATCTGCCCGGTTTCCCGCAGCCGCTGCTAAGTGAGTATGCGGTCAAGGTGTTCGGATCCGGCCACGTCATCGCGCACAATCGCGTGGAATTCTTCCACGATGGGATTGACCACGCGACTTACGGCAATCCGGACGATTGGCCAAATACGCCCCGCGATCGGATGCCGCTCGCGATCGACATCTACAACAACGACATCCGCAACGTGGACGACAACTGCATCGAGGCGGACGGCGTCATGTTCAATGCACGCGTTCTGCGCAATCGGTGCTTCAACCAGGCACATCGCGCGCTCTCCACGCAGCCGGCGCTCGGCGGCCCGATCTACTTCATTCGCAACATTGTCTATGACGCGCCCGAGGGAGGAGCCTTGAAGCTCACCGCGCACAGTGCCGGCGTGCTCGTCTACAACAACACTTTTATCGCCGAGGTTCGCGCCATGGGCCCGGTCTCCAACGTGCATTACCGCAATAACCTGATACTCGGGAACGGCGCATCGCCGGCGGTCTTCGGGACAGAGGATTTCACGCCTTACAGTTCGTCGGATTACAACGGCTTCCGCCCGAATCCGGGCGACCCCGTGGCTTTCTCCATTATCCGCAATACCAGCGGTGAGCGCAGTTATGCCGACGACCGCAAGCCCTTCGACTATGCCACACTCGCCGAATATGCCCAGGCGACCGGACACGACACGCACAGCGTGATCGTGGACTTCGACACTTTCGTCGATGTCCAGGCGCCCGACTTGTCCGATCCCACTCGCATCTACGACCCGCGCGACTTCAACTTCCTCCCCGCGGCAGGGTCCGTTGCCGTCGACGCGGGCATGGTGTTGCCCAACGTGACCGACGGCTACGCCGGCGCGGCACCGGACCTTGGGGCTCTCGAGCGCGGTCAATCGATACATTTCGGGCCGCGCGACCACCGGTGAGCGGCCCAGGGATCACGGAAGACACGCCCACCGCGGAGCCGGCACTCTGCCGCGCACCAATCTGACATTTGGGCTGAGGCGCCCGGAAAGAGAACCAATGGCCCTATCCTATGCGAAGCATCCCGCCCTCCAGGGCGATCTTGAGCCGGCCCGCTTCAATTCCGATGTCTACGACTGCGAGGTCGTGGGTGAGATCCCGATCGGCCTGAACGGCGTTTTTTACCGTGTTGGCGCCGAGTGGTTCTATCCTCCGCGGTTTGTCGACGATTCCCCTTTCGCCGCCGACGGGATCGCCACCCGTTTCCGGATCGCCGACGGATCGTGCGATTTCACGGCCCGCTACGTGGAAACGCCGCGCTATCTCGCCAATCGCGCCGCGCGCCGGCAGCTATTCGGTTACTATCGCAATCCCTTCACCCATGACCCTGAGGTTCAAGGCCGGAACGACACGGTTTCGAACACCAACATCATCATGTTCGCCGGCAGGCTGCTGGCCTTGAAAGAAGATGCTCTGCCGATGGAGCTCGATCCGGAAACGCTCGAAACCATCGGCTTCCACGACTTCGGCGGGGGCTACAAGGCGCCGACCTTTACCGCCCATCCCAAGGTTGACGGGCGCACCGGTGAGATGATCGCCTTCGGCTATGAAGCCGAAGGCTTGGCCACGAACGCCATCTGGCTTTACACGATCGGGCCGGATGGGACCGTGACAAGCGAGCGCAAGCTGGCTGCTCCCTACCTTTCCATGCTTCACGATATCGCGATCTCGCAAAACTACATCGTGATCCCCGTTTACGGGATGGTTTCAAGCATCGAACGGCTTCGTGCGGGCAAGATACACTGGGGCTGGGATACCAGTCTGCCCAGCTATATCGGGGTGTTGCCGCGCCAGGGGGATGCGCGCGAAATCCGATGGTTCCGCGGCCCTCAGCTGGCCATGGTTCACACATTCGCCGCAACCGACAAGAACGGCGTCATTACGCTCGACGCCGCGGTAAGCGACGGCAACCCCTTCCCGTTCTTTCCGGACGTCGACGGGAAACCCTTCGATCCCGCGAAAGCGCGCACCACGGTGCGCCGCTACACCCTCAACATGAATGACAGCGGCGATGGCTGGCGCGAGGAACGGCGCTTTCCCGACAAGGCCGGGGCGCTGAGCCGGATCGACGATCGGTTCATGGGGCGGGATTTCCGCTACGGCTTCCTGGCATTCGCCGACGAGCGCGCGCCTTTCCAGGGCGGCGCGAGCGGGCGTCGTCCGGTCAATAGTCTCGGCCGCTTCGATTTTGCGACAGGGGCCGTAGAGGCCATGTTCGCAGGGCCCGAATACGCCCTGCAGGAAGTCGCATTTGCACCGCGCAGCCCGGACGCCCCCGAGGCGGATGGCTGGCTGATGGCCATGGCCACGAATTACCAGTCGATGAAAAGCGAACTGGTGATCGGTGATACGCGGGACTTGGCCGGCGGACCCGTCGCCCGCGTGAAGCTGCCGTTCAAGGCGCCAAACCAGGTCCACGGCAACTGGGTCCCGGCTGGGGCTGCTCCGCGATGATGGAACTCGATTCCGTGAAGCTTGAACGGGCGTTGCAGCTATTTGCCGGCATAGTGGGTGAAGAGCATGTGTGGCGCGGCGAAGCCGCCCGGTGCGCATACAAGGATGCCATGCCGCCCCGTGACCCGATGTCGTACGCCCCCCAGGGGGCGGTGGCGCCGGCCAGCGTCGAGGAGGTGCAGGCCATTGTCCGCATCGCGGCGGAGCTGGGGGTCCCGCTCTGGCCGATCAGTCGCGGCAAAAATTTCGGTTACGGCGGGTCTGCACCCCGCATCGCCGGGGTGGTGATGCTGGACCTGATCCGCATGAACCGCATTCTCGATGTCAATGCAGAGCTTGGTTATGCCCTCGTAGAACCAGGCGTCGGGTTCGATGACCTCTATCATTACCTGGTCGACAACGGCATCCCGCTTTGGCTTTCCGCCCCGGCCCATACCTGGGGCAGCGTGATGGGCAATGCGCTGGAGCGCGGGGTCGGCTCCACGCCTTATGGCGAACATGCCTCCAAGGTCTGCGGCCTGGAAATCGTAACCGGTACCGGGGAACTCCTGCGCACCGGCATGGGCGCGATGGAAAACAGCGATACGTGGCAGCTGTTTCCTTACGGCTTTGGCCCGTCCTGGGATCGGGCCTTCATGCAATCCAATTTCGGTATCGTGACGAAGATGGGCATTTGGCTGATGCCCGAGCCGGAACACACATTGACCCTGACGATGAACCTCGAAAGGATCGAGGACCTCCCCGCCGGGATCGACGCTCTGCGTCCGCTGAAGCTGGACGGCACCGTTCAGGCCAATCCTAGTTTTGGGAATGTGGTGCGCAGTTTGGCCATGCGCACCCCGCGCAGTGCCTATTACAAAGGCACCGGCCCGATGCCCGCCGATATTCTCGAACAGGCTCGCCGCGATGCGGGTGTCGGCCATTGGAAGTTCGATATCCGTTTATTCGGTAACAAGCGGGTGAATCAGGTCAACGCGGAGCGGGTGCGAGAGGCTTTCGCATCCAGCGTTCCCTACGATTTCGTCGAGAGCGAATGGAATCGCGGCGAGCCACTGCGCAATTCGGGTTCACCGCTTCCGAGCCTTGCCGCGCTGGGCGTGGTGGACTGGCTGGGCGGTCCCGGCGGGCATCTGACCTTCTCTCCAGTTTCGGTATTCTCAGGCAGCGAAGCGTGGAAACAGTATTCCATCATTCGTGGAATGTATGAGGATGCCGGCTTCGACTATTATGGCGGCTTTACGGCCGGCCAGCGCTATCTGAACCATATCAACATGATCGTGTTCAACAGCGACGACGAAGAAATGATCGTTCGCGCCAATCGGCTGTTCAGGAACCTGATCGAAACCGCCGCTCGAAACGGCTGGGGCGAGTACCGCACGCATACATTGTATTACGATGAGGTGGCGCAAAGCTATGGCTACAACAACGGTGCGCTGCGCCGCTGGAACGAGGCGGTGAAGGATGCGGTCGATCCGCATGGGATCATCGCGCCGGGAAAGATGGGAATCTGGCCGAGATCGTACCGGGAGGCCCGCTCATGAACCGGTTGATCGCCGGGGCGCTCGTCGTGCTTGCCCTTCTGGGCGCCTTGGGAGGCGCCGCCGCAACGGCCGAATCCGAAGCCGGGGGCCGGACACTGTACCTGGAGCGGTGTGGCGGTTGCCACCTGAAAGGCGGTTTCGCCACACGGGTATTGGCGCGCCGCGTCCCGGCAGGGCAGGCCGAACTCGAACAGCGCGAGGCCTTGCCCGCAGCCTATGTTGTTTCCGCCGTTCGCCACGGCATCGGTTCGATGCCGCAGATACGTCCGGCCGAACTCAGCGACGCGGATCTCGCCGAGATCGCCCACTACCTGGACAAATCGTCATGATCCGCGCCGATCGCCGTTCCGTCCTCAAAAGCTCGTTCGCGCTGGCCGCGCTGTCGGTCATGCCCGGCGCGCTACAGGCACGAGAAACCGCTCCCGCCCTGATGGTGTACGATGCGCGCTTTGCCGTTTCCCGGGAATTGGCGGCCCATTGGCTGGCACGGGGCGTGCCGGTGCTCGATCCGCGCGATCACGATCTCGGTATTGCGTGGCGCGATTATATTCCGGGCCTGCTGGCGAAAGGCGGGGGGATCGAAGGGACCACACTTTGGTCCGACCAGTTCATTTGCGAGGCTCATGGCTCGGATCATGGGCTCAGACTTCTTCGTTCCGGTAACGCTGTCCCAGAAGCCGCCGCCGGAGCGCTGCGCACGTGGCGGCTCCTATGAAGCTCAGCAGGCGTCACCTGCTGCTCGCGAGTGGAGGAATTGCGTTCCTCCCCATGATCAGGCCCGGCTTCGCAAGTCTTCTTTTGGGCGGAGCGGCCGCCGGCATCGGCGAGGTCTGGGGGCTGGTCTACTGGTCGCGCGATGCCATGCCGGCTCCCGTCATACCGGCACGCTCACGAACGCTTCCACGGGCCTGGCATCCTGAATTCATCGGGGGCTTCTAGGCTTCCAGAGAGGAGACAGATTTCGATGACCGTGCTTCCTCCCGGCCTCGATCAAGACGTATTCGAGCGGGCGCTCGATGAATTTCGAGCGGCTATAGGAGCCGAATGGGTTTTCACCACTGACGCCGATCGTGCGAGCTATCTCGATCCCTTTGAAATAGGCGATCAGGACGTTCATGCGAGTTCCGCGGCGCTGGCGCCGGACGGCGTGGACGACCTTCGCAAGATCCTGCGGATAGCCAATCGCTATCGGATCCCCCTGTGGCCCGTGTCGATGGGCAAGAACTTCGCTTACGGGACCGCCGCACCCGAAATGCGCGGTTCGGTCATACTCGACCTCAAGCGCATGAATCGTGTGCTGGAGATCGATGAGGTCCTGGGCACCGCGTTGGTGGAGCCAGGCGTCAGTTTCTTCGATTTCAAGGCCGAGCTGGACCGGCGCGGTTCGGCGCTTTGGATGTCCGGCCCCTCGCACAGCTGGGGAAGCGTGATCGGCAACGCTCTCGAACACGGGGTCGGTTATACACCCTATGGGCAACACGTTGAATCTATCTGCGGTTTGGAATTGATGCTGGCGGACGGATCGCTGGTGCGGACAGGGCTCGGGGCGATACAGAACTCCAAAGAATGGCAGGCCTCCCGCTGGCCTTTTGGCCCCGGTCTTGACGGCCTGTTCACACAGTCGAACTTCGCCATCGTCACGAAAATGGGCCTCTGGTTGATGCCTGAACCCGATGGCATGGCCGGCGTCTGGATAAGCGTCCCCCGCCGTGAGGATTACGCCGCACTTATCGACACCCTGCGCCCCTTGCGGATGACCGATGTCATCAATGCACCCTATACGATTGCAAATGGCTGGCGGCAGATCACCAGCGGACGTTTGCGCAGCGAGGTGTGGAGCGGCCCCGGCGCGGTTTCTCGCGAACGCATGGAAGAACTTCTCAAGGAACGAAACCAGGGCTGGTGGAGCGTCACCTTCAACCTGTTCGACAGTGCGGAAGCGCTCGACCTGCGCCTGGCAAGGATAAGGCGCGACTTCGAGCGGACTCTCCCCGAAGCTACGATGGACATCCGTCGCTGGGCCAAAGGCCAGCCGCAGGAAAGCTGGATGCGGCAAGAGGTCAGTCTGGCTGCGCTGGGTGCGGTGGATTGGGGTGGCAATCCAGGCGGGCACAGCGACTTCGGGCCGATCGTCGCGGCGGTGGGCGAGCGAGCGGAGGAAGTCTATTCGATCATCGAACGGCGTTTCATCGAATTCGGCAAGGATCCGTGGATCGGCATGTTCGGGATCTCGGGCCGCGCCCTGATCTTCGTGGCCGACATGTACTACACGCGCACTGACGAGGAAGAGGCAGCGCGTTGCCGCGCGCTGTTCCGGCAATTGTGCAACGATATGGTCGAAATCGGCATTGGCCTTTACCGGACCCATCTGCATTTCATGCAGGACGCGGTAAAAATGCACGGGTGGGGAAATGCTGCGCTGCCTCGACTCAACAATCGGATCAAGGACGCGCTCGATCCCAATGGTATCCTCGCGCCGGGCAAACAAGGCATAGGCCCGTGGGCATCCTCCGGGCCGGGGATCGGGCTATGAACACTTTGGTGGGAATAGCCGGTTTGGCGTTGGCTATCGCGACGATCGGCTCGGCTGCGGCCAAGACCCAACCCGAAGCGCCGCGTCCCAGCGACCAAATCTATGCCGAACGGTGCGCATATTGCCATGATGCGAACGGTTGGGGGACCCGGGTGCTGGCGCGGCGTTTGCCCGCGAGCGACGCCGTGCTACTCAACCGCGCCAGTCTTCCGCCGGGCTATATAACCTTCGTGGTGCGGCATGGAATCGGCGCAATGCCGCAATTCACCCCAAGCGAGATAACCGACGCAGAGCTGGCGGAGCTTTCACGATGGTTGGGAAGGGGAAATTGACTTGGAATTGAGCGCCCCGCATCTAAGAGATTACTAATCGCTCGTTTTTGCTTGGATGTTTCGAATGGAGCTTGGAGAGTTAAGGAATCACATCGGCTTCCAGGTTCATTTGACTTGGAGAGCGCTGCGGAGGCGCCTTCTCGCCGATGTTCGCAAGAGCGGCGATTCCGTATCTCGCGGAACGTATTCCATTCCGATCCTGATCGAACTCAATCCAGGCGTTTCCCCGCTGGAGCTTGCGAACACGCTCAATCTCGATGCCTCCAAGATAGCCTTTTTCCTGAGAGAGCTAGAGAACGAACGCTTGATTACGCGTCGACGCTCGAAGGTGGACAAAAGGGTGGTAGAGCTCTTCCTTACGGATAAAGGAAAGAAGTCCGTACAGGACGCATGGGCGAAGAGCCACGAGCTTGAATCACCCTTCAATTCCGCCATATCTGAAGAAGATAGGAATAATTTAATAGAACTCCTTACGAGGTTAAGAAGCGGTCTCTCGTAGATCTCACTATAGGGTAGAAAATTCGTGCCTTGCCGTTCCGGCGACGCCCGGTTCCGGTCTGGCAGCGGCTTTCAATCAGCGCGCGCTCGGCAGCAGAAGATGCACGCTCGTGCCCTTGCCGGTTTCGCTGTCGATGAGCACTTGTCCCTCTGACTGGTGAACAAAGCCATAGACTTGGCTCAGGCCCAGTCCGGTTCCCCGACCTTCGCCCTTTGTCGTGAAGAACGGCTCGAACACCTGGGTCAGGATTTCTTTGTTCATGCCGCAGCCGGTATCGCGGATCGTAACGCGCACCAGGGGCCTCCCCGTTTCGCAGGACCCGTTGAAATCGCCCGAGATGTTGCTGGTCTCGATGGTCAGCGTGCCGTTTCCGTCCATGGCGTCGCGGGCGTTAACGGCGAGATTGAGGAGGGCGACATCGAACTGGTTGGCGTCGATGGCGACCGCGTCGAGTTGCGGCGCCAGAATGGTCCGGATGTGCACTCCGCGCCCCAGAGTTCCTTCGAACAGCTGGATGAGGGATTCGATCCGGGCATTCACGTCGATGACTTCGGGGGAGAGCGTTTGCCGCCGGGAGAAGGCGAGCAATTGCTGGGTCAGCGCGCCGCCATTGCCGGCCCGCGCGCGCATTTCCTTGATCAGCATGCCGACCTTGGCATCAGTGGGATCAGCAGCGATCTGTTTTTCAAGGAGATTCAGGCCGGACTCGAACACCGCGAGCAGATTATTGAAATCGTGCACGATCCCGGCCGCCAGCCTGCCGATGGCTTCCATCTTCTGTGACTGGCGCTGACGCTCCTCCGCCGCGCGCTGGGCGGAGACGTCGCGCAGGCTCGCAAGAAGGGCGGCATCGCCATTCCAGCCGATCTCGACGACGCGCATTTCGACGTCTGCCGGCGGTTTGCCGGGCCTTCGGACGCGGATTTCCGCAATGTCTCCGGCAACGACCGGCCGGCCGAGCGGAATGTGGACGAGATCGTCGATGGGTTGCCCGAAGATTTCGCCCGCCGCCGGATTGGCATAAAGCACGGTGCCGGCGAGATCGACGATCAGGATGCCGTCGGCAATATTCTCGACGAGACGCTGGAAGGAGAGCTGGCTGAATCCCGCGAGCGGCTCGTCCGCGTCCGCGTTGAAGATTTCGGTCACGGTGCGTGTCTTCTTTCGCGCCGTGTTCATGCCGTCGGCCCCGCAATGGCCGTGTCGCCAAACACATCGGGCGCTCCGCCGAAGGGTTCGCCCAGATGCATGCCCTCTCCATCGATCGTGAAGCGGCGGATCTGCTTGTCATGCTCGCTGCCGCGCATCTTCAGCACCATCAGCCCACGGTTCATCATGTCGCCTTCCTGGATGTAGCGCAGCAGGATGATCGAGTCGGTCAGCGTCGAGATGTGTTGTTCGCTGGCGCTTTGGCCGCCGATCAGGGACTTGTTGGTGGCCGTGCAAAGCCCCGCGATCTCATGCTGCTTGATGAAGGAGGTCAAGCTGATCAGGAATTCGCGGAATCCCGTCTCCGGCGCGATCCGCTCCAGGGCTGACAGGCTGTCGATCGCCAGCCGGTCCGGCTTGAACTCCTCCACCAGCTCGCGGATCGTCAGCAGATGGTCGGGCAGGCTCTGCGCTTCGGGATACAGGGAAATCACCTTGAGCTTCCCTTCCGCTTCCATCGCCTCGAAATCCACGCCCCAGCCGCGCGCGTTGCGGAACAGCTGGCCGCGGCTTTCTTCATAACCGACGAGCAGCGCCCGCTCGCCAGCGGCCACGCCTCCGGCGAGGAAGTTGGTCACCAGCAGGGTCTTGCCGGTGCCGGTGGCGCCACTCACCAGCGTCACGCTGTCGCGGAACAGGCCGCCGCTCGTCATGCGGTCGAGTTCGGCATTGCCGCTGGTCACGCGCTTGGTGCTCGATTGCTGTTCGAGCCGGAGCGACGACAGGGGAACCGCGATAAGCCCGTGATTTTCCACCAGCGTGATCGGCACCTCGCCCTCGACATGCCGGCTGCCGCGCATCTTCAACACTTCGATCGTTCGGCGGCGGCGCTCCTTATCGAGCGCATTGCGCAGGATGACGACATTGTCGGCGACGAATTCTTCGATCCGATGGCGGGAAATCTCGCCATATTCGCTGTTCCGCTCCGCCGTCATCAGGACGGTTAGCCCCTCCTGCTTCAGTGCGGCGGCGACGCGCAAAAGCTCACGGCGCACGGTCGTCGAGTCGGCGATGAAATGATCGAAAAGCTGCGTCAACGAATCCAGAACGAGGCGTTTGGCCTTGCTGGCGCGCACGGCATGGAGAATGCGCGTGAGGAGACCGGCGAGGTCGAAATCGCCGACGACGATCTCGTCGCGATCCTGTGGGCTCGCATCGACGAAGACGAGCTGGTTCCGTTCGCGCCAGCGCCGGATATCCCAACCGAAGCCCGCCATGTTGAGGTCGATCTCGTCCGGCGATTCCTCGAAGGTGACGAACACGCCCGGCTCCTGAAGATCGGCAATGCCATGGGCGAGGAACTGTGTGGCGAACACCGTCTTGCCGCTGCCCGGCGTTCCGCCGACGATGGTAGTTCGTCCGCGCGGCAGGCCCCCCATCACCAGATCGTCGAAAGCCTCGATGCCCGTCTTTACGCGTTCAAGCACGGGATCGACGACACTATCCTCTGCCATGGTCATGCGGATGCGTCCTTGTTGCGATAGCCGAAATATTCGAGGACCTGGGCCGTATTGCTGATGTCGCCGATCAGGCGGCGCGGCGGCGTCACGGTTTCGTCTGACAGAGTCGGGGTGGCGAGAATCCCGGCGATCTCGGCCTCGGCCGGCCGCTCCAGAATATCGATGACTTCAATGTCGATCGGCTCCAGCGCCGCATCGATGAGGCGCTTGCGCCCTTCGAGCGCACGCCGCGCGCCGGGCGCGTCACCCGCCAGATAAAGCCGGAGCATGGGACGAACCACTTTACCGGTCACATCGTTCATGTTCATGTGTCACGCCATTTTCCTGGCCAGCATTGGGTTTTGGCGTGCTTGGGCGCCCGGCCAGGGATTCCGTTTCGGCATTGCTTCTCCTCGAGGCGGCAAGTCTTTCGCCCGGGAGCCGATGGTGCCATCGCTCACGCTCGATGAGGCCTGATCAGCGCCTTGTGTTGCCTTGTAGACAGAGATGCGGGATCGGTCTGCCCACTAGTGAACGTTTCCCCCACTCATACGTTGGAAAAAATCGCGAAAAGAGAGGTAGGTAAGGGATATGCGAAACGCCGAGGGGGACCTGATCGCAAACAATCTGTTGCGTGCCTTGCGGACTGAAGACTGGGCCATCATCCAGCCCATGCTGGAGGAGTGGTCCGCCCCCACGGGAACGCTGCTCCACGAGCCCGGCGATACGGTCAGGCACGCCTATTTCCCCTGCGGGCCGAGCCTGATTTCCTATCTGGTCGTGCTCGGCGACGGGCGAGCGATCGAGACGGCGCTTATCGGCCGGGAAGGCGCGATCGGCGGTATCGTCAGCCAAGGGCGGCTTCCCGCCTATGCCCGCGCCGAGGTACAGCTGGGCGGCTCATTCTGGCGCATGGATCTGCACGATCTCGAGGAAGCGAAGTCGCGCTCTATTACCTTGCGTTTCCTGTTCGCACGCTATGCCGACTGCCTGATGGCCCAGGTCTTCCAGTCCGTCGCCTGCAACGCCGCCCATTCGATCGAACAGCGCACGGCGAAATGGCTGCTCGCCGCCATGGACAGGACGGGCGCGACCGACGTGGCGCTGACCCAGGAACAATTGGCGTCGATGTTGGGAGTCGGGCGCAGCTATCTCAGCCGCGTCATTCAGTATTTGAAGACGAGAGAGGTCATCGAAACGCGCCGCGGGCGCATAGGCATCGCCGATATCGATGGTCTTCGGACACTCGCCTGCGAATGCAACCCCTGTGTCAGTCGCCATTTCGACGACGTTCTGAAAGGCGTATATCCGGCCGAGGAAAACGGATTGGCGCTCAAGGAAAGCGGGTCCCACCAAGCGTCAGGTTGATGGGGGTCATCCTGCGAAGGAAAAATCTCCAGAGGGGCGGAGCGCCGCGCGTTGCCCCGACCTTCGCTGTAACTCGTCGTCGGCGGCAAGATCAGAGACCCTAGAAAGAAGTGGCGCGCCCGAGCGGCCCACGCCACCTTCGGTCCGCCGCCATTTATAAAGTGGTGGAGCGGGAAGGCGCGGGATAGCATGAAACCATGATCAAGAGCCTGCTCGTCGCCGCTCGCGACCGTGACCGCCTCAAGGAGATACTTCAGATCACCTCCCGCTTCGGGCTTGGCGTGCTGCTGTCACGGCTGGGCCTGGATGGTGCGGAAAACCGCGCTGGCGCCGACGAAGCCGATGCGCAAAGCCTGCCACGGCGCACGCGCCTCGCACTGGAAGCGCTGGGGCCCACATTTGTGAAGCTGGGGCAGATATTGGCGACGCGCGGCGACTTGCTGCCTCCCGAATGGATCGCCGAACTCGAACAACTCCACAGCCGCGCGCCGACCCTCCCGTTCGAGCAGCTGCGCCCCGCCGTGGAAGAGACGCTGGGCGAGCCGCCGGAGGTGGCGTTCGCGTCGTTCTATCCCCAGCCACTTGCTGCTGCCTCGATGGCGCAGGTTCATCGCGCGACCCTGCAGGATGGGCGCGAGGTGGTGATGAAGATCCGCCGGCCCGATATCCGCCCGCGCATGGAGGCGGATTTGCGCCTGATTGCGCAACTCGCCGCTATCGTGGAGGCCGCCAGCGCCGAAGCGCGTCGGTTTGCGCCGGTTGCGATGATGCGCCAATTGGCCGAGGCCGTGCTGGAGGAGCTCGATTTCACGGCGGAAGGGCGCAACGCCGACCGGCTGAGAGCGGATTTCGCACATGAGCCGCGCGTGGAGGTTCCGCAGATCCACTGGGCCTGGTCATCCGAGACCCTGCTGGTGATGGACTATATCGACGGCGTCCCACCCCGCGATGCCGAGATGCTGCGCCGTGCAGGGATCGATCCCGGCGCGATCGCGGCGCGGGGCGCCGACATCATGCTGGACATGGTGCTGATCAACGGTCGCTTTCACGCCGATCCGCATCCCGGCAACCTGCTATGCCTTCCGGGCAACCGCATCGCCCTGCTGGATATCGGCATGATCGGGCATGTCTCGCCGCGGCGGCGCGAGGAGTTCATCGGCTTCGTGCAGGCGCTCAACACCGGCGATCCGGCGCAACTGGCCGACGTTCTGGCTATCTGGTCGACAGGCAGCGATGTGCCGCGCGCGCAGATTCAGGCCGTGGCCGAACGGCTGATCGCGCGACATAGCGGCGGGCCCTTGGTCCTGCAGGTTCTGGTTGGCGATTTCCTGTCGCTGATGCGGGCCGAGGGGATGGCGCTACCGCCCGATCTGCTGCTGATCTTCAAGGCGCTGGTGACGGTCGACGGCGTGCTCTCGGCTATAGAGCCGGGCTTCAACCTCTCGGATGCGATGAAGCGCTCGACGATGCGGATCGCGATGGCGCGACTCTCGCTCGAACATTGGGCACCGATCCTTCAGGCGTTGGCCTGGGAACTCGCCAAGGTAGGCAACGATGCGCCGCGCCTGCTGAGGGCCGCGATTCGCCGCCTCGAAGCCGATCCCGCAAGCAGCGCGACCGATCCGGTGAGCCACCCATCGACTGCATTGATTTCCGCCAGCCGCTGGATTGCCGCCGCTATTCTGGCCGGCGCCGCGCTGATAGCCGGGGCGCTGCTACTCTCATAGACCATCCCCGGCATTGATCGCCAATGGCCGAGACCAAAATACCTGATTTCCGTGCTTTGCAGCGTATGGCGCACCCAAGATGACGAAGATGAGAACTGGGTAATCGTTGTTTGAGGGTGGATATCCAACAATAGCGAGAGTTTCATCCGTGAAGTCAGTCATCCAGCTTGACCAGAAGCAATCCTAATGACTGCGGTCAGATCCATGCGTTCCAGTTTGCTTAACGGGAGATGGCGCTGGCACCTTCACATGACCAACGACAGGCGGCGCCCCCGCCGTGCCGATAGCGAAGACGTCAGCTACTGGAGCGGTAGCAGCTGTCAAAAGGTTGAGGGGCAGTGCTGATCGAAGCGCCGTGCCAATTCGGCGAGACTGACCCTTCCCAGCCGCGCGACCAACATCGCCTCTGCCTCGTTGAGCGCGCTTTCCAAGGCCTCGTTGACAACCCTTTCCACTGCGCATTTGGCGTTCGGATGTTCGCTGCCGATCATGAAGAGGCGCGGCCCGCCGACGGCACGGTGGACGTCAAGTAGAGACACCGCTTCAAGGTCGGCCTGGATCACCCAGCCGCCGCCGTGCCCCTTTTCCGACCGGACATAGCCCGAATCCCGCAAGCCGGCCATCGTCCTGCGCACGACGACGGCATTGGTGCCCAGCATGCGCGCGATCTCGTCCGAGGTCATTGGGCCTTCATGGCGTGCCATGTGAAGCAGCACATGGAGCATTCGAGAGAGGCGGCTGTCATTGCGCATGATGCAGTCTTTGGCTGGCTGGTTGGGATTGGCAAGCGCACCATGTCATGTTACTTATGATGTTACATGATCCCTGGAGCATCGAGAATGGCCGAATTCCAAAACGCCGACCATTGGGATAGTGCCGCCCGGCATTACGAGAAGACCGCTCATCCCTTTACGGCGCGCTATGCCGAGACCGCGCTCGCCCGTGTGGCGCTGACTCCCGATAGCCGAGTCCTGGACGTTGCGGCCGGCACGGGCGCGCTGGCTCTGCTGGCGGCGCGGACGGGGGCGCAGGTTCTGGCGACGGACTTTTCGCCCGGCATGATCGCGCGCATCGCGGCGAGCAATTTGCCCAACGTCGAAGCGCGCGTGATGGATGGGCAGGCGCTTGCCCTGGAGGATGCCAGCTTCGATGCGGTGTTCTCGATATTCGGGGTCATCATGTTCCCCGATTGGCGCAAGGGCCTCGCCGAAATGGCAAGGGTGACGCGCCCTGGCGGGCAGGGCGTGATCTCGACCTGGCGGGAGCACGGTGCAGCAACCTTCCTGCTGCTTGGCCGGATCCGTCGCAAGCTGTTCCCCCATCGGGAGGGCATGATGATGCCCGAAGCCGTGAAAGCGCTGAGCGAGCCGGCGGATTTCGCGCGCGAACTGGTTGCCGCCGGCTATCGCGATCCTCGGATCGAGCCTGTCACCCATGACTACATGCTGAATCTTGCGGCGCTCGCCGAACCGGATTCGCTCTTCGGCATGTCTCCCGACTGGACGAGCCTTGATGCGACGGAAAAGGATGCCGTGATCACCGAAGTACGGCAAATGGCAGGTGAAAGCGAATTCCTGCCCATCCCCTCTACCGCGCTGATTGCGGTCGCGCAGCGATAGCGGGATCAGCCTCTACGGACCCGGGCCTCATACCAGCGAAAGTTCTCCCGTTATTTCGGGAATGTCCCCCAGCCGAAAATGGCGGATTTCCGCGCTTTCTGGGGATTGGCGCACCCGACAGGATTCGAACCTGTGACCTCTGCCTTCGGAGTGCAGGGACAGCTGGCATATGCGGACACAACCGGACGCTGAAAGTCCTGAAAAGCAGCCATTTTCTATCCGCACTTGTCCCGATGCATCCCCTAATGTATTCCGTACGCATTCCGTACGAAACGAAAAGGGCGGCTGGCGATGGCACTGGACTTGAGCAAGGTTGGTGAGCGGGAACGGCTCAAGGCGCAGCGCGAACCGCACTGGCAGCGGCTGCGCGCCGGATGCTTCCTTGGCTTTCGCCCGTCCAAGCGCGGCGGCAAGGGGACGTGGATTGCGCGCGCCTATGACGAGGATGCGGGCAAGTATCGGCTCAAGGCGCTAGGCGACTTCGGGACGCTGCCGGGCAATGAAATGTTTGCCGCTGCCAAAAAGGAGGCCGAGCGGCTGGCCGATCTTGTCGAGACAGGCGGCGAAATACGCGCCAAGATGGAAACCGTTGCCGATGCCTGCCGGGAATATGCCAAAACGCGCACTGAGGCCGGGCACCGCTTCCGGCGCTACGTCTATGCCGATCCGATTGCCAAGGTAAAGCTGGACAAGCTGCGCCGTCGCCATGTGAAGGAATGGCGCGAGCGGCTGGAGGCGCAACCGGCACTTGTGAGCCGTCGCAAGGAAGGCGGGGCCATCCACCGCAAGCGCGCGGCTTCCACCGTCAACCGCGATATGGCTGTGCTGCGCGCGGCGCTCGCCAAGGTTCTATCGCCCGGCGCGCCGAATAGTGAGGCGGCTTGGCAAGAGGCGCTGAAAGCCGTTCCCAATGCCAACGGGCGGCGCACCCTGTACCTTGATCGCAGCCAGCGCCGGAAGCTGGTGGCAAAGGCCGATGCGGAAGCCGCGCCCTTTGTCCGCGCCCTTTGCCTATTGCCGTTGCGGCCCGGCGCTTTGGCGGGGCTTACCGCTGGCGACTTCGACAAGCGCACTTCGGAATTGACCATCGGCAAGGACAAGACGGGCAAACCCCGGCGCATCCAGTTGCCAGCCGAGGCAGCAAACCTGCTTGCGGCGCAGGCCAAGAACAAGCTGCCGGGAGCGCCGCTTTTCATGCGCGCCAATGGTAAGGCATGGGACAAGGAAACGTGGAAGCACCCCATTGCCGCTGCCGTCGCCGCTGCGAAGCTGCCGGGCGAGGCGACCGCATACACGTTGCGACACAGTACGATTACTGACCTCGTTAGCGCCGGGCTGCCATTGCTTACCATCGCGCAAATCTCTGGCACCAGCGCCGAAATGATCGAACGCCACTATGGGCACCTTGCCAGCGATGCAGCGGTGAAGGCGCTTGGGGAACTGGCGCTTTGACCAACGGGAAAACAACAAGCCCCGGATGGCCAGACCCTACCGATTGGGTCAACCAACTCTATCAGGCGATGGCCGAGCGGCAGGCGGTCTATGACGCCGAATGCGACCCGCTCCTGAAGCGCAACAAGGCAGGCGGCGTGTTGGGGCTGGTAATTTCCTCGCTCCTGGAGCTGCCCGCATTCAAGAATGACAGCGTGCATTTGCCGCTCAAGGACTTGATGATTTTCCTTTCGGATTTGGACCGAGGCCGGGACCATCCTTGGTCCGCTCCAGTCAATTTCGGTGGCACGAACATAACGACTACTGCGCAAGGCGAACTCAAAATCTGGGTTCGTGCGGCGTGTGGCGTGCTGAGGCAAAACGGCTTTAAGCCAGTGGAAGCGTATCGACGCATAGCGAGCGGGCTAACTGATAGCGGGCGCTCAGGCCGAAACGGGAATCCCGTTCGCTGGCAGCGAGTGCAGGCATGGTGTTTGGAGGGCGAAGCACCGCGCGATCAGCATGTAAGGGAAAAGGTGCAGCGCTGGTGGACTGACTTCCGGACGCATACCGCCACGATCAATATCGTGGACGACCGGGGTCGGCCCGTCACTGAGCGGGAGATAGCGGGAAGATTTGCGGACCTTTGTTGGTCGCTTCCGCACTTGCGCGATCGATCTGTTTCGGGGGGATCGGAATAGATCGGCTGGCCTAGCAAATGGTGTCTCGCAACGTCCCGGCAATCCCGCTTGGACCTTGCAGGATACCAACACCATGCAGGCACCTATTGCAGTCACAATCCCGGATGCCGTGAAGGCAACCGGCATGTCGCGCTCCGCGCTCTATGAGGCGATGAAGCGCGGCGATCTCACTGCCCGGAAGGCAGGACGGCGCACGTTGATCTCGTTTGCCGATCTCGAAGCCTATCTGGCGAGCCTCCCGACCTATCAGGCGGGAGTATGAGCGATGACTTCACAAATGGAAAACGCCGGGCGGCAACCCGGCGTTCTCTGCAATCAACTTGGCGGCTGGTTGCATTCCCCCTCTACCGCATCGGACTGGCAGGCTCAAACGCTTTCCTCCCGTTTCTGCCTCTCGCCGTGGATGGCGCGGGATATGGCGCGGCTCTGCTTTGGGGAGGGCCATTGCAATGACTGAGCGGCCCTTTTCCGATCATCGGGCAGCGGCTCTTGCCCTGCTTAACGGCACCAGCCGCCTGAGCCGCAAGGCCGGGCAATTCCTTGGCCAGCTTGCGGTTGATCCTTCGCCTATGAGCGAAGCGCAGGCCGATTGGCTGGGGAAGTTGCTGGATCGCGCAGGCTTGCCGCCCGTGGCTGAGGGAGGCGCGGCATGAGCACTTATCCCGATGCACCGGGGCACCGGAACGTGGAAACCTCGATGGCCGCTGCCGATGCCATAGCGCCCAAGCTGGGACGGCTTCAGCGCATGGCAGAAGGCGCAATCCGCGATGCTGGCAAGCATGGCCTTACCGCCGATGAACTGGCGGCACGGCTCGATATGGATCGCTGGTCCATCCAGCCCCGCACCAGCGAATTGAAGCGCAAGGGGCTTATCCGTGACAGCGGGCAGCGCAGGCCGAATTGCACCGGCAAGCTGGCCATTGTCTGGATTGCCGCATGATCGCTGCCGCCATGCCCAAGCCGTTTGACAGCGCCCGGCATGGCGGCGCTTTGAAACTCCACCGGGATTGCGGTTTCGGTGGAGTTTCAATTGCACCGCACCAGCCGCAAAACCCCATAAATCAGCCGATTCTCGAAACTGGCACAGCACCTGCAATTAATTACCTTACCTCTGGTGTGGCAGCCCTTTCCGCTGGAGGCCCCGGCAGGGGCGGCGCGCGCAACCGTGCCGACCGGGAAAGCCATGCCCTGACAGCCGTTCAAATTGCCAATCTGAAGGCCGCTGAGCGCCATGCCGAAAAAATCGGGCTGCCGTTCAACCGAATGATCTCGATACACTGGGAAGGCGCTGGAGTGCCATTGGCGGGCATGGCCAAAGCTACCGGGCGCTTTACCGATCTCATGGCGAAGGCTCTGGCGCGGCATGGCAGCGGGACGGCATGGCTCTGGACGCATGAGAACGGCGACGGGAAAGGCGGGCACTGTCACATGCTTGCCCATGTGCCTGCCGATCTCGTTTCGCGCCTGACAGCCCTGCAACGGGGATGGCTGCGCCGGATCACTGGGCAACCCTACCGGGCGCGCGTGATCCACAGCAAACCGATTGGCGGGCGGCTGCGGCTGGAGGCAGGCAATCCCGATCTCCATGCCGTCAATCTGGAGGCGGCGCTTGCCTATGTCCTGAAAGGGGCAAGCCCTGAGGCCGCGTCACAATTCGGCCTGGAGCGACTGGAGCCGGGCGGGCGCATTATCGGCAAGCGTTGCGGCACCTCTCAAAACATCGGCGCGAAGGCGCGCAAATCGAAGGACTGACAATGGCAAGAAAACGGAAACCGGCAGGCGGCATGGAGCCGAACAACGCGCTCACGGTCGAGCAAAAGACGAAGGAAACCGGCGCGCAGGCAATGGCCCGCAAGCTACTCCAGCCGACCTTGAAAAATGCGGCGGCGGCATCGGCTTTCACCGACAAGATGATGGGCACCGATCTGGAGATGCCGGGCATTGGAGACTACGCGGACCATATCCACGCCGTGACGCATGATGCAGCGGGCGGCGACATTGCGATGGCCAGCAAAATTCTCGCCGCGCAGGCCGTCACCCTCGATAGCATGTTTGCTGAACTGGCCCGTCGCGCAGCAAACAACATGGGCGAGTATATCAACGCTGCCGAGCGATACGGGCGGCTAGCCCTAAAGGCTCAAAGCAACTGCCGCACGACATTGGAGGCGCTGGCCAAGCTGCACCAGCCGCGCGAACAAACAGTGCGCCATGTGCATGTTAACGAGGGCGGGCAGGCCGTTGTGGCCGATCATATCCATAATCACACGGGGGCTGCCGAAAATGGCAAATCAGTCAAACAATCCGATGCAACCGGTACTGCTGGCGCAAGCGCCGCGCTGCCTTGCCCGGACGCGGGCGGGAACGGAATGCCAATCTCCAGCGGTGAAGGGCAAGCGGCGATGCAGGATGCACGGCGGCACGAATCCGGGCGCGCCTGAGGGAAACCGTAACGCATGGAAGCATGGCGGGCGATCTGCTGAAGCAATGGCAGCGGCGCGGTACCTCAGGGAACTTGAGCGATTCGTGAGCGACATCACATAAACAGCCAGTTTGTCATTGGCTGGCTCATGACATATGTCTGCTAGCTAAGGGGGACTGTAAATGTGGGGTGACCTTTTCCGCGATGGCCAGCCGATAGAGATTGCACAAATTCTGTTGTTACTGGCTGGAGTGGGGTTCGCCCTTTTGACTCCTTTCGTTTGGGTGTGCGGCAAAGTCCTCGCGTTGAACGAGCAACCGGATAGGCGGGCGCTCTGGACCGTGGCAGCCTCCTATGCGGGCGCTGCTTTGATCTTCATTTTTGGCAGCGGCGGATTCATATCGCCTTGGCTAGCACCGTTGGTTCCTTTGCCCGGAGCATTGGCAATCTATTTCTGGCTCCGTCACACCTACCGCAAGGCATGGGTTGATGATGACAAAGTGCCCGATGGCATGAGGCTAGAAAACAATGATTGGCGTGTAGGTGTTGGCGTAGTTGTTGGCGCTATCATTGCAGCGGCGATTAAGGTCGCCTTCATTCGATAACGCGATGTGCCAAAGGTCAACAAGTGACCCAAGAATGAATTGCGGCGAGCCCGCAGAAAACCGCGCATTTAATCAAATCCGAATGACCAATCATTTTTGATTGAGAAGCTGCCACCTCTCGAAACCCGCGCAATTTAGCCATTTTTGGACGCGATTTGTCGCGTACGGTGTGTATCGAACTGCACCAGCCGCGACCGGGCGCATTGCCTGATCTGCCTAGCCCCCTCTGCAATCCATTCTGGCGGGATGCAGGGCAAGAGCAGGCGCGCCAAAGCCAACCTCCAAAGGGCGCTTCTCACCCCCTGTTTTCCGTACTCATTCCGTACGAAAGGAAGGCTGGCCATCTAAATCATTGAAAAGCTGGCGCACCCGACAGGATTCGAACCTGTGACCTCTGCCTTCGGAGGGCAGCGCTCTATCCAGCTGAGCTACGGGTGCGCGAGGGCCGGCTGGCTGGCGCGGGTTAGCAACGTGGAGGGCACCCGCCAAGCGGATAATCCAGGGTTCGGGGACCCTCCTTCATCGCTCACATCCGGGTGGGCAGCTGCTCCAGCTTGTCCCCATTGGCGCGGGTGACGGTGACGTTGAAACCGCCGCGCCGCCCGTCACGCAGCTTGTAATAGGTGAGATCGATCTTCTCACCCGGCGCAAGCGAGCGCTTCGACCAGCCAGAACGCGCCAAATGGCTCGGGCTCATGCCTTCGAACGCCCAGCGGTTGCCGGCGGCATCCTTCACGTAGAGGAAGGTGTGCGGATTGGTCCACACCCAGCGTTCCACGGTCACATTCTTCAGCTCGGTCGAACTGCCCCATTCGAACATCGCGGTCGAATGGTGCGCTTCGCCGGGCACGGTGAGGGCAACGGTGCCCACGACCAGGGCGCCGGCTGCTAGTGTCAAACGGATCTTCTTTCCAAACATTGCTCTTCTCTCCCGGAGTCGCGCCTCACCGGCGGCGGATCCCTGACCGGTCTTTTGCCAGCAAGAGCCGGACATAATCAACCCGCCGCTTGACTTCGCCGCCTCGCGCGCTCCAATCTCCGCCGCGAGAAGAGGATTTGCCGGAGGGACGAATGCAAGGTTGGGCTAAAGTGGCGCGCGCGATCGCGGGCGCCGGCGCATTGGTGGTGGCCGCCGCCGCGCCGGCTCAGGATTCGGCCGTTCCCCGCGCGCACGGCTATGCCGCGCTCGACAAGCTGCCGGATTGGAGCGGGGTCTGGGCGCCCGCGTCGCTGCTGGCCAACTCCGCCAACGGCGGACGCGGGCAGAGCCAGCCCAGCCTGACTCCCAAGGCGCAGCAGGAACTCGAGGCTTTCAGGGCCAAGCAGGCGGCCGAAGGGGTGGACCAGTTCGCTCAGGCCCACTGCATTCCGCCCGGCCTGCCCGGCATCATGCGCCAGCCTTATCCGATCGAGTTCCTGTTCAGCCCCGGCCGGGTGACCATCTTCACCGAAACCTACAGCCAGGCACGGCGCATATACACCGACGGGCGGGCGCTGCCCGAGGATCCGGAGGCCTATTTCAACGGCACCTCCGTGGGCCATTGGGAAGGCGATACGCTGGTAGCGGACACCGTCGGCTTCAGCCCGCTGGTGACCTATATCGCCGGCGTGCCCCACGGCGACGACATGAAGATTCACGAGCGTATCTGGCTGGACAACCCCGATTTCATGCGGGTCGAAATGACGATCACCGACCCCGGCGTGCTCGCCGAACCTTATGTGATGCAGTTCGCCTACAAGAAGCAGCCGACCTGGGAGATCCGCGAATACGTCTGCGAGGAGAACAATCGCCTCACCTCGGGCGACGAAGGCGGTTCCAATATCGACCTCGGGCTCGATGCCGAGCCGGATGATCCGTTCGGCCCGCCGCCGGAAGACTAGAGCCGGCAGACCGGCGCGGGACCGCGGCCGATCGGCGACAAGGCCCGGGAAGTAACCAATTGGCAATCGGGCGCACCTTATTCGCGCGCGGATGAATGCCGTTCCGCCATCCTTTTCGGGCACCGGCGCCGGGCTCGGTTTGGGCGGGACCGGCACCAGCAGCGAACGCTGGGCCGCGCTGATGGAAGCCGGCGCGCTGGTTGCCGCATTGGCGGGAATCGCGCCCGAGCCTTCTTCGGAAGAGGATCGGAATTTCTCCCTACGGCTGAGCCGGACCGAAGCCTGGCGGCGTGACCATGCGGAGCGCGGCGTGGCCGATCTCTCCGCCATCATGGAGCCGGGCATCGCCGCCCTGCTCGCCGTAAGAGCGCGCGGCGCCGATCCGCGGCCGGCAGCCAGGGCCCTGTGGCACGAATTCGCCGCCGCCCGCGCCGCGATCCTGGCCCTGTTGCCGCGCGACTGACCCCGCCGGCCCAAGGCCGAATAGACATCGGGGCCCGGGCCGGTAGAAAGCGGGGATGGCCGACCCAGCGCAGCAATCCCGCGTTCTCGATGCCATCGAGGCGCTCAGGCGCGGCGACCGCGATGGCGCCGTGGGCCTGTTGGAGAAGGAACTGCGAGATGGCCCGCCGGCCGGCGAGCGGTGGCGAAGCATCTCCCGCCTCGCCGCGCAGATCGGCGAGATCGACATCGCGATCGAATCGGCCCGGCGCTATTCGCGCACGTCGCCCCCCAGCCTCGAGCGATTGCTCCAGTATTGGAGCGAACTGGGCCAATACGGCAGGACAGCGGAAGCCAGGGATGAGCTAGGCCGGCTTTCCGAAAGCGTCCGCCGCCAGCCGAATGTGCTGCATCTTCTCGGCACGCTGGCTGGTCAGCATGGCCAGTTCGCGCAAGCCGAACAGTTCTACCGCGATGCCTTGGCGCAGACGCCGCTGCTGCCGCAAACCTGGTTCGCCCTGGCGATGATCAAGACTTTCACGCCCGGCGATACGGATATCGCGGCCATGGAAAGCCTGCGCCCCGCCATGGAACGCGCCGAGCCATCCATCCGCGCCCGGTTTCTCTACGGCTTGGCCAAGGCCTGGCACGATTGCCGCGAATACGACCGCGCCTTCGCGCTCTATTCCGAAGGCGCGCGGTTGCGGCAGCGCGAGGAGCCGTGGGATCCGGCGGCGATCGCGCGCTTGGCCGAAGGCCTGATCCGTGACTTCACGCCAGAGCGGATGCAGCGCCTTGCACCTTCGGGCGACAGGCGCCGCGCCTTGTTCATCAACGGCCTGCCGCGCTCGGGCTCGACGCTGGTGGAACAGGTACTCGCCAGCCATTCCAGCATTGCCGATGGCGGCGAGGTCAACCTGCTGCGGGCCGCCCTGATCCCGACAGGCGACTATTCTTTCGATGGCGCCGTCCGCTACCAACAGCGCATGGCCGGGCAAGCGGACCCCTGGGGGGCGATCGCCGGCACGTATTTCCGCCTGCTGAAAACACGCTTCCGCACGCCCGGGGATGCGGTCGACAAGACGCTCGGCCATTCGCATTTCATGGGCTTGCTGATGCACACGCTGCCCGGCGCGCGCGTGATCTGGATGCGGCGCGATCCGGAAGATACGGCGCTGTCCTGCTTCCGCACCTATTTCACGTCAGGCGTGCCCTGGAGCTGGTCGCTCGAAGACATCGGCGTGTTCTTCCGCCTGGAAGACCGGCTTCACGCCCATTGGAGCGCGCTGTTCCCCGATCGCATCCTGACCGTCGACTACCAGCAGCTCGTAACCGACCCCGCCAGCTGGATACCGCGGATCGCCCAGCATTGCGGCCTGGAGGTCGAGCCCGCGATGTTCGAACCGCATCGGACCAAACGTGAAGTGACAACAGCAAGCGTACAGCAGGTCCGCGCACCGATAACGACAACACGCATCGGCCTGTCCACCGGCTATGCCGCGCATATGGAGCCTTTTCGCCGGGCTTATCTGCACTGAGCGCCGCTCACGAGCGCAAGCGTTGGCGCCCCAAAAAAGAAAGGCGAACCCGAAGGCCCGCCTTTCCATTTCCAGTCTCGCGAGAGGATTAGAAAGCGATGTCCAGGCCCACTCGGACAGAGCGCGGCGACTGGTAGAGACGCGGCAGTCCGAAGTTCGGATCGGGCTTGAACGCATCGTCGAGATCGCCGATTTCGTAGCGATCCTCGACGGCGTGCGAGTTGAGCACGTTAAACACGTCCGCACGCAGGGTGACGAGCTGGCCGGTCGGGATTTCGATGTTGTACCGAGCCGACAAGTCGATCTGATAGACCCACTCGCTCTTCTGCGCCGTGCCGCGCGGGCTGAGCACTCCGCCGCAATAGTGTGATGCCTGATCGTATGCGTTCTCGAACGAACCATCGGTCAGAGCGCTTCCAGGGTGATAGCCGAAGCAGCTCAGCGGCCGAGGCGATTCAACGCTTACGTTGCTACCGAGGATGAAAGCATCTGTGACCGCGTAGGAGCCCCAGGCTTTGACGCGGTGACGGCGATGGTTCGGCAGGAGACCATAGGAGCCTTCGATAAAGCCCGGCTGATCGAAGTCTTGTGTGATGCCCGAATCGTCCTGCTGGAAGTCCGACTGCACGAAGCCTTCCGAGTTGCCCCGGCTCTTCGACCAGGTGTAGCTGGCATTGAAGGCCCACTTGCCGTCCCACGGACGCGCGACAGCGAGTTCAACGGCGTCGTATTTGCGGGTCGCTTTCGGGAAACCGATTGCGGCGAGTTCGTCTGCTGTGAAAGTTACCTCACGCCCGTCCTGACCGTAGAGATTGATGATCAGATCCTGACCCGGATTGGCGACGACGTACTGGTTGAAGCCCGTCCACGTATCCTCGCATCCGACCAGGCCATTGGCATCACAGTAGTTCAGGACCGCGCGGTCGATCGCCATGTCCTCAGCCGAAATATCAAGGTTGCGATGGGTATACGTGATGCCCGCAGTCCATTCGCCGAAGCGCTGTTCGTATCCGACGATCCATTCGGTCTCGCGCGTCGCCTTGAGATTGTGCGCGATCGCGGCGCTGGTGTCCGGAACGGTGCCGTCGCCCACAACCGAGCAGCTTCCACCGGTTGAGCCGGGGGTCAGCCCGAACGGACAATTGCCCATGTAGCTGCTCGACCCAGCGATCGTAGGCAAGTACTGACCTGTCAGGATCGGCAAGCCGTTACCATCGAAACCGTCGTAGTACCAGCGCTCACGAATATAGAGTTCGGGACTTGCCTGACGGAACGAGCTGTTGCTTGCCACCGGCAAGAAGTACCGGCCCCAGAAAGCCTTGATCTTGCCTGAATGGTCATCAAAGAGATCGTAGGTCGCACCAATACGGGGAGCGTAATTTTCGTCTAGATCGACAAGATTGCTTCCATCCGCTTTAGAAAGTTTGAAATCGTCGCGACGAAGGCCAATGTTCAAAGTCAGACGATCGGTAACGTTCCATTCGTCTTCGATGTAGAACGCGCGGTTCGTCGCATCGTACAGGCCGCCAGAATTGTAATACTCCATCTGAACGATCGACGAACCGACGAACGCCGGATTGACGCCGGTGGCAGTGGCGGTGTCCGCCGTCAGCGCGGGCAGGTATATGAAGCGAACCCCAGCGCCGCCCGCCGATCCTGCGGTACAGGCGGCGTTGCTGATGAATTGAACGTTCGCTGCGCACTGAATGTCCCTGCCGGGCGTGGAGGCGACGTGATCGAGCGTGTTGTTTTCCTGATCGAAACCGAAGCGAACATGGTGGTCGCCAAAGGCCGTGAAGAACAAGTCCGCATCAGCGCGCCAGAACTTACGTTCTGTGGCATAGGGGCCATCAAGGATCGATTCCGTTTGCCCGTTGAGAAGACCGCCATTCGGAACTCCGTCGATCGTCTGGCCGCTGGAATTGACCGAATAGAATAAGCCCGAATTGAGATCGACGGGACTGGAATCGAAACGATCACGCATACGACCGTATGCGGCCGACACGGTTAGCCAATTCGTAAATCGGCCGGTGTACTTGCCGACATAGTTCACGCCGCCGGTGTTATTGTCGATCGTCAGTTTCGAGGGGCCGAAGGTAACAGCCCCGGTTTCGTCTTCGGTGTATCCCAGATTGCTCTGCGTTTCGGCGTTCCGAGTATCGAAGATCGTGAATTCAAAGTGATGATCATCGAGCGGGAACGCATCGACTTTCACGGCCCAGAATGGATTGTTGCTCTCACGCTTCACCGCGAGGGACGACGAACGGGCATTCACAATCGTCTGATCGTTCCGCAATTCGAGCAAGCCGTAAACGAACAGGCGATCCTTGATGATCGGCCCGCTCGCCTCGATAATCGCAGAGTACTTTTCGTTATAATCATGCTTGCGGTTAGTCGATGGTGAGCAGGTTGTTCCAGCCGACACATCATCCGGATCATTATAATCGCAAGTGAGCAGGTCCCTGTTCGAAGAACGGAGCCAATCCGGCTGCCAGTTCAGGTGAATGGCTGCCGAGAAATCGTTTCCACCCGACTTCGACACCGCGTTGACGATACCACCAGTCGCACGCCCGAATTCGGCCGGGTAGCCGCCTGATTTCACTTCAACAGATTTGTAGAACTCGAACGGCACTGCCGCGCCGCCCAAATAGTTGTCGAAATTGGTGATATTCAACCCATTGATATAATAGGCGTTCTCTGCCACCGACGAGCCGTTGATCGACACGAAGTTGGCGGACTTGCCCCCAAAGATCGACTCGCCACGGTTGGTGCCAGGTGCCAGCAGCATCAGATTGGTGATGTCACGGCCAACCGGCACGCGGGACGCGAGATCCGCTACGTCGACCGTAACGCCGCTGGTGGTGCCGGTGAACGGCGCCTGGATCGTAGCTGCTGTGACGATGATCTCGCTGCCGGTGGTGGTCAGGCCGATGCTGAGATCCGCAGTCTGCGAGGCGACGACGCGCACGTCGTTGGCGGTGAAGGAGTCCTTGCCTTCCGCCGTGACATTCACCGTATAGGTACCTACAGGCAGGCTCACGAAGCGGAATGTACCGGCCGCACCGGTCGAGGACGTCCGCGTGAAGCCTTGGCTATTCGAAGTCAGCGTGACGGTCGCGCCCGGAACGGGGCTGCCCGCCTCGTCGGTCACGGTGCCGCCGACGGAACCGGAGGTGTAGTCCTGCGCCATGGCAGGAGCCGTGACGATCGTGCCGGCGGCAACGCCTGAGCCCACCAGGGCCAGCACACGCAGCGCGCTTCCCGCGCCAAGCAGATGCTTGCGGAAGTCCTTGGATATCATGCTTTGCAATCCCTTTTTGCAATGAAGCGCCGCTGCGCCGCACTACCATCCCCGCGCAGCGCGGCGACGGATCACTGCCTAGTGCCGCAAGCCGGAGCCGGGGCAAAGTTCCGCAAATGCGAATGGCGTATATTAGGTTGCCGCTGTAACCAATGTGCAACACAGACAAGAGTCTTTATTATCAAATGTTTAGAGTGTCCTGCGAAATATGGTTACAAAGGTGACTGGTGCAGAGCGAAGAAGATTTCACACTCTCGAAGGGGTTCGCAAGAAACCACGGATGAGGCCCGGTTGACATTGTTCCATCTATGTTCCAGCGCATCGCCGATGGACGGCGCTTGCGAACGCATTCTGGAACCCGATGCCCGCCGCGCACAGGCGGTTGCGCGCGGGATCTGCCGGCTCTTCGCGCGCAATGGGGTCTGGTGCCTGGCCGAAATGCCGCTGCGCAACGGCCGCCGGGCGGATCTCATGGGGATCGATGCCAGGGGCCAGGTGGTCATCGTGGAGATCAAGACCGCCCGCGCCGATCTGCTGGGTGACGGCAAGTGGCCGGACTACCTGGATTTTTGCGACCGATTCTACTGGGGCCTGCCGCCCGAGCTCGACAGCGCATGCCTTGAGGGTGAGGCGTTCCGCCCGCACTGCTGCGGCGTGATCATCGCCGATGCCTATGACGCGGAGATCGTCCGCCCGGCACCCGGCCGGCCCCTGGCCGCGGCCCGGCGCAAGGTGGAGGTGGAGCGGCTCGCCCGCACCGCGCTGCGCCGCCAGCTGCTGGCGCTCGATCCGCATTGCGCCGCCTGGGGCTCCGATTAAGCGGCATCCGGGCGCCGATCGACGGATTCGCGCGACATTTTACGGTAAGTTAACTATGAAGCGCCGATAATCCCGCCTGAACAGAGCAAGGGCATTCTCGGATGGATACGATGCGCGGCAGCCTCGGCTCCTTTGCTGAATCCGCAGATTATGATCACGCCGAGGACGAGACCGGCCCCGACGCGCCCCCGGCCGCGATCGGCCAGGACGAGCGGCGGATGCAGGTGCGCGCCTACAACCTGTGGGCGAGCCTGCTGGGCAATCGCAATTACCCGGCGGTCGAGGAGCTGGAGCCGGGCAACCTGCCGGACTTCGGCCCCTATTCGGTGCTGCTCGATTTCACCGGCGGGATAGACAACCCGGGCATCGCCTATCTGGGGGCGAGGCTGGCCGAGGAATGCGGGGTATCCGGCGCGGCGCTGGAAACGCTGGCCGACGTGCCCTCGCGCTCGCTGCTGACCCGCATCACCGATCACTACATGCAGATCCTCGCCAATCAGGCGCCGATCGGTTTCGAGGCGGAATTCGTCAATCAGCGCGGCGCCACGATCCTCTATCGCGGCATCCTTCTGCCTTTCTCCAGCGACGACGATACGATCGATTTCATCTACGGCGTGATCAACTGGAAGGAACTGGCCGACGCCCGCGCGACCGACGAACTCCTGCTCGAGATCGACCAGGCGCTGGAAGCCCGGCCTGCCCCGGCGCCGAACCGCGAGGAAGGCGTTCCGCTGACCGACTGGGCCGATGGGCCGGGCTCGCCCACGGCGAACGATCCGCCCGAGCCGGCCGAATTCGAAGGAACCCCCGCGGCCACCGTGGATCAGGGCCTGCCGGTTCCCTCCTTCGGCCTCGATCCTGTCACGCCCGTCCCATCCGATGACCAGGAAGACGACGATCCGTTCGATCTTTCCGGCCTGGACGAGGAGGACGAAAGCGAGAGTGGGAGCGAGACGGCCGCGCGCGGCCCCGCTTACGGCTCACTCCTCAGGATGCCGCTGGAACTGTCGCGCGGCGTCGATAAGCCGTCGATCTCGTTTACCGGCTTCGACCAGGGCGAAGGCGAAGCGACGGAGCTTGCTCCGGATTTCCCCCCGCCCGATCCGGCAGAGATGGGCCTGGGCGATTGGCTCGCCGCCGCGCGCGAGTTGGCCACCGCCGCACGCGGCAATGAGGACCGCACCCGTACCTCGCTCTACCAGGCGATCGGCCGGGCCTACGATTTCTCGCTCGCCGCCGCGCGCGCTCCGCATGAGTTCGAGGAACTGCTCGCCGATGCAGAGCTGACCGCGCAGGCGCGGGCGCCGATGACACCGGTGGTCAAGCTGGTGTTCGGCGCCGATTACGACAAGACGCGGCTGACCGAATATGCCGCCGTGCTGAGCCATGCGCACCGGCTCGATCTGCCGCTGGGCGCCGTGGGCGATTTCCTCGGCCGTTACGAAGGCGGCCTGAAGGGCGTCGTCAATGCCGAGCGGCGCCTGCGCAAGGAAGAGGCCGGCAAGGTCGCCGAGGCCCGCGATGGCCCGCGCCCGGCCCTGGCCCGCAAGCTGCGCGCGATGCCGGGGCACGGCTTCGAAGCGATCGGGGCCGAAGGCAGCGAATTCGCCCTGGTGATGATCCGCCGGGGCGAAGCCGGCGATGTCGCCGTGCTGGGCGAAGTACCGGAGGATATCGCGCTGGTCGAACGCGCGGCGCGCCGCCTGATCGGCTGATCTTCGCGCAGGGCCGGAAACGCGGCATAGGGCATACCTTCAGTTCCCGTTCAGCGCGTGATGCGCTAGCGAGGGGCGAGATGAGATCGCCCGTCCGCCTGTTGGCCCAGTTGATCGCGTTCGTCGCGCTGCTGGGCATCTGCGCCCAGCCCGTCGCGGCGCAGGCCATCCTGCGCGATGCGGAAACGGAAGCGCTGCTCAAGGATCTCGTCAATCCGCTGGTCGAAGCGGCGGGCATGCCGCGCGGCTCGGTCGATGTCGTGCTGGTGCAGGACTCGTCGATCAACGCCTTCGTGGCGGGCGGGCAGCGGATCTACGTCCATTCCGGGCTGATCAACGCGGCCGACAACGCCAACGAGGTGCAGGGGGTGCTGGCGCACGAGCTGGGCCATATCACCGGCGGCCACTCGCTCAGCATCTATCAGGGCGCCGGCAACGCTACCAAGATCCAGCTGATCTCCCTGCTCGCCAGCGTGGCGGCCGCGCTGGCCGGTGCGCCGGCCGAAGCGGCCATGGCCGGAATGGCGATGGGGCAGCAGGCAGCGCTCAGCTCGTTCCTCAGCTTCTCGCGCACGCAGGAATCCAGCGCGGATGCCGCCAGCGTCACCTTCCTGTCCAAGGCCGGCATCACCGGCAAGGGATCGGTCGCGTTCTTCAAGAAGCTGCAGAATTACGAATTCCGCTATGGCTACAGCCAGAGCGACGAGGCCGGCTATGCCCGCACCCACCCGCTGACGGGTGACCGTATCTCGCGCCTCGAAGCCGATTTCCAGAAGGACCCGGCCTGGGACACCCCGCCCGATCCGCAATTGCAGACACGGTTCGAACGGATCAAGGCCAAGCTCTATGGCTATCTCGCCGAGCCGGCGAAGACGCTCAACGCCTATCCGGCCTACGTCAACACCGTGCCGGCGCACTACGCCCGCGCCTATGCCTATCACAAGCAGTCGAAGATGGCGGAGGCGCTGGCCGAAACCGACGCCCTGCTCGCGGCGGACCCGGACGATCCCTATTTCCTGGAGCTGAAAGGCCAGGTCCTGCTCGAATCGGGCAAGCCGCGCGACGCGCTGGAGCCCTTGCGCGAAGCGACCCAGATGACCGGCAACGATCCGCTGATCGCCAGTACCTTCGGCCTCGCGCTGCTTGCCACCGAAGACAACGCGCATCTGGCCGAAGCGGAGCAGGTGCTCAAGGCCGCCGTCGCGCGCGATCGGGAGAATCCGATGGCCTGGTATCAGCTGGGCATGGTCTATGGCGCACGCGGCGACATTCCCCGCGCGCGGCTGGCCAGCGCCGAACAGCAGATCATGAGCGGCAATGCGCGCGCCGCCTTGCAGAATGCGGAGGCGGCCGAACACACCCTGCCCCAGGGCACGGCGGACTGGATCCGCGCGCAGGATATCTCGCTGCAAGCACGGGCGGAGCTTGAACGCGCCCGCAACCGCAACTAGCAAAGGCCCATGCGCTGGTTCCTGACCCTTGCAATCGCGCTCGTGGCCGGCTTCGGCGGAGCCGCGCTGTGGGATCTCACCGGCCTGGGTGACCGGGCGACGCGTGCCTATCTGCTGGCCAACCCCGAAGTGCTGCCTGAAGCGATGGACGTGCTGCAACGGCGCGACCAGCAGGCCCGCATTGGCCCCTTGCGTGCGGAGCTGGAAACGCCCTTCCCCGGCGCCGTGCTCGGCAACCCTCGCGGCTCGGTCACGCTGGTCGAATTCAGCGACTATGCCTGCACGTATTGCCGGCGCAGCGTGGCCGATGTCGCCTCGCTGATCGCCGCCAATCCCGACTTGCGGGTGATCGTGCGCGAATTCCCGATCCTGTCGCCGGAAAGCGTGGACGCCGCGCGCATGGCCCTGGCCGCGGCGCAGCAGGGTAAGTTCGCCGGCTTCCATGACGCCATGTACCGCCTCGGCCCGCCCAGCGCGGCCACGATAGAGGCAGCGGCAAGGGAAGCCGGCGTCGATCTCGCCGCTGCCCGCGCGGCCATGGATGCGGGGACGTTCGACCCGCACCTGCAAGGCAATGCCATGCTGGCGCAGCAACTGGGCATTTCGGGCACGCCCGGCTGGGTCGTGGGCGACCAGGCGCTGAACGGCGCGGTCGGGCGCCAGTCTCTGGGCGAGGCGATCGAGGAGGCGCGCAAGTCCTGAAGCTGCCCCTGCCCTTCGCCCGCCGGGCCCCTGAGCGGACCGTGACGCAAGGTTCCGGGCCCGCAGGCGCCGGCTCCATGGCGATGCTGCCGTTCCGCCCCGCCCCCTTCTTCGCTGACAAGAACCGTGCCTTCTGGCGCCTCCAGGCGATCGGCTGGGGCGGCTCCGCCGTGCTGCGCACGATGACCAACATCGCCAACGGCAAGCCGGACCAGATCGTCCTGACCCTGATCGCGACGGTGACGGGATTTTCGATCAGCCTGATCCTGTCGGTGATCTACGGCCATCTCATCAGTCGCCGGCCGCTGGTGACCTGGGTCGTCACCGCCATCGCCCTCGCCGTCGCGGTGGTGGTCTCGGCCACGATCAACGGCTGGACGCTCAGCCTCCAGAGCGGGACCGGGGCCCCCTTCGCGACCACCGTCGTCGGCGTGCTGTACGTGGACATGACCCTGCTCGGCGCCTGGTCGGCCCTGTACTACGCGATCAACTATTATCTCCAGGTCGAGGAACAGAACGACCGGCTGGAACGGCTGGAGGCGCAGGCGACCAGCGCTCAACTCGCCATGCTGCGCTACCAGCTCAACCCGCATTTCCTGTTCAACACCTTGAACTCCATCAGCACTCTGGTTCTGCTGAAACAGACGGAACCCGCCAACGCGATGCTCACCCGCCTTTCCAGCTTCCTGCGCCACACGCTGGTCACCCAGCCTGGCGGCAAGGTCTCGGTCGCCCAGGAGGTCGAGGCGCTGAAGCTCTATCTCGATATCGAGCGGATGCGGTTCGAGGAACGGCTGCGCACGGTATTCAGGATCGAACCTTCGGCGGCGAACGCGGCGATTCCTTCGCTGCTGTTGCAGCCGCTGGTCGAAAACGCGATCAAGTACGCGGTCTCGCCGCAGGAAGAAGGCGCGCGGATCAGCCTGACCGCGCAAGTGATCGGAAACCGGCTCAGGGTGACCGTGGCGGACACCGGGCCGGGCCTGCAGGGCCGGCCGCTGGTGCCGCAGCGCTACAACCAGAACAGCATGAGCGGGCCGGTCTCCACCGGGGTGGGCCTTGCCAACATCCGCGACCGCCTGGCGCAGGCTTATGGCGACGAGCATCGCTTTGAAATCGTTACCCCGCCGGAAGGCGGCTTCACCGTGATCATCGAGACACCCTTCGAGGTACACGAGGATCCGAGCACAGCGGGCGCACTATCCGCGAAACCGAGCGGCGCATCGCCCGTTATCGACCTGCCCGGCCAGCGGGCTCTGGGAACTACAGCATGACTATCCGTACACTCATCGTGGATGACGAGAAGCTCGCCATTCAGGGGCTGCAACTGCGGCTCGAACCCTATTCCGACGTCGAGGTGATCGGCACTTGCGCCAATGGGCGCGAGGCGATCCGGGCGATCAAGACGGAAAAGCCCGAGCTGGTGTTCCTCGATATCCAGATGCCTGGGTTCGACGGCTTCTCCGTGGTCAAGGGCGTGATGGAGATCGAACCGCCGCTGTTCGTCTTCGTCACCGCTTATGAAGAACACGCGATCCGCGCCTTCGAAGCCAATGCGGTCAATTACCTGATGAAGCCGGTGGACGAGGACAAGCTGGCCGACACGCTCGACCGCGTGCGCACCCGGCTGGCCGAGAAACGCTCCGCCGAGGAAGCCGAAAAGCTCAAGGACGTCCTGGCCGAAGTGGCCCCCGACGCCATGGAGAACCTTCCGGCGGACGAGGAAAGCGCCGGCCGCTATGAAAGGATGATCAACATCAAGGATCGCGGACAGATCTTCCGCGTGGATGTGGACACCATCGAGCATATCGAGGCCGCCGGCGATTACATGTGCATCTATACCGGCGACAATTCGCTGATCCTGCGCGAGACGATGAAGGATCTGGAACGGCGGCTCGATCCGCGCGTGTTCCAGCGCGTCCACCGGTCGACCATCGTCAACCTCGACCAGGTGCGCCAGGTGCGCCCGCACACCAATGGCGAATGCTTCCTGGTGCTCGATTCGGGCGCCGAGGTGAAAGTGAGCCGATCCTACCGCGACGTGGTGGCCCGCTTCGTCCACTAATGCCCTGCCGCTTGCGGGAGGGGCCGGGGGAGGGCATGTCGCAGGGCATGTCCACCGACGCCACGCCTTCGGCAACCGCTCCGTTCACGCTCCCCGGCTTCGATCTCGACGCCTTCGTCCGCGCCACGCTTGACGAGGATCTGGGCCTGGGCCTTCCCGGCGGCGGGCATGATGTCACCGCCGAAAGCGTGATCCCCGTCCAGGCGCGCTTCGCCGGCCTGATGGACAGCCGAGACGCCATCGTCGTCGCCGGCCTGCCCATCGCCGCCGCGTTCTTCCGCGCGCTCGATCCGGCGATGGAGATCGAACTGCTGGTGGAGGAAGGCGCACGCGTGAGCGCCGGGGCGGACCTGATGCGTCTTGCCGGCAATGCCCGCGCCATGCTCACCGCCGAACGCAGCGCGCTCAACACCGTGCAGCACCTCTCGGGCATCGCCACGATGACGCGCGACTACGTGCGCGCGATCGGCGATGCGCCTTGCGTGCTGCTCGATACCCGCAAGACTATCCCCGGCCTGCGCCACCTGGAGAAATACGCCACGAGGCAAGGTGGCGCGCAGAACCACCGCATGGGCCTGTGGGACGCGGCGATGATCAAGGACAACCATATCGCCGTTGCCGGCGGCGTCGCCGAAGCGGTGCGGCGCGCGCGGGAAGCGGGCGTGAAACAGATCATCTGCGAGGTCGACCGGCTCGACCAGATCGAGCCGGCGCTGGCGGCGGGCGCCAGCCATCTCCTGCTCGACAACATGGACCTGCCCACCCTGCGCGAAGCCGTCGCGCGGGTTGCCGGGCGCGTGCCGACGGAAGCTTCGGGCGGGGTGCGGCTGGATACGATCGGCGCCATCGCGGCAACCGGCGTGACATACGTTTCGGTAGGCCGTCTGACGCAGAGCGCCCCGGCGGCGGACATCGGGCTCGATTTCTCCCCCCTCGCAGCATCGGGCTTGTAGCATCGGGCTTGTAGCACCGGGCGGCACGCGGCACTCTGCGCCATCCGGAGTTCGAGAGGGGGTATCGCATGCGGCCGCAATCCATCGTTCAGTTCGAACGCCTGTTCCTGGCGTCGATCGCCGTCAGTGTGATCAACTTCATCCTGGGGTATGGCGCCGCCGTCGCCGCCTTGCAGCGCGATCCGAACATGCAGCAACTCGGCTTGGGCGGGGGCTTCGCCACGGCGATCTTCGCGGTGGGCACCGGCATTTACCTGCTGCTGTGGTTCCTGATCGCCCGCAAGGCGATCAATATCGCGAAATGGGTGCTCGTCGCCCTGGTCGCGCTCAGCGTGGTTTCGCTGCTGAACTCACTGTCGGCCTCTTTCGCGCTCAATGTCACGACGGTGCTCGGCCTGCTGACTTATGCTCTCGAAGTGGCGGCGGTGGTCTATCTCTTCAGGGGGGATGCGGTGGCCTGGCTCAAGGGCAGCGAACCGATTGATCCGACTACGTTCGAATGAGGGTACGGAGGCGCAAAGGCGCTAAGTGATGGGGCAAAGCCCCAAGATTGGGATTGGAATGATCCTCTTGGCGGCCTCTAACGCCGCGCCGCGAAGAAATCCCGCAGCAGCGCCGCCGCCGGCTCCTCGCCGATGCCCGAATAGACTTCCGGCCGATGCAGGCATTGCGCCTGCTCGAACACCCGCGCGCCGTGCTCCACCGCCCCGCCCTTGGGGTCGGGCGCGCCGTAATAGAGACGGGCGATCCGGGCATGGGCGATGGCGCCGGCACACATCGCGCAGGGCTCCAGCGTGACCCACAGCTCGCAGCCATCGAGTCGCTCGCTGCCGAGCGCAGCCGCCGCCCGGCGCAGCGCCAGCACTTCGGCATGGGCCGTGGGATCGGCCAGCGCGCGGGGCGCATTGTGCCCTTCGCCGACGATCAGCCCATGCTTGACGACCACCGCGCCCACCGGCACTTCCCCTGCGCGCGCCGCTTCGCGCGCAAGCTCCAGCGCGCGCGCCATCGGCGGGGGGGTGGGCCAGCGGGTCATCAAATCGCGCGCTAGGGCGCGGCATCGGTTGACGCAAGCCGGCCTCGCCGCTATGCGCGCCGCTTTCCGGGACATCCCCCGAAGCCAATTTTTCGAGAGACGAATCATGTCGCGTATCTGCGAGTTGACCGGCAAGGGCCGCCAGACCGGCCACAATGTGAGCCACGCGAACAACAAGACCAAGCGGGTCTTCCTGCCCAACCTGCAGAACGTCACGCTGCTCAGCGAGAAGCTCGACCGCAGCTTCAAGTTCCACGTTTCGACCCATGGCCTGCGCTCGGTCGAACACAACGGCGGGCTCGACAACTGGCTGCTCAAGACGTCCGACGCCAAGCTCAGCGACCGCGCCCTCAAGGTGAAGCGCGAGCTGAAGAAGGCCGCCACCGCCGCCTGATCCCGCACGCGCCCCGCGGCGGGTATCGAATCACCAAGACGCGCGGGCTTTCCCGCGCGTCTTTGCGTTTGGCCGCCACACCAGCTTCAGCAGCAGCGTCCGCTGGAAGGCCGACTTGTTGTCGTCCGAAATCAGCCACAGGATCGCACCGCCGTCCGCCCCCGGCTCCACAGCCAGGCCTTCGTAATTGTCGGTCGGCAGCGGTTTGGCGAGATCGGCCAGCGGCGCGGCGCGCCATCGCTCGCCGGCCCGAATCGCGGCCGGATCGGCGATCATCAGCAAGCCGGTAAAGCGCGGGGGCAGCGCCCAATGGACTTGCCGCAGCAGGATCATCACCCGCCCATCGGGCAGTTGCGCGGCATCGACCGGGCGATAGCCATCCGGCGGCCAGAATCTGAACCGCACCGGCACCGCCCCTTGCACCGGATCGGATGGAAACAGCAGCGCCGGCGCGTCCTCGTCGGACGAGCGCGGCGATCCTTCCGCCAGCACCACGAATCGCCCATCGGCCAGCCGCACGATGGCCTCCGGCCCGGAGTTGGACGGCCAGTCACGCATGGCTGCCGGGCGCACTGAGCCTTCAGGCCGGAAACCCGCGTCATAGCGCACGATCCTGTTGCGATTTTCGAAAGCGACCCACAGGCGGCCGCTGGCGGGATCGACGGTGAGCGCCTCGCTATCCGCGCCGGCCTTGGCCGCGGGCCTCTCGGGGCCGAGATAGGCGAAATCCACCAGGCGGCCGGGCTGGCCCGGTGGCGTGAAGCGCAGGCGCCGGCCCCTGTCGCTCACCGCCAGCAGGCTGCCATCGGGCAGCGCCGCCAGCGCCGAATAGCCGCCGAAATGGCGATTGCCGCTGGATAGCACCCAAGCGCCCGCCACCCGCAAGTCACCACGCCCCAGGTCCGGCAGCGGCAACGGCGTGGCCGAAAGGATCGGGCGCTCGTCGGTGAACACGGCCTGGGGCGTCCGCACCCAGGTTCCCGGCGCCAGGCCCAGCGCCACGATCGTCAAGGGAACCAGCCGCCGCATCCCGCGCGCGCCTCGCAAGCGCCGCACGGGCGGTCAAGCGCGGTCAGGCGTTCAGGGCTGCATCGGCCCGGTGAACAGCAGCGGGTCCAGCCGCCGGCCGCGCCACATCAGGCTCCAGTGCAAGTGCGGCCCCGTGGCGCGCCCGGTCATGCCGATGCGGCCGAGCACCTGGCCCTGCTTCACCCACTCGCCCTCATGCACCAGAAGCTCGGAACTGTGCAGGAACGCGCTGTTGAGGCCCATGCCATGGTCGATGATCAGCAGGTTGCCTTCCAGCGTGAACGGCGCTTCGGCGGCCAGCACCACCACGCCATCGGCCGGGGCGACATAGGCCGTGCCCGCGCCGCCGGCGATGTCGATGCCCGAATGATAGCTGCCCGGCTCTCCGCGATAGACCCGCTGCGAACCGAAACGGCCGGAGATCCGCCCCTTGGCCGGCCAAACGAAAGCCTGCCGCCAGCCTTCGCTGCCGGTATCCACCCCGCGTGCCGCCCCGATCCGCTCCAGCTCCGGCCGGCGGCGGGCCATGAACTCCGCGCTCGGCACATTGGCGGTGGGCGAGGCGTTGACGTTCTCGATCTGCCAGGCGCGCGGACTGACCGAGAGCGGGCTTTCGATCGTGCGCCCGTCCCGCAACATGGCGATCAACGTGGCCGTGGGCGCGGCGTCGCGGTCGAACGCCGCGAAGAAATGGCCGCCCTGGTCCAGAGCCAGGGCCTGATCGTCCAGGCGGGCCGAAACGGTGCCGGCGGGAACCTGCCCGCGAAGCCAGCCGCCCTGCGTCAGCTCGCCCGAATAAAGGAAAGTAATCGGCCCCACAGGCGCAGGCGGCACGGCGGGCGCCGGCGCGGGGGTTGGACGTGCCGCCGGGGCTGGCTCGGGTTCGGAAACGGCGAGCGGCTGCACCACGCTCGATCTGGCGGGCTCGGGCGCGGGCTTACTCGGCGCCACGCAAGCCGCCGCCAGGGCCGGCAGGATCAGCGAGACCGCGAGGCGCCTCACGCCTGGCCGAGCATCCGGCGCGTGGCGATCTCGGGCGTGGCATAGGCCTCCTGGCGGTCCACGCTCCAATACCGCAGGGCTTCGAGCGGGATCGGCTCCCCCGTCACCGCGCAAGTCACGAAGCGGCCGGGCTTGATGACGCGAAAACCGTTGGGGCCGTAAATGAGGGTGGCGGCATGTTCGCCGGAAGACATCAGCATGGGCATGAGCTTACCAAGCCGCCGGTCTCAAGGCAATTTGCCTCAAAGCAATTTGGGTTGGCGATCCGCCGCCGGCGATGGCGGCGAAGCGGGCGCCTTGCGCGGCGGAACCGGGGCCGGCGCGCCCGCGGCCGGGACCACATCGAGCGGGCCGTCGCGGAACTTGAGCGTCAGCGCCGCTTCGCGCGCGGCCCGCGCGGCGTCCGTCACTGCTTTCCCTTCGCGATCGAGCACCATGACGTAGCCGCGCCGCAGCGGCCGGTCGGGATGGAGCTGTTCGGCCAGGCGGGTGATGGCCGCCAGCCGCTCGCGCCGCTGCGCCAGCGGGGCGGTGAGCAGGCTTCGCTGCAATCTCACCGACGCGAGATGCCGCTGGGCGGAGCGCACTCTCTCGCGCAGCAGGGGCGCCGAAAGCTGGGCCGAATCCCCCTGCAACCGCTCGCGCGCCCGCGCTGCCCGGTCGGCCAGCCCCCGGCGCAACCGTTCGGCCAGGTCGTCGAGCTTCTGCGTGGCCTGGGCGGCCAGCGCCTCGGGCCGGGGCAGCCGGGCGATCCGCGCGTGCAGGCGCTCGCGGCCCAGATCCACCGGCCTCAGCGCGCATTTGCGCTGGCGCAGGCCCAGTTCGTCGATCCCTGCCTGAAGCTCGCGCCGCACCGGCACGGCGATCTCGGCGGCAGCCGTGGGTGTCGGCGCCCGGCGATCGGCCGCGTGGTCGGCCAGGGTGGTGTCGGTTTCGTGCCCCACGGCGCTGATCACGGGAATCGAGGAATCCGCCAGCGCGCGGACCACCACTTCCTCGTTGAAGCACCACAAATCCTCGATCGAGCCGCCTCCCCGGGCGACGATCAGCAGGTCGGGGCGCGGGACAGGCCCATCGGCGGGTATCGCGGAAAATCCCCGAATCGCTTCGGCGATTCCCCGCTCGGCACCCTTGCCCTGGACCTGCACCGGCCAGACCAGCACATGGGTGGGGAAGCGGTCCTCCAGCCGGTGGAGGATATCGCGGATCACCGCGCCGGTGGGCGAGGTGACCACCCCGATCACGCGCGGCAGGAACGGCAGCGCGCGCTTGCGCTCCTGCGCGAAAAGCCCTTCGGCCGCCAGCCGCTGCCGGGTCTTCTCCAGCAGCGCCAGCAAGGCGCCTTCCCCGGCGATCTCCATCGTCTCGATGACGATCTGGTACTTGGAGCGGCCGGGATAGGTCGTCAGCTTGCCGCTGGCGACCACTTCGATCCCGTCTTCCGCCTGGAACGGCAGGCGTTGTACCTGCACGCGCCACATCACCCCGTCGATCACCGCGCCTTCGTCCTTCAGGCAGCAGTAAAGGTGGCCGGACGCCGCGCGCTTCACGCCCGAAAGCTCCCCCCGCAGGCGTACGAAGCCGAAGCGATCTTCCACCGTGCGCTTCAGCAGGCCGGAAATCTCGGTGATCGTGAGCGGTGCGGCGTTGTCCCCCGCCTGCCCCTTGGCTACCAGCCCCGCGGCGGGCGCATCGTCGCCGAAAGAATCGTTATCGGAAAGGCCGGGCATGAACATCCTGCTGCTGGGATCGGGCGGACGCGAACATGCGCTGGCGTGGAAGCTCGCGCAATCCCGCCTCCTGGGAGGGGGAGGTAAGCTCTTTGCCGCGCCCGGCAACCCCGGCATCGCCCAGTATGCCGAGCTTGTCGCGCTCGATGTGCGCAATCATGGGGAGGTGACGGCGTTCTGCGCCGCGCGCCAGATCGGCTTCGTGGTGATCGGCCCCGAAGCGCCGCTGGTGGACGGGCTTGCCGATTCGCTGCGGGGGGCGGGCCTGTCGGTATTCGGCCCCTCGCGCGCGGCGGCGCAGCTCGAAGGCAGCAAGGGCTTCACCAAGGACTTGTGCGAGCGGGCCGGCATTCCCACCGCGGGCTATGTCCGCGCCGCCTCGCTGGCGGAGGCACGCGCCGCGCTCGACCGCTTCTCCCCTCCCTATGTGCTCAAGGCCGATGGGCTGGCGGCGGGCAAGGGCGTGGTGATCGCGCAATACCGCGAAGAAGCCGACGCCGCCCTTGCCGACATGTTCGGCGGCCAGTTCGGAGAAGCCGGCGCCGAAGTGGTGATCGAGGAATTCATGCAGGGGGAGGAAGCCAGCTTCTTCGCCCTGACCGATGGGGCCATCATCCTCCCTTTCGGCGGCGCGCAGGATCACAAGCGCGTGGGCGAGGGCGATACCGGCCCCAATACCGGCGGCATGGGCGCCTACAGCCCCGCGCCGATCCTCACGCCGGAACTGCGCGGCGAAGTCATGAACCGCATCGTCGCCCCCACGGTGCGGGCCCTGGCCGATGAAGGGATGCCTTATTCCGGCGTGCTTTACGCCGGCGTGATGCTGACACCCGAAGGTCCGAAGCTGGTCGAATACAACTGCCGTTTCGGCGATCCGGAATGCCAGGTGCTGATGATGCGGCTGGAAAGCGATCTCGGCGAATACCTGCTCGCCTGCGCCGAAAGCCGGCTGGGAACGATGGCACCGCTGAAGCTGTCGCCGCAGACCGCGCTCACCGTGGTCATGGCGGCAAACGGCTATCCCGGCACGCCGGAGAAGGGCGGTACGATCGAAGGCATCGAAGCGGCCGAGGCGACCGGCGCCCGGGTGTTCCACGCCGGCACCGCGCTCGATCCCTCCGGCCGCCTGGTCGCCGCCGGCGGCCGCGTGCTCAACGTCACCGCGCTGGGCGCCGATACGGCCGAAGCGCAGGCGAACGCCTATGCCGCGGTCGACCTGATAGATTTCCCCAGCGGCTTCTGCCGCCGCGACATCGGCTGGCGCGAGATAGAGCGCGAACAGGCGGGTTGAGCGGAGGGGTTCTCCTCTTCCTCGTCATTCCCGCGAACGCGGGAACCCAGTCGGCTCTTATTTTGACTGGGTCCCCGCATTCGCGGGGATGACGAAAATTGGGTTTGGAACAACCCATTCACGCCTTCGAGATAACTCGAACCTACCCCAGCTTCTCCGCCATCAGCGCCTGCAAGTCCGCCTCCGGCCGCGCGCCGTAGTGGCTGATCACTTCGGCCGCGGCGATGGCGCCGCGGCGCAGGCAGCGTTCCAGTGGCTCGCCGCGGGCGTGGCCGAACAGGAAGCCGGCGGCGAACAGGTCCCCCGCGCCCGTCGTATCCACCAGGTCGTCGATCGGCTCCGCGGCAACGCGCGCCCGCTCCCCGTGGGAAACGGCCACCGCGCCATCGGCGCTGCAGGTGACGACCAGCGTGGGCACCTGGCCCTGCAACGCGGCGATGCCGGCTTCGACGCCCTGCTCCCCGGTCAGTGCCGCCAGTTCCAGATGGTTGGCGAACAGGATGTCGATCAGCCCATCCCTTATCAGCGCCCGGAAATCATCGCCGTAGCGCTCGATCACGAAGACGTCGGACAGGGTGAAGGCCACTTTGCGCCCGGCGGCATGGGCGGCCTCGATCGCCCGCCGCATCGCCGCGCGCGGTTCTTCCGGGTCCCACAGATAGCCTTCGAGGTAGAGGATGCTCGCCCCGCCGATCGCTTCCTCGTTCAGCGTCGCGGCGGGAAGGAATTGCGAAGCGCCCAGGAACGTGTTCATCGTCCGCTGCCCGTCGGGCGTGACGAAGATCAGGCACCGCGCCGTCGGCGGCTCTTCTTCGCGCGCGGGCGTGTCGAAATCGATGCCCAGGGCGCGGATGTCATGGGCGAAGACTTCGCCGAGCTGGTCGTTCGCCACCTGGCCGATGAAGGCGCATTGGGCGCCGAGCGCGGCGAGCCCCGCCAGCGTGTTGGCGGCCGACCCCCCGGAAATCTCCCGCGCCGGCCCCATCGCGTCGTACAGCGCCTTCGCCCGCTCCGCATCGACCAGCGTCATTCCGCCGCGATTGAGCTGCAGCTCCTCGATCAGTTCGTCCGCGCAGGGAGCCATCACGTCGACGATCGCATTGCCGATCGCGATCACATCGTATCTCGGTTCGTTCATGAGTCCTTCCGGAGATCGGGAAAGGCGAAGGCCAGGACAGCCGCCGCGTCTGGCGTTGACTTGGCCTGCCGCGCGCGCGATCGCAAGCGCGGATGGGAGCTGTCGCCACATCGCTGCTGCTCGCACTCGGCCAACTGGCCGATCCGAAGGTGCTTCGCGTCCTGGTGAAGAGCCTGGCGGTGACGCTGGTGCTGTTCGCCATGGTGGCCGTGGGTGGGTGGTTCGCGATCGATCGGCTGCTGGCCTGGGCCGGGCTGGGCGACGCCCTGTTCGCCGGCGCGCAGCCCCTGCGCGGCCTCGCCTCGCTGGTTCTGGCGCTGCTCGGCCTCTGGCTCGCCTGGCGCATCGTGGCCCTGGCGGTGATCGAATTCTTCGCCGACGAGGTCGTGCAGGCCGTCGAAGCACGGCATTATCCCAGCGCGGCGCAAACGGCCCGCGATCTGCCGGTGCACGAACAGTTTTCCACCAGCATCGCCGCTGCCGTCCGGGCATTGGCGATCAACCTGGTGGCGCTGCCTTTCGCGCTGCTGCTTCTGGTCACGGGCGTGGGCGCGGCGCTGCTGTTCTGGCTGGTCAATGCCGTGCTGATCGGGCGTGAGCTGCAGGACATGGTCTGGCTGCGCCATCGCCGCGCTCGGCGCGATCCGGCCCCTGTCGGCAAGGCGGAGCGCTTCATCCTCGGCGCAGCGGTGGCCGCGCTGCTGGCGCTGCCGATCGTCAATTTCGTCGCCCCGATCCTCGGCGCCGCCGCCGCGACCCACCTGATTCATCGAAAAGAGACGAGACGCTGATGCGCCTGATTCCCCTGTCCCTTGTGCTGCTGCTGGTCGGTGGCTGCGTCGCGGTGCCGCCCCCGCGCCAGGCGCCCCCGGTTCCGCCGGGCTCCGGCGGGCCCACGGTGCTCCGCCCCCAGGCCCAGCGATCCGTGCCGCCCACCTTGCCCGCACGCCCGCCCGACACGGCATTCCGCCCGCCCGAAGTGCTGCGCGCGCCCGGCCTCGACGCCGTGATCCGTCAGGATGCCGCCAGCCTGGTGCGCCGCTTCGGCGCGCCCCGGCTCGACGTGCGTGAAGGCGATATGCGCAAGCTCCAGTTCGCCGGGCGGGCCTGCGTGCTCGACGTGTTCCTCTATCCGCTGCGCGAGGGCGCGGAACCGGTCGCCACCTGGGCGGAAGCGCGCCGTGCCAGCGACGGCCAGGAAGTGGACCGCGCGGCCTGCGTGCAGGCGCTGGGGCGGTAGGCGGTAGGCGGTAGGGCGGAATCATCCTCGTCATTGCGAGCGTAGCGAAGCAATCCAGGGCGACAGTGCAATACGCTCTGGATTGCTTCGCTACGCTCGCAATGACGATTCAGGCGTTAGACCGTGAAGCTTTCCCCACAGCCGCAGGCGCCCTTGGCGTTGGGGTTCTCGAACACGAAACCGGCGGTGAAATCGTCTTCCCGCCAGTCCATGATCGAGCCGACGAGATAGAGCACGCTCGCCCCATCGATATAGAACGCGCCGCCGGGGGTCGCGATCTTCTCGTCGAACGCCTGTTCCTCGGTCACGTAGTCGACCGAATAGGCCAGGCCAGAACATCCGCGCCGGGGGGTGGAGAGCTTGACGCCGATCGCATCCCCAGGCGCCTGCGCCATCAGCGCGGCGATGCGCGCTTCGGCGGCCGGCGTCAGGATCACGGCAGCAGGGCGCTGGCGCGTCGCGGGGCGGGTCGTGGTCTCGGTCATCGCTTTCTCTCTCCGCTCCCGGTCAGGGGGACGGCATGGGGGCCTGTTCCGACTATATAGGAAGCCAATCCTCGCGGACACGCTCCTGATCCCTTCGCACGGAGAGGGATCACAGCATCCCCAGTTCCAGCCGCGCCTCGTCGCTCATTTTCGAAGGGTCCCACGGCGGGTCCCAAGTGATCTCCACTTGCGCATCGCGCACGCCCGGCACGGCTCCGATGCGCAGCTCCACCTCGCCCGGCATCGATTCAGCCACCGGGCAATGCGGCGTGGTCAGCGTCATGACAATGGCGACATCGCCGTCTTCCGTCACGTCCACGCCATAGATCAGGCCGAGGTCGTAGATGTTCACCGGGATTTCCGGATCGTATATGTCCTTCAGCGCCTCGATCACGCCTTCGTAAAGCGCGCCGCCGGGTTCGCCCGAAGCGACCGACGCCGGTTTCTGCGCCAGGAACCCTTCGAGATAGTCCTTCTTGCGCTCCAGCTTCGCCTGGGCCGTTTCCGGCGGCATCCCGGCATCTTCCACGCGCGCCCGCGCGGGCGCGTCCACCCGGTCCACTTCCTCCACTGTGAAGCGCTTGTCGGCGTCCTCGATCATTACCCGAAAATCCTCCTGGCCCGCTCGATCCCGCGCAGCAGGGCCGCCACATCATCCTCGTCGCTGTAGAGCCCGAAGCTCGCCCGCGCCGTGGCCGATACGCCCAGCCGTTCCATCAGCGGCTGCGCGCAATGGTGCCCGGCGCGAATGGCCACGCTTTCTTCATCCAATATGGTGCCGAGATCGTGCGGATGAATGCCATCGATCGCGAAGCTGACGATCCCCGCGCTCTCTTCCGGCCCGAACACGGTGACATCGTTCATGCCGCGCAATGCCTCGCGGAGGCGCGCGACCAATGTGGCCTCGTGGGCATGGATCGCCTCCAGCCCGATGCCCGCGACGTAATCGCAGGCCACGCCCAGCCCGATCGCCTCCACGATCGCCGGCGTCCCCGCCTCGAACCGCTGCGGCGGGGGCGCGAAGGTGGTCTTCTCGAACGTGACCCGCTCGATCATCGCGCCGCCGCCCTGCCACGGGGGCATGGCGTCGAGCAGCTCGCGCCGCGCCCAGAGGGCGCCGATGCCCGTGGGGCCGTAGAGCTTGTGGCCGGAGAAAGCATAGAAATCGCAATGAAGCGCCGCGACATCGACCGGCAGGCGCGGCACCGCCTGGCATCCATCGACCAGCAGCTTCGCCCCCACCGCATGGGCCAGATCGGCCGCCCGGCGCACGTCGAGCAGGGAGCCGAGCACGTTCGAGACATGCGCGAAGGCCACCATGACATGGTCCTTCGTCAGCATCCGTTCGGCGGCGTCGAGGTCGATCCGCCCGTCGGGCGTCAGCGGGCAGACATCCACCTGCCATCCGGCCAGCTGCCACGGCACCACGTTCGAATGATGCTCCAGCTCCGACAGCAGCACGCGGCCCTTCTGCGGATAGCTGTAGGCGACGAGGTTGATCGCCTCGGTCGCCCCGCGGGTGAACACCACTTCGTCCTCGCGCCCGCCGATGAACGCCGCCACCCGCCGCCGCGCCGCTTCGTAGCCGAGCGTCATCTCGGCCGAGCGGCTGTACACGCCGCGATGCACGGTGGCGTAATCCGGGCCGATCGCCCGCGCCACCGCCTCGATCACCGCGCGCGGCTTCTGCGCCGTGGCCGCGGAATCGAGATAATGCCACGGCGTGCCATCGGCATTGAGCAGGCCGGGGAAATCATTCCGATAGCCCCTCCCCTTCAGGGGAGGGGTTGGGGTGGGGGCTGTCGGCAACGGCACGGTCTCGTAACCTGCCCCACCCCCGGCCTCTCCCGCAAGCGGAAGGGGAGAAATCTGCGCCGTACTCATGCCCGTTCCTCCAGCACCGCCAGGGCGGCGTCCAGCAGCCGCTCCTGCTCGCCCGCGTCATCCAGCGCCGCGAAGGCATCAGCGATGAAGGCCCGCACCAGCAGGGCCCTGGCCGCCTCGGGCGGAATCCCGCGCGCGGCCATGTAGAACCGCGCCGCTTCATCCATCTGGCCGATCGCCGCGCCGTGGGCGCACTTCACGTCATCGGCGAAGATCTCCAGCTCCGGCTTGGTATTGGCCGAAGCGCCGCGTTCCAGCAGCAGCGCCCTGAAATCCTGCGCCGCGTCGGTCTTCTGCGCCGCGCGGGCCACATCGATGCGGCCCAGGAAATTGCCCGTCGCCTGGCCCCAATGCACCGCGCGCACGACCTGGTCGGACGTCGCGCCCGGTTCGGCATGCACGGTGCGGGTGACGAACTCGCGCGTCGCCTCGCCGCCGCCGATGGTCACGCCGCCGAACTGGAAATGCGCGCCTTCCGCCAGGTGCACCTGCACTTCCAGCCGCGCGTAATCTCCCCCCGCGTTGACCGCGAACAGTTCCGCTCGCGCGCCTTTGCCCACGACAAGGCGGATGCGATGCAGCTCGGGCGCGGAACCCTTGAGGACTAGGCATTCCCGCCGCGTCTCGCCGGGGGCCAGCTCCACGGTTTCCCATTCGTCGAAACGCTCCGGCGCAAGCGTCTTCAGCGCGGCGAAATCGGCGTAGCGCCATTCCTCCTGCTTCGGAGTGGGGAGGGCGATCGTGCTCATGCGATTCGGCTCTCGCAGAGGCGCAGGGGCGCAGAGAGAGGATTTTCACGCGGAGACGCGGAGACGCGGAGATCAAGCGCCCGCGGCGAAGCCGCTTTCCGATCGAACGGCCGGACCAAGCCGCCAGCTTGCGAGTGGAGGGCGGCTTCGCCGCAGTGTTCTCCTTCTCCGCGTCTCCGCGCCTCCGCGTGAACCCGAAACACTCTGCGCCCCTGCGCCTCTGCGAGCGCCCTAACCATCACGCCACCGCCTCGTAGCCCTGTTCCTCGAGCTGAAGCGCCAGCTCCGGCCCGCCGCTCTTCACGATGCGGCCCTTCGACAGAACATGGACGAAATCCGGCCGCACATAATCGAGCAGCCGCTGGTAATGCGTGATCAGCAGCACGCCCTTGTCGGGCTTGCGCATGATGGCGTTGATCCCCTCGCCGACGATCCGCAGCGCATCGATGTCGAGGCCGCTGTCGGTCTCGTCCAGAACCGCGAAGGCCGGATCGAGGATGCCCATCTGCACCATCTCGGCGCGTTTCTTCTCGCCGCCGGAAAAGCCGACGTTCACCGGCCGCTTCAGCATCTCCATGTCGAGCCTGAGCAGCGCCGCCTTCTCGCGCGCCAGCTTGAGGAACTCCCCGCCCGACAGCGGCGCCTGCCCCCGCGCCTTGCGCTGGGCATTGAGCGCCTCGCGCAGGAACTGCACGTTGGATACGCCCGGAATCTCGACCGGGTACTGGAACCCCAGGAACAGCCCCAGCGCCGCGCGCTCGTGCGGCTCCAGCGCCAGCAGGTCCGCTTTATCTTCGTCATTCCCGTGAAAGCGGGAACCCAGGGCGTCCGGGTGCGGCGTTTGCCGCTCTGGATCCCCGCCTTCGCGGGGATGACGAACAGGGGAAGTAAACGTCACCGAACCCTCGGTCACCTCATATCCCGGCCGCCCGCCCAGCACATAGGCCAGGGTGGACTTGCCCGCCCCGTTCGGCCCCATGATCGCATGGACCTCGCCCGCGTTCACGGTGAGCGAAAGGCCGTTGAGGATCGGCGTGCCGCCGACTTCGGCGTGGAGATCATCTATCTTGAGCATTATCGGCTTTCTTGCGGTTGGGCCGTGAGTAGTGCTGGTTCGGATTGGCCTCGCGGTGGGCGCGCGCGGCTTCCTTCTTGTCGGCGATGCGCATCCGCATCCCGGCGGTGATGCGCGCCAGCACATCGTCGATGTTTTCGAGCACATCCGCCGCCTTGATGTGCATCACCCGCACACCAACGGCCTCGAGGCTCTTGTCGCGCCGGCGGGCGATAGCCTCGTCCTCACCTTCCTCGTCGATGTCGATCGCCATGCCGAGGTGGTGGCAGTTGAAATCGACGATCGCCGAGCCGACCACGGCGTGCCGCTTGAAGGTATAGCGGCCCAGGTTCGCCTTGGCGAACCGCTCCGCCAGCACCTTGTGCGCCTCGCTCGAATGCCGCCGCATATCCCGCGCGCGCTCGTGCAAGGCATCGAGCCGCTTCTCCGAAATCTCCCACCCGCGTCCCTTGCGCTTGAGCGCGGGCGCGGCGTCCTCGGCGGAGGGGGTACGGATCTTGAGGGTTTTGCGGTCAGTCATCAACGCCCTCCCCGCTTCTCGTCACCCTGAACTTGTTTCAGGGTCCAGGGGGCGGAGCACACCGAAGCACGCCGGAACGGCGCAACCTTGCGGCTGGGCCGCGCATCAATCGGCCGTTCCGCGCAAAGTGGAGACATGGACCCTGAAACAAGTTCAGGGTGACGGGTCAGCAATAGGTGGAAGGTGCGCATCACCCCACGCTCCCCTCAAGGCTGATCCCCAGCAGCTTCTGCGCTTCGACGGCGAATTCCATCGGCAGCTGCTGCAGCACCTCTTTCGCGAAGCCGTTGACGATCAGCGCCACCGCTTCCTCCTGCCCCAGCCCGCGCTGCATGGCGTAGAACAGCTGATCATCGCTGATCTTGCTGGTGGTCGCTTCGTGCTCGATCTGCGCGGTGGGGTTCTTGACCTCGATGTAGGGGACCGTGTGGGCGCCGCAGTCATGGCTGAGCAGCAGGCTGTCGCACTGGGTGAAGTTGCGCACGCCATCGGCATTGGCCGCCACGCGCACCAGCCCGCGATAGGTATTGTTGCTCTTCCCCGCGCTGATGCCCTTGGAGATGATCGTCGAGCGGCTGTTGCGGCCGTTGTGGATCATCTTGGTGCCGGTATCGGCCTGCTGGTAATTGTTGGTCACCGCCACGGAGTAGAATTCGCCGACCGAATCCTCGCCGTTCAAAACACAGCTGGGATATTTCCAGGTCACCGCGCTGCCGGTCTCCACCTGGGTCCAGGAAATCTTGCTCCGCGCGCCCTGGCACAGCCCGCGCTTGGTGACGAAGTTGTAGATCCCGCCCTTGCCCTCGGCATCGCCGGGATACCAGTTCTGCACCGTGGAATACTTGATCTCCGCATCGTCGAGCGCGACCAGTTCCACCACCGCGGCGTGCAGCTGGTTCTCGTCGCGCTGCGGCGCGGTGCAGCCTTCGAGGTAGGAGACGTAGCTGCCCTTGTCGGCCACGATCAGCGTGCGTTCGAACTGGCCGGTATTCTCCGCATTGATGCGGAAATAGGTGCTCAGCTCCATGGGGCAGCGCACGCCTTCCGGCACGTAGACGAAAGTCCCGTCCGAAAAGACCGCGCTGTTGAGCGTGGCGAAATAGTTGTCGCGCTGCGGCACCACACGGCCGAGCCACTTCTTCACCAGGTCCGGATGCTCGCGGATCGCCTCGCTGATCGAGAGGAAGATCACGCCGGCCTTCTTCAGCTCCTCGCGGAAGGTCGTGGCCACGGAAACGCTGTCGAACACCGCATCCACCGCCACCTTGCGCGCGCCTTCTACGCCGGCGAGCACCTTCTGCTCCTCCAGCGGAATGCCGAGCTTTTCGTAAACCTCGCGGATCTCCGGATCGAGTTCGTCGATGCTCTTGAGCTGCGGCTTTTTTTTCGGCGCCGCGTAGTAATACGCGTCCTGGTAATCGATCGGCGGCACGTCGAGCTTGGCCCAGTCGGGCGCTTCCATGTCCTGCCACAGGCGGAAGGCCTTGAGCCGCCAATCGAGCATCCATTCCGGCTCGCCCTTCTTGGCCGAGATGAAACGCACGGTGTTTTCGTCGAGCCCCTTGGGCGCGAACTCCTGCTCGATCTCGCTGGACCAGCCGTGCTCATACTCGGCCACCCGAGCCGCTGCCTCGCGCGCGGCGCGATCCTGAATGTCGACGTCTTCGGTCATGCTCTGATTCCAAGAGAGATCGCTCGCAGAGGCGCGGAGGCGCAGAGGGGATAGACCCGTTGGCTCCGCTCTTTGCTCATCATCCCCGTTTCTCTTTTCGTCATCCCCGCGAACGCGGGGACCCAGTCGGCTCTATCCGCGTTCGGGTTCCCGCGTTCGCAGGACTGCCGAACGCCAGGGGAAACCCCCTCCGCATCTCCGCGTGAAACAAAAGTCATCGCGCCACCCTCGCCATGCGAGGCTGCGCCAGCTGCGTCAGCGGCACGCCCGCCAGCGCCCCGCGCAGGGTCTCGTTCACCACGCCCCAGTGCGGGCGCACGTTGCAGCATTCCTCCAGCCCGCAATCGTGCCGCCCCGCTTCCACGCAGGCGGTCAGTGCGATCGGGCCTTCGACCGCTTCGACGATATCCGCCAGAGTGATCGCCGCCGCCGGCCGCGCGAGCTTGAGGCCGCCGCCCGCGCCGCGCACCGAACGCAGCAGGCCGGCGCGCGAAAGCAGGCTGACCAGTTTCTGCACCGTGGGCACCGGCAGGCCGGTTTCATCGGCCAGGTCGGCGGCCGAAACCCGCGCGCTGCCGCAGTGGCGCGCGGCGGCGCACATCGTCACGACGGCGTAATCGGCCATGCTGGACAGGCGCATTATTGCGATCCGTTCTCAAATCGGAGTGATTCGTTCCGATTTCACTTAGGAGCCTCGGCCGCGGATTTCAAACAAGCGCCGCTTTCAGGGCAAAAAAACAGGGCGGCCCCGGTTGACCGGAGCCACCCTGGAAAGTCGAGAACCCACCCCATCGCTGGGGCAAGCCCTTCGGGTCGCCCGAGTCGCCTAAGCGATTGAGCCGATTCGGAATTGTAGGAAAGCGACACAAGGCCCCTTGGCGCGGCTTTCCTATCGCGCGCGCGATCCCGATCGCCAATCGACAGCACGGCGCCCCTCTGCCATCAGCGCCGCGATGCTTTATCGCCTGCTGCGACCTGCCCTGTTCACGCTCGATCCGGAAACGGCGCATGGTCTTGCCATCACCGCGCTCAAGGCGCTGCCGCGCCGGCCCGCGCCGGCGGACGGGCCGCTGTCGATCGATGTCGCGGGCCTCGCTTTTCCCAATCCGCTGGGCATGGCGGCCGGCTTCGACAAGGACGGCGAAGTGCCCGATGCGCTGCTCGGCCTCGGTTTCGGCTTTGCCGAAGTCGGCTCGATCACCCCGCGCCCGCAGGCCGGCAATCCGAAACTGCGCCTGTTCCGGCTGGCGGAGGACCAGGCGGTGATCAACCGCATGGGCTTCAACAACGGCGGTGCCCCGGCGGCCGCCGCGCGGCTGGCGGCCCGGCAGGGCCACAGCGGCATCGTCGGCATCAATGTGGGCGCCAACAAGGATTCGGCCGACCGCATCGCCGATTACGCGCAGATGACGCGGATCATGGCGCCGCTCGCCTCTTATCTGGCGGTCAACATCTCCAGCCCCAACACGCCGGGCCTGCGCGCCTTGCAGGATGAAGGCGCGCTCACCGCCCTGCTGGATGCCGTGCTGGAAGCGCGGGGGCCGGATGGCCCGCCGGTGTTCCTCAAGGTCGCGCCCGATCTGGAGCCGGCGGATATCGACGCCATCGCCCGCATCGCCATGGACAAGCGGCTCGCCGCGCTCACCGTGGCCAACACCACGATTTCCCGCCCGCCGCTGCATTCACGCCACGCTGGGGAAACAGGCGGCCTTTCGGGCGCGCCGCTGAAGGACCTCGCGCTTGCCCGCCTGCGCGATTTTCGCCGGGCCACGGGCGGCGCGCTGCCGCTGGTCGGCGTGGGCGGCATCGCCAGCGCGCAAGACGCCTGGCAGCGCATTCGCGCCGGGGCCAGTGTGGTCCAGCTCTATTCGGCGATGATCTACGAAGGCCCCGGAATCGCCCGCCGCATCGTGCGCGGGCTGGAGGCGCTGATGCGCCGTGACGGGTTCGCCTCGGTTGCCGAGGCGGTGGGAAGCGAATAGCAGCTTGGCGATGCTGCGTCGTTTCCTGGTCCCGATCGCCCCGCTGCTGCTGGGCGCCTGCGCCACCGTTGCCCTCCCGCCTGAATCGCCCACGGCCGCGCACGTGCCGGCCGAGACACGGGGCTTGGTCAGCGCCGCCGATCCCCGCGCGGCCGAGGCGGGGGCGGAGATGCTCCGTGTCGGCGGCAGCGCGGCCGACGCGGCCATTGCCACCATGCTGGCGCTGGGCGTGGTCGAGCCGCAAAGCTCCGGCATCGGCGGCGGCGGATTCATGCTCTACGGCGATGCCGGCGGCGGCGTGGAGACCTTCGATGGCCGCGAGACGGCCCCCGCCGGGGCCGATGGCCAGTGGTTCCTCGATGGCCAAGGCCAGCCGCTGCCGTTCATGACCGCGGTCGTCTCCGGCCTGAGCGTGGGTGTGCCCGGCAATCTGCGGCTGGCCGAGGAAGCCCATCGCCGCCATGGCAAGCTTCCCTGGGCCAAGCTGTTCGAGCCCGCGATCCGCCTGGCCCGCGATGGCTGGACACTGAGCGAGCGGGGCCACGAATTCCTTGCCGATGCGAAGAACCGCGCGGCGCACCAGCCGGAAGGCCTGGCGCTGTTCTATGGCGCCGACGGCCAACCGCTGCCGGCCGGCACACGCGTCCGCAATACAGCGCTGGCCGAAACGCTCGAGCAGATCGCCCGCAAGGGCGCCGGCTGGTTCTATTCCGGCGAAAACGCCGCGCGGATCGCCGGCAAGGTCGCCGCCGAAACACCGCGCCAAGGGGCCATGACCGTGGCCGACATCGCCGCCTACCAGGCGAAAGTCCGCCCCGAAGTCTGCGGCGCCTACCGGGCCTATCGCATCTGCGGCATGGGCCCGCCTTCATCAGGCGCGACCACGGTCTATGCCATTCTCAAGCAGCTCGAGCGCTTCGATCTCCACACGATCGGCCCCCGTTCGCCCACGTTCTGGCACCTTTTCGCCGAATCGCAGCGCCTGGCCTACGCCGACCGCGACCGCTACCTGGCCGATACCGATTTCGTCTCCGTCCAGGTGCCGGGCCTGACCGATCCGGCCTATCTCTCCCGGCGCAGCGCGCTGATCGAACCCGGGCATACGATGCAGACGGTGAGCGCCGGCACGCCCTCCGGCCTGGCTCTCGCCCCGCCCCAGGGCACCGGGCCGGAGGAGCACGGCACCTCGCACTTCGTGGTGATCGACGATGCGGGCGACGCGGCGAGCTACACCTCCACGGTCGAAGGCTCGTTCGGATCGGGCATCATGGTCGGCGGCTATTACCTCAATAACGAGCTGACCGATTTCAGCTTCGCGCCCGCCGGGCCCGATGGCCGGCCGGTGGCCAACCGGGTCGAGGGCGGCAAGCGCCCGCGCAGCTCCATGGCGCCGACGCTGGTTTACGATGCCAGCGGCCGGCTGATCCTGGCCGTGGGCGCGGCGGGCGGCTCGACCATTCCGGTGCAGGTCGCCCGCGTGCTGATCGGCGTGCTCGACTTCGAATTGCCGATCGACCAGGCGATCGCGCTGCCGGTGCTGTTCTCACCCGGCGATTCCATCTCGGTCGAGCCGGGAACCTGGCTCGAAGCCATGATCCCGCAACTCCAGGCTCTTGGCCATGCGCGCGTGGCGCCGCGCGCCATGCCGCTCAAGGCCAATGGCGCCCAGCGCACGGCCACGGGCTGGATCGGCGCGGCTGACCCACGCAGCGAAGGCGCCGTCGTTGCCGAGTGAGCTTGCCGCTCGGCGGCGCGCGCCTTAATCCGGGCGGCGAGGGAACCGGAAAGCCGGCCCCTTTGAGGATGGAGGCGCTGCCCTTGCAGCTTACCGATTTCGCGTCCGCGCCCAATCTGGTGCGGCTGTTCCTCGACCGCGCGGACGAGCTGGGCGACCAGCCCTTCCTCGTCGCCCGGACAGGCGGCACATGGCAGCCGCTGAGCTGGCGGGACGCCGCGCGGCAGGTCTGCCTGCTGGCCGAATCGCTGCGTGCGCTGGGGCTCGAACCGGGCGACCGTGTCATGCTGGTTTCCGAGAATCGCCCGGAATGGGCGATCGCGGACCTGGCCGTGATGGCCGCCGGCTGCATCACCACCCCCGCCTACACCACCAATACCGACCGCGATCACCAGCATATCCTGGAGAACTCCGGCGCGCGGGCGGTGATCGTTTCCAGCGCCAGGCTGGCGGAACCGCTGCTGCCGGCCATGGTCCGCGCCGGCAGTGCCGAGCATCTGATCAGCATCGAGCCGATCCGTACTGCACAGCAAGGCAGCTTCGCCTGCCATGCGTGGAGCGATCTTATCGCCGGCGATGAAGCAGCCGCCCGCGCGGCGGTGGAAGAACGGATTGCCCTGATCGGCCGGCGCGATCCGGCCTGCATCATCTATACCAGCGGCACCGGGGGATCGCCGCGCGGGGTGCTGCTGCATCACGGCGCGATCCTGAGCAACGTGGAAGGCGCGGTCGCCGTCCTCGCCGGCGATCTCGGCTGGGGGCGTGAACGTTTCCTCTCGTTCCTGCCGCTCAGCCACGCGCTCGAACATACCGCCGGGCTTCACCTGCCTATCGGCCTGGGCGCAGAGATCTGGTTCGCCGAAGGGCTCGACAAGCTCGCCAGCAATATCGAGGAGGCGAAGCCGACCTTCATGGTCGTCGTGCCCCGTCTGTTCGAGCTGCTGCGCACCCGCATCGTCAAGCAGGTGGAACGGCAGGGCCGGCTGGCCAATTTCCTGCTCGACCAGGCGCTGGCCCTCGCCGAACGGCGCGCCGCGGGCGTGCGCCGGCTGAGCGACTGGCCGGTCGAACGGCTGCTGGATGTCACGCTGCGGCCCAAGGTCCGCCAGCGTTTCGGCGGCCGGATCAAGGCGCTCGTCTCGGGCGGCGCGCCGCTCAATCCCGAAGTCGGCGCGTTCTTCGAATCAATGGGCCTGCTCATGCTCCAGGGCTATGGCCAGACCGAAAGCGCGCCGGTGATCAGCGTCAATCACCCCTCGGCCGGGATCAGGCTCGACACGGTCGGCCCGCCGCTAAAGGGGGTGGAGGTGCGGATCGCCGAAGATGGCGAAATCCTCGTCCGGGGTGAACTGGTCATGCTCGGCTACTGGCGCAATACGGAAGAGACGGAAAAGACCATCGTCGACGGCTGGCTGCATACCGGCGACATCGGCCATTTCGACGCGGGCGGCCGGATCGTCATCACCGACCGCAAGAAGGACATCATCGTCAACGACAAGGGCGATAACATTGCGCCCCAGAAACTCGAAGGCATGCTGACCCTGCGGCCGGAGATCGCCCAGGCGATGGTCAGCGGCGACAAGCGGCCGTTCATCGCCGCGCTGCTGGTGCCCGATGCCGAATGGGCGTTCGAATGGGCGAAAACCAATGGCGAGGCGTTCGACCTGCCGGCGCTTCAGAAACTGCCCGCTTTTCGCTCCGCCGTGCGCGCGGCGGTGGACCGGGTGAACGCGGACCTTTCGATCACCGAAAAGATCCGCCGCTTCGCCTTCGCCGACGAGCCTTTCGCCATCGACAACGCCGAACTCACCCCCAGCCTCAAGATCCGCCGCCACGCCATCCGCCAACGCTACGGCGCACGGATCGATGCTCTGTACAAGGATTGACGCTCGCAAGAGCGCGGCCTTGAAAAAGCGCCAGGAGATTTCGCCAGCTTTCGTCATTCCCGCGAAAGCGGGAACCTAGTTGCATCCGATGGCTCGACGGAGCCGACTGGATCCCCGCTTTCGCGGGATGACGAAGGAGGGAGGGTGCTTCGCGCCGCAGCGCGCAAATTCTCTCTTTCCGCGGCGGCTCAAGCCACCTCGGCTTCGACCTTTTCCGGATAGAAGCAAGGCTCCCGCTCCGACCAGCCGGGGGCCGTGGCGGCGGCTTCGCTCAGGGATTGCAGCAGCATCTTGCGCCGGGCAGGGCGTATCCGCGGGAGCGCGGCGGCGCCGCAGAACGCAGCCGGCAGCCACGGGCGCGCCTTGGCGCCCAGCAGGCGCTCGTAAAGGAAGCGATAGGCCGAAAAGCTCGCCAGCGCTTCATGCGCCAGATCCTGCACGGTGATCCGGATCAGCGGCCCCATGAACTCCTGCACCCCATCGAGGGAGGTTTCGCAGGGGATGACCTCACGCAAGGCGCGCAGCTCGCGATAGGCGAGATATTGCTGGCGAATCGCGGCCTCGTCACCCGCCCGGCACGACCATTGCTTGAAGGCGTTGCCGCGCCCCAGGCCGATATCGAGCCCCCGCTCGATATAAAGCTGCTCGTCCTCGGAAAAGCTGGCGAATTCGCGCAGCTCGGCGATCGTCAGCGATGCGGTTCCGCCCTTGGCCATGGCTTGCCCTCTGGTGAGGAGCCGAGTCTCGCCGATCTTGGTTAGCTTCGCGTAAACGCCCGTGGTGTTTTCATACGGAGGATCAGATCAGCCCCGCCAGCGGGCTGCTCGGATCGGCGTATTTGCGAGTCGGCATCCGGCCCGCGAGGTAGGCGTCGCGGCCGGCCTGCACCGCCAGCTTCATCGCCCGCGCCATCCGCACCGGGTCGCCGGCTTCGGCGATGGCGGTGTTCATGAGCACGCCGTCGCAGCCCAGTTCCATCGCCACCGCCGCGTCGCTTGCCGTGCCCACGCCGGCATCGACCAGCACCGGCACCCCGGCGCCTTCGACGATCAGGCGGATCGTCACCCGGTTCTGGATGCCCAGGCCAGAGCCGATCGGCGCGCCCAGCGGCATGATCGCCACCGCGCCCGCTTCCTCCAGCTGCTTCGCGGCGATGGGATCGTCGGTGCAATAGACCATGGGCTTGAAGCCCTCTTTCACCAGCACTTCCGTCGCCCGCAGCGTTTCGCGCATGTCGGGATAGAGCGTGCGCGCTTCCCCCAGCACTTCGAGCTTGACGAGATCCCAGCCGCCGGCCTCGCGCGCCAGCCGCAAGGTGCGAATGGCGTCCTCCGCGGTGTAGCAGCCGGCGGTATTGGGCAGATAGGTGACGGCCTTCGGATCGATGAAATCGGTCAGCATCGGCGCTGTCGGGTCCGATACGTTGACGCGGCGCACGGCCACGGTGACGATCTCCGCCCCGCTTGCCGCCAGCGCGGCGGCGTTCTGCGCGAAATCCTTGTACTTGCCGGTGCCGACGATCAGACGCGAGCGGAACGTGCGCCCGGCGACGGCCCAGGTGTCCTCGCCCAGGTTCGCCGCATGGTCCCCGCCGCCGACGAAATGCACGATCTCGAGCACGTCGCCTTCGGCCAGCGAGGCTTGGGCCAAGGTCGAGCGCGGCACGATCTCGCCATTGCGCTCCACCGCCACTTTCTCCGGCTTCAGGCCAAGCTCCACCACCAGGGCGGACAGCGTGGCGGCGCGGGTACGGCGAGATTCGCCATTGACGGTAAGGGTGATCGGCGCGTCCATATCCACGCCAGATAGCGGCTGCTAGCGCCGGTGCAAGCTGGGCCGCACGTTGGACAGGTGGCCGAGCGCCACTAGCGAAACGCCGATGATCGTCAGCACGGCTTCCTCGACGCCGTGGCCGACCGCCAGCGCAGCGGCCATGAAGGCCAGCCCGGCCACCGCCACAACGATCGGCGCGGCGCGGCGATGCCGCAGCGCGCCGAGGCCGATGGCGGTGCCGGCGACCAGCGTCGCCAGCAGCAGGCCCACCCGGTGGATCGCCGGGTCCAGCAGCACCGTGCCGCCGATGCCCAGCCCGGCGACGATGACCAGGCCCAGCACGCAATGCACCGCGCACAGGCACGAAAGCGCGACGCCCAGGCGATCGAGACGATGGCGAATCCGGGGGAATGACGCGGCCATGGCCGCCCCTTATGTAACCATATAACGTTGCGCAAGGGCGAACAGGCCAGCGGGCTTGCGATTTGCCGGCCGCGAGCGCAGGGGAGGCGCCGTCATGGTTGCTCAGACAGGAAAGCTCGGCACGGCGGCGCCCGTGGCCGGCGAAGAGAAAGCCCGCCCGCTGGCGCTGGCGCGCTGGCTGCTGGTGGTCGCCACGCTCGTGGTGCTGATCGTCACCGTCGGCGGGATCACCCGGCTGACCGAATCCGGCCTTTCGATCACCGAATGGAAGCCGATCACCGGCGCACTGCCACCGCTCAACGATGCCCAATGGCAGGCCGAATTCGACGCCTACAAGCAGATCGGGGAATATCGCCAGATCAACGGCCCGGCGGGCATGACCCTGGCCGACTACAAGTTCATCTATTTCTGGGAATGGTCCCACCGCCTTCTCGGCCGCCTGATCGGGTTCGCCTTCGCGCTCCCCCTCGTCTGGTTCTGGATCAGGGGGGCGATTCCCAGGGGTTACAAGCCCCGCTTGCTGGCCCTGCTCGCGCTGGGCGGGCTCCAGGGCCTGTTCGGATGGCTGATGGTCCGCTCCGGCTTGTCCGCGCAAGTGACTGATGTGAGCCACTTCTGGCTCTCGATCCATCTGCTCACCGCGCTGCTCACGCTGGCCGCGCTGGTATGGGTCGCGCTGGACCTGATCGGGCTGTCGCGCAATCCAGGGGCCAGGCCCGCCAGGCTGACCGGCTTCGCCGCGATCACCGGCGCGGTGCTGTTCGTCCAGCTCATGCTCGGCGCCTGGGTCGCGGGGCTGAACGCGGGGCATGCCTCCAATACCTGGCCGCTGATGCAGGGGCGCCTTATCCCGGAGGCCGACTGGTCGAAGGGCGTGGGATGGGCGTTCACGCACGATCCCTTCCTGCTGCATTTCCTCCATCGCTGGTGGGCCTGGGTGGTGGTGGGCTTCCTCGTCGTCCTGGCCCGCAAGGTGCGAAAGGCGGACCGGCGCGCATCCGTCCTGATCCATGCCGCTTTCGGCACCCAGATCATCCTCGGCATCGCCACCGTGCTGTCGGGCGTGGACATGGAACTGGCGGCGATGCACCAGCTGGTCGGCGCCCTGCTGGTCGCCGCGACATCCTGGGGCGCGCAAGTCGCGGGCCGGCGGGCGTGAGCGCGCTGATCTGGTGCCCCTTCGCTGACGAGGCGAGCGCCGAAGCCGCCGCCAACCGGCTGCTCGACGAGGCGCTGGTCGCCTGCGCCAATATCCTGCCGCCGATGCGCTCGCTCCACGTCTGGCGCGGCGAACGCGGCGAAACGCGCGAGGTCGGCGTGCTGTTCAAGACCGACGCCGCACTGCTGGAACGGGCCATAGCGCGCCTTGCCGAGATCCATCCCTACGAGACGCCCGCCGTGCTGGGCTGGCGCGCCGACGCCGCTGCCGCCGCGACGAGCGACTGGCTGCATTCGCTGGTTCGGGGCGACGATCTGGTGTGACTGGATGCGCCGTTAGCGCATTGAGGTATCATTTTACCTCTCCGCAAAGCCGCGCAATGGTTGACTTACAGGCCCATCCCGGACAAAGGCCGCCCCTTCGCGAGCGGCTGCGGCCGCGCGCACCGCATCACAAGAGGGCAGAACCGAGCCATGAAGGCGCTCAGCAAAGTCACCCGGTCGATCAAGCCGGCCGAGGTCGAGAAGAAATGGCATCTGATCGATGCCGAGGGACTGGTCGTCGGCCGCCTCGCCGCGATCGTCGCCAATATCCTGCGCGGCAAGCACAAGCCGAGCTTCACCCCGCACGTCGATTGCGGCGATCATGTCGTCATCATCAATGTCGAGAAGGTCCGCTTCACCGGCAACAAGCGGGATGAGAAGACCTATTACAAGCACACCGGCTATGCCGGCGGCATCAAGGCGGTGACGGCCGACAAGGTGCTCGACGGGCGCTTTCCCGAGCGCGTGCTGGAAAAGGCGGTGGAACGCATGATCCCGCGCGGGCCGCTGGGCCGCCAGCAGATGAAGGCCCTGCACCTTTACGCCGGCACCGAGCATCCGCACGCGGGCAACCAGCCCGAAGTGCTCGACGTCGCTTCGCTCAATCGCAAGAACAAGGCTGCCGCATGATGGCTACCGAACCGAACACTGAAACCCAGGCCATTTCCGATCTCGCCGATCTCGGCACGATCACCGGCGAAGCTCCGGCGGCTCCGGTCAATGGCGGAGGTGGGCCTGCGGCTCCGATCCGCGATCAGGAAATCGACGCGCAGGGCCGCGCTTACGCCACCGGCCGCCGCAAGGATGCGGTCGCCCGCGTTTGGATCAAGCCCGGTTCCGGCAAGATCACCGTCAACGGCCGCGACCAGGAAGTCTATTTCGCCCGTCCCACGCTGCGCCTGGTGATCAACCAGCCGTTCGGCGTGGCCGGCCGCGAAGGGCAGTATGACGTGGTCTGCACCGTGTCGGGCGGCGGCCTTTCGGGCCAGGCCGGCGCGGTCAAGCACGGCATCAGCCAGGCGCTTTCCAAGTACGAGCCGGCGCTGCGCTCCCTCGTCAAGGCCGCCGGCTTCCTGACCCGCGACAGCCGCGTGGTCGAACGCAAGAAGTACGGCCGCGCCAAGGCCCGCCGCAGCTTCCAGTTCAGCAAGCGCTGAGCGGCTTCGGCTTCATCGAATACGAAAAGGGCGGCCCATCGGCCGCCCTTTTTCATTACCGGCCGGGCTCAGTGCACCGGCGGATCGACGCGCGGCACCCGGCGCACCGGTGCGACTGGTTCGCCCGGCTCGCGCGGGGGCAGGGCGTTTTCAGGGACATCCTCGATCTGCATCGCACGGGTCGGCACTTCATCGAGATTGCGGGCGCGGACCGTCAGTGCCTCGCCGTCCCAGGTGAGCTCATTGAAGCTCGGCGGGGTGGAGCGCAGCCGCAGGCTGAGCGTGCCCGCGCCGATCATCCGCACCGGCCCCATCGGGGTATCCTCCACGATGTCGAACGGATCGTGGACATGGCCGCTCAGCACCCCCAGCACGCCGCGCCGGGCCAGTTCGGCCAGCGCGGCGCTGCCGCCATGGGTCAGCGCGGTGCCCTTGGTGCCGACTTCGCGCAAGGGATGGTGCACGGCCACCAGCGCCCTCACTCCGGCCGGCAGCGCATCGATCGCCGCAAGGCATTGCGCCAGCGCCGGGCGCGTGACCCAGCCTTTCGACCAGTTCAGCCGCCATTGCGCGCGCACCGCGGTCTTGAGCGGAATCACGGCCAGGCCGGGCAAGTCGATCTCGCGCTCCACCAGGCCCTGGATCTCCCGGAACCGGCGATAGGGCGCGACGAAGCGTTCCAGCGGATTGAAATAGGGCATGTCGTGATTGCCGATCCCCACGGTGACCGGCGCATCGAGCGAGCGGATCCACTGGCAGGCGGCGGCGAATTCACGGTGGCGGGCGCGCATCGTCAGATCGCCGGTGATCGCCACTGCATCGGGGCGCCGCTCGGCGATCTCGCGCTTGACCCAATCGAGCGCCTTGTCGTCCTCCAGCCCGAAATGGATATCACTGAGATGGAACAGCAGGGTGGGGCGGTCAGGCGTCGTCATCGGTTCCGGTCGCTAGCAGGTCCACGGCGCAGGGGGCCAGTTCCAGTTCGATGCGTGCGCCGGCGTCCACCTCCTCACCGTCGATCAGCAGGCCGAAGGGATTGCCCTGCGTGCTGGCCACAGTGATCCGGCGCGCCTGTCCCAGCCGGTCGTGCGGCCCTTCGCGGAAATCCCGCTTCAGCAGCGCCCAGGTCTGCGCCAGATATTCGCTGGCGGCCTCGGCGTAATAAGCCTCCACCTCGATCCCATCATCCACCGGGGAGAAGCTGAGCAAGGGATAGCCTTTGCGCCGGCCCAGCGGCGGATCGATGCAGGCGACTTGTTCCCCCGTCAGCGTTTCGTCGATCGCCGCCACGGTGCTCTGGGCCAGTTCCGCGACATCCGCCGCGCGCATCGCTTCGCGCACACGGCCCCAGCTCGTGCCCGGGCCGGCGAGCAGCCCGGCATAGGCATCCCCCTGCCGCGTGTGGATCATCGAGGGGCGGACCCGGCTGGCCTCGCCCCGGCTCACGGCGGAAAGCGTCTCTTCCAGCGTGCGCTGGCCGTGCAACCGGCGATAGAGCAGGTTCATCGTGCCGCCGGGCAGGACCAGCACCGCGCCGCGCCACCCGGCCAGGCCGGTGACAAGGCCGTTCACCGTGCCGTCTCCGGCATACACGGCGACACAGCCGATTCCCGCCGCATCGAGCGCGGCGGGCGTGGGCAGCGGCTCGTCCGGGAACACCGTATGGCGCGCGACATCGAAGCCGCGATCGCCGCAGCATTGCCGAAGCGCGTCAAGCGCCGCTTCATCGTTGCTGCCGCTGGCGGGGTTGCTGACCAGCCAGATTTCCCGAGGTTTGCCCAGCTTTCCGCCCTTTCTCACACGCGCCGCGTCAGAATCAGCCACGCCGCCACACCGTTGAGCACGCTATAGCCGAAATAGGCCCAGCCCCACGCGGAATAGCCTTCGGCCACCAGCAGCATGGCCGCCAGCAACAGCAGGAACTCGGTCGCGAAACCGGCCTTGCCGCCAAGCAGGTGAGTGAACCACGGCACCTGGCCCAGCAGCGGATGCCCGCTTTCCAGCACCGCCTTGTGCATCGCGAAGTTGGCGACGCCGAACAGGAAGGTGAGCACGATGCCCATGGTGCCCTAACTAGCAAGCCGCTCGTCGGTTGCCATCGGCGGTTTGCCGGGTGCGCCACGCCTTTCGTCGCCGGCCTTGCCTTCCATCGACCCGGCCGCGCCCTTTCGTCGAGCATCGGATGTGGGGAATCTCCTTTGTAGTTAGACAGTTGCAAGCGCCGCAGCCAGTTCGCAATCCCACCGGCTGCGGCGCGCCAGGCAAGAGAGGAACCCGCCATGAGAATCCTATCGACCGCCCTCGTTCTGGCCGCAGCGTCGCTCGCCGTGCCGGCGGCGGCCGCGGACGACAGCGCCAAGGGCCGCGCATCGGTCAGCTACAACGATCTCGACCTCGGCACCGATGCCGGCCGTGCGGAGCTGAAGAAGCGGTTCGACCAGGCCGCCCGCACGATGTGCGGCGCCAAGGAAACCGGCGCCCTCTCGGGCAGCGCGCGCTATTGCTATGAACGCACCAGCAAGCAGCTGGCCCAGCGCGCCGATGCCATCCTGGCGGCGCACGGCGGCCCGGCGGCCGACGGCGACAGCTAAACGAGCGGCGCCGGGCGATAGCGTCTATCGCCCGGCCATCGCCTTGACCTTGCGCAGATAGGTTCGCCCGATGCGCAAGGTCTCACCGCTGTCGAGTTCGGCCGACCACACGCCCAGCCCTTCGTGCCGCAGCCCGCGAATGCGGTCACGGCGCAGGATCGTGGAGCGGTGGATGCGGATGAACCGCGCCGGATCGAGCTGTTCCTCAAGCCCGGCGATCGTCTGCAGCAGCAGATAGCTGCGCCCTTGCCCGTCTTCCGATGCGACATGGAGCCGGACGTAATCGCGTTCTGCATCGATCCGCTCGATCTGGTCCGCCGGGATGCGCAGCAGCTCCGAGCGGTGCGGCACCCAGAATTCGCCCAGCCAGCCATCGGACGAAGCACCCCGCGCCCGCTCGCGCCGGGCGAGAGCGCGGTCGATCGCGCGCTCCAGCCGTTCGGCCGCCACCGGCTTCAGCACATAATCCACCGCTTCGAGATCGAAGGCCTCGACCGCGAAATCCTCGTGCGCGGTCACGAAGATCACCGCCGGCCCGCCGCCATGCTTGCCGAGCTGGCGGGCGACGGCCAGCCCGTCGATCCCCGGCATGGTCATGTCGAGCAGCACCAGATCGGGCTTCAGCTTGCCCGCCAGGCGCAGCGCGGCCTGGCCGTCGCTCGCGGTGCCGATCACCGATAGCTGGTCGATCTCGGCGCAGAGCACCTGCATCCGCTCGATCGCCAGCGGCTCGTCATCCACGATCAGCGCGCGCAAGGCGCCGTTTTCATCCGCACCGGTCATTCGGCTTCGCCTCGCAATATCGGCATCCTGAGTTCGGTGGAATAGCCATCGGGCCCTCGGGCCGACACGATGCCGGCCGCCGCGCCGAAGCGCGCTTCCAGCCGCTCGCTCACATTGGCCAGGCCGATTCCGTGGCCGGCCCTGACACGCTCGGGCGTGGCGCCGTCACCGTCGTCTGACACGGTCAGCACCAGGCGCCCGTATTCCTCCCGCGCGGCCAGGGTGATGTGGACCCGGCCGGAAGTCGGCGCCACCGCGTGCTTCACCGAATTTTCCACCAGCGGCTGAAGGATCATGCCCGGCACCCTGGCGTCTTCCAGGCCGGCGGGCAGGTCATAAGTCGCCCGCAGGCGATGCGGAAAGCGCACCGCCTCGATATCGAGATAGAGCCGTTGCAGCGCGAATTCCTCGCGCAGCGGCACGTCGGCCGTGGGATCGTCGGCCAGGCTGCGGCGATAGAAGGTCGAAAGCTGCTGGATCATCCGCTCCGCCGCCTGGGTCTTGCCGGTAAGCACCAGCGCCGAGAGCGAATTGAGCGTGTTGAACAGGAAATGCGGGTTCACCTGATAGCGCAGGCTTCGCAGCTCGGCCGCCTTCGCGGCGCGGCGATAGGCCCCTTCGCGCCGCTCCGCCGCACGGGCCTTCTCGCCGGTCAGCAGCGCGAGATAAAGCGCGCACCAGGCCAGCATCATGAAATAGCGGCCGAAGACGACGTCGGAGATTTCCTGCCAGGCGCTGACGACCACCGGCTGCGCCACCCCGCCTTCCTCTTCGGCCCCCGCGCCTTTCGCGCCGGCGCCGGGCAGGCGGGGAAGATCGGACATCAGGTCGCCCCCGCTGTCGCCGGCCACCGCGCCGTTGCCTGAGATTTGCGCGGCGATCTCCTGTTCCATGTCGCGCATCACGAACTGGTTGATCTGCGCGCTGCCCACCGCCACCGGCAGCGACAGCAGCAGCGCCGCGGCGATCTTGGCCCACAGCGGCCGCGCGTCGAACAGCCGCAGCACCAGCCAAAGCAGCAGCGTGATGGCCGCCCCGCCGAGCGAAGCCAGCGCCCGCGGCCACAGCATCGCGCCGGTGAAGCCCAGGCCGAGCAGCTGCCATCGCAGCGTGGTGAGCAGGAAATAGCACAGCCAGAGCCCGGCGATCGACGCCAGCACCGTCCTGAACGGCACGCGGGCCACATAATCCTCGGGCGGGTGTTCGGCGTCCATCCTGCCGCATGTAGCGACGAGGCCACCGCCCGCGCCAGTGCTGCCGTCGAAGCCGGTCACCGCTTGGTCGAACGGACGGCCGATTCGCTCAAGCGTGTTCGAGCAGGCCTTCGCGGGCGATCTTCTCCCGCCAATGCAGCGGGGCCAGGGTGTGGACGTTGCGGCCTTCGCTATCCACCGCCACCGTCACCGGCATGTCCTTCACGGTGAATTCGTAGATCGCCTCCATGCCGAGATCCTCGAAAGCGACGACCCGGGCCGCCTTGATCGCCCGCGCCACCAGATAAGCCGCGCCGCCCACCGCCATGAGGTAAGCCGCCTTGTGCCCGGCGATCTCCCGCACCGTGTCCGGCCCCCGTTCCGCCTTGCCGATCATCGCCAGCAGGCCGAGATCGAGCATCTGCCCGGTGAACGCGTCCATGCGGGTGGACGTCGTCGGGCCGGCCGGGCCGACCACTTCACCCGGCACCGGGTCCACCGGGCCGACATAATAGATCGCGCGGCCCCGGAAGCTGACCGGCAGTTCCTCGCCCCGGCCCAGCATGTCGTGGATGCGCTTGTGCGCCGCGTCCCGCCCGGTGAGCATGGCGCCCGACAGCAGCAGCCGGTCGCCCGCCTTCCAGCCGCGCACCTCCTCGGGCGTGAGCGTGTCCAGATCGATTCGCCGCGCCGCGCTGTCGGGCTGCCAGTGGACCTTGGGCCAGGCATCGAGATCGGGCGCCGGCAGGTAGCTCGGCCCCGAGCCGTCCAGCGCGAAATGGGCATGGCGGGTGGCCGCGCAATTGGGGATCATCGCCACGGGCTTGCCGGCGGCGTGGCACGGCCAATCGAGGATCTTCACGTCGAGCACGGTGGCCAGCCCGCCGAGCCCCTGCGCGCCGATTCCCAGCGCGTTGACCTTGTCGAACAGCTCGATCCGCAGGGCCTCGATGTCATTGGTCGCACCGCGCGCCTTGAGCTGGCCCATGTCGATCGGGTCCATCAGGCTCATTTTGGCGAGCTTCACCGCCTGTTCGGCCGTGCCGCCGATGCCGATGCCCAGCATCCCCGGCGGGCACCAGCCGGCGCCCATCTGCGGGACCATCTCCAGCACCCAGTCGACGATATTGTCGCTGGGGTTCATCATCTTGAACTTGGTCTTGTTCTCGCTGCCCCCGCCCTTGGCGGCGACGTCGATCGACACGCGATCGCCCGGCACCATCTCGACCGAGAGCACGCAGGGGGTGTTGTCGCGCGTGTTGCGGCGGGTGAAGGCCGGGTCCGCCAGGATCGAGGCGCGCAGCTTGTTGTCCGGATGGGTATAGGCCCGGCGCACCCCTTCATCGACAACCTCCTGCAACGAACGGGAGGAATCGAGGCGGCAGTTCTGCCCCCATTTCACGAATACATTGACGATCCCGGTGTCCTGGCAGATCGGCCGGTGCCCTTCGGCACACAGGCGGCTATTGGTCAGGATCTGCGCGATGGCGTCCTTGGCTGCCGGCCCTTGCTCCGCCGCATAGGCTTCACCCAGCGCGCGGATATAATCCGCCGGGTGATAATAGCTGATGTATTGCAAGGCGTCGGCGACGCTTTCGATCAGGTCCTCTTCCCGGATCGTCACCATGTCGCTCATCGAGCCAGCACTCCCTTCCGTCGATGCGGCCCCATAAGCGCGCGGCGGGCCAGTGGTCAAAGCCCCTGCCATCCTCCATCTGCATAGGCACTGCCACAATCGCGTCCCCATAATCGCAGCCATTGCCCGCAGCCGATGCAGGCCCTAAGGCTTCCCGCCCCAACTGACGAGAGACGCGCGACAAGTGACGATCGTGGAAGAACGGCCCGCCGCCGGATTCGAGGCAGCCCGCCGGGCGATGATCGATAGCCAACTGCGGACCCAGGGCGTCACCGCCGAATGGGCGCTGCAAGGCATGGCCAGCGTCCCGCGCGAGCGGTTCGTGCCCGAAGGCGCGCGCGGCTTCGCCTATATCGACCGGGCCATCCCGCTGGGTGACGGCCACGCGCTGCCCGCCCCGGTGGTGCAGGGCCTGATGCTGCAGGAAGCGCAGCCGGCGGCGCAGGACAAGGTGCTCGTGATCGATTGCGGCAGCGGCTACCTTGCCGAGCTGCTCCGACCGCTGGTCGGCGCGCTGGAAGTCCAGTCCCCGGCCGAAGCCGGCAAGGCCGGCGGCACGGGGGAAATGACGCTGCTGCTGATCGACGGCGCGATAGAGCAGCTCCCCGCCGCTCTGGCCGATCGGCTCGCCGAAGGGGGCAGGGTGGTCACCGGCCTGGTGGAAGATGGAATCACCCACCTCGCCATCGGCCGCAAGGTCGCCGGCGAAGTGACGCTGTTGACCCTGGCGGAGATCGGCATCCCCGTGCTGCCGGAATTCGCCGCGCCGAAACGGTGGAGCTTCTGACCGTGAGGCAAAGGGTTCGATTCCTGGTGGCCGCCGCCTGCCTGATCGCCGCGCCGCTGGCGGCGCAGGAAACGCCTGACGCCCAGGCCGAGACGCTCCAGCAAGCGCTGGCGCTGGCCTATCAGAACAACCCGAATCTGGAGGCGGCGCGGGCCAACCAGCGCGCCACCGATGCCGGTGTGCCGCTCGCCCGTGCCGACGCCTTGCCGAACCTGAACGGCCAGGCCACTTTCACGGAATACCTCAAGCAGGCGCAAAGCTCTTTCACATCGCCCGAACGCTCGCTGGGCGGCCAGCTGAGCCTGGCCGTGCCGGTCTATGCCGGGGGCGGGACGAAGAATTCGATCCGCGCCGCCGAAACCCGCGTGCTCGCCGGCCGCGCTGATCTGCGCGGCAGCGAGAGCCAGCTGTTCACCCAGGTGGTCACCGCCTACATGGACGTGATCCAGAACGAAGCGCTGGTCGGCCTGGCGACGAACAACGTCAACGTGCTCAACGTCAACCTCCAGGCGACCAGCGACCGGTTCGAGATCGGCGACCTGACCCGCACCGACGTGGCCCAGTCCGAATCGCGGCTGGCGCTGGCGCGGGGGGAATTGCGCACGGCCCAGGCGAACCTGATTCGCGCCCGTGAGACATTCGTGGCGCTGGTGGGCGCCGCGCCGGGGGAATTGCAGGCCCCGCCGCCGCTCCCCGGATTGCCCGATGACGCGGAGATCGCCGTCGACGTGGCGCTGCAGGACAATCCCGATCTGATCGGGGCGAAGGAGCGGGCACAGGCCGCCGGGTTCGACATCCGCGTCGCCGGCGCCAGCCGCCTGCCGCGCGTCGAAGTCTTCGGAAGCGGCGGCGTCACGGATTACCTCGGCACTTTGGGCACGATCCCCGGCGGCACGACGCCCGAACAGCGCCAGACCTCTGCGCAGGCCGGCGTGCGGGCGACGATCCCGCTTTATCAGGGCGGGCGGCCTCTGGCGCAGGAACGGCAGGCCCAGGCCCGCTCGTCGGCTGCGCTGGAACAAGTCGTGGCGACGGAACGCGACGTGATCTCCACGGTCCGCTCCGCCTTCGCCAGCTGGCGCGCGGCCAGCGCGATCGTCGAATCGACCCAAAGCGCCGTTTCCGCGGGTGAACTGAGCCTGGAAGGCGTGCGGGCGGAAAACACCGTCGGCAACCGCACGATCCTGGACATCCTCAATGCCCAGCAGGAACTGTTCAACGCACAGGTCCAGCTCGTGACAGCAAGGCGCAATGCCTATGTCGCCGCTTTCACCCTGGTGGCGGCGATGGGCCATGCGGAAGCGCGCGACCTGGGGCTGGAGGAATATGGCCCGCTCTACGATCCCACGGTGAATTACGAGCGTATCCGCAACGATTTCTGGGATTGGGGCAGCGATCCCAATCCGGTCACGCAGTCACCCAGCACCGTTGACATCCCGCCGCAGGGCGCGGACATTCCCGAGGTGCAGACGGTCGTTCCATAACGGCCCGGGCGGGGCTCTATTCAGGGGTTTGGCAGGATGCGGCACGAAAGCGAGCCTTCGGTCGAGGAAATCCTCGAATCGATCAAGAAGGTGATCGCACGCGACAATCGCGAGACATTGCAGCAGGAACGGCGCCGCCGCGAACTCGTCGGAATCGCGCCCGAGCCCGCCTCGCCGTCCATCGACGAAACCGAAGATAGCGACGACGATGAAGTGCTCGATCTCGACGAGGCCGGCGAACTGGTCGACGGCGAGGAAAGCCTGACCACCGCCAGCGCAGCCCAGGCCATGCGCGAATCGCTGGCCGCCCTGGCCATGATTGCAGAGCCCGGCGCGGCGCCGCAGATCGTCCGCTCGGGCGAAACCTCCCTCGAAGGCCTCACGCGCGAGCTGCTGCGGCCGATGCTGGCCGAATGGCTGGACCGCAACCTGCCCGAGATGGTGGAACGGCTGGTGAAGGCGGAGATCGCCCGGATCGCCGGCAAGAAGAGGTGACGGCCACCCGGCTGATCCCCATTGCCCGCGCCAGATGAGCCGGGATGACATCGCCCTGGCGCGGGAGGCGTTCGCCCGCATCGGCGGCGAGCGGATCGAACGGCAGATCTTCCTCTGCGCGATGAGCGAGAAGCAAAGCTGCTGCACCCGCGAGACCGGGCAGGCGGCGTGGAAGTTCCTCAAGCGGCGGCTGAAGGAACTGGGCCTCGTCGCCAAGGGCGGGCAGGAACCCGGCGTGCAGCGGACCAAGGCCGATTGCCTGCAGATCTGCGTGGGCGGGCCGATCGCGGTCGTCTGGCCGGATGGCGTCTGGTATCATTCGTGCACCGAGCCGGTGCTCGAACGCATCATCCAGGAACACCTGATCGGCGGCATGCCGGTGGAAGATTATCGCCTGCGGGTGCCGGAAGCCTGATCCCGCGGGGCGGTATCCCAATCTTCGATATCGGAAACGGCTTCGTCATGGCCGGTGCCGCTCGACAGGAAAACCAGCCCCATCAGCGCCGACATCAGCATCATGGTGAGCACGATGCCCAGGCCGGCGGCGATGAACACGTGCACCGAAACCATGCCCACGGCCAGATAGATCGCCGTCAGCGCCACGATCACCACCACGCCCGTCATCCCCACCATGCCGATCATCAGCCGCTTGTAATGCCGCCAGGCGTGGACCGAGATCCGGGGGTCGTCGAGGGGGGAACGCTTGACCATCGCGCCCACATGGCGACGGCCCCCGTGCATGGCAACGCCTTCCGCCGCTGCCAGCCGGCGATTTGGCCGATTCCGCAATCCATGGCATGATCGAAACACGACAGAGGGGCACGACAGAGGGGAGAGTCGAGATGACGATTGCCCGATTGATCGCCGGACGAGAGCAGACGATCGTCCATTGCCAGCCGTGGGAGACCGTGCGTGACGCGGCCGCGCGCCTGGCGGAGCAACGCATTGGCGCGATGCCGGTGGTCGATGGGAAGGCCGTCGCCGGCATCTTTTCCGAACGCGACCTGCTCCATTGCATCGCGCGGCACGGCGGCGATGCGCTGGACATTCCGGTGGGCGAGGTGATGACCGCCCCGCCGATCACGGTCGATCCGTCCACTCCGGCGCTGGAAGCGCTCGAACTGATGACCCGGCGCCGCATCCGCCACCTGCCGGTGCTCGACGGCGGCACGATGATCGGCTTCGTGTCGATCGGGGATCTGGTGAAATACCGCATCGACATGATCGAGCACGAAGCCCAGGCGATGCGCGAATATATCCGCACGGCTTGAGCCGCGCGGCGCCGCTCCCTACATCGCCGGCATGGCCGAAATGCTGACTCTGACCGATGCCGCCGCGAAGCGCGTGGAGCTGATCGCCCGCAAGCAGGGCCGCCCGCCGATCCTGCGCCTCTCGGTCGAAGGCGGCGGCTGTTCCGGCTTCCAGTATCGGTTCGATCTCGCGGACGGCGCGGAAGCGGACGATTCCGTCAGCGAAACCGCCGGCGTGCGGCTGGTGGTCGATTCGGTCAGCCTCGATCTCGTCGGCGGCAGCACGGTGGATTACGTCGAATCGCTCGGCGGCGCGGCGTTCAAGGTGGAGAATCCCCAGGCCGCATCCGGCTGCGGTTGCGGTTCCAGCTTCGGCATCTAAAGTCCGCCCGAAGAGGACGGACACCTTGCGCATCGCGAGCTTCAATATCAACGGCATCCGGGCGCGCCTGCCGCGCCTGGTGGAATGGCTGGAAGAGCGGCGGCCCACCGTCGCCTGCCTCCAAGAGATCAAGTGCCAGGACGATGCCTTCCCGGCCGCCGAGTTCGAGGCGATCGGCTACAAGGCGATCTGGCACGGGCAGAAGGGCTTCAACGGCGTCGCCATTCTGGCCGAAGGCGCCGGGCCGGTGGAAGCCGGGCGCGGGCTGCCGGGCGATCCGGAGGATGAACAGGCCCGCTTCATCGAAGCCGACATTGCCGGCCCAGGCGGCCCGGTGCGCGTGGTCAATCTCTACCTGCCCAACGGCAATCCGCATCCGGGGCCGAAGTTCGATTACAAGATCGCCTGGATGGCCCGCCTGCGCGCGCGCCTGAAAGAACTGCTCGCGGCCGAGATCCCGACCGTGGTCGTCGGCGATTTCAACGTGATTCCGGAAGACAAGGACGTGTTCTCGGCGCGCGCCATGGCGGCCGACGCACTGATGCAGCCCGCCTCGCGCGATGCCTATCGCCGCCTGCTCAACGATGGCTGGACCGACGCGATCGACACGCTCAACCCGCGCGGCGGCGTGTGGACCTACTGGGATTATCAGGCCGGGGCCTGGCAGCGCGATCACGGCTTCCGCATCGATCACCTGCTGCTGTCGCCCCAATGCGCCGACCGCCTTTTGGCAGCCGGCGTGGACAAGGCCTATCGCGGGCGGGAAAAGGCCAGCGATCATGCCCCCGTATGGGTCGAGCTGGCCTGACGCCCGGCCGCGCGGCTCGCTCGGCGATCAGCGATAGAAGACGTGCGTATCGATCCGCGTCAGCGCGGTCTTCCGCCGCGCCCACTTTGGCTTCACCGATGTCGCATGGAAGAACATCGCGTCCTTCGCGTCGCTGTCCCACAAGTCCTGATGCGCGATCTGGGCGATGGCCTTGGCCTGGCTCCAGGCGGCCGACCCAATATTGGGCCGCGGGATCACGCCCCGGCGCACGAACGAGAACTGGGCCGGCTGGGTGACGACCGAGCAGTAATCGGCCGGGAAACGCCCCGATTGGGACCGATTGATGACCACTTCGGCCACCGCCAGCTGCCCGTCGAGCGGTTCGCCCCGCGCTTCGAAATAGACGGCTTCGGCCAGGCACTGCAGATCGCCGGTCAGCGGGGCATCGGGCATGATATCGACCAGTTGGGCGAGAGATGCCGCTTCACTGGCGGCGCCATAGTCGGTCGGCAGCGGCTGCACCACCGGCTGGGCCACGAACCGGGGCATGGTGGGGTCCGGGTTCGCAATGACAGGCTGAATCGCCTGGGGGACCTGGATTTCGGCCCGTGCGCCGGACATCGCGACGCCCGACAGGGCCATGAACAGCAAAGTCGCCGTGGCAAAGGCCCCGGCGCGAAAACCACGAATCATCGATCCCGATACTCAGGGCGGTGAGAAGCCCGCGCAGGCATTTGGCGAAAGCCGCATGGCAACTTCCGCCCGATCCGATCCGGCCCCCCCGAGCCCGATCATGCCTACCGGCCGCTCCCCGTCTGGCGCATGGTCCGACGCGGCATCATAGCCGTCACGAACACCAGCGCTATTGGAGGTTGCGGGCCAGATAGACCCACGGCCCCACGGGTCAACCGGGTGTTCCGGGGTAATCGATGAACCGTTCCCCATCTGGGACATCCAGTTCCACGATCCAGAGATCGCTGTCCTGGCGCTTGCGCCGATCGCAATAATCCCAGAATTCCTGTGGCTTAACAGGGTCTTGCCGGCGTGCCACGGTCCACGCCCGGGTGCCGTCGAGCTGCGGCATGCGTTCGTATGCTACGCTGTGCCTGCCTTTTTCGGAACAAACGACAAGCAGAGTCCCTCCATCGCGTTCACCTTTTGCGATAACCGTGGCGAAGCCGCCGGCGGCCTCCACGGCGCGAATCAGGCCGGACACTTCCAGATGCGCGGGCAGGCGGGCCATCGCCTAGCCCAACCGATCACCGGGCCGATAGCCCGGCAGGCCGGACAGCGGGATGTGCGAGCGCATGAAGGTGCCGGTGCCGCGCCCGATCTCGTCGCCTTCGCTGTCGGTAAGGTGGGCTTCGGCGATGAGCACCCTGCGCCTGCCGCTGATCCACTGGCCTTCGGCGATCACTTCGCCCGCGCGCACGGGCTTGGTGAAATGCAGGTTGAACGCGGTGGTCAGCAGGAAGCGATCGCTGACCATCGAATTCGCGGCATAGAACGCCGCATCGTCCAGCATCTTGAAATAGATCGTGCCGTGCGCCGCGCCGGCCGCGTGATATACGCCTTCCTCCACCGTGAAGCGGATGCGCGCGCGCCCTTCGCCAAGCACTTCCAGCCGGGAGGGGAACAGCTGGTTGACCGGCGCCGAGGCATAAAGCGCCTCGAGCGCGCGATAATGACCTTCCGCGCCGCTCAAGCCGCCGCTCACCGCGCCGTCAGGCAGCGTCGCGGTCCACGGCGTTGTTCAGCAGGCTGAACAGGGCTTCTTCGTCGGGCGCTTCACTCAGCGCCTCGTGCACGCGTTCGTCGCGCATCAACCGCGAAATCGCGGCCAGCGCGTGCAGATGGCTGGCGCCGCTGTTCTCGGGCGAGATGAGGCCGACGACGATGTCCACCGGCAGGGCGTCCGCCGCGGCGAAGTCGATCGGCTGGCGCAGCTTGAGCAGCGCCGCCACCGGGCGTTGCAGGCCCGGCATCCGCGCGTGGGGAATGGCCACGCCGCGGCCGAAGCCGGTGCTGCCCAGCCTTTCGCGTTCGTCCAGCTTCTCGAGCACCAGGGCAGGATCGAGCTTCCACCCTTGCGCCAACCGATGGCTCAGGACTTCAAGAACGGCCTGCTTGTCCGGCGCGTCGATGATCGCGACCGATTCCGGCTTTATGGAAAAGAGAGGGTTCATCGTCTCAGTTCTTACTCACTCGGGCCGCAATAATGGGCTGGCGCCAGTGCGCCGATGCCTTCTGCTCCATCCGGTGATCAATGGCATCCCTGGCCAGCCTCCGACCGGCCTCAGGCAGGCTCAACCCATCCGATCGAACCATCGTCGCGGCGGTAAACCATATTATGCCGGCCGGTTCCAGCGTTTTTGAAAAACAGCGCGCTCGTGTTCCGCAAGTCCAGCAGCATGACGGCATCCGGAACGCTCACGACCGGGATATCGATCCGCGTTTCCACGATCACCGGCGGTGCATCGACGACGACTTCCTGGTCCGGTTCCTCCGCCGCGAAGACGGTATAGGCCGCATCCTCTTCGCGCAGGGCCTGTTCGGCCTGCTCGCGGCGATCCTTCAGGCGGCGCTTATAGCGGCGAAGCTGCTTCTCGATCTTGTCGGCCGCCTGGTCGAACGCCGGGTGCGCTTCCTGGGCTTCGCCGCGGCTCTTGAGGATCAGCCCCTGGCTGACATGCATGACGATGTCGCAGGCGAAGGCCCCCGCCGGCGCCTTGCCGAACGTGGCCGTGGATGAAAGCGCCCGGTTGAAATACTTTTCGCAGATCGCCCTCAGGCGCTCGATCACATGTTCCTGCAGGGCCGAGCCGGTGTCGATCTGATGACCGGAGACGCGGATTTCCATGGACGGGGGTTCTCCTCCTGATGAGTCGCGATCCGGGAGCCGAATCGCCACCCGATTTCAGCGCGCCCAGATCGGTGAGTCCAACGATTCCAGGAAGGCTTTGTGCCGGGCGATTTCTTCCGCGCTGGCCGAATGGGGCCGGGCGGGGCGGAACGCGCGGCGGCGCGGGCGGAACACCGTCAGCTCCACCGCCGTATGGCTCTCCATGGCGGCCAGCTCGAAGCCGATCTGGCGCCCGCCGGTAAGCTCGACATAGACTTGCGCCAGCAGCTCCGCGTCGAGCAGCGCGCCGTGGAGCACGCGATGGCTGCGATCGACGCCGTAGCGCGAGCAGAGCGCATCCAGCGAGTGCTTGGCGCCGGGATGGCGGCGGCGCGCCAGGGCAAGCGTGTCGACCATCCGCTCGAGCGTGACTTCCGGGTGGCCGCAGGTGCCCAGTTCGAAATTGAGGAAGCCGAAATCGAACTGCGCATTGTGCGCCACCAGCGGGGCATCGCCGAGAAAGGCGAGCAGTTCCTCCACATGCTCGTGGAAGCGCCGCTTGTCGGCCAGGAACGCGTCGCTGAGCCCGTGGACCTGCTCGGCGGCCAGCGGCATCGACCGTTCAGGGTTGAAATAGGCGTGGAACGCGCGGCCGGTCGGCACGCGGTTGATCAGCTCTATGCAGCCGATCTCCACCATGCGATCTCCGCTTCTCGGATCGAGCCCGGTGGTTTCGGTGTCGAAGACGATTTCACGCATGATGCAACTATCGGGCCGGCCCGCCGGCGAAGCAAGCTCAAGGCGCCAGCTTCTCCACCAGCCGGGCCACCTCGGCGCGCGTCTCGGCCAGCGAGCGGCCGGTATCGATCACATGATCCGCCCGCGCACGCTTGTCCGCATCGGGAAGCTGCTTGGCCAGGATGCCGGCAAAGCGTTCGGCAGTCATGCCTGGGCGGGCGAGCACCCGCGCGCGCTGCACGGCGGCCGGCGCGGAGACGACCAGCACCGCGTCCACCTCTTCCACGCCGCCCTTCTCGAACAGCAAGGGAATGTCGAACACGACGAGCCTGGCGCCGGCATGTTCCAGCAGGAACGCGCACCGCGCCGCGCGCACCGCCGGGTGGACGATCGCCTCCAGCCGGGCAAGCGCGGCGGGATCGGCGAACACCGCCGCGCCGAGCTTGCCGCGATCGACGCCGTTTGGGCCGGTCGATCCGGGAAAGGCCGCCTCGATCGCCTCCACCAGCGCGCCGCCCGGCCCTTGCAGGCGATGAACCACCGCGTCCGCGTCGAACACCGGCACGCCCCGTTCCTCGAACATCCGCGCCACGGTCGATTTCCCCATGCCGACCGAGCCGGTGAGCCCGAGGACGACAGGCCGGCTCATGCCGTAAGCAGGGCCCGCAGCGCCGCGTCGTCATCATCGCGCGGGGGCAACTGGCCGAAGAAGTGTTCGAAAGCCACCGCCGCCTGGCCGATCAGCATGGACAGGCCATCGATGGTCCGGAACCCGGCCGCCCGCGCGGCCTGGAGCAGCGGCGTGTCGAGCGGATGGGTGACGATGTCATAGACCACGCTGCCCGGCGGCGCGTGGCTGAGATCGAACAGCAGCGGCGGCTGCCCGCCCATGCCCAGCGGGCTGGCATTGACGATCAGGTCAAGACAGCCCGCGCGATCGTCGAAGGCGAAGTCCGTCGGATCGGCGAAATGGGCAAGGTCCACGGCGTGATGCTCGCCCCCGGGGTCGAGCGTGTCCAGCAGCGCCCGCGCCTTGGCCGGATCGCGCCCGGCGAGGACCAGCACCAGCCCTTCCGCGGCCAGCGCGACCACGATCGCGCGCGCCGCGCCGCCGGTGCCGATGATCCGCGCCATGCGGAACAAGTGCTGCTTTGCCAGCAGCGGCCGCAGCGGCTCGAGGAAGCCGGGAACGTCGGTGTTGTATCCGGCAAGCTCCCCCTGTTCCCCGCGCACGACGGTGTTCACCGCGCCGACGCGTTCGGCCAGGGGATCAAGCCGGTCGAGCAGCGGCATCACCGCCTGCTTGTGCGGCATGGTCACGTTGCAGCCCCGCCAATGCGGATCGGCGCGCCGCGCGGCGAGATAATCGGCAAGCTGATCGGCCGTGACGTGGCAGGCGCGGTAATCCGCCGCGAGCCCCAGCCGGCCGATCCAGTAGCCGTGGATCGCCGGCGATTTTGATTGCGCGATCGGATCGCCGATCACTTCGGCATAAGGGGCGCTCACGCCGGCAGCTCCTCCAGCGCGCGCAAGGCGCCGAGCACCGGCAGCAGCGGCATGCCGAGCACGGTGAACATGTCTCCCTCGATGCTTTCGAACAGCTGCGGGCCGAGCGCCTCGATACGGAACACGCCGACGCACTGGCTGACTTCCGGCCATTCGGCGACGAGATAGCTTTCGATGAACGTATCGGACAAGACGCGCACGTTCAGCAAGGCCAGGGCCACATGGCTCCAGCGGATCTTGCCCCCCACCGCGATGGCCGCGGCGGAATGGAGCTCCATCGTCTTGCCTGAAAAGAACCGCAGGTGCTCGGCCGCCTGCGCCCGGCTGGCCGGCTTGTCGAACCGGCGGCCCGCCACCGAGACTACCGAATCGCTGCCCAGGACGGGGCGGCCCAGCCCGTCGACCGACAGCGCCTTGGCCTCGGCCAGGGCGAGCGCCACCTGGCCTGCGCCGGCGCCTTCCATTCCCGCTTCCAGCGCCCGTTCGTCGATCGCCGCCGGGCGCACTTCGAACTCCACCCCCACGGCGCCGAGCATCGTGCGGCGCGAAGCGCTCTTGGAGGCGAGGACTATCATGCCGGCTTCGATCCTTCCGCCGCCAGTCGCAGGCGCCGCTCCGCATAGAGCTTCATGACCGCGGCCGCCGTCTCCTCGATCGAGCGGCGCGTCACATCGATAACCGGCCAGCCGTTGTCCGAAAAGATGCGCCGGGCGAAGGCCACTTCCTGCTCCACCCGTTCTTCGTCCACATAGGCCGTCTCGGTCTTCTCGTTGAGGGAGAGGAGCCGGTTGCGGCGGATTTCCACCAGCCGCCGGGGCGCGGTGGTCAGGCCCACCACCATCGGGCCCTTCAGGCCGAACAGTTCCGCCGGCGGCGGGCTTTCCATCACCAGGGGGATATTCCCCACCTTGTAGCCGCGATTGGCGAGATAGATGCTGGTCGGCGTCTTGGAGCTGCGCGACACGCCGGCGAGCACGATATCCGCCTGCTCCCAGTCTTCCGGGGCGACCCCGTCGTCATGGGCGATAGTGAACTGGATGGCATCGACCCGCGCGAAATAGGCTTCGTCCATCATGTGCTGGCGGCCGGGGCGGCCCTTGGCCTGCTGGCCCAGCCGATCCTCCAGCGCCAGAGTCACGCTATCGAGCGGCGCGACATGCGGCAGGCCCATCGCGTGACAGCGTTCCTCCAGCCGCCGGCGGGTTTCCTCATTGACCAGGGTATAGAGCACCAGGCCCGGATTGGCCGCCAGGTCCTCCACGATCCGGTCGAGATGCTGGAGGGAGCGGACCATGGGCCAGAAATGGCGGATCACTTCGGCATCGTCGAACTGGGCGAGGGCCGCCTTGGCGATCATCTCCAGCGTCTCGCCGGTGGAATCCGATAGCAGGTGGAGGTGGAGCAGGGTCATGTGGACAACATGCCGCATAAACCACGGGAGGCGATGGCGGACAAGTTCGGGAGACGATTCCGCCCCCGCTACCAGCCGATTCGGCCGCCCAGCCATGAACAGCCGGGCGAGGCTATCGACAGGCTGGGGATAGCGGGGAGAAACATGGCTTGACGAGGATCATGGCGGATTCGCCCCGGCAGCCGATGCTGGCCACCACGGGAGAAATCGGGCAAGGGCTCACTTTCCCCGCTTTCCACAGGGCCAACAGAGTCCTGAATCCTTCTTAAATATATATTTTTATTTGGATTGGACTCTTCGATGCCCGGCCTGCTCCTCGATACGCTCAGGGGAAAAACCGGTTCCCGTCGCCCGGTCTGGCTGATGCGCCAGGCCGGCCGCTACCTGCCCGAATACCGCGCCCTGAGGGCTGAGAAGGGCGGCTTCCTGGAGCTGGCGAGCGATCCCCAGGCCGCTGCCGAGGTGACCTTGCAGCCGATCCGCCGGTTCGGCTTCGACGGGGCGATCCTGTTCTCGGACATTCTCATGGTGCCCTGGGCCCTGGGCCAGGATCTGACCTTCGGGCCCGGAGAAGGGCCGCGCCTGGAACCCAGGATCGGCGGGCGGGAAGCTATCGAACGCCTCCACACGGTCGACCACAGCCGCCTGCAGCCGATTTACGAGACGGTGGCCACGGTCGCCGCGCAGCTGCCGCGTGAGACGACATTCCTCGGCTTTGCCGGATCGCCGTGGACGGTCGCGACTTATATGATCGCTGGCCAGGGCTCGCGCGACCATGCCGAGGCGCGTCTCATGGCTTATCGCGATCCCGGCGCGATGACAGCGCTGATCGAGAGGGTGGCGGATCTCACCGTGGATTACCTCGTCAACCAGATCGCCGCCGGGGTGGAGGCGGTCCAGTTGTTCGACAGCTGGGCCGGCAGCTTGTCACCCGCCCAGTTCGAAGCCTGGGTCATCGCGCCTAACGCGCAGATCACCCAGCGGCTGCACGAACGGTGCCCGGGCGTGCCCGTGATCGGTTTCCCCAAGGGCGCCGGCGGCAAGCTGCCCGCCTATGCGCGCGAGACGGGGGTCGATGCCGTGGGGCTGGACGAGACGGTTGATCCGCAGTGGGCCGCGCGCGAATTGCCGCGCGACCTGCCGGTGCAGGGCAATCTCGATCCCTTGCTGCTGCTGGCGGGGGGCGATGCGCTCGACAGCGAGGCTCGCCGTATCCTCGATGCCTTCGCCGACCGGCCGCACGTGTTCAACCTTGGCCACGGAATCGACAAGGAAACCCCGATCGCCCATGTCGAGCAACTCCTGCGCACCGTTCGGCACTGGGGCGAATGATGCCCCGTTCCTCGCCCGCCTTTGGCTTTTGCGGGATGACGAACCAGGCGCAGGGCGCTAAGCCGGCACCATGCAGGACGCCCTCGCCGTGACGTATTACTGGCTCAAGGCCGGCCACATCATCTTCATGGTGTTCTGGATGGCCGGGCTGTTCATGCTTCCGCGCCTGTTCGTCTATCATCAGGAGACGGAGCCGGGCTCGCCGGAGAACGCGGCGTGGATCGACCGTGAGCGCAAGTTGCTGAAAATCATCCTCAACCCGTCGATCGTGGTCGTCTGGGTGCTGGGTATCGCGCTGGCCTTCAGCATCGGCGCCTGGGATCAGGGCTGGCTCCATGCCAAGCTGGCGCTGGTGCTGGCCTTGTCCGGCTATCATGGGTTCCTGGCCAGCTACGCGAAGAAGCTCGCCCGCGGCGAACGCTCGCTTTCAGGCAAGACCTTGCGCCTGCTCAACGAGGTTCCGGGCATCGCCCTGGTGCTGATCGTGATACTGGTGGTGGTAAAGCCGTTCTAGCGGCCCGCAATCGCGACAAGTGCCGGCTGGGTCGCGATTCCGGGAATTGACGCTGCCCCGGCGAATCCATATTTGTCCACCACCGGCTGAGGCCGCCGTCCCGAGCGGCCAGGTCTGCTTTCCCCAAGCCCACACGGCCTGCCGGCTCCCCTACATCGACGGAATTATACAATGCATCTGAAGGAACTTAAAAAGCGGGCGCCGGCCGAACTGGTCGCGATGGCCGAGGATTACGAGATCGAAGGCGCGTCCACGATGCGCCGGCAGGATCTGATGTTCGCCATTCTCAAGGAAGTGGCCGAGGACGGCGAGGAGATCGTCGGCCAGGGCACGATCGAAGTGCTGCAGGACGGCTTCGGCTTCCTGCGCAGCCCCGAGGCGAACTATCTCGCTGGGCCCGACGATATCTACGTTTCGCCCAACCAGGTCCGCAAATGGGGCCTGAGGACGGGCGATACCGTGGAAGGCGAAATCCGCGCCCCCAAGGATGGCGAGCGCTATTTCGCGCTGACCAAGCTCACCACCGTCAATTATGACGATCCCGATGCGGTGCGCCATCGCACCAATTTCGACAACCTCACGCCGCTTTATCCGGACCAGCGGCTGGTCCTCGACACCGTCGATCCGACGGTGAAGGACAAGTCCGCCCGGGTGATCGATCTCATCGCGCCGCAGGGCAAGGGTCAGCGCGCGCTGATCGTGGCCCCGCCGCGCACCGGCAAGACGGTGCTGCTGCAGAACATCGCCAAGGCGATCACGGACAACCATCCGGAGGTATTCCTGCTGGTCCTGCTGGTGGACGAGCGGCCGGAGGAAGTGACCGACATGCAGCGCTCGGTGAAGGGCGAGGTGATCTCCTCCACCTTCGACGAGCCCGCGAGCCGCCACGTGCAGGTCGCGGAAATGGTGATCGAGAAGGCCAAGCGCCTGGTCGAACACAAGAAGGACGTGGTGATCCTGCTCGATTCCATCACCCGTCTGGGCCGTGCCTACAACACCGTGGTGCCCAGCTCGGGCAAGGTGCTGACCGGCGGCGTGGACGCCAACGCCCTCCAGCGCCCGAAGCGGTTCTTCGGCGCGGCGCGCAACATCGAGGAAGGCGGCAGCCTGTCGATCATCGCCACCGCCCTGATCGATACCGGCAGCCGGATGGACGAAGTGATCTTCGAGGAGTTCAAGGGCACCGGCAACTCCGAGATCGTGCTCGACCGCAAGGTGGCCGACAAGCGCATCTTCCCCGCGCTCGACGTGGGCAAGAGCGGCACTCGTAAGGAAGAGCTGCTGGTGCCCAAGGAACAGCTCAGCAAGATGTGGGTCCTGCGCCGCATCCTGATGCAGATGGGCACGATCGATTCGATGGAATTCCTCCTCGACAAGATGAAGGATTCCAAGACGAACGAGGACTTCTTCGCGACGATGAACCAGTAAGCTCAGGCAGTGACGGCGGCCGGCCCGCGGCGAAAGCTGTCGGGCCGGGCGTCCGTCCATTGCCGCGCGTAAGGCGTGCTTTCGGGTGCGGCGAGCAGCTGGCCTTCTTCCAGGAACGTGTAGATCCGGTCGATAGGATCGGCCCGCGCGCCGCTCACGCGTTCGTTCAGATGTTCCGGGCGGATCTGCCACGGGTTGTCGAGCCCCATGGCCACGACGATCTCGCGCAGGCCGTTCAGCGTCTGGCGCTGGAAACGGGCGACGCGCTCGGCCTTGTCCGGCACCACCAGCCCGCGCTGGCGCGTGGCATCCTGCGTGGCGATGCCGGTGGGGCAGGTATCGGTGTGGCAGCGCATCGATTGCACGCAGCCGAGCGCGAACATGAAAGCCCGCGCCGCGTTGCACCAATCCGCGCCGAGCGCGAAGTTGACCGCCATGCCCGCGCCCGAAAAGACCTTGCCACCGGCCGCCAGGCGGATGTCCTGCCTCAACCCGGTGCCGACCAGCGCGTTGCGCATCAGGATCAGCCCTTCGCGCAGCGGCATGCCCACCCGGTTCGACAGCTCCACCGGCGCCGCCCCGGTGCCGCCTTCCGCCCCGTCGACGGTGATGAAATCGATCCGCAGGCCGGTTTCGAGCATCGCCTTGGCCAGCGCGAACACTTCATGCGGATGGCCGATGCACAGCTTGATGCCCACCGGCTTCCCGCCCGACAGCTCGCGCAGGTTGGCGGCCCATTCCAGCAGCTCGATCGGGGTGGAGAAAGCGGAATGCGCCGCCGGGGAAATGCAATCCTCGCCCACGGCCACCCCGCGCGCCAGGGCGATTTCGGCGCTGACCTTGGCGCCGGGCAGCACACCGCCGTGGCCCGGCTTGGCCCCCTGGCTCAGCTTGATCTCGATCATGCGGACCTGGTCGGCCTGGGCGGTATCGGCGAAGCGCGCGGCATCGAACCGGCCCGCGCCGTCGCGGCAGCCGAAATAGCCGCTGCCGATCTCCCACACCAGATCGCCGCCATAGGCGCGGTGATAGCGGGACAGCCCGCCTTCGCCGGTATCGTGATAGAAGCCGCCGGCCGCCGCGCCCTTGTTCAGCGCCATGATCGCGTTGGCCGAAAGGGATCCGAAGCTCATCGCCGAGATGTTGAGCAAGGCCGCCGAATAAGGCTGCCGGCAGCGCCCTTCGCCCACGGTCACGCGCCATTGTTCCGGCACGCCCGCATTGGGCACGATCGAATGGGCGAGCCATTCATATTCGTCCGAATAGACGTCCAGCTCGGTGCCGAAGGGATGGGTGTCCAGCTCGCCCTTGGCGCGGGCATAGATCAGGGCGCGCGTGTCATGGTTGAACGGCCGCCCGTCCAGGTTGCTCTCCACCACATAGCTGCGCAGATAGGGCCGCAGATCCTCCATGATCCAGCGCACGCGGGCGACCAGCGGATAGTTGCGCCGCAGGGCGTGCCGGCGCTGGAAGAAATCCCACACCGCCAGGGCCAGCAGCGGCAGCAGCAGGATCAGCGTCCAGCGGGCCGGCGGCCAGGCCGCGGCGCCGATCGCCAGCAGGACCAGCAAGGCCGGGATGAAGAAGCGCCCCGGCACATTGGCCGAGCCGCGCCACGGCGCGAGGTTCTGCACGGCGCTCAAGCCAGATGACGGGCGAAGAAAGCCGCTGTGCGTTCGTCGGCCAGGCGCGCCCCGGCCTCGTCGCGCCGCCGGCCCGAGCTGGCGGCGAAGCCGTGGTCGAGCCCCGGGTAATCGTGCAGCGTGACATGCGGATTGGGATCGAGCGCGGCGTGGATCGCCTCCTGCGCCTCTGCGCTCGAGAAATGGTCGGCCCCCGCGATATGCAGCATGAGCGGGTTGGCGATCGCGTGCGCCTCGTTCAGCGCCTTGTCGATCATCACGCCGTAATAGCCCACATTGGCGTCGATATCCGTGCGGGTGGCGCAGAGATAGGCGATGCGCCCGCCCAGGCAGAAGCCCACCAGGCCGACTTTGGCCACGCCCTGTTCCGAGCGGAGCCAGTCGGCGATCGCCTGCGCGTCATCCACGCTGTCGTTGCGGCCGTGATGCTGGGCGTCGGTATAACGGCCCATGTTGGCCAGCGCCTGCTGGAACTGCGCCTCGATATCGGGATCGAGTTCCACGCCCGGGGCAAAGCGCCAGAAGATGTCGAGCGCGATCGCCAGATAGCCTTGCGCGGCCCAGGCATTGCACTTGGCCACGATCCCCGGATTGACCCCGAAAATCTCCGGAATCACGATGATCGCCGCGTGCGGGGTGCCGCCTGGCCGGGCGCAATAGGCAGGGATGGCGCCTTCCCCGCCGCGCGCGGGAACGGTGATATTGGTCGGCATGCTCATTCTCCTCCCGGCCTGGCGCGAGCTTAGCGCGCGGCAATGGACTTTGCCCAGAGGCTATGACAGCCTTGCGCGGTCGCGGCCCGATCCACACATCGGGGCGGCACACTGGCGCCGGAGGCCCCGCACGATGAAAGTCCATGTCGAGATCGATTGCACGCCGGAGGAAGCCCGCCGCTTCATGGGGCTGCCCGATGTGGAGAAGGCCAATGCCGTCTATGTCGATGCCTTCGCCAAGGCGATGCAGGGCGCCGGCAATGTCGAGCAGATGCAGGAATATGCCCGGCAGCTCGCGCCAATGGGGCAGATGGGCCTGAAGATGTTTCAGAGCTTCATGGAAAACGCGCGCAAGGCTGGTGCTCGTCCGGAGGACGACCCGCTCAAGCCGGACGCCTAGCGTCACGGTCCATGGACACGATCTTCGCACTTTCGAGCGGCGCGCCCCCCGCGGGGATCGCGGTCGTCCGGGTCAGCGGGCCCAAGGCCGGCCTGATGCTGGAAACCCTGGCCGGCCGGCTTCCGCCGCCGCGCCGGGCCAGCCGCGCCCGCTTCCGCGATGCCGAGGGCGCACCGCTGGATGACGGGCTCATGCTGTGGTTTCCGGGTCCGGCAACGGCCACCGGGGAAGATCTGGCGGAACTGCACCTGCACGGCGGCCGAGCGGTCATCGCGGCGGTAGAGGCGGCCCTGGCCGCGCTTCCCGGCTTGCGCCGCGCCGAACCGGGGGAGTTCACCCGCCGCGCGTTTGCCAATGGGCGGATCGACCTGGCGGAGGCTGAAGGGCTGGCGGACCTGCTGGAGGCCGAAACCGAAGTCCAACGCCGCGCCGCGCTCGCCCTCGCCGGAGGCGCACTGTCACGTCGGACGCATGGCTGGCGCGACCGGCTGCTGATGCTGTCCGCCCAGCTCGAAGCCGTGCTCGATTTCGATGACGAGGGCGACGTCATGGCGCTTCCGGCAACGTTCCTGCGCGAGATCGCCATAGTCGCGGAAGAGATCGAACAGGCCTTGGCCGCGCCCTCTGCCGAGGTCCTGCGCGAAGGCTTCCGGGTGGCGCTCGCGGGGCCGCCCAATGCTGGAAAATCTACCTTATTCAATGCGTTAGTTGATAGTGAAGCAGCGATCACAGCCCCTCTGGCCGGCACCACGCGCGATGTGCTGGTGCGGCCCGTGGCGCTGGGCGGGATTCCGTTCAGCTTCGTCGACATGGCCGGTCTGCGCGCCGCCGGCGCCGATCAGGTGGAAAGCATCGGCATAGAGCGGGCACAGGCGGAGATCGCCCGGGCGGACCTGGTGCTCTGGCTCGGGCCGGAAGGGGAGGGGCCGGCGGATGCCTGGGAGATCGAGCCGCAATGCGACCGGCCAAATCATTCTGCCAAGACCGCGCCGCGCTATCGCCTGTCGGCGGTGACGGGGGAGGGGCTGGATGCGCTCAAGCAAGGCTTGATCGAGCGGGCCCGCGCCGTGATGCCGGGCCCCGGCGAAGCCGCGCTCAATCGCCGCCAGCGCGGCTTGCTGGAACAGGCGTCGCTCGCGCTGCGCTCAGCCACGGGTGAGACGGACCCGCTGCTGCTCGCGGAAGATCTGCGCCAGGCGCGCTTGGCTTTCGACCGGCTGATCGGCCACAGCGGGACCGAGGCCGTGCTCGACGCCTTGTTCGGCCGCTTCTGCATCGGCAAATAGCGCGTGTTTCACGTGGAACAGCGCGGAGGTTTTGACCGGCGCTTTGGCACGGACTAGGGGCGCGGCATGGGTGCGAATGCGTTCGATGTCCTGGTGATCGGCGGCGGCCACGCCGGCTGCGAGGCGGCAGCGGTGGCCGCGCGCATGGGCGCGCGCACGGCGCTGATCTCGTTCGATCTCGACGCCATCGGGGCGATGAGCTGCAATCCGGCGATCGGTGGGCTCGGCAAAGGTCATCTCGTGCGTGAGGTCGACGCCTTTGATGGATTGATCGGCCGCGCAGCTGATGCGGCCGCGATCCATTATCGGATGCTCAACCGCTCCAAGGGCAGCGCCGTCTGGGGCCCGCGCGTCCAGGCGGACCGGAGCCTGTTCAAGGCGGCCGTGCAACGGATGATCGCCGCGCAGCCGGCGCTGCACTGCGTCGCCGGCGAAGCGGCCGCGCTCCTGCTCGAAGGCGGAAGTGTGAAAGGCGTGGTGCTGGCTGACGGAACCGCGCTTTCGGGCCGCGCGGTCATCCTGTGTACCGGCACGTTCCTCGGCGGCACCTTGTTCCGGGGTGAGGAGCGGATGACGGGCGGGCGCATCGGCGAAGCCTCGGCCCAGCGGCTCGCGGCCCAATTGCGCGAAGCCTCGCTGCCGATGGCCCGGCTCAAGACAGGGACGCCGCCTCGGCTCGACGGGCGCACGATAGATTGGGCACGGCTGGAAGAGCAGGGCTCGGATCCTGAACCCTGGACGCTGTCCCCGCTGACGCCGGACCGCTGCAATCCTCAGGTATTCTGCGGTGTGACCCGCACCAATGTGCGAACTCATGACGTCATCCGCGCCAACCTGCATCGTTCGCCGTTGTTCACCGGCGCGATCGGGGCGGCGGGGCCGCGCTATTGCCCCTCGCTGGAAGACAAGATCCACCGCTTCGGGGATCGCGACGGGCACCAGATCTTCCTGGAGCCGGAGGGGCTGGGGACGCATTGGGTCTATCCCAACGGCATCAGCACCTCGTTGCCGGCGGATGTCCAGCTGGCGCTGTTGCGCACGATCGCCGGCCTGGAACGCGTCGAGATGGAAGTGCCGGGCTATGCGGTCGAATACGATCACATCGATCCGCGCGCGCTGGGGCCGGACTTGCAGCTTCGTGCGCTTCCCGGCCTCTATTGCGCTGGCCAGATCAACGGCACCACCGGTTACGAGGAGGCAGCGGCGCAGGGGATCTATGCCGGCATGCATGCCGCGGCCGCTGTATTGGGTCGGGCGCCGGCCCCGCTCGACCGCGGCAACAGCTACATGGCGGTGATGATCGACGATCTGACGCTGCAGGGGGTGAGCGAGCCGTATCGGATGCTCACCGCGCGGGCCGAATATCGCCTGCGCCTGAGAGTCAACAACGCCAGCACCCGGCTGACGCCGCTGGCGATCGCCGCCCAGTGCGTGGGGCCGGAACGCCTTGCCTGGTTCACGCGCCGCGAGGAGGAGCGGGCACGCTGGACCGGGGCGCTGGCCAAAGAGGTCCCCGCGCAGGAACTGAGCGAGGCCGGCGTTGCGGTGCGCCGCGATGCCGGGCGCAAGTCCCTGGCCGCCTGGCTGCGCTATCCCGACGTGGGCCTGGAGGCGCTGGTTCCCTGGCTCGAAAGCGGGCTCGATCCGGCGAATGACCTGGCGCATGAACTGGCGGAAGATGCCGCTTACGCCCCTTACCTGGAGCGTCAGGAGGGGGAGTTACGTGACTTGCGCGCCAGTGAATCCGTGGCCTTGGGGGAGGGCTTCCCTTTCGCAAGCGTGCCCGGCCTGTCCAACGAGATGATCGAACGACTCGCTGCCGCGCGTCCCGCCACCTTGGCCGCTGCCGGACGCATTCGGGGAATCACCCCGGCGGCCCTGGCGGCTCTGCTGGTCTTCGCGCGGCGGCGCGCGGCATGATGGAGAGCGAAGCCGAGGCTCGCCGGTTCTGCGCCGAGCGGACGGACGCGGCGGGGCTGGCGCGGCTGGAGCGCCTGGCCGTGTTGCTGGGCGAGGAGAACGAGCGACAGAATCTGGTCTCCACGGCCAGCCTCCAATCGATCTGGCAGCGCCATTTCGCCGACAGCCTGCAGCTGCTCGATCATGTTCCACGTGGAACATCGGATTGGCTGGACCTAGGCAGCGGCGCGGGCTTTCCGGGCCTGGCGCTGGCGGCGGCGGCGCCCGAATCGCGCTTCGTCCTGGTCGAATCGCGCAAGCGGCGGGTGGATTGGCTGAATCGCGCCGCGGCCGAGCTGGCGTTGGAAAATTGCCGCGTGATCGGCGCTCGCCTGGAAAATGTGGAAAGTTTGCCTGCAGCCGTGATTGTGGCGCGTGCCTTTGCTCCGCTTGGTAAACTCCTCCGCTTGTCCGCCCGCTTTTCCACACCGGCTACCGTCTGGCTGTTGCCCAAAGGCCGGTCGGCGGCGCAAGAATGGGCAGAGCAGCCGGATGAGGTGCGAAAGATGTTCCACGTGGAACAATCCGCTACCGACTCCGGCGGAGGGATTCTCGTCGGACGAGGAGTGCCGAGCCTGCCATGATGACCCGGATCGCGATAGCCAACCAGAAAGGCGGGGTGGGCAAGACCACCACCGCGATCAACATCGCCACGGCCATGGCGGCGGCCGGTTGGAAAACCTTGCTGATCGATCTCGATCCGCAGGGCAATGCCTCGACCGGCCTGGGTATCGAAGCGGCGCGGCGCGAGCGATCGAGCTATGACTTGCTGGTGGACGAGCTTCCGCTGGACGCTTGTATCGTGCCGACGGCCATCCCCGGGCTGGACGTGGTGCCGGCCACGGTGGATCTCAGCGGTGCGGAAATCGAGCTGGTCGGCGTTGGCGATCGCACGGGCCGCCTCGGCCGCGCGCTGGCCGGGCATCGCGGGCACGCCGTGTGCTTCATCGATTGCCCGCCGTCGCTCGGCTTGCTGACGCTCAACGCGCTCTCGGCGGCGGATACGCTGCTGGTGCCCTTGCAGTGCGAATTCTTTGCGCTGGAAGGGCTTAGCCAGCTTTTGCAGACCGTCGAGCAGGTTCAGCAGCGTTTCAACCCCGATCTGGGCATTGTCGGCGTCGCGCTGACCATGTTCGATCGCCGCAACAGGCTGACCGATCAGGTGGCTGATGATGTGCGCGAATGCCTCGGCAAGCTGGTGTTCGAATCGGTGATCCCGCGCAACGTCCGCTTGTCGGAAGCGCCCAGCCACGGATTGCCAGCCCTGGTTTACGACCATTCGTGCGCCGGCAGCCGCGCCTACATGGCGCTGGCGCGCGAGCTGATCGGCCGGTTGCCTCAGGAAAGGAAAGCCGCATGAGCAGCGAAGAGCGGACCGATGTGGCAGCCAGCCGCCGCCGGCTGGGCCGGGGCCTCGGCGCCCTGCTGGGGGAGGCGCGGCGGGAAGAGCCGTTGGTCGCCTCCGGGCAAAGCGCCAGTGAGGCGGAGGGTGCCGGCGACGCACCCGTGGCGGCCCGCCGTACCGACGGGCTCGCCAGCGTGCCGATCGCCGCGATCGAGCCGCATCCCGAACAGCCGCGCCGGCGCTTCGATGCCGAGGCGCTGGAGGAGCTGGCCGCCTCGATCGCCGAACGCGGCGTCATCCAGCCGATCATCGTCCGCCCCCTTTCCGGCGGACGCTATCAGCTGGTCGCGGGAGAGCGCCGCTGGCGCGCCGCACAGAAGGCACAAGTCCATGAAATCCCAGCCTTAATTCGCGATCTGAATGAGCGGGAAGTGGCCGCCCTGGCGCTGATCGAGAACATCCAGCGCGAGGATCTGAGCCCGGTCGAGGAAGCGCGCGCCTACAAGCGGCTGGCCCAGCTGGAAGAGCTGCCGCATCTGGAAATCGCCAAGCTGGTGGGCAAGTCACGCAGCCATGTCGCCAATTTCATCCGCCTGCTCAGCCTGCCGGCTTCGGTGCTGGAGCATCTCGAAACCGGCCGGCTGGACATGGGCCACGCGCGTGCGCTGGTCGGGCATGACGATGCGGAGGCCCTGGCGCAGCAGGCCGTCGAACGGAAGCTATCGGTGCGCGAAGTGGAAAAGCTGGCGCGCCGCCGGACGTCCGCCGAAGCGGGCGGCAAGCGCCAGCCCCGCGCCGCGCGCGATCCGGCGGGCGATGCGGATATTGTCGCCGTGCAGAACCACCTCGAGGAATTCCTCGGCCTGCCGGTACGGATCGCCGCCGATACCGATCCCCGCTCCGGCGCGGTGACCATCCGCTATCGCACGCTCGACCAGCTCGATCTGATCTGCCAGCGGCTGACGGGCGGCGGAATCTAGGATCGCCCGTCAGACGATGCCGTGCTCTCGCAGAAGGGCCTCCTCGTCGCCCGATACCCAGCCGAACACCTTGGAATCGCCGGCCAGGGTCTGCATGAAGTAGTGCACCTCGAACTCGATCGCTATGTCCGGCCCCTCTTCGCGGGCATAGACCGCCGTCCAGCCGACATGGGCCACGCTATGAAGATCATCGAGGGCGGATAGGCGCACGGTGCCCAGCCGCATTTCCCGGGTTCCGATCGCTCGATAGCGGGCATAGCCTTGCGCCATGGCTTGCTTGAGCCCGTCATCGTTCTTCCCGGCCATGACCCCCTGGGGAGAGGCCGCGATGAACTCGGGCGCGTAGAGCGAGGCGGCCTCGTCCATATCGATCTCGCCGTGGAGCGCGCGATTGAATACCGCCGCGTAACGCCCGAAGAATGCCCTGATCGCGCTTTCCATCTTTGGTTTTCCCTAACGGAGCGGCCAAAAGTCGCGTCGCGCAACTCCCCACGGGGAAGGCTGATGTCCCAAAAAAGGGACGATCAGACGCGCAACGCTATCTTCTGGGCAAGCATTTCGATGCCCACCTGGTCCTCCGCATCGAAGCGGGCGGGGGAAGCGCTGTCGAGATCGATCACCGCGATCACCGTACCCTGGCGCATAACGGGGACGACCAGTTCGGACCGGCTCGCCGCGTCGCAGGCGATATGGCCGGGGAAGGCGTTCACGTCCTCGACAAGCTGGCTTTCCCCGCGCTGCGCCGCCGTGCCGCAGACGCCGCTTCCCAGCGGAATGCGGATGCAGGCGGGCTTGCCGCAGAACGGACCGAGCACCAGTTCGTCGCCGCTCCGGCGATAGAAGCCCGCCCAGTTCAAATCCGGCACCAGTTGCCAGATCAGCGCGGCGAGATTGGCCATGTTGGCCACCGCGTCCGGCTCGCCTTCGGTCAGCGCCTCCGCCGCGGCGCACAGCTCGCTGTAAAGCTGCGGCTTGGGCTGGCCGGGAACGGCGGTGAAAGCGTACATCGCGCAACGGCCTAGACCCGGATTTCGTTGCTGCAAAGATGCCGATGCCGTATCGATCCGTGCCATGAGGATCCTGAAGAAAATCGCCATTGGCTTGGCGGTCGTCGTTCTCGTGGTCGCCGTCGCCGGCTGGTGGGTGCTGCGTGGCCAGTCGGCGACTCTCCCGCTCGACCAAGTGACAGGCACCGATCCGCAGCTGGCGGAGCCTCATCCGCAGACGATCCCCACGGTTCGCGTGGCGAAGCCCATCGGCTGGGCCGAAGGCGCCGCACCGGCGGCCGCGCAGGGCCTCGTCGTCAACCGTTTTGCCGAGGGGCTGGAGCACCCGCGCGTGATCTACGCCATGCCCAATGGCGATATCCTGGTGGCCGAAGGCAATGCCCCGGAACGGGTGGTCGCGGGCGGTGGGTCGATCACCAACTGGGTGGCCGGTTTCCTGTTCCGCCGCGCCGGCGCCTCGGTGCCTTCGCCCAACAAGCTGGTTCTGCTGCGCGATGCCGATGGCGACGGCAAGGCCGAGGAACGGCACGAGTTGCTGAACACCCTCTCCTCGCCCTCCGGCATCGCCTGGCGCGACGGCAAGCTCTATGTCGCCAATCACGATGCGCTGCTGCGCTATGACTATGCCGAGGGCGATACCAAAGTCACCGGCGATCCGGTCAAGCTGATGGACCTGCCGGCCGCCGGCAACCACTGGATGCGCAACATCATCCTCAGCGACGACGGCAAGCGGCTCTATGTCGCGGTGGGCTCGTCCTCCAACATCGCCGATGCCGGGATCGAGGCGGAGGAAGGCCGCGCCGCGATCCACGAGCTCAACCTCGAAACCGGCTCTTCGCGCGTTTACGGCGGGGGCATGCGCAATCCCAACGGGCTGGCGTGGAATCCCTGGAATGGCGAACTGTGGACCACGGTGAACGAGCGTGACCAGCTCGGCTCGGACCTCGTTCCCGATTATCTCACCAACGTGTCGGTGGGCGTGAACTACGGCTGGCCCTGGGTCTATTGGCGCGACGTGATCGACGAGCGGGTGAAAATCCCCATGCCGAATTTCATGATCGAATATACGCGCAAGCCCGAATTCGCGCTCGGCCCGCATGTCGCCGCGCTCGGCCTGGCCTTCACCCAGGAAGGCGCGCGGATGGGGTCGGCATTCGCGCAAGGGGCGTTCGTCGCGCGCCACGGCTCGTGGAACCGCAAGCCGCCGGCCGGGTATGACGTGGTTTTCGTGCAGTTCGACGAGCGCGGCAATCCGCAGGGCAAGCCAGTGGAAGTGCTCGACGGTTTCCTCACCAAGGACGGCGATACGCACGGGCGGCCAACCTGGGTGGCGTGGGACAAGACCGGTGCCCTGCTGGTGAGCGACGATACGGCCAATATCATCTGGCGCGTCATCGCCCCCAACTCGGCCCCGGCACCCGCGCCCAAGCGGATCAGCGGCCCGCCCCTGCCCTCGCGCGCCTTGGAGGATCCTTCAGCGCGGCTGCCGATCCCGCCGCCGCCGGCTCCCTAGCCGCGTTTTTAACGCTCGTCATTAATATAGGGGGCGGCGGCGATCGTGTGCTTAAGCTTCAGCGCGCCAGCGTCTTGCCGGCGCGTCCGGCCAGCTCGGTGATGAAATGCCAGGCGATCCGGCCGGAGCGTCCGCCGCGCCGGCGCGCCCATTCGAGCGCTTCGGCCTCCGACAGGTCCAGGGTGTATTCCTCGGCATAGCCGCGCACGATCGCCAGGTATTCGTCCTGCGAGCAGGCGTGGAAGCCGAGTGACAGGCCGAACCGGTCGGCCAGCGCAAGCTGATCGTCCACGGCGTCGCGCGGATTCAGCGGATCGTCCTGCTCGCTCATATGGCGGGATACGATCGCGCGGCGATTGGACGTCACCGCCAGGCGCACATTGCCTGGGCGCGCTTCCACGCCACCGTCCAGCCAGCTTCGCAGATGGCGCGGGCCGTGCGAATCGCCTTCGGCGAAGCCCAGATCGTCGATGAACACCAGGTAATTGCGCCCGACGCGGCCGAGCTGCGTGAACAGCGCTGAAAGCGTATCGAGCGCGTCGGTCCCGGTCTGCACCAGGGCGATGCGCGTCGGATCGGGTGCCTGCGCGGCCCTCACGGCGGAACGCACCAGGGCGGACTTGCCCATGCCCCGTGCGCCCCACAGCAGCATGTCATGCGCCGCATGGCCGGCGGCCAGGCGGAAGACGTTCTCGTTCACGGCCTGCTTCTGCCGGTCCACGCCGCGCAACAGCTCGGGGCGGGGCGCGTCGATCCGCTCGATCGCGCGCGCGCCCTGGCCGGTCCACAAGTAGGCCGGATGGTTCTGCCAGTCAGCGACGGATGTGGCCGGGGGGGCAAGCCGCTCCAGCGCGGCGGCGATTCGGTCGAGAGGATCTACAGGGGCAGTCATGCGCGCTGCCTCGTCCGCAAGGTCCCTTGCGTCAAGCGCCGAGTCGCCGCCGATGCGCGCCTCATGTCTGGCGGAGTGCCTTGGCGTGGGGCATCCGGCGTTGTAGCGGCGAGGGCATGGCTGGCGAGGGCACCCCGATCCTGACTCCCGATGCGACAGGCATTGCCCAGGCTGCTGCGCTGCTGCGCGCGGGCCGCCTGGTCGCGCTGCCGACAGAGACGGTCTATGGCCTCGCCGCCCGTGCCGACAGCGAAAGCGCGGTGGCGGCGATCTATCGCGCCAAGGGCCGGCCCGATTTCAACCCGCTGATCGTCCATGTCGGCTCGCTGGAACAGGCGCGCGAGCTGGCCAGGCTGGACGAACGCGCCGAAATGCTGGCGGCGCGCTTCTGGCCTGGCCCGCTCACACTGGTGCTGCCGGCGCGAGAGGGATCGGGCATCGCCCCCGCCGTGACCGCCGGCCTGCCCACGCTTGCACTGCGCATGCCCGATCACCCGGTGATGCAGCGATTGCTGGAAGAACTCGGCCTGCCCCTGGCGGCGCCGTCAGCCAATCGCAGCGGCGCGGTCAGCCCGACCACGGCGGCGCATGTGGCAGAGGCGTTCGGCCCGGCGATCGCGGCGGTGCTCGATGGGGGGCCCTGCGCGCGGGGCCTCGAATCGACGATCGTCGCCTTGCGGGAAGCGGGCCATTGGCAGCTGCTGCGCCCCGGCCCGATCCTGGAGGCGGAGATTGCGGCGCTGCTCGGCCCACCGGTGCCGCTGGAGAACCTCGGGATCGAGGCGCCGGGCCAGATGGCGCGCCACTATTCGCCCGGCAAGCCCGTGCGGCTCGACGCCGTGGACGCCGCGCCGGATGAATATGTGATCGGCTTCGGCGCCGTCGCGGGGCATTGCTCGCTGTCGGAACAGGGCGATCTCGCGCTCGCGGCGGCGCGGCTCTATGCCTGCCTTCACCTGGCTGCCGCATCGGACAAGCCGCGCATCGCGGTGGCGCCCGTCCCTCGCGAGGGTCTGGGCATGGCGATCAACGATCGGCTGAAACGTGCGGCGGCCTAGGGACGCTTAATCCGCCCGCTCGGCTGGAAGGGGCGGCCGCAACTGCTGCATTTCGGCATAAGTGACCCGCGCATCGTCGCAGGCGCTGCGGCTGCCGTCCTGGCAGCGCTTCATTTGCCGGGCATATTGGCTGTTGAGACGGCCGAGCCGCTCCTCCCGGTGGCGGATTTCGCGGCCGCGATTGCGGTCTGCCTCGGACTGGCTGGTGGTCGCCAGATCGACCCCCTTGGCCGCCGCCCTGACCGGCAGTGTGGCGACATCCACCGCCGTCTTGGCCAGGCAGCCCTGCAGTGAAAACACCGCGGCCGCCGCCAGAATCAAACGCTTGGCTGGCTTCATCGCTCGCGCTCCTTGCCGTGCGCCCTAACTACGGCAGGATTGCGCGCCCGTGAACCCGGCGTGGGCGCGTGGACGACGGATGGAGTGGGTTATGGGAAGAGGCGGCTTGCCGGCGTGATCGGGGAGCCGGCAAGCCGCACCGGGCAGGGTCTGGAGCGTCAGGGAGCCGTTTCGGGCGCTCGCTCGCAGACCAACTTGCCCGATCCCACCGCGCTGATCTCGCACCGGGCGGAGCCGATCACGGTTACCGTGCCGGAACCGATGATATTGGCGTTCACCTCGCCATCGGAGGCGAAAACGGCGTCGCCGGAACCGGCGATGCTGACCTCGGCGCGAGAGACCTTGAGGCCCTCCATCTGGCCATTGCCGCTGCCGGCAACCGAAAGTTCCAGCGTATCGGCGCTGCCGCCGGCGACGTAATCCCCGCTGCCGGCGATCGAGACTTTCAGCGAGGCAGCCGCGACATTCGGCGTCTCAAGCGTGCCCGAACCGGCGATCGAGAGTTCGGCTGCCTGGGCCACGGCGTCGCTCGTCAGGCGGCCCGATCCGGCCATCGACAGCCGGCGAGGGGCGGGCATGGTTATGCGCACCGTGGCCGTCGCCTCGCCATCACCCGACCAATCCTTGCGGTCGCGCATCACGGTGAGCGTGCCGTTCTCCAGCTTGAAGCGCAGCTTGTCTGCCGCCGCTCCTTCGGCCTTGACGGTGAAGCGCTCACCCGCGTTGATCGAAACCGTGTCGGGCCCTGCCAGGGCGACGCCTTCGGGCGGCCCGGCGGTGAGATCCAGTTCCGCCAGCGGCACGCCTTCGCCGGCGGCCAGCCCGGCCACGGCATCGCATCCGCTCAGCGCCGCCAGCGCGAAGAGCGGAGCCATCGTGCCGAGGAAGCGGTCCATGCGCATGTCATGCTCCTGTCGTTCCGTATTACGACACTAATACAGAAGCGAGAGGTGCGGCTCAATGGTTTTCGTCGAGTGTTCGCGGCGTTTCACCGATCACGCGGGGTCACAAAGCGACGCCGGCGCAACGAAAAGGCCGCCCAGGATGCCCGGGCGGCCTCTTGCGTCGCTTGAACGGAAATCGGCTCAGGCGGCTTCGGTGTTCTCGTAATACTGGGGCGCGTACTTCTTCAGCACGTCGAGGATCTTGCCCAGCGCGGTCGCCTCGTCGGTCTTTTCCATCGCCGCCAGTTCACGCGCGAGGCGGCTGGAAGCGGCTTCGAAGATCTGCCGTTCGGAATAGCTCTGCTCCGGCTGGTCTTCCGGGCGGAACAGGTCGCGAGTCACCTCGGCGATCGACACCAAGTCGCCCGAGTTGATCTTGGCTTCGTATTCCTGAGCGCGGCGCGACCACATCGTACGCTTCACCTTCGGCTTGCCCTTCAGCGTTTCCATCGCTTCCTTCAGCGTCTTGTCGCTGGAAAGCTTGCGCATGCCGATCGATTCGACCTTGTTGACCGGGACCCGCAGCGTCATGCGTTCTTTCTCGAAGCGCAGCACATAGAGCTCCAGCTTCATCCCGGCGATTTCCTCGCTCTGCAGTTCGATTACCCGGCCGACCCCGTGCTTGGGATAGACCACATAGTCGCCGACTTCGAAAGCGGGGGCATTGACAGCCATTTACGTTCCTTTCTCTCCGGCAGGCTCAGGGGGAGGAGAGCGCCAGCACTATTTCCGGGCTGCACGACCCGTCGGCAGCCTGATATGCTTTCATTTTTCGACGCTGTTGGCGGGGGCCTGCCTTCCTTGTCCGCCTGTCGCCCAGGTCAAAGGGCGTCAGTCACAAGGACATATAGCAGATTCGCCATAAAATTGCCACCCCCGCGCCCGCGGCGGCAGGGATCACCCTCAGCGGCCCGTGCGTAACGGCCGTCAGTCGCCTTCGCCAGGCTCCGCGGAGAAGTACCGTTCGAACTTGCCTTCTTCGCCCTTGTGCTCGTCGGCGTCGGCCGGCGGCTCTTTCTTCTGGGTGATGTTCGGCCATTCGGCGGAGTAGCTGGCGTTGAGCTCCAGCCACTGTTCCAGCCCGCCTTCGGTATCGGGCAGGATCGCTTCGGCGGGGCATTCCGGCTCGCACACGCCGCAGTCGATGCATTCGCTGGGATTGATCACCAGCATGTTCTCGCCTTCGTAGAAGCAATCGACCGGACAGACCTCGACGCAGTCGGTGTACTTGCACTTGATGCAGGCATCGGTGACGACGTAAGTCATTGCTGCGCGGGTTCCTCTTTGTCTGTTTGCGATGCCCCGGCGGCCCGCCTCTCGCCCGCTATGCGCATTGCGCCCTCACCGTCAAGCCGGCGATAGCATGCTTGCGCTTCCTTCGCCGGTCCGCGCCGCTCCGGCAGGGAGAGAAGTTCGATCGCCACGGCCTCGCGAGTCAGCGGCAGCGTGAGCACGTCGCCGGCGGCGATCGCCTGGTCCTGGCGAGTCACCCGCGCGCCGTTGAGGCGGATGTGCCCTTCGCCGATCCACCGCTGCGCCGCCGTGCGGCTGCGGGCGAAGCGCAGGCAGAACAGCAGGCGATCGAGCCGCATCGGCGCGGGGGATTCCGCCCGGCCGCGCCTCAGCGCACCAGGCCGACCAGCGCGGCGAAGGCATTGCCTTCGCGCGGCGCCGGCGCTTCGGGGCGCGGGGGCAGGCGGTCCTTGCGGGGCGGGCGCCAGCTCCACCGCGCGGGGGCGGGCGGGCCGAATGCCCCTTCCGCCAGCGGCCGCGCGTCCGTTGCGCGGAAACCGGCATCGCGCATGAGGTGGCGGAAGCTGTCGGGCAGCAGGCCCATCGAGGTGGCCAGCGCGGGATCGACCGCGAAAGTCCGCCCGCCGGCCCTGGCGCGCTGCTCGTGCGCGGCGCGGAACAGCTTTTCCGCCATGTCCACGCGGATCGCCTGGCTGCCCGCCCGGCGATAGCCCGCGGGCAGATGCCGGCTCCCGGCGATCACCGCTTCCATGCCGGGATTGAGCGCGCGGCGATCGGCCCCGATGGCGTGGAGTAGCCGGCGCGGCGCGGGCTTGAGCAGCGCCGGCGCATAGACGTCGAGCGAGCCGATCACCACGCCCAGCCGCCGCAGGAACGGGCGCCGGTCCTTGGGGATCTGCGCCAGCCCCGCCTGCTCGCGAGGGATCGCCCCGTTGCCGTCGGCCAGCGTCAGCAGCAGGGCGCGCACTTCGCTGCCCGCCTCGGGATCGCGCGCCGCCTCCTCCAGCTGGCGCAGAGGGGCCAGCGGGGCCAGCTCGGCCTCGAGCCATTGTTCCAGCGCTTCGTTCAGGGCTGCCCGCTGGGTGAAATCCAGCGCGCCCAATTCTTTCGTCAGCACGATCTTCGGCCGGGCGATGGATTTGCCGGCTTCGAGCCGGGCCACGGCCTTGCCATCGCGGCGCACCTCGCCGTGCTCGATCGTCAGGTCCCCCAGTTCTTCCTGCACCAGTTTTCGCGCCTTTCGTGCCAATAGCTCGGGCAAGTGCCGCTCCGCCGCGGCCAGCATCAGCTTGCGGTCCTCGTGGCTGGCCCGGGCATCCACCACGAAGCGGAAGCCTTCCAGATGCCCGATCGGCTGGTCTTCGACCAAGACCTTTCCGGCATCGTCCAGCGCCACCCGCAGCAATCCGGCGTCCTTGCCCATGGTTTTCATCAATACCGTGGTTCGGCGATTGACGAAACGTTCGGTCAGCCGCTGGTGCAAGGCGTCAGACAGGCGCGCCTCGGCACCGCGGGCCCGCGCTGCCATCTCGTCGCGCGCCAGCACCCAGTCGGGCCGCTGGCAAATATAGGCCCAGCTGCGGATCGCGGCGATGCGGCCCTGCAAGGTATCGATATCCCCTTCGGCGCGATCGAGTTCGGCGATCCGCGCCGCGACATAGTCCGCCCCCAGATGCCCGCCGCGCAAGTCCTGCCACAGCCGGGCGACGAAGCGGGCATGAGTCTCCGGCCCGTGCTGGCGGAAGTCGGGCAGCTGGCAGGCTTCCCAGAAGCGCCGCACCAGGCCTGGCGTCGTGACGCCACTGGCGATGTCGGGATCCTCGGCCAGACGCTTGAGCACGGCCAGGTCGATCGCTTCCGGCGCGGGCGCCAATTGTTCCCGCGTGGGCTTCGCCTCCAGGTCCCTCAGCAGCGTAGCCAGCGTGTCGTAACGCGGCGTGGATTCGCGCCAGAACAGTTTGGTCAGCGGGGCGAAGCGGTGCTGCTCGATGGCGAATATCTCGTCGTCGGCCAGTTCGGCGGAGCGATCACCCCTGCGGCCGGCGAGGGTTCCGAAGGTGCCGTCCTGCTGGTGGCGCCCAGCCCGTCCGGCGATCTGGGCCATTTCCGCCGGGGTCAGCCGCCGCTGGCGCACGCCGTCGAACTTGCTGAGCGAGGCGAAGGCGACATGCGTGACGTTGAGGTTCAGCCCCATGCCGATGGCATCGGTGGCGACGATGTAATCGACCTCGCCCGACTGGAACAGCTCGACCTGCCGGTTGCGCGTTTCCGGGCTCAGCGCGCCCATCACCACCGCCGCGCCGCCGCGGAAGCGGCGCAGCATCTCCGCCACGGCGTAGACCTGCTCGACCGAGAACGCGACCACGGCCGATCGCGGCGGCAGGCGGCTGAGCTTGCGGATCCCGGAATACGTCAGCGTGGAGAAGCGCGGCCGCTCTTCGATCGTGACGCCGGGCAGCAGGGACTTGAGCACCGGCGCCAGCGTCGCCGCGCCCAGCAGCATCGTCTCCTCGCGGCCCCGGGCGTTGAGCAGGCGGTCGGTGAAGATGTGCCCGCGCTCGCGGTCGGCGGCGAGCTGCGCTTCGTCGAGCGCGACGAAGGCCAGGCTATCGTCTCTCGATCCTGGGCCCGCCTTGCCCGGCCGGCTCACCGGCATGGCTTCGGCGGTGCACAGGAAATAGCGCGCGGTCGGCGGCTCGATCCGTTCCTCGCCGGTGATCAGCGCCACCTGCGCGTCACCCTTGATCGCCCGCACCCGGTCATAAACCTCGCGCGCCAGCAGCCGCAGCGGGAAGCCGATGGCGCCGCTCGAATGGCCGCACAACCGTTCGATCGCCAGATGGGTCTTGCCGGTGTTGGTCGGGCCGAGCACGGCGCGCAGGCGGCTGTCGGTGGGGGGAGCGATCACGATGCCGCCAATGTGGCGGCCCAGGGGCGTGGAGGCAAGGCGCGGCACGATCAGGCAATGTGGCGTCAGCGCAATAGGCTCTGGATGGCTTCGCCACGCTTGCAAATGGCGAGGCTGGGGCGAGTTAACCCGGCGCGTTGCCTGCGATTCCGCCGGTTCCCGCCGGGCACCACGGCTCGGCGCGGGACGGACTCGATTCGCCGCGCTTTAGCGGAATTTAACTTTATCCGGGCACACGCCTTTGCCACAGAACCAGCCGGGATCGCGCCGCGCGGCTCCGTTCCGATCGACGGGGCAGGGCACGGCCGTCGGGAGGGCGTGTTTGTTCAAGGATCGCAGCGACGGGCCGGATGCCGCCGGGGGAGGATTCCCGCCGGTGCATTTGTCGCGCGCACAGATCGTTGCCGCGCCGCCGCCGTCCCGCCTCAAGCGCGCTCAGACCTGGGCCGATCGCTATGGCGAATGGCGTCAGCGCGCCTCGCACCGCCTCGCCGCGCTCGATCTCGTGCCCGATCTGGCGGAGGATATCGGTTCGCGCCGCTGGCTGCGCGGGGCCGGCACGCTGCTGGCCCTGTCCGCGCTGGCCCTGGCCGGCTGGCCGGGGTTCGCCCCGCTGGAAGCCGCCCCGGTCATGGCGATCGACGATCCGGTGCGTGACGAATTCCGCAGCCAGATGATCATGCCGCTGGCGCTCGGCGCCGATAGCGGCCGCCATATGGGCGCAACCGCGCTGGTCATGCCGCTGAAAGACGCGCCGGAGCGTCCCCGGCTCGATCTCGAAGCCACCCTGGCGCGGGGCGACAGTTTCGAACGCATGCTGCTGCGCGCCGGCGTGAGCGCGGCGGAGGCGGACCTGATCTCCGCGATGATTGCCGGCGAGATGGCGCTCACGGACATCCAGCCCGGCACCAAGGTGGATCTCACGCTCGGCCGCCGCCCGGCGCCCGGCGCGGCGCGGCCGGTGGATGCGCTGTCGTTCCGCGCGCGCTTCGACTTGCAGCTCGCCGTGGCGCGGGAAGAGGGGCGCCTCGTGCTCGATCCCCGGCCGATCAAGGTGGACGGCACGCCGCTGCGGATTCGCGGCACGGTGGGGGACAGTCTCTATCGCTCGGCCCGCGCCGCGGGCGCGCCGGCCGGCGCGATCCAGCAGTTCCTGCGCGCGCTCAGCGATGAAGTCGATCTCGACCGCGCGATCGCCGCGGGGGACGAGTTCGACCTGATCGTCGAATACAAGCGCGCTGAAACGGGCGAGGTGGATGTCGGCAAGCTGCTCTACGCGGGCCTGCTGCGTGACGGAAAGCCGCGCAAGCAACTGATGCGCTGGGGCAATGACGGGCGGTTCTACGAAGCCTCGGGTGTCGGAGAACAACGCTCGGGCTTCGTCGCCCCGGTCACCGGCCGCATTTCCTCCAGCTACGGCCGCCGGCGCCATCCGATCCTCGGCTATACCCGGATGCACGCCGGCATCGATTATGCCGCGCCCACCGGCACGCCGATCCACGCGGTGAGCGACGGCACCGTGCAGTTCGCCGGCCGCCACGGCGGCCACGGCAACTACGTGAAGCTCTCGCATGGCAGCGGGATCGGCACCGGATACGGGCACATGAGCCGGATCGCCGTGCGCGCCGGCCAGCGCGTTACGCGTGGGCAGGTGATCGGCTATGTCGGCTCCACCGGCCTCTCGACCGGCCCGCATCTGCATTACGAACTCTATCGCAATGGCCAGACGGTGAACCCGTCCAGCGTCAGCTTCGTCACCCGGGCGCAGCTTTCCGGCCGCGATCTGGCCGATTTCCGCGCCCGCCTGGCCGAACTGAAGACCGTCAAGCCCGGCGCCGCCCTGGCCACGCTGGAACCCAGTGCCGCGGCCAAGGACGATCCGGTGCGTGAGATCGACCGCCTCGAATCCCGCCACGTGATCCGCTGAACCGCTCCCCAGGCGCATTGCCCCTCCGGGCATTTTCCGGCACATCGCCGCCAATGACCGGCTCCTACCTCGCACCTTATCCCCTCGGCCGCCTGCGCCGCACGCGCTCCACCGCGTGGAGCCGCGTGCTCCACCGCGAAACCGTGCTCACGCCGGGTAACCTGATCTGGCCGCTGTTCGTCTGCGAAGGCTCGGGCGAGGAGCAGCCGATCGCCAGCCTGCCGGGCGTCTCGCGCTGGTCGATCGATGGAATCGCCGCCCGCGCCCGCGAAGCGGTATCGCTCGGCATTCCCTGCCTGGCGCTGTTTCCCCATACCCCGGCGGACTTGCGCAGCGCCGATGCGCGCGAGGCGCTCAATCCCGACAACCTGATGTGCCGCGCGGTGAAGGCGATCCGCGATGCCTGCGGATCGGACATCGGCGTGCTGACCGACGTGGCGCTCGATCCCTATACCAGCCACGGGCAGGATGGGCTGGTCGATGCGCAAGGCTATGTCGTGAACGACGGGACGGTGGAACTGCTGGTGGAACAGGCGCTGGTCCAGGCCGGGGCCGGTGCGGATATCGTCGCCCCGTCCGACATGATGGATGGCCGCATCGGCGCGATCCGCCGGGCGCTGGAAGGCGCCGGGCACGTCAACGTGCAGATCATGAGCTATGCCGCCAAATATGCCTCGGCCTTCTACGGCCCGTTCCGCGACGCGGTGGGTTCGCGCGGCCTGCTGAAGGGCGACAAGAAAAGCTACCAGATGGACCCGGCCAATGGCGAGGAAGCCCTGCGTGAAGTGGCGCTCGATATCGCCGAGGGGGCCGATAGCGTGATGGTCAAGCCCGGCCTGCCTTATCTCGATATTGTCCGCCGGGTGAAGGATCGGTTCGACGTGCCCGTGTTCGCCTATCAGGTCAGCGGCGAATACGCGATGATCGAAGCCGGCGTGGCGGCCGGCGCCGGAGAGCGCGAGGCGCTGGTGCTGGAAACGCTCACGGCCTTCAGGCGCGCCGGCTGCTCGGGCGTGCTGACCTATCACGCGCCCTTCGCCGCGCGGCTGCTCGGTGCCTGACGTCGTCCTCGAAACGCCGCGGCTGCGCCTTCGCCGCTGGCGCCCGGCCGATCTCGATCTCTGGCTGGCGCATCTCAATACGCCCGAAGTGCGGGCCTATCTCGGCGGGGTCCAGAGCCCGGAGAAAGTCGCCCAGACGCTCGCCGCCACGGCGCGGGAGTGGGATGAACAGGGCTTCTCCTTCCTCGCTGTCGAACGGCGCGAGGATGCCTCGTTCCTCGGAACCAGCGGCATCGCCCGCATCGACACGGCCTGTGCGCCGGAAGCGTTGCGCGGTGCGGTGCAGATCGGCTGGCAACTGCGCGCCGATCGCTGGGGCCAGGGCTATGCGACCGAGGCGGCCGATGCGGTCCTGGCAATGGCGTTCGAACGCTTCGCTCTGCCGATCGTCTATGCCCAGACTTCCGAACGCAATGGCCCGTCCTGGCGCGTCATGCAGCGGCTCGGCATGGAGCGTCTGGCCAACCTGGATTATGATGATCCGGATTATCCCGCCGAAGACAACCCGACCATGGTCTGGGCGCTCGGCCGCGATCGCTGGCAGCACGCGCGAGAGGGGGCATGAGCGGCGCGTTCGATTGCACCGGCCGTTTCCCCTGGGCCACGATCCTGCCGTTCGAAGGCAAACTGCCGCAAATCCACGAAACCGCCTTCGTCGCCCCCGGCGCGCGGATCATCGGTGACGTCACGATCGGGGCCGAAGCCAGCATCTGGTACAACTGCGTGCTGCGTGGCGACATCCACCGGATCGAGATCGGCGCGCGCTCCAACGTGCAGGACGGCAGCGTCTTCCACGTCGAAGGCCCGCGCCCGGATACCGACGGGTGCCCTACCATCGTCGGGGAGCAATGCGTGATCGGCCATATGGCCGTGGTCCATGGCGCCACGCTGGACGATGGCGCTTTCGTGGGCATGGGCGCCGTGGCGATGGATGCCAGCCGCATCGGGCCAGGCGCGATGCTGGCCGCCGGCGCGCTGCTCAGCCCCGGCAAGGCGATTCCCCCGGGCGAGATCTGGGTCGGGCGGCCGGCGAAGTTCCTCCGCGTCCAGGACGCGGCGCAGATCGACAAGATCCGCTTCCAGACCGAACGCTATTGCCGCCTGGCGCAGCGGCACTTGGCCGCGCTGCGTGGCGAAACCCAGGGCTGATCTTCCCGCGGCCGAGGCGATCCGCGCGCTGGCCGATGCCGAGGGCCGCCTTGCCGTGCGGGTAACGCCGGGGGCGCGCTGGGAAGGCATCGAGATCGCCGATGGCCGCGTGCTGGTGAAGACCCGCGCCAAGCCGCAAGACGGCGCGGCGAACGCGGCGGTGCTGGCGCTGCTGGCCCAGGCGCTCGGCATCGGCAAGTCCCGCCTGGCCCTGTTGCGCGGCGCGACTTCGCGCGAAAAGCTGGTCCAACTCCCTCCGTCTTGAGAATCTGACGGCTTGCGCACGAAGCCTTTAATCTGATGCATGAATCGTCTATATCCGGCTGATACCATCTATCTTGATATATGAGACATCAGCGGAAATAGATGATCACCTCGCACCAGATGCGCGCCGCGCGGGCGCTCCTCGGCATCGACCAGCGCCAGTTGGCTGAGCTGGCCGGCCTGTCGGTCCCCACGATCCAGCGGATGGAAGCTTCCGGCGGGCAAGTGCGCGGCGTGGTCGATACCCTGGTGAAAGTCGTCAATGCGCTGGAAGGCGCGGGGATAGAGCTGATCGGGGACAACGCGCCCAGCACCGGCGCCGGGCGCGGCGTCCGCTTGCGAGAGGCGCCCGGCGCTGACGCCATGCCGCCAAAGGCGCAGGGTTGAAGGATCGGCCCGTGCCGGAACGATTCACGCCCAAGCTGATCACCACCTTGCGCGAAGGCTATGGCCTGGCCGATTTCCGCGCGGATGCGATCGCAGGGCTGACGGTCGCCATTGTCGCCCTGCCGCTGGCCATGGCGCTGGGCATCGCCAGCGGCGCTTCGCCCGACAAGGGGCTGATCACCGCGGTGGTCGCGGGCTTCCTGATCTCGGCGCTGGGTGGCTCGCGGACGCAGGTCGGCGGGCCGACCGGCGCTTTCGTGGTGGTGATCTTCAACGTGATCGCCCGGCATGGCTATGACGGGCTGGTGCTGGCGACCCTGTTCGCCGGGGTGATCCTGGTGGTCGCGGGCTATGCGCGGCTCGGCAAGCTGATCCGCTTCGTGCCGCATCCGGTGATCACCGGCTTCACCGCCGGAATCGCGGTGATCATCGCCTCCAGCCAGGTGAAGGATTTCCTCGGCCTGCCGCTGGCCAAGGCGCCGGCCGAGTTCCTGCCCCAATGGCAGGCCTATCTCGGCGTCATCCGGCAATGGAGCGTGCCGACACTGCTGATCGGCCTGGGCTCGCTGGGCCTGATCGTCGCGCTCAAGAAGGCGGCGCCCCGCTGGCCGGGCTATCTGATCGCGGTGGTCGCCGCCAGCGCCGCCGTCGGCCTGCTGGGCTTGCCGGTGGACACCATCGGCTCGCGCTTCCCGGACATGCCTTCGGGCTTGCCGGCCCCGGCCTTGCCGGCTTTCACCCTGGCGAAAGCCCAGGCGGTCATGCCTTCGGCCTTCACCATCGCCTTCCTCGCCGGGATCGAGGCGCTGCTGTCCGCCGTGGTGGCCGATGGCATGGCGGGGACGAAGCACCGGCCCAACCAGGAACTGGTCGGCCAGGGCGTGGCCAATATCGCCTCCAGCCTGTTCGGCGGGCTGCCGGCGACCGGGGCGATCGCCCGCACTGCCACCAATATCCGCGCCGGCGCCCGCACGCCGGTCTCGGGCATGTGCCACGCCGCCTTCCTGCTGCTCTTCGTGCTCTTTGCCGGCGGCCTGATGGCCTATGTGCCGATGGCCGCGCTGGCCGCGATCCTGTTCATGGTCGCCCTGGGGATGAGCGAATACCGCCGCTTCCTGCGGCTGCTGCGCCTGCCCGGCGGCGATCGCGCGGTGCTGCTGCTGACTTTCGCCCTCACCGTCCTGGTGGATCTGACCACGGCGATCGCGGTGGGCGTCACGCTGGCCTCGCTGCTGTTCATGATGCGGATGAGCGAGGCGGTGCAGGTGGAAGGTCGCTCGGCGATCCAGGCCGATCCCGATCTGGATGACGAGGATGTCGATCAGCGCAAAGGCCTGCCGCCCGGCGTGGAAGTGTTCCGCATCGCCGGCCCGCTGTTCTTCGGGGTGGCGGGCGATCTGCTCGATACTCTGCGCAACGTGGGGCAGAAGCCGCGCGTGGTGATCCTGCGGCTGCGGCGGGTGCCGTTCCTCGATGCCAGCGGCGCGGCCGCGCTCGATCAATTCGTGCGCCAGGCCGCGGCGGGCGGCACGCGGGTGATCATCTCCGGCGCGCAGCGCCAGCCGCTGTTCGTGCTCACCCGCGCCGGGCTCGGCCGCCGCACCGGCCGGGTGGACTATGCGCCGGACTACCCCGCCGCGCTGGCCATGGCGGAAAGCGCGGGGGCAGAGGTGACCGGGGCGGAATAGCTCGCCTCAGTCGCGCACCAGGGCGCGCAGGGTCTCGATCCGGTCCGCCTCGTGCGCCGGCTTGTCCCACCGGATGCGGCTGATCCGGGGGAACCGCATGGCCAGCCCGCTCTTGTGCCGCCGGCTGGCATGGACGCTGTCGAACGCCACCTCGAATACCACACTGCGATCCGTCTCGCGCACCGGGCCGAAGCGGTTCACCGTATGGCTCCGGACATAACGGTCGAGCTGCTTCAGCTCCTCGTCGGTAAAGCCGAAATAGGCCTTGCCCACCGGCAGCAGCTCCGCCCCCGCGTCGGGGTCGCCGTCCCAGCAGCCGAAGGTATAGTCGGAATAGAAACTGCTGCGCTTGCCGCTGCCGCGCTGGGCATACATCAGCACGCAATCGACCAGCAGCGGATCGCGCTTCCACTTGTACCACAGGCCCGCCTTGCGCCCGGCGACATAGGCGCTGTCCTTGCGCTTCAGCATCAGGCCTTCGATCGCCTCGTCGCGCGCGCCGGCGCGGATTTCGGCCAAGTGCTCGAAGTGATCGGCCTCGACCACCGGCGAAAGGTCGAAGCGCTCCGCCGGCAGGCGCGGCATCAGCGCTTCCAGCCGCGCGCGCCGCTCGGTCCACGGCAATTCGCGCAGGTCCTCCCCTTCCAGGATCAGCATGTCATAGAGCCGCACGAACGCCGGATAGTCCGCCAGCATCCTGGCGCTCACCGTCTTGCGCCCCAGCCGCTGCTGCAAGGCATTGAAGCTTGCCGCGCCGCCCACCTCTCCGCCCTGGTGAGTGCCGCGCACCAGCAGCTCTCCGTCCAGCACGGCGGGAAACACCAGGGCATCGGCCATTTCCGGAAAGCTGCCGGTCACATCGTCGCCGGTGCGCGAATAGAGCCGCGTCTCGCCCCCGGCATGCACGATCTGCACGCGAATCCCGTCCCACTTCCACTCGGCGACATAGTCCTCGAGGTCCAGCACCGCGTCCTCCAGCGGGTGGGCGAGCATGAACGGGCGGAACAGCGGCAGTTCGCCGGTATCCGGCGGCGGCGCGCCGTGGGCCGCCCAGGCGAACAGCTCGGCATAGGGCGGGGCCATCGCGTGCCAGTATTCCTCCACCTCTTCCACCGGCACACCGAAGCCCTGCGCGAAGGCGGTCTTCGCCAGCCGCGCCGAAACCCCCACGCGCAGGCCGCCGGTCGCCAGCTTGAACAGAGCATAGCGGCCATCGGCATCCAGCCGGTCGAGCAGCCTGGGCAATTCGCTCATCACCGAAGCGCGGGTCATCCCCCGCAGCAGGCCGACCGCGTCGCTCAAGGACGGCGGCGGCATGGCGTCATCGCTGGCTTGCGGCCACAGCAGGCTTGCCGTCTCGGCGGTATCGCCCACGAAATCGCGGCTCAGCGCAAAGAGCAGGGGATCGACGCGCTCCGTCAGCAGGTTGCGGATCGTGCTGCTCTTCACCGCCGGAAAGTCCAGCGCATCGGTCAGCGCCGCCAGCGCCCAGCCGCGATCCGGATCGGGCGTCGTGCGCAGGTAATCGGCGATCAGCGCCAGCTTGGCGTTCCGTCCCCGCGTATAGACCAGCGCATCCAGCAGCGCAGCGAAGCGTTCCATCAATCCTCCCCGGAACGGGGAGGGGGACCATGCGAAGCATGGTGGAGGGGGGTGGCGACCTCACGCCACCTCGCGTTCGCACGGAAGGACTCTCCGTCAGCGCCTCGTGCCGCCATCTTCCCGCTCGCGGGAAAGATCGCGCAGGCCTCAATCATCCTCATCCTCATACCCCACCAGCGCCAGCGCCCGGGCCCGCCGCTGGTGAAGCTGGCACCAGCGCAGCAGCGCTTCCTCGCGCCCGTGCGTGATCCAGCTTTCCGCCGGGTCCACTTCCTCGATCGTGGCGGTCAGCTCGTCCCAGTCGGCGTGGTCGGAGATGATCAGCGGCAGTTCCACGTTCCGCTGCCGGGCGCGCTGGCGCACCCGCATCCAGCCGCTGGCCATGGCGGTTATCGGATCGGGCAGGCGCCGGCTCCAGCGGTCGTTCAGCGCGGACGGCGGGCAGATCACAGTCGCGCCGCGCAACTCTTCCCGCCTGGCATCCGCCACCAGGCGCAATTCGCCCAGGTCCACTCCGAATGCCTCGTAAAGCCGACACATTCGTTCCAGCGCGCCATGCAGGAAAATGGCGTCATGGTGCCCGGCGCGGCGCAGCTCGGCGATCAGCCGCTGCGCCTTGCCCAGCGCATAGGCGCCCACCAGCACGCAGCGATCGGGCTCACGCCGCAGCGCATCGCGCAGCTTGCCGATCTCCCGCTCGATCGGCGGATGGCGGAACACCGGCAGGCCGAACGTAGCCTCGGTCACGAAGACATCGCAAGGCACCGCTTCGAACGGCGGGCAGGTGGGGTCGGGCCGGCGCTTGTAATCCCCCGTCACCACGACGCGCTCGCCCGCATGGTCGAGCACGATCTGCGCCGAGCCGAGCACGTGGCCGGCGGGTACGAAAGTGGCGTCCACTCCGCCGGGCAGGCGGATCGTCTCGCCATATTGCACCGGCATTGCGCCTTCGCGCGTCTGATAGCGCAGCTCCATGATCGCCAGCGTTTCCGGCGTCGCCACGGTGCGCCCGTGCCCGCCACGCGCATGGTCGGAATGGCCGTGAGTCACCAGCGCATTGGGCACGGGGAGAAAGGGATCGATCCAGCAATCGGCGGGAACGACATGGATGCCGTGCGGCTCCGCGCGGATCCATGCGAAAGGGGCAGCCATGCCGCTAGAATGACCCGCCCGCGCCCGAAGTTCCACCATGTTCACGCGGCATGGGGGCCGAACGCTGATGTCGCTTGGGCCGTCGGCCGGCCGGAGGACGCGCGGGGCGATCCTCCGGCCCGACCGGGGTTACTTGGCCTCGCTGCGTTCCTGCTTGGGCGGCTTCTTCCGCGGGCTCTTGGCCGGGCGCGGCGCCGCCGGCGTCAGCTCGAAGGCCAGCACGTCGTCCTTCACGCTGACATGCACCTCGCCGCCGTGGGCCAGCTTGCCGAACAGCAGCTCTTCCGCCAGCGGCTGCTTGACCTTCTCCTGCAGCAGGCGGGCCATCGGCCGTGCGCCCATCAGCTTGTCATAGCCGCGCCGGGCCAGCCATTCGCGCGCATCGGTATCGAACTGGATGTGCACGTTCTGCTCCGCCAGCTGCAATTCGAGCTGGAGGATGAACTTGTCCACCACCCGGCTGACGGTCTCCGTGCCCAGGTAATCGAACGGCACGATGGCATCCAGGCGGTTGCGGAATTCGGGGGTGAACATCTTCTTCACCGCCTCGTCCTGCGCTTCCACCTTGGTGCCGGCGCCGAAGCCGATCCCCTGGCGCGCCATGTCGGAAGCGCCGGCATTGGTCGTCATGATCAGCACCACGTTGCGGAAATCCACCGTCTTGCCGTGGTGATCGGTCAGCTTCCCGTGGTCCATCACCTGCAGCAGGATGTTGAACAGGTCGGGGTGCGCCTTCTCGATCTCGTCCAGCAGCAGCACGCAGTGCGGATGCTGGTCGATGGCGTCGGTCAGCAGGCCGCCCTGGTCATAACCGACATAGCCGGGGGGCGCGCCGATCAGGCGGCTCACCGAATGGCGTTCCATGTATTCGGACATGTCGAAGCGCTTCAGCTCGATGCCCATGATGCTGGCAAGCTGGCGCGCCACCTCGGTCTTGCCGACGCCGGTAGGGCCGGAGAACAGGAAGCTGCCGATCGGCTTGTCCGGATCGCGCAGGCCGGCGCGGCTCAGCTTCATCGCGGTGGACAGCACCTCGATGGCCTTGTCCTGCCCGAAGACCACTCGCTTCAGGTCCTTCTCCAGGCTGGCGAGCACGGCCTTGTCGTCGCTCGATACCGATTTCGGCGGGATGCGCGCCATGGTCGCGATCACCGCTTCGATCTCGCGCGCGGTGATCTTCTTCTTCCGGCGGCTCGGCGGCACCAGCATCTGCATCGCGCCCACTTCGTCGATCACGTCGATCGCCTTGTCGGGCAGCTTGCGGTCGTTGATGTAGCGCGCGCTCATCTCCACCGCGGTCTTGATCGCATCGGGCGTGTACTTGACCTTGTGGTGCTCCTCGAACGCGGTGCGCAGGCCCTTGAGGATCTTGATCGTGTCTTCCACGGTCGGCTCGTTCACGTCGATCTTCTGGAACCGGCGCAGTAGCGCGCGGTCCTTCTCGAAGTGATTGCGGAACTCCTTGTAAGTGGTCGATCCGATGCAGCGGATCGCGCCGCTGGACAGCGCGGGCTTGAGCAGGTTGGACGCGTCCATCGCCCCGCCGCTGGTCGCGCCGGCGCCGATCACCGTGTGGATCTCGTCGATGAACAGGATCGCCTCGGGCAGCTTTTCCAGCTCGTTGACGACCTGCTTCAGACGCTCCTCGAAATCGCCGCGATAGCGGGTGCCGGCCAGCAGCGCGCCCATGTCGAGCGAATAGATCACCGCATCGGCCAGCACGTCGGGCACTTCGCCTTCCACGATCTTGCGCGCCAGGCCTTCGGCGATGGCCGTCTTGCCCACGCCGGGATCGCCCACGTAGAGCGGGTTGTTCTTGCTGCGCCGGCAGAGGATCTGGATCGTGCGGTCCACTTCGGGCCCGCGGCCGATCAGCGGATCGACCTTCCCGTCCAGCGCCTTCTGGTTGAGGTTGACGCAGAATTGGTCGAGCGCGGAATCCTTCTTCCCGCCCTTTTCCGGCTTTTCCTCGCTCTTGGCCTCGGGCTCTTCCGTGCCCTGTGGCGTGCGGCTTTCCGCCGGGCGCGCACCCTTGCCGATGCCGTGGCTGATATAGCTCACCGCGTCGAGCCGGCTCATATCCTGCTGCTGCAGGAAATAGACGGCATAGCTGTCGCGCTCGGAAAACAGCGCCACCAGCACATTGGCGCCGGTCACCGTGTCCTTGCCGCTCGACTGCACGTGCAGGATCGCCCGCTGGATCACCCGCTGGAAGCCGGCGGTCGGCTGGGGATCGTCGTCGAGATCGGTCTTGAGCGACTGGTATTCCTGGTCGAGGTACTGGCGCACCACGCCCGCCAGCTCAGCCAGATCCACGCCGCAGGCGGTCATCACCTCGGACGCTTCGGGATCGTCGACCAGCGCCAGCAGCAAGTGCTCGAGCGTCGCATATTCATGCGTCCGGTCGGTCGCGTGCTGGAGCGCCGTGTGGAGGGTTTTCTCGAGGGACTGGGCGAAACTGGGCATGGTCATTCAATCCAAGGGGGTGAGGATACGATCCAACTGGTTGCCAATGTGCAAAGCACCGTGTGAACCCGGCACGAACAGTACGGGCTTCCAGGTCATTGGGGATATGGGGCGCCGGAAGCGCGAATGCGAGAGGAAGGCGGCCAGCCGCCCCATCAGCCCTGTTCGCGCCGCTTGAACAGCGCGTCCGCCGCCTGCTTGTGGCTGGCGGCCCTGGCGTGATGAGCCCTGACCCGGGCGATCTCGGCTTCCAGCAGCGCGATGCGTTCCATCAGCTCGTCCTGCGAATAGCTGTCGAGCGGTTCGCCGGCCAGCCGGCTCGCGGAATCTCCGCGCATCCGGGGGAGATCGTCCTCCATTGCAGCGCAGCATGTTGCCCCCGCCGCTTGCTGTCAATGGCCCCGCGCATTAGAGCGGGCGGGGATTGGGGGAAATCATGGAACTGCCCGCTGTCATGCAGGCCATCGCCATCGCCGGAGCCGGCGGGCCCGAGGTCTTGCGCCTTGAGGAACGGCCGGTGCCCCGGCCCGACCCTGCGCAAGTGCTGATCCAGGTGGCCTATGCCGGAGTGAACCGGCCTGATGTGCTCCAGCGCCTGGGCCACTATCCGCCGCCGCCCGGCGCGTCCGACATTCCCGGGCTGGAGGTTTCGGGCACGGTCGTCGCCATTGGCCGGGACGCGGATGAAACGCTGCTCGGGCGCGAGGTCTGCGCGCTGGTGACCGGCGGCGGCTACGCGCAATACTGCCTGGCGCACAGCGCACATTGCCTGCCGGTCCCGCATGGCTTGCCGCTGGCCGAAGCGGCTGCCTTGCCCGAAACGCTGTTCACCGTGTGGCACAACGTGTTCGAACGCGGCTGGGCCAAGCCGGGCGAAACGCTGCTGGTCCACGGCGGCACCAGCGGCATCGGCTCCATGGCGATCAAGCTGGGCAAGCTGTTCGGGCTCACGGTCATCGTCACCTGCGGCAGCGCCGCCAAGTGCGACGCGGCCCGCGCGCTGGGGGCGGATCACGCGATCCCCTATCGCACCCAGGATTTCGTGGAGGCCGTGCGGGCGATCACCGATGGCCAGGGCGTGAATCTCGTGCTCGACATGGTCGCTGGCAGCTACACCCAGCGCAATCTCACCTGCCTGGCGGACGATGGCCGGCTGGTGACCATTGCCGTGCTGGGGGGCGCGCGGGCGGAAATCGACATGGCGCGGCTCATGGTCCACCGGCACACGGTGACCGGCTCCACCCTGCGTGCCCGGTCGGATACCTTCAAGGCCCTGCTGGCGGACGAGATCGCGCATCACGCCTGGCCCCTGGTGGAAGACGGGTCGCTGCGCCCGGCGATGGACCGCATTGTCCCCTTGGCCCAGGCGGCCGAAGCGCACCGGCGCATGGAAGCGGGCGATCATATCGGCAAGATCGTGCTCCAGGTGGCCTAGGCGCTCGTTCCGCCGATACCGCGCCCCTGGTGATGACACATCCGTGTCACATAGTCGCGGAAGTGACGCCGAACTGCGATTCCCTTGTCACAATCGCCTGCCATAGGCCCGAAGCCAGCAGGACATGGCACAAGGGTCGAAGCCGATGCTGGAAGCCTATCTCCGGGGCGTGGTCGGGAACGGGGGCATGGTGGCCGCCTTCCCCGATCCCGATCATCACGAACCGGTCATCCCCGAACCCTCGCCCGATGGGCGCCGCCGCTATCGCACGATCTGGATCAGCGACATCCATCTCGGCACCCGGGGCTGCAATGCGGAACTGCTGATCGATTTCCTCGACAGCACCGACAGCGAGACGATGTACCTCGTGGGCGACATCATCGATGGCTGGCGGCTCAAGAAGAAGTTCTACTGGCCGCCGGCGCACAACGATATCGTCTGGCGCATCCTCAAGCGCGCCCGGCGCGGCACGCGCATCGTCTATATCCCCGGCAACCATGACGAGATGTTCCGGCAATTCACCGGGCTGAACTTCGGCGGGGTCGAGATCCGCCGCGCGGCGTTCCACGAAACCGCCGACGGGCGCCGGCTCATGGTCCTCCACGGGGATGAATTCGATGGCGTCATGCTGGCCCATCGCTGGCTCGCCTTCGTCGGCGACGCGCTCTACACCGGTAGCATGGCGCTCAGCCGCTGGGTCAATGCGGTCCGCCGCCGTGCCGGCCTGTCTTACTGGTCGCTCAGCAAGATGGCCAAGCACAAGGTCAAGAACGCGGTCGAATTCATCAGCCGGTACGAGGAAGTCGTCGCCCGCGCCGCCGCCGCGCGCAAGGTGGATGGCGTGGTCTGCGGCCACATCCACACGGCGGAGATGCGCCGGTTCGACGGCATCGACTATTACAACGATGGCGATTGGGTCGAAGGCTGCACCGCGCTGGTCGAACACTTCGACGGCACGATGGAGATCCTCCATTGGCCGGAGGAGATTGCTCGGCGCAAGGCGCGCGCCCAGGCGGAAGACGCGGCCCGATCCCTGCCGCGCGCCGCCTGATGCGTATCGCCCTGGTCACCGATGCCTGGGCGCCGCAAGTGAACGGCGTGGTCCGCACGCTGGAGGCGGTCGGGGCCGAGCTGGCGCGGCGCGGCCACGCGATCGAGGTGATCGCGCCGTGTCACTATCGCTCCCTCCCTTGTCCTACTTATCCGGAAATCCGCCTCGCTCTCGCCGGATCGCAGGCCGTGGGGGAACGGCTCGCCCGCTTCGGGCCCGAGGCGATCCACATCGCCACCGAAGGCCCGCTCGGCTGGGCGGCGCGGCGCTGGTGCCTGGCCGGCGGGCGGCAGTTCACCAGCGCCTATCACACGCAGTTCCCCGAATACCTCGCCCGCCGCTCGCATCTGCCGGCGTCGGTCTTCTGGCCCTACATCCGCCGTTTCCACACGCCGTCCAGTGGCGTCATGGTGGCGACCGGCACGATCCGCGCCCAGCTCGCCGCGCAAGGGGTCGCCCGCCTCAGGGAATGGAGCCGCGGCGTCGATCTGGCGCAGTTCGGGCCGCATTGCGCGCCGCCCGACTTGTTCTTCGGCCTGCCGCGCCCGATCCAGCTCTACGTCGGCCGCGTAGCGGTGGAGAAGAACGTCGAAGCCTTCCTCGCCAATCGCCATCGCGGCTCCAAAGTGGTGGTGGGTGACGGGCCGGCGCTGGCGCGGCTCAAGGCCGCCTTTCCCGAAGCGCATTTCGTCGGCCGGCAGAGCGGGGCGGCGCTGGCCGCCTGCTATGCCGGCGCCGATGTGCTGGTGTTTCCCAGCGGCACCGATACCTTCGGCCTGGTGATGATCGAGGCGCTGGCCTGCGGCACTCCGGTGGCGGCCTATCCGGTGCCCGGCCCGCTCGATGTGCTCACGCCCGAAAGCGGCTGCATAGCCGAAGTGCTGGAAGATGCGATTGCCGGCGCCCTGGCGCTCGATCGCGAGCGCTGCCTCCAGCGCGGCCGCGCCTTCAGCTGGGAAGCCAGCACCGATCAGTTCCTCGCCGCGCTCATGCCCGAGGCTCCGGCCACCGCCGGTCCAGCGCGGCGCGCCGCCTGAATCGCCCACGCCGCTTGCCGTTTGCCGGCAAGAAGCCTACATCACGCCGGTTACGGCCGCTCCGAGAGGGGCGGCCCTTCTATTTTTAGCGGAGAGAACCCGTGGCCCAGCCCACTCCCCTGATGCCCCATGCCACCGCTTCCTGGCTGGTCGACAACACCTCGCTCAGCTTTGAGCAGATCGCCGAGTTCTGCGGGCTGCATATCCTCGAGGTGCAGGCCATGGCGGACGATCTCGCCAGCTCCAAGTACACCGGCCGCGATCCGGTCCATTCGGGCGAGCTGACGCACGAGGAGATCCGGAAAGGCCAGGCCGATCCGAATTATCGGCTCAGGATGCACCGCGCGCCGGTGGATGTCAGCCGTACCAAGGGCCCGCGCTATACCCCGGTGTCCAAGCGGCAGGATAAGCCGGACGGCATCGCCTGGATCCTGCGCAACCATCCGGAAATGTCCGATGCGCAGATCGGCAAGCTGATCGGCACCACGCGCAACACGATCAACGCGATCCGCGAACGGTCGCACTGGAACATCCAGAATATCCAGCCGAAGGATCCGGTCACCCTCGGCCTGTGCTCGCAGCGAGAGCTTGATGCCGCGGTGGCCAAGGCGGCCAAGCGCGCCGCCACCGTGGAAGACGTGAAGGAGGACGATCTCACGATCGTCGATCCGCGCGACGACCGCGAACGGCTGATCGAGGAACTGCGCGCGGAACGCGACGCGGCGGCCAAGGCCGCGGTCGAAGCGGCCCAGGAAGCCGAAGCGGAAGCCTGGCTCGAAGCCCGCCGCGCCTCGGAAGCCGCCGGCGAAAGCTGAACGCGCCCTCAGGGCAGAAAAAAGGGCCGGCCCCCTCGGGGGATCGGCCCTTTTTTTGTTATGCCGAGCCGAACCTTGGTGGCTGGGGCCACGATCCGCTGACCTCAATTCGTCATTGCGAGCGTAGCGAAGCAATCCAGGGCGCATTGCGCCGCCACCCCGGATCGCTTCCTTAAGCCCTCAACGAGGAATGTCGTATCGAGCGTCAGCCCGCGAGCGTCAGCCGTTGCGTGTCGTCGTCGCCAGCTCCAGCACGTTGCCGCCGGTGTCCGCGCTCTTCGCGCCGCCGGGGGCGAAGCGGCCGTCCACCGTGGCGCCGTGCTCGATCGTCAGCGCGTCGTACTGCACGTCGCCTTCGATGCGGGCGCTCTTCAGGATCACCAGCTCGCGCGCGACCACCGTGCCTTTCACGGTGCCGGCCAGCCGCGCCGATTCGGCCGTGATGGCGCCCTGGATCAGGCTCCCCTGGCCCTGCACCAGCGAAGCGCAGGCGATATCGCCTTCCACCGTGCCGTCCACGTGCAGGTCGGCCGAAGCCTCGATATTGCCTCTGATCATCACATCGGCGCCGATCACCGAGAAGGTGGCGGCATTAGCCACGGGACGCGGTTTTCCGGTCATGCCCGGGGGCGTCGGCGCGCGCTTCTTCGAGAACATGGGGGGCGGTCTCCAGGAACGGGCGCGGATTGACCGCGCGGCCATTGATGCGAACCTCGAAATGGAGATGCGGCCCGGTCGAACGGCCGGTGCTGCCGATCTGGCCGATCACGTCGCCGGCCTGCACCTCCTGGCCCATGCGCGCTTTCCAGGCGGACATATGGGCATAGCGCGTCATCAGCCCGTTGCCGTGGCTGATCTCGATCACTTTGCCATAGCCGTGGCGCAAGCCCACGAAGCTGACCTTGCCATCGGCGGCGGCATGGATCGGCGCGCCCACCGGCCCCCGGAAGTCGAGCCCGGCGTGCATCGCCGCGTGGCGGTTGAACGGATCGCTGCGATAGCCGAACCCGGATGAGATCATCCGCATGTCGGCCGGCATGAATTGCGGCACGCCGTTGAGCCCGTCTTCCAGCGCGCTCATCCGGCCCAGGCTCAGCGCTAGCCGCTCGAACCTGGGGTCCAGCGTGCCGTCATGCTCGGTGGACAGCGTCTCGAACGGGCCGCCCTGCGCCTCCCGTGCGGAAGCGACCATGGCCTTGGGGTTCAGGCCCAGCTTGCGCAGCGCCGCCTCGGCCGCGGTAGCCCGGCGATCGGCATAGCGGGTCAGGTTCTCGACGAAGGCCAGCTGGCGGGCTTCCAGCCGGGCCAGCGCCGCCGCTTCGGGCATCACCGCGCTGATCTTGGCGACGGTTTTCTCGGCTTCGCCGCGGCTGTCGGACACCATGTCTTCCGGCAGCACGTCATCGGGCAGCATCGGCAGCGCGTCCTCGATGAAATCCTGCCGCCGGCGCAAGTCGTCCGCCACCTGGTCCAGATCGTTGCGATAGGCGGCCACGCGGCTTTCCGACTTGGCCACCTGCGCTTCGCGGTGCAGCAGCGAGGCGCGTTCCGACCGGGCCTGGAACTGGCCCACCGCCAGCACGCCCATGGAGATGCCCCACACGCCGATCACGGCCACGACCAGGCCGGCGGCGGTCATCTGCATCCGCGAGGTAATAGTGATGAAACGGACCTGACCCTGCGAGCGCATGAAGAATTCGCGCTCCGGAAACCAGCTCCGCAGGCGGGCTTTCCAGCCGCCGACGGCTCTCGTTTTCAATGTAACCCCACGTTCCCGGCCCCAGACTGCGGCAGCGGGCTAGTCCCCCGGAACCAGTTGAGTCGAATCGAGTTATTAACGTTCGGGCTGAATCGAAAACGAATCGCGACGAGTCGTGCGACATAACAAAAATCAGGCTTTCGCCGGCCGAACCCGGCCGCCTTGCCGATTCGCCACAGGTCGCGCCAACCGGGTGAATAGGCCTGACAGCGCCCGGCACGGGTGATAAGGGCCGCGCATGTCCACGCAGCCGCAACCGCACGCCGATCATGATGAACTCGTCGCCGGGCTCGCCCGCGCCGGCCGTGCGGCGCAGCGTGCGCTGGCGCGGATGGATACGGCCGCGAAGGCGGCGGCGCTGCGCTCGGCGGCGGCGGCCTTGCGCGCCAATGCGGCAGCTATCATCGAGGCCAATGGGCGGGACATCGCGGCGGGGGAGGCGAATGGCCTTTCAGGCGCCATGCTCGATCGCCTGCGGCTCGATGCCGGGCGGCTCGAAGGCATCGCCTCGGCGGTGGAGGCGGTCGCCGCGCTGCCCGATCCGGTGGGCCAGGTGATCGATCATTCGACGGTTCCCAGCGGGCTGGAGCTGTCGCGCGTACGCATTCCCATCGGGCTGATCGGCATCATTTACGAAAGCCGCCCCAACGTCACCGCCGATGCCGCCGCGCTTTGCCTGATGAGCGGCAACGCGGCGCTGCTGCGCGGCGGGAGCGAGGCGGTCCATTCGAACCGGGCGATCCACGCGGCGCTTGCCGAAGGGCTGGCGGCCGCGGGCGCGCCGGCCGAAGCGATCCAGCTCATGCCCACGCAGGATCGTGAAGCCGTGGGCGCCATGCTGCGCGCGGCCGGCCTGATCGACATGATCGTGCCCCGGGGCGGCAAGGGGCTTGTGGCGCGGGTGCAGAACGATGCGCGCGTGCCGGTGCTCGCCCATCTCGACGGCATCTGCCACACCTACATCCATTCCGCCGCCGATCCGGCCATGGCGGTCAAGCTTGCGCTCAACGCCAAGATGCGCCGCACCGGCATCTGCGGGGCGATGGAAACGCTGCTGCTCGATGCCGCCTTCCCCGGCGGCGTGGATGTCGTGCGCGCCCTGCTCGACGCGAAGTGCGAGCTGCGCGGCGATTCCCGCGCCCAGGCGCTCGATCCCCGGATCAGGCCGGCCAGCGCCAATGACTGGGATTGCGAATACCTCGATGCAATCCTGTCCGTGGCGGTGGTGGACGGGCTCGACGCGGCGCTGGGCCATATCGATCGCCATTCCTCCGGCCACACCGATGCGATCGTCACGGAAGACAAGGCGGCCGCCGAACGCTTCCTGGCCGAAGTGGACAGCGCCATTGTCATGGTCAACGCCAGCACCCAGTTCGCCGACGGCGGCGAATTCGGCCTCGGTGCGGAGATCGGCATCGCCACCGGGCGGCTCCACGCCCGCGGGCCGGTCGCGCTCGAAGGGCTCACCACGTACAAGTGGCAGGTGCGCGGTCACGGCGAAACACGGCCCTGACGGGCGCCCTCCGGCGCGCCTGAAGCGGTCGCGAGCAGGAGAATCCCATGCGTTACAACCAGTTCGGCAACACCGGCGTGATCGTCTCCGAGCTGTGTCTCGGGGCGATGACCTTCGGCAACAAGCCCGGCGGCCGCTTCGGCCAGATCGGCGGGCTGGATCAGGATGCCTCGACCGCGCTGGTGAAGCAGGCGCTCGATGCCGGGATCAACTTCATCGACACCGCCAATGTCTATACCGCCGGCCAGTCGGAAGAATTCGTCGGCGGCGCGCTCAAGGCGCTCGGCGTCGCGCGTTCGGACGTGGTCGTCGCCACCAAGGCCATGGGCTCGATGGGTGAAGGGCCGAACGATTCGGGCACCGGCCGCAAGCACCTGCTCGATCAGATCGACGCCAGCCTCGCCCGGCTCCGGCTGGATTACGTCGATCTCTACCAGATCCACGGGTGGGATCCGGTCACCCCGATAGAGGAAGCGCTGGGGGCGCTGAACGACATCGTCCGCTCGGGCCGCGCGCGCTATATCGGGGTCAGCAACTGGGCGGCGTGGCAGATCGTCAAGGCGCTCGGCCTGTCGGAGCGGCACGGATTCGCGAAATTCGTCTCGCTCCAGGCCTATTACACCGTCGCCGGCCGCGATCTGGAGCGGGAGCTGGCGCCGATGCTGCTCAGCGAAGGGCTCGGCCTCATGGTGTGGAGCCCGCTCGCCGGCGGTCTCCTCAGCGGCAAGTACGATCTCTCGGGCGAAGGCGCGCAGGGAGAAGGCCGCCGCGCCGGGTTCGATTTCCCGCCTGTCGACCTGAAACGCGCGGTGCCGCTGGTCGCGGCGATGAAAGGCATGGCTGACAAGCGCGGCATCTCCGTGGCACAGATCGCGCTCGCCTGGCTGCTGTACCAGCCAGTGGTCTCCACGGTGATCGTCGGTGCCAAGCGGGCCGACCAGCTGGCCGACAACCTCGCCGCCTGCGACGTGGAGCTTACCGCTGGCGACCTGGCCGAGCTTGACCGGCTGAGCGCCCTGCCGCGCGAATATCCCGGCTGGATGTTCGAAACGCAGGGCGGCTACGTCAGCGGCAAGGTTTCTCCCCGCCGCCGGCCGGCGTGAAGCTGACGGGGCTCCTCGGCGGCAGCTTCAATCCCGCCCATGGCGGCCATCGCGCGATCACCCTGTTCGCGATGGAGGCGCTGGGGCTTGACGAGGCATGGTGGCTCGTCTCCCCCGGCAATCCGCTGAAGCCGGAAGCCGGCATGGCGCCGCTTTCTGCCCGCGTGCGCTCGGCCCAGGCCCAGGCGCGCCGGGCGCCGATCAAGGTCACCGCGATCGAGCGCGAACTGGGCACCCGCTACACGATCGACACGCTGCGCGCGCTCAAGCGCCGCTTCCCGCGCCGGCGCTTCGTCTGGCTGATGGGGGCGGACAATCTCGCCCAGTTCCACTTGTGGAAGGACTGGCAGGCCATCGCCCGCGAGATGCCGATTGCGGTCATTGCCCGTCCGGGTTATGATGATGCCGCCCTCGCGAGCCCCGCGATGGCCTGGCTGCGGCGCTACCGGTTGTCCGCTGCTGGATTTCAGAACCGGGGTAGATGGAGCGCTCCCGCGCTGATTGAATTGCGTTTCGACCCTGATCCGCGCTCGGCCACCGAACTGCGCCGGGCGGATCCAGACTGGGCCGGCCGTTTCAGCGGGCCTCCGCCCAGGGACGCTCTGACGCATTCCCCAATCCACGATCCCGCGCCGGTGACCGATGCATGATGCATCGCGCTCGTGCCGCCGGCCTGCTGGCGCCACTCGTCCATTCCGCAACAGGAGCATGATCACTCGCGATGACCGTCGAAGGAAACGGGGCTTCGGCCCGGCCGGAAAACACCGGCTTTTCCCCCATCGTCTCCCTGACTGACATGCCCGGCACTTCTCCAGCGGAAAACGGCTCGATCCTGGCCCTGGTGCTCGATCAGCTCGATGACGACCAGGCGCAGGACATCGTCTCGATCCCGCTCGAAGGCAAATCGAGCATTGCCGATCACATGGTGATCGCGTCGGGCCGCTCCACGCGGCAAGTCGCCACTATGGCCACCAAGCTGGCCGAACGGCTCAAGAAGGAAGGCCACGGCACGCCCCGGATCGAAGGCCTGCCCGCCGCCGATTGGGTGCTGGTCGATGCCGGGGACGTGGTGGTCCACCTGTTCCGCCCGGAAGTGCGCAGCTTCTACAACCTCGAACGCATGTGGGGCTTCGGGGACGAGCCGGCGGCCGCCGGCGGCCGGGCCTGACCCCTCCTCCCCTCCCCTTCGGGGGAGGGGCCGGGGGTGGGGCCTGTCTCCCCAGCCGGTCATCCCCCGATCTTCCTCCTTCGAAGGGCCTTCGCGGCGCGGCGGGCTTGCCCTATGGCTCGGCCATGCTGCTCCACGTGATCGCCCGCGGGAAGATCGCCCGCACGCCTGAGGCCGATCTGGTCGCGCGCTATGAAAAGCGCATCGCCTGGCCCTTGCGGTTGACGGAGCTTCCCGAACGCGGCGGCCGCGTGCCCGATCCGCTCGCCCCCTGCCGCACCGTGCTGCTGGACGAACGCGGCTCGGCCATGGCTTCGGAAGAATTTGCCGAGCTGCTGCGCGGCTGGCGCGACAACGGCATCCGCGAAACGCGCTTCGTCATCGGCGCGGCCGATGGCCATTCGCGGGCGGAACGCGATGCGGCCGATCGCCTGCTGGCGTTCGGCAAGGCCACCTGGCCGCATCTCATGGCCCGCGCCATGCTGCTGGAACAGCTGTTCCGCGCCACCAGTATCCTTGCCGGCCATCCCTATCATCGGGCAGGCTGACGCGGATGAGGATGCTCCCCGCCGCCCTGGCCGCTGTTCCCCTTGCCCTGGCGGCGGCGCTGGCCCTCGGCGGTGGGGGCGCGGATGCCCAGTCCGGCGCTGTCAACGAGGTGGATCGCGCGCGCGCCGCCTTGCAAGAGGCGCAGGCGGCCAGCCGCGCGGCGGCGGCGCGCGGCGAACGGTTCGAACGCCAGGCCACCGCCGCACAAAGCGCGGCCGAGCGTACGGCGCGCGAATCCGCGGCCCTTGCCGCCCATATCCAGCAGGCCGAAGCGGCGATCGCCGCGGCCGAGGCGCGGCTGGACCTGGCGCGCCGCGAATATACCGCCCTGCGCGAGGCGCTCGGCCGCGAACAGCAGCCGATCGTCCACCTGACCGGGGCGCTCCAGCAATTTTCCCGCCGTCCGCCGGCGCTGGCGGTGCTGCGATCGGGCTCGGTCGCCGATCTGGTCCACCTGCGGGCGATGCTCGCCAGCGCGATTCCGGAGATAGAGGCGCGCACCGCGGGCCTGCGCACCCGCCTCGCCCGCAGCCGCGTCCTGCGCGAGGAAGCCGCCGCCGCCGCCGGGGACCTTCATGCCGAGCAGGCGCGGCTGGCGGGCCGCCGGCAGGAACTCGCCGCGCTCGAAGCGCAGCTGCGGCTGGCCTCTCGCGAAGCCCAGAGCGATGCCCGGCACGAGGCGGAGCGTGCCCTGGCCCTGGCCGAACAGGCGCGCGATCTCGATACGCTGGTCGCGGAACTCGGCCGCGCGGGGGACTTGCGCCGGCATCTCGCCGCGCTGGACGGGCCGGTGCCACGCCCCGCGCAGCCCCGGCAGGGCGCGGCCGCTCCGCTCACGCCCCTTGCCGAGGAAACGCCCGAGGCCGCCGCCCGCCCGCCCGCACCCTATCTCCTGCCGGTCACCGGGCGCACGGTCCTCGGATTCGGCGCCGGCGCTGCGCAAGGGGCAGAGCCCAGCCGCGGGCTGACGCTCGCCCCGCGCCCCTCGGCGCAAGTCGTCGCCCCGGCGGCCGGGCGCGTGGCGTTCGCCGGGCCTTATCGCGGCTATGGCCGGATCGTGATCATCGAGCATCCCGGGGGATGGACCAGCCTGGTAACCGGCCTAGCGCGGACCGATGTGGCGGTAGGTCAGCCCCTCGTCGCCGGCGCCCCCATCGGCATCGCCGCCCCCAGCGCGCCCGAAGTCACCCTGGAACTCCGGCGCGAAGGGGAGCCGGTCAATCCGCTGCGCTTCGTCGGCTAGGTCGTAGCGAAGCATTCAGGTCCGCAGCAGCGCCAAGACGCCGAAAGAGAACTCCAAATCCAAACCCTCGTCATCCCCGCGAACGCGGGGACCCAGTCGGCTCCAACTGTGACTGGGTTCCCGCGTTCGCGGGGATGACGAAGCGAGCGGTTTGCACCAAGATCGTGGCGCGTCGGCTTGAGGCGCTGGATCAGGCGGCCTCTGGCCAACTTCGCCTCCGTCCTCCCTCCGTGCCAGACAAAAGCCCAGTCATATCGCCGTGCCACCCCCCACCCACGCCTCATCTGGCGTTAACCGCCACGGCGCGATAGACTGGGGCACGCAAGGACCTCGATTCATGAAGCTCGTCTCCCAATTCTCCGGGCCGCTGCGCGCCGTCGCGCTGGTTTCGGCCGTCGCGCTTCTGCCGGCCGTCACTGCCGGTTTCGCCCAGGTCGAAGGGCGCACGACGCCCGAATTCGCCAAGCTTTTCGCCACCTACCAGCGGATCAAGACCTCTTATGTGGAGCCGGTGGACGATGCCGTGCTGATCCGCGGGGCGATCGACGGCATGCTCGCCGCGCTCGATCCCCATTCCGCCTATCTCGACGGGGCCGCGCTCGAACGGCTCGAAACGATGATCGACGGCAATTACCAGGGCCTCGGCATCTCGGTGCAGATGGACGATGGGGCGGTCAAGGTCGTCTCCCCGTTCAAGGGCAGCCCGGCGGACAAGGCGGGGATCAAGGCCGGCGATTACATCACCCATATCGACGGCAAGCTGATCTACGGGCTGGAGCTGGACGAGGCGGTCAAGCAGATGCGCGGCCCGGCGGGCAGCGCCGTGCGCCTGTCGATCTTCCGCCCCGGGCGTGACGAACCGTTCGACGTCGATGTCACGCGCGGGCTGATCGAGCTAGAGCCGGTGACGTCCGAGCTCAAGGACGGCCGGATCGGCTATATCAGCGTCAACGAGTTCAGCCGCGATGTCGGCACCGATGTGAACGCGGCGCTCACCGATCTGCGCAAGCAGGCCGGCGGCCGCCTCTCCGGCCTGGTGCTGGACTTGCGCAAGAATCCGGGCGGCTCGCTCGATGAAGCGGTGGCGCTCAGCGACTTGTTCCTCAGCGAAGGGCAGATCGTGTCGCAGCGCGGCCGCAATCCGCGCGATTCGGTCTATTACCAGGCCGAAAGCGTCTATCGCGGCGATGCCGCCGCCGGGGTGCCGATGATCGTGCTGATCGACGCCGGCTCGGCTTCCGCCAGCGAGATCGTCGCCGGTGCCCTGCAGGATCAGCACCGCGCGCTGATCATGGGCGAACGCAGCTTCGGCAAGGGCAGCGTGCAGACCCTGCTGCCGCTCACCCGCGATTCGGCGCTCAAGCTCACCACCGCGCGCTATTACACGCCTTCGGGCCGCTCGGTGCAGGAAGGCGGCATCGAACCGGATATCCGCGTGCCGCAACTCAGCGATCCGGATGCCGCCAAGCGCGCGCAATACGTGCTGCGCGAAAGCGATCTGCGCGGACACCTGGTCAACGAACTGGGCATCCAGGACAAGGATCTGGAAACCGATCGGCTGGACGATCCGCGCTTCCAGCTCACCGCCGCGCAGCTCGAAGAGCAGGGGATCAAGGATTTCCAGCTCGATTATGCGCTCCGCACCTTGCGCCGCGCCGGCGGGGCCGTCGTTGCGGCGCGCAACTAGGCGGGCTACGGTCGCGGCGTGACACCTTCGCTCAAGCTGGCGCAGCGCCTCGCGCTGGGCATTCCCGCGGTGCTCCTCGCGGGCGCTTACCTGTCGGAATACGGCTTCGGCCTCTATCCGTGCGAAATGTGCTGGTGGCAGCGCTATGCACATTTCGCCGCCGTGCTGCTGGCGCTCGTCTCCACCGTGGCCCGGCCCAGGGCGCTGTGGATCGCGCTGGCCGCGCTGGCGATCCTCGTTTCGGGGCTGATCGGCGCATTCCACGCGGGCGTGGAATATGGCTGGTGGGAAGGGTTCACCACCTGCACCAGCGCGGTCGGCGGCGCGGGCGGCGATCCGCTGGCGGCGATCATGAACGCGCCCATGGTGCGCTGCGATGTCGCGCAATGGACCTTGGCGGGCATTTCGCTGGCCGGCTTCAACGCGATCATCTCGATCGCCTCGGCCCTGATGATCTTCGCCCTGCTGGGCAATGGCCGGGGCGCGCGCGCATGACCGATCGCAGCGCAATGATCCGGGTCGATCAGGCCGGCGAATACGGCGCCACGCGCATTTACGCCGGGCAGCTGGCGGTGATGGGCGACCGCGCGCCGCATAGCGGGGAAGTCCGCGCCATGGCCGATCAGGAAGCCGGCCATCTCGCCGCCTTCGATGCGCTGATGGCCGGGCGGGGCGTGCGCCCCACCGCGCTCCAGCCGCTATGGTCCGCCGCCGGCTACGCGCTCGGGGCGGCGACGGCGCTGATCGGGCCGGAAGCGGCGATGGCCTGCACCGCCGCCGTGGAGGAAGAGATCGATCGGCACTACACCCGCCAGCTCGGCGAATTGCACCGCCAGGGCGACGATCCCGAGCTGGCCGATATGGTCGAGCGTTTCCGCGAGGATGAGCGGGCGCACCGCGATGCCGCCCTGGCCGCCGGGGCGGAACGCGCGCCGGCCTATCCGCTGCTCAGCGCGGCGATCCGCCTCGGCTGCCGCGCGGCGATCCGCCTCTCGGAAAGGATTTGACGCGGAACAAGGGCCGCGCTCCAAGCGCTTCATAATGGGTTCACCCGCCTCGGCGCCGTATGGCTCGGCGCGGGGCGCGATCCCTGCACAGGAATGGACATGAAACGCCTCGCTCTCATTGCCACGGCCCCGATCGCCATCGCTTTCGCGCCCGCCCCCGCAGCCGCGCAGGATGCGCCGGGGGACCAGATCAACATCGTCGATGTCTTCGGTGACGATGCCTGCCCGGAATCGAACGACAACGTGATCGTCGTCTGCCGCCGCATGGATGAAGACGAACGCTATCGCATTCCCAAGGATCTGCGGGAAAGCAACAGTGCTCAGAACCAGTCGTGGACCAACCGGGTGCAGAGCTTTGAGGCGGTCGGCAACTTCGGCCCGCTGTCATGCAGCCCCGTCGGCCTGGGTGGAGAGCTGGGCTGCACGCCGCAAATGATCGCCGCCGCCTATCGGGAACGGCGCAACGGCTCCGGCGTGCGCGCTTCCGAGATCATCGCCGCCCAGCGTGCCGAGCGCCTCTCCACCATCGATGCGGAAGCGGCCGAGACCCAGGCGCGGGTGGAGGAACTCGAACGCCAGTACCTCGAACGCCAGGCTCGCGAAGAAGGCGCCGCCGCCGAAGCCCCCGCGCCTGCGAACAAGCCGGTGACCGTCAATCCGCTGGCGGTCCCGCCGACACCCTGAGGGCGGCCCGGTCCTGGGAACAGGTCAGCCGCCGGGGTAACGCGCGAACGCGGGCAGCTCGCCCAGCGTCGCCATATAGCCCAGCCGTTCGGCGCACTGGATCTGCGCGGTGGGGGCATAAGCTGCCGGATCGTCCAGCGTGGCGGACTGGATGTCGGCGATCCCCGGCAGCACGGCTTCGTTGAAATAATAGAGCCCGGTCCCGCAGCGCCCGCAGAAATACCGCTCGGCCCCGCCGGCCCCGTCCCAGCGCACGGCTTCGCCCTGGGTCACCGAGAACTGCTCTTTCGGCACCGCCAGCCAGGCCACCGCGGGCGCGCCGGCGGAGCGGCGGCAATGCTCGCAATGGCACAGCGCATGGCGTGTGGGATCGTCGACCTGCGCCTGGTAACGCACCGCCCCGCACCGGCATCCACCCGTCAGCATCGCCCGTTCTCCCTGCATCGATTCGGCAGGAACATACCATGAACAATAACGGCCCTAAAAGGCTTTGTTACGGGTCCTGGCGCGAGGAAAAACGCGAAAAACGCGCCTTCTCACACCAGCGAGATATCCGGCGCGTCCTCCTGCTTCATGCCGACCAGGTGATAGCCCGCGTCCACGTGATGCACCTCGCCCGTCACCCCGCTGGCCAGGTCGCTCAGCATGTAGAGCCCGGCGCCGCCCACGTCCTCGATCGTCACATTGCGCCGCAGGGGGGAATTCAGCTCGTTCCACTTCAGGATATAGCGGAAATCGCCGATGCCGCTGGCGGCCAGGGTCTTGATCGGGCCCGCGCTGATCGCGTTGACGCGGATGTTCTCAGGCCCCAGATCGTTGGCGAGGTATTTCACGCTGGTTTCCAGCGCTGCCTTGGCCACGCCCATCACGTTGTAATGCGGCACTACCTTTTCCGCGCCGTAATAGCTCAGCGTCAGGATCGAGCCGCCGCTTCCGTCTCCCTTGGCGGCCATCATCTGCCGCGCCCGCTGGGTCACCGCCACCAGCGAATAGGCCGAAATGTTCAGCGTCATCAGGAAATTGTCGAGGCTGGTGTCGACATATTTTCCGCGCAGCTCGTTCTTGTCGGAAAAGCCGATCGCGTGGACCACGAAGTCCAGCGTTTCCCACCGGCTTTTCAGCGTGTCGAACGCGGCGTCCAGCGCGTCCATGCGCGATACGTCGCAATCGAAACAGAAATCCGATCCCAGCTGGCCCGCCAGCGGCCGGACGCGCCTTTCCAGCGCTTCCCCCTGGTAGGAAAAGGCCAGCTCGGCCCCATGTTCGCTCAATCTCTGGGCGATCCCCCAGGCGAGCGATTTCTCGTTCGCAAGACCCATGACCAGGCCCCGCTTCCCCTTCATCAGAGCGGTCATGCGCTCTCCTTTTCCGCTTTTCTTGCTCGGGCGGCGCGCGCCCGATTGTCCGCCTGGCCGATCCGGTCCTCCTCTTCCTCGGGAGTTTCGGCCAGCGCGGCGTTGAGTTCGGCGCCCGTCACCATCCCTAGTCCGACCAGCCAGAAAAAGAAAAGCGCGATCATGACCCCGGCCAGCGAACCGTAAGTGAGATCATAGCTGAACACGGTGCGCAGCAGCGGCGGCAGGGCGATCGTCACCGCCACCCACCACACCGTCACCAGCAGCGCGCCGGGCCATTTCGGATAGCGTTTCTTGCGATAGGCCGCCGGGGTCAGCGTGTAGAACAGCAGGTAAAGCGAGAGATAGAGCCCCAGCGTGGGCACCAGGCGCGAGAGCGAAAGGCTGCCGATCCAGTCGATCAGCTCGGGCAGCCAGGCGGAAATCACTTCCTGCGCCGCGCCGATCAGGATCTGCGCGATCAGGCTCAGCATCAGCAGCAGCATGGCGGCCAGGATGATTCCGGTGGAAAACAGGCGATATTTCCAGAACGCCTGCGTGGCGCGCGTGCCATAGGCGCGGCGCAGGATGTCGCGGATCGTCTCCACCAGGCTGCCCACCGTCCACAGGCCGAACAGCCCGCCGGCCCACAGCAGCCAGCCGCTGCGTGCCTCGATCACGCCGCGCGCCACCGGGGCGATCGTTTCGGCCACCACCGGCGGCAGCGCCAGCAGCACGGCATTGATCGTGGCCGCCCGCTCCCCCTCCTCGCCGATCAGCGAGAAGATCGCCGCGCCGGTGATGAAGAACGGGAAGATCGTCAGCACCGACATGTAGGCCAGGTTGCCGGCATGGATGAAGCCGTCGTGAAAGGTGCCCACGAACACCCGCTGCAGCACGTCGCGCAGGCGGCTGCCTGGGCTCATCGCATGGGCGACTTGGCCGGGGAGGCCGGCCCTGTGCTTCAGCGCCGCCTTGCGCCGCGCTTCCGGCGAAAGGTCGGCCACCGGCGGGCCGGGCCGTTCCTGGTCCGAAAGTCCGGGAGCCATCGGGCGTTCCTAACCTGTTGATCCGGCTTGTCGAGCCGTCATGGGGCTAAACGCCCAGGCGGCTTCTCGGGTTGCCGGGATCGCGCCAGCCTTCCAGGCGGGCGGCCAGATCGGCCAGATCGTCGGGAAGCTGGATGGACAAGGCCACCAGCTGATCCCCGCGCCCGCCGCCCTTCTTGGAAAAGCCCTTGCCTTTCAGCCGCAGGACCTTGCCCGAGCCGGAGCCGCGGGCCACCGTCAGCATCACCGGCCCGTCCACCGTGGGCACTTTCACCTTGGCCCCGTTCACCGCTTCATCCAGCGTGATCGGCAGTTCCAGCCGCACGTCGCTGCCGTCGCGGGTGAAGAACGGGTGCGGTTCGATCTGCACCGTCACCAGCGCGTCGCCCGCGCCGCCGGGGCCGGGTTCGCCCTTGCCCTTCAGCCGCATCTGCGTGCCGTCCTCGACACCCGCCGGCAGCTTCAGGTCGATCGTCGCCCCGTCGCCCAGTGTGATCCGCTGCGGCTTGAGCGCGGCGGCATCCACGAACGGCACTTTCAGGCGATAGCTGACAGTGGCCCCTCGCTGTGGCGGCGCCTGCCGGCGGCCGAAGCCGCTCGTCGCGCCGCTGAAGCCGCCGGTCCCGGGCCCGCCACCGCGCCCGAACAGGTTCTCGAAGATATCGCCCAGGTCCACTTCTTCGCCGCCCAGGCCTTCGAAGTCGCGGGATGAAAAGCCGCCGGGCCGCGCCCCGCTGCGAAAGCGGCCGTCGAAACCCCCGCCGCCGCCCGCGCCGCCGAAGCCGCCGCCGAACGGCATTGCCGGGTTGCCGTCGGCATCGATCTCGCCCCGGTCGAACTGGGCGCGCTTGTCCTTGTCGGACAGCAGGTCGTAAGCCCGGGTGACTTCGGAGAACCGCTCCGCCGCCTTGGGATTGTCGCTGTTGCGGTCGGGGTGCAATTCCTTCGCCAGCTTGCGATAGGCGCTCTTGATGTCCTTCTCGCTCGCGGTGCGCGCTACGCCCAGGGTCGCATAGGGATCGGCTGCCATGGCGTGTTAGCTAGGGCTTGCACCTCCGCCTGGCAACGCCCTCGGCGACCATTGCGAAGCGCCGTGCTTTCCTACCGGGCGCCGAGCCGATAGGGCACCGGCATGATCCCCGTGCGCGCCTGCCCCCGCCCCATTTCCGCCAAGGTGACACATTGCCCGCAAGGTGACGGTTTCTGGCCTAAGGTGACAGTTCGAGGGCCAAGGTGACGGTTTCGGGCGTTTTTGCCTTTGTACAGTGTCACACGTGTCAACACTATTCAGGTTTCCCACATGCTAGCTGAACAAAACGCGATTCCCGACAGTGATCCCTTCGCGCTGTTCGATGCGTGGTTCACCGAAGCCCGGGCGGCGGAGCCGGACGATGCCAATGCCATGGCGCTGGCCACCGCCACCCCACAGGGCGCGCCTTCGGTGCGCATGGTGCTGCTCAAGGGGCATGGGCCCGATGGCTTCGTGTTCTACACCAATGCCGAAAGCCGCAAAGGGGGGGAAATCCGCGCCAATCCGCGCGCCGCGCTGCTGTTCCATTGGAAGTCCCTCCACCGCCAGATCCGCATCGAAGGGCCGCTCACGGAAGTGAGCCCGGCGATGGCGGATGCCTATTTCGCCTCGCGTCACCCGGAATCGCGCCTCGGCTCCGCCGCCTCCGATCAGTCGCGCCCGCTCGATTCGCGCGCCACGTATCTCGCCCGGGTGGAGGCGCTGCGGGCCCGCTATGGGGGCGATGTGCCGCGCCCGCCGCATTGGACCGGCTTCCGCCTCGCCCCGGAACGGATCGAATTCTGGCAGGATCGCGCCCACCGGCTGCACGAACGGCGACTGTTCACCCGCTCCGACGCCGGCTCGCCGGGGGGATGGACCAGCGAGCTGCTGTATCCGTGATGGACGCACGCGCGCGCCTCACCCGCAGCGCCGCCTTCGCCTCCATCGCGATGGCGCTGTCGCTCGGCGCGCTGAAGCTGTGGGCGGTGTGGCAGACGGCCTCCACCGCGATGCTTGGCAGCCTGGCCGATACCGCGCTCGATTTCGTCGCCAGCGTGGCCACGCTCGTCGGCGTCTGGGTGGCGGCGCGGCCGGCGGATGAAAGCCACCGCTTCGGCCACGGCAAGGCGGAAGCACTGGCGGCCATGATCCAGGTGATCCTCATCGTGCTGTCCGCCGGCGCCATCGCCTTTCGCGCGGCGCTGCGCCTGGCGGAAGGCGGGCGGACCGAAGCGGCCGGCCAGGGCATCGCCGTCTCGGTCGTCGCGATCCTGGCCACCTTCGCCCTGCTCGCCTGGCAGCGCTACGTGATCCGCCGCACCGGCAGTGTCGCCATCCGCACCGACAACGTCCACTACAAGTCGGACCTGCTGCTCAATCTGGCGGTGATCGCCGCCCTGGCGATCGACCAGTATCTCGGCTTCGCCCAGGCCGATCCGCTGTTCGGTCTGGCCATCGCCGCCTGGCTGCTGTGGGGCGCCTGGCGCGCATCCGCCGATGCGGTGGAACAGCTGATGGACCGCGAATGGCCGGAGGAAAAGCGCCTGCGCTTCGTCGAATGCGCCGCCCGCCATCCGGAGCTGTCCCGGCTGCATGACTTGCGCACTCGCACCAGCGGGAATCGCGATTTCGCGCAGTTCCACGTCGATCTGCCGGCCGGCATGACGGTCGGCGCGGCGCACGCGGTGATCGAACGGGTGGAGCACGATCTGCAACGCGAATTTCCGGGGCTGGAGCTGCTGATCCATATCGACCCCGAAGGCCATGTGGACGAGCCGGGCAACCGCCTGGTCGAAGCCGACGAGTTCCGCAAGCTGGAGGAGGATTCATGAGCCGCCGGACCATCCCCTACTGGCATGTGGACGCCTTCGCCTCGCGCCCCTTCGCCGGCAACCAGGCGGCGGTCATGCCGCTCGATCGCTGGCCGGCCGACGATCTGCTGCAAGCCATCGCCGAAGAGAACAAGTTCGCCGAAACCGCCTTTCTCGTGCCGGATGCGAGCGGCGCGGCACAGTGGGAACTGCGCTGGTTCACCCCTGCCTGCGAAATCCGCCTGTGCGGCCATGCCACGCTCGCCAGCGGCCATGTGCTGCTGGGGCGGGACGGGGGCGACCGGGTGACGTTCCGCACGCGCCGGGCCGGCCTGCTCGAAGTGCGTCGGCTGGCGCAGGGCGGTTACGAACTGGCGCTGCCCGCCATCGCCACCACGCCGGGGGAGTGGGGCGAAGCGGCTGCCCTGCTCGGCGCCTACCCGCTCGAAACCTGGCGCAGCGCGGATCGCTACAGTGTGTTCCTGCTGGGCAGCGAGGAAGCCGTCCGCACGCTCCAGCCCGATTTTAAGGGTCTCGCGGCGCTGGGGGACGATCAGTTCATCTGCACCGCTCCGGGGCAGGCGGGAACCGACGTGGTCAGCCGTGTCTTCGTGCCCGGCGCGGGGGTGGATGAAGACAGCGTCACCGGCTCCGCCCATGCCGTGCTCACGCCGTTCTGGGCGGCGCGGCTGGGGCGCGATCGGTTCACCGCGCACCAGGCTTCGGCACGCGGCGGCGATCTCGTCTGCCGGCTGGAACAAGGCCGGGCCTGGCTCGGCGGCGACTGTGTGACCGTGGTCGAAGGAACGTTCTACGCCTGGGGGTAGAGCCTGGCGATCTCCGCCAGCGCATCGACCAGCGCCGCCCGCTCCGCCTCGTCCGTCTTGCCCAGGCGGACGATGACCAGCTTCTGGCCGGGGGATACGATCACGTATTGCCCCAGGTGCCCCACGGCCGCGAACAGGCCGGCCGGGCCCTGATCGGCGAACAGCACGTCGCGCTCGGTCTCCGAGGGGCGGTTGAGCCAGGTCATCGCGCCGTAATCGGGCGCGCGTGGGCTGGGCCGGGTCATGAACTCGATCCACCCGCGCGGGACCACCTGCACCCCGCTGACCGAGCCCTTGTGGCGCAGGAACTCGCCGAACCGCGCCCAGTCGCGCGCCGTCGCCCAGATCATGGAGCCACCCATCAGCGTGCCCGCCGCGTCGTATTCGCCGGTCAGCGAAGGCATCTTCAGCGGCACCGCCAGCCGGGCGCGCAGGAACTCGTCCATGGTCCGCTGGCGCGCGGCGGCATTGCCCTGCGGGGCCAGCACGCGCGTGGCGATATCGGCCAGGATCATCGCGTCCGGGGTCGAATACTGGAAGTGCCGCCCCGGCTCGTGCGCCAGCGGCTGCGCCTCGGCCCAGGCGGCCATGTCGTCCCGCCCGTCGAGGAACATCATGCGCACTTCGCCCGAGGTATAGACCGGCTCCGCCATCTCCTCGTGCCGCAGGCCGGACCGCATCTGCAGCAGCTGGCGCAAGGTGATCTCGCCGCGCGGGTCCCCCGCGCGCTGCCAGCGCGGGATCGGCGGCGAATCGTCCAGCCGCAGGCGCCCGTCGGCCACCAGAATCCCGATCAGCACCGCGGTGATGGTCTTGGACATCGACCAGCCGACGAACTTCGTTTTCGGCCCATAGCCTTCGCCATAACGCTCGGCCGCGATCTCGCCCGCGTGCATCACCAGCAGCGCGCGGGTTTCCCCGATCCCCTCGCGGGTGAACAGCGCGTCCACCGCTCGCGCCAGCTTCTCCCGGTTCACGCCCGGATCGTCGGTCACGGCTTTCAGCGCGGCCGGCGGCACGGGCGGTTCGGCCTCGCTGGCGGGTTGGCTGCAGCCGAGCAAGAGCAGGGCTGGCAGCAGGGCGGCGAGATGGCTAGGGACGGGCAGGCGCGGCATCGGCGCGCACCTCATCCTTCAGGCACCGGGCGATGGCAACCGCAAAGAGCAGGACGATCGCAAGGCACCGCATCTGGCCCCGCGTGCTGCTCGCGCTCTGCGTGCTGGCGGGCGCGCTCGGCTGGTATTACCGCGCGCCGATTGCCGGCTACACCACGGTCGGCACGGCCTATGGCGCGCGCACGGCCTGCTCGTGCCGCTATGTCGCCGGGCGCGCCCTCGGCGATTGCAAGAAGGACTTCGAGCCGGGGATGGAACTGGTCTTCCTCAGCGACCACGCCGATACGCGCAGCGTCACCGCCCGCGTCCCCCTGCTGGCCAGCGCCACCGCGCGTTATCGCCCAGGGTTCGGCTGCGTGCTGGAACCGTGGAAGGAATAGGCGGCAGCTTGGCTCAGCCTGGCTCGGTCCCGTCGATCCATCCGCCGCCCAGCACCCTGTCACCGGCATAGAGCACTGCCGCCTGCCCCGGCGCCACGCCGTATTCCGGCTCCACGAAGCGGATCGTCGCCGGCCCGCCGCCGCCCAGCGACCCCTCGATCGTGATCGGAACGGGCTTCGCCATGGAACGGACCTTGGCCGTCAGCGGCGCGTCCGGCCCGAAAAAGTCCGGTAGCGGCCCGATGCGGTTGGTCTCGATCAGCCGCGCCGCGCCCACCGCCAGCATCCGCCGCGGGCCGGCACGCACTTCCGCCGCTTCGGCGTCGAGCCCCACGACATAGAGCGGCTCCGCCTGCCCGCCGATCTCCAGCCCGCGCCGCTGGCCCACGGTATAGTGGATCACCCCGGCGTGCTCGCCCAGGGTCGCGCCCGTCTCGGCATGGACGATGCGGCCCGGCCGCGCGCCTTCGGGTCTCAGCGAGCGGACGATGCGGGCATAGTCGCCGTGGGGCACGAAGCAGATGTCCTGGCTGTCGGGCTTGGCCGCCACGCGCAGGCCGAACGCTTCCGCGATTCGCCGCACTTCCGGCTTGGGCAGCCCGCCCAGCGGAAAGCGCAGGTATGCCAGCTGCTCCTCGGTGGTGGCGAAGAGGAAGTAGGACTGGTCCCGCGCCGGATCGAGCGCGCGGTGCAGCTCCGGTCCCGCCGCGCCGGCGATTCGGCGCACGTAATGCCCGGTGGCCAGGCAATCGGCGCCCAGTTCCTTCGCCATGCGCAGCAGATCGGTGAACTTCGGCCCCATGTTGCAGCGGACGCAGGGGATCGGCGTGCGGCCGGCCAGATAGTCGTCGGCGAAGCGCTCGACCACGTCCTCGCGGAACCGGCTCTCGTGATCGAATACATAGTGGGCGATGCCCAGCCGGTCGGCCACCGCCCGCGCGTCGCGGATGTCCTCGCCCGCGCAGCAGGCGCCCTTGCGCCCGGTCGCCTCGCCGTGATCATAGAGCTGCAGCGTGATGCCGATCGTCTCCGCCCCGCTGGCCGCGGCGAGCGCGGCGACCACCGAGCTGTCCACCCCGCCCGACATGGCCACGACGATACGGCTCGCCCGCGGCGGGCGCGCGAAATCGAGCAGCGCGGCGGGGTCGAGTCCCATGGGCGGGAGGGAAGCCATTGCGCGCGCCCTTACACCGTCGCCGGCCATGGGGGCAAATCCCACAGCCTAACGTCGTGTAAACTCGCGCTTTACCCGATCTTGACCCTTGCTGCGCTACGGACCGTGCATGTTCCAGGGTAAACCGCCTCTACCGGGAGATGCGCGGCCGCTGTCCGTGGTGCAGGAAGAGGGGGACTTCCTGCGCAAGCTGACTTGGGCGGATCTGGTGGCGCTGCTCAAGGCTTCTCGCGCCCGGCGCGCGGCTGGCGAACAGGCGGGCGACGGCATGGAGGCCAGCTTTGACGCCACTTGTGCGAGGAGGATTGCGGCGCACCACGGTGGCAAACAGGCCGTTAACCTTGAAGGTTCAAGCTCTGGCAAAGAGGTGCGCCGCAGACCAGATGAAGGATGCAAGGGTGCCGGTGCCGACTGTGCGCCGGATACCGCGAGGAATTAGATGATCGAGAACCAGAAGATTCGTCCGGCCCAGGTGATCGGCCCGCTTGGGGAGCCCCTGACCCTTGCCGACCTGCCGCCCCCCGATACCAAGCGGTGGGTCGTCAGGCGCAAGGCCGAAGTCGTGGCCGCCGTGAACGGCGGCTTGCTGAGCATGGATGAGGTGCTTGATCGCTATGGCCTCACGCTGGAGGAATTCGCCGGCTGGCAGCGCGCGGTGGATCGGTCGGGCATGCAGGGCTTGCGCGTCACCCGTATCCAGCACTACCGCGACCTGTACGAGCGGCAGCTGAAGTATTGAGCGCCGCCGGGCGGGGAACGCTTCGCCGCAGCCTCCGTTTGGAACAACGTGCCCACAGGAGGTGCGGCCAACAGGAGGAGCGGAGGTATGGGCTGGATTATCGCAATCATCGTCGGCGGCGTGGCCGGCTGGCTAGCCAGCATCGTCATGCGGCGCGACGCGTCGATGGGGATTTTCTGGAATATCATCGTCGGGATCATCGGCGCACTGATCGGTAATGTCCTCGCCGGTGCGTTGTTCAACGTCAATAGCACCATCCAGACGTTCAATCTGACCGGCTTCATCATCGCCATCGTCGGCGCGGTTGTGTTGCTCGGCATCGTCAATCTGGTGCAGCGCGGCCGCGTGCGCTGATTTCGACAATTTGATACAAATTTTGTGCGGGGCGAGCGGCATGGCCGTTCGCCCCGCTTTTTTTGAAAGGCCATGCGGTTCTTCGTCGAACCGGGCATTGCGTTCATGGAGTGTTGCGTTGCAGCGCGGCGGTGGCGCGTCTATGCGACGTTCGGAGAATGCTGCCGGCGGTGCGCGGCGAATGGAATCGTGATATGGCCCTTCGCCGGCAAGGCCGCGGGTCCGACACACTTTAAGGCTGGTGCGCGGATGAACTACGAAACCAGGGTGGCCGATCTCGGCGGTGCGTCGGAAGTGCTGACGCAGGATGCCGAACCCATCGACGGCGGTTTCCGCCGGCGCCGCCTGCTGATCGCGGGCGTGGTGATCGCGTTGCTGGCGATCGGCGGCGCCATGCTCTATTTCGGCCGGGGGGAAAAGACCCCGTTCCCCGCCACGCAGGGCGAACAGGCGCCCACCGTCTCGATCCTGCGGCCGGGCAGCACCACGGTGCAGGGCCTGATCATCGCCACCGGCAACCTTGCCGCGCGGCACGAGATCGCCGTGGGCGTCGTCGGCGAAGGGGGCCGGGTGGTCTCGGTGCCGGTGCAGGCCGGCGACTGGGTGCATGCCGGCCAGGTCCTGGCGGTGATCGACCGTTCGGTGCAGAGCCAGCAGGCCGCCAGTTCGGCCGCCAACATCGACGTTGCCAAGGCCGACGCGGAACTGTCCCAGGCCAATCTCGACCGCGCCTTGCAGCTGGTCGATCGCGGTTTCATCTCCAAGGCCGACGTGGATCGGCTCACCGCCACGCGCGATGCCGCCGTGGCGCGGGTGAAAGTGGCCGAGGCGCAATATCGCGAGCTGCTGGCCCGCAATGCCCGCCTCAACATCGTCGCCCCGGTCGCCGGTCTGGTGCTCGATCGCAACGTGGAAGTCGGCCAGGTGCTCGGCTCGGGCGGCACCGCGCCGTTCACCATGGCCCAGGGCGGCGAAATGGAACTGCTCGCCAATCTCAATGAAGACGATCTCGCCGCGGTCTCGATCGGGTCCCCGGCCAAGGTCACGCCGGTGGGCAGCGACAAGAGCTTCGTCGGCCGCATCTGGCAGATGCCGCAGATCATCGATCCGCAGACCCGCCAGGGGGCCGCGCGCATCGCCCTGCCTTATGACAAGGCGCTTCGTCCCGGCGGCTTCGCCACGGCGGAGATCACGCGCGGCGCCATCGTCGCGCCGCGCCTGCCCGAAAGCGCGATCATGTCGGACGAGAAGGGCAGCTACGTCTATGTCGTGAATGGTGAAAATCGGGTGGAACGGCGCAATGTGAAGACCGGCATCGTGACCGCCGAAGGCATCGCCGTCGTCGCCGGGCTCGACGGGAGCGAGCGGGTGATCGCCCGCGCCGGGGGCTTCCTCAACGAAGGGGATCGCGTCAACCCGGTCGCCCTGACGGGAGCCGCGCAGGCCGCCGAACGATGAATCTGCGCTACATTTCCGCGTGGTCGATCCGCAATCCGATAGTCCCCATCGTCCTGTTCATCGGGTTGACGCTGGCGGGCCTCGTCTCGTTCAGCCGGATGGACGTCAACGATAATCCGGACATCGATTTCCCCGCGGTCACCGTCAGCATCAGCCAGCCCGGCGCCGCGCCGACCGAGATCGAGACGCAGATCACCCAGAAGGTCGAAGCGGCCGTGCGCTCGGTCAACGGCGTGGACGAGATCCAGTCCACCGCCCGCGAGGGGAGCAGCACCACCACCGTCCAGTTCCAGATCGGCGTCGATTCCGACAATGCCGTGAACGAAGTGAAGAACGCGGTGGACCAGGTCCGCGGCGATCTGCCCGAAGGCATCCTCGAACCGCGGGTCACCAAGATCGAGGCGGGCGGCAGCGGGCCGATCGGCTATTTCGCCGTCAGTGCCGACGATATGACGATGGAGCAGCTGAGCTGGTTCATCGACGATACGATCGCGCGCCGGCTGCTGTCTATCGAAGGCATGGCCACGGTCAGCCGCGCGGGCGGCGTCGATCGCGAGATCCGCGTGGTGCTCGATCCGGCGCGTATGCAATCGCTGGGGGTCACCGCCAGCCAGGTCAACCAGGCGCTGCGCCAGACCAATACCGACGCGGCCGGCGGGGCGGCCGAAATTGCCGGCGCGCGCCAGTCGGTCCGCGTGCTCGGCAATGCGGATACGGCGCTTCAGCTCGCCAATACCCGGATCAGCCTGGGCGGCAATCGCACGATCCGGCTGGATCAGGTCGCCCATGTCTATGACGGCTATTCCGAACAGACCTCGATCGCCAAGCTCAATGGCCGCCAGGTCGTCACCTTCGGGATCGAGCGCGCCAAGGGCGCTTCCGACGTCACCGTCTATGACGCCGCGATAGAGGAGATGAAGAAGATCGAGGCGGATAACGCCGGGATCAAGTTCACCCAGCTCTACACCAGCGTCGATTACACCAAGGATCAATACGAAAGCTCGATCTCGGCCATGGTCGAAGGCTCGATCCTGGCCGTCATCGTGGTGTTCCTGTTCCTGCGCGATTGGCGGGCGACGGTGATCGCGGCCATGGCGATCCCGCTTTCGGCGATTCCGACCTTCTGGTTCATGGACCTGCTGGGCTTCACGCTGAACCAGCTCTCGCTGCTCGCGCTCAGCCTGGTGGCCGGCGTCCTGGTGGACGACGCGATCGTGGAGATCGAGAACATCGTCCGGCACATGCGCATGGGCAAGAGCGCCTATCAGGCCTCGATCGACGCGGCGGACGAGATCGGGCTGGCCGTGGTCGCCACCAGCCTCTCCATCGTGGCGGTGTTCCTGCCGGTGGGCCTGATGCCTGGCATCTCGGGCCAGTTCTTCAAGAATTTCGGCCTCACCGTGGTCGCCGCGGTGCTGACCAGCCTGGCCGTGGCGCGGCTGATCACGCCGATGTTCGCGGCCTATTTCCTCAAGGCCAAGGGCCACGCCTCGCACGGCGAGGGACGGCTGATGGATATCTACATGAGCATCCTCCACTGGACGCTCAACACCGAAAAGGCGGAAGCCTACCAGGCCCGCATCACGCCCGCGCCCTCGCGCGAATGGTATGGCACCGCGGAATTCATCTTCGCCCTGGTCATCGTCGGCCTGGCGATCGGCGCCTGGTGGGCGGGCGGCGAATACCTTCCGGGCATGGGGCTTTCCGGCAATACGCTGATGGCCGCCCAGGCCGGCGCCGCCCTGCTCGCGGCGCTGGTGGCGCTCGGGCTCGTGCGCGTCTTCGTGGTGATGCTCGGCGATCATTTCGTCGCCTACCACGCCTATTTCAGGGAGAACGTCCGCGCGCGCCTGCGCGATCATCGCTTCTGGATGTTCGTCAGCGGCGTCGGCGCGCTGATCCTCACGGCCACGCTGCTCATGGTCCTGCCGCAGCAGTTCCAGCCGACCACCGATTCCGACACCAGCCGCCTCAATATCGAGCAGGTGCCCGGCACCACGATCGAGCAGACCGAGGTGGTGGCCGATCGCGTGGCCGCCATCGTCAAGCAGCAGCCGGAAGTCGGCCGCATCCTGGAGAATATCCGCGAAGGCTCGGCCACGCTGTTCATCGTGCTCAAGCCCGATCGCAAGGCGACCAGTTCCGAATTCGAACGCCGGCTCACGCCCGAATTGCAGAAGGTGCCCGATGCGCGGGTCACGTTCTCCTCGCAGTCCGGCGGCGGGGGAACCGGGCGCGATATCTCGGTGATGCTCAACGGGTCCGATCCCGATCTGCTCGATCGGACGGCGCAGACGCTGGTCAGGCAGATGCAGTCGATCCCCGGCGTCGTCGCCCCGCGCATCGCGGCCGACATGCAGCGGCCGGAGCTTATCATCGTGCCCCGGCTTGATCTCGCCGCGCAGCTCGGCGTCACCACCAGTGCGCTCAGCCAGGCGATCCGCATCGCCACCTTGGGCGAGATCGACCAGAACGCGGCCAAGTTCTCGCTCAGTGATCGCCAAGTGCCGATCCGCGTCGTCCTGCCCAAGGAATCGCGCAAGGACATCGCCACTATCCAGAACCTACCGGTGCCGACGGCCTCGGGCGCCTCGGTCCCGCTCAGCCGGGTGGCGGAAATCCGCTTCGGCGCGGGGCCGACGCAGATCCAGCGCTTCAACCAGTCGCGGCGCATCTTCGTCGGCGCGGACCTGGGCCAGGGCTATGTGAAAGGCCCGGTGCAGGATGCGATCAACGCCTTGCCGATCATGAAGAACCTGCCCGCCGGCGTCTCCAACGCCCCGGTGGGTGACGAGAAGTGGCAGCAGGAGCTGATCCAGAACTTCATCATCGCGGTGATCAGCGGCGTGCTGATGGTCTTCGCAGTGCTCGTCCTGCTCTATCGCCGCTTCGTCTCGCCGCTGGTCAACATGACGTCGCTGCTGCTCGCGCCGCTCGGCGGATTGCTGGCGCTCGCCGCGCTGGGGCAGCCGATTTCGATATCGGTCTATATCGGGTTGCTGATGCTGCTGGGCATCGTCGCCAAGAACTCCATTCTGCTGATCGATTTCGCGATCGAGGAAATGGAAAGCGGCGTGCCCAAGAAGCAGGCGATCATCGATGCCGGGCACAAGCGCGCCCAGCCGATCCTGATGACGACCGTGGCGATGACCGCCGGCATGGTCCCCACCGCGCTCTCGCTGTCGGGCGATTCCGCCTGGCGCGCGCCCATGGGCACCACGGTGATCGGCGGCTTGCTGCTTTCCACGCTGCTGACCCTGCTGATCGTGCCGGCCGGCTTCAGCCTGGCCGATGGCCTCGAAAAGCGCCTCGGCCCCTGGCTGCGCCAGCGGGTGCTGACTTATCGGCCGGGGGACGAGCGCCAGGACCGGGCCGAGGCCTATCCCGCGGAATAGCGGGCCGAAGGCTCCGGCGGGGCCTCAGCCGGCCGCATCGTCGCCGCGGCCCCTTGCCGCTGGGCGCGCGGCGCCGGGAAAGCCCGGCGATCGGGCGCGGCGGATGCGGATCGTCGCCACGGCCCTGCTGGTGGCGATGGCGGTGCTGTTCCTCGTCGCCCGCCGGTTCGAAGGCGTCCACCCGGCCATCGGCTATCTTGTCGCCTTCACCGAGGCGGCGATGGTCGGCGGGCTGGCGGACTGGTTCGCCGTCACGGCCCTGTTCCGCCACCCGCTCGGCGTGCCGATCCCGCACACGGCGATCATCCCGGCCAACAAGGATCGCATCGCCGACACCATGGCGGGCTTCCTGCGCGACAACTTCCTGACGCCCACCGTGGTCGCCCGGCGGATGCGCGACATGAACCTCGCCCGCGCGGCGGGGGATTTCCTGGCCGAACCGCGCGTCGGCGGGCAGAGCCGCATTCGCGAAGGCGCCGCCGGGCTTCTGGCCGAACTGCTCGAATCGCTCGATCCGGAACGGCTCGGCAACCAGGTCCGGGCAGGCCTCGCGCGGCAGGCGGAACGGATCGAGGTTTCCCCGCTGCTCGGCAGCGCGCTGGAAGCCGCCATCGCCGAAGGCCGCCATCGCCCGCTGCTCGATTCGCTGATCCGCTGGATCGGGCACACCCTGGAAAAGAACGAGGACATGGTCCGCGCGGTGATCCATTCGCGCGCCAATGCCGTGCTGCGCTGGACGGGGCTGGACGAGCGGCTGGCCAATTCGGTGCTGGACGGCCTCTATCGCCTGCTGGCCGAAGTCCTGGTTGATCCAGAGCATCCGCTGCGCAAGACGATCGAGGAATCGCTGGCCAAGCTGGCGCACGATCTCGCCCACGATCCCGAACTGCGCGAGAAGGTGGAGGCGGCCAAGCGCGAGATCCTCGCCAATCCGGCGGTCGGCGCCTGGTGGATGGGGGTATGGGAAAAGCTGCGCCATTCGCTGATCGGCATGGCCCGCGATCCCAACGCCGCTTTCGCCGGCCAGCTTGGCGAAAGCCTGGCCGAACTCGGCCGCGCCTTGCGGCAGGACCCGGCGCTGCAATGGCAGGTCAACCGCTTCGCCCGGCGGACCGTGGTGGGCGTCGCCACGCGCTATGGCGGGCAGATCGTCCAGCTGGTGTCCGAAACGGTGCGCCGCTGGGATGCCCGCACGGTAACCGACCGGATCGAGCGCGCCGTGGGCCGCGACCTGCAGTTCATCCGCATCAACGGCACGCTCGTCGGCGGGCTTGTCGGGGTCACGATCCACGCGTTATCGCAATGGCTATGACCGGGATGGACCCCGGGGCGCCCCTGCTGGAGACCGAGCGGCTGGAACTGTGGGTGCCTCGGCAAGGCGATCTCTGGGCGATGCACGCGATCGTCACGGACCCGGCGACCGGCCGCTTCCTCGGCCCGTCCCACGCCCCGGCGGAACATTTCCTGCGCTTCTCGCGCAATGCCGGCTCCTGGCTGCTCTACGGCTACGGCAGCTTCATCGTGCGCGAGCGCGGCAGTGGCGAGCTGATCGGCCATTGCGGCGTGTTCCACACTTTCCGCGGCCTGGGGGAGGATTTCGACGATTCGCCCGAGGCCGGGTGGATCCTGCGCCACGATCGCGTGGGCCAGGGCTTCGCGCGGGAGGCGATGACGGCGGCGCTGGCCTGGTTCGAACGCGCGCATGGCCCCCGGCGCATCGTGGCGATGATCGCCCCAGGCAACACCGCTTCCCTCGGCCTCGCGCATCGCCTCGGCTTCACGCCCCTGCGCGATGCCGTGCTTCCCGATGGCGAAGCGGTATGCCTGCTCGAACGCCTTCCTTAGCGCCCGCGCACGGCGAACTCGCTTCACCGGGAATCACACGAAGGCAGGACCAGGGCGCTACCGCGCTCCTCTTCCCGCCCTCGTGGGCGTGATCAGCGCCGGCCCCCGCCCATCGGCGGGCCGAAGATCATTGGCGAGCCCATCCAATAGCTGGCCATCGCTTGCCCCGCCGCGTCCTTGGCCGGCGTGAAAGAGGCCTTCTCCATCAGCAGCTCGCAGATCTTGTCGTTCAGCGCCGTGTCGAGCGTGGGCGAGAAGACGTTGCAGGCGGTCGGCTTGCCTTCGGCGGAGATCATCAGCCGCACCTGGTTCCCGCCGCCCGCGAACTTGGCGTAGTCGCTGAACGGAATCGTGCCTTGCGGCAGCCAGCCGGGAGACATGGGCGCGATCACGGGGGAACTGGCCGTCTTGTGCTTCTCCGCATCCAGGCCCCAGGACTTGAGCAGATCGTCCGTGCAGGCCTGCAATGCGGCGACGGGCGCGTCGAGCCGGCCCGTTTCGATCCGCACCGGCTTGGTCAATCCGCTGCTGACGATGAGCCCGGTCATGTTCTTGCCTGCGGCTTCCTCCGCGGCGCGGTCATACCGCGGCGGGCCGGGCGGCGTGCCCGGCGCCGGCGGGGAGAAGGGGACCAGCGTCACGCCCTCCATCCGGAAGTAGGTCTGCCCGCCCGTCTCCGAACGCGTGTAGCGCGATCTGCGGTCGGCATCGTTGGGCAGGAAATGCCACCCCAGCTCGGTCGAGCCCCGGAAGGCCTTGAGCGAATTGCCGATCAGCATCATCTGCGTGTCGGCCCCCGGCTGGACGCGTTGCAGGATCAGCGTGATCTCATCCTTCCCGTCACTGAAAGAGCGGATGAGGCGGCAATAGTCGTCCCCGTAATCGGCGGCCCAGGCGCTGTTTGCGTTGAACGTGGCGCCGTCTTGTGCCTGCGCTGCGGGCGAGACGACAAGTCCCGCCAGCGCGCAGCCCAGCAACATCTTTTTCATGACAAGCCCTCTCCAAACCCGGCGCGGATGCTATTTCACCCGCCACGGAGGGGCAAGAACGCATCGTCCCCTGCGACAATCCGCGACAAGCGGGCCGTAGGCACCGGGTTTGGGCGTATTCGGGAAGCGCGGCCCCCCGTCCGGGTCAGAGCTTCGCGGTCAGTTCGGGCACGATGGTGAACAAGTCGCCGACCAGCCCCAGGTCCGCCACCTGGAAGATCGGGGCGTCCGGGTCCTTGTTGATGGCGACGATGGTGCGGGCATCCTTCATCCCCGCCAGGTGCTGGATCGCGCCGGAGATGCCGATGGCGATATACAGCTCCGGCGCCACGATCTTGCCGGTCTGGCCCACCTGATAGTCATTGGAGATATAGCCGGCGTCCACCGCCGCGCGGCTGGCGCCGATCGCGGCGCCCAGCTTGTCGGCCAGCGGCACCAGCACCTGCTCGAACGTCGCCGCGTCCTTCAGCGCCCGGCCGCCCGAAACGACGATCTTGGCGCTGGTCAGCTCGGGCCGCTCGCTCTTGGTCGCCTCGAGGGAAACGAAGGCGGACAAGCCCGCGTCCCCCGGCCCGGAGATTTCCTCGATGCGTGCCGAACCACCTTCCGCCGCCGCGCGCTCGAAAGCCGTGCCGCGTACGGTCAGCACCAGCTTGGCATCCGTGCTTTCGACCGTGGCGATCGCATTGCCGGCATAGATCGGCCGCACAAAGGTCCTTTCGCCCTCGATCCCGATCACGTCGGAAAGCTGCATGACGTCAAGCAGCGCGGCCACGCGCGGGGCCACGTTCTTTCCGGTGGTCGTGGCCGGGGCCACGAAGGCGTCGTAACCGGCCATGACCTGCGCCGCGAGCGGGGCGACGTTCTCGGCCAGGGCATGGGCATAGGCCGGATCGTCGGCCAGCAGCACCGTCTCGACTCCGGCGATCCTCGCCGCTGCCTCGGCCGCGGAGCGCACTTCCGCGCCGTGGCCCGCCACCAGCGCATGAACCGCGCCCAGCTTCCCGGCGGCGGTGACGGCGGCAAGCGTCGCATCCTTTACCGCGCCTTGCTCGTGCTCCACCCATACCAGCGCGGTCATGCGACGACTCCCAGCGTCTTCAGTCTTGCCACCAGCTCGTCCACCGAGCCGACCGTCTCCCCGGCCTGCCGCGCGGCCGGCTCCACCACCTTGAGCACCTTGAGGCGCGGGGCGATGTCCACGCCGTAGTCCGCCGGGCTCTTGGTCGCGAGCGGCTTGCTGCGCGCTTTCATGATGTTGGGCAGTGAGGCATAGCGCGGCTCGTTGAGCCGCAGGTCGGTGGTGACGATCGCCGGCAGCGAGAGCCGCACGGTTTCCAGCCCGCCGTCGACTTCGCGGGTCACGGCCACATGATCGCCGTCGACCTCCACCTTGCTGGCGAAGGTCCCCTGCGGCCGCCCGGTCAGCGCGGCGAGCATCTGGCCGGTCTGGTTGCTGTCGTCGTCGATCGCCTGCTTGCCCATGACCACCAGGCCCGGCTGCTCCTCGTCGAACACGGCCTTGAGGATCTTGGCCACCGCCAGCGGCTCCACCGCCGAACCGGCATCGTCCGGGGTCTGGACCAGGATCGCCCGGTCGGCACCCATGGCCAGCGCGGTGCGCAGCGTTTCCTGCGCCTTGGCCGGGCCGATGGAGACCGCCACGATCTCGCTCGCCACGCCTTTTTCCTTCAGCCGCACCGCCTCTTCCACGGCGATCTCGTCGAAGGGGTTCATGCTCATCTTGACATTGGCGAGGTCGACACCGCTGCCGTCCGCCTTCACGCGCGGGCGCACGTTGAAATCGATCACCCGCTTCACGGACACCAGGATTTTCATCGGCGCTTCTCTCCATGAAAGCCGCTGCGTAATTTTCTTACGCGGGCCATCGGGCTTGTTACAAATGAAATCAAGAGAGTGAGCCCTGTCAGGCCGCCTGCTTCACTTCGCCCACGATCTTGCGCGCGGCGTCGCCCAGGTCGTCGGCGGGGATGATCGGCAGGCCGGAACTGGCCAGGATGGCCTTGCCCTGCTGCACGTTGGTCCCTTCCAGGCGCACCACCAGCGGCACCGAAAGGCTCACTTCGCGGGCCGCCGCCACGATGCCTTCGGCAATCACGTCGCAGCGCATGATGCCGCCGAAGATATTGACCAGGATGCCCTTCACCGCCGGATCGGACAGGATGATCTTGAACGCCGCGGTCACCTTCTCCTTGCTGGCGCCGCCGCCCACGTCGAGGAAGTTGGCTGGGAAGGCGCCATTCAGCTTGATGATGTCCATCGTCGCCATGGCCAGCCCCGCGCCATTGACCATGCAGCCGATGTTCCCGTCGAGCTTGATGTAGGCGAGATCGTATTTCGACGCCTCCAGCTCCATCGGGTCTTCCTCGGTCTCGTCGCGCAGCGCTTCGATGTCGGCGTGGCGATAGAGCGCGTTCGAATCGAAGCTCATCTTGGTGTCGAGCACCAGGAGATCGCCCTTGTCGGTCTCGACCAGCGGATTGATCTCCAGCATCGAGCAATCGAGCGCGATGAAGGCCTCGTAAAGCTGCTTCGCCAGGCGCTGGGCCTGCTTGGCCGTATCGCCCTTCAGCTTCAGCGCGAAGGCCACCGCGCGGCCGTGATGGGGCATGAATCCCGTGGCCGGGTCGATCGTCAGCGTAGTGATCTTCTCCGGCGTTTCGTGGGCCACGTCCTCGATGCTCATGCCGCCTTCGGTCGATACGACCAGGGCGATCCGACCGCTGGCCCGATCCACCAGCAGCGCCAGGTAGTATTCCGAGGCGATGTCGACGCCATCGGTCACGTAGAGGCGGTTGACCTGCTTGCCGGCCGCGCCGGTCTGCACCGTGACCAGCGTGTTGCCCAGCATCTCGCGGGCGTTGGCCTCGACCTCCTCGACCGATTTCGCCAGCCGCACGCCGCCTTTCGCATCGGCGGGCAGTGCCTTGAACTTGCCCTTGCCGCGCCCGCCGGCGTGGATCTGCGCCTTGACCACGTAAAGCGGCCCGGGGAGCCGCCTGGCCGCGTCCACGGCTTCTTCCACCGAAAGCGCCGGATAACCGGCCGGCACGGCGATGCCGAAGGTCTTGAGCAGGTCCTTTGCCTGGTATTCGTGAATGTTCATCGACGAAGAAGCCTCAGGGGAGTCGGATGGGCGGAATGCTGCGCGGGCATAAGCACAGCGCCCCCGCGCTTGCAAACCCCTCGCTCCACCCCCACTAGGGCCACGATGCTCGACCAGGCATTGCTCGACGAGATCTGCCGCGAGGCCGGCGAGATGGCCATGCGCCAGTGGCCGGGTGGCGGCCATGCGCTGGAAAGCTGGGAAAAGCAGCCCGGCAGCCCTGTCTGCACCGCCGATCTCGCCGTCGATGCCTTCCTCAAGCGTGAGCTGTGTCGCCTGCTCCCTTCGGCCGGCTGGCTGTCGGAAGAAACGGCCGATCGGCCCGAACGCCTTGCCCGCGGGCTGTGCTGGCTGGTCGATCCGATCGACGGCACGCGCGATTTCATCCGCGGCCGGTCCGGCTGGGCGGTTTCGGTGGCGCTGATCAGCGCCGGCAAGCCGCTGCTGGGGCGGCTGGTGGCGCCGGCGCGGGATGAGGTGTGGCGCGCCACGGCCGGGCAGGGCGCCTGGCTGAACGACCGGCCTCTTGCCGCGAGCAGGCGGGCCGACCTGGCCGGCGCCCGCGTGCCGGCGGATTCGCTCCCGCGCGAGGATCGCGATCTCATCATGGTCGAAAAGCCCAATTCGATCGCTCTCAGGATCGCCATGGTGGCGGATGATCGGGCCGATCTCCTCGCCACGCTGCGCTGGGGCTACGAATGGGATGTCGCCGCCGCCACGCTGATCGCGCGCGAGGCGGGCGCGGCTGTGTCCGATGCCTTCGGCCAGCCCTTGAGCTACAACAAGCGCGATCCGCGCGCTTTCGGCGTGCTGGTCAGTGCCCCGGCGATCCACCGCGCCGCCGTGGAGCGGCTGGCGGAACGGGCCATGCGCTACGCGGCCGAATAAGCGAGCATCGAAAGAAAGGGCCGGACCCTCACGGATCCGGCCCTTCTGGGTGATGACGTGGCGGGATTTACTGCCGCGCCGCCGCTGCTTCCTGCTGGGTGATCGGGGTGATGCGGATTTCCACCCGGCGATTCAGCGCCCGGCCTTCGGCCGTGGTATTGTCGGCGCGGGGATATTGCTCGCCATAGCCCATCGTGGCGATCCGGGCGCGTGAGACGCCGCGCATCGTCAGGTAATTGGCGACCGATTCCGCCCGCCGCCGCGACAGGTCGAGGTTATAGGAATCCGATCCGGTCGAATCGGTGTGCCCCATCACGTCGATCAGGCTGTTGGGATACTTGGTGAGGCTCTGGGCCACCTGGTCCAGCGCCGATTGGAAAGTCGGCGTGATCGTGGTCGAATCGACCGCGAAGGTCACGTCCGGCAGGTTGACCAGGATGCTGTCGCCGTCCGGCGTCTCGGTCACGTCCACGCCCGATCCGGCGGTCGATTCCTTCAGCTCCTTGATCTGCTCGTCCATGCGATAGCCGGCATAGCCGCCGGCCGCCGCGCCGATGCCCGCGCCGACGATGCGGGCGGTCTTGCCGCCGATGATGCCGCCCAGCAGATAGCCCAGGCCGGCCCCGCCGACACCGCCGATCGCGGTGCGCGAGACCTTGCGCTCCCCGGTATTCGGGTCGGTCACGCAGGCGGAAACGCTCAGCAGCGAAGCGCCGGCCAGGCAGGCTATGAGAATGCGGGTTCTGTTCATGGTCTTGTGCGTCCTCGATGGTGAACCAATGGGTACATACGCCTTGGGCGATTTCCGATGGTATTAAAATATATCAACCCGCATCCTGTTCCGCACCTCTCTTCGCGCGGCCGTTCTAATCTGCTAGCGCGGCATCGATCATGTCGCCGTTCCCGTGGTTCGATCTCGCCGTTCTGGCCGCCTTGATCCTGCTCAACGGGGTCTTCGCGATGTCCGAGCTGGCGATCGTCTCGGCACGCACCTCGCGGCTCCGGATGGCGGCGGAACGGGGCAGCGGCGCTGCCAAGACGGCGCTCACGCTGGCGGCCGATCCGGGCAAGTTCCTCTCCACGGTGCAGATCGGCATTACGCTGATCGGTATCGTCTCGGGCGCCTATTCGGGTGCGACGCTGGGCGGGCCGGTGGGGGAAAGGCTGGCGCTGCTGGGCATACCCCCGGCCACGGCTGAAAACGCCGGCTTCGTGCTGGTCATTGGCCTCACCACTTATCTCAGCCTCGTCGTGGGCGAACTGGTGCCCAAGCAACTGGCGCTGCGGGCGGCGGTGCCGATCGCGCTGGCCATGGCCCGGCCGATGGCCTGGCTGGCCAAGGCCGCGGCGCCGTTCGTCTGGCTGCTGGATACCTCCTCGGCCCTGCTCATGCGGCTCCTCGGCGTCGGCCATCGCGGGGAACACCGGCTCACCGCCGAGGAACTGCACATGCTGTTCTCCGAGGCCACCCATTCGGGCGTGATCGAGGAGCAGGAGCGGGCGATGCTTTCGGGCGTGATGCGCCTGGCCAACCGCCCGGTGCGCGAATTGATGACCCCGCGCACGGAGCTTGACTGGCTCGACGTCAACGCCGGGGAAGCCGATGTGCGCCGCGCGATCGCGGAATCGCCCCATTCGCTGCTGCCGGTGTCCGATGGCTCGACCGACCGGATGCTCGGCGTCGTCAAGACGCGGGACGTACTGGCCTGCCTGCTCGACGGGCGCCCGCTGCACCTACGCGGGCTGATGCGCGAAGCCGCCGTGGTGCCGGACCAGCTCGACGCCATGGATGCGCTGCGCACGCTGCAGCAATCGGGCGTGGCCATGGCCATGGTGCATGACGAATACGGCCAGCTCGAAGGGGTGATCACCCCGGCCGATCTGCTTGCGGCGATCGTCGGCAGCTTTGCCAGCCATCTGGACGAAGGGGACGAACCGGCGCTGGTCGAACGCGATGACGGTTCGCTGCTGATCGCCGGCGCGATGTCCGCCGATGCCCTGGCCGAAAGGCTGGGAATCACCTTCGACGAAGACCGCGAATTCGCCACCGCCGCCGGCTATGTGCTGTCGGTGCTGAAGAAGCTCCCGATCGAAGGGGAAAGCTTCACCGACCAGGGCTGGCGGTTCGAGGTCGTCGACATGGACGGCCGCAAGATCGACAAGCTGCTGGTGAGTGAGGATCGCTAGAGCCTGATCGCCTATCCCCGAATGTTTGAACCAAAGGCGATCAGGTTGGGTCAACCTCAGGCGCGGGCGTCCGCCCGTTTGGCTATCCTCCGCCGCTTCGCGCTTCGGGCGCGCTTGCGGGCTGCTGGTCGCAGCCCGTCCTATCTCCAGCCCGTAACGTAGCGTGCTGGTCCGGTCCGCGAGTAGCGGACCGCAAGGCCGAACGGCCGTCGCGCCTTATGGCGCGGAAGCCAAGCGGGCGGATGCCCGCGCCGGCGCTTGAGGCGCGAACAAAAGAAATCAATTCCGGCTTTAGCCGGGAATTGCGGCGCTCGCGTCCTGCCCATCGCCCTCGGGCGCGGCCAGGATGGTGCGGGTGGTGGCGCCCTTGTCCACCGTGAAGGTGCCGGTGTCGCCCACGGAGGAACGGATACCCTGCTCCGCATCGCCGGCGCGCTGCAAGGCGCTGGTTTCCACCGTGCTGCGGGCCGCCGGGCCGCCGAACAGCGCGTCGAGCGCCTGCTGCGCGGCGGTGCCTTCGGTCGGGCGCGGGGCTCCCGGCTGGGGCGGGGTCAGCTCGAAATCCGGCGGGACGACCAGCGGCGCCTGGCGCTGCACGGCGAATTCGTCGGGCCGGTCGCGGTTGAGTACGCCGCTCGTCCCGCAAGAGGCGAGCAAGGCCGCCCCGCTCGCCATGACGATCGCTTTGGAGGCCTTATGCATTCGTCGAATTCTCCGCGGTTTCGTCCGCCTGCTCGCCCCTCTGCGGGGCGGCCGGTTTCTCGCGCATGAACAGCGCGCGGACAAGGATTAATGCCACCCCGATCGAAATCGCCGCGTCGGCGACGTTGAAGATCAGGAAAGGCCGGATGTGGCCGAAGTGCAGGTCGGCGTAATCGATCACGTGGCCGTACAGCACGCGATCCTGGATATTGCCCAGCGCGCCGCCCAGGATCATCCCCAGCGGCACGATGTCGGCGAACTTGCGTTCGCGCAGCAGCCAGCCGCACACGACCAGGGCGATAAGCCCGGTCAGCGCCACCAGTCCCCAGCGCATCTCGGACGATGTCGCTTCGAGGAAGCCCAGCGACACCCCGAAATTATTCACCCGGGTGAAATTGAAGATCGGCAGCAGATAAAGCTGGTCGCCCACCTCGGTCAGCCCCAGCGGGCCGGTGACCAGGTGCTTGATCCACTGGTCGGCCGCATAGATCGCCGCCGCCAGTGCCAGCCCCAGGGTTCGGTTGCGCCACGGGCGGGTCACAACGCGAGGTCCAACTGGGCCACCGCCTCTTTGCAGCGATGGCATAGCGCGCCGTCCTCGGCCACTTCGGGCAGCAGGCGCCAGCAGCGGCCGCACTTGGCGTCCTCGCTCTTGCGCACGCTCACGCTGTCGGCTTCCCCGCGCCTGACGGTTCCGGTGATGAACAGCTCGGCCAATTCGGCGTCGCTCACGCCGTCGGGCACGGCACTGGCCGGCACGGTGACTTCGGCCTCCAGGCTCGATCGCACGATCTTCTCGCGCCGCAGCGGCTCGATCGCCTCGGTCACCTTCTCGCGCAAGGCGCGCAAGGCTGCCCAGCGCCCGGCATCCGCTTCCACAGAGGGAACCGCCGGCCATTCCAGCAAGTGCACGCTCCCACCATCCGGATAGCGGCTCTGCCAGGCTTCCTCGCTGGTAAAGACCAGCACGGGCGCGGCATAGCGGATCAGCGCCTGGAACAGCGTGTCCAGCACCGTGCGATAGGCGCGCCGCGCCGGATCGGCGGGCGCATCGCAATAGAGCCGATCCTTGCGGATATCGAAATAGAAGGCGCTGAGATCCTCGTTGCAAAAATCGATCAGCGCGCGGGTATAGGTGTTGAAGTCATAGTCATCGACCGCCTGGCGCAGCGTTGCGTCGAGGCTCGCCAGCAGCGAGAGCACATAGCGCTCCAGCTCGGGCATCTCGGCGGCGTCGTGCACCCTCTCGGCCTCGTTGAACCCCTCCAGTGCGCCCAGCAGATAGCGGTAGGTGTTCCTCAGCTTGCGATACTGGTCGGCCACGCCCTTGAGGATTTCGGGGCCGATCCGATGATCCTCGGTATAGTCCACCGACAGCGCCCACAGCCGGATGATGTCGGCGCCATAATCGCGCATCACGTCGAGCGGGCTGACCGTATTGCCCTTCGACTTCGACATCTTCTCGCCCTTGGCGTCCATCGTGAAGCCGTGGGTCAGCACCGCATTGTAAGGCGCGCGCCCGCGCGTGCCGCAGGATTCCAGCAGGCTGGACTGGAACCAGCCGCGATGCTGGTCGCTGCCTTCGAGGTAGAGATCGGCCGGCCAGCGCAAGTCCGGCCAGCGGCCGCTTTCGAGCACGAAGGCATGGGTGGAACCCGAATCGAACCACACGTCGAGGATGTCGGTCACCCGCTCGTAATCCTCGGCGCGATAGGCGTCGCCCAGCAGCGCCTGCGCGCTGGCGTCGCTCCAGGCATCGACGCCCTTTTCGCGCACCGCCGCCACGATCCGCGCGTTGACCTCGGGATCGACCAGGTATTCGCCGGTCTTGCGATCGACGAACAGCGTGATCGGCACGCCCCAGGCGCGCTGGCGGCTGAGCACCCAGTCCGGCCGGCCGGCGACCATGGAGCCGATGCGGTTGCGGCCTTTCTCCGGCACGAAGCGCGTCCGCTCCAGCGCGGTCATCGCCAGCTCGCGCAGGGTCTGCAACGGTTCCGGCGCCCCGCCGTCGGTCTCCCAGCGCTGCTCCACCTTGTCGTCCGGATGCTCCAGGATCGCCTTGTCCATCGGCACGAACCACTGCGGCGTGCAGCGGATGATCACCTTGGCCTTGCTGCGCCAGCTATGGGGATAAGAGTGTCGATAATCGGTGGACGCCGCCAGCAGCGCGCCCGCTTCGCGCAAGTCCGAACACACCGGCCCATCGGGCGCGTTGAACTTGGGGTTGATGACCGATAGCGAGCGTTCGTCGGTACGCGGCAGCCAGGCCCAGTCCGCGCGATAGCGGCCATCGGCCTCGACCACGAACTTCGGCCCGATCCCGTGCGCCTTGCACAGCTCGAAATCGTCCTCGCCATGGTCAGGCGCCATGTGGACGAGGCCCGTGCCGCTGTCGGTGGTGACGAAATCACCGGGGAGGAAGGGGCGGGGGGCTGCGTAGAACGCCAGGGCCCGCTCCCACGCTTCGTCGGCCCCCCCCCCCTTTTCGTTAACCCGACCCCCTCTTTCGTCATCCCCGCGAACGCGGGGATCCAGTAGGCTCTCTTCGCCAGTTGCAACTGGGTTCCCGCTTTCGCGGGAATGACGAAGATAGTTGTAGATCGGGTGGCGGGCGACCGTGCCAGCGAGGTCGCTGCCGAGGATCGTGCTGTCATGTCCTTTCAATAGGACCGCAGTGCCAAATGCCTTGTCGAGACGTTCGTTGAACGCTGAAACAAGCGGGTGGGCGATAAGGAAGCGCTTCCCCGCTAATTCAGGGACGTTCTCCGCTTCAACGATGTCATATCGAACCTCCGGCCCATAAGCCAAAGCCTGGTTCACCGGGATCGTCCACGGCGTCGTCGTCCAGATCACCGCATGGGCGCCGACCAGTTCGGGAATCGCACTCTCGACGATCTCGAACGCCACGTCGATCTGGGTCGACGTGATATCCTCATACTCGACCTCCGCCTCGGCCAGCGCGGTCTTCTCCACGGGCGACCACATCACCGGCTTGGCTCCGCGATAGAGTTGGCCGCTCGTCGCGAACTTGAGAAGTTCGGCCACGATCGTGGCTTCCGCTTCCGGGTGCATCGTCAGGTAGGGATTGTCCCAGTCCCCACCCACACCCAGGCGCTTCAGCTGTTCGCGCTGCACGTCCACCCAGTGCTGCGCATAGGCGCGGCATTCGGCGCGGAACTGTTCGAGAGCGGCCTGATCTGCCTCGGCTCCGCTCGGCACAGGCTTGTCGAGCTTCTTCTTGCGGTACTGTTCCTCCACCTTCCATTCGATGGGGAGGCCGTGGCAGTCCCACCCGGGCACATAGGGCGCGTCCTTGCCCAGCAGGGTCTGGGTGCGGACCACCATGTCCTTCAGCACATGGTTCAGCGCATGGCCGATATGCATGTCGCCGTTGGCATAGGGCGGGCCGTCGTGGAGGATGAACTTGTCACGTCCCCCGCGTGCCTCGCGGATCTGCCGGTAGAGCCCCTCGTCCTGCCAGCGCGCGAGAAGGCCCGGCTCCTTCTGCGGAAGGCCGGCCTTCATGGGGAAATCGGTCTTCGGCAGGAAAACCGTGTCTCTGTAATCGCGCTGTTCGGACATGGAGCGGGGGCCTTAGCGGGGGCGGGCGGTTCCTGCAATTTGTTCGCGCGACAGCGCGCATGCCCGACCAGTCAGGCCGGGTGCTTGTCCAGCTCGTCACCCGCCAGCGTGACGACATGCAGCAGGTTGGTCGCGCCGGGGACGCCGAACGGCACGCCGGCAAGCACGACCAGCCGGCTGCCGGCCGTGCCGAAGCCATGGCGCAGAGCCATGCGCTTGCCCTTCGCGATCATCTCCTCGAAGCTGCCGATGTCGCGCGTCGTCACCGAATGCGCGCCCCACAGCAGCGCCACCCGCCGCGCCACGCCGACGGATGGGGTGAGCACCATGACCGGCACCAGCGGCCGCTCGCGCGTCACCCGCCGGGCGGACGATCCGCTGGAAGTGAACACCGTGATGGCCGCGATGGGCAGGGTGTCGGCGATCGTCATGCAGGCATGGGCCAGCGCGTCGGCCGTGGTCGGATCGGGCGGGGTAGCCAGCAGGCGCACCCGCTGGCGATAGGCCTCGTCCCGCTCCACCTGGCGGGCGATCGAATCCATCATCATCACCGCTTCTTCGGGCCACTGGCCCGCCGCGGTTTCCGCCGAAAGCATCACCGCGTCGGCCCCGTCGTAAACCGCATTGGCGACATCGGACACTTCGGCGCGGGTCGGCGCCGGGCTTTCGATCATCGATTCGAGCATCTGCGTCGCCACGATCACTGGCTTGCCCGTCAGCCGCGTCATGTTGACGATCTTCTTCTGGAGCGGGGGCACTTCTTCGGGATTGAGCTCCACCCCCAGGTCTCCGCGGGCGACCATCACCCCGTCGGACAGCTCGATGATCTCGGCCAGCCGCCGCACCGCCTGCGGCTTCTCGATCTTGGCACAGAGCGACGCGCGGCCCCGGATCAGCTTGCGCGCTTCGGCCAAGTCTTCCGGCCGCTGCACGAAGCTGAGGCCGATCCAGTCCGCCCCGTGGTCGAGCGCGAAGGCGAGATCGCGGCGATCCTTGTCGGTCAGCGCGGGGATCGGCACTTCGGCGTCGGGCACGTTGACGCCCTTGCGGTCGGAGATCACGCCGCCGACTTCGGCCACGCAGTCGATGCTGTCCCCCCGCACCGCGATCACTCTCAGGCGGATCTTGCCATCGTTGATCAGCAGCCGCTGGCCGGGCTTGAACACCCCGAACAGTTCCTTGTGCGGCAGGTGGACGCGGGTCGCGTCGCCCGGCGCCTCGTTGCTGTCGAGCGTGAACCGGGCGCCGTGCGGGATGATCGCCTGGCCGTCGACGAAAGTGCCGACGCGCAGCTTGGGGCCTTGCAGGTCGCACAACACCGCGATCGGGCGGTTGAACTGCTTCTCCAGCGCGCGGATCGCATGGATCGCCTCGGCATGGGTTTCATGGTCGCCGTGGCTGAGATTGATGCGGAAGGCATCGGCGCCGGCGCGGAACAGGCGGCGCAGCATGTCCGGGTCCCGGCTCGCCGGGCCGACCGTGGCGAGAATCTTGACCTTGCGGCCGCGCGGTTCGAGCTTTGTCGTCATCCCGTTGCGCCGTATGGCAGAGCCGCGCGACAAGACAAGACGACAAGGGACGACAAGAGAGACGATCGATGACCGACACGCTTGATGAATTGCCCGATGCCGTGGCCGCCGCCGCTTTCCGCCGGCTGGTCCGCCACCTGCGCCACCGGCACGATGCGCAGAATATCGAGCTGATGGGGCTGGCCGGCTTCTGCCGCAATTGCCTGGCCGACTGGATTCGCGAAGGCGGTTATCCGGGTGACAAGGCCGCCGCGCGGGCGCTGATCCATGGCATGCCGGCGCAGGAATGGAAGGACCGTTTCCAGACCGAGGCGACGGCCGAGCAGATCGCCCGGATGGAAGCCAGCCTGGCGCTGAATCAAGGAAGCTGATCGCACCGGGCAAGAAAAGTTTTCCACCCGGTTCACCGCCGCCGCGCCGCTCGCTATCGGGCAAGCGATCGATTCATATCTTACCGGAGCTATTCACGATGGCCGAAGCCACCGACGACCGCCTGCGCCTCCTGATCGAGCGGGTCGAACGCCTCGAGGAAGAAAAGAAGGGCATCGCCGACGATATCCGCGATGTCTACGCGGAAGCGAAGGCGGTCGGCTATGATGCCAAGATCATGCGCCAGATCGTCCGCTTGCGGAAAATGAAGCCCGACGATCGGGCCGAGATGGAAGCGATCCTGGATACCTACAAGGCCGCGCTCGGCCTGGGCTGACGGAACGCGGCGAGCGGTCCGGTCATTGGTTCCTGCAACCGCAGGAGCCGATCCGATGACCGAAGAGACCCAGACCGTCGACAAGGCCCATGTCGAACAGACGTCCGAGGAACCGAAGCTGCCCGGCCACGAATCCGGGCTTCATCCCCAGCCCGAATGGCAACCGCGCTATCCCGGCTCGGGCCGGCTCAAGGGCAAGGTGGCGCTCGTCACCGGCGGGGACAGCGGCATCGGCCGTGCGGTCGCCGTGCTGTTCGCGCGCGAAGGCGCGAACGTCGCCATCGCCTATCTCGAAGAACACGACGATGCGCACGCCACGCGGGACATGTGCCAGGCCGAAGGCGCCGAGGTCCTGCTGTCCGCCGGCGACCTGGGCGATCCGAAGCATGCCCAGGGCCTCGTCCGCGCGGTGATCGACCGCTGGGGCCGGCTGGACGTGCTGGTGAACAACGCCGGGGAGCAGCATCCGGACGAGGACATCACGCAGATCACGCCGGAACAGTTGCAGCGCACGTTCCAGACCAACATCTTCGCGATGTTCTATCTGGTCCAGGCCGCCCGGCCGCACTTGGGGAAAGGCGCGGCGATCATCAACTGCACCAGCGTGACCATGTACCAGGGCAGCGAGGAGCTGCTCGATTATTCGAGCACCAAGGGCGCGATCACCGCCTTCACCCGCTCGCTCAGCGAAAACCTGATAAAGGACGGCATCCGGGTGAACGGCGTCGCCCCCGGCCCGATCTGGACCCCGCTCAATCCCTGTGGCGGGGCAAGCGCCGAGAAGCTCGAGCATTTCGGGGAGAACACGCCGATGGGCCGCCCCGGCCAGCCGAACGAAGTGGCGCCGGCGTTCCTGTTCCTTGCCTGCGAGGATTCCTCCTACATGTCGGGCCAGGTGCTGCACCCCAACGGGGGAACGATCGTCAACGGCTGATGCCGGGCCGCGGAAGGCGCCGCGATCGGTTGCGCCGGCGCATTGCTCGCAAGGCATGGGTTCGCTAGGGCTTCGCCACTACGAACCACAGCTTTACAAGCGATATTCCATGGCCGGCCATTCCAAATTCAAGAACATCATGCACCGCAAGGGCGCGCAGGATAAGAAGCGTTCTGCGGCCTTCTCCAAGCTCAGCCGCGAGATCACCGTCGCCGCCAAGATGGGCGCGCCCGATCCCGACATGAACCCGCGCCTGCGCCTGGCGGTCAACAACGCCCGCGCGGCCTCGATGCCCAAGGACAACATCCAGCGCGCGATCGACAAGGCCGCGGCGGCCGGGGGCGAGGATTACGAAGAGATCCGCTACGAAGGCTACGGCCCCGGCGGTGTGGCGCTGATCGTCGAGGCGCTGACCGACAACCGCAACCGCACGGCCACCAATATCCGCACCGCCTTCTCCAAGAACGGCGGCAACATGGCCGCCAGCGGCGCGGTGAGCCACGGGTTCGAACGCAAGGGCATGATCGAATACCCGGCGGGCGCGGGCAGCGAGGATGCGGTGCTGGAAGCCGCGATCGAAGCCGGGGCCGACGATGTCGAAAGCGATGACGGCGGCCACACCATCTGGACCGACATGGAGGCGCTGCACGAAGTGGCGCGGGCGTTGGAAGCGGTGCTGGGCGAACCCGAAAGCGTAAAGCTCGGCTGGAAGCCCAACCTCTCGGTCGACGTGGGCGAAGGCGATGCGCAGACCCTGCTCAAGCTGGTCGACGCGCTGGAGGACGATGACGACGTGCAGACCGTCTGGGGCAACTACGAAGTCTCCGACGAGGTGATGGAGAAGCTGGGGTGACTCTCCACCCCTCCCCCGGAGGAGAGGGGCTTTCATGTTGATCCTGGGCCTCGATCCCTCGCTTTCCTGCACCGGCTGGGGGATCGTCCGGGCCGAGGGTGCCCGGCTTAGCCACGTTGCCAACGGCGAAGTGCCGACCGATCCGAAAGCGCCGATGGCCGATCGGCTGCATAAGCTGCACGCTGCGATCGGCGCGGTGATCGAGGCGCACCGGCCCGATCGGGCGGCGGTGGAAGAGGTGTTCGCCAACAAGAACCCGCAATCGACGCTCAAGCTGGCGCAGGCGCGCGGCGCGGTGCTGGCTGCGTGCGGGCAGGCCTCGCTGCCCGTGGCCGAACATGCCGCGCGGCTGGTCAAGAAGGCGGTGGTGGGCACGGGCGGGGCGGAGAAGAGCCAGGTCCAGGCCATGCTCAAGGTGCTGCTGCCGGGCGCCAGCGTAGCCGGCGCCGATGCGGCCGACGCGCTGGCCGTCGCCATTGCCGATGCCCATCTGGGAGGGGTCCGCTGATGTACGTCAACGTCTTCCGCAGCCGCAAGCGCGCCGACATGGATGCCGCCGCCTACGCCGCCGATGCCGCGCGGATGGAAGCGCTGGCCCGGACGCAGAAGGGTTTCATCGCCTATCGCAGCTACAAGGCCGACGATGGCGAGACGCTGTCGATGTCCGAATGGGAAACCGAAGACGATGCGCGGGCCTGGCGCCGCCATGCGGATCACGCCATGGTCCAGGCGCGGGGGCGGCAGGAATACTACGAAAGCTACACCGTGTACTGCTGCACTGACCCCGTGATACGCCATTTCGACAGGAGCCAGGTTTGACGATCGCGCTTTACGGCATTCCTAATGCGAGCAATCTGTTTCAAAGGTAGCAGGAAAAGGGAACGGAGCGACTTGGCGTGACCGCAAAGACAATCCATCTGGGTTCAGCGATTTCGCTATTCGCTTTCATCTGTGTGCTGTTCGCTGGTTCTTGTTTTAGCACCGTCATTTCGAGAAGCCCCCTCGCGACGAATGGCGTTTTGATAGTGGCAGGTGCCAGTATTCTTGGATGTGCCTATTTTTTGCCCCGCTCAGCTAGGGCGTGGCTTCGAAAGATAAGTCGATGACGTTAACCATGTATGCGATTCCCAATTGCGACACGGTCAAGAAGGCGCGTGCCTGGCTCGATGCCAATGGGGTGGAATACGCCTTTCACGACTACAAGAAGCACGGGGCCGATCCGGCCAAGCTCGCGGTCTGGAGCGATGCCGTGGGCTGGGAAGCGCTGCTCAACCGCCGGGGCACGACCTTCCGTGGCCTGCCTGACGCGGACAAGGCCGATATCGACCGCGCCAAGGCGATCAGGTTGATGGAGGCGAGCCCCTCGCTGATCAAGCGCCCGGTGGTCGAGCATCCGGGCGGTGTGCTGGTTGGCTTTGCGCCCGATGCATGGAAGGCGGCGCTGGGCTGAAGCCGCCCGGCGGGTGTTCAGGCCCGCGTGGCGGTGACGATGTAATCGAGCGAGAGATTGTCCGAAAGGTGCAGGCCCTTCATCGGCGAGCCCGCGATGCCTTTCGGCTCGCCCATCGTCAGGCCCGCATCGGCCAGCAAGTCGCGCAGTTCCTCCGGGGTCGCGAAATCGGCCCAGTGATGCGTACCGCGCGGCACGGCGCCCACGGCTTCCATCGCGCCGACCAGCAGCAGGCGCGAAGACAAGGTGCGATTGGGCGTCGACAGCACCATGAGCCCGCCCGGCGCGAGGCGGCGCGCCAGCTCGGCGATGAAGGCCGGCTTGTCGGCGACATGCTCCAGCACTTCCATCGCGGTGACCAGGTCGAACGCGCCGAGGTTGAGCGAGGCTAGCTCTCCCTGCCGGTAATCGATCGCAAGGCCCGATCCTTCGGCATGGAGCCGCGCCGCTTCGATGTTCTCGGCGGCGGCATCGACGCCGGTGACCTCGGCCCCCAGCCGCGCCAGCGGTTCGCACAGCAGCCCGGCCCCGCAGCCCACGTCCAGCGCGCGCTTGCCGGCCAGCGGCTTCGCGCCGTGGTCGCCCTGCGGCCAATGGCTGTCGATCGCATCGCGCAGGAACGCCAGCCGCACCGGGTTCAGCCGGTGCAGCATCGCGGAGCTGCCCTTCGGGTCCCACCAGTCCGCCGCCAGCCGCCCGAAATGCGCGGCTTCCTCCGGCCGGATGGTTGCGTTCACGACAGTTGCATCGCCCATGCGCTCCTCCTAACAGCGCGCGGAACTTCATGCCAGCAGGAGCAGATTCTTGGCGCGGATCGTGATGAAATTCGGCGGCACTTCGATGGCCGGGACCGAGCGCATCCGCCGCGTGGCGAACATCGTGCGCCGGCAGCAGGCGGCCGGGCACGAAGTGGCGGTGGTCGTTTCCGCCATGGCCGGCGAGACCGACCGGCTGGTAGGCTTCTGCCGCGAGGCCAATCCGCTTTACGATCCGGCCGAATACGACGTGGTCGTCGCCAGCGGCGAACAGGTGACGAGCGGCCTTCTGGCGCTCACGCTCCAGGCCATGGGCTGCAAGGCGCGCAGCTGGCTTGGCTGGCAACTGCCGGTGCATACCAAGGAAGCCCACGCCAAGGCGCGCATCACCTCGATCGAGGTGGAGGCGCTGCTCGCCTCGATGCAGAGCGGTGAGGTCGCCGTGATCCCAGGCTTCCAGGGCCTTTCCGCCGATGGCCGGGTGACCACGCTGGGCCGTGGCGGGTCCGACACGTCGGCGGTGGCGATCGCGGCGGCGATCGGCGCGGACCGCTGCGATATCTATACCGATGTGGACGGCGTCTATACCACCGATCCGCGCATCGTCGCCCGCGCGCGCAAGCTGGAATACGTAACGTACGAGGAGATGCTGGAGCTGGCCTCCGTCGGCGCCAAGGTGCTGCAGACGCGGTCTGTGGGCCTGGCGATGAAGGAAGGGGTTCGCGTGCAGGTGCTTTCGAGCTTCGTCGACGACGATGCTCCATCCGCCGACGAACTGCCCGGCACGATGATCGTCTCCGACGTGGAAATGGAAGGTCTCAAGATGGAAAGCCAGCAGGTCACCGGCATCGCCCACGACAAGAACGATGCGCGCATCGTGCTCACCCGCGTGCCCGACCGGCCGGGCGCCGTTTCCGGGATCTTCAGCCCGCTGGCGGAAGCGGCGATCAACGTGGATATGATTATCCAGAACGTCGGCCGCGACAAGGGTGAGACCGACGTGACCTTCACCGTGCCGCAGGCGGACCTCGCCCGCGCGCAGGCCCTGCTGGAGGATCGCCGCGGCGAGATCGGCTTCAACCGCATCATCACGGACACCAAGGTGGCCAAGATCAGCGTGGTCGGCGTCGGCATGCGCAGCCATGCGGGCATCGCCGCCACCATGTTCCGCTCGCTCGCCGAACGGGGCATCAACGTCCAGGCGATCTCCACCAGCGAGATCAAGATCAGCGTGCTGATCGACGAGGACGAGACGGAGCTGGCGGTGCGCGTGCTGCACACCGCCTATGGCCTCGACGTCGAAGGCGTGGCGGCGGAGTAAGCCGCGCGGCGCGACGGGCGGCGGCCATGCCCACGTTGATCCTGCTGTCGCTGTCCAACGTCTTCATGACGGTGGCATGGTACTGGCACCTCAAGGGAGGGCCGGAAGCCGCCAATGCCCGCCCGCTGGGCTGGGTGATCCTGATCTCGTGGCTGCTGGCCGGGGTCGAATATTCGCTGGCCGTTCCCGCCAATCGCCTGGGCTATGCCTCGGGCTGGTCGGCGGGCCAGCTCAAGATCGCCCAGGAAGCCATCGCGCTGACGGTGTTCGGCCTGTTCATGGTTTTCGTGCTGGGCGAAGCGCTGAGCTGGCGTCATGTCGCCGCCTTCGCCTGCATCCTCGCGGCCGCGGCGTTCCTCTTCGTGGGGCGATAAGCCTCGTTTGCACTTGGGGCAGCAGCCCATCCCGCCGTAGCCCCGATCAATCGCGTTTGCGGGCACCGCATGGCGCGTCGCGCATAGTGGCTGGGCATCTCCATGAAACCGAAGGAGGGTCGCGATGCACAGTAAGCTATTGATTTCGAATGTAGCGATCGCGCTGCTGATGACAGCGGGCGCGGCGCAGGCACAGGTAACCGGCGGTGTCGGCGGTTCCGTGGGCGGCGTGCTCGGCCAGACGACAGGCCAGGCCGGCGGTTCCGTGGGCGCGGGTGTCGGCGGTGTCGACGACACGCTCGACAGCGCCGGCGGCGCGGTGGAGCAGACCACGGATAGCGCGCGGGATACCGTGACCGATGTGACCGACGACGCGCGCGATACCGCCGAGGCCACCACTGACGAAGCCACGGATGCCACCGACGCGGATGTGGATGCCGGCGCCGATGTCGATGCGTCGGCCGATGGCGCAGGCGCGGATGCCCATGCCGGTGCCCACGCGGATACCACGGACGCCGGTTCCGATTGATCGGCGGCTTTTTCAGCCTGAGCGCACGGCGGGAATCCACCCCCCGCCCCCGGGAGGCCCGACGTGCGTGGACAGAGGGCGGCGGCTTGGCTGTCGCCCTCTTTTTTATCCGCTCAGGGCGGCCGTCATTCAGCCGTGGGGGCGGCCGTGGATGTCGCGCTTTCGGACGGGACGGGGGTCATCGGTGTCGTCGGCAGGTCCACCGCCACGCCTGATTCCGAAGGCGCCACGATCAATTCGCCGCCGCTCTGGTCCTGCGCATCGACCGCGTAAGTCGTCTGGCCGTCATTGCCCTTGAACAGCCCCAGCGCCCAGGCCGCCAGCGCGAGCACCAGGACCACGATCACCGAGATGAGCAGCACCCGGCCGGTGCTGGTTCCCTTGACCTCGTCAGCCATCGCCGTTTCTCCCTTTTGCGTCGTAGCCCCACTCGGGCCTACCGCGCGGATAATGGCGCAAGGACAGGCCTTGTTCCAGCCGGATCACGATCCCGCCCGGTCCGCCCGCATGGCGTCGAGCGCGCGCTGCACGGCGCTGGGCCCGGCGGGATCGCGGAAGCCGTCGTCCGCCGCCGGCGGCGGCGCCTCTACGGCCGGCTCGGCGGGGACCAGCGGGGCGCGAGGGCCGGCGAGTTGCCGGTCGATATCGCCGCCCATCGCCTGCGCCAGCGGATCGTCGGCGCGGGCCAGCAGCGCATCACGCTCCGCCTCCAGCAGAGCCTTGCGATCCTCTTCGGGCACGGGCGCCGCGCGGGCATAGAATCGGGCGAGCTGGACCCACGGCGCCTCTTCCCCCGCCACGTCTTCCGCCCAGCGACTGAAGGGGCCGCCGGCCGGCACCCAGGCGCCTTCCCGCCGATCGAGGAAGAACAGCACCGTGGCGCCCGGCGCGAATGCGGTGCGGATGCAGGCGCCATCGTAAGCCGAAGGATGCGCCTTCTCCAGCTCCAGCGGGTCGCTGGGCTGCGCGTATTGCGCCAGCGCGCCGGTCGCCAGGCTCATCCCGTAGAGCGGGAAATCCTGCCCCGGCAGCAGGCCCTTGTAAGCGGCGATCGGGTGCACGACGATCTGCGGCAGCGCGTTCTCCGCGCCCTCATCGGGCTCCGCGCCTGTCCCGGCTTTCGTCCCGGCATCGACGCCGCCGATCACCTGGCCCAGCACGATGGCATCGGCCGCCGCGGCCAGTTCCAGGTTGGTCGGCACGCGATAACCCGGCGCGGGCGTGCAGGCGCCCGTGGCCGCCGGCGCGACAGCCAGCGCGAGAGCGAGGAGCGGGGGAAGGGTGGAAGCGGATGGGCGCATGGCGGGGCTTTCCGGTCTGTCGGGCAGGAACTGAAAGGTGCTGTGTGCCATCAACGGCGCGGCGGGGGAATGGTGGCCGCGCCCGCCCGTGCGCCGGGAAAGTCCACGCGGGATGTTGACGCAGGCGGCCGGTCTAACGCGCGTGACTTTCGCTCCGCCGCGTCGATCCCGGTGCAGGCCCGATCGAGCTGCGCGAGATGCTGGAGGAAGGCATTATTATCGTCTTTCCAATCCGTTCCCATGACGCGCCCACGATACATGACGACTTGCAGCAGGCCCATGCGGCTGCGGTAGCCAGCGGTCAGTCCCGTGGACTTCGCCGAGGCCAGGTCCACGGGCATATGGGGCTTTCCGAGCGCGGCATCCCACGCCGCCGCGAACCCGGCGGCGCCGGCGCGTTTGCGCAGGCGATAGGCGCTTTCCTTGCCCATGCCGATCGCGTGGCAGGCCCCTTCGACCGAGCGCGTTTCGGCCAGTGAGCCGACGAAGGCCGCCTGACGCAGGGGTGTCCACCCGTCCTTGCGGGCGCCGACCGGCACCGGATGGAAGGCGGGGATACGCCGGCGCGTCTGCGGCGCATCGGCGGGGCGGGAGAGCGGGGGCCAGGTCTTCATCCGGCAGGGTAAGGCAGAATTTCGCCCTGTAGGAAAACGGTTTGTCGGGCGGCCGTTCGATGGCAGGCGCGCACCATGGCTCGCCCCCGCAAACGCCCGGTTCCGCCGCCCCGCTTCTGGCAGCCGAAGGAGCCGCCCTGGCGCCGGGCTCTATACCGCCTGGGGCGCCGCATGGGGCGGGCGTTCCTCTCGCTCCTCGTGCTGCTGGCGCTGGTGGCCATGGCCTATGCCTATGGACGCGCCACCCGGCCGCCGGCGAAAGTGGAGCCGGTGAGCGATCCCTTCACCCGCTGCGGCCCTGGGCGCGGGGTCAACTGCGTGATCGACGGCGATACTTTCAAGATCGGCCCGCGCACGATCCGCGTCGTCGGCATCGACGCGCCCGAACTGGCCGGCCGATGCCCGGCGGAGACCGCCCAGGCCGAAGCCGCCACCCGCGCGCTGCACGACTGGCTCAATCGCGGCCCCTTCACCCTGACCTCAGACCCCCGCGCCCCGACCGACAAATACGGCCGCGAATTGATGACCGTAACGCGCAAAGTGCCGGGCGGCGGCGAGGAGCGGCTGGCCGATTACATGATCCGCAAAGGCGGAGCGCGCCGATACGACAGGGGGACGCGGGGTGGGTGGTGTTGATGGAGGGAGCCAAGGCGGGAGGGCGTGCCTGTATGAGATCTTGCAACGCAGCCGTTTTGGCTGTTCATGAGTATCCCATGGGGGACGATCCGCTTAAGAACGCACTGGCCACGCTTCCGAAGATTGCGACAGAAGATCTTATTCCATCTGGCATGCTGCCGGCTGGATTTACCGAGAAATACGAGATCAAGAGCTTTCGTAACGCGGCCAATCTGCTCGTAACAGCTCACAAAGAGGGCGCGGCCCAGCTCTTTGAGATCTTGAACGCGTTCGAGATCCAGATGGAGGACATCCTCAAGAAGGGTGGCAATAAGAGTCAGGTAGCTAAGAAGCTTGAGGCAAGGCTCCATCCACTCGGGTGGAACGAGACAAGGATCTCGGGCGATCTGCTCGTTCGCCGGCGAGCTAGAGCGCTGAACACACGAACCAGGAGTCCGAAGTTCCTGAAAGTGGACGATACGAGCATCCTAGAGAACTTCCTGGACGGCCATCAAATTGATTTCGTGAAAGATCGGGTGGCGTTCGACCTTGAGTGGAACAGCAAGGACCAGACTTTCGATCGTGACCTCTACGCCATGCGAGCGTTCTACGAATGTGGCATCATCGATGTCGGCATCATTCTCACCCGCTCGACCAATTTGGCGAGCATGTTTGCGGATATTGCCAGCAGGCTGGATGCGGTGAAGTCGTTCAAGGATAAATACGGCGCCAGCACCACCTGGATGGGTAAACTGGATTACCGCGTGAATGCGGGGCGAGCGGGAGGGTGCCCTATTCTTGCTCTCGGTTTTCAGGAAACGATATTCGCCGAACTCGAAGAATGGCGTGCATCCAACCCGGTCATCGATCCAAGCGTGACGCCAGAATCCTTGATGCAAGAAGATTCGGAGGACTGATCACTCTGCCGGGACAGCGACGGCGCTGTTATAGCTGTAAGTGGCCCAATCGGGCTTGTAGCTATCGTCGGCCTGGTTGCCCCAAACGCTCCAGCCCTTGCGCGCGCCGCGGCTGAAAAGCTCGATGCGCGGGCCCCAGCTGCAGTCCTCGATGATTTTGTATTGTTCATCTGGCTTGCGGCTGTGTTCGCGCTTGCGGCTCTGGATCATGTTGACCTGGCTGCGGCCGGGGGCGAGCGTGCGGGCATTCTTGCCGCGCACGCCGAACAGAAGCAGCTCGGTGACGTTGCGAAAATAAAAGCCGACACCGCGCCCGTCCGAGCCGCCGTCTTTGCGTACCTTGTGCCAGACGATGTTGGAGACGTAGCGGAAGCCCCAGGCATCCATCACCCTGAGGCCTTCGGGCAGCAGCGCATTGGGCACCCAAAGGTAGAGATGTGCCGGATCGGCGGCAATGTCCGCCACCGGCAGCGCGCAAATCTCTTCCAGCGCCATCGTGCCGTAGCGATTGAGCCGCTTGTGCTCGGGCGCGACCTTGCCGGTGCGGTTCTGGAACTGCCACGGAGGATCGGCGAGAATGGTCCCGAACTTCCGCCCACGCGCCGTGCGGATTAGGTCGAGATGCGCGGCGAGCGGGCTGTCAGAGGAGAACATAAGGGGATCTTATGCCTAATTTAGAGAAAGGGTCAACACATGCTTCACCATTATGAAAACAACATAGCCAATCGTAATGGTGCCTATGGTCATCAGCATGCCTAAGGTAGTTTGAACCCATTTTGGAAAGAGCCGTTGATGAATGACAGGCACGGCTTTCGCAACGCCTTCCAATGCTCTTACCGATGCTATCTGCGGTCCGTTGAGAATTTGAACCGTAACGTTCTCGCCGGGACCCAAGAATTCGATTTCAAGTATCCATTCCCCCCGTGCGCCCGATCGAACGGAATGATCGATGACCGGAAATATATTATAACCCCAAGGTATTAGGCCTGGCTCTGCGACGAATTGAACTTTAGTTGCGCTCTTCCGTCCATTGTTTTGAACGATCACCTGACCAGCTCGAATGTTGAACGATGAACCACCGACTTGTTGTGGATCAAGCCGAAAAAACGTTGAGTTCGGACTGAATACTATTAGTCGAGGCTTGCCGATTAGCCAGTAGCTGAGCCAGGCGGCGCCGAGTGTGATCGACGCCGTCCAAAAGACTGTCCAGAAATCCGGGGCGTTCACTCCGCCGCCTGCACCCCGCTCGCATCCCCGAACAGCCCCGGCCCCTCGTCCTCGGTGTCGTTTGCTTCGCCGCCGCGCTTGGCCTTGTTGCGGCTGTCGAAGCTGGCCCAGACGTCGTTCCAGTTCCCCTTGGTCGCCGCCTTCGAATACTCCGTGGCGCGGGTTTCGAAGAAGTTGGCGTGTTCCACGCCGTTGATAATCGGGGCGAGCCAGGGGAGGGGGTGGTCGTCGACCATGTAGATCGCCGGCAGGCCGAGCTGGCTCAGCCGCCAGTCGGCGATGTAGCGGATGTACTTCTTGATCTCCTTCGCCGTCATGCCGGGCACCGGGCCCTGCTCGAACGCGAGATCGATGAAGGCGTCTTCCAGCCGCACCGTCTTCTGGCAGGAATCGACGATGTCTTCCTTCACCGCCTTGGTCAGGCAGTTCCGCTCCGTGCAGAAGGCGTGGAACAGGCGGATGATGCCTTCGCAGTGCAGGCTCTCGTCACGGATCGACCAGGAGATGATCTGGCCCATGCCCTTCATCTTGTTGAAGCGCGGGAAGTTCATCAGCATGGCGAAGCTGGCGAAGAGCTGCAGCCCTTCGGTGAAGCCGCCGAACATCGCCAGCGTGCGGGCGATGTCCTCGTCACTGTCGACGCCGAATTCCTGCAGGTAATCGTGCTTGGCCTTCATCTCCTCGTACTCGAGGAACATGCCGTATTCGCTTTCGGGCATGCCGATCGTGTCGAGCAGGTGGCTGTAGGCGGCGATGTGCACCGTCTCCATGTTGGAGAAGGCGGCGAGCATCATCTTGATCTCGGTCGGCTTGAACACGCGGCCGTATTTCTCGTGGTAGCAATCCTGCACTTCCACGTCGGCCTGGGTGAAGAAACGGAAGATCTGGGTGAGCAGGTTGCGCTCGTGATCGGAGAGCTTCTGCGCCCAGTCGCGGCAGTCTTCGCCCAAGGGCACTTCCTCGGGCATCCAGTGGATCTGCTGCTGGCGCTTCCAGAACTCATAAGCCCACGGATATTCGAAGGGCTTGTAGGTCTTTCTGGCTTCGAGCAACGACATCTTGTGTCTCCATGGATTGGCGCGCGTGTCCCGCGAGTCCTGGATATAGGGAATCACGGCCGCGATTCGAAGGCAAGGACGAAGATTCGCGAGGGATAAATCGCCGGCGGAAGGGGCGTTTCGGACGGGTGATCTGGGGGTCTCGTGGATCGGGCCGCGCGGCCTGCCGCATAAGGCGGAACCGGCGTGCCGCGCGCGGCATTGGAAGGGCGAAGGAGACTTCGCCATGGAAACCAGCAAACCGGGGCAGCGGAACACGGGGCGTGCCCCAGGAGAGCCGCCCGCGGAGGCGGTGAAGGATCGCTCGGCGCAGGAGCATGATCGGGCCGATCAGGCCGTTTCGCCTGGAGAGACGCCCAAGCCATCCGTCTATCCCGCCGGCCGGCTGGAGGACGAGGAGGGGGACGACACCCCCTCCGCGCCCGATCCGCACGTCGATTGGGATGACGTGGTCCAGCCGCCGAGCGGCGCGCGCACGCGCAAGGATCAGCCGCTGCCGGAAGGCAAATAGAGCGAGGAAGGAACTATCCGATGGGCGAGTACGAACCGCGCGATTCGCGCAATGTCACGTTGAAGCAGAACCGCGCGCCGGGAGAGCCGCCGCGCACTGGCCCGCGCGAAGGCGACGCCCGCGCCGGGCGTTCGGAGCTGGAAAGCGACGAACGGGGCGAGGCGGCGAAGAGCCGGCCGGCCGCGCGCAAACAGGCCGAGCGGAAGACTTAGCTCCGCCCGCCGACCGGGCGATAAGCGGGCTTGCTGAACCGGCGCAGGAGTTCCAGCGCCAGCAGCAGGGGCGTGGACCACAGCCAGGTCATCAGCGCCGATTCGATCCAGCCGCGCTGTTCGCCCAACCTGCCGCTGCAGCGATAGACGTCGAGCAAGTGGCTGGGCTCGCAAGTGGAAGGCCATGTGGCGTGGGTGAACAGGTAGGCGCCCAGCGCCAGCCAGCCGATCTGCGCCAGATAGAGCGCGAAATAACGGCTCGCGGCGACGGGGGTTTCGCCGTGAATCTTCGGCAGAGAGCCCTTCCAGAACATGGCGCCAGCTTGCGCCAAAGTGGTCAAGATTCGGTTACCGCGCGGGGGGTCTGAAAGGCGGGTGAGAGAGACCGCTGTCGGGCTCAGTCCCGCCGCCGCTTGCGGGTGCCGAAGTGAGAGCCGCCGCCGAGCACGGTGATGCCCAGGAAGAAGCCGAAATCGTACCACCCGCCATTGTTGGGCACGGCATAGACCGCGATTTTCGGCGAGAACAGCGAGCCGATCCAGGCGAAGGGGAAGATGAACCCGTGCCACAGGCCCAGCAGGAAGCCCGGCGTATCGGCGCCATGCGCGACCGCGTCGGGCACCTGCCGCGCGCAGGCGGCCAGAAGCAGGAAAGCCAGCGATGCCCCGATCAGGCGCGCGCGGTTCATCGGCCCATCCCTTCGTGCCTGGTGATGCATCGTTTCGCGCCCTCGTGCGTTATCTGGCTAGTCCAGCAGGAGACTAGCGATGACAGACGCAAGCGCAATCCGCGAACATATGGAAGTGATCGGCGCCGACGGCGTGCACGTGGGCACGGTCGATCACGTCAAAGGCGACCGCATCAAGCTGACCAAGAGCGATTCCAGCGCCCAGCTGGAAGACGGACGCGGCGCCACGCCCCGGCATCATTACATTCCGATCGGCCTGGTCGCGGACATCGAAGGCGATCGCGTCCGCCTCAGCGCCACGGGCGCGAACGCCGTGCTGTTCGAGGACGAGGGGAACTGAACGCCCCCCTTCCCCCGACGGGCGAGCGCGCCATCACTGGCAGGCGAGGCATTCCTCGTAATCGGTCTTCGCTTCCAGTTCGAACTTCGGCAGGTCGGCGGTGTTGTCCGCCTCCACCCCGCCGGCGAAGCCCGCGCGCTGCACGCTCTTGGACCGCAGGTAGTAGAGCGACTTGATGCCCTTCTCCCACGCCTGGAAGTGGAGCATCATCAGGTCCCACTTGTCCACGTCGGCCGGGATGAACAGGTTCAGGCTCTGCGCCTGGTCGATGAACGGTGAACGGTCGGCGGCGAATTCCAGCAGCCAGCGCTGGTCGATCTCGAAGCTGGTCTTGTAGACCGCCTTTTCCTCCGCCGTGAGGAAGTCCAGGTGCTGGACCGATCCGCCCTTTTCCAGGATCGAGTTCCATACGGCGGTGGAGTTCTTGCTCTTCTTCGTCAGCAGCTTTTCGAGATAGGGATTCCTGACGATGAAGCTGCCCGACAGCGTCTTGTGGGTGTAGATGTTGGCCGGGATCGGCTCGATGCAGGCGCTGGTGCCGCCGCAGATGATGCTGATCGAAGCGGTGGGCGCGATCGCCATCTTGCAGCTGAAGCGCTCCATCACGCCCATTTCCTCGGCATCCGGGCACGCGCCGCGCTCTTCGGCCAGGACCATGCTGGCCTCGTTGGCCTTGGCCGAGATGTGCTTGAACATCTTGAGGTTCCACACCTTGGCCATCGGGCTTTCGAAGCCGATGCCCTTCGCCTGCAGGAACGAGTGGAAGCCCATCACGCCCATGCCGACCGAACGCTCACGCGTGGCCGAATACCGGGCCCGCGCCATTTCGGGCGGCGCGCGGTCGATATAATCCTGCAGCACGTTGTCGAGGAAGCGCATGACATCCTCGACGAAGCGCTTGTCGCCGTTCCACTCATCCCATTTTTCGAGGTTGAGCGACGACAGGCAGCACACCGCGGTGCGATCGTTGCCGAGGTGGTCGCGCCCCGTCGGCAGGGTGATCTCGGAACACAGGTTGGAGGTCGAGACCTTGAGCCCCAGCTCGCGATGGTGCTTCGGCATGGTGCGGTTCACCGTGTCCGAGAACACGATGTAGGGCTCGCCGGTGGCAAGGCGGGTTTCGACCAGCTTCTGGAACAGGCTGCGGGCATCGACGGTGCTGCGGACCGATCCGTCCTTGGGGCTGGTCAGGTTCCATTCGGAGCCGGTGCGCACCGCTTCCATGAAGGCATCGGACAGCAGCACGCCGTGATGCAGGTTCAGCGCCTTGCGGTTGAAGTCCCCCGAAGGCTTGCGGATTTCGAGGAACTCCTCGATCTCCGGGTGGCTGATGTCGAGATAGCAGGCGGCCGAACCGCGCCGCAGCGAACCCTGGCTGATGGCGAGGGTGAGCGAATCCATCACCCGCACGAAGGGGATGATGCCGCTGGTCTTGCCGTTGAGGCCCACCGGCTCGCCGATCCCGCGCACATTGCCCCAATAAGTGCCGATGCCGCCGCCGCGGCTGGCCAGCCAGACGTTCTCGTTCCAGGTGCCGACGATGCCTTCCAGGCTGTCGTCCACCGAGTTCAGATAGCACGAGATCGGCAGCCCGCGATTGGTGCCGCCGTTCGACAGCACCGGCGTCGCCGGCATGAACCACAGCTTCGAGATATAGTCATAGAGCCGCTGGGCATGCTCTTCATCGTCGGCATAGCAATCGGCCACGCGCGCGAAGAGATCCTGGAAGCTCTCGCCGGGAAGCAGATAGCGGTCGGTCAGGGTTTCCTTGCCGAATTCCGTCAGCAGGGCATCGCGCTGCGGATCGGCAACGATCGCGAAGCGGCGCGGGTTGACCGCCTTGGAATCGCTGCCCGCACTGGACGAGACGGCCTTGACCGCTTCGGCCATCGCTTCGGCCGCGACGTCCGCGACCAGGCCTTCACTGCCGGAATCCTTCCGATCCATGTCGATCGCCCTGCCTTGCTGGGACGGATTTTCGGCTTCCAGCGTGGCCGCGCCATTGCTCTCACCGAATCCCATTGCCACTTCGTCCTCGCTCCGAAATTCCATCTGACGCAGCCCCTTGATCCCCTCCGGTCCGCACGGCCGGACCCATGCCGATGTTCCGCATGTGTTCGAATCAGCGGGCGCGTGCCCAACCTATCATCCCGCATGCGGCGGCAGGGAAAAACTTATCCCCCGCCTCTCCCCAGCCGGGCCTTGCGGGGCCGTTCGACGCAGCGATTCCACGCCCTTGTGGCAACGTGTGGAATCTAGGTCTTGTAGGTCACCCCTGCAACCCAACCACAATCCATAGTGAATCGGACCTCAATCGGGTGCAAGAGGGTTAAGCATTCGGAAAGCCTGTTTCGGCCCGGTGTCATAGCCGGCCAACACGCGCGACGCGTGGAGCAGCCTCGCCTCGCGGCGGGCGCAAGCCTCAAAATGCGTTGTCCAAAAAATTTTTTGTCCCCCGCCGGCTTAAATCAATCGAATCCGCCGGGGCAATTTTGCGTCGCGGGCGCGACCTGGAAGGCAATCGAATTGCCGTCGCTTGCTTCCCAGGGCGATGGAATTGGCCATCGGCGCGGCAGGGTAGGGTAATCTCGCGCGCGGCGCGCTAAAACGGAGCATGACCGCAAGAGGCCCTGGCCGCCCGCCGCATCCCGACGTGCTTACGCCGGCCGAATGGACGGTGGCCGAAGGCGTGCGTCATGGCTTGACCAACCGGCAGATCGCGCGGCGGCTGGGGGTGAGCGCGGATGCGGTCAAGTTCCATGTCGGCAATATGCTGGCCAAGCTGGAACTGGAAAACCGGCGCGCGTTGCGCCGCTGGGGCGGCGTGCGCCGGGACAGCGCACTCAAGACAAGGGAGAACGCCATGGCTGGAGACATCGGTTTGGACGCCATCGGGCAGATCGCGCGCAGCGTGGCCGACATCGGGGATTCGGAACTGTGGTATCGCGACGTGCTCGCCCTGCCGCACCTGTTCACGCTCGGCGACCTCGCCTTCTTCGATTGCGGCGGCGTGCGGCTGTATTTGCAGCAGGGCGAGGTGAAGCCGGAATCGATCCTCTATTTCCGGGTGGGCGACATCCACGCGGCCGCCAAGGCGCTGGAGGACAAGGGCGTGGACATCGTTTCCGCCCCGCATATGATCTATCGGCACGAAGACGGCGGTGAGGAATGGATGGCGTTCTTCAACGATCTGGAAGGCAGGCCGCTGGCACTGATGGCGCGCGTGGGTTGATCGGTTCCCTCAGGGCACCAGCACGGTATCCCGCGCCACGGGATCGGTCTGCGGATAGTCCAGTGTATAGTGCAGCCCGCGGCTTTCGTGGCGCTTGAGGGCGCTTTGCACGATCAGGTCGGCGCATTGTAGCAGGTTGCGCAGTTCGATGAGGTCGGTGGTCACGCGGAAGTGGCCGTAATAATCGTCGATCTCGCTGGTCAGCAGCTTGATCCGGTGCGCCGCGCGTTCCAGCCGCTTGGTGGTGCGGACGATGCCGACATAGTTCCACATAAAGCGGCGAATCTCGGTCCAGTTCTGCTTCACGACCACTTCCTCGTCGGAATCGGTCACCCGGCTTTCGTCCCATTCGCGAATGCGCGGCAGGGTATCGAGCTGGTCCCAGCAGGCGAGCACGTCCTGCGCCGCCGCCTCGCCGAACACGAAGCATTCGAGCAACGAGTTGGACGCCAGGCGGTTGGCGCCGTGCAGCCCGCTTTCGGTGCATTCGCCCGCCGCCCACAGGCCGGGAAGGTCCGTCCGCGCGGCAAGATCGATCAGGATGCCGCCGCAGGTATAATGCTGCGCGGGGACGACCGGGATCGGCTCCCGAGTCATGTCGATGCCCAGGCCGAGCAGCTTCTGGTGGATCGTGGGGAAGTGCTCCGTGACGAACTCCGCCGGCATGTGGCTGATGTCGAGATGGACGTAATCGAGGCCGAAGCGCTTGATCTGATCGTCGATCGCCCGCGCCACGATGTCGCGCGGGGCCAGTTCCGCGCGCGGATCGTAGTCCGGCATGAAGCGATAGCCCGTTTCCGGGTGCTTGAGCTGCCCGCCTTCCCCGCGCACCGCCTCGGTGATGAGGAAGTTCTTGACTTGGAGGTTGTAGAGGCAGGTCGGGTGGAACTGCATCATTTCCATGTTCGACACGCGGCAGCCGGCGCGCCAGGCCATGGCGATGCCATCGCCCGTGGCCCCGCGCGGCGCGGTGGAGAAGCGATAGACCCGGCCCGCGCCGCCGGCGGCCATCACCGTCGCCCGCGCCAGGTAGGCGTCCACCTTCCCCGTGGCCGTATCCAGCGCATAGGCGCCCCAGACCCGGCCCGAGCCGGAATAGCGTTCCTCGTGCCGGCCGGTGACGAGGTCGATGCAGCTGCGATCGGGCAGCAGGGTGATGTTGGGATTTTCCTCCGCCGCCTTGAGCAGCGCCGCCTCCACCGCCCAGCCCGTGGCGTCCGCCACGTGGACGATACGGCGATGCGAGTGCCCGCCTTCGCGGGTGAGGTGCAGTTGCGCGCCATCGGTGTTGAACGGCACGCCCAGCTCCATCAGCCGCTCGATCGCCTTGGGCGCGCGCTCCACCACGAATTCCACCGTCTCGCGGCGATTGAGCCCCGCGCCAGCGATCATGGTGTCGCGAATATGTTCCTCGAACGTGTCGCCGGCGTCGAGCACCGCCGCGATGCCGCCCTGGGCATGGGCGGTCGATCCGCTGTTGAGCGGGCCTTTCCCCAGCACCAGCACCTTGCAGCGCTGCGCCAGGGTGAGCGCGGCGGTGAGGCCGGCGGCGCCGGACCCGATCACGAGAACGTCGGAGATCTTGGCTGTCATGCCGGCGTCATGGAGCGAAGCCGCGCGCCGGGCAAGGGCGGGGCGCTTTGGCATCTGTTAAGGAAAGGCTCTTAGGAGCGGCCTTGGGTCAGCGTTGGAGAGGAGCGATTCAGCAATCGTGCAGGCGCCACCCACCTTCGTCCCGCCGCTCGTGTCACGCGCGCTGGATTGGGTCGTCCGACTACCTCCTCCGCAGGCATGGATGGGCATCCTGCTGCTGGCCGATCTCACCGCGATCGGCGACCTGCTGAGCGGGCCGGAGCTGTGGTTCGGCCCGATCTATCTGCTGGTCATCTCGCTCGCCACCTGGGCGTTCGGCTGGCGGGCGGGGCAGGCGGTGGGCGTGGGCTGCATGGCGCTCACCTTCGCGCTCAACGGCGCCAGTCTCTATCCCTACACCGGCGTCGCGCTGGTGTGGAACGCCGTGGTGCGCTTCGCCGCCATGTCGCTGGTGGTGATGATGATCGCCGGCGCGCGGGGCGTCTACTTGCGCGAATGGTGGCTGGCGCGAACCGACATCCTGACCGGCGCCCTGAACCGGCAGGCTTTCTTCGAGCTGGGCGAAAGGCTCGCGGCCCTGCCGCGCTGGCGCGTGCTGCTCTATGCCGATCTCGACGGGCTCAAGGCGGTCAACGACCGGCGCGGCCATGCCACCGGCGACATTTGCCTGAAGACCTATGCCACCGCCGTCCGCAAGGCGATCCGCCGCGATGACTTGTTCGCCCGCGTGGGCGGGGATGAATTCCTGGTGTTCCTGGCGGTGAAGGACGAGGCGGCGGCCCGCGGCGTCGCCGAGCGGCTTCACGCCGGGATGAACGCCGTTCCGGGCGAGGCGGACAACGTGTTGCGATGCAGCGTGGGTGCGCTGCTCATAGCGCCCGGCGCGGTGTCGCTGGACAAGCTGGTCCGCCAGGCGGACGACCTGATGTACCGGGCCAAGCAACGCGGCGCCGCGCTGGAGATCGCGATGGCTGGCCCTTCCGCAGAGCCGGCCGCCGCCGGCAGGGCGAGAGGCGCGCTGCGGACGCCGAAGGCCCCTGCCGGGCATGGCCGCAAGCCCCTGCACGAACGGCGCGAATTGGCCGGCGCGCCATTCGACGGCCTCGACGCGCGGCACTAGCCAAGAGGCCGATCGCTTGGCCCAAAGCTCGTCATTGCGAGCGTAGCGAAGCAATCCAGAGCGTATGGCACTCTGCCCTGGATCAGTGGGCCAAGGCCAGCCTCGCGCCCCCCTCGCAATAACGGTTCAGGGGAGGCGATCACGCGCCCCGCGCTCCGCTCAGGCGTCGTGGGCGGCGGCGCTGGTCAGCTGCACGAAGACGTCTTCCAGGTCCGCCTCGCGCGTGGTCACGTCCGCGATCGCGTAGCCTTGCCGCTGGACGAGCGCGAGCACCTGGCCCGCGTTCGACTGGTCGCGATCGTAAGTCACCTCGATCGTCCGGGGATCGACCATCTCCACCTTGAGGAAGCGCGCGTCCATGGGCGGGCCGGCCAGGTCCTTGTCCACGGTGATCCGCACGATCTTCTCGCGCGCCATGCCCACCAGTTCGCGCGTGGGCTTGTTGGCCACCAGCTCGCCATGGTTGATGATCGCGATCCGGTCGCACAGCTGCTCCGCCTCTTCCAGGTAATGCGTGGTCAGCACCACGGTCACGCCTTCGGAATTGAGCTGGGCGACCAGTTCCCACAATTGCCGGCGCAGCTCCACGTCGACCCCGGCGGTCGGCTCGTCGAGCACGAGGATCGGCGGCGAATGGACCATCGCCTTGGCGATCAGCAGGCGCCGCTTCATGCCGCCCGACAGCGTGCGCGAATAGGCGTTGCGCTTGTCCTCCAGGTGCACCGCGCGCAGCAGTTCCTCCGAACGGCGCAGATGCCTGGCCACGCCATACATGCCCGATTGGTTCTCCAGCACCTCGAACGGGGTGAAGAACGGATCGAACACGATTTCCTGCGGGACGATGCCGATCGACAGCTTGGCGTTGCGCTGGTCGCGATCGATGTCGTGGCCCCAGATGCGCACGGTGCCCGAGGTCTTCATGACCAGGCCGGCGAGGATGTTGATCAGGGTGGACTTGCCCGCGCCATTGGGGCCGAGCAGGCCGAACACGCCCCCTTCCGGCACATCGAAGCTGACGCCCTTCAGCGCCAGCTTGGGCGGCGCATCCCCCTGGCCCGCGTATTGCTTGACGAGGTCACGTATCTCGATGGCGGCTTCGGGCATCGGCCGCCCTTAGGGCGCGGGGCGGCGCGGCGTAAAGAGGCGATGACGGGGCGGCCTTTTCGCGCCCGGCGCGCCGCTTGCGGCCAACAAGGCGCGCGGGCGATATTGCGGCCCGGCGCGCGACGCGATAACGGCAGCGCGATGGAATACGTCCCCGAAGTCACAATCGTCGACAGTCCGCGCGTCTGCTGTGACGGCGCCGGGCAGATTCGCGGCGGCCCCGGCTATCGCCCTTCGGCGCTCGGCCACCCGCGCATCTATCTGCAGATCGACGAGACAGGCTATGCCGATTGCGGTTACTGCGACCGGCGCTTCGTCCTCGCCGGCGGCCCCGCCGATCGTGGTTTGCACGAGGTTTCGCCCGGCGACTTGCCGGCAGAAGATGATGAATAGCACCGGTTGACGGGTCAGCCCTCATTCACCACATCATCGGCATAATCTCCGGCATTAGGAGAACGACGATGAAAGCATTGGCAACCATCCTTGCGGGCGCCGCCCTTCTGGGGCTCGGCGTCAGTTCCGCCTCCGCTGAAACACTGGCCGAAAAGGGCGAGGCGCGCCTGGCCAAGATGCTCGAAGGCCGCACGCCCGGAACACCGGTAAGCTGTGTCAACGGCGTCAGGAGCAGCCGCATCACGGTGATCGACGAGGTCGGCGTGGTCTATGACGACGGCAAGACGATCTACGTTTCGCGGCCGAGCAATCCCAAGTCTCTCGGCCCGTGGGACGTTCCGATCATCGAGCGCTTCGGCAGCCAGTTCTGCAAGACCGACCTGATCCGCACCGTGGACAGCACCGGCGGCTATGTCACCGGGCCGGTCTTCCTGGGGGACTGGGTTCCCTACACCAAGCAGGGCTGATCCTTGGCCGCCTTGCAGCGGCGCTGGGCGGCCGAGCTTCTGCATGTCTGGTTTCACACCCTTCACCCGCGGGATTGGTTCATGCCGGACCCGCGGGTGGATGCGGCGCTGCGCCGCCGCTTCGCGCGTGAACTGACGGCGCTGGCGGGGCGCCCGCCGGCGGAATTCCTTGCCGATCCGCATACCGCGCTGGCGGCCGTGCTGCTGTTCGATCAGGTGCCGCGCAATCTGTTCCGCAAGAGCCCGCGCGCCTTTGCCTACGATCCCTTGGCGCGGGCGATCGCCAAGGCCGCGCTCGATCGCGGCTGGGATCGGGCGCTGACCGCGCGCCAACGGCAGTTCCTGGCCATGCCGCTGATGCATTCCGAACGGATCGCCGATCAGCGGCGGTCCCTTGCCTATTTCGCCCGGCTCGGCCCGCGCTTCGGCTGGCCGTTCGCCAGGGCGCATTATCGCATGATCGCCCGCTTCGGCCGCTTCCCCCATCGCAATGCGGTGCTGGGCCGCACGAGCAGTGCGGCGGAACGCAAAGCCGTGGAGCAGGGCTTCGCCTGGTAGGCCTTCAGTCGGGCTCGATATCCAACGCGGCGCGCTCGATCATCGGCCGCCAATCGGGCTTTACCGGCAGAAGGAAGCGCTCCGCCAGTTCCCGCTCGATCCCGTCGGCATCCAGGATGCGCCGCTCGGCCGCGCCGCCGTCCATGCTCCGCACCGTCAGACGCGCGCCCAGCAGCGCATGGCGCGCGCCCGGCGTGGCGCGGGTGACGATCAGGCGATGGCGGAAATGGGATTGCGGATGAGTCGCGGTGAACCAGTTGGCGAGTTCGTAATCGATATCGAGTTGCGGGAACGGCAGCAGCCGATAGACCGGCCCCCAGCGGCCGCCGAGTTCGGCTTCGAGCTGCCACCCAAGGCCTGCCGGCAGGAGGCGGAAACGCTCGTGCGGGGTCGCCTGCGGTTCGGCGCTGTCGAGCCGCAGCGGGGCCGTGGGGACGCAGGAGCCGAAGCCGACATCGGCCAGCCACGGCGCCCCGTCGATCGTCACCCGCAGGGCCATGTGCGTGGGCGGTCGCAAGGGCGCATCGGCCGGCGCGTTCCAGTTGACCCGCGCGATCAGCCCTTCGACCTGGAACCCGATGGTCTGGAGCACGCGCTTGAACAGGCCGTTCTGCTCGTAGCAATAGCCGCCGCGCCGGGCCCCGATCAGCTTGGCGTCGACCGCCTGCGGGGCAATGTCCACGCCGCGATCCAGCAGGACGTCGATCGCCTCGAACGGGATCGCCGCCGGATGCAGCACCTGCAACGCGCGCAGCGTTTCCAGCGTGGGGGCCAGCGGGCCGGCATAGCCGATCCGATCGCAATAGGCGCCCAGATCGACACTCGCCGGCGCGTTCACGCCCGGTCCTCCGGATCGAGCATGCGGGCGAGGCGCAGGCTGCTGCGTTCATAGCCCAGGCGCTCGTAGAAGCGGTGGGCGTCGGTGCGGCTGAGATGGCTGGTCACTTCCACCATATAGCACTGCTGCGCTGCCAGTTCCTGCTCTGCCGCGCGCACCAGCCGCGCGCCGACGCCGCGCCCGCGATGCGCCTCGTCCACCACCATCATCGAGATGCGCCCGACCGGCGCGGGCCGATGCAGCACGCGCATGATCGAGGTGCTGAGGCAGCCGATCACCCCGGCCTGCCCTTCCGCCACCAGCACCACGCGGCCTTCGGCCTCCATCTCCGCCAGGCGGCCGGCGACCTCTTGCGGCGTGGCCGCATAGCCGAGCTGGTCGATCAGCCGGGCGAGCGCGGGCGCATCACGCTGCTCGGCGCGGCGGATCGTCGGACCTTCCACACCGGAATCGGGCTTAGTCATGGCTCATTGCCGCTCATGGCGCCCGTCCTGCCCGGGTGCGGGCTTGGGGGCAACCCATGGCCCGCTCCCTTCGGCGCGATCGGCGATCAACTCGCCATCTGGCCGAAACGGCCGCTGTTGAAATCGGTGATCGCCTGGCGGATCTCGTCCTCGCTGGTCATCACGAAGGGGCCATAGCCGACGACCGGTTCGTCGATCGGCTCGCCGGTCAGCACCAGCAGCATCGCATCGCTGTCCGCTTGCACCGTGGCGCCGGCGCCCGCGGTGGAAAACCGGACGATCTCCGCCTCGCGCACATCCCGCCCGTCAACCAGGACACGGCCGCTCAGCACGACGATCATCGAGGTGTGACCCTCGGGAAGGTCGAGCTTCACCTCCGCGCCGGCCTCGAGCCGGAGGTCCCACACATTGATGGGCGTGAACGTGGTCGCCGGGCCGTGGACCTCGCCGAACGTGCCGGCGATGACCCGCGCCCTGCCGCCGGCGAAGGTCGCGACGGGAATCTGCGCATCGGTGATCGCCTGGTATTTCGGCGGGCTCATCTTGTCCTTGGCGGGCAGGTTGACCCACAGCTGCACCATGCGGAACGGTCCGCCGGCCTTCGAGAAGCCGGCAGAATGGAATTCCTCGTGGATGATGCCGCCGGCGGCCGTCATCCACTGGACGTCGCCCGTGCCGATGGTGCCGCCCCCGCCGCTCGAATCCCGGTGGCTGACCTCTCCGTCATAGACGATGGTCACGGTCTCGAAACCGCGATGCGGATGCTGGCCGACGCCGCGCGGCGCGCCGGCATTGGGCGCGAACACGTGCGGTCCGGCATAGTCGAGCAGCAGGAACGGGCTGATCGCCCGGGTATCGCCCTGATAGCTGAACAGCGAGCGGACGGGGAACCCATCGCCCACCCAATGCCCGTTCCCGGGCGGGGGGATGATCGCTTCGACAGTCTTGGCCATGGTCGTTCTCACCTTTTCACAGGGGCGATCTCGGGAAAGCCCGATCGCCGGGGCATTGCGCTGCGTGTTGCCAGGCAAGATATGTTATGCCCACCCTTCGGCAAGTACGATCACCAAGGATACCGCGATGACCGCGAAGAAGCCGTCCTGCCCGGCGGAAGTGGCCATGGCCCTGCTGGCCGGGCGCTGGAAGCTGATGATCATCTATTGGCTGCTGCAGGGCACGCGCCGCTTCAACGAATTGCAGCGTGACCTGGGCGGGATCCCCACCGCACGCTTGCCCGGACGCTGAGGGAGATGGAGGCCGACGGGCTGGTGCGCCGGCACGATCATGGCACGATCCCGCCGCGCGTGGACTATTCGCTGACCGCGAAAGGCGAATCGCTCGCCCCCGTTCTCGTCGCCATGCAGCAATGGGTGGAAGGCGATCCCGGCCACCAGGCCCCATCGGCCGCGCGGCTGTGACTCGCCGGGGCGGGTTCCCTCACTCCCACTCGATCGTGCCGGGCGGCTTGCTGGTATAGTCGTAAACCACCCGGTTGATGCCCTTGACCTCGTTGACGATGCGCGTCGCCACATTGGCCAGGAAATGCGGATCGAAGGGATAGACGTCGGCGGTCATGCCGTCGGTGCTGGTGACCGCGCGCAAGGCGCAGACGCTGTCGTAGGTGCGCGAATCGCCCATGACGCCCACCGTGCGCACCGGCAGCAGCACGGCGAAGGCCTGCCAGATCGCATCGTAAAGGCCGGCAGCGCGGATTTCCTCGAGATAGAGGGCGTCCGCCTTGCGCAGGATATCGCAGCGTTCGCGCGTCACTTCGCCGGGAATGCGGATGGCGAGGCCGGGGCCGGGGAACGGGTGGCGGCCGACGAAGGCTTCGGGCAGGCCCAGCTCGCGGCCCAGCTCGCGCACCTCGTCCTTGAACAGTTCCCGCAGCGGCTCCACCAGCGCCATGTTCATCCGTTCGGGCAGACCGCCCACGTTGTGATGGCTCTTGATCGTCACCGATGGGCCGCCGGTGAAGCTGACGCTTTCGATCACGTCGGGATAGAGCGTGCCCTGGGCCAGGAAATCGGCGCCGCCGATCTTGCGCGCCTCCGCCTCGAACACGTCGATGAAGGTCTTGCCGATGAACTTGCGCTTGGCCTCCGGATCGGTGACCCCGGCGAGGCCGCCGAGGAACAGGTCCTCGGCATCCACATGGACCAGCGGGATATTGAAGGAATTGCGGAACAGGCTGACCACCTGCTCCGCCTCGCCCATCCGCATCAGCCCGTGATCGACGAAGACGCAGGTCAGCCGGTCGCCGATCGCCTCGTGGATCAGCACCGCGGCGACGGCGGAATCGACGCCGCCCGACAGCCCGCAGAGCACTCGCCTGTCGCCGACCTGGGCGCGGATCTCCTCGATCTTGGTCTTGCGGAATTCCGCCATGGTCCAGTCGCCCGCGCAGCCGCAGACGTGGCGGACGAAGTTGGCCAGCAGCCGGCCGCCATCGGGCGTATGCACCACCTCGGGATGGAACTGGGTGCCGTAATAATGCCGTTGCTCGTCCGCGATCACCGCGAAAGGGGCGCCATCGCTGGTGGCGACGATCCGGAAGCCGGGCGCGAACCGCGTCACCTTGTCGCCGTGGCTCATCCATACCTGGTGCCGTTCGCCCACTTGCCACAGGCCGTCGAACAGCTTGCAGTCTTCGGCCACGGTCAGGAACGCGCGGCCGAACTCACCGCCCCTGCTTAGATCATCCGGCCCCGTCTCATGCCCCGGGCGGACTTCGCCGCCGAGCTGGTGAGTCATCACCTGCTGGCCATAGCAGATGCCCAGGATCGGCAGTCCGCTGTCGAACAGCGCCTGAGGCGCGCGCGGACTGCCTTCCTCCGGCACTCCGGCGGGTGAGCCGGACAGGATGATGCCCTTGGGGCGCAGCCGCTCGAACGCCTCTTCGGCGAGGGTGAACGGGGCGATCTCGGAATAGACGCCGGCCTCGCGCACCCGGCGCGCGATGAGCTGTGTCACCTGGCTGCCGAAATCGACGATCAGGATGGAGTCGGGAAGATGCGCTAGGTCCATGCCGCGGCGTTAGGTTCGTCTCCCTGACCTGTCCAGCCGGAGCGTGCCCGGCGGCAAAGGGCGCCAGGCCAGGTTACAGGCAGATGAAAAATGGCGTTGCAAAATCTGCAAGGGGGCTTGCGCTCTTCGCGTTTGCACAAATCGATGCTGCGTTGCACCTAAGGCCTACAGCATAAGCCTGGGATGTCCCCGAAAGGCGGCCGAAAACCGGATGAAAAGGAATTACGCGATGCGCACCTCTATCGTCACCGTTCTCGCCGCCCTGGCTGTCTCCGCCGCCGTGCCCGCGGCCGCCGAAACCGCCGCCGACCCGATCGAGAGCTTTTCCGTGACCGTGGGTGTCGGCGATCTCGACATCGCCACTCCCGCCGGCGCGGCCGCGTTGGACAAGCGGGTCGAAGCCGCCGCGTCCGACGCTTGCCGGAAGCCGGACATCCGCCAGCTCAAGCTGATGGAGGCATGGGAAGAGTGCAAGAGCGCGGCCAAGGCCCGCGCGCTCGAGCAGATCTCGATCCTCGAACCCTACGAGAGCCTGGCGCTGGCCAGCCTGTTCTGAACCGATTGGAAGCAAACCGATGCTGAAAATGATCAAGCGCGTGCTCGATGCCTATGTCAGCGGTGCCAGCAACTGCCCGGTGCCGATGGTCTGGACCTTCTGACCGCCCGCCCACGCTATCGACCGGACGGCCGCCCATCGGGCGGCCGTCTTGCTTTGCGGCCTTGCCACTAGACTGCGGAAAAGTGCCCGCGCGCGCGCCTGCGCGCTTGGGAACCACGGGGCGAATCCCTATATGATCGGCATGGCAGATCATTCCGAAAACACCCCGCGCGCCGCTTCCTATGGCGCCGATTCCATCAAGGTGCTCAAGGGCCTGGACGCCGTGCGCAAGCGGCCGGGCATGTATATCGGCGATACCGACGACGGATCCGGCCTGCACCACATGGTGTTCGAGGTGTCAGACAACGCGATCGACGAGGCGCTGGCCGGGCATTGCGACCTGGTGCTGGTCGAACTGAACGCCGACGGTTCGGTATCGGTGGAAGACAACGGCCGCGGCATCCCGGTCGGCATCCACAAGGAAGAGGGGGTTTCCGCGGCCGAGGTCATCATGACCCAGCTCCATGCCGGCGGGAAGTTCGAGAACGACAGCCAGGACAACGCCTACAAGGTGTCCGGCGGCCTCCACGGCGTGGGCGTCTCGGTGGTCAACGCGCTCAGCGAATGGCTGGAGCTGACCGTCTGGCGTGACGGCCAGGAACACTGGATGAAGTTCGCCCATGGCGATGCCGTGGCGCCGCTCAAGGTCGTCGGCGATGCGCCGAGCGATGGGGTCGGCGGGCTCAAGAAAGGCACCCGGGTCACCTTCCTGCCTTCGACCGAGACGTTCAAGAACGTCACCGAGTTCGATTTCGAGAAGCTCAGCCACCGCTATCGCGAGCTGGCCTTCCTCAATTCCGGCGTGCGTATCCTCCTGCGCGACAACCGGGGGGACGAGCCGGTGGAGCTGGACCTCTATTACGAAGGCGGCATCGGCGCCTTCGTGAAGTTCCTCGACCGCAACAAGCAGGCCCTGCTGCCCGAGCCGGTGACGATCTCCGCCGAACGGGACGGCATCGGCATCGACGTGGCGCTGGAATGGAACGACAGCTATTACGAAAACGTCCTCGCCTTCACCAACAACATCCCGCAGCGTGACGGCGGCACTCACCTGGCGGCGTTCCGCGCCGCGCTGACCCGCACGCTCAATACTTATGCCGATCGCTCGGGCTTGCTGAAGAAGGAGAAGGTCCAGCTTTCGGGCGAGGACATGCGCGAAGGGCTGACCGCGATCGTCAGCGTCAAGCTGCCCGATCCCAAGTTCTCCAGCCAGACCAAGGACAAGCTGGTCAGTTCGGAAGTGCGCCAGCCGCTCGAAAGCCTGATGAGCGACAAGATGACCGAGTGGCTGGAGGAAAATCCGGCCCTGGCCAAGGAAGTGATCCAGAAGATCGTCGATGCCGCCGCCGCGCGCGAAGCCGCCCGCAAGGCGCGGGAGCTGACCCGGCGCAAGGGCGCGATGGACATCGCCAGCCTGCCGGGCAAGCTGGCCGATTGCCGCGAGCGCGATCCTTCGCTGTGCGAGCTGTTCCTGGTGGAGGGCGACAGCGCCGGCGGATCGGCCAAGAGCGGGCGCGACAGCCAGTACCAGGCGATCCTGCCGCTGCGCGGCAAGATCCTCAACGTGGAGCGCGCGCGGTTCGACCGGATCATCAGCTCGAAGGAAGTGGGCACGCTGATCCAGGCCATGGGCACCGGCATCCGCGACGAGTTCAACCTTGAAAAGCTGCGTTATCACAAGGTCATCATCATGACCGACGCCGACGTGGACGGCGCGCATATCCGCACCCTGCTGCTGACGTTCTTCCAACGCCAGCTGCCGGAGATCATCAAGGCCGGGCACCTGTTCATCGCCCAGCCGCCGCTGTTCAAGGTCAGCAAGGGGCGCAGCGAGGTCTATCTGAAGGACCAGGGCGCGCTCGACCGCTATCTGGTCGATGCCGGCCTGCAAGGCCGCGTGCTCGAAGCCGCCGGCGGCGCGCGCGGGGGCGAGGACCTGCGCGCCCTGGTCGATCATGCGCTACGGATGAAGAGCCTGATGGGCTTCATCCCCCGCAAGTACGAACCCGCCGTGGTGGAGGCTATGGCGCTGTCCGGCGCGCTGGCCCCGGATCTCTCGCCCGAAGCCCGCCGCGAAGCGCTGGCCCGCGCCGCGGCGCAGCTGCAACTGAGCGATCCCGAAGCGCAATGGAGCGGCGAACTGCTGGCCGACGGCACGATCCGCTTCGACCGCCTGTGGCGCGGGGTGACCGATGCCCACCTGATCGAGCCCGGCTTCGTCGGCGGCGCCGAAGCGCGTAAGCTCCACCGATTGGCGCAGGAGCAGGCCGAGGCCTATCTCGCTCCGGCAAAGCTGGCCAAGGCCGGCGCCGAGCCCGAGCCGGAGCCCGAAGTCGCGGCGGAAGACGGCACCGAGGAAGCCGCCCCCGCCCCGGCCGGCGTGGAAGGCGCGATCAGCCGGCCGAGCCAGCTGCTCGAAGCCGTGCTGGCGACGGGCCGCAAGGGCCTCGCCATCTCGCGCTACAAGGGCCTTGGCGAAATGAACGCCGAACAGCTTTGGGAAACCACCCTCGATCCGGACAACCGCGTGCTGCTGCAAGTCAAGGTGGAAGACGCCGACGTGACGGACGAAATCTTCACCCGCCTGATGGGCGACGTGGTGGAACCGCGGCGCGACTTCATCCAGGAAAACGCGCTGAACGTGGCGAATTTGGACGTTTAGCTCTCGAAATCCTCCCCGGAACGGGGAGGGGGACCACCCGCAGGGTGGTGGTGGGGTCGATAGGTTTCGGCCATACGCAAGATCGCGTCCGCAGTGGCGACCGGATCGGCCAAGACCCTCCGCGCTGCTACACGCACGACGCGCCAGCCCTTGCTCTGGAGGATGCGGGTGCGCTTCTCGTCCCTAGCGGGCCGGTCGCCCATGTCATGGGACAGGCCGTCTACTTCGATGATGAGGCGCGTTTCCATGCAAGCGAAGTCGGCGACGTAGCCTGCCAGCGGAACCTGCTTGCGAAACTTCGGTCGCTTGCCTCGAAGTTCGCGCCAAAGAAGCGCTTCCAGCAGCGACATCGTCTTCCTGAATTCGCGGGCGCGGGCGATGTTCTCGGATGAGGCGCCGAGAGTACGATGATGCCGGCGGGGAAGTTCCGATTGAGAGGTTCCGACCCCTCCACCACCCGGCTGCGCCGGGTGGTCCCTCTCCCCGTTCCGGTGGCCGCCCCACGCTCACATCCTGAACACCCCGAACCGCGGGCTTTCCGGGATCGGCGCTTCCAGGCATGCCGCCAGCGCCAGGCCGAGCACGTCGCGTGTCTGCGCCGGGTCGATCACGCCGTCGTCCCACAGGCGGGCGGTGGCGTAGTAAGGGTTGCCTTCGGCCTCGTATGTCTCGCGGATCGGGGCCTTGAAGGCCTCGGCTTCCTCCGGCGTCCATGCGTCCGCGTCGCGGTGAACCGTTGCCAGCACGCTGGCGGCCTGTTCGCCGCCCATCACGCTGATGCGCGCGTTGGGCCAGGTGAACAGGAAGCGTGGGGAATAGGCGCGGCCGCACATGCCGTAGTTGCCGGCGCCGAAGCTGCCGCCGATGATGACGGTGATCTTGGGGACTTGCGCAGTGGCCACGGCCGTGACCAGCTTGGCGCCGTGCTTGGCGATGCCTTCCGCCTCGTACCTGCCGCCGACCATGAAGCCGCTGATGTTCTGCAGGAACAGCAGCGGAATGCCACGCTGGCAGGCCAGTTCGATGAAATGGGTGCCCTTGAGCGCGCTTTCGGAGAACAGCACGCCGTTATTGGCCAGGATCGCCACCGGCATGCCCCAGATATGCGCGAAGCCGCAGGTCAGGGTGGAGCCGTAGAGCGCCTTGAATTCGTGGAACTCCGATCCGTCCACCAGGCGTGCGATCACTTCGTGGACATCGTAGGGCGCGCGGACATCCTCGGGAATGATCGCATAGAGGTCTTCGGCGTCATACCTTGGGGGCCTTGGTTCCCATACCCGGTTCGTGTCGAGCGAAGTCGAGACACCGCGCCCCCGTGTCTCGACTTCGCTCGACACGAACGGAGAAGAGAGGTGCGAGACTATGTCCCTGAGGATCGTCAGCGCGTGCGCGTCATTCTCCGCCAGGTGATCGACCACGCCGGACTTGCGCGCGTGCAGATCCCCGCCGCCCAGCGCCTCGGCGCTGATCTCTTCCCCCGTGGCCGCTTTCACCAGCGGCGGGCCGGCGAGGAAGATCGTGCCCTGATCGCGCACGATCACGCTCTCGTCGCTCATCGCCGGGACATAGGCGCCGCCCGCGGTGCAGGAGCCCATGACGCAGGCGATCTGCGGGATGCCGAGCGAGGACATCTGCGCCTGGTTGTAGAAGATGCGGCCGAAATGATCGCGGTCGGGGAAGACTTCCGCCTGATGGGGCAGGTTCGCCCCGCCGCTGTCCACCAGATAGAGGCAGGGCAGGCGGTTCTGCTGGGCAATCTCCTGCGCCCGCAGGTGCTTCTTGACGGTGAGCGGATAATAGGTGCCGCCCTTCACGGTGGCATCGTTGGCGACGATCATGCACTGGCGGCCGGAAACGCGGCCGATCCCCGCGATCAGGCCCGCGCCGGGCACTTCATCCCCGTAAAGCCCGTTCGCCGCCAGCTGGCCGATCTCCAGGAACGGCGAACCCGGATCGAGCAGCCGATCCACCCGATCCCTCGGCAGCAGCTTGCCGCGTGCGGCGTGGCGCGCGCGGCTGGCTTCCGGCCCACCGAGCGCGGCCTGCGCCACGCGCGCCCGCAGTTCCTGCGCCAGCGCCCGGTTGTGCGCCGCGCGGGCGCACGCCTCGGCCCCCTCCAGATCGAGCGAACTGGAGAGGGCCGGCGCGTTCACTTGGCCTTGTCGAGATGCTTGGCGAAGAACGGCAGCACGATCTCGTCGAAGCGCTGCGCGATCTTGTCGGTGTGGGTGCCTTCGTACGTCAGCCAGGTATGCGCGATGCCGAACTTCTCCAGTTCCTCGTGCATCATCGTGTCGTCACGGATCAGGCCGTCCTTGGTGCCCACGTCGGTGCCGATGGCGTCGAAGCTCTTGAGCGCCGGAACATGGCCGGCGACCATGGCGAGCGGCGAGTTGTTGGCCCATTGCGCCATGACCAGTTCATCCACCTTGCCGTCCTTGAACGGCGGATCGGCGTAATAGGGCGGGTTCTTCGGGTTGGGCGACCAGGCGACCATCGAGGACAGCGCGGCGCGGGTGCCGAAATCGCCCTTCACCCCTTGCTCGATCGGCACGCTGGAAAGCTTCTGCGCCGATTCCACCGTCTCCACCCGCGGGCTGACGCAGCAGGCGCTCTGCGCCCAGATGCTGTCGAACACCTCGGGGTAAGTCATGCCGACCGTCCAGGTGCCGTATCCGCCCATCGAATGCCCGGCGAGCCCGCGCCCGCCGCGATTGGCGATCGTGCGGTAATGGCTGTCGATATAGCTGACGAGATCCTTGGCGATGAAAGCCTTGAAATCCCCCGTCGTGACCGAGCTGGAATACATGCTGCCGCCCAGCTTGGTCAGCGTATCGGGCACCACCACGATGAATTCGTTGCCGGCGGCGGCGTTTCGGGCGACCGCTTCGGGGACTTTCATGTAGTTATAGAAGTTGCGCCCATCGATCGCGAAGCCGTGCAGGTAATAGACCACCGGATAGCGCTTGTTGGGGCTGGTCTTGTAGCTCGGCGGGAGCACCACCATGGCCTCGCGCTCGGTGGCGTTGCCTTCGAGGTTGCCGGCCAGCGAGGGGCCCGGGACCTTGGGCGCTTCCACGGTGATCCCGGGGGGGATCGTCGGCGCCGGCGCGGTGATGTTCTGCGCCAAGGCGGGACCGCCGGCCAGCGCCAGCAGCGCCGCCCCGGCGGCGGTTGCGATGAGTGCCTTTATCATTCCAGTGCCCTTTATCCTTATTTGTCGAGATGCCGGCCGAAGAACGGCAACAGGTCGGATCGAATCCGCGCGTTCACGCGGTTGCCGTGATCGCCGTCGAATACCTCCCAATCATGCGCGATGCCGAAGCGGTTCAGTTCCTCGTGCATCAGGGTGTCGTCGCGCAGCAGGAAATCCTTGTCGCCCACGTTGATGGCGATCGCCTCCAGGCTGCGAAGCGCAGGCAGGTATTGCGGCAGCATGACCAGCGGCGCATTGGCCTGCAGCCGGGCGATGATCAGCGGATCGACCGCCCCATCCTTGATGCCGCTGGCGAAGTAATGCGGCGGATTCTGCGGGTCCGGCGCCCAGGCGGACAGCGTGGCCGGGGTGGCCAGTGCGAAGCCGCCGGCCGTGGCGACCTGTTCGTCGGTGACGGCCTGCGCCGCCTGCAACTGTTCGGCCGTGATGCTGGTCGGGGCCACGCAGCAGGGCGCCATCGCATAGATGCTGGAGAACACCCCGGGATACTTCATCGCGATCTTCAGCGTGCCGAGGCCGCCCATCGAATGGCCGGAGAGGCCGCGGCTTTCGCGCCGGGCAAGCGTGCGATAGCTGGCATCGATATGCTTCACCAGGTCGACCGCGGTGAAGCGCTCAAAATCGCCGGTGGTGACCGAGGCGCCGTACATCGCGCCCTTGAACTTGGTATTGGCGTCGGGGACGACCACGATCACTTCGTTGCCGGCCGCCGCGGCCTGATCGACCGCCTCCTGGAACTTCGCCAGTGCGTCGTAGGCTTCGGCCCCGACCGAATAGCCGTGCAAGAAATAGACAACGGGATAGCGCTTGCCCGGATCGCTGTCGTAGCGTGGCGGCAGGAATACCAGCACGTCCCGATCGGGCGAGTTGCCTTCGAGATTGCCTTCCAGCGACGCGCCGTGGACCTTGATCCGGTCCGTCCGTGCCTGGGCCGGCAGGGCGGCCAGCACCGCCAGCGCAGCCACCCCCGCGAATATCGCCTTCAACATTGCCCCTCCAACCCTCTTCGCCGGCCGGTAAGTCTCGTAGCTGCGCGCCGGGTTGTCGAGCCCTTTCGCGTCGCAAATCATCGCAAAATCAGGCGCCGATCAGCTCGCGGCCGATCAGCATGCGGCGTATTTCATTGGTTCCGGCGCCGATGTCGAGCAGCTTGGCATCGCGCAGATAGCGTTCCACCGGCCAATCGATGGTGTAGCCGGCGCCGCCCAGCGCCTGGACCGCTTCGCCCGCCACGCGAAAGGCATTCTCGCTCGCCAGCAGGATCGCACCCGCCGCGTCGAACCGGGTGGTCTCCCCCCGGTCGCAGGCGCGGGCCACGGCATAGGCATAGGCGCGGGCCGATTGCAGCGCCACGTACATGTCGGCCACCTTGGCCTGCATAAGCTGGAAAGAGCCGATCGGCCGCCCGAACTGCTCGCGCTCGCGCACATAGGGGATCACCGTATCGAGGCAGGCCTGCATGATGCCGAGCTGCACCCCGGCGAGCACCGCGCGTTCATAGTCCAGGCCGCTCATCAGCACGTTCACGCCCTGGCCGACTTCGCCCAGCACGTTGCCCCCGGGCACTTCGCAATGGTCGAACACCAGCTCGCTTGTGGGGCTGCCGCGCATGCCCAGCTTGCCGATCTTCTGCGCCGGCCGGAAGCCAGGCCTGCCCTTTTCGACCAGGAAGGCGGTGATCCCCCGGGCGCCGGCGGCCGGATCGGTCTTGGCATAGACCACCAGCACGTCCGCCTCGTGCCCGTTGGTGATCCAGAACTTGCTGCCGTTCAGCACATGGCCGTCCTCTGGACTATCGGGCACCGGATCGGCTCTCAGCGCCATCGAGACGACATCCGATCCCGCGCCCGCCTCGCTCATCGCCAGAGCGCCGACGTGCTCGCCAGAAATCAGGCGCGGCAAGTGCTTCGCCTTCTGTTCCGGCGTGCCCCAGCGGGCGATCTGGTTGATGCACAAGTTGGAATGGGCGCCATAGCTGAGACCCACCGAAGCGCTTGCCCGGCTCACTTCCTCGATCGCGAGGATATGTTCGGCATAGCCCAGGCCCAGCCCGCCATCGGCCTCGGGCACGGTGATCCCGTGCAGGCCCAGCGCGCCCATCTCGGGCCACAGCTCGCGCGGGAAGCGATCCTCGCGATCGACTCGCACCGCCAGCGGAGCGATTCGCTCGTCGGCGAAGCGCGCCACCGTCTCGCGAATCATCGCGGCATCTTCGCCGAGGCCGAAATCGAACTCCGGTGTTGCCCGCATTGACTGCTCCTCTTCCTCGGCTAGCCATAGCAAGGGGGCGCCCTGCCGCAACCGGTTACGATTGAAATCGCCTTTGCCCGGAGTTCCTTTGCTAACACGGGCCGCTTGGTTTAAATCGGGACGTGGAGGGTTGCTGTTGACTGCTGTGCCGACAGAGATTCGGCCCGCTGGGCCTAGCTCCGACCCGCCTGTCGGCGAGGATAGTCGCGACCGGATTTACGAGGCCTACCATTTCGAATCGCTGAAAGACGATCCGGAGCTGAGGGCCCTGGTCGATTTCACCGCGCGCCTGTGCGATGCGCCCATCGCCCTGATCGGCCTGCTGCAGCATGACCGGTTCCGGTTCCTCGCCCGCATCGGCACCGATACCGAGGAAAGCGCCTATAGCACCTCGTTCTGCGCGCATGTCATGCTGGGCGACGATCTGATGCAGGTGTGCGATGCCCGGCAGGATCCGCGCTTCGCCGACAATCCGCTGGTCCTGGGCGAACCCCATGTGCGCTTCTACGCGGGATTCCCGCTGGTTTCCGAAGAGGGCATCCCGCTCGGCACGCTGGCCGTGGCCGACACCTCGCCCCGCCCGGCGGGGCTGAACGATTTCCAGCGCGAAGGGCTGACCGTCCTGGCGCAATCGGTGATGCGGCGGATGCGTTCGCGCCGGCACAGCGAGGCGGCGCGGCGCGAAGCCGACGAGCGGGAGAGCTATCTCCGCTCGTTCGCCGATTCGATCCCGGCGATCGCCTGGTCGGCCACGCCGGACGGCCATTTCGAATACTTCAACAAGCGCCTGGTCGATTTCACCGGCTTGCCCGACGATCAAGGCGGCACCGCCTTCCATCCCGACGATTTCGAGAAGGCCACCAAGGCGTGGCAGCGCTCCCTGGCGACGGGCAAGACTTACGAGCTGGAGCATCGTTTCCGCCGGTACGACGGCGAATATCGCTGGATGATCGCCCGCGCGATGCCGGTGCGCGACTCGGAAGGGCGCATCCGCCGCTGGTTCGGCACGGCGGTGGATATCCACGATCTCCACGCCGCCGCCGAAGCGCGCGACCTGCTGGTGAGAGAGCTGTCGCACCGGATCAAGAACATCTTCGCGGTGGTTTCCGGCCTCGTTTCCATGTCGGTGCGCCGGCGGCCGGAACTGCGGGAGTTCGGCGATGAATTGACCGGGGCGATCCGCGCGCTCGGCCGCGCGCACGATTACGTGCGCCGCGATGGCGAGCGGCGCAACACGCTGCACGGCATCCTCGAAGGTCTGTTCGTGCCTTACGGGAGCGGCGATGGCGAGAAGGCGCGCGTCCTGGTCGCCGGTGACGACGTGGCGATCGCCCCGCAGGCGGCCACGCCGCTGGCGCTGGTGTTCCATGAACTGGCGACCAACGCGGCGAAGTACGGCGCGCTGTCGGCCGATGGCGGCGTGATCGACCTTTCGATCGCGGACGCGGGCGATACCTTGCTGTTGCGCTGGGTGGAACGGGGCGGCCCCAAGCCCAAGGCCAAGCGGACCGACGGCTTCGGCTCACGGCTGGTGGAAATGAGCATGACGGGCCCGCTCGGCGGCAAATGGGAACGCCGCTTCGAGCCCGAGGGGCTGGTCTGCGAGCTGACCGTCTCGAAAGCGGCGATCACGCCTTAGCGCTGGCCCATGGCCTTGCCCGGCGCGGTTTCGCGCATGAGCCAGAATACCGGCAAGGCGGCGAAAGCCACCACGGCGATCATGATCCCGGGCATGGCCGGGGCACCGGTGCCTTCCACCAGCCGCTGCGCCGCATAAGGCGTGAGCCCGCCGAACACGGCCGTGGCCACGGTATAGCCGATGCCCAGGCCGCTGGCGCGGCTTTCGCCGGCGAACTGCTCCCCTGCGGCCACCGCGCCGACTGCGCTCATCCCCCCGGCGACCAGCGCCAGCACCACTGCCCCGGCCAGCGCCAGCGCGGCCGATCCGCCGGCCATCAGCGAGAACATCGCGGTGGGCAGCACGGCGCTGAGCGCCGCCAGGGCCAGCAGCGCGGGCCGCCGGCCGAACCGGTCCGACAACAGGCCGACCACGGGGGTGATCAGGATCACGGCAATGGCGGCCACGGTCGAAAGCCACAGCGAAGCCGCTTCGGACAAGGAACCGGCGGTGGCCAGGAAGGCCGGCACATAGGTGATCCCGACATAGTAAGTGATCGAACCGAGCGCGGAGATCGCGAAGGCACGCACCAGCGCGCCCCGCTGCCGCGACAGGGCGTGCACGAGCGGCCGCTCCGGCAGTGTGCCGTCCGCCCGCGCTTGCTCGAAATCGGGCGATTCCTCCATGGTCGAGCGGGCCAGCCATACCGCCCCGGCCAGCGCCGCGCCGACCAGGAAGGGAATGCGCCAGCCCCAGCTCTGCAACTGGGCTTCGGACAGCAGGCTCACCGTCAGGGCGGAGACCGCCACCGCCAGCAGCGCGCCGACCTCGCTCGCCGCCGCCGCCAGCGAGGCCACCAGGCCGCGCCGTTCCGCGCGGGCGCCTTCCAGCAGATAGGCGATTACCCCGGTATATTCGCCGCCCACCGAAAAGCCCATCACGCAGCGCAAGGCGAACAGCAGCCAGGCCGCGGCGATGCCGGCCTGCGCGTGAGTGGGCAGCAGCGCCGTCGCCAGCATGGCGGCCGACATCAGCGCCATGGACAGCAGCAGCATCGGCCGCCGTCCATAACGATCGCCGATATGGCCGAAGGCAGCCGCCCCCACCGGGCGCATCAGATAGGCGACCGCGAAGCCCGCCAGCGTGGTCAGCAGGGCCTGCTCGCCGCCGCCGAAGAACACGCGCGAAAGCACGGTGGCGAAATAGAGGTAGAGCGTGAAGTCGTACCATTCGACCACCGTGGAAAGCGCGGCGATCAGGATCGATCGGTTCGAGACGCGATGCCGCCCGATCATGGTGCGGGGAATCCCGCCCCGCCGGGCCAGCCGGGGCCGACAAGCGCCATGACCTTGAACAGCCGCCCCATCTGCTCCGCGCCCGCAAGCCGCTCCACCGCGCGCCCGATCGCCTCGCGTTGGTCGGGCGCGGCGCGGGCCAGCGCTTCCGCCCGCGCCTCCAGGCCGAGCGCGCGCAGCCAGGCGCCTTGCTCCACGGTGCCCAGCCAGCGTGCGCCGTGCGCAGAGGCGATTTCGGCCAGCGTGGCGAAATCGACATGGGCGGTGAGGTCCGCTTCGCCGGGCAGGGCCAGCGGATCGACCTTTGTATGCGCGCGGATCGCCTGCAAGGTCGATCCCGTGCGCGCCGCCGTATGGCCATAGTCGATGAACAGCGCCGCGCCGCCCTGCCGGGCCAGCCGTCCGGCCACCTCGGCCACGATCGCCGCCGCGGCGGGGCATGTCTCGATCACCGTGCCGTCTTCCGCGCCGCGCCGCGCCTCGGGCACGGCAGCATCCATCGGCAGGCCGCCGGCGACGACCGTGAATTGCCCGCTGTCGTCCAGCGCCACCATGACCTCGCGCCAGCCTGGGCCGGTCTTCACCAGCTGGCGGACGGGCAGGGCATCGAGAAACTCGTTCGCCAGCAGCAGGATCGGCCCCTCCATCGGCACCTCGGCCAGATCGGCGGGGAACCGGGCCTGGGGCACCGCCTGGCGCTGCAACGCCGCCAGGGCCGGGGAACCTTCCACCAGATGCACCGGCGGTTCCAGCCCCACGCGGCCCATCGCCCGTAGCGCATCGCGCGCCAGGGTGCCGCGGCCGGGGCCAAGCTCGGCATAGAACGCGCCGTCGGGCCGCCCCGTCCGGGTCCAGATATCGGCCAGCCACAGGCCCGCCAGCTCGCCGAACATCTGGCTGATCTCGGGCGCGGTGATGAAGTCTCCCGCCGCGCCCAGCGGGTCTTTCCCGGCGTAGTAACGGGCGTTCGATTCGCCCATGAACCGGGCCAGGCTGATCGGCCCGGTGGCCGCGATCAGGCGGCGGAAATGATCGGCCAGCGTGCGTCCCGAACCTGTCGTTGGATCGCCCATGTCACCCGGCGGCGGACGGCGCCTGCGTGCCCAGCGCCGGGCGGCTGAGCGCCCAGGCCACCAGCGCCAGCCCCGCCAGGCATAGCGGGATCGACAGCCATTGCCCCATGTTGAGCCCGGTGCGCAGGGCGAAGTCGGCCAGCTGCTCGTCCGGCTCGCGGAAGAATTCCACGATGAAGCGGGCCGCCGCGATCAGCGCGGTGAACGTGCCCACCAGCAGGCCGGGGCGGAAGCGGGCGCGCGTCTTCCAGAACAGCGGCACCATGATCGCGGTGACCAGCGCGCCTTCCAGCAGCGCCTCGTAAAGCTGGCTGGGGTGGCGCGCCAGCGGCCCGCCGGCGGGGAAGATCATGGCCCAGGGAACATGGCTTTCCACCGGGCGGCCCCACAGCTCGCCATTGATGAAGTTGGCGATGCGGCCGAAGAACATCCCGAAGCCGACGTTGACCGCGATATAATCGCACACGCGGATGAAGTTCAGCTTGCCGCGCCAGGCCACCCAGCCGATCGCCAGCGTGGTGCCGATCACCCCGCCATGGAAGCTCATCCCCCCGTCCCACAGGCGCAGCAGATCCCATTTCACGAATTCAGTGCTGGTCCACCCGGTGAACAGTTCCGGCTTGTAGAACAAGGCATAGCCCAACCGCCCGCCCAGGATGATGCCCAGCGTGCAATAGAAGAACAGATCGTCGGCATGGCGCTGGGCCATCGGGCTGCCGGGCGCCTTGACCATCTTCGAGAGATGCCAATAGCCCACGAGGATGCCGGCGAGATAAGCCAGCGAATAGAACCGCAGGGTGAAGAAGCCCAGGTCGATCCCGGGCCGCAGCCCGAGGTCCGTCCAGTGGATGGCGTCCGTGGCGGATACGGCCAGCGTGTCGAACATGATGCGTGGGGCTCCCTTCCTGGCGCGGCGGCTTTGGCACGGAACGCGCGCCGCGCAAAGCTTCGCAGCGATTGCAAGCCGGCGCCATGGCCTTATGTGACTCTGGGTGAGCGCATATGGCATCCCCAATCAGCGCGCGATCGTCGATCGCCGCCGCCTGGCCTCGGCCCTGACGGAAGCCGTGGCCGCCGAAGGCGCGCAGGCCGCGCGGCCCCGGATCGTCGCCCTGATGCGCGAGGCGCTGGAGGCCGGGCGCGAGGAGCTGACGCGGCGCCTTGCCGCCAAGCCCAGCGCCGGGCACGAGATCACCCAGGGCCATTCCTTCCTGATCGACCAGCTGATCCGCGTGCTGCACGATCACGTGATCGGCGATCTCTACCCGGCGCCGATCCGCACCCAGGGCGAACGGCTGACGCTGATCGCCGTGGGCGGCTATGGCCGGGGCGAGATGGCGCCCCATTCCGATGTGGACATCGCCTTCATCACCCCGGGCAAGACCGCCCCGTGGTGCGAACAGGTGATCGAGGCGCTGCTCTATTACCTGTGGGATCTCGGCCTGAAGGTCGGCCATTCCAGCCGCTCGCTGGATGACATGGTGCGCATGGCCCGGGCCGATCTCACGATCCGCACAGCCTTGCTCGAAGGCCGCTACCTGTGGGGCGACCAGCCGCTCTATGCCGAGACCAGCCGGCGGTTCTGGGCCGAAGTGGTGCCGGGTTCGGAAGCGCGCTTCGTCACCGAGAAGCTGGCCGAACGCAATGCCCGGCACAAGCGCATGGGCGACAGCCGCTATGTGGTGGAGCCCAATGTGAAGGACGGCAAGGGCGGCCTGCGCGACCTGCAGACGCTCTACTGGATCGGCAAATACATCCACCGGGTGAAAAGCGCCGCCGAGCTGGTCGATGTCGGCCTGTTCACCGCGAAGGAATACCGCAGCTTCCGCCGGGCCGAGAGCTTCCTGCTGGCGGTGCGCTGCCACTTGCACACCATCACCCGGCGGGCGGAGGACCGGCTGACCTTCGATCTCCAGCGCGAGGTCGCCCGCCGGATGAAGTTCGCCGATCGGCCGGGCCGCAGCGCGGTGGAACGCTTCATGCAGTTCTACTTCCTCCAGGCGCAGCACGTGGGCAACCTGACGGGCGTGTTCCTGGCCCATATCGACGAGGAGATGGGCCAGGCCCGCCGCCCGCGCGGGCTGCTTGCCGGCTTTCGCAGCCGGGCGCGCTTCTACAAGGGTTATCGCGTGCGGGGCGGGCAGATCAGCGCGCCGTCCGACGACTGGTTCGCGCGCGATCCCGTGCGGCTGATCGAGCTGTTCCAGATCGCCGAGGAGGAAGGCTTCGAAATCCATCCCGAAACCATGCGCATGGCCCGGCGCGATGCGGAGCTGATCCGCGAGCCGGTGCGCCGCGATCCCCGGACCAACGCGCTGTTCCTCAAGCTGCTGACCGGCCGCAACGATCCGGAAACGGTGCTGCGCTGGATGAACGAGGCCGGTGTGTTCGGCCGGTTCATACCCGATTTCGGCAAGGTCAACGCGCAGATGCAGTTCGACATGTACCACCACTATACGGTGGACGAACATACGATCCGCGCGATCGGCCTGCTGGCGCGGATCGAGCGGGGGGAGCTGGCCGAGGATCACCCGCTGTCCACCGGCTTCATCCCCCGGCTCGGCAGCCGCCGGGCGCTCTATGTCGCGACGCTGCTGCATGACATCGCCAAGGGGCGCGGCGGCGATCACTCGGTGCTGGGGGCCGGGATAGCGCTCAGGCTATGCCCGCGCCTGGGCCTCGACGAGGCGGAGACCGAGCTGGTGAGCTGGCTGGTGCGCTGGCACCTGCTGATGAGCGCCACCGCCTTCAAGCGCGACTTGTCGGACCCCAAGACGATCACCGATTTCGTCGAGCAGGTGCAGACGCTGGAGCGGCTGCGCCAGCTCACCGTGCTCACCGTGGTCGATATCCGCGCGGTCGGCCCCGGCATCTGGAACAGCTGGAAGCGCCAACTCCTGTCCGAGCTTTACGAGCTGTCGGAAGAGCGCATGCGCCTGGGCCACAAGCGGCGTGGGCGCGAGGAACGCATCGCCGCCAAGCGCGAGCGGGTGGCCGAGTTGCTGGGCCCTGATGCGCACTTGCTCGACGAGTTGGACGATCGGTTCGACGATGCCTACTGGATCGCCGAGCCGGAGGACGTGATCGCCCTCAACGTGCCGCAATATGCCGAAGCCAAGGCGCGCGAGGACCACCTTTCGATCCATGCGCAGTATTATCCCGCGCGCGGGGCCACCCTGGTCACGGTGATCGGGGACGATCATCCGGGCCTGTTCTTCCGCATCGCCGGGGCCATCCACCTGGCGGGCGCCAATATCATCGACGCGCGCATCCACACCACGCGGGTGGGCAAGGCGGTGGACAATTTCCTGGTGCAGGACCCGCTGGGCAACCCGTTTCGGGAGGCCGACCAGCTCGCCCGGCTGGGCAAGACGATCGAGGACGCGCTGGCCGGCCGCATCGAGCTGGTGCCCCAGCTCGCCCGCCGCCCGCTGGCCCGCGCCCGGGCGGAAAGCTTCGAAGTCCATCCGCAGGTGTTCCTCGACAACCAGGCCTCCGGTCGCTTCACGGTGATCGAGGTCAACGCGCGCGATCGGCCGGCCCTCCTCAACAAGCTGGCCCATGCGTTGTTCGACAGCCAGCTCATGGTCAATTCCGCCCACGTCACCCAATATGGCGAGCGGGTGGTGGATACGTTCTACGTCACCGATCTGCTGGGCGGGAAGATCACCGACAAAGAGCGGCTGAAGCGGGTGGAGAAAGCCCTGCTGGAAGCAGCGGCGGAACCACGCGAGGCGGTCGCCGCCTGATCCTTGTTATCGCCGGCCTTCGTCCGCCAGTTCCGCCCCTTCCGCCAGGGCGGCGAGCTTGCCCCAGACCACTTCGGGATCGAGGTTGCCGCTGCCGGCGTGGACGGAGAAGCCGCAATCCACCCCCGCCATGACTCTCTCGCATCCCAGCAGGTCCGCATAGCGGCCGATGCGCTGCGCGATCAGCTCGGGGTGCTCGATATAGGGCGATTGCGGCTCTATCACGCCGGGGCACAGCACTTTGTCCTCGGGCAGGGGATGGGCTTCGAAATAGGCGAATTCGTGTGCGTGGCGCGGGTTGGCGCCTTCCAGCAGCACCGTGCGCGGCCTGGCCTGCCAGACGATGTCGGCGATCTCGGCCAGCGGCACGTCACAGACGTGCGGCCCCGGATAATTGCCCCAGCACAAGTGCATCCGCAGCTGTTCGGCCGGAATGTTGCGCAAGGCGTGATTGAGCGCGGCGACATTCATGCCGATCCGCTTGCGGAATTCCTCGATGGAAAGGTGGGTGAACTGCACATGGCGGCCCATCGCCAGATCGGGGCAATCGACCTGCAGCGTTATCCCGGCGCCGGCGATCGTCTCGTATTCATGGCGCAACGCCTCGGCGATCGCGAAGACGTATTCCTCGTCGCTGGGGTAATACCGGTTGGGGAAGAACAGCGCCGTCACGCCGGGCGAGGCGGCGGACATGAAGGTTTCGTGCCCGCCCGCCAGCCGCTTCAACCGCTCGGCATCCTGGCGCGGGGCCTCCATGTCGATCACCGCGATCGGCCCGGTGCAGGCCGGCGCGCTGCGCTTCGCGCGGCCGCGATTGCCAAAGACCTGCGCCTTGGCGCCGGGGAACCGCTCCAGATCCTCGAACTCGTAGCTGCCGGCCTCGCCGTCGAAGCCCGACAGACGATGCTTGATATACGTGGCATAGCTCGGCTTCGACATCTCGCCGTCGCCGATCACGGTGATCCCCGCCTGCTTCTGCCGCTCGACGACTTCGGCGGTGGCCCGCTCGATCGCCGCGTCCAGCGCCGTGTCGCTCACGCTGTCGCCGCTTTCGCGGGCAAACATGAGGTCCAGCAGATAGTCCGGCCGCGGCAGGCTGCCGGTGTGGGTTGTGCGAAAACCGCTCACGCCAGCTCTTCGCGCACGGTGCGCGCACCTTCGGCCATGGCCTTCATCTTGCCGAAGGCGACATCGCGCGGAAGGTATTTGAGCCCGCAATCGGGCGCGACCACGATGCGTTCGGCCGCCACATGGGGCAGCGCCTTGCGGATGCGGGCGGCCACGGTTTCCGGCGTTTCCACATCGTGGGTGGAAAGGTCGAGCACGCCGAGGATGATCGTCTTGCCCGGCAGGCTTTCCAGGATCGCGCAATCGAGGTCCGATTGGGCGGTTTCGATGGAAATCTGCTTCACGTCCGATTGCGCCAGTTCGGGCAGGAAATTGTAGCCTTCCGGCCGCTCGTGGATCAGCGCGGCATAGCCGAAGCAGATGTGCAGCGCGGTGGTCCCCGTCGCCCCATCCAGCGCGGCTTCCAGCGCCTTGAGGCCATAGGCGCGCGCCTTGTCCGGCCGCGCCTGCATGTAAGGCTCGTCAAGCTGGACCATGTCGGCCCCGGCGGCGAACAGGTCCTTGATCTCGCCATTCACCGCTTTGCCGTAAGCCACTGCCAGCGCCTCGGGATCACCGTAGTAATCGTCCTGCGCCTGCTGGCTCATCGTGAAGGGGCCGGGCACGGTGATCTTGATCGCCTTGCCGGTATGCTCGCGCATGAATTGGACATCGCGCACCTGCACCGGATGGCGGCGGCTGATCGGGCCCACCACGCGGGGCACCGGCACCGGCTCTCCGCTGCGGTCCAGCGCCGTGCCGTGGTTGTCCATGTCCACGCCGTCCAGCGCGGTGGCGAAGCGGTTGGAATAGCTTTCGCGCCGCATCTCCCCATCGGTCACGATGTCCAGCCCGGCGCGCTCCTGCTCGTGGATCGCCCAAATGGTGGCATCGTCCCATGCCTGTTCGAGTCTGTCCTCGGGAATGCGCCACAGCTCTTTCTGGCGAGTGCGCGGCGGGAAACGCCCGGCCAGCTTGGCGCGGTCGATCAGCCAGTCCGGCTGGGCGTAGGAGCCGACCAGTGAGGTAGGAAAAAGCGGAAGCGGCATACGGGAATCCCTGTTTCAACCCCCTCGCTCGTCATTCCCGCGAGGACGGGAACCCAGCGCATGGGAAGGAAGCGCGCGCAGCGCTCCCCGCTCCTGGGTCCCCGCTTTCGCGGGGATGACGAAGGAAGGGAACGGCTCAGGCCGCTTCGGCGTGGCGGAAATCGTTGTTGGTGCTGTGATCGCCAGCCAGCCAGCGCTTCAGCTCGGCATGGGCGATCGACCGGCGATAGGCGTCGCCGCTTTCGGCGCGCGGATCGTCGCACGTGAATTCCACCGTCATGCCATTGGGATCGACCACGTAGATCGAGCGGCAATAACCGTGCTCCAGCGTATAAGTCGCTTCCAGCCCGGCCTGCTTGATCCGCCCCTCCAGCTCCGCCTGGGTTTCCTTATCGACGTTGAGGGCGATGTGCATGAACGGCGTGGCCGGAATCTCGGGGCCGAACAGCGCTTGATCCTCCGCATCGGCGAACTGGAAGAAGGCCAGCGCGCCGCCATCGCCGATGCCGAAGAAGCAGTGGCAATAGGTCCGGTCCTTGCCGAACAGGAAATCCTTCTCGCACCAGGTCGCGATCAGCGGCAGGCCCAGCACGTCCTCGTAGAACGCGCGGGTCGCTTCCAGGTCCTTGGTCACATAAGCCGTGTGGTGCAGCCGGCTGGGCAGCTTGGTCATGGCATCCGTCTCCCGATGCGGCCGAGTCCCCGCCCGGCCGCTTTGGGCGCAATGTATCAAAGCTGGGCAGGCGCGCAATTCATTCGCCGGGTGGGGTTGAGCGCTTCCTTCCCGACGGCCTTCGTCATTGCGAGGAGCGGAGCGACGGAAGCGAAGCTGGCCACCGGCCAACCAATACAGGGCGACAGTGTAATACGCCCTGGATTGCTTCGCTTCGCTCGCAATGACGAGGGTAAGTTTCTGGCGGCGAGTGAGTCAGTGGGCAGGTACGCCTTACCGCCCCTCGCGCCCCAGCACCTCGGCATTGTCGGCCCCCAGCTCGGGCGGCGGGACCACGCTGTCTTCCCGCTCCCCGTCGAACCGCACCGGGAAGCGGATCGTGCGGAAGCGCCCGCGCGCGCCTTCGCCTTCGATCACCAGCTTGTGGTGTTCGGCCAGCTCGCCCTCGACCACTTCCTTCGAGGTATAGAGCGGCGAATGCGGCACCCCCAGCGCGGCCAGCCGTTCTTCCCAATGGGCCCGCGGCTCCCGCGCGAAGATCGGGGCGAGGAAGTCCACCACCTTTTCGTAATTGGCGATGCGCGCCGGGCGGCTTTCGAACTCCGGCCGCTGGAGCATGTCCGGCTGGCCGACCGCTTCGGCCAGGCTTTCCCAGAACTTGGGCGGGCTCGACATGTGCAGCGCGATCCAGCCACCGTCCGCGCACTGGAACACGTAGCTCTGGCTCACATGCGGGCGCGACCAGGGGCCCATCACTTCGCCGGCCGAAAGGTAATGCGTGAAATCATCCATGTTGAAGTGGCTCATCGCCTCGAACATGGAGGTTTCGACCAGTCGGCCTTTCCCCGTCTTCTCACGCTCGTAAAGCGCGGCGAGAATGCCGTAGGAGGCATAGAAGCCGGTTACCGCATCGCCGATCGCCGGGCCTACCACGCGCGGATTGGCCGGATTGACCAGCAGCCGCAGGAATCCCGTGCTCGCCTGCGAAACGGTGTCGAAGGCGGGCCGGTCCTTCCACGGCCCGTCGTTGCCGAAGCCGGAGATGTCGCAATAGATCAGCCGCGGGTTGAGCGCCCTCAGCCGCTCCGCCCCTACGTTCAGGCGCTCGGCCACGCCGGGACGGAAGTTCTGGATGAATACATCGGCGGTGGCCACCAGCGCGTCGAATGCCGCCAGGTCGTCCGCCTGCTTGGTGTTCAGCTCGACGGATTTCTTGTTGCGGTTGTAGGTCTGGTAATGCGGGGAATAGAGATCGCCCTTGAAGGCGCGGAAGGGATCGCCGGTTTCCGGCATCTCCACCTTGATCACCTCCGCCCCCAGGTCCGCCAGCAGCACCCCCGCCGCCGGACCGGTGATGAACGTGCCCATGTCGAGCACGCGGACGCCTTGCAGCGGTCTGGCCATGCCTCTCTCCCTTCCCAAAATCATAATTCGCTTGATTCGTCATTGCGAGGAGCGGAGCGACGAAGCAATCCGGCAGCGGCGCCAAGGCACTGGATTGGTTGGCCGCGCTCGCAATGACGTAAGGAGGAGAAAGTCATGCGCATCGGCAAGCAGGACGCGCCTTATTCCGCCATCTGCACGTCGGACGCGGACAGCATCACCGTGCGCGGGCGCGATCTCGTCGGCGAGATCATCGGCAAGATGGATTTCACCAGCTACTTCTGGTTCCTCGTCACTGGCCAGGAGCCGGACGAGAACCAGACCTTCTTCGCCAATGTCATTCTTTGCGCGCTGGCCGAACATGGCCTGGTGCCCAGCGTCGCCGCCGCGCGGATGACCTATGCCGCAGCGCCCGAAGCCATGCAGGGCGCCGTCGCCGCCGGCCTGCTCGGCTGCGGCAGCGTGGTGCTGGGCAGCGCGGAAGTGGCGGGCCGCTTCTACGCCGAATGCGTGGCTGATTGGCAAAGCGGCGGCGGCACGGCCGAGGATGCGGCTAGGCGCGGCATCGCCCGCCTGCGTGCCGAAAAGCAGCCCATCCCCGGCTTCGGTCATCCGCAGCACGCGGGCGGGGACCCGCGCGCCAATCTCCTGCTGAAACTCGCCCGCGAACGCGGTGTCGGCGGCCCGCATGTGGCCATGCTCTACGCCATCCGCGATACGCTGCCCGAGGCCATCGGCCGTAGCCTGCCGATCAACGTCAACGGCCCGATCCCGGCGATCCTGCTCGACCTGGGCTGGCCGCTGGCAGCGCTGAAAGGGATAGGCCTGCTGTGCCGCACGGCGGGGCTGATCGGACACCTGACCGAGGAGGCGGAGCGCTCGATCGGGTTCATCATGTCGGGGGCGGCGGCGGCGGCGATTGAGTATGATGGGGAGTAAAACGGAGGGCGCAGCTTGCCATTGCGCCAGTTTAACCGACTCTGCCGTCATTCGAATGACGGGAGACGGGCTGCACGAGCGGGTCTTTGCCACCCTTGACCAAGTTCGTAAGCACGGCGGGTGTCAATGGTGGCTCTACGCCTCGATCTGTAACGTGTGTGGCCAAGGCTGGATGATCGCTCAGGACGAGCGAATCCATGATAACTTCTATCTCAAGCGTCTATCGGCCGACGCGCTAAAACGTATTCTCGAATATGACAGTTGGCCGAACGACTTTCTGACGTTTGAACAGGTGTTGCGGATAGGTGTAGAATCGGGAAATATTTGCAGGCTTCTCGATCCACATTCACCTGATCTCGTGCACACGGTTGAGGACTTGCGCCGCGAACGTCCAGATATTTCCGAAGATCAAATCGCCGCCTTGCTTGGTATATCGATCGGAGCGGCGAGCGAACTGCTCAACGACCCATAGGTTTCGGTCCATCCAAGCTTGCCAAGCCCCCGTCTCCCTCGCACACTGCGCGGTGGGAGAGATACATGGCAGTAGCGGAATTCGACTATATCGTCGTCGGCGCTGGCTCGTCCGGGGCGGCGCTGGCGGCGCGGCTGGGGGAGCGCGCCGATCGCACGACCTGCGTGATCGAGGCGGGCGGGGCGGACAGCCATCCGTTCATTCACGTGCCCAGCTTCGTCGCCGCGGCGATCGGGCGGGAGGCGACCAACTGGCGGTTCAAGACGGTGCCGCAGCCGGGCATGGCCGGGCGCGAGGTGCCGGTGCCGCGCGGCAAGGTGCTCGGCGGATCAGGCTCGATCAACGGCATGGTCTATTTCCGAGGGCATCCCACGGATTATGACGACTGGGCCGATGCCGGCTGCGCGGGCTGGTCCTATGCCGAAGTGCTGCCTTACTTCACCCGCACCGAGAACAACGAGGATTATCCCGCAAGCGTGTTCCACGGCCACGGCGGGCCGGTGAACGTCAAGCTGGTGGAGAACCCCAATCGGCTGAACTATGCCTTCATGGATGCGCTCGCCGCGTTGCAATTCCCGGCTTGCCCGGATTTCAACGGGGCCAATTCCGAAGGCTACGGCCGCCGCCAGGGCCTGATCCGCGACGGCCAGCGGGAAACCACCTGGAAGCGGATGCTCCAGCCGGCGCTGGCGCGCGGCAACGTGCATGTGCAGACCGATGCGCAAGTGGCCCGCATCACCGTGGAGAACGGCCGCGCCACGGGCGTGGAACTGACCGACGGGCGGCGCATCGGCGCACGGGCCGAGGTGATCCTTTCGGCCGGCACGGTGCAGACACCGCAGTTGCTGCTGCTATCCGGCATCGGCCCGGCCGCACATCTCAAGGCCATGGGCATCGACGTGGTGCTGGACCTGCCCGGCGTGGGCGAGAACTATCACGATCATCCCGCCAGCCCGATGCATATGGAGACCGGCAACATGACCAGTTATGGCTGGTCGTGGAAGGCCGCCCCGCGCAATGTGTGGTGCGCGCTGCAATATCTGCTCACGCGCAAGGGGCCGCTGGCCGGCAACGTGTTCGAAAGCGTCGCCTTCCTCCGCACCGACCCGGCTCTGGAGAAGCCGGACGTGCAGTTCGTCTTCCAGCCGGCCAAGCGGCTGACCAACCCGAAGATCCCATTTCCCATCGGCCACGGCTACGCGATCAGCCCGGTGGCGCTCTATCCCAAGAGCCGGGGCACGGTGCGGTTGGCCAGCGCGGACCCGGCCGCCGCGCCGCTGATCGACCCACGCCTGCTGGAGCATCCGGACGACATCAAGCCGCTGATCCGCGCCCTGCGCATCGCCCGCGCCGCCTTCGCCACCGAGCCTTTTGCCCAGTATGAGGGCACCGAAGTCGCCCCCGGCGCCGACGTTACCAGCGACGAGGCGCTGGACGCCTATATCCGCGAAACCGGGTACACCGTGCATCACCCGGTCGGCACCTGCCGCATGGGCGATCCGAAAGACGCGGCCACGGTGGTCGATCCCGAGTTGCGCGTGAAAGGCATTGCCGGCCTGCGCGTGGCCGATGCCTCGGTGATGCCGATCCTGATCGGCGGCAACACCAATGCGCCCTGCGTGATGATCGGCGAGCGCGGGGCGGACTTCGTTCTCGGCAAGCCGCCGCTCCCGGCTGCCGAGCTGCCGCCCGAAAGCGTGGCGCGCTACAAGCCGAAGGCGAGGAAGGCGGCGTGAATCTCGAAAGCGCCGATAAGGGCTGGCGTCCGGATTCCCCTCCCCTTCAGGGGAGGGGCAAGGGGTGGGGCCTGTCGGCTGAGCGGATCGCGGAGCTTCATAAGCGCGCCCGCGCGATGCGCATCAATCCGACCGAACCCGAGAAGCGCCTTTGGAGGCATCTCTCGAATGCCCAACTCGCCGGTTTCAAATTCCGCCGTCAGGAGGTGATCGGCAGGGCGATCGTAGATTTCTTCTGTCCATCCGCCAGGCTGGTCGTCGAAGTAGACGGCGACACCCATGCCGATCCGGCACGTGATCGCCGGCGCGATGCGTACCTGAACGGGCTGGGATACGCCGTGCTGCATGTCACCAATCCCGACGTGATGACCGGCATGGATGGCGTGTTGCAGACCATTCTACGGGCGTTGGGCCGTGCTGACAGCCCCCACCCCAACCCCTCCCCTGAAGGGGAGGGGCTTTATCCGGGAGAGAGCCGATGGCCCGCGAATACATGAAGTCCTGGCAGGTCGGTGACGTCACCGTCACCCGCATCGTCGAGCTGTGGGATTTCCAGGACAACATCAACATGACCATCCCCGACGCCACGCCGGAAGAGGTGATCGCGTTGCGCTGGCTGCATCCGCACTATGCCACGTCCGACGGGCGCCAGCGGATAAACTTCCAGGGTTTCGTCGTTCAGGCGTCCCATGATTCGGGGAGCCGGACGATCGTGGTCGATTCGTGCATCGGCGCCGGCCGCCAGCGCGATTTCGACGTGTTCTGCGATCTGCCGGAAGGGTTTCTCGAAGATCTCGAAAGCCTGGGCGTGAGCCGCCTGGACGTGGACACGGTGATGTGCACGCATCTGCATTTCGATCATGTCGGCTGGAACACCTACAAGGACCCGGCGACCGGCGAATACCGGCCCACGTTCCCCAACGCCCGCTATCTGTTCGGCCGAAAGGAGTACGAGGCGTGGCAGGATACGATCCGCCATGACGGACATCATAGCGACACCCACCTCGTCGAATGTGTCGATCCCATCGTCGCCCTCGGCATGGCCGATTTCATCGAGCCGGATCATCGGATCGCCGCCGGGGATAGCTGGGCCATCCACTGCGAGCCGAGCCACGGCCACACGCCCGGCCATGTCCATGTGCACATTTCCAGCAGGGGCGAACACGCCGTCATCACCGGCGACCTGATGCACCACCCGATGCAATGCGCGATGCCGCATCGGCCTGCGACCTTCGACATGGACCAGGAAACCGGCCGCCAAACCCGCATGGCCTTCGTGGACAAGTACGCCGACAGCGGCGTGCTGGTGATCGGCGCCCACTTCGCAGAGCCCACTGCCGGCCACATGGTCCGCGATGCGGCGGGCGAAGTCTGGTTCAGGGGGCTGGGCCTGTGAGCAAGCCGATCCCCGAATATCCGCTCGACATCTTCACCCCCGAAGCCGTGCGCAACGCGCGCGAGGTGGATGACGCGCTGCGCGAAGTCGCGCCGGTGGTGCGGCTGGCGGACGGCACGCATATGCTCGGCCGGCACGAGCATGTCAGCGCCGCGCTGCTCGACTGGAAGGCCTTCTCCAGCACCAGCCGCCCGTGGCACGATCCTACGAGCCCCCGCCCGGAAATCCTCCTGACCGACGATCCGCCGCGCCACACCCAGGTGCGCAAGGTGATCGCCGACGCGCTGAGCCCGCGCGCGCTGGAGCGGGTGAAAGACATCTTCGAGGCGCGCGCCAAGGCCCTGCTCGAGCGGCTCCGCGCGCGCGAGGGGGAACCGGTCGACGCGGTGAGCGAGATCAGCCAGGCCTATGTGTTCCAGGTCCTGCCCGACATCCTCGGCCTGCCCGAGGAAGGGCGCGAGCACATGCACGGCTTTTCGGAAATGGTCTGGGCGACGATGGGCCCGCCGGGTGAGCTGTTCGACCAGGCGATGCAATACGATTATTCGGCGGTGATCCAATGGCTGGAAACCCAGTGCGAACGCGCCGCGCTGGATCCCGATGGCATCGGCGAGGCGATCTATGCTGCGTCGGACAGGGGACAGGTCACCTTGCCGGAGGCGAAGCTGCTGCTTCAGACAGTGCTCAGCGCCGGGGCGGATACGACCTTCATCACCATGGCCAACGCCCTGCGTGCCTGGGCGCTGTTTCCGGAGCAATATGCCACGTTGCGCGCGGACCCGAAGAAAGTCCGCGCCGCATTCGACGAATCGCTGCGCTGGGATTCGCCCAGCCGCATGGCCGGGCGCATCGCCACGCGAGACGTGGAAGTGGACGATTACGTGATTCCCACCGGCACGCGCTGCGGGCTGATGTTCGCCGCCGCCAACCGCGATCCGCGCTTCTGGGACGATCCGCAGGCGTACACGCTGCATCGCGACAACCGCCATTCGCTCGGCTGGGGCTACGGCGTCCACGGCTGCGTCGGCCGCACGCTGGCGACGATGGAGGCGCAGGCCTTGCTCGGCGAGATCGTCGCCCAGGTGGAAAGCGTGGAGATCGCCGGGCCTTACGAGCCGTGGATGACCACCGTGGGCCACGGCCCGATCCGCCAGCCGGTGCGGCTGAAGTTCGCGAAATGAGCGACCGAGCCCCTTTAGTGCCCCTCTCCTTCAGGGCAGGGGTTGGGGTGGGGGCGGCCGTTCATTCGGATTGCGTGGGGACATTCCCCACCCCCGGCCCCTCTTCTGAAGGGGAGGGGAGGTCGGGGAGATGACTGCCCCCGTCACCCGCATCGACGCCATCCGATATGCACGGCACGAACGCAGCGCCGCGGGCAATTTCGTGCGGGCGGTGGACGATCATGACTTGCCGATGCCGCTCGATTATTTCGTCTGGGCGATCCATCGCGAGGGGCACCCGCCGGTGATCGTCGATACCGGCTTCGGCGAGGACGCGGCGGCCGCGCGCGGGCGCGTGATGATCCGCCCGGTGGTGCAGGGCCTGCGCGATGCCGGGATCGATCACCTGTCGGTGGAAGACGTGATCCTCACGCATCTGCACTACGATCACGCCGGCTCGCTCAGCGCTTTTCCCAACGCCCGGTTCCATGTGCAGGATGCGGAGATGGCTTTCGCCACCGGCCGCGCCGTATGCGACAGGGCCGTGCGCGTGCCTTTCGACGGCGAGCCTGTCGCCCAGCTGGTCCGCAAGCTCTATGCCGATCATGTCGTGTTCCATGACGGGGATGCGGAACTTGCCCCCGGCATCGCGCTGCGCCTGTGCGAAGGGCACACGGCTGGCTTGCAGGCGGTCGTGTGCGAAACGGCGCGCGGGCCGGTGGTCCTGGCCAGCGATGCGGCGCATCTCTATGCCAATATCACCCGCCGGATTCCCTTCCCCATCTTCGTGGACGAGCCGGCCTATGCGCGGGCGCAGGCGCGCGTGATGGAGCTGGCCGGCGGCTCGCTCGATCATGTGATTCCGGGCCACGACCCGCTGGTGCTGGCCTGCTTTCCCTCGGAAAACGGCATCGCCCGGGTGGACCTGCCCCCGCTGCGGCCGATAGCGGAAACTCAATGACTGATTTCGGAAGCGCCACTGTCGGGTTTCTCGGGCTTGGCCGCATGGGCGCGCCCATAGCGGCGAACCTGCTGGGCCATGTCGGCACGCTGCTGGTGCATGACATTTCGCCCGCGGCTGTCGATGCGCTGGTGATGAAAGGGGCTAAGGCCGCCGGGTCCGCCGAGGCGCTGGGCCGCCAGTGCGACGTGGTGTTCATGAGCCTGCCCACGCCCGCGATCGTACGCGCGGCGGCGGGTGAAGTGATCGCAGGCGGCAGCCCGCGCATCGTGTGCGACCTTTCGACCTCCGGCCCCCAGCTGGCGCAGGAGCTGCACGCCCTGCTGGCCCCGCTCGGCGTCGCCAGCTTCGATGCCCCCGTCAGCGGCGGCATACGCGGGGCGGAGCAGGGCACGCTGGCGATCATGGTCGGCGGGCCGCAAGCGCTTTATCCCGAGCTGGAGCCGCTACTGCGGGCCATCGGCAATCCGTTCTTCCTCGGCGAGACGCCGGGCGCCGGGCAAGTGGCGAAGCTGGCCAACAACCTGCTCAGCCTGGCGGCCATCGCCACCACGGCGGAAGCGATGACGCTGGCGATCAAGGCCGGGCTCGACCCGGCGCGGATGATCGAGGTGCTCAACGCCGGCACCGGCGCCAATTCCGCCACGCGTGACAAATGGCCGCGCGCGGTGCTGCCGCGCACCTTCGATTTCGGCTTTTCCGCCCAGCTCAGCCTCAAGGACACCCGCCTCGCCCTGGCGGAAGCGCAGGCGATGGGCGTGCCCCTACCCACCGGCGAACGCCTCGCCACGCTGCTCGACCGCGTGCTCGCCACTTATGGTGACGCGGCCGATTTCACCGCGATGGCCAAAGTGATCGAAGCCGACGCCGGGCTCGATCCCGAACGGACCTAACATATCGCCTGGTTGAAACGCTCGTTATTGCGAGCGTAGCGAAGCAATCCAGAGCGATGCGAGTGCCGCCCTGGATTGCTTCGTCGCTACGCTCCTCGCAATGACGATTCAGAGTGGGGCGATACTGTCGCCGGCCGCCTCCGTCATTTCCCGGCGCGTCGCGTTCAGGCGCTGACCCCCATTTGCCACAGGATGAAGGCGTATTCCTCCGCCGTTTCGCGCAGGCTTTCGAACCGGCCGGACTTGCCGCCGTGCCCCGCGCCCATGTTGGTCTTGAGCAGCAGCACGTTGTTATCGGTCTTCAGCTCGCGCAGGCGGGCGACCCACTTGGCCGGTTCCCAATAGGTCACGCGCGGATCGTTGAGCCCGGCGGTGACCAGCAGCGGCGGATAGGCCTGCGGCTTCACGTTGTCATAGGGCGAATAGGACCGGATCAGCTCGAACGCGGCCTGGTCCTCGATCGGGTTGCCCCATTCCGGCCATTCGCCGGGGGTCAGCGGCAGGCTGGCGTCCAGCATCGTCGCCAGCACGTCCACGAACGGCACGTGGGCCACCACCGCGCCCCACAGATCGGGATCGGAATTGATCACCGCGCCCATCAGCTCGCCCCCGGCCGAGCCGCCGGAAATGCTGATCCGCCCCTTCTGGGTATAGCCGGCGGCGATCAGGCCCTTGGCCACGTCCACGAAATCGTTGAACGCATTGGTGCGCCGTTCCAGCTTGCCCGCCTTGTACCACGCGCGCCCCAGGTCGTCCCCGCCGCGGATATGGGCGATGGCATAGGCGAAGCCGCGATCCACCAGCGTCAGCCGTGTGGTGGAAAAGCCGGGCGGGATGGCGATGCCATAAGCGCCATAACCATATAGGTGCAGCGCACCGGGGCTTCGCCGGTCTTTTCGGTACATGATCGAAGCCGGGATCGGCGTACCGTCGCGTGCGGGAATCTCCAGCCGTTCCGTGACATAGAGCGTCTTGTCGTAGCCCGAGGGGATTTCCTGCACCTTGAGCAGCGTCAGCTCGCGCGTGCGCACGTCGTAATCATAAGTGCTCGCCGGGCTGACCATGCTTTCGTAAGCCACGCGCAGCACCGTCTGGTCGAATTCAGGATTGTTGCCGAACGAGGCGGTGAAGCTCGCTTCGGGAAACGCCAGTGGCTCGATCCGTGCCGGATCGTCGTAATACCGCACTTCCAGCCGGTCGAGCCCGCCGAGCCGGCCCTCGGTCACGTAGAAATCCCGGAACAGGTCGAACCCCGTCAGGTAGAACGCGTCGGACCCTTCGATCAGCGTGGTCCATTCCGTCGGCCGGCCGAGCGGCGCGATGGCCAGGCGGAAGTTCTCGTGCGTGTCGTTGGTATGGATATAGAGCGTGCCGTCACGCTCATCGACATCGTATTCGACGCCCTTCTCCCGCGCGCGGACCAGGATCGGGCGCGCCAGCGGATCGTCGGCCGGGACCAGGCGGACCTCGCTCGTTTCATGATCGCCGCTGGCGATGACGATCCAGTTCTCGTTGGCCGAAAGCGAGGCGGAGACGCGGAAACCCTCGTCATCCTCGTGGTAGAGTTCCACATCCTCTTCGACAGGCTGGCCCAGCCAGTGCAGCCGGGCGTTGTCGGTCCGCCAGTTCTCGTTGGCGAGCGAATAGATCAGCGCCGTGTCGCCCGCCGCCCACACTAGGGAGGACAGCGTGCCCGGGATCACATCGGGCAGGTGCTGCCCCGTCTCCAGGTCCTTGACCCGCGCGGTGAACCGTTCCGATCCGTTGTCATCCACCGAATAGGCCAGCAGCCGCCCATCCTTGCTGACGGAGATCGCACCCAGCCGGAAGTAATCCTTGCCTTCGGCCAGCGCCGGCTCGTCCAGGATCAGCTCGTCCGCTCCGCCCGCCACGGGCCTGCGCCACCACTTCTTGTATTCGGCCCCCTGTTCGAACTCGATCCAGTAAAGCCAGTCGCCGTCCTTCTGGGGCACCGACTTGTCGGCTTCCTTGATCCGCCCGCGCATCTCCTTGAACAGCGCTTCGACCGTACCCGCATGCGGCGCCATCCGCGCTTCGAACCAGGCGTTTTCCGCTTCCAGGTGCGCCAGCACCGCCTTGTCGGTCACCTCGGGATAGCCGGGATCGCGCAGCCAGGCGTAATCGTCGCTGACGGTCACGCCATGATGCGTGAAGGCGTGGGGCTTTTTGGCGGCGCGCGGCGCGGCCGCACTTGTGGTATCGGTCATGCCGCGCATCTATGTATGCCGGGAAAGGACCGCAACAATGCTGATGCAAACCCATGAAGCCCGGCTGGACGCCTTGCGCCAGGAACTGGCGCGGCGGGGGCTCGACGGATTCGTTATCCCGATTTCGGACGAACACCTGTCGGAATATGTTGGCGCCTATGCCCAGCGGCTGGCCTGGCTCACCGGCTTCGGCGGATCGGCCGGCACGGTGGCGGTGCTCAAGCACAAGGCGGCGATCTTCGTGGATGGGCGCTATACGCTGCAGGTGCGCGAGCAGGTCGACGGCCGGCTTTACGAATACAAGTCCGTTCCGCGCGATTCGCTGGCCGAATGGCTTGCCGAAAATGCCGGCGAAGGGACCAGGATCGGGTTCGATCCGTGGCTGCACACGGCCGGCTGGGCGGTGGCCGTCGGCCGGGTGCTGGAAGCCGCCGGCGCGGAACTGGTGCCCGTCAAAGGCAATCCCGTCGATGCGGTGTGGGACGATCAGCCGGAACCCTCCGCCGCGCCCGCCTTCGTGCATGACGAAGCGCTCGCCGGCCGCTCCAGCGCCGACAAGCGCGCCGAAGTGGCCGAATGGCTCAAGGCCCGGCAGCTTGACGCGGCGGTGATCTCGGCACTCGATTCGGTCGCCTGGCTGCTCAATATCCGGGGCGCGGACGTGGATCGTACGCCGGTGGCGCTGTCCTATGTCATCGCCCATGCGGACGGCACGGCGGACTGGTTCATCGCCCCTGGCAAGGTGCCCGCGGAAGTCGCCGCGCATCTGGGCAACGCCGTGCGTGTGCGCCCGCGCGAGGGGTTCATCCATACGCTGGGCGATCTTTCGGGCAAGCGCGTGGCCGTCGATCCGGACCGTTCGGTCGCCGCGATCGTCACCGCGCTGGAAACCGCCGGCGCCGAAGCAGTGCGGATGACCGATCCGGTGGTCCTGCCCAAGGCTATCAAGAACCAGGCCGAACGTGCCGGCCAGCGCGCGGCCCAGGCGCGCGACGGGGCGGCCGTGGCGCGGTTCCTCCACTGGCTTTCGATCGAAGGGCCGAAGGGCGGGGTGGACGAGCTGTCGGCCGCCGCCCGGCTCCACGCCTTCCGCGAGGATACCGGCGCGCTGCGCGATCTCAGCTTCGATACGATTTCCGGCGCCGGGCCCCATGCCGCGATCCCGCATTACCGGGTGGATGAAGCCAGCAACCTGGCGATCGCCCCCGGCAGCATCTACCTGGTCGATTCGGGCGGCCAATATGCCGATGGCACGACTGACATCACCCGCACCGTATGGGTCGGTCCGGGCGATCCTTCGGCCGAGCAGCGCGATCGCTTCACCCGCGTGCTCAAGGGCCACATCTGCCTCGCCCTGCAGACCTTCCCGGTGGGCACCAGCGGCTCGCAGCTCGATACCCTGGCGCGCCAGTTCCTGTGGCAGGCCGGGCTCGATTACGCGCACGGCACCGGCCACGGGGTGGGCGCCTTCCTCGCGGTCCACGAAGGGCCGCAGCGCATCGCCAAGGCGCGCGGCGGGCAGGCCGGCACGGAGCAGGAACTGTTCGCGGGCATGATCCTTTCGAACGAGCCCGGCTATTACAAGGCCGGCGAATACGGCATCCGCATCGAGAACCTGGTGCTGGTGGAACGCCGCGAGATTCCCGGCGCGGAAGGCGAATGGCTCGGCTTCGAGACGGTGACCCTGGTGCCGATCGACAAGGCGCTGGTGGACCGTTCGTTGCTCAGCGCGGCGGAGATCGACTGGTGGAACGCCTATCACGCCCGCGTGCGCCAGGTGCTGGCCCCGCAGCTGGAAGGCGCGGCGCTGGCCTGGCTGGAAGAAGCCTGCCGGCCGCTCTAGGTCGGCTCTGGGAGAAGCAGCGATGACCGACGGCACGAGCCTCGAAACCTATCCGATCCATCTCGGCCTCGGCGCCAAGGCGGAGCCGCAGCCCGCCTTCCCGCGCGACGAAGGCGCGATGGAATGGTATGCCGACTATGCCCGGCGGAATGAGGCGGACGGGTTCGACGGGCGGCTGGTCTCCAGCTACACGTTCACCGAAAGCTGGCCGATGTGGGAGATGCATCCGAACGGATCGGAAGTGGTGATCTGCACGGCGGGGCGCATGACGCTGCATCAGGAACTGGCCGACGGCACGGCGCGGACCGTCACGCTGGAACCGGGCCGCTATGCCATCAATCCCGCCGGCGCCTGGCACACCGCCGATATCGAGGGAGAGGCCGCGGCCGTGTTCATTACCTCCGGAATCGGCACGCAGCATCGCCCGCGTTGACGCGGGCCGGCGTCGTCGAACGCCGATTCCGTGACAAATTGCGACACTTTGCGCGTTTCACGGCATAACGGTGCGACATTGCCCCTCTAGAAGAGTCGGCGAGTGGCGGGGCACCCAGTTCCTTTGCTCCCCTTCAGGAAGGTGCCCCGTTACTCTACATCTGCGAACTCCGGCGGAGTGTTGTGATACAATGCGCAAGAAAACAGGTCTTTTGCTTGCCGCGAGTGTCGACTAAATCCGTGAAGGGGAGGAGGGGTTCTATCTGATGAGCGAACCGGCGCAGACCCGGTTGCTCCTCGTCGATGACGAGTCGAGCCTCAGGGAACCACTGGCAGATTATCTGACCCGCCAGGGTTTCACCGTGCGCCAGGCGGAAGATGCCGCCAAGGCGCGCGTCGCCCTGACCGAGGAAACGCCCGATCTCGTCCTGCTCGATATCATGATGCCCGGTGAAGACGGGCTGTCCCTCTGCCGCCATCTCAGCGAATCGAAGAACATCCCGGTGATCTTCCTCACCGCCAAGGGAGAGGCGACCGACCGCATCGTCGGGCTGGAGATCGGCGGTGACGATTACGTGGTCAAGCCGTTCGAGCCGCGCGAGCTTGTCGCCCGCATCCGCTCGGTGCTCCGCCGCGCGTCGAAAGCCCCCGCCACGGGCGAAGAGGAAGACGCCCTCTACGAATTTGACAGCTGGCGGCTCGATCCGCTCAAGCGGCGGCTGATCGATCCCGAAGGCACGGTGGTGCCGATCTCCTCGGCCGAATTCCGCCTGCTGATCGCGTTCCTCACTCATCCGCGCCAGGTGCTCGATCGCGATCGGCTGCTCGACATGGTCCAGGGCCGCGAGGCGCATCTGTTCGACCGCGCGGTGGACAATCAGGTCAGCCGCCTCAGGCGCAAGATCGAGGTGGACAGCCGCGATCCCAAGCTGATCCAGACCGTGTGGGGCGGCGGTTATCGCCTGGCCGCCGACGTGCGCCGCCTCGCGCCCGACCGCGATTGATGCGCCTGCGCCTTCTTCCCCGCAGCCTGCTCGGGCAGATGCTGCTGTCCGTGGCGCTGGCGCTGCTGGTGGCGCAGGCCATTTCGGCCGTCCTGCAATATCGCGCGGCGGAACAGCGCCGCGAATTCGGCGCGCTCAGCGGGCTCGCGTTCCAGCTCGTGGCGGAGCCGCGCTTCGAAGGCCAGCCCCGCTGGCGGCGGCTGAGGGTGGAACGCACCACGCAAAACCCCCTTCAGCCCGGCGAGATGCGCGAGGAGCGACGCGAGGAAGTGCTGCGAAACATCCTCATCAATCAAGGGATCGTGCCGGCCCAGCTGATCGTCATCACCCGGCCCATCAGCGAAGATGCCTATGTCATGGGCCGCCTGCAGGAACGGCCCGACCTGCGCAGCCGCGGCGAATGGACGACCGGCAGCATGATCGTCGCCGCGCTGAAGCGCGAGGATTCGGGCGAATGGACCGTCGCCCGCGTGCCCATGACGGAAGGGGGGCCGCAGCAGATCGGCGCGCTGCTCACCCAGACGCTGCTGCTCTACATCGTGCTCGTCGGCGGGCTTGCCCTGTTGCTGCGGCGGATCACCCGGCCGATCGCGGCGCTGACCCGGCGGGTGGAATTTTTCGCCGACACGCGCGAGCTGGATGGCCAGCTGGAACCCTCCGGCCCCGACGATACCCGCCGCCTGATCGCTGCCCACAATGCGATGGAAGCGCGCATTTCGGCGCTGCTCGACGAAAAGGACGTGATGCTGGGGGCCATCGGGCATGACCTGAAGACGCCGCTCGCCGCGCTGCGCGTGCGGATCGAATCGGTCGAGGATGCGGGCGAGCGCGCGAAGATGGCGGCCAGCATCGACGACATCACCCGCTCGCTGGACGATATCCTCTCCCTCGCGCGGGTTGGCCGGCCGAGCGACCCGATGGAACGGACCGACCTTGCCGCCCTGCTGTCCTCGGTGGTCGAGGAATACGAGGATATGGAAGAGCCGGTGGAGCTGGCCGATACCCAGCGCCTGGCGATTCCGCTGCGCGCCACCTGGCTCCGCCGCGCCTTGCGCAATCTCATCAGCAACGCGCTGCGTTATGGCGAACGCGCCCGCGTCTCGCTCGTACGTGAAGGCAATGCGGCGCTGGTGCGGATCGAAGACGATGGCCCGGGTATTCCGCCGCAGGACATTGCCCGGATGATGGAAGCGTTCACCCGGGGCGACAGCTCGCGCAACCGGGAAACCGGCGGCGCCGGCCTCGGCCTCACGCTGGCTCGCGCGATCGCGGAGCAGCACGGCGGCACCGTGCGGCTGGTCAATCGCCACGGTCCCGGCGGCAAGGTCGTCGGCCTCGTCGCCGAACTGCGCCTCCCGCTCGACTGACGGCATTTGCCTGGCGGCCTGGCGCTGTTAGGGCGGTTGCTTCGGTAACCAATCCCGGAGCCTCGCCCGTGCGCCCTCTTTTCGCGACTCTCTCCGCCGCGCTGCTGCTCGCCGGCTGCGCTGCCATTCCCGCCACGGATTCCACTGGTCCGGCCGTGGGCCTCGGCCCGCTGCCGGAAAGCGTGCCCAGCGACCTGCCGCGCACCGCCCGCCCGCTGCATTACCGAATCGATTTCACGCCCGATGCCAGCGCGCTCACGTTCACCGGCCATGCGGCGATCGACCTGGAGGTTTTCGAGCGGACCGATAGTGTCACGCTCCATGCGCTGGAATTGGCGATCGGTTCGGCCCGGCTTCTCGGCCCGGACGGCGCCGCGCCCTCGGTGGATCTAACCGTGACGCTGGATGAACAGCACCAGACGGCGCGCTTGACCGCCCCTTCGCCGATCGCGCCGGGCCGCTATCGGCTGGAACTGGCCTACAGCGGCCGGATCAACAGTCAGGCCAACGGTCTCTTCGCGCTCGATTATCCCGACAAGCGCAGCGGCGAAACCGTGCGCGGCCTGTTCACCCAGTTCGAGGCATCCGACGCGCGCCGCTTCGCGCCGCTGTTCGACGAGCCGAGCTACAAGGCCACGTTCGATCTTTCGGCCACGGTCCCCGCCGCGCTCATGGCGGTGAGCAACATGCCCATCGCCCGCGAAGAGCCGCTGCCCGGCGGGCGCAAGAAAGTGACCTTCCAGACCAGCCCCAGGATGTCGTCCTACCTGCTGTTCTTCGGCCTGGGCGATTTCGAGCGGCTTTCGGTCAAAGGCCCGGGCGGGGTCGATCTGGGGATCGTCAGCCCGGCCGGCAGCGGTGAGCAGGCGCGCTATGCGCTCGATGCGCTGCCGCCGATCATTGGCTACTACACCGATTATTTCGGCGAGCCTTATCCGCTGCCCAAGCTCGACAACGTCGCCGCGCCGGGCGAATCGCAGTTCTTCGGCGCGATGGAGAACTGGGGCGCGATTCTCACCTTCGAGAAGTACCTGCTGCTGGATCCGGCGATCACCAGCCCGGCCACCAAGGCCTATATGTACACCGCCCAGGCGCACGAAGTGGCGCACCAGTGGTTCGGCGATATCGTCACCATGGCCTGGTGGGACGATCTGTGGCTCAACGAAGGGTTCGCCAGCTGGATGGAAACCAAGGCCAGCGCGCGTTTCAATCCCGACTGGTTTCCCCTGCTGAGCCGTGTCGACGGGCGCGAATCCGCCATGGCGCTCGACAGCTTCTCGACCACCCATCCCGTCGTCCAGCAGATCCGCACCGTGGCGGAAACGGCCCAGGCCTTCGACAGCATTTCCTATTCGAAGGGCGAGGCGGTGATCGCCATGCTGGAAGCCTATGCCGGGGAAGACACCTGGCGTGACGGCATCCGCGCCTATATCCAGCAGCACAAGTACGGCAACACCGTCAGCGACGACTTGTGGCGCGCGGTGGAGCGGGCCGGCGCCTCCGGGATCACCGCGATCGCCCACGATTTCACCTTGCAGCCCGGCATCCCGCTGGTGCGGGCGGAAGCCGAATGCCGCGATGGGCGCACGATGGTGACCCTGACGCAGAGCGAGTTCAGCCGCGACCGGAAGGACGCGGCGGCGGCGACCCCGCGCCACTGGCGGGTTCCCCTGCTGATCGAAGCGGGCGGGGATCGGGCCGATCCGGTGCGCCGCGTGCTCGACGGCAGTGCTTCGGTAGAGCTGCCTCAGTGCGGCGCGGTCGTCGTGAACGGCGGCCAGCTCGGCTATTTCCGCACGCTGTATGCGCCGGAGATGATCGCCCGCCTCACGCAGGCGCTGCCCACGCTGGCGCCGATCGACCAGATCGGGCTGGTGCGCGACAACTTCGCGCTCGCGGAGGCGGGCTACCAGACGGCCGCGCCCGCGCTCGATCTGCTGGCTGCGGTGCCCGGCGATGCCAATCCCATCGTCGCGCAAGGCGCGGTCAATCGCTGGGCGGCGGTCCACGCCCTGCTCGACGACGCGGGGCAGGCGCGCGTCGCCGCCCTGACGCGCGATGCCTGGCTGCCGCGGCTCCGCCAGCTCGGCTTCGATCCCGCGCCGAATGAATCGCTGGCGGACACCAGCCTGCGCGGCGATCTGCTCACCGTGCTCGGCGACATGGGCGATCCCACCGTGGTGGAAGAGGCGCGCCGCCGTTTCGACCGGCTGGAAAGCGATCCGAAATCGCTCGACGGCCCGCTCAAGACCACCTGGCTGACGATCACCGCGCGCAACGCCACGCCCGCCGAATGGGATCGGCTCATGGCTCTGGCGACAGGGGCGCCCACCCAGGTCGAACGCCAGGCCTATTACCGGCTGCTGGGCGCCACCGGGGACCAGGCCCTGGCGCGCCGCGCGCTCGATTTCGCCGTCACCGGCCAGGCCGGCACCGCCAGCGCGGCGATCATCAAGGCCGTGGCCGATCGGAATGCCGATCTGGCCTACGATTTCTCCCTGGCCCATCGCGCTCAGGTGGAAGCGCTGTTGGATACAGGCGGCCGCGAAGGCTTCATCGCCGATCTCGCCGCCACCTCGCGCGATCCGGCGATGATCGGCAAGCTCGAACGCTTCGCCGCCAGCCTCTCGTCCGACCAGCGCCGTCCGGTCGAACAAGCCCTCGCCGCCCTGCGCCAACGCCTGGAAAGCCAGCCGCGCATGGCGCGAGAAATCCAGCAATGGCTTGCTTCCCGGTAGCCGCATAGGGCTCCGCGTTCTCGCCAGGATGATGAAAGCAGTTGGCGCGCGCGGAGACGCGGAGGCGCGAGGGGTAGCGTCTCGGGTGGGCGGCTTTCTCAAAGTGCCTCACGCAAGGCGTCAAAGCGGCTTCGCCGCCTGTGCGTGAGCATTCCCCTTTTCTTCGTCATCCCCGCGCACGCGGGGACCCAGGGCGATGAGGCGCCATAAGAGCCGACTGGGTGCCCGCTTTCGCGGGAATGACGGAGGGGGGTGGCCTCTCTCTTTCTCTGCGCCTTCGCGCCTCTGCGCGCGCCATCTGTTTGCGAGGCGCTGTGGATTAAAAATATCATCTTTATTATTTTAACCGTCCGCGCTAGTGATCCGTCGAAAGGCGAATCGCATGGCCGTCATCCCTTTTCGCAAGCCGGACCCCTGGTCCTTCGATTCGCCGCACGCGGGCGCGACGTTGTCTTCGCGTATCGTGGAGGACGTCTGCGCCGCGCTGTTCGACAAGCGGCTGGCGCCGGGCGATTTTCTCGGCACGGAGAAGGACCTGGCCGAGCGTGCCGGGGCCAGCCGGATCGTCGCCCGCGATGCGCTGCGCACCTTGCAGGCGCTGGGCGTGGTGGAGATCAGGGCCGGGGCCGGCGGCGGCGCGCGCATCGCCGGCGGCAATCCGCGTCTGTTCAGCCAGGCGCTGGCGGTTCAGCTCAGCCTGGCCGGCGTCAGCGTGCGCGAGATGATGGACGCGCAGCGCGGCGTCGAATGCATGGCGGCGGAACTCGCCGCGCAGAACGCCCGTGCCGAGGATCTGGCGGCGCTGCGCGCGCTGTTGGTGGAGCACGAAGAGACGATCGGAGACGCCGCCGCCTATACCCGCTCGTGCATGCGCTTCCATCTCGCCGTGGCCGAGGCCTCGCGCAACCGGGTGCTGGTGGCGCAGCTCCTTTCGCTCCAGCACATCTCGTGGCCGGCCGAAAACCGCACCCTGACCATGCCGGTCGCGCGCCACGTCCTCGACGTGCATCGCCAGATCGCCGACGTGATCGAATCGCGCGATGCCGGCGCGGCCCGCCGCCTGATGGACGATCACGTGAAGATGATCCGCACCCGCCGCGTCGGCGAAGGCGATGACGGCGTGCCCCACTGCTGCTGACCGATCCGAAACCCCGGGAGAATCGAACCATGTCCAAGTTCATCATCCAGCCCCATTTCCGGCTCCACGAATGGGTGGCCGAGGAGAAGGGCTATTTCGCCGCCGAAGGGCTCGATTACGAATTCCGCGAGACGTTCGATTCGAAGGAGGCCCGGAATCACCAGCAGGGCGACAAGTTCGGCGCCTTCCAGACCTTCGAGAAAGGTCGCGAAGGCGATGTCTCGTGCGCCTGCCACTGGACGGTCAACGTCGCCGCCTCCTCAGGCCACGGATTGCTCTATGCCGATGCCTATTCGGTGAGCCCCTGCGCGGTGTTCGTGCCGCCGGAAAGCGACATCAAGCATCCGCGCGACTTGGCGGGCGTGCCGATTTCCGTCGGCTATCAATCGGGCAGCCATTATTCGACGATCCAGGCGCTCGAGACTTACCTGCCGCGTGAGCAGATCGAACTGTCGTTCGCCGACGGCATGCTGTTCAGCCGGCTGGAGCTGTTGATCGACCGCAAGATCCCCGCCGCTTCGCTGTTCAGCGGGCCTTACTACTTCTTGGAACAGCTCGGCTTCCGCAAGATCATCGACAGCACCTTCATGATGGCCTCGATGGTGAAGGAAGGGTCACAGCCGGGCGACGTGAAGAAGTACTTCGCCGCTCTCCGCCGCGCCCAGCGGGACATCGACCTGCGGCCCGAACTTTACACCCATTACTACAAGAACGAGTTCCCCGTGCGCTTCCACGAGCAGATGGACACCGGCCGCTGGGGCCCGGGCGAACGCATCGTGTTCGAGCCTTATTCGAAGACGATCTTCGAGGAATCGCAGCACTGGATCGAGGAACGCGGCATCTTCGAAGGCGATCTGGGCAGCCGCGATTACGAGCATTCGATTCTGTCGATCGCGGCCGCGTAGCCAGGCGTTCGTCATTGCGAGCGAAGCGAAGCAATCCAGAGCCGCACAAAGCCGCCCTGGATTGCTTCGTCCCTACGGTCCTCGCAATGACGAGTCAGAGTCAGGAGTAACGCCTCACGGCCTACTCCTATCTCAGCTGGCTGTCCTTGCTGCCGCGGCGGTTGATCCCCGTCGCGGTGCGCCGCGCGTCGCGACGGGACTGGCAGGCAACGCAGGTGCGTACGCCGGGCACAGCCTTGCGCCGCGCCTCCGGGATCGGCTCGCCGCATTCGTTGCAGTGCGTGGCGCTTTCGCCGCGCGGCGTTTCGGCGCGGGCGCGCAGCACGGCGTCCTTGACGGTATCGTCGATCTGGTCGTTGACCGCGCCGTCCCGAGTCCAGCCGCCGGCCATCAGCTATCGGCCTTCTTGCTCATACGACAGCAACGCGGGCGTCAGATATCGTTCCGGATCGTCGCCAGCGCGCCGCCGTCGATCTCCCACTTGGCGCCGTTGACGTAGCTCGCCTCGTCCGAAAGCAGGAAGCTGACCACGTCGCCCACCTCGCGCGGCTGGCCCACGCGGTTCAGCGTGGCGACCTGGCCCAGCTTGTCCATCCCCGCCTGCACGTCGCCGTCGAACATCTGTTCCAGCATGCCCACCAGCAGCGGCGTTTCGATCACGCCGGGCATCACGCAGTTCACTCGCACGCCCTTCTGCGCCACTTCGCTGGCCGCGGTGCGGGTCAGCCCCACGGCGCCGTGCTTGGCGGCATTGTAGGCGCAGGCGCCCGCCAGGCCGCGTTCCGAGCCGATCGAGGCGGTGTTCACCACCGCGCCCTTTCCGGCGGCGACCATGTGCGGCAGCACGAAGCGCAGGCCCAGGAACATCGAGCGCAGGTTCACGCGGATGATCTTGTCGAACTCCGCCACATCATAGGCGTGGGTCGGCGCCAGGGAACCTTCGATCCCGGCATTGTTGAAGAACCCGTCGATCCGGCCGAAAGCCTCCATCGCCGCCCGGACATAGCCTTCGACCGCCTTCTCATCGGCGCAATCCGCGACATAACCGATGGCATCGTGCCCCGCGCGGCGAAGCGCATCGGTGCATTCCTCCAGCCGCTCCGTCGCGATGTCCACCAGCATGACCCGCGCACTTTCGCGGGCGAGGATCTCGCACGTGGCGAAACCGATCGCGCCGGCGGCGCCGGTCACCACCATGGTCTTGTCTCTGTGGCGCATCACTTGGCTCCTTTCCGGAAGGGCAATGTCAGCAGGAACCACGCCAGCCCCGGGGTCAGCAGCTTGAGGAAGGCGCGGGCATTCTCCGGCGTCAACGTGGCGCTCATCGGCATGGTGCCGAAGACCTTGCCTTTGATGACCAGATCGTCGCCCCGCCGCTCCACGGCGGAGACCTGCATCAGCTCGCTCTTGTCGGCGGAGTAGAGCTTCACTTCACATCACTCCTCCAACCTTCGTCATCCCCGCGGAAGCGGGGACCCAGTCGGCTCTTGCGCCCGCCCTGGGTTCCCGCTTTCGCGGGAATGACGAAAAGAGCGAGGTAATCACGCCACCCTGATCCCGTCGAAATCGATCCCCAGGTCCTCGGCCATGACCATTGCCGTTGCCCGGCCCGCGCCGAACACGCCGCCCCCGGGATGCTGGAACGGGCCGACGAGATAGAGCCGCTCCACCCCCGGCACCCGGTACTGCCCCAGCTCGGGCGTGGGGCGGTGGCTGCCGGACTGGTAAGTCGTGGTCGCGATGCCATGAAGATCGCCGCGCAGGAAGCTGGGGCTGGTGCGCTCCATGTCGACGGGCGAATCGCAGTGATAATCGAGCACCGCGCCCGGCACGTTGTCGATGAAATCGACCATGCGGGTCATGATCCGGTCGGCGTAATCGGCCTTGGTGCTGTCCCAGTCGAGCCCGTCGGGGCGTTCGTAAGGCACATAATCCCAGGCGTGGAAGATCGCCTTGCCTTCCGGGGCGCGGCTGGGGTCGTGCTGGGTGAGCTGGCCCACGCCGACCAGTGGCCGGCCGGAGAAATTGCCATAGCGCAGCTCGTCGAAGGCGCGGCGCAAATCATCATAGTCGCCAGGCATCAGCTCGTACATCACCGCCGAAAGATCATCGCCTTGTGCGGTTCTGGCCTTGAACTTCAGCGGCGCGTCGAGCGCGGCGTGGACGGTCATGCAGGCGGCGGGGGTGACGTGGGTGCGCATTGCATTCCTGGCCACCGTTTCCGGCACTGCCGGCACCATGTCGGGCAAGTGATGCGGATGGATCGCGCCGATCACGCCTTCGGTGCAGGACAGCCGCTCCCCGCTGTCCAGCACCACGCCGCTGGCGCGCGTGCCGTCGGTCACCACTTCGCGCACGCTGCAATTCGCCCGTATGGCGCCGCCGTGATCCTCGATGCAGGCGATCAGCGCCTTCGTCAGGCTGCCCGAGCCGCCCACCGGCACGCCGAAGCCGAACTTCTCGAGGAAGCCGAGGAACACATAGGCGCCGATTCCCGTCGCCTTCTCGTCGGGGCTGACCAGGTTCTCGCCCGCCACCCGGCCGAAATGGGCCTTGACCCTGTCGTGCTCGAACAGCTCTTCCATCAGGTCGAACGTGCTGACCTGGGTGGTGCGCCAGATCTCGCGGCCTTCGGCGCTCTGGTCCATCATCGCCGTCTGCGCGCCCAGCGGCATCGGCGGGGAATAGAGCCCGGCCTGGATCATCGGCAGCCACTGGGCCGCCTGGCGGCTCATCTCGAGGAAGGTTTCCGCATCCTTCGCGCTGAACCGGCGGATCGCCTCGACCGACCTGGCAGGATCGCGGTGCAGCGGCAGCGTGGACCCGTCTTCCCACACGCTCATCATCGGCACTTCGGGGAACACGTAGCGCAGGCCATACTTGCGCTTGAGCCCCAGGTCGTCGTTCGCCAGCAGCGGATTGCCCTGGATGAAGATGTGGCTCATCGAATGCTGGTCGTGGGCGAAGCCCGGCCGGGTCAGCTCACGGGTGACCACGCCGCCGCCGAACCACGCATTGCGTTCGAGCACCAGGACCCGCTTCCCCGCCACCGCCAGATAGGCCGCGGCGACCAGGCCGTTATGACCCGATCCGATGACGATGATATCCGCGTCACTCATGACATTCTCCCGCTTCGTCATTGCGAGCCGCCAAAGACGGTGCGGCAATCCAGGGGCGGCTTCCACCGCCCTGGATTGCTTCGCTCCGCTCGCAATGACGAGCGTCTGGGTGGGGCTTGAGGCACATGCTCACACCATCGCGCTCAGCACCAGGTCGCTCAGCTTCTGGCAGCGTTCGATATTGGCCGCCTGGGTCATCACCCCGGCGCTGCACAGCGCGAAGCTGACGTCGCGTTCGGGATCGACCCAGAACATCGTGCTGCCCGCGCCATAATTGCCGTGCGTCTCCGGGCTTGCCAGCGTGCCGAACAGGTGGTGGAACACGCCCCTGTCCCCTCCCATCGGCCCGCGCACCTGGAAGCCGATTCCCTGATTGGCGGGCGGCACTTGCCAGCCGGCGTTCTCGGCCACGCGCTTGTAAAGCTCGTTGGGCATCGTGCCGGTGTGCACCTGCCACGCCAGCGCCAGCATGGCCGGCGAAAGCAGGCGGGCCCCGTCAAGCTCGCCGCCCCGGCGCAGCATCTCGGCGAAGCGGTAGAGGTCGCCGCTGGTGGACGCGCAGCCGACATGGGGCGCCTCCACGTCCGGGTCCTCGAACAGCGCGTGGTCGCCGGGGATATTGCGGCTGAGATGCTGGATCGGCACCGTGCCGCGCATGTCCGGCTTCACATGCCGGGGCGCGAGATCGGGGCGCAGGCCCATGCTGGTGCTGTCCATCCGCAGCGGGGTGAACAGGTCCTCGTGCAGCAGCGTCTGGTAATTGCGCCCCTTGGGATCGGTGCGCACCAATGCCGTGCCCAGCAGCACGTGGTTCACCAGCGGCGAATAGTCGCAGCGCGTGCCCGGCGGCACTTCGCCGTGGACGTTCTCGATCGAGGCTTCGAACAGCTCCTGCAACCGGTCCAGGAACATGCCCGGCTTCGGTGTCCACACGCCCGGCATCCCGGCGGTATGCGTCAGCAGGTGATAGAACGTCGCGTCCTCGCGCGGTTGGCCGGTAAACTCGGGGAGCACGTCCCTGACCTTGGTGGTCAGCGCGAAGCGGCCTTCCTCGATCGCTTTCAGGATCAGGACATTGGTGAAAGCCTTGGTGACCGAGAAGATCGAGAACACGTCATCGTAATGAAGCGGCTTTTCACCCCCCGCGTCCTGCGCGCCCAGCGCCTCGGCAAACACCGTCTCCCCGCCGCGCCCGACCGTCAGCACCGCGCCAAAATAATCGCCCCGTGCGATGTCGGCGAGGATGACCTCGCGCAGGGTGTCGAGCCGGGCCTGCCACACTGCGCTCATCGAAACCCCACTTTCGTCATTGCGAGCGAAGCGAAGCACTCCAGGGGCGGTTGCGCACTCCCCTGGAGTGCTTCGTCGCTACGCTCCTCGCAATGGCGAGGTGGAAGGATAGCCGCCATCCCCGTCACCCCGCCGCGATGATGCCGCCGTCGATGGCGAGCATGGCCCCGTTGATGAACGCGGCTTCGTCGCTGAGCAGGAAAGCCGCCGCCCGCGCCACGTCTTCCGGCGTGCCGTTGCGCCGGAGGGGAATGTGCTTCGCCCGCTCGGCATATTGCTGGGCCGATACGAAGCCTTCGGTCGCCGGCGTCGGCACGCTGCCCGGGGCGATCGCGTTGACGCGGATGCCGCGCGGTCCCAATTCCCCGGCGAGCACTTTGGTAAGGCCGGCGATGCCCGCCTTGATCGTGGTATAGGCCCCGGTGTTCGGCCGCCCACGATAGGCCACTGGCGATGAATAGTTGAGGATATTGCCCGGCGCGCTTTCGTCCCGATTGGCGAGGAACGCCTGCACCCCCCAGAACACGCTCTTGAGCCCGGCCGAAAGCATCCGGTCCAGCGTGTCCTCGGTCACGGCTTCGATCGGCTCGTAGACCAGCACAGAGGCATTGTTGACCACGGCTCGCAGCGGCCCGCCGGCGTCATAGCGGAAGGCTTCGGCCACGCCGAAGTATTCGCTGCGATTGCCCAGATCGCCGCCATAGGCATGGGCCTCGCCGCCCGCCGCGCGGATCGCATCGACCACGGCGTGCGCGCTGGGCTGGTTGATGTCCGCCACGCCGACCACGGCACCTTCGGCGGCGAGGTGCTTCGCGATCCCCTCGCCAAGCCCGCGCCCGGCGCCGGAGATCAGGATCGGCTGCCCCTGGAAGCGCACGTTCACTCCATTCCGAACAGCGTCGCGGTATAGTGGCTGTCCATGTATTCGTGCAGCCGGTCGATCTTGCCGTTCGAGACGCGGAACACCCAGGCATAGTCGTTTTCATAGACCTTGCCGTCCAGCGTCTTGCCGGTGGAATAGGATTCCACGCCCACCGTCTCGCCATCGGAAAACAGGTTGGTCACGTGAACCTTGGGATCGCCCGCCTCGAACATCCCGCGCACCGGGGCCAGGAACAGGTCGATGATGTCCATCCCCACGTGCTCGCCCGATCCGGCGATGCCTTTCACCTTGGGCTGCCACACCGAATGATCGTGGAAGAACCCGCGCAGCTTCTCGAGATCGCCGGAGGAAAGGACATCGAAGAAATCGAGCACCAGCTGCTCGTTGGCGTTCTTGGCGGTGATGGTCATGCAAGTCCTCTCGCTTCGTCGCTCGGTATCGGGATCGCCGGCATCGCCCCGCCCTGGTGCAGCGCGACGTGGCCATAGCGGCTCTTGAACTTCCAGCCCTCGCCCGTCTTCACGTAATGATCCGCGAACCCGCCGACATAGAGCCCGCCCGATTCCTGCGGCGGAACGGTGGAGGCGTGGTTGGAAAGCATGGCCAGGTAATTCGTGCCGCGCGCCTCGGTGGCGCTGACGGCGTCGACCAGCACATTGGTGACGATATGCCGCACCAGGATCGGCGGCCGGTCGCGGAAGATCGCCTGCACCCGCGCGCGGCCGTAGAACGGATGATCGGGCTGGAACGGACGGGCGAACTCGCAATCCTCGGTGAACAGCGCGGCCAGCGCGGCATGATCGCCATTGTCGGCATAGCGGGCGAAGAGCAGCGGCAATCGGCCGCATTCTCGTTCTATCTCCAGGCGTTCGAGGAGGTCCATCAGTCGAGCTTCTCCTGCGCCTCGTTGTCGATCTCGGCGAAGGTCTCGTTGGCCAGACGGAAGCTGTCCACCGTCGCCGGAATGCCGCCATAGATGCCGACCTGGAGCAGCACCTCGCGGATTTCCTCGCGGCTGAGCCCGTTGTTGAGCGCGCCGCGGATATGCGCCTTCAGCTCGTTATGCCGGTTGAGCACCGCGATCATCGCCAGGTTGATCAGCGAGCGGTCGCGCCGCTCCAGCCCCTCGCGCCCCCAGCACCAGCCCCAGCAATAGGTCGCCACCAGTTCCTGCAACGGATCGTTGAACGCGTTCGACTTCGCCAGCGCGCGATCGACGTAGGCATCGCCCAGCACCTCGCGGCGGATCTTCATGCCTTTGTCGTAGAGAGCCTTGTCCATTTCCGGTTCCTTCAAATCCCCATTTCGTTATCCCCGCGAAGGCGAGGACCCCGCGAACAAAATAGGCGCGCGAAGCGCTCAACCGCCCCTAGGTTCCCGCCTTCGCGGGAATGACGAAAAAGAGGGCCGGTCACCCCACCACCTCGTAAACGGCTTCGATCAGCCGCCGCGCGCGCGGGCCATTGGTGCCCACGGCGTGCATCTGGTTGCAGCAGTAGGAGAAACCGAGCCGCGCATCCGGATCGCCGAAGCCGATGGAACCGCCCAGGCCATGATGGCCGAAGCTGCGCGGGTTGGGGCCCATGTAAACCGCCTCTGGCGTGTTCAGCAGCACGCCCAAGGCCTGGTGATAGGGCCGTTCCTGCAAGAGCTCGGTCTGGTTGTGCTGCTCTGTGATCATGCGTTCGAGCTGGCCTTTCGACAGCAGCGACACGCCATCCACTTCCCCCACCACCGCGCCGTAAATCCGCGCCACGCCGCGCGCGTTGCCGTGGCCCGATCCGCTGGCGATCTCGCAGGTGCGCCAGATCGGGGAGTTCATCGTGGTATGCCACGGTTCTTGCGGGTTCTGCAGGAAGGCGAAGCTGCGCAGCACGGCGCCGTCCTGCCAGCCTTCGGGTGTCGTTGGCTTGTCCGGCACCGTCTGGTCCTTGGCCGCGAACAGCCGCGCGCCGGTATTGGGCAGCACTTCGGCGACATGCGCCTGCTGCCCTTCGTCCATGCCGCCGATATGGTATTCCGCGCCCAGCGGCCCGGCGACATTCTGCTTGAGGAACGGCCCCACCGTCATGCCCGTGACCCGGCGCATGATCTCGCCCAGCAGGAAGCCCTGGTTGTGGACATGGTATGCCGCGCGTGTGCCGGGCTGCCACAACGGATGCTGCGCTTCCAGCGCGCGGATATAGGCCGGATAATCGTAGAATCCGCCGGGATAGAGCACGTCGTCGGTTAGCACCGGGATCGCCGCGGTGTGATCCAGCACCATGCGCACGGTGATGCCGTCTTTCCCGTTCTGCGCGAATTCCGGCCAGTAATGCGCCACCCGCTCGTCGGGATCGACCAGGCCGCGATCGATCAGGGTGTTGAAGCAGATGCCGGTCACCCCCTTGGCGACGCTCATCATGCACACCGTGGTGTGCTCGTCCCACGGCGCGCTGCGATCGGCGCGGGCCCAGCCGCCCCACAAGTCCACCACGGTCTCGCCGTCCAGCACCACGCTGGTGCCGGCGCCCAGTTCCTCTTCCTCGCGGAAGTTCTCGATGAAAGCCTCGACCACCGGGCGGAAGCGCGCATCATAGCGTCCGTGCAGGGGAAAGGTCCCGCCGCGCGCCTCGATCGTTTCGTGGAATTCGGCTTGCCCCGTCATGCCTTTTCAAATCCTCTCCGGCTCGTTCTACGAGTCCGCCCCCTGCCTAGGCGAGCTTGCGCCCGGGCGGAAGGGGGCGCATCCTGCCCGCGGGAGAAACGGATGCACGATGTCATCGTGGTCGGCGGCGGGCCGACCGGCTTCGTCACCGCGCTCGGCCTGGCCCAGGCGGGCGCCGATGTGCTGCTGATCGAAGCGGGCGAGGCGATCATCGATAGCCCGCGCGCGGCGGTCTATCACTGGTCCGTGCTCGACGGCCTGGAACGGCTAGGCATCCGGGAGGAAGCGCAGCGGATCGGCTTCGCCAAGCACGATTATCTCTGGCTGGTGCGCAAGACGGGCGAACGGATCGCTTACGACCTCTCGGTGCTCGAAGGCACCACGGCGTTCCCTTACAACATTCACCTGGGGCAGGATCGGCTGGCGGGCCTCGCGCGTGACAGGCTCGCCCCGCTGCCGAATGCGGAGGTGCGGTTCGGCACGCGCCTCCACCAGCTGACGCAGGATGCGGGCGGCGTTACGCTCACCACATCGAACGGCGAGGAGCTGCGCGCCCGCTGGGTGGTCGGCGCGGACGGGGCGGGCAGCACGGTGCGCAAGGAACTGGGCCTCGGGTTCGACGGGATGACCTGGCCCGAACGCTTCGTCGCCACCAATCTCTATCACCCGTTCGAAAGCGCCGATTACGGCCTTTCGACCATGGTGATCGACGATCGCTGGGGCGCCGTCATCGTCAAGATCGCCCCCGATGGCCTGTGGCGCTGCACCTACATGGAAGACGCCGCGCTGCCGGAAGCCTCGTTCCTCGACCGTATCCCGGCGGCTTACGAGCATCTGCTGCCGGGTGATGGAGGCTATCGGCTCGATCGCGCAGCGCCTTACAAGATGCACCAGCGCTGCGCGGAAACCTTCCGCAAAGGTCGCGTGCTGCTGGCGGGCGATGCCGCGCATGTGACCAATCCGACCGGCGGCTTCGGGCTGACGACGGGCTTGTTCGATGCCTTCTCGCTCTGGCCGACGCTGGCGGCCGTTGTGCTGGAGGGGGCAGCGCCCACGCTGCTCGATCGCTGGGCGGAGGATCGCCGGCGCATCTATCTCGAACGGACCAGCCCGCAGGCGGTGGCCTACAAGCGCTTCGTGTTCCACGCCAATGGCGGCGGCGCGGAGCTGGAGGCGGCGCTCGAAGGCATGCGCGTCATGGCCGCCGATCCGGACGTACGCTTGCAGCGGCTGATGTTCGTGAAGAGCCTCGAGACGCCGAGCCCGGCGGAGGTGCAGATGGCCTAAATCGATCCTCGTTAGCTAATCTTCGTCATTCCCCCGAAAGCGGGCACCCAGCGAACAAGACAGGCCCGAAAAGCGCTCAACCGCCCTGGGTCCCCGCGTTCGCGGGGATGACGAAAGAAAGAGGATGAGAGGTATCGAAAGAGGGCAGACGCATCATGAAAGATACGCGATCGTCCTCACTTCGATGCTCTGCCTCGGCGCGGCGTCGGGCGGTGTGTTCGGGTCCTCGAAAGCGCTGTGGGCGGTGAACTGCACGGCGCCGGCGTCGCTGTCGAAGAGCTTGAAGGCCAGCGCTTCCCACGGCTGCATGTGCGGCACCCAGTACCAGCGGTGGCCGGCGTGATGGGCCAGGTTGAAGCCCCACAGCGAGCGGCGGTTGAAATCGCCCAGCCCGCCGACGACTTCGCTGTCGAACAGGTCCTCCCGCTTCACCGTGCTGGCGTCGCACACCGCCAGCGGCGCGCTTTCGACCATGACGATCGGCCGCCAGACATTGATCAGCATGTGCCGCCGCTGCAGCCGGCGCTCGGCCTCGTCCGGCGGAAGCAGGTCACGCGTGAAGTCCGCCACGGTGCGCGCGCCGTAATCGACATGGGCACCGTGCGCGGGCAGGTTGTGGCCATGCGCCCCGCCGGCATTGGTGCGGATCATCGGGCCGAAGCTGACCACCTTGTCCGCCCCCGTCAGCCGCCGCACCAGCGTTTCCGTCTCATGGCAATAGCGCGCCAGTTCGCCGCTGTCGGTGAAGTCCGTCACGTCGGTCGGCTCGTCCACCAGCACGAAGCCGTTGCGATCGAACGCAAGCTGCCCGGCGATCGGCCGCACGTCGCGGATCGTCACTTGGTGCTCGTCCACCGGCCAATAGCTCTTCTCGCGCGCGCCGGGGTGGAACGTCGCCTTCTCGCCCCGCACCACGTATTTCATCGTGGCTTGCACGTCGCAGACGATCGGTTGGCTTGCCATCGCCGCCTCCCTAGCCTTCGCTCAGAAACCGCCGCAGCGCTTCGACGGCTTCGGGAAACTCATCCAGCAGCAGGTGCGAGCCGCCGGGAATCACCTCGAGCCGGGCCTGGGGCAGCACATCCTGCCATTCCCGCGCATAGCCCAGCGGAACGATCCGGTCCCCCTCGCCCCACAGCAGCAGAGTGGGCCGGTCGAAGCTCTTCAGCGCCTGGCGCAGCGCCCGGTCGGTGGCCGCCAGATCCTCGCGCGAGGCGAAGGCGGCGGCGGATTCGCGCGCGCGCAGGGCCGCCCATTCGGGTGAGGGATCGGCCGGCCAGAACGGCGCGACCCACGCCGGATCGGCCACGAACATTCCCGGCAGGTCTTGCGGCGCCACCTTGGAGAAATCGGGCATCGCCGCATGTTGCGACATGAGCCCGGCGGGCGAGACCAGCACCAGCCGGTCGATGTCCCCCGGATTGGCCGCCGCGTAGCGCGCCGCCATGTGCCCGCCCATGGAAGCGCCGGCGAGATGGAACGTGTCCAGCCCCAGCGCGGGAAACAGCAGCTCGTAATGCGCGACATAATCGCCGATGCCGGCAAAACCCGCATCGCCGCTTTCGCCGAAACCCGGATGATAAGGGCAATAGACGCGGAACGCGCCGGCCAGCGCCCGCACCCACTCGAAGCCGTGAAACGTGCCGCCGCCGTGGAAATAGACCAGGGGCGCCCCTTCCCCGATCGCATAGGTCACCGTGTCGATGCCCTCGATCCGGTGGACAAGCCGCTCGAAGCCCTCGGTGCTGTAAGCCCATCCGCTCATGCGACTGCGGGCTCCACCGGCATGGGAGCGCCCTTTATCAGTTCGGCAAGGGAGGACGCGCGCACCTCCGCGCCGCCCTTTTCGGCCTGGGCGAACATCTCCGCCTTGTCTTGCGCCCGGCGCGCGGGATCTTTCTCCGACAGGAGCCGCTTGAAATTGGCCGACATCGGTGAGGTCACCTCCAGGAACACGCGGCGCCGCTCGGCGGCGTAGAAATCGAGCACGCTTTCGCCCGCCCGCCCGCCGATCACCGCGCCCAGCGTGTCGGACAGGGCGTCGGCATCGATCACGCCGCCGGTCAGGCCCAGGCCCCCGCAGGGATTGCAGGCATGGGCGGCATCGCCCGCCAGCAGCACGCGGCCGACCCTGAAACTAGGGACGCAGCGCTGGTGGACGCGATAGGGGGAGAAGTTGTCGATCCGATAGGGCACCGAAGGATCGGGCAGGATCGCGGCGAAGCGTTCCGGCAGGCGCTCCAGGATCGATTGCTCGTCCAGCCCGGCGTCTTCGCCATAAGTCAGCCGCCACAGGTTCTCACGCCCCAGCCGGCCGATCACCGCCCAGTTATCCGGATCGACCACCATGTTGGCATAGCCGAAACCGAAGTCGAGGAACGGATAGTCGATATTGGTGGCGACGAAGCGATCCGGCCAGGTCATGCCTTCGAACGGCAGGCCGGCGAGCTGGCGCACGGTGGAGCGCGCGCCGTCCGCGCCGATGACCCAGTGGGCCGAAAAGCGCACTTCGCCTTCGTCCGTATCCGCTGCGAGGCGGACCCCGCGTGCATCCTGCGCCAGCGCCTTCACGGCGTGGTTCCACAGCACGCGCGCATTCGGCAGGTGATCGAGGTGGGCGATCACCAGTTCCGCCAGGATGTGCTGGCCGAAATGGAGGTTGTGATCGAACTCCTGCCCTGGCTCCAGCGCATCGCGCATGTCCGAACGCATGACTTCGCCGGTCTCCAGCCAGTGCATCGCGAATTCCGTGGAGGACAGGCCGATGGCGTGGGCCTCGTCCGCCAGGCCGAGCTTCTTGAGGATCGAGATCGTGGTGTGGAAATAGACCGCCGCGCGCGGCGAGCGCACGACCTCAGGCTCGCTGTCGAGCACCGTTACCTCGACCCCCTGGCGCGCCAGGCCGAGCGCGGTCAGCAGGCCGACAGGCCCGGCGCCGACGATGATGACCTCGCTGCTCTCGCTCACGCGGCCGCCTCCACCCCGCCGCGCCGCGCCAGCACTTGCGGATTGGTCTCGCGCACGAACAAGGCCGCCACGCCGGCGAACAGCGCCAGCCCGCCTTGAAGATAGAGCGCGAAGTCGAGCCCGAAGCTGTCGGCCAGCCGCCCAGCCAGCGGCGGGCCGAACACGCCGCCGGTCAACTCCCCGATCATCACCACCACGCCCATCGCCGTGGCTGCCTGGGCGCGGCCGACGGTCTCCGTCGGGATCACGCCCATGAACAGCGGGAAAGTGCCGAGCCCCATCCAGCTCACGAACATCAACACGGTGAGCCATTGCACCGAGCCCTGGAACCACAGCAAGGCCGCCGGGGCCAGCACCATGAGGAAGGCGAAGGCGATCAGCGGCGGCTTGCGGCCGATCCGGTCTGAGATCAGCGCGATCACCACCGCGCCCACCGCCGGGCAGATGCCCACGACGGCCATCACGTTGCTCCAGGTCAGATCGTCATACCCGCGCGGGCCGTCGAGATAGAGCGGCATGAAGATCGAGCCGACGACGATTGATCCGACCGCGCCGACGCTGACCAGCGAGCACAAGAGGATGTTGCGCTGGGCCAGCAGTTCGGTGGGAAAGAGCGAGCCGCGGGGGCGTTCTCCCGTTGCGGCCGGGTGCGCGGGCTCGTCCACGAAGCGCCAGATCAGCACCGCCAGGATCAGGCCCGGGATGCCCGCGATATAGAACGCCGCGTGCCAGTCGTAAGCGGCGGCGATGCGCACCAGGGCATAGGAAGCGAGCGAGGTGCCGACGATCGGGCCGAACACGTTCTGCACGATCCCGGCGTTGAGCGCCTGGCGCCCGGGGGCCGAGGCGCCGGCCATGATCGCGAGGCAGATCGGCAGGAACGGCCCTTCGGCCGCGCCCATGATCAGGCGGGCGGAAACCAGCGTGCCGAAGCTCCACGCCAGGCCCGAAAGTACGGAGCAGATCGAAAACAGCAGCAGTGCGCCGATCAGGAACGGCTTGCGCCGCCCGATCGAATCCGACCAGCGGCCGACCAGATAGGCCCCCAGCGCCCAGGTGAGCGAGAGGCCGGAGTTGGCCCAGCCCACCTCTTCATTGCTGAGGCCGAGATCGGCCTGCACGAACGGCGCCAGGAACGTCAGCGCCATGCGGTCGAAATAGGCGAAGCCGAAGGCCAGCCCCAGCAGCACCAGCACGCGCAACTCGTATCCGGCCGGGCTCAGGCCCCTCTGGCCCGGAGTGTGGCCTGGAGCCGCCTCAGTCGGCAGCGCCGATCCCGTCGCCATGTCCTCGTCCCCGCGTTTTCCGGGCAGACTAGGGCTCGGATTTGGCGCTGGCAATGGCCCGTGCGGCGTCCCTTTGCCTTTGCAACAAGGCGCCGAAGCGCAATAATCCTATTAATTAGCTGGCGAACTGTGTTGCTGGATTGTGACAGTCGGGCAGTTTAGGAGCCATAATTGCGCCGGCCCACCTTTGTCGGCGCGGCGACTTCAGGTATTAACGCTTCCGGAGAGGGAGTAATTGCCGACGAAGTCTTTATTTTTCCCGGAAAACTTCCTTAACCATCATATCACCCGGCCGAAGAGCACGGGCGGAGAATTGGGAGTATCGCCAGATCCCTAGCGGGATCTTGGCAAGGGGAGGATGCCTGATGAAGTTCAAGACGCTCGGTGTCGTGTCGTCACTCGCCATCGTGGCGGGCCTGGCCGCGCCCGCCCATGCCCAGGACAACAAATCGGCCCAGGCCGAAACCTCGCAAGACAGCCAGACTGAAAACCGCACCAATGTCATCACGGTGACGGCGGAATTTCGCGCTGCCAACTTGCAGGATACGCCGATCGCGATCACGGCGGTCAATTCCGAGATGCTGGAAGCCCGCGGGCAGACCGACATTTCGCAGGTTGCCGCCCAGGCGCCGAACGTCACGCTGACGCCGCAGCCGCAGAACGGCGGCGCCGGCCTCATCGCCTATATCCGCGGCGTGGGACAGACGGACTTCAACTACGCGCTGGACCCCGGCGTCGGCATCTATGTCGATGACGTGTTCATCCCCACGCTGTCGAGCTCGCTGCTCGAACTGATGGACCTCGACCGGATCGAGATCCTGCGCGGGCCGCAGGGCACGCTGGCGGGCAAGAACTCCATCGGCGGCGCGATCAAGCTGTTCTCGCAAAAGCCGCGTGGCGACGGCTCGGGCACGATGGAAGTGACTTACGGCTCATACAACCGGATCGACGTGCGCGGCATGGCGGATTTCCGGATCAACGACCAGCTCTCGGCCCGCGTCTCGGGCATCGGGAAGGGGCGTGACGGCTATCTCGATCTGCTCGACTACGGCGTCGCCCATCCCAACGAGAATGTTCCCGCCAACAGCGCGCGCGGCGCCTATCCGGTGGTCGGCACGCAAGGGGGCCAGTCGATCATCGCCGGCCGCCTGGCCTTGCGGTGGGAGCCGATCAGCACGGTGGAAGTGAACCTTTCCGCCGATTACACGCGCGAACGCTCGGAACCGCAGCCCACGGTGCTGCTGGCCGCCGGCCTTCCGCAGAGTGCGACCAACCCCGAGTTCACCCCCTCGGCCGCGCCCGGCGATGCCAATGTCTTCCCCGCCATGGGGCCCGGTCCCGGACAGCCGGCCTGGCTTGCGGGCAAGGATGGAACCCCGATCCCTTTCGACTGCCGTTTCGTCCCCGCCGGGCCGTATAGCTGCGACGCGCTCAGCTCCAGCGTCTATGACGGCGATCGGCGCTTCATCAGCTACGCCAATTTCCTCGACGGCACGGCGCCCAGCAGCCAGGCGCCGTTCAAGCCTTATGCGGCGCTCCAGAATCAGGATTTCAACGGCTGGGGCGTCATGGGCAATGTCAGGGTGGACCTGACGGACGACATGCAGCTCTACTGGATCGGCGCCTGGCGTGAATATACCACCAAGTTCGGCCAGGATCAGGACGCCTCGACCGTGCCGATCGCCCAGCTTGACAACCGCCTGGATCACCGGGCGTGGAGCCAGGAACTGCGCCTCAACGGTGAATTCGGCGATGGCCTGCTCGAATATACCCTGGGCGGGTTCTACATGGATCAGAAGGGCAGCTATACCGCCCGCGTCGATCTGAACTATGCCGGGATCGACTTCCTCCATGGGCCGGACACCACGCCTTCGACGTCCAAGGCGCTGTTCGTCAACGCCGTGCTGCATCCGACCGAGGCCTGGTCGATCTCCGGTGGCCTGCGCCGCTCGTGGGACGAAAAGACCTATACTTACTTCCGGCGTAACCCGGACGGCACGATACCGCCGCCGTGCGAATTGTTCGTCAATCCGGAGTATGACGGGTTCCCCGCGCCGACGGCGATCGGCAACAGCCCGAATTGCCTGCTCAACGGAATTTTCGATCTCGCGGGCGAGTTCAAGGGCAAGCGGTGGGATTGGCGCGTGGTCACCGACTACCGCTTTACGGACGAATTCCTGGCCTATGCCTCGATCGCGACCGGTTACAAGGGCGGCGGCGTCAACCCGCGGCCGTTCTTCGGCCCGGCGACGGGCGATTGCCCGCCGTTCCAGTTCGACTCGGAAGGGCACGTGGTGCCCACGGCGCCTTGCAACCAGGTGCTTCCGTTCAATCCGGAAACGATCACCACTTACGAAATCGGCTTCAAGACCGACCTGTTCGATCGGCGCATGCGGTTGAACGGCGCAGCGTTCTACAACGATTACAATGACATCATCTTCACGCTTTCGGCCTGTCCTTCCTCGCCGTGCCTGCGGCCGACCAACGTCGGCAAGGCCAAGGTAAAGGGCTTCGAGCTGGAGACGACGATCTATCCGGTCGACAACCTGTCGCTCGATGGGTCGGTGAGCTACATCAATGTCAATTATGACGAGGCTTCGGTCGCCGCGGCGGGCCTCAACGGCAGCGAAACCTTCCCGTACACGCCGGATTGGACTTACAGCTTCGGCATCCAGTACGATTACGACATCGGCCCGGGCACCATCGCCGCGCGGTTCGACGGCTCTTACCGTTCGAAGATCTTCACCGAGACGACGAACTCGCCATGGAGCGAGATCGACAGCCGGTTCCTCGGCAACGCCCGGCTGACCTACACCACGGCGGATTCCGATTGGCGCGTCTCGCTCGAAGTGCAGAACCTGTTCGACAAGTACTACTTCCTCAGCGTGAGCGACGTCACCACCTCGCTCGGCGCGGTGACCGGCGTGCCCGGCCTCCCGCGCACCTGGGCGCTGTCGGTGAAGCGCAACTTCTGATCGAGCTTGCACGAGGGTCGCATAAAAGAGGGGCGCGGGTTTTGGCCCGCGCCCCTTTCTTTTGTCCTAAGCAAGAGAATGCCGCGCGCTCGCGGCCCAGCCCGTGCCTACCCGGCGTTGAGCCGCTCGCGCATTTCCTTGCCGGGCTTGAAATAGGGCACGCTTTTCTCCGGCACATCGACCGAATCGCCCGTGCGTGGGTTGCGGCCGATGCGCGCTTCGCGCTTGCGGGTGGAGAAAGTGCCGAAACCGCGCAGCTCCACTCGTCCGCCTTCGGCCAGGCGCGTCGAAATTTCCTCGAAGAAGATATCGACGACCTGTTCGACCTCTTCCGGCCGAAGATCGGGATTGTCGTTGCACAAGGCCTGGAGGAGTTCGGATCTTATCATCGATATCCTTATCCGGCCGAAATTCGGCACGGTCCGCCAGCCGCCGGCCCGATTTCCGTGCAGCTGGATGTCCCCGACCCTGATCGCAATTTGACAGAGAGCCCGCCGCTGCGCAATCGACTCCCGCAAAAAGTTGCCAAAGAGCAAGTTGGCTGCGTTTTCAAGCCTCGTCGAGCACTTCGGCGGGCGCGATACCCAGCCGCTCCATCCGCTGGCGGATCTGCGGCCACTCCTGTTCCAGGAACTGGGCGCGTTCGGCGGAACGCAGCTGTTCCGCCGCGCCTTCGCGCACGAACATGCCCACCCCGCGCTGGACGCGAATCAGCCCATCGGCCTGGAATTGCTGGTAAGCCTTGGCCACCGTCAGCGGATTGGCCCCCTGCTCTGCGGCAAAGGCGCGCACCGATGGCAGCATTTCCCCTTCGGCATAGCGCCCGTCGATGATCGCGGCGGCGATCTCGTCACGCAGGCGCAGATAGACGGGGCGATTGTCAGCCATTAGTGATATAGTGGCATAATACAGCGCAGCGGGTCAACCCCCGCGTGGCTGGGACAACGGTTTCCCTTGCAACGAAAGCCGCTTCACATGGATGAAACATCCGTTAGGGTGCGGCACTTCGGCAAGCGGGGATTGCGAGGGACGATGGCGAGCCAATACGCGCAGAGTGGTGACGCGCGGGGGACGATCCTGGGCCACCCCAAGGGCCTGTTCGTGCTGTTCTTCGCCGAGATGTGGGAGCGCTTTTCCTATTACGGGATGCGCGCCCTGCTGATCTTCTATCTCACGAAGCACTGGCTCTATTCAGATGGCCGCGCCTCGCTGATCTACGGCGCCTATACCTCGCTGGTCTATATCACCCCGGTGCTCGGCGGCTGGCTGGCCGATCGTTATCTGGGACAGCGCAAGGCGGTGCTGTTCGGCGCCGTGGTGCTGACGCTGGGCCACTTCCTGATGGCGATCGAGGGATCGGGCGGGCAGACGGACCCGACGATCAACGTGTTCTGGCTGGCGCTCAGCTTCATCATCGTCGGCTCCGGGTTCCTCAAGGGGAACATCTCGGTCATCGTCGGCCAGCTCTATCCGCTCACCGATGTGCGGCGCGATGGCGCCTATACCATCTTCTACATGGGCATTAACCTGGGCTCGCTGATCGGCGTGCTGATCGCCGGCTACCTGGGCGAAACCTATGGCTGGAGCTACGGCTTCGGCGCGGCCGGCGTGGGCATGCTGCTGGGCCTGCTGGTGTTCATCTGGGGCAAGCCGCTGCTGCTCGGCCGGGGCGAGGCGCCTTCCGAGGAATTGCTGGCGAAGCCCGTGGCCGGCGTGAAGCTGGAATGGTGGCTCTATGCGGTCGGCCTGGGGGCCATCGCCGTGCTTTGGGTACTGGTGCAGTTGCAGGAACTGGTCGGCTGGATGCTGCTGATCTCCGGCGCGCTGCTGCTGGGCTATATCGCCTGGATCGCCTTCACCAAGCTCGCCCGCGAGGAACGGGACCGGATGCTGGTGATCATCTTCCTGCTGCTGCTGCAACCGGTGTTCTGGGGCCTGTTCGAACAAGCCGGTGCGTCGGTGAACCTGTTCACCGACCGGCACGTGGACCGGATACTGCTGGGCTGGGAAGTGCCGACCACCTGGTTCCAGTCGGTCAACGCCGCCTTCATCATCCTGCTCGGGCCTTTGTTCGCGTGGCTGTGGACCGCGCTTGGCCGCCGGGGGCTGGAACCTTCGACGCCGGCCAAGTTCGGCCTGGCCATCGTGCAGGTGGGGCTCGGCTTCCTGCTGCTGGTGTGGGGCACGCAGGCCATGGGCGTCAGCGCGCAGACCTCGATGTGGCTGATCGTGCTGCTCTACCTGCTGCACACCACGGGCGAGCTGTGCCTTTCGCCTGTCGGCCTTTCGGCGATGAACCGCCTGGCGCCATTGCATATGGCCGGGCTGATTATGGGGGCGTGGTTCTTTGCCACGGCGGGCGGCAATTTCGTGGCGGGGAAGCTTTCCGAACTCACCGGCGCGGAGAACGCGACGAGCGGTGAAGGCGCCAAGGAACTGTTCCTAGACGTGTGGTCCAGCGTCGGCTGGGTGGCCGTGGGGATCGGCGTAGTGGTGCTGCTGCTCAGCCCCTTTGTGAAGAAGCTGATGCATGTCGATACGCTGAAGGATCACGAGGCGGGCGACGCCTTGCTGGGCGATGGGGAAGTCGGCGAGCCGCAGGCGCCCGGCGCCCATCCCGCCACGCGCCCGGCCGGCTGAGCCGACTCAGGGCGTGGCGGCGTCGAGCGGCGGGGGCACGAGGAACCAGCCACTGCCGATCATTCCTTCGAGGCTCGGCGCCCCGTTCGGATCGCGCAGGTAATCGTACAGCTCGTCGAAATCGCCGCGCTGGTCGCCGGCGATGGCCACGATGCAGACATCCGCATTGGCTTGCTCGCGCAGCGTCTGCTTGCGATCCTCGCCATTGCGGATGAGCAGGAACTGGTCCTTGCCGTCCGGGTCCAGGCCGCTGGCGCGCAGAGCGCCCGCCACTTCGCCCACGCGCGACGCGGGCAAGTCCGCCAGCCACAGCACCACGATCCCCGTCTTCCGCAATGCGGCCAGCCCCGTAGCCAGGCCGGGCGATGGCCGCAGGGCCGGGTCGGGCGCGAAGGGGGTTTCCGCCTTGTCGAGATCGATCACCACCGCCGGGAAGCGCGTGATGCAAGGGCGCCGTCTGGGCGTCGTCAGCAGGCCATCGGGCACGAGCAGCGTGGATTCCGGCCGCTCCGCCTCGGCCAGCGCGGCGCCCTGGGCCAGCGCATAATCGAGGAACGGTTGCCAGGGGCTGCGGCCGGTCAGATCCATCGGGGTCGGCGCCGGCAGCTCGGTGAGGGTCGTCACCGTGACATGCTCCGGCAAGTCCGCCGGCGACGCCGCTTCCACCGGCGACGCCGCTTCCACCGGCGACGCCGCTTCCACCGGCGTTGCCGCGTGCACGAAAGCGCCCTCTTGCCGCGCATAGAGCGTGCCCCCGGCGAGAAGCGGAATCGCCACCACGGCGGCGCAACCGGAAAGCAGCGGCAGGAGCGCGAGGACCGCCAGAGGGCCCATCCGTCTCCGGCGCGTGGTCACGGGCGAAGCTGTCATCACGCCGCACAATACTCGATCGCGCGGCAGCCTCAATTCCTGCCCGGACGCCGATCGCGCCCGTGCCCGATCACTCGCCGCGCACGGTAAATTCCAGACGCGCCGGCTCAGCCGAAATCTGCGTCTCCGCCTCCCGGAAGTTCCCGTAAGGCGGCCGGTTGAAATACATCACGTATGTCCCCGGCTGGCGCGCGATACATTCCAGCGAATAGGTTCGGCCGTCCGCCGAGAGGCGGGGAGGAGAGGGGCATTCCGGATAAAGCCCCTCGTCCGAGCGCACGAACGAATAGGCCTGCGGCAGCATCGGCCGATCGAATGTCACTTCGAGCGTGAAGCGCCCGGGGCCGATTACCGCGTCTTCGGCCGGAACCGTGCGTGTGACCTTGGGCGCGGGCGCAGCGGCATCGGCGCTGACGGCGAATGCCAGCCGGGCTGGCTGCGCCGGTGTCTTCGTGTCCGCATCGAGGAAGCCGATATGGGGCTCCCGGTTGAGATAGACGACATAGCGTTCCCCCGCGCGCGCCACACAAGCGAGCGTGTAGGTCCGCTGATCGGGTGAGAGGCGCGGCTGCCCCTTGCATTGGGGGAACGGGCCTTCCGCCGCATCATTGCGCGAAGGCATAGCTTCCCGGCGCCATCGGGCGATCGAACGTGACCGCGAGCTGGAAGGGCCCCGGCGCGATAACGGCGCCCTGTGCGGGCACGGTGCCGATGACTTTCGGCGCGCCGGCCGGCAAGGTCTGGCCCGTCGCTCCTTCCGCTGAAACGGCCCTCACATCGGACGGCTCGCCCACCCGCGACCGACTCGTTTCATCGCGGCCCGATGTAGTGACCAGGACGATCCCCGCCATGGCGGCGACAGTGACGATCATGGCAACGATTCCCTTGTTGATGCCCAGGCCGGATCGCCCATCCGCCGGGGCCACGGGAATCACCGATTTCTCGTCACGGATTTTCTGTGGTCCTGCTTCTGCCTCGGCCAGCAGGCGCGCCGCCTCGCGGCTGCTGCCGATGCCGAGCTTGCGGCGGGCGGAGCGGAGCAGTTCGCTGGCAGCGTTTTCGGAAATGCCTTCCGCGGCGGCGGCGCTTTTGACCGAATGGCCGCCGGCCAGGAGGCGCAGCATGCGCCGTTCGCGATCGGTCAGCCGGTCAAGCCCCCCGTTCGGCAAGCTAGGCCCTCGCTTCCTCCACCCCGGCGCTGTTGTGGCGTAGCGCGGCGAGAACGGTTTCGACGATGTGCGGCGCGTTGAGGCGCGCGGCGTCGTACTGCTTTTCGGGCGCGTCGTGGTCCTGGAACAGGTCGGGCAGCCGCATGGTGCGGATCTTCAGCCCATTGTCGATCAGCCCCTCGTCGCTGGCCAGCGTGAGCACGTGGGCGCCGAGGCCGCCGATGGAGCCTTCCTCGATCGTGACGACGACTTCGTGCGTCGCCATCAGCCGGCGAATCAGCTCGCTGTCGAGCGGCTTGGCGAAGCGCAAGTCGGCCACCGTGGTCGAAAGGCCGCGCGATTCGAGCCGGTCGGCCGCCTTCAGCGCTTCGGCCAGCCGGGTCCCCAGCGAAAGCAGCGCGATCTTGCTGCCCTGGCGCACGATACGGCCCTTGCCGATCTCCAGCCGCTCGGGGACCTCAGGCAAGGGCACACCCACGCCCGCGCCGCGCGGATAGCGGAAGGCGATCGGCCCTTCGTCATGGCACACGGCGGTATAGGTCATATGCACCAGCTCGGCCTCGTCGGCCGCGGCCATGACCACCATGTTGGGCAGCGTGGCCAGATAGGTGATGTCGAACGCGCCCGCGTGGGTCGCCCCGTCCGCACCGACCAGGCCCGCGCGATCGATGGCGAAGCGCACCGGCAGGTTCTGGATCGCCACGTCATGCACCACCTGGTCGAAGGCGCGCTGGAGGAAGGTGGAATAGATCGCGCAGAACGGCCGCATCCCTTGCGCGGCGAGGCCGGCGGCGAAGGTGACGGCATGCTGTTCGGCGATGCCCACGTCGAAGGCCCGGTCGGGATGGGCCTGGGCGAACTTGTCCACCCCGGTGCCGCCCGGCATGGCGGCGGTGATCGCGCAGATACGCGGGTCCGTTTCGGCCAGTTTCGACAGCGTTTCGGCGAAGACGTTCTGGTAGGCGGGCGGCCCTCCGGTCGATTTCTTCTGCTCGCCGGTGATGACGTCGAACTTCTGCACGCCGTGATACTTGTCGGCACTGTTTTCCGCCGGGGCGTAGCCCTTGCCCTTCTGGGTCACCACATGAACCAGGATCGGCCCTTCGTCCGCGTCGCGCACGTTCTCCAGCACCGGCACCAGATGATCGAGGTTATGCCCGTCGATCGGGCCGACGTAGTAGAACCCCAGCTCCTCGAACAGGGTGCCGCCGGTCACCATGCCGCGGGTGAATTCCTCCGCCTTCTGCGCGGCGTTGTGCGCACGGCGCGACAGGCGCTGGATCGCCTTCTTGGCGAAATGGCGCAGGCCCAGGTAATTGGGCGAGGAGACCAGCCGCGCGAGATAGGCCGACAGGCCGCCCACCGGCGGCGCGATCGACATGTCGTTATCGTTGAGGATCACGATCAGGCGATTGCCCGCGGCGCCGGCGTTGTTCATCGCCTCGTACGCCATGCCCGCGCTCATCGCGCCGTCCCCGATCACCGCGATGGCCTTGCCGGGCTTGCCGGCCAGCTTGTTGGCGATGGCGAAGCCCAGCGCGGCGGAAATCGAGGTGGAGCTGTGCGCCGCGCCGAACGGATCGTATTCGCTTTCGCTCCGCTTGGTGAAGCCGGACAGGCCGCCGCCCTGGCGCAGCGTGCGGATGCGGTCGCGCCGGCCGGTGACGATCTTGTGCGGATAGGCCTGGTGGCCGACATCCCACACCAGCCGGTCTTCCGGCGTATCGAACACATAGTGGATCGCCACGGTAAGCTCGACCACGCCGAGGCCCGAGCCGAGGTGTCCGCCCGTGCTGCCGACAGCGTCGATCATTTCGGTGCGCAACTCGCCAGCCAGCTGGCGTAATTGCGCCGGGGCGAGCTTGCGGATGTCCGCCGGCGTATCGACCGTGTCGAGCAGCGGCGTTTCGGGACCTGACGTCATGTCGGCCGCTTACACCCCACCGGCCGGCCTGTCGATGAACGGCGGGTGATCTTTGCGTGAGCTTTTCGTGAGCCGCCTCCGGGGGTTATCCCGCGCAATCCTCGCAGATGCCGCGCAGCTCTATCACCGGGCGCACGTCGGCAAAGCCGGCCTGGCGCCCGGCGTCGCGCAGGGCGCTGGTAAGGCGATCGTCGTCCAGATGGGTCGCTTGGCCGCAATCGTCGCAGATCAGGAAGATGCAGTCGTGCTGGCAGCCGGGATGCGTATTGGCGAGATAGGCATTGGCGCTTTCCACCCGGTTGGCCAGATTGGTGCGCACGAACAGGTCGAGGATCCGATAGACGCTGTTGGCCGCCACGCGCTTGCCGCGCCGCTTGCCCACGGCTTCGGCGATATCATAGGCGGAAGCCGGCCGGTCTTGCTCGGCCAGGGTCTCGAACACGTCGGCGCGCATCGCCGTCCATTGTTCGCCCGCGCGGGTGAGAACGGCTTCGGCTTCCGCAATCAGCTGCGCGCCGGTGTGTTCGTGATGGGTGTGGCCCGCCATGGTTCCGATATAGGCAGCGGGCTGCCTCGCGACAATCGCCCGCTGCCCGTCAGGCGGCTCAGCCCGTGGTGAAGTCCGCGTGGTAGAACGTCGGGAACTGGTCTTTCAGCGAGACCACCTTGGGCGCGTCCCACCGCTGGATATAGGGATTGGTCGGGTTCTTCTTGGCGAAATCCTGATGATAGGCTTCGGCCGGATAGAACTGCTTGGGATTCTCGATCGCGACGACGATCGGCTTCTTCCACACCCCGCTCGCCCGCATCTGCGCCAGATAGGCGGTCGCCACCGCGCGCTGTTCCTTCGTCAGGGGGACGATGGCGGCGCGGTACTGGGTGCCGCGATCGGGGCCCTGCGCGTTGAGCAGGGTCGGATCGGCGACGACCGAGAACAGCACCTGCAGTAGCTGGTCGTAGCGCACTACCTTGGGATCGTAGGTCACCTTGACCGATTCGGCATGGCCGGTGTTGCCTTCGGATACCTGGTCATAATGCGCGGTGGCGGCGCTGCCGCCGTGATAGCCGGAAACGGCGCTGGTCACGCCTTTCATATGGCTGAACACCGCCTCCACGCCCCAGAAGCAGCCGCCGGCGAAGATCGCGGTCTGCAAGCCGCTTTCCTTGGCCGTGCGAGTCGCGGCGGGGGCGTTGAAGTTCGGCTCGGCCGCGGCGGGCGCGCAGGCGGCCAGGGCGATGGCCCCGGCGGCGAGCAGGGCGGCGAGGCGCTTCATGCCAGTTGCGGCACGATGTGCACCGCGAGAATCGCCGCCGTCAGGCCGAAGCCGAGGAAAAAAGCGCGAAAAAGATCGGGTGTGAAAAGGCCCATTGATCTTGTCCAAATCGAAATCGTTGCGTGCCATCGGTCCTATCCTCCGGAAACTTTAGAGGCGGTGAATGCACCGTCGGACGGGGTTCATATAGGAAAACACGCCGGCGCGACAACCGGCGCCCTGGGTCCTCAGTGCCGGAAATGGCGCATTCCGGTGAACACCATGGCCAGGCCCGCCGCATCGGCGGCGGCGATCACCTCTTCATCGCGCAAGGCGCCGCCGGGCTGGATCACCACCGTGGCGCCCGCATCGATCGCCGCTTCGAGTGCATCGGGGAAGGGCAGGAACGCGTCGGAAGCCATCGCGCTGCCCACGGTCCGCGGTTCCGGCCAGCCGGCGGCCTCGGCCGCCTCGCGCGCCCTGGCCGCCGCGATCCGGGCGGAATCGCGCCGGTTCATCTGCCCCGCGCCGATCCCGGCGGTGACGCCATCCCGCGCGAAGACGATGGTGTTCGATTTGACATGCCGCGCCACCGCCCAGGCGAACAGGCAATCGGCCAGTTCCCGCTCGCTCGGCGCGCGGCGGGTGACCACCTTGAGATCGGCCGCCGATATGGCGCCGTTATCCCGCGTCTGCACCAGCAGCGCACCCGCGATCGCCTTCACTTGCAGCGCGGCGCGGCGCGGATCAGGCAATTCGTCCAGCAGCAGCAGCCGCAGGTTCGGCTTGGCGGCGAATGCGGCGCGGGCGGCCTCATCGGCGCCCGGCGCGATGACCACTTCGGTGAATATCTCGGTGATCGCCGCCGCGGTCGCGCCGTCCAGCGGGCGGTTCACCGCGACGATGCCGCCGAACGCCGAAACCCGATCGCAATCGAAGGCCGCGCGATAGGCTTCTTCCAGCGAGCCGCCCCGCGCCACGCCACACGGGTTGGCATGTTTGATGATAGCTGCGGCCGGCCCTTGTGCCGCAAATTCGGCGATCAGTTCCAGCGCGGCATCGGCATCGTTGTAGTTGTTGTAGCTCAGGTCCTTGCCTTGCACCTGCTCGGCCTGCGCCAGTCCTTGCGCGTGGGGGCCGAGCGGGAGGTAGAGCGCGGCCCGCTGATGCGGGTTCTCGCCATAGCGCAGCTCGCTGGCCAGCCGCCCGTTGATGGCCAGCATCTCGGGAAACAGCCGGCCCTGGTCGGCGAAAGCGAACCACTGGCTGATCATCGAATCGTAAGCGGCCGTGGCGGAGAAAGCCTTCGCTGCCATCGCCTTGCGGAAGGCCAGCGTGGTCGCCCCGTCGTTCTCCGCCAGTTCGTCGAGCAGCACGGGATAGTCCTCGGGATCGGTGACGATGGTGACATAGGCGTGGTTCTTGGCGGCCGAACGGATCATCGCCGGGCCGCCGATATCGATGTTCTCGATCACCTCGTCACGTCCCGCGCCGCGTCTCACCGTCTCCTCGAAGGGGTAGAGATTGGACACCAGCAGGTCGATCGCGCCGATATCGTGCGCTTCCATGGCCGCCGCGTGCTCCGCATCGTCGCGCACCGCCAGCAGGCCGCCGTGGATCAGCGGGTGCAGCGTCTTCACCCGCCCGTCCATCATTTCGGGGAAGCCGGTCACGTCGGACACGTCGCGCACGGTCAGCCCCGCTTCGCGCAGCACGCGCGCGGTGCCGCCGGTGGAAACCAGCTCCACCCCGCCCTTGGCGAGGCGCGAGGCAAGCTCGACCACGCCGCTCTTGTCGGACACCGAAAGCAGTGCCCGCCGGATCGTCACGTTGTTCATGAAGCGCTACCTAATCTTCTTGAGCAGCCACGAAAAGCTGGCGCCCCCGCGTGAGGCGAGGCCCTGCATCACCAGTTGCTGCACCGGATGCGGCCGGCCGTCGCCGTCCACCCACAGGCTCTCTTCGAGTTCGAGCTGATGGTCAACGGCGAGGAATTGCCAATAGCTGCCGTCGGGCAGCGCCAGCGTGGCGCCGCGGCCGCTGTCGGCCAGCGCTACGTCCACGCTCGGCCCCAGGTGGAACCGCAGGGCATAGGGCACTTTGCCGCGCCGGCCCTTGCGCCCGGCGGGCACCAGCAGGTCCTCACCCCGCAGCTCGGTGCCATCGTCGCGCATGATGAGGATGCGCCGGTGGACCAGGCCGAATCGGCTGGCATAGCCATCGTGGCTGGCTTCCAGCCGCGTGGCGACCGTGCCGCCGCCGGCCGTCAGCATGCGTCGGTCCACTTCCACTTCGCCCACGCCAGAGCCCAGCTTGCCGCCGACCAGCACCGCCGTGGAATTGGCATCGCCCAGGACCAGGGTGGAATGGGCCGCCGTGGCTCTCAGCCCCTGCTCGATCCGGGCCGGCACTTGCCCGCCGGCGAAGGCCGCGCCGCCGCAGTTGACGATCAGGCGATGCTCCCCGTGCGACAGCTCGAACGCCAGCGTCGAAGCGCAGCCGTGGCGTGCCTGGCGGGCGAGCGGCGGCGGTGCGGCATCGAACTGCAGCACGGACTTGCCAGCGGCGACGCGCTGATAGCCCCACTGGCGCGCATCGCGCAGCGGCCGGGCGCGCACGCGGCTGGCCTGGACGAGCGCGGCGATTCGCTCCGCCGGCACGGCGCCCGCGCCTTGCCAGTTGCCCAGGCCCCCGTCGGCGTGGGTCAGCGCCAGCAGCGGCGGCACCAGGGTCTGCAACATCGCTTCCACCGCTTGCGGCGGATCGCACCGCGTCGCGCGATAACAGGCCGAAAGCTCGACCAGCAGGCCGATCGCTTCCATCTGCGCCAGCGCGCTGCGCGACAGGACGCCGCCGTCATTGCCGACAAGCTCACCCAGCGTGCGCGCCAGGCCGGCTTCGCCGAACAGGCGGCGCGGCTTGCCGTCGGGCAGCAGCAGCCCGGCAGCCACGATCGCGCACCAGCCGGCCAGAGTATCCAGCGGATCGGACGCCTTGCCCACATTGCGGTCGAGCCAGCGGGCGGTGTCGGCGGCTGAACGCAGGATGCGGGCGCGCAGCGCCTTGTCCGGGCCGGACAGGATCAGCGGCGCGTGGACCAGCCAGCCGAGCAGGCGATAGCCGGCATGGCCGATGTTCCAGGCCCAGCCCTTGCCCATGGGGGTCTTGCCGGTATCGTTCGCTTCCAGCCAGGCCAGCATCACCCGTTCCGCCACGTGCTGGCATTGCGCGCGCGGCGGGCTGGCTTCCAGATCGCGCAGCCAGGTGAAGCCGTGGATCGTCCGCTCGAGCGGCCAGGAGAGCTTGGCCGCGGGCGAGAAATCGACCTGAGTGATCGGTGCCTTGACCCCGTGGACCAGGAAATGCCCGGCGCGCAGCGCCATGCCCGCCACGCGGTCTCCGGCCAGCGGGCTCTCGACCGTGGCCAGCAGGCGGGGCCTGGCGGGCTTGCGGAACGGGGCCACCAGCGTCGGGCCGGATACGCCGAACCGATAGGCCAGGCGCACGATGCGTTCGCTGAGAGTGGTGGCGGGTGGATCGAAATCGGCGATGGCCAGCGCCCGGCTCGGCTCTAGCGGCCTTTCCCCAGGCGGCGCGGGTTCCACCAGGGCTTCTGGGGTGTCGCTTGCTAGCGGAATCGCCATGGCGCGCGATCCTCCCACCGGCTCTACCGGCTCGACCACGAAACGGTTCCGGCTCGCGACTTCGTTCATCCCCCGCCTCTCAACGCCGCGATGTTCGCCGCGTAGCGATCCGGCCCGCCGGCGAACGTGGCCGATCCGGCCACCAGCACATCCGCCCCGGCCGCCACGCATTGCCGTGCCGTTTCAGGGTTGATCCCGCCATCGACTTCCAGGCGAATATCGCGGCCGGACTTGTCGATCGCCTTGCGCACCGCCTCGATCTTGCGCAGCTGGCTGGCGATGAAGCTCTGCCCGCCGAAGCCGGGATTGACGCTCATCACCAATACCAGGTCGATCTCGTCGATCAGATAATCCAGCATCTTGGCCGGCGTGCCGGGGTTGAGCGACACGCCCACCCGCTTGCCCAGCGCCTTGATCGCCTGGACGGTGCGGTGAATGTGCGGGCCGGCTTCGGGATGCACGGTGATCACGTCGGCCCCCGCCTCGGCGAACGGGGCGAGCCAGAGATCGACCGGCGCCACCATCAGGTGAACGTCGAACGGCTTATCCGTATAGGGCCGCAGAGCCTTGACCACCGCCGGGCCGATCGTGAGGTTGGGGACGAAATGGCCGTCCATCACGTCCACGTGGATCCAGTCGGCGCCGGCGGCGTCCACCGCGCGCACCTCCTCGCCCAGCCGGGCGAAGTCGGCCGAAAGGATCGAAGGAGAGATCAGCAATTCATGCATCGGACCTCTTTCGGGACTAGGCCGCGCTGATTCGGTTAACAACCGATGGCACAGGTCTTTTCCACACGGCAAACCGGTGGGCTGGGCCGGTGCATGGGCGAGTTCACCCGTTGTTCACGCCCGTAATCGCACCCTTGACGTTCCGATGGCGTCGCTCTGCCGCGACGATGATGCGCAACGACACCGGTTCCCCTTCCATCTCCAGACAGGTAACGCTCGCAATCGCATGGCTGTAAAACATCGCAAGATCGCCGCCGCGCTGACGCTGGTGCTGGCACTGCCCCTCGGGTCGCCCGCCTGGGCGCAAGGGCACGACACGATCCCCAACGACATGGCCAAATGCCGCGGCAGCGGCCCGGCGGTGAGCATCACGGTGACCGACATCAAGTCCGGCACCGGGACGATGCGGATGCAGCTCTATCGCGCGACCAAGCAGGATTGGCTCGCCAAGGGCCGCTGGATCTATCGCATCCAGATCCCCGCGCGCGCCGGATCGATGACCTTCTGCATGCCGGTGCCGCAAGCCGGCAACTATGCCATCGCCGTCCGCCACGATGTCAACGACAACGACAAGACGGACCTGACGCAGGACGGCGGCGGCATGTCGAACAATCCCTCCATCAACATCTTCAACCTGGGCAAGCCGGGCGTGGACAAGGCCGCCTTTTCCGTCGGCAGCGAGGTCAAGGCGATCACCATCCGCATGCGCTATCTGTAAAGGGCGGGCGTTTCCGGCAGTGATCGGCCTGGGGGTAAGATCATCTGACCTTAGAATCGTCATTGCGAGCGTAGCGAAGCAATCCAGGGCGTATTGCGCCGCCGCCTGGATTGCTTCGCCGCTTCTCTCTTCGCATGACGAGTGTTCGATCGGTGGTGCGGCCGTCCGCTAACGCCGTGCGCGCCAGACCTGCCATATCAGTGCGGGCGCGGCGGCCAGCGGGAAGCGCTCCCGCAGGGGGGTGACTTTCACCGGCAGGCCGGTGTGCCGCTCCACCTTCCAGGCGACATAGCGCATCCCCCCTTCGAACGTTGCCGCCGCCCGGATCAGGCGAAGGGCGTTGAGCGCCTTGCCCAGCCGGCGCCGCCGGTTCCACCAGCGCAGGATCAGCTGCTTCTCGCGCCGTTCCAGCCGGGGCTCGATCGTGGCCCCGTCACGCACCAGCGCAATCCCCGCCTGGCCCAACGCGGCGGGAAGCAGGCCATCGAAATGGGCCTGGTTGGCGGTGAGGATCGCGTCTTCGCGGCCCGGGGGCTCGACTCTCAGTTCCGCGCGGTAGGTCGCGCGGAACAGCGCCCGCCAATAGGCATCTTCCGGCCCGCGCGCCGGGCCCACGGCGACTGCCAGCCGCGCGGCCGTGATCGCGGCTGCCTGCAGCGCGGCGAGCACGCTTGCCCGCGCCTGATCGTCCCGCACCCAGGCCAAGGCGCTCGGCTGCACGAAGCGGGCCCAGATCGTCGTATCGATCGTCTCGCCCGCGGCCGCCTGCGCGAACCGGGCGAGAGACATCGTGGCGATCTTCGCCCGCAGGCGCGCGCCCGCATGATCCCATTCGCGATAGGAAACCCGTGGCCACAGGCCGCGCTCGCCGGGGCCGGGCAGCAGGACATAGAAATCCAGCACGCCGTCCAGCGAGCCGGTGCGCAAGTTGGAGCCATAGAACAGCACGGCCCGCGCGCCGGCTTCCTCGCCCAGCCGGCGGGCGAAAGCCGCCACCGCGGGATCAATCGGCCGATCGGCCGCCGCGGCCAGGCGCGCGGCGAGCGGGGTCGTCACGGAACGACGAAGCGCAGCTTGGGTCCGAGCGAGAGTTCGTAGCGGCCGGCGGGAAAGGCTTCGCCGTCAAGGATGAAAGGGCCGCCCACGTCGATCCGGAACCGGTCGAGGTCGAACACGTGATAGCCCCGCCGGCGCAGTTCCCGGCCCACGATGCCGCGGAAGATCAGCGGCAGGCGCAGCAGCAGCCCCAGCCGCGAATTGTCGATCACCGAGGCGCGCAGGCGGCTGTCGGTGACGCGCGCGAACGGGCGCAGCCCGGCGGGGAAGCGCGACAGGGTCGACGCGAAGATCAGGTACCGTTCGTCCAGGCGTTCCACCCCGCTGTGCGGCAGCGGGCGCCCTTCGCCGTCATAAAGCCGCATGGGCGTGCCCCGGCGCCAGACATTGCCGGCCCCGCCGAACAGCGCCTGGGCAAGGCTCCACAGCGTGGTCACGCCCACGGCCAGCGCGTTGAACGCGCCATAGCGGTGCGCTTCCTGGCCTAGGCCGATCGCCATGGTGAACACGCCGGCGCCGAACACGAAGCCCTGCACCCTTGCTTCGGGCTTGTCGCATTGGGTGACGACCAGCGGGCGGCGCGCTTCGACGCGGCCGGCGTGGATCGCTTCCATCGCATCGCTGAGCGACCAGCTGGCGGGCAGGCCCAGGTCGGCGGCGAGGGCATTGGTCTTGCCGTTGGGCAGCACGATCAGCGTGGGCCAGTTGTCGCCGAAAATGCCGGCGCCGCACGTCAGTACGTCACGCACCGTGCCGTCACCGCCATCGACCACCAGATAATCGATCCGCCGCTCCGCAAAACGGGCGACGATCGCCTGCAATTCGCTGCGCCGGTCGGGCGTTTCCACCAGCATGCTTCCACGGCCGGCCCATTCGGGCAGGTCGCCGGCATTGCGATAACTGCGCGGGTTGCGGATCACGCCGATCAGCGGCGCCTGCCGCGCGACGGCATCGAGGCCCGCGAGCGGCGAGGCTGGGCGGGCCACCTCCGGCAACCTGTCGAAAAGATGGACCGTGCCTTGCATGTGTGCCGCCATTAGCCCCGACTTCAGGAATTACTACGGATTTTGTGCGGAATTTCGCATTCCGCCCCGTTGCGCCGCGACCTTTTGGCCCGCCGTCCAGTCGCAAATCTGGGTGTCGGCAGCGCATGTTGCAAGTGCACGATCATGGGCTTGCGTTTGCCAGGCGGGCCGCCGGCGCGCTAGGAAAGGGCCATGCTTGCCGAACATCTTCTCGACCGGGCGCGAGAGATCGCGCCTCGCATCAGCGCCTTGCGCCAGGCCATCCATGCGGAGCCGGAGCTGGGGCTGGAAACCCCGCTGACCCTGGCCAAGGCGCGCGCCGACCTGGCCGACCTGCCGCTCGAATGGCGGGAGGGAACCTCCTGCACCGGCGCCGTCGCGACGCTGAAAGGGGCGCGGCCGGGCCCGGCGGTGCTGCTGCGCGGCGACATGGACGCGCTGCCTCTGCAGGAAGAAACCGGCCTGCCTTTCGCCTCCACGATCGCCGGGCGCATGCATGCCTGCGGGCATGATACGCACACCGCCATGCTGGCCGGCGCGGCGCGGCTGCTGGCGGGCCGGCGCGAGGACATCGCCGGCGAAGTTCGCTTCATGTTCCAGCCGGGAGAGGAAGGCTTCCACGGCGCCCGTCACATGATCGCCGAAGGCCTGCTTGATCCGCTGCCCGATGCCGCTTTCGCGCTGCACATCATGCCCAATTATCGCCATGGCGTGCTGACCGTGCGGGCCGGAGCCATGCTGGCCGCCGCCGACATGCTCGAAATCGTGGTGGAAGGGCAGGGCGGCCACGCCTCGATGCCGCACTTCTCGCGCGATCCGGTGCCGGTGGCGTGCGAGATCGTCACCGCCATCCAGACCCTGGTCACGCGCCGCTTTGCAGCGTCGGAAGCCATGGTGGTGACGATCACCCAGCTCGACGCGGGGCGGGCGCACAACGTGATCCCCGATCGCGCCGTGGTGAAAGGCACCGTACGCACGCTCTCGCCCGAGCGGCGGCAGGATGTGCGCGCCGCGCTGGCCACGCTCGCCGAAGGCATCGCCGCCGCGCACGAATGCCGCGCCATTGTCACGGTGACGGAAGGCTTCCCGCCCACGATCAACGATCCGCGCGCGGCCGACTTGTTCGAAGCGGTCGCCCTGGAGCTGCCCGGCGGCGGGTTCGAGCGCATGGCGCATCCGATCATGGGGGCGGAGGATTTCTCCTATGTGCTGGAGAAAGTGCCGGGGGCGATGGCTTTCCTCGGCGTCGCCGCCGAAGGGGCGGACTGGGCGCATTGCTGCGGCATCCATTCCAGCCGCATGATCGTGGACGAAACCGTGCTTCCACGCGGCGCGGCGATCCTGGCCGGCTGCGCGCTGCGGTTTCTCGAGCGAGGCTGGGGTCAGGCAGCCGCTTCCTGAACCGCCCGATGCGGCATCAGAACCAGGACCGGATTCCCAACAGGAAGTTCCATCCCCCCGCCTTCTCGCCCCGGGCGCGCCGGAAATCCGCCGTATCGCCGAACGCCCGCTCGTGTTCCACGCCCAGGTAGGGCGCGAATTCGGGCACGAACTGATAGCGCAGGCGCAGGCCGGCCTCGGCGCTGGTCAGGCCGGAACCGATCGCCAGTTCGGGAACGTCCTGCGCGGAAAAGGTAAGCTCGGCTGTCGGCTGGAGGATCAGCTTGCGGGTCAGCCGCTGGTCGTATTCCGCTTCGATCCGCGCGGTGAGGTCGCCCTTGTTCGACAGGAACAGCGCGCCGTCGATTTCGAACCAGTAGGGTGCCAGCCCCTGGATGCCGATGACGGCATGGGTGCGATCCGGCCCGGCGCCCAGATCCTGGCGGATGCCTGCCTGAAGGTTCCACCACGGGTCCAGCGCATGGTTCCACAGCGCCTGCACCTCGGCGCTTTCTGGCTTTTCGCCGAAGCGGCTTTCGCCCTGGGTCTTGATCCAGAGCTTGTCGATATCGCCGCCGTACCAGCCCTCGGCATCCCAGGCATAGCCGTCCTTGCCTTTGCCGATGACGGCCTCCAGCCGATCGATCAGCACCTTGCCGCTGGTGATCGCGCCATGCTCCTGGCGGGCAATCTCACGCGCCGGAGCCATGGCGGCGGTTCCGAAAATGGCGTCGGCCGCATGGTCCGGGCCGCTCAAGGCCGCAGCGGATGGCCCGCGCACCGGCGGATCGGTGGCCTCGGCGCCGTGGTCCGCGTGGGCATGATCCGCTTCCGCCGGCGCGGATTCGGGCATGGAATGGCCGGCATGCGGATCGGCGGGCTCGGCCGGCGAGGACATGGCATGGCCGGCATGGGGATCCGCCGGAGCGGCCTGCGCCGCGCCGCTTTCATGGCTTTCGTGGTCATGATGATCGTGCTGCGCCCAGGCGGGCATGGCGATCATCGCCCCGATCGCGCAGAGGGCGACGCTCCTGAACGGCTTCACGCGCCGTCTCCGTCGAGCGGGCGGACCGTGACGACACGGAACATCCCCGCGTGCATGTGCAGCAGCAGGTGGCAATGGAACGCCCAATCGCCCGGTGCATCGGCTGTCAGGTCGAAGCTCAGCTTGCCCCCCGGCAGCACGTTGACGGTATGCTTGCGCGGATAATTGCCGGCCTGGCCGTTGACCACTTCGAAGAAATGGCCGTGCAGGTGGATCGGGTGCGTCATCATCGTATCGTTGACGAGCACCACGCGCGCGCGCTCATCGCGCTCGAAGCGGATCGGCTCCACGCCTTCGCTGAACTTCTCGCCGTCGAACGACCACATGAAGCGTTCCATGTTGCCGGTCAGATGGACTTCGATCGTGCGTTGGGGCGGGCGCGGATCGGGATTGGGCGTGAGCGATACGAGATCGCGATACGTCAGCACCCGGTGGCCGGCGTCTTCCAGCCCCAGGCCCGGATCGCCGGTGCGGTCGACCGGCGCCATGGCGATGGCATCCACGCCCACGCCGACCTTGACGCTGGCCGGCGCCATGGCCTTGTCGCGCATGTTCATGCCGGCCATCGAATGGGAACCGGCGGCCGTGGCCCCGTGATCCATGGCCCCGTGGTCCATCGCGCCGTGGTCCATTCCGGCCATGGATCCGTGGTCCATGCCGCCCATGCCCATGTCCTTCATGGTCAACGTCGGGCGCGGGCGCAGCGGCGGAACGGGGGCCGCCATCACCAGGTGCGGGGCCAGCGTGGCGCGGGCCATGCCGGATCGGTCGATCGATTCAGCCACCAGGGTGAAGGCCTTGTCCTCCGCCGGCTGGACGATCACGTCGTAAGTCTCGGCATTGCCGATCTGCAACTCGTCCACGCTCACCGGCCGGACATTCTGCCCATCGGCGCTCACCACGGTCATCGGCAGGCCGGGAATGCGCAGATTGAAGATCGTCATGGTGGCGGCATTGATGATGCGCAGCCGTACCCGCTCGCCGGGGCGGAACAGGCCGGTCCAGTTTTCCTCCGGCCCGTGGCCGTTGACCAGATAAGTATAGGTGGCCGCAGTCACGTCGGCGATATCGGTCGGGTCCATCCGCATCCGGCCCCACATCGCGCGGTCCGCCGCGGACATGCCTTCTTCCGGCCCGCCCTCGATCATGCCGAACAGCGTCTGCTTCTGGCGGTTGAAATAGCCGCCTTCCGCCTTGAGCTTGGTGATAAGCTGGTGCGGGTGCAGGAACGTCCAATCGCTCAGCACGATCACATGCTCACGATCATAAGCAACCGGGTCAGGCTCTGCCGGATCGATCACGATCGGGCCATAATGGCCCTGCTGTTCCTGCAGCCCGGAATGGCTGTGATACCAATAGGTGCCGCTCTGCCGCACCGGGAACTCGTAGACGAAGGTGGAACGGGGCCCGATGCCGGGAAAGCTGACGCCCGGCACCCCGTCCATCTGGAACGGCACGATCAGCCCGTGCCAGTGGATCGAGGTGTCCTCGTCCAGCGCATTCTCCACATGCAGGCGGACGACCTGCCCTTCCTTCAGCCGGATCAGCGGGGCCGGCAGCACGCCGTTGATGGTCACCGCATGGCCGGTGCGCCCGCCCACGGTGAAGGCACTGTTGGCAACCCTGAGGCGTATGTCCTCGCCCGAAAGCGGGACCGGGGCGGGAACGAGGCCGGCCGTGCCGGACCTGGCCCAGGCCGGGAAGGCCCTGGTCACGCCGAGCCCGGCCAGGCCGATCGCCCCGGCGCGTAAGAGCGAGCGGCGCTCGATACGTGGTGTCATGATCTGCGTCCTGCGCGAGCCCCGGCCATTCGGCAAGGGCCGAGAAGGCCCGGGATCAGGCCGGCGCGCCCTCGGCCAGCTTTGCGTCGAGATCGTCGCCCGGTTCGAAATAGCCGCCCGACAAGGCGTCATAGCGCCCGGAGGCCAGGTCCACCACGCGCTGGGCGCAAAGGGCCAGGTCCTGCGCGGAGGCCGGGTCCGCTTCCCGTTCGCGCAAGCGGCCCATCATGCCGCCGAGGTATTTCTGCGCCGCGGTGTCTTCCAGCGTTTCGCGCGCCAGGGCGGTGAAGGCAAAGCCGGGATCGATCGCGAAAGCGGCCACGGCACTGCCAACCAGCTCCGCCGCGGCTTCGGCCACGATGCGGTTCTGGGCGATCTTGCCGGTGCAATAAGCCGACATGTAAGGCGCCACGATCCGCGCGGCCTTGGCCGAAATGCAGATCACCCGCCCGCGCCCGCGCGCGATCATGCCCGGCAGCACCGCCTGCATGAACAGCATCGGCGCGCGCACGTGGACCGCCTGGGCCCGCCACCATTCATCGGCATCGACTTGCCAGATCGGCCCGAACGGGCCCGGCACGCCGGCATTGCTGATCAGCAGGTCGATCGGGCCGAGCACTTCCTCCGTCTTGCCGACGGCATGGGAGACGGAGGCGGGATCGGTCACGTCGCAGCGCACGCCGATGGCCTGCCCGCCCTTGCCCCGTATCGCGCCTGCCACCTCGTCAAGCTGCGCGAGCGAACGCGATAGCAGCGCCACGGCGGCACCTTCGCCGGCCAGCCTTTCGGCAATGGCGCGGCCAAAGCCCCGTCCGGCCCCGGTCACCATCGCGATCTGTCCCTGAAGACTCCCCACGGCGCCTCTCTAGCATAATGGAGCGGGCGAAGGGATTCGAACCCTCGACCCCAACCTTGGCAAGGTTGTGCTCTACCCCTGAGCTACGCCCGCTCGCTGGCGACCGGATCGGCCAATCATTGTTGGGCGACCCGGTGGGAGGCGCGCGGTTAGCATCGGGCCGGCGGGGTCGCAAGGGCAAATCGGCGGGCGCGGGGCCAGCGAGTTGCATCCTTCACAAATCGTCCGCAAGGACCACATTGCACGGGGCGCCAAACGGCGCCGAAAGGCATCAAGGCCGTATCTAGGGGATAGCAAGCGTGGCAAGCATGGGCCTCAATCTGGACGAGCAGAAGGCGGTCGAGCGGTTCCGGCGGGACGTGGTCGATCCTTCGCGCTCCAAGCTCGTGATCCTCGATTTCTGGGCCGAGTGGTGCGGGCCGTGCAAGGCGCTGGCCCCGGTGCTGGAAAAGGTCGCCGCCGAATATGCCGACAAGGGCGTGCTGCTGGCCAAGGTCAACGTCGATGAGGAACAGTTCATCGCCGCGCAGTTCCAGGTGCGTTCGATTCCCACGGTCTATGCGATGTTCCAGGGCCAGCCGGTCGCCGACCTGACCCCGATGCGCAGCGAATCGCAGCTGAAGCAGGCGCTCGACCAGTTGCTGGCCCAGTTGCCGGTCGAAGGCGGCGCCGGCGATGGCGCGGGCGACATCGCCCCGCTGCTGGCGATGGGCGAGCAGGTCCTGGCCGAGGGCGATGGGGAGCGCGCGGCGTCGATCTTCGCCCAGATCGCGGAGATGGCGCCGGAGGATGCGGCCGCGAGAGGCGGCCTGATCCGTGCCCTGCTGGCCGCCGGACAGCGCGATGAAGCGCGCGCGGCGTTCGAGACGCTGCCCGAGGCGCTGCGCGACGATCCCCTGGTGGCGCAGGCCGCGGCCGCGCTGGAGCTGGCCGGCGACAGCGTGGATGAAGGGGAATTGCAGGCATTGCGCGCCGCCGCCGCCGAGCGGCCGAATGATCCGGAAGCCCAGTTCGCTTTCGCCCAGGCCGCGTTCGCCGCCGGCCGGCGCGACGAGGCGGCCGAAACGCTGCTGGGCCTGATCCGCACCCATCCGGAATGGAACGAAGGCGCGGCCAAGGCCAAGCTGCTGCAGATCTTCGAAGCGGTGGGCCTGGAAGACCCGTGGGTTGCGGCGCAGCGCCGCAAGCTGTCGCTGCTGCTGTTCGGATGAGCCATGCGCCGGCCTTCCGCCCTTGTTTCGGCCTGCCCGCAATGAAGGAAGGACCGGCATCGTGATCATCGCCCGGCTGCCGATCTTCCCGCTCGCCGGCGCGATCCTGTTTCCGGGCCTGCAACTGCCGCTGCATATCTTCGAGCCGCGCTATCGCGAACTGGTCGGCAGCGCCCTGGCGCGGGATCGGCGGATCGGCATGATCCAGCCCCAGGCCGCGCAGGAAGGCGTGCCGCTGTTCGCCGTGGGCTGCATCGGCAAGATCGGCGAGGTGCAGGCGCTGGAAGACGGGCGCTACAACATCGTGCTGGAAGGGGAGGCGCGCTTCCGCGTGCGGCGCGAGCTGGCCGCGACCACCCCGTTCCGGCAGGTGGAGGCCGAGCTGCTGGAGGAACCCGAGCAGGAAGTGCTCAGCTCTGCCGAACGCGCCGGGTTCGAACAGGAAGCCCGCCGCTTCGCCGACCGGCAAGGCTACAGCATCGATTGGGATTCGATCGAGCGGCTGGACGATGCCTCGCTGATCAACGGCGTCAGCCAGATCGCGCCGTTCGATGCCGCCGCCAAGCAGGCCCTGCTCGAAGCCGCCGATCTGCGCACCCGCTGCGAGCTGCTGGTGCAGCTGATGCAGTTCTTCGGCCGCGGCGATCCCGACGAGGAACGGGTGACGCTGCAATAGAGCTTAAGTTGCTCGCAATGACTATTTAGGGATAGGTGGTCATGGTTTAGCGCGCCGAAAGCGTGGTCAGAAGAACGTGCCGCGCACGCCGTCGAACACGTATTGCGCGGCCAGCGCCGCCAGCAACACGCCGAGCAGCCGGGTGATGACCGCTTCCACCTGCGCGCCGACCAGCTTCATCAGCGGGCTCGCCGCCCATAGCGCCAGCAGGGTAAGCACCATGACGGCGAGCAGCGCGGCGAGCACCACCAGCGTCTGCCACAGGCCATGCGCGGACCCCGCCAGCAGCATGATCGAAGCGATCGCGCCCGGACCGGCGAGCATCGGCATGGCCATCGGGAAGACCGATACGTCTTCCACCTCGGGCGTTTCGCGCAGCTTTTCCGCCCGCTCCTCCCGCCGCTGGGTGCGCTTTTCGAACACCATGTCCAGCGCGATCAGGAACAGCATGATGCCCCCGGCGACGCGGAAGGAATCGAGTTCGATGTGCAGCGCGCCCAGCAGCTCGTGCCCGAACAGGGCGAAGCCCAGCAGGATCGCCCCGGCGATAAGGCAGGCCTTGAGCGCCATCGCGCGCTTCTGCGCCGGGTCCGCCCCGATGGTCAGCCCGGCATAGATCGGCGCGCAGCCAGGCGGGTCGATGACGACGAACAGCGTGACGAAGGCCGAAAGGAACAGCTCCAGCATCAGGCCTCGCTAGGGCGCGGCGACGTCGCTGCGCAGGATTTCGCGCATTTCGCCTTGCTGGCGCAGCTGCACCGTGAACTGGCGGGTGCCGGAAGGCACCACAGAATAGGCGTAGGCCAGCGTGCCGTCGGCCGAAGCACCGCCGCCCCGGCACGTGCCGCCATCGCAGGCAGCGGCGGTTATCGCGGCGGTGGGCAGGCGTTGGCTGCGTTCGAAACGATCGGGTCTCGCCGGGCAATCCGCCACCGTGCCGCCGATCATCGCCGGCGCTTCCAGCGGCTGGGCCAGATCGTCCCCCTGGTCGAGCACCCATTTGTAGGCGCCGTTGCGCTGGCGGCTCCAGACCGTGGTGAAATAGCCGGTGGAACCGTCCGCCCGCTGCCACGCGCCCTTGCTCACCGCCAGGGTGCCGTCGCAGCTCGCCCAGACCTGGTGCGGCTGCCAGCGCAGGGCTTCGGCCGGATTGGCGCGGCCCTTCAGCCAGTCCCGCGCCCTGACCGCCTGGGGCTCGAACATCACCGCATCGTCAGCCGCGTAATCGGCGAAGGCGGTCCATTGCCCCTTTTCCTGCGCCGTGCGGGCAAAGGCTAGTTCCGCCGCGACGATCGCGCTGGGATTGCCGCGCAGGAACTGGTCCGCCCGCTCCCCCCGCGCAAGGGTGGGGCGCGGAGGACCACTGGGCGCGCACCCGGCCAGCAGCGCCGTCGCCAGCGCCACGGCTGGTGCCCAGCGGGCCAGCCGGTTCATGCAAGGCCGCTGCGAGCGAGGTTGTTGAAGATGATGTTGACGATATTCAGCAGCACGATGAGGATCAGCGGCGAGAAATCGATCGCGCCGGTATCCGGCATGATCCGCCGGATCGGCCGCAGGATGGGTTCGAGCAAGGCATTGATCGAACGCCAGATCGCCGCCACCCACTGGTTGTGCATGTTCACCACGTTGAACGCGATCAGCAGGCTGAGCACGAATTGCACGATCACCAGCACGATGATGATCGAGATCAGATAGCCGACGATCTGCGAAAGGGTCAGAAAGAGCACGGGTGCGCGGGCCTCCAGTTGTCAGCCGAATGACTAGGGCCTGTGCCGATCACTGGCAATGCCCCGATCGGCCCGGAAATCCCCAGGCGGCGTGACCCTGGCCAGATGCCGCCGTTGCCAGCCACTGCCGCGGGGCCTAGACCGCGCCGGCGGCGGGTGTGGCGGAATGGTAGACGCCGGGGACTTAAAATCCCCTGGGCTTTGCCCGTGCCGGTTCGAGTCCGGCCACCCGCACCATCAATCCCCGGCGGCTGACTACGTGAAAACCCTTAAGCGCTGGAAAACCATGCCTTGAAAGGATGGTGTCAGGGTATCGCCTTAGGGTGATGCGGAGTTCGGGGCGGCGCCTTCGGCGAAGGCCTCGGGCGCGGGGCCTTGATTTTTGTCCAGCGGGACCTTCGGAACACTCGATGACTTCCATGCGCTCAGGGTCGAACAGCTCGCCGGACGGGGATGCGGATTCGGTTCATCTGCCGGCGGGCGAGGCCGATGCGGGCGATCAGCGCAGCGCGCCGCGGTTCACGCTGCTTATCCGCTCGGCCAAGCTGACCAGCCGCGATTCCGAATATCTGTGCGTGGTGCGCGATGCGTCGGAAAGCGGCGTCAGCGTGCGGCTGTTCCATCCGCTGCCGCCCGAGGTGCCGCTGACGCTGGAAATGCCCAATGGCGACCGGCATCCGCTGGAGCGCGTGTGGGAGGAAGAGGGCAAGGCCGGTTTCCGCTTCACCGCGCCGGTCGATATCGCCCGCATCGTGGAAAATCCCAGCGAGTTCGCCCGGCGCGCGGTACGCGTTCGCTTGCAGGTGCCGTGCGATCTGGTCATCGGGCCGCGCACCGTGCCGGGGACGATCTGCAATCTTTCGCAGCAGGGCGCGCAAGTGCGCACCCAGGAAAAGCTGCTGCTGATCCAGCGGGTGAAGATTCTCGCCGAAGGCATGCCGGAAGTGGCCGGCAAGGTCCGCTGGCGCAGCAACGACAATTATGGCCTGAGCTTCGAGGACACGTTCCAGTTCGCCGAACTGGCGGCGCTGGCGTTCGACCTGCAGCGCGCGGCGCGTTCCCCGGCCGCCTGACGCCGGCTCAGGCCGGGCGGAACTTCAGCGACAGCCCGTTCATGCAATAGCGCAGGCCGGTGGGCTTCGGCCCGTCGCGGAATACGTGGCCTAGGTGGCCGCCGCAATCGGCGCAGTGCACCGCCGTGCGGGCATAGCCCAGCTTGTGGTCGACCGAGGTCCCGATCGCGCCGGGCAGCGGCTGATAGAAGCTGGGCCAGCCGGTGCCGCTTTCGAACTTGGTCTTGCTCGAATAGAGGTCGTTGTTGCAGCCGGCGCAGAGGAATGTGCCTTCGCGGTGTTCGTTGTTGAGCGGCGAGCTGAAGGCGCGTTCCGTATCTTCCTGGCGCAGTACGGCGTATTGGGCGGGTGTCAGCCGCTTGCGCCATTCGGCATCGCTAAGCGAAACGCGGAAAGCGGCGGCCTGCGCACGGGCGCCATATCCGGCGAAGAAGGGCAGGGCCGCGCCCGCCGCCAGCAAAGTCAACACGCTGCGGCGGGACTGGGTCTGGGCGGGCATGGAGTGGTCTCCCTCGATGGATGATTTCCGAACCTAGCCTGAACGATAATAACCTAAGCTGAACAAATCCGAATTTCAGACTCTAATTTAGCCGCAGGGCTGATCTCGGCAAATCCCCCCTGCGCGGGCGAGGTGGGATCAGGCGCCCGGACCCGGGGGGCGCGGGGCCGATCGGGCGAAGCGCCGGCCGGGCTTGAGGCGGGGGCCCGATTTCATCACCCGCTTGCGGAACAGCGCGGCGCCGAAGCGGATCGACAGCGCCACCCAGACGAGCTGCCACAGCACGGCCACCGCATGGGGCCACAGCGCGCTTTCCTGCGCCGCGCGGGCCAGCATCGCGTAGGGAGAGCTGAACGGGAACGCCATGGCCGACCATTCGAGCCAGCCGCCCCGGTCGCTCGCCGCCAGCGTGGCGAACAGGAACACGAACACTTGCGCCATGGTCACCGGCATGGACAGCGTCTGCACTTCGCGCACCGTGGTCGCCAGCGAGCCGATGGCGAGGAACACGGAGCCGAGCAGCAGGTAGCCCATGGCGAAATAGACGATCGCCAGCAGGAAGAACATCGGCCAGCCCACGCCGGGTTCGGGCAAGCCCCCCAGGCTGATCGCGCCGCCGAACAGGCGTTCGAAGCCGTGCAGCCCCATCACGCCGCCGATTGCCGTGGCCCACACCGCGATGCCGACCAGCGAAACCGCCAGCATGGCGAAAAGCTTGCCCAGGAACACCGCGTCCATCGGGATCGCCGCCGCCAGGATCTCGATGATCTTGTTGGCCTTTTCCTCCACCAGGTTCGACAGCACCATGCCCGCCAGCAGCATCATCAGCAGGAACAGGATCACTTGCCCCACTTGCGCGGTGCGCATCCGCCCGCGCGTGTCGCTGGCGCCGCTGGTGGCCACGGTCTGGGTCTTGACCTCGGGATAGGCGGTGGGCGCGGTGCGGTCGGCCACGGCGGCGACCAGTGCCACGGGGCCGGCCCACCAGGTGCGTTCCCCCGTCACGGTGAGCACGGGAGCGGCGGGGGTGCCGGTCAGGACCCCGCCCCAGTTGCCTTCACGCCGTTCCAGCACGCCGGCGGCATCGAAGGTTTCGCCAGGGGCAAGCCGTTCGAGCACGGCCATGTCCGGCAGGGCCTGCCCCATGCGCGGGGCCAGCGAGGCATGGGCCGCGAGCATCCGGTCGATATCTCGCGCCTGCATCGCCAGGCCGATCTGCGGCGCGGCGGCGGCGTTTTCCACCTGCTGGCCGATCCCCCCGGCAATCGCGCCCACCGCGATCGGAAACAGCGGCCCGAGCAGGAAGAAGATGAACGCGCGGCTGAACAGGATCGCCACGAAATCGCGCCGGGCGATCACGAAGGCTGCCTGGATCAGCGAAAGCCGCTCGTCTCGCATTGGCCGGCCGCTCATCGGGCGGCCTCCGGCGCGGTTTCGAGCGCCCGGGCCGCCGCCTCGCCGGCGATGGCGACGAAGGCATCGTGCAGCCCGGCCCGCTCGATCGACAGCGACTGGATGCCGGCGTCGCCTTCGATCAGCGCGCGCAGCAGCGGCTCGACACCGCTTTCGGGCAGCGGGAAATGCCAGAAAGCCCCTTCGCGCCGGGCCTGCACCGGCAGCGCGGCCCGCCACGGCCCGTCAGCATGGCGGGTCTCCAGCCGGACTTGCGCCGGGATGCGGTCGCGCGCTGCGTCCACCGATCCGGCATAGGGCACCTTGCCGCCGGCGATGATCGCCACGCTGTCGCACAGCCGCTCTGCATGGGCGATCACATGGGTCGAGAAGATCACCGTGGCGCCCTTGGCCGCCAGATCGCGGATCAGCCGTTCCAGCTTGCCCTGGTTGATCGCGTCGAGCCCCGCGAACGGCTCGTCGAGAATGACGAGGCGCGGTTCGTGGACCAGGGCGCCGAGCAACTGCACCTGCTGGGCCATCCCTTTCGAAAGCTGGCGGATCTGCCGTTCGGCGGCATAGCCCAGGTCATTGGCTTCCAGCAGCGCGCGGGCGCGGCGGCGCCCTTCGGCCAGCGGCAGGCCCCGCAGCGCGCCCATGAAGGCGATCGCCTCGTAAGCTTTCATCGAGGGATAGAGCCCGCGTTCCTCGGGAAGATAGCCGATCGCGCGGGCGATGGCCTGCGGGTTCGAATGGCCCAGCACCCAGCGTTCGCCTTCGTCCGGGTCGATGATGCCCAGCAGCATGCGCAGCGTGGTGGTCTTGCCCGCGCCATTGGGGCCGAGCACGCCGTAGATCGCGCCATAGGGCACGACCAGATCCACCCCGTCCACCGCCAGCGTGCCTTCGAACCGCTTGACCAGCCCGCGCGCCTCGATCGCGAGCTGCTTTCCGGCGTTGTCCGCCGCGGTCCGTTCGCCTAGCCCCTCGCTCATGTGATGGATTTATCCGCGACATGTTGACGGGAGCAAACGCTTTGTGGCCGACACGGCCGACCTTGACGATCTGAAACGGCGCTTCGTCGAACAGGCCCGCGCGCTGGGCTTCGCCGCCGTGGGGTTCGCCCCGGCGGAAGACGATCCCGTGCGCGCCATGCGCCTGCGCCAGTGGCTGGCCGAGGGCCGCCATGGCGAGATGGAATGGATGGAAGCCCGCGCCGATGTGCGCCGGGGCCCCCAGTCGCTGTGGCCCGAGGCCAGGAGCGTGATCGCCCTGGGCATGAGCTATGCCCCGGCGGCGGACCCGCTGGCGCTGGAGGGCGATGCGGAACGGGCGCGGATTTCCGTCTATGCCCAGGGCGGCGATTATCATGACACGGTTAAGAAGGCGCTCAAGGCGCTGGCCCGCTGGCTGGTGGCGGCGGCGCCGGACACCCAGCTCAAGGTCTTCGTCGATACCGCGCCGGTGATGGAAAAGCCGCTCGGCCAGGCGGCCGGCATCGGCTGGCAGGGCAAGCACACCAATCTCGTCAGCCGCGAACACGGCAGCTGGCTGTTCCTCGGCGCGATCTACACCACGCTGCCGTTTGCGCCCGATGCACCGCACGGCGATCGCTGCGGATCGTGCAATGCCTGCCAGGAAGCCTGCCCCACCCAGGCCTTCCCCGCGCCTTACCAGCTCGATGCGCGGCGCTGCATTTCCTATCTCACGATAGAGCTGAAGGGCCCCATCCCGCACGAATTGCGCGAAGGGATCGGCAACCGCATCTACGGTTGCGACGATTGCCTGGCGGTATGCCCGTGGAACAAGTTCGCCGCCCTGGCCGCGCGCAACCGCGCGTTCCTGCCGCGGGCGGAACTGGCCGCGCCCCGGCTGGAGGAACTGCTCGCGCTCGACGATGCGAGCTTCCGGCGTCTGTTCTCCGGCTCCCCCGTCAAGCGCATCGGGCGTGACCGCTTCGTGCGGAACTGCCTGATCGCGGCGGGCAACAGCGGCAATGCAGCCCTGGCGGACCCGGTCCGCGCGCTGCTGAGCGATCCCGATCCGGTAGTGGCCGAAGCCGCCGAATGGGCGATCGCGCGGCTTACAGCATTGCCTTCAGCGGCACGTCCACGTCCATCAGCGTCTCCGGCGGGATGACGGCGCGGGCTTCCACCAGCTTGCGGCCCTGGGCGTAGTCGCGGGTTCGGTTCACGCAGTCGAGCGCGATCACCGCGCCGCCCTTGAGATAGATCACCGAGAAGCTGCGGCTGGCCGGATCGCCGCGCAGCACGGTGGTGTCGTGGTTCAGGCTCAGGCCCACGGTCTGCAGCTTCAGATCGTACTGGTTGGACCAGAACCACGGCAGCGCCTCATAACGCTGGGCATCCCCGCAGATCGCGCGCGCGGCGGTGTTCGCCATGTCGTTGGCGTTCTGCACGCTTTCCAGACGCACCACGGCGCCGTCGGCCCAGACGCTGGCATGGGCCGCGCAGTCGCCGATCGCATAGACATCAGGCAGGCTGGTGCGGCAATAGGGGTCCACATCCACCCCGTTGGCCCCGGCCGCGCCCGCCGCGATCAGCGGGCCGACCGCCGGCACGATGCCGATCCCCACCACCACGATCTCGCACGGGATCAGTTCGCCGCCGGCCAGCCTCACGCCGGTCACCCGCTCTTCGCCCTCGATCGCTTCCAGCTCCGCGCCCAGCCGCACGTCCACTCCGTGCGCGCGGTGTTCGGCTTCGTAAAAGCGCGAAAGGTCCTCCCCCGCCACTCTGGACAGCACGCGGTCCTGCATTTCCAGCAGGGTCACCTCGCAGCGCAGCTTGCGCAGCACCGCCGCCGCTTCCAGGCCGATATAGCCGCCGCCGATCACCACCGCGCGCGCGGCGCCGGCGGCCAGTTCCGCCGAGAGCCGATCGGTATCGGCCTTGTCGCGCACGGTATGGATGCCAGCCAATAGCGCGCCGGGGCAGGAAAGCCGCCGCGCATCGCCGCCGGCGGCCCAGATCAGCGTGCCATAGCCGATGGTCCCGCCGCCCGTGAGAGTCAGTTCCTTTGCCGCCGGATCGACTTTCGAGACCATCGTGCCGAGCAGCAGCGCGATGTCGCGTTCGTCCCAGAATTGCGGCGGGCGGATCAGGATGCGCTCGAACGGCTTTTCGCCGGAGAGATAGTCCTTCGACAGGGGCGGGCGTTCGTAAGGCGGCTCGCTATCCCGCCCGATCATCAGGATGGAGCCGGAAAACCCGTGCTGCCTGAGGGAGATGGCCGCTTGCGCGCCGCCGTGGCCGGTGCCGACGATGACGACGTCGGCGATACTGGGTGCGATTGAAGTCATGCCGTCAGCGTTTCAGCAGATTACGGCCCTGGCTGGCAATCTGTGCCAGCACTGCGGGGGCCAGGACGGCGGGTTCCTGCGCCCGGGCGATCATCGCGCGGAACTGGCGGATCGCCGGCGCGCGGGCGGCGGCCCATTGCTCGATCTGCGCCAGCGGATCGTTCCGGCCGCGCTTGTGCGCCGCCAGGTCGCGCAGGAATTCGAAGCGCATCTGCTGGAAATCGCGCGCCAGGCCGGCCACCAGCAGCCGCTCCCACGGGTCGGACGGGTTCAGCACCGAGGCCTTCTGCTGCGCCCAGTCCAGGCCCAGCCGCTCGCCCAGCTGGCTGAAGGCGCGGGTCAGCGGCACGGGGGCGATGCCGGTATCGCGCGCCAGGCGCGCCAGCCCGATCGCCCCGTCCACCGCGAAAAGCTGCGCCACCATCGCCGCGAGATCGGCCGGCGCGCCCGCCGCCAGCAGCGCATCGGCGATGGCGGCGGTATGCCCGCGCGCCTCGCTGGCCAGCAAATCGTCCACATGGGCGATCAGCTCCGCCACGCCGGGCGCGAGCTCGCTCAGCAGCTGCGACGGCGGCAGCACGGCCCCGCCCGACCGCAGCAGATCGGCCATATGCCCGCGCAGCGCCGCCGCCGCCTGCTGGAACAGCTGCAATCGCGCGCCCTCGGGCATCGGCGCGATATCGATCGCCGCCCAGATGCGCTCCATCCCGAACATCTCGCAAGCGGCGACGAAAGCCGCCGCCACTTGCGCCAGGCCGGCGCCTTCCTCTTCCGTCAGCTCGAACGGATGGATCAGCCCCATGCGGTTGACCATCCGGTTGGCGATGACGGTGGCGACGATCTGCGGGCGCAGCGGGTGGTTCAACAGGCGCTTGCGGAACGGCTGGCGCATCGCTTCGGGAAAATCGCTCAGCAGCAGGGCATTCGCCCGCTCGTCGTCCGCCAGCTGACCGCCTTCGATCTCGCTTTGCAGCAGGAGCTTGGCGTTCGACAGGAGCACGGCCAGCTCGGGCCGCGTCAGGCCCTGGCCGTCCGCCGCGCGGCGCTGAAGCGCTTCGTTGTCGGCGATCCCTTCGGTGCGGCGGTCAAGCTCGCCCAGATCCTCCAGCATCTCGGTCACGCGGATCAGCGAGGCCACCGCCCGCGCGCCGCCGCCTTCGGCGATCGACAGGGCCAGGGCCTGGAGCCGGTTGTCCTCCAGCACCAGCGCCGCGACTTCGTCGGTCATCGATTCGAGCAGCTCGACCCGCCGCGTTTCCGTCAGCTTGCCGGCGCGCTTGGCCGCTTCGAGGGCGATCTTGATGTTGACCTCGTTGTCGGAGCAATCGACGCCGGCCGAATTGTCGATGAAGTCGGTATTGATGCGCCCGCCGCGCAAGGCGAACTCTATCCGCCCGGCCTGGGTGACGCCCAGATTGGCGCCTTCGCCCACCACCTTGGCGCGAAGTTCGTTCCCGCTCACCCGCACGGCATCGTTGGTCGGATCGCCGACTTGCTGGTCGGTCTCCGTGCTGGCCTTGATGTAGGTGCCGATGCCGCCGAACCAGATAAGGTCCACCGGGGCTTGCAGCACGGCGCTGATCAGGCTGTCCGGGTCCACTTCCTCGGCCGCGATGCCCAGCGCCGCGCGCGCCTGCGGCGAAAGGGGGATGCGCTTCTGCGTGCGTGGGAACACCCCGCCGCCTTCGGAGATCAGCTTCGGCGAATAGTCCGCCCAGCTCGAACGCGGCAGGTCATAGAGCCGCTTTCGCTCGGCCCAGCTTTTCGCCGGGTCGGGATCGGGATCGATGAACACATGGCGGTGATCGAACGCGGCGATCAGCTTCACCGCTTTCGATCGCAACAGGCCGTTGCCGAACACATCGCCCGACATGTCGCCGCAGCCGACCACGCGCACCGGCTGCGTCTGCACGTCCACGCCCATTTCGAGGAAATGCCGCTGGACGCTGATCCACGCGCCGCGCGCGGTGATGCCCATCTCCTTGTGGTCGTAACCCTTGGAGCCGCCGCTGGCGAAGGCATCGCCCAGCCAGAAATCGAACTCTGCGGCGATGGCGTTGGCGGTGTCGGAGAACGAGGCCGTCCCCTTGTCCGCGGCGACGACGAAATAGGGATCCGCCTCGTCATGGATCACCACGCCTTCGGGGTGGACTACCGCGTCGCGCACGAGATTGTCGGTCACCGACAGCAGCGTGCGGATGAACAGCTCGTAGCTGGCCTTGCCTTCGGCCGCCCAGGCGTCACGATCCACGGACGGATCGGGCAGGCGCTTGGGATAGAACCCGCCTTTCGCCCCGGTGGGCACGATCACCGCGTTCTTCACCCGCTGCGCCTTCATCAGGCCGAGGATCTCGGTACGGAAATCGTCGCGCCGGTCGGACCAGCGCAGACCGCCGCGCGCCACCGGGCCGGCGCGCAGATGGATGCCTTCCACGCGGCGGGAATAGACCCAGATCTCGCGCCATGGCACGGGCCGGGGCAAGCCGGGGACGAGGGCGGAATCGAACTTGAAGGCCAGCGCTTCCTGGCCGGCGGGGATGAAGGCATTGGTGCGCAGCACCGCGCCGATCGTGGCCCAATAGCGCCGCAGCAGCCGATCGTCGTTGATCGCGGTCACCCCGGTCAGGCCCGCGCGAATCGCTTCTTCCGCCGCCTCCGCCGCTTCCGATCGGTCGCCCTCGAAGGCCGGATCGTGGCGCAGGCGGAACAGGGCGATCAGCGCGCGCGTCACCTCCGGCGCGCCGCGCAGCGCATCGACCACGGTATAGATGGTGAAGGCGATGCCCGTCTGGCGCAGATAGCGATAGATCGCCCGCAGCCAGTCGGCCTCCTCGGCGGAAAGGCCGGTGCCGGTGACCAGGCGGTTGAACACATCGTCTTCCGCTCGCGCGTTGATCACCGCGCATATCGCCGATTCGATCGCATCGGCGCGTTCGAGCAGCGTGGCGGCATCGTCCCCGCGTGCCAGCATCAGCCGGAAATCGTGGATCACCGCGTGATCCGGCTCCGCCAGCTCGGTCGCCGCTTCGGACAGCGCGCGGAAGCCGAAGTTCTCCAGCGCCGGCACTGCGTCGGACAAGGGCATCGAACCGCCGAGCTGGTATATCTTCAGGCGCAGCTCGTCGGCCGGCTGCCCGTCCAGCCGATAGAGCCGGGCATCGCGGCGCATCGGCCGTTCCGGCTCGGGCGCGGAAAGGCCGCGTATCCGATGGATGTCGCGCGCGGCCTCGGCGGCGCCATAGGCGGCGCGATAGGCCGGCGGGAACCCTTCGGCATAGCGGCTGGCCAGCGCGGCGGCGCGGCTGGTTTCCCCTTGCGCCGCGATCGCCGCTTCCACCGCATCGGCCCAGCCGCGCAGCATCTCGCGCAGCGCCGCGTCGATCGCCTCGCCATCAGGCTCGCTGGCGACACCGCGGAAATCCAGCACATAGCGCAGCAGCGCCAGGTTGCCGCCTTCGACCAGCAGGCTCCAGTCCAGCGTGTCGGCCCCGGTGGCGTTCTCCAGCAGCGTCTGGACGCGCAGCAGGGTGGCGGTGGACAGCGTGTCGCGCGGCAGCCAGACGAAGGCGAACAGATGCCGGTGGAGCGGCGCCATGACCAGCACCGCCCGCGCGCGCGGGCGATCGGCCAGCGCCATGGATGTCGTGGCGACGCGGGCCGCGTCCTGTTCCGAAAAGCCGATCAGCACGTCGTGCGGCAGCACGGTGAGGGCGTGGACCAGCGCCTTGGCGTCATGGCTGCCCGGCTGGAACCGCAGGCGCGCCATGATCGCCGCCTCGCGCTGGCGCAGCACGGGGACTTCCGACGCGGGCGTGGCCAGCGCGGCGCTGGTCCAGATGCCGGCGTGGACCGAAAGGGCCGTGATCGCGCCGCGCTCGACCACCGGCACGATGAACAGGTCCAGCGGCACCCGGCGATGCACGCGCGAAACATGATTGGCCTTGATCACCAGCGGTGCCTGCCGCCGATCGGCCGGCTGGCTCTCGAACCATTCGAAAGCGTGGCCATAGGTCTCCCCGGCCAGCAGGGCGCCGGCAGCGCCGCGCGCTATGCCCAGGGCGTGCGACACGCCGCCGCCGCGCGCGACGGTGAGATAGCCGAGCATCGTCAGATTGCCGTCGGCCAGCCAGCGCAGCAGCGCCGCCTCTTCCGCGTCGGCCAGGGCTTCGGCGTCCGCCTGCATCCGCGCGCGCATCGCCGGCCAGTCGGCCACCGCGAAGCCGACATCGGACAGGGTCCGGGCCAGTTCCTGTTCCAGCCGCCGGCGATCCTTCGCGTCGATCCGCGCGGTTTCGAGGTAGATCATCGATTCGGCGATGCCCTCGTCCGCGTCGCCGCCTTCGGCGAAACCGGCCAGCCGCCCCTTGCCGTCACGCCGCACGGCCACGATCGGATGCACCAGCACGGCGATGTCGAGGCCCTGCGCGGCCACTGTCGCGGCGACCGAATCGACCAGGAACGGCTTGTCGCGATTGACCAGCGCGATGCGGGTCGCGCGGCGGTTGCCGCCGGCGGAGCGCACCAGCAAGGCCGCCTTGTCGCCCTCGCGCTGCCGCGCCGCTTCGATCAGCAACGTGGCGGCATCGTCGAGCTGTTCTTCGGAAGGGGCGGCCTCTCCGGGAAGGACGGATTCGGCGATCCGTGCGCGCAGCGCACGCGCCAGCTTTCGTTCGCCGGAGGAAAGATCATCACCGGGCTTGTCGCCCGCGTTCCGCCTCGCCGTGGCCATGCGCACCCGTCTCCCACCGATCGGACCGGGGTTCAACGGACCCGCTCGCCCGTGGTTCGTTACAGCCTCTTACAGCGAAGAAGCCCGCCGGGCACCCCCAATCCGGTTTCCGGTGAAACCGCCTTTCAGGTGAGCGCCGTCATTGTCAATTCCAGCGAGTGCCGCCGGGCGGCGGGATCGAACGTCGCGCCGGATACGATCAGCTCGTCGGCGCGGGTGCGTTCCACGAAGCGGCCGATGCGCTCGCGCACCGTGTCGGGCGATCCCACCGCGCGCGCCTGGCCGATATGCTCCAGCATCGCCCGGGCGCTTTCCGGCAGTGTATCGCGATAACCCGGCACCGGCGGCGGCAGCTTGCCCGGATCGCCGCTGCGCAGGCGGACGAAGGACTGGTCCTGGCTCGAAGCGAGCAGCTCTGCCTCCTCGTCGGTCTCGGCGGCGATCACGGTCATGGCCGCCATGGCATGGGGCTGGGCGAGATAGGGGGAAGGGCGGAACTGGCTTCGATAAGCGGCCAGCGCGGCATCCAGATGGTCGGGCGCGAAATGGCTGGCGAAGGCGTAAGGCATCCCCAGCCGCGCGGCGAGCTGCGCGCCGAACAGGCTGGAACCCAGCATCCACATCTCGACCTTTGCGCCCCGGCCGGGCGTGGCCACGATCGGCAGATCGACATCGCCCGTCAGCAGCGCGCGCAGTTCCACCACGTCCTGCGGGAAATACTCGGCCGCCTGGTGCAGGTTCTTGCGCAGGGCCTGCCCCAGGATCGGCGCCGCGCCGGGCGCGCGGCCCAGTCCCAGATCGATCCGGCCGGGAAACAGGCCGTCCAGCGTGCCGAACTGCTCGGCGATCACGAACGGGTTGTGGTTGGGCAGCATGATCCCGCCCGAGCCGATGCGGATGGTGGACGTCGCATGGCCGATATGCGCCAGCACCACCGACGTCGCGCCGCCGCCGATGCCGGGGGTGGCGTGGTGCTCGGCCACCCAGAACCGCTTGTATCCGGCCCGCTCCGCCGCGGCGGCCAGCGCGCCCGCTTCCGCCAGCGCGTCGGCAACCTCGCCGCCTTCGCGGATCGGCACCAGGTCGAGGACTGAAAGCGGGATCATGGCGTGGCGGTTCCTGTTGCCGTTCCTTGTTCCGGCGTGCCGAGCTGCGCCAGGTATCCGCGCGCCGTTTCCGCCGCGTCGCCTTCCGGGTCCACCTCGATCACCGATTGCCAGCTTTTGCGCGCCGCCTCTTCCTTGCCGCCCAGCATCGCGATCACGCCTGCCTCCACCCCGATCTCCGGATAGTCCGGGGCCAGCGTGGCGGCGGTTTGGATATAGCCCTGCGCTTCGTCGAGCTTGCCCAGCCGGCGTGCGAGCGTCGCCGAAAGCAGCCAAGCATAGGGGCTTTGCGGATCGAGCGTGCGGGCGCGGGCCAGCTCGGCCTCGGCACGCGCGGTATCGCCTTGCAGCACCAGCGCGCGGGCCAGGTCGACCCGCGTGATCGCCTGCAGCGCCGCATCGTCCGATGCCTCCGCGTCGCTCACCGCCAGGGCAAGCGCCACTTGCGCCGCCGCGCCCCGGCTTTCCGCCAGGGCGGCATTGCCGGCCATGGCGGCGAGCTGCGCCTTGCGGAAGTGATCGTCGGCCGGCGCGGCCTCGCGCGCGGCGAGGAAGGCGCTCTCGGCCGCGCTCCATCGCAGCAGCGCGGTATAGGCCATGCCGAGGCATTGCTGCGCATGGCTGCGATCGCCGCCCTGGGTTTCCTTTTCCCATCGGCTCGCTTCGGCGATGGCAGTGGTCGGATCGGTGCGCGCCCGGTCCATGCACAGGCTCAGCCGATCGTCCGCCAGCGTGCGCTGGGGTGGGGGCGGCGAAGCGGGCGGGGGCGCCGGCGTCGCGGCGGCGGACTGGGCCAGGGCAAGCAGCATGGCGGCGATCACGGCAGCAGGCTTTCAGGCAAGATGGGCGACGGTGCGCAGCAGCAGGGCGATATCGCCTTCGCGCGACAGGCGATGGTCGCCGTGCTTGACCAGCGTCACCTGCACATCGGGTGAACGCAGCGCGCGGGCCAGGCGCAGGGAGATTTCCGGCGGCACATCGGCATCGTCCTGCCCGTGCAGCAGCCGCACCGGGCAATCGATCGCGATCTCCCCGCCCAGCACGCGCTGCGCCTGCCCGTCCTGCCAGAAGCCGGGATGGGTCGGCGTCGGTTCCGGGCCATAGGCATTGAGCTCGAACACCGTTTCGCCTCGGGCGAGCCGCTCCTGCTGGTCGGCGTCATAGCCCCATTCGGTGAAGTCGGGCGCGGCGGCGATGCCGATCAGGCCGGCGACGCGTGAGCCGAGTGCGCGGGCCACCAGCAGCGAGAGCCACCCGCCCATGGAAGAGCCGACCAGCACCAGCGGCCCGGCGATATGGCCACCGATCAGCGCCAGCACTTCCTCGCGCCAGCGGCTGAGCGTGCCTTCGGCAAAGGCGCCGGGGCTTTCGCCGCAGCCGGAATAATCCAGCAGCAGGCATTCGCGCCCGGTGGCCGTGGCCCAGTCGAACAGCGCCATGGCCTTGCTGCCCGCCATGTCGGACATGTAGCCAGGCAGGAACACCACGGCCGGGCCGCTGCCCGCCACATGGCGATAGGCGATTTGCCGCCCGTCGGGCATCTCGTGGAAGTGCGGCCGGTCCATCGCCCTTCACATGGCCACCCCGGCCGCGCAGGACAACCCTCAGCGTTTCGCGGCGAAGCGGGTGATTTCCTCCAGCTCCTGCGCCAGCAGCAGCTCGGCCGCCTGGCTGTTGGCCAGCAAGGCGCGGTGCAGGGCGGCCAGCCGCTGCACCAGGCGTTCCAGCTTGGCGGCGTTCCAGCGCCGCAGCTGCGCGGACAGATCGTTCCGGTCGCGCCAGAAGATGCGGTGGGCTTTCTGTTCGGATTCCAGCAGCTGGTCGATCCGGCCGCTGCGCCCGAGCTTGGCGGCAAGCTGCGCCAGTTGCGCCGCGCGCCGTTCGAACGCCAGCAGCACACCCACGGGATTGAGCGAGACCTCGCGCATCCGCTTCAACTCATTCGGCAGCCGCTTGGCATCGCCGGAGAGCACGGCGTTGACCAGCGGCGCGAAGCCTTCTTCCTCGGTCCGGGCGCCGATGGCGTCCAGCGCATCCTCGTCAGCCGTCTTGGGCGTTTGCGTCGATGCGTCGAGATAGAGCGCCAGCTTGGTCACTTCGGATTGCGCCAGCCGCACGTCCAGCCCGGCGGCGCGCGCGATCCGTTCGGCCAGGTCGCTTCCCAGCCTCACCCCGGCCGCGTCGCCCATCCGCCGCACCTCTTCGCCCAGCGTGCGCGGATCGGGCGGATAGAACATCGCCACCAGCGCATCGGCCCGCTTGTCGAGCAATTTGGCGGTGCGCGCCTTGTCACTGGCCGACGTGGCGACGATCAGAACCGGGCAGGCCCCTTCGCCCTCGCCGGAATCGATCAGGGCGGCAAGGTTCTGCACCGCGTCGTGCGCCTCGTCGCCGCTCGCGCGCACGACGATATGCCGCGCGCGGCCGAACAATGAGGTGGAGCGCGCCTCGTCCCCCAGCTTCACCGGATCGGCCCGCAGATCAGAACCGGCCAATTCCACCTTTTCGCCGGCTTCGGGAAGCAGTGCGGCGAACTTCTCGGCCGCCGCCGCCGCTCCGGCTTCGTCGGGGCCGCAGAAGAAGGCGATTCGCGCCTGGCGCGCGGCGCGCGGCGCCACGCTGGCGAAATCGCGCTGGCTCGCCTTCACCGCGCGCGCAGGGCCAGCGTGACCTGGGTGACGATCCGCTCGGCCACGACGCCCGACAGGTTCTCCAGCGCCGTCTCTTCGGCGGCGATGGTCGCGTATTCGGAAGAGACCACGTCGATGCCCGCATCGGACCCGGCGGTGGCGTCGATCACGATCTCGCCGCTCGCCAGGTCGACCAGCTGATAACGCGCGCGCAGGGTGCGCCGCTCCCGCCCGATGGTCTCGTCGGTCAGCAGCCCCAGGCCTTCCAGCTTGTCGTTCAGCAGCACGTCCAGCCGATAGCGCGGGTCTGCCTGGACGCCGCCCTGGGACAGCTTGTCGCGCAGCGCGTTGCGCACCAGCCAGCCCGCGCGGCCTTCGATCGGCGCCACCTCCACCGAAGCCAGCCCTTGCGCCACCGCGCCATGGCTCCCGCCGGCATACATCGGCTGGAGGCCGCAACCGGCCAGCATCAGGGCCGCCAGGGGGATCGCCAGGCGCTTCATGCGACGATGTTCACCAGCCTGTCGGGCACGACAATCACCTTGCGGACTTCGGCTCCGTCAAGCGCACGCTGGACTTTCTCGCTGGCCAGCGCAAGCGCCTCCAGCTCCGGCTGCGGCAGGCCCTTGGCCACGGTCAGCGTATCGCGCAGCTTGCCTTTCACCTGCACGGCGATGGTCACTTCGTCCTCCACCAGCAGCGCCGGATCGACTTCGGGCCACGCGGCGGCGGCGACCAGCCCCTCACCACCCATCCGCGCCCAGCCTTCCTCGGCCAGATGCGGCATCATCGGCGCGGACAGCAGCAGCGCCGTGCGGATCGCCGCGCTGCGATCGGCCGAAGGGGCGGCCTTTTCAGCCGCGGAGGTCAGCTCATAAATCCGCGCCACGGCCTTGTTGAAGGCCAGCGCCTCCACATCCTCGGCCACGGCGGCGATCGCTTGGTGCGTCTTGCGGGCCAGCGCCTTGTCCTCGCCGCTGGCCGAAGCATCGTATTGCCCGAACAGCCGCCACAGCCGCTGGACGAAGCGGCCGCAGCCTTCGATGCCGGCTTCCGACCACGGCAGGTCGCGTTCCGGCGGGCTGTCCGACAGCATGAACCAGCGCACCGCATCCGCGCCGTAATGGGCCACGATCTCGTCCGGATCGACCACGTTCTTTTTCGACTTGGACATCTTCTCGACCCGGCCGGCGCTGACCGGCTGGCCGTCCGCTATCCGTATCCAGTCGTCGCCGTCCTTGCGCACCTCGCCCGGCGAAAGCCACGAGCCGTCGCCGGCGCGATAGGTCTCGTGCGTGACCATGCCTTGCGTGAACAGGCTGGCGAACGGCTCCTTCACATCCAGCTTGCCGATATGCGCCAGTGCCCGGGTCCAGAAGCGGGCGTAGAGCAAGTGCAGGATCGCATGCTCGATCCCGCCGATGTACTGTTCCACCGGCATCCAGTCGGCGACTTCGGCCTTGTCGAACGGCTTGTCGGCCGGCTGGCTGGCGAAGCGCAGGAAGTACCAGCTGGAATTGACGAAGGTGTCCAGCGTATCGGTTTCGCGCGTCGCGGAGGCGCCGCATTTCGGGCACTGGACATGCTTCCAGGTCGGATGGCGGACGAGCGGATTGCCCGGCGTGCTGAAATCGACATCCTCGGGCAAGGTCACGGGGAGCTGGTCCTTCGGCACCGGCACCACGCCGCAGCTTTCGCAATGGATGAACGGGATCGGCGTGCCCCAATAGCGCTGGCGGGACACCCCCCAGTCGCGCAGGCGCCACACGGTCTTCCCTTCGCCCCAGCCCTCCCCTTCGGCCCGGGCGATCACCGCCGCCTTGGCTTCGGCCACGCCCATGCCGTCGAGGAAGCCGGAGTTGACCAGAACGCCATCGCCGGCCTCCGCCTGCGCCAGCGGGGCATCGGCTTCGGCGGCGGACGGGGCGACCACGCGCATGATCGGCAGGCCGTATTTGCGGGCGAAATCAAAGTCCCTCTGGTCATGCCCGGGCACCGCCATCACCGCCCCGGTGCCGTATTCCATCAGCACGAAATTGGCGATGAAGACCGGCAGGTATGCGCCGGTGAACGGATGGCGCGCGCCGATGCCGGTGTCGAAGCCCAGCTTCTCGGCCGTTTCCAGCTCCGCCGCGGTGGTGCCGCCGCGCTTGCACTGGTCGATGAACTTGCCCGCGTCGCAATTGGTCATCGCCACTTGCTGCGCCAGCGGATGATCGGGCGCCACGGCCACGAAGCTGGCGCCGAACACCGTGTCGGGCCGGGTGGTATAGACGTCCAGCGTTTCGCCGTTGGACAAGTCGAAGCGGAATTGCAGGCCCTGGCTCTTGCCGATCCAGTTCTCCTGCATCAGCCGGACTTTCTCCGGCCAGCCTTCCAGCTCGCCCAGGCCGTCGAGCAGGTCCTGCGCGAAAGCGGTGATCTTGAGGAACCACTGGTTGAGCTGGCGCTTCTCCACCGGCGCGCCGGAGCGCCAGCCGCGCCCGTCGATCACCTGTTCGTTGGCCAGCACCGTCTGGTCGACCGGATCCCAGTTGACCGCGCTTTGCCGGCGATAGACCAGCCCGGCTTGGTAAAGGTCGAGGAACAGCGCCTGCTCGTGCCCGTAATAGCCGGGATCGCAGGTGGCGAGCTCCCGGCTCCAGTCGAGCGCGAAGCCCAGGCGCTTCAGCTGCGCCTTCATCGTGGCGATGTTCTGGTAGGTCCACCCGGCCGGATGGACGCCCTTTTCCATGGCGGCGTTTTCCGCCGGCATGCCGAAGGCGTCCCAGCCCATCGGATGCAGCACCTCGTGCCCCTGCATCCGCTTGTAGCGAGCCAGCACGTCGCCCATCGTGTAGTTGCGCACGTGGCCGATGTGGATGCGCCCCGATGGATAGGGGAACATCTCCAGGACATAGCTTTTCGGCTTGTTGCTGGCGCTGTCGGCCTCGAAGCAGCGCGCTTCGTCCCAGGCGCGCTGCCAGCGCCCGTCGGCTTGCGACGGATCGAATCGGTTCTCGCTCATGTCCCCGCCCCTAAGGCCTGGCCCCATGCCCGGCAACGGAAGGCGGTCAGCCGATCGCGGAACGCCTGAGGTCGCGCGCCTTGGTGAGGATGATGTCCTCCAGCCGCTGCACGGTGGCCGCCTGGACCGGGGCGGCCACCCACACGCCGCCTTGCAGCACCTCGCGGCTGGCGGCCACGCGCAGCGCATCGGCGCGCAGGTCCTGATCGAGGATCGAGACCGAGACCTTCATCCGCTCGTTCGGGTTCTGCGGGTTGGCGTACCAATCGGTCACGATGACGCCGCCGGAACTGTCGGCCTGAGTCAGCGGCATGAACGAAAGCGTCTCCAGGCTGGCGCGCCAGAGATAGGAATTGACCCCGATCGTGGTGATCTGCGCCGCTGCCAGATCGGCCTTGGGCCGCGCGTTGCCGCGGCTGCACGCGGCCAGGCCCAGGGCCAGCGCGCCGAGAAGCAGCCAGCCGGCCGCAACGCGCAGCGGGCCGGGGTGACGGTTGGCGGCGGGAGAAGTCTGCAATGCCATGCTCGGTCCAATTCCTCGTTGCGGGCCAATCCGCGCTTCGGCCAAATCCACGTTCGGCCAAAATCCACCTTCAGACAGCCGTCCGCGCCTCTATAACCGCCGCGAAGCAGGCGGCAAGCTCGCGCGGCCAATGCTCGCGCCGTAGGGCAGGCAAAGCGGTGAACGCGGGCTTAACCCGGCTTGCTGTGGAGTGGCTGCAACACTTGGCAAAAAGCGACGAAGGTTGACTCGCAATGTGGCCTTCGCGCGCCTATCACAACTTCAATGAGGGATTCGGGCCGATTCCGATCGCTCAGGAATCGTTCAGGCGCGATCGTGCGTCATGGGCGGCCAGCAAGGTGGGCATTGGGGCATCGCGTGAGGAAGGCACTGCGCAGCAACGGTCGACTGACGGCGAGCTTCGCCGCGGGCGCGCTCGTGCTTGTCGGCCTGCCTACCGCCGGCTTCGCGCTCGGCGCCCTCGATGACGGGGTGAGCCTGGCGGGCAACGGCAATTTCGCCGCGCTCACGCCGGCGAAGATCGACCCGGAACTGGCGCGTTTCGTCGCGGAGCGGAGCAGCGGCACCTCGCGGCCGATGCGTTTCACGCCGGCCGGAATCGCCGCGCGGCCGAGCCGCTCGGTCACGGTGGCGGTGCGGATCGACAGCGAAGCGGCGCGGGCGATCTCGGTGCGTTCGGCGATCGCCGCCGCGCGCGAGCAGACGGTCAGCGATTCGCCGCTGCGGATCACGCCCACGCGCTATAACCTGGGCATTTCGCGCGGCTATCAGAACTTCGCTAAGGCCACGCCGGCGCTTTCGCATTCGCTGTCGGACGCCGGCATTCCCGATCTGGCCGATTTCCGGCCCCGTCCCGGCGCGCAGCCTGACGAAAGCCGCTTCGCCGCGCGCATCGCGGTGGAGGAAGAAGCCAAGACCGGCGCCGCGCCCCGCACGATCGATGCGCGTGGCGACCAGGCGCTGGATCTCGCCGGCAGCTATCGCCTGACTCGCAACCTCGATGTCACCGCGGGCGTGCGTTATTCGCAAGAGCGTGACCGGCTGGTGCCGCTGGCGGACCCCGCCAAGCAGGATAGCCAAGCCGTCTACGTCGGAACCCAGTTCCGCTTCTGATCGCCGTTTATTCGCGATGTCGTGAAGCCCCCGCCCCGGCGGGGGTTTTTCGTTGCGCCGGGCAGGGCCTTGCCGCAAGCTTGCCCCGTGGCCCCAACAGGGGCGGAACGAGGAGAGGATATGGCACGCGTTGCTGTGGTCACCGGAGGAACACGCGGCATTGGCCGGGCGATCTGCGAGGCGCTGAAGGCCCAGGGGCTGACAGTCGCGGCGAACTATGCCGGCAATGAGGACAAGGCGAATGCCTTCGCCCGGGAAACCGGCATCGCCGCTTACAGATGGGATGTCGGGGATCACGAGGCGACTGTCGCCGGCTGCGCCCGCGTGGCGGAAGAGCTGGGGCCGATCGACGTGCTGGTCAACAATGCCGGCATCACCCGTGACGGCACCCTGCTCAAGATGAGCTTCGACGATTGGGATGCGGTCATGCGCGTCAATCTTGGCGGATGCTTCAACATGGCCAAGGCGTGCTTTCCGGGCATGCGCGAACGCGGTTGGGGCCGGATCATCAACATCGGCTCGATCAACGGGCAGGCCGGGCAATACGGCCAGGTGAACTATGCCGCGGCGAAAAGCGGCATCCACGGCTTCACCAAGGCGCTGGCCCAGGAAGGCGCGCGCTTCGGGGTGACGGTCAACGCCATCGCGCCGGGCTATATCGATACCGACATGGTGGCGGCGGTGCCGGAAAACGTGCTGGAAAAGATCGTCGCCCGGATACCCGTCGGCCGCCTGGGCCGCGCCCAGGAGATCGCGCGGGGCGTGGCGTTCCTGGCGTCGGAGGATGCCGGCTTCGTCACCGGCTCCACGCTGTCGATCAACGGCGGGCAGCACATGTATTGATGGGGAGGGCGGGTAGCCCGTGCCGAAGGCCTCTTTCTATCATCCCCCCATCAAGCGATCGGTCGAGATCGCGGGCCACAAGACATCAATCAGCCTGGAGCCGCTGTTCTGGGACCTGCTGGGCCGCGAGGCCCAGCGCCAGGGATTGCCGCTCAATGCCCTGGTGGCCCGGATCGATGCCGAACGGATCGAGGCGGACAGGCCGCCGGGCCTCGCCGGCGCTATCCGCCTGTGGCTGGCTGCCCGGCTCCTGCCTGCGGAGGGCTGACGGGCCGGGCACTCTCGCGCTAGATCAATAAGTCGCCGGCGGGTCGCTGGCGGGGAAGCTCTGGTCGCTCGCCTCGTCTTCGCTGGTCCATTCGCGCTTGGGCGGGTCCGCCATGGCGTGAGGCCCGGCTTCGCGCACCTTGGCGAAGTTCTCGCCCGTCGCCTGGTTCTTGGCGAAAGCGGCTTCGCCTTCGCTCTTCGACTTCTCGTAGAACTTGTAGCCGACATAGCCGAGCGCCGCGAGCGCAGCCATTCGAAGCAGTGCCATGTGATGTGTCCTTTCCTTTCCGGGCGAACGCACGGCGCAAAGAAAGGTTCACCGCGCTGTCCCGGTTTCGGATGGCCCGGCGATCGCGGTTGACCGGCGGAGCCGGCGCTAACTATGCAGGGGCGATGATCGACCGGAAGCCCATCCGCAAAGCCGTGTTCCCCGTTGCCGGGCTGGGCACGCGCTTCCTGCCCGCGACCAAGGCCATCCCCAAGGAACTGCTGCCGGTGGTGGACCGGCCGCTGATCCAATATGCGGTGGACGAAGCGCGCGAGGCGGGGATCGAGCAGATGGTCTTCGTCACCGGGCGCGGGAAGACCGCGCTGGTCGAGCATTTCGACATCGCATACGAGCTTGAGACGACGTTGAGCGAGCGGGGCAAGGATCTCGCGATCCTGGAGCCCACGCGCTTCACCCCCGGCGATCTCATCACCGTGCGCCAACAGGTGCCGCTGGGCCTTGGCCATGCCATCTGGTGCGCGCGCGCGATCGTCGGGGACGAGCCTTTCGCGATCCTGCTGCCTGACGAGCTCATGGTGGGCAAGCCCGGCTGCCTGGCCCAGATGGTCGAGGCTTACGAGCAGGTCGGCGGCAATCTGATCTCCGTGCTGGAAGTCCCGCGCGAGGAAGTGTCCAGCTATGGCGTGATCGAGCCCGGCCTGACCGACGGCACGCTGACCGAGGTGCGCGGCCTGGTGGAAAAGCCCCCGGTGGACAAGGCGCCGTCGAACAAGATCATCTCCGGCCGCTATATCCTCCAGCCGGAAGTCATGCGCACGCTGGAAAGCCAGGGCCGGGGGGCCGGGGGCGAGATCCAGCTGACAGATGCCATGGCGCGGATGATCGGCCAGCAGCCGTTCCACGCCGTGACGTTCGCCGGCAAGCGCTATGACTGCGGCAGCAAGATCGGCTTCATCGAGGCGACGCTGGCGCTGGCGCTGGAGCGGGATGATATCGGCCCGGACGTGCGCCGGATGGCGAAGCGGCTGGTGGAAGAATAGCCCGCATGAAAAAGGCGCCGATCGCCGGCGCCTTTTCGGGTGTTCGCTTGTTCGAACCGGATTTTTGCGGGCGGTCTTATTCGGGGCCGCCGCGGCCCAGGCCCGGATCCTCGGAAACGGCGAGCTGGGTATTGCCGACCATGTAAGGCGTCGGATCGACCGCATCGCCGGCGACGCGAACCTCATAATGCAGGTGCGGGCCGGTGGAACGGCCGGTGGTGCCGACATAGCCGATCAGCTGGCCCTTGTGGACCTGATCGCCCGTGGCCACCGCGAAACCGGACAAGTGGGCATAGCGCGTCTCCAGACCGCCGCCATGCTCGATCTGGATATAGTTGCCATAGCTGCTGAACGGCGCGGCCTTGCTCACCAGGCCATCGGCCGTGGCATAGACCGGGGTGCCGATCGGCTGCGCCAGATCGATGCCCTTGTGATCGCGCCGGCCGCCGAGGATCGGGTGGTTGCGCATGCCGAAGCTGCTGGTCAGCGTGGCGTCCTGCACCGGCATGCCCGAGGGAACCGAAACGCGCGCGATCGGTTGAGCGGATACGACGCCGGTGTGATCCATCGACTTCCAGCTGGCGAAGAGTTCGCGGAACTCGCGGTCGCCGGAAGCGGAACTGGCATGAGTGGTGTCGATCGCGCCGGTGATCTGGGTGCTCGTGGCGGTCTCGTTCGCCATGGCCGGATTGGTGGTAGCTGCAAGAGCGGCCAGGGCTCCGAGTGCGTACTTGAGCAACATGCGAGTTGTGTTCCCGTCCTTCTCACAGGTGCGCGGGGACGCCTGCGGTTGAAATAACCCGAGAAGGTCGGAGCCCCCCGCCCGTCTCAGCGATCGGGGTGCTACGGGGCAAAGGGTTAATCAGGCAACACCTGCATAGAATTCGCGCGACAAACCGGCTGCAAGACGCGCCGAGTCGTTGAACGGAGGCTTCAGCGCGCCGCGGAAGTATCGCTCTACCAAGGTTTTCCAATGGTTTTCAGGCATGAGGCCCAGCTTGTGGCACAGGGCGACGAAGTGCCGTGTGCCGGCGGCGACATGGCGAATCTCGTCATCGAGCACCCGCTGGAGGATTCGCCCGCCGGCCGCGTCCCCCATCGCCCGCACCCGGTCGCGCGCGGCCGGGGTAACGTCCAGCCCGCGCGCTTCCAGCACCATCGGCACCACGGCCAGCCGCGCCGCCACGTCATGCCGGGTTTCGTGGGCCGGCTGCCACAGGCCGTCGTGCGCCGGCAGCTGGCCATAGCGCGCGCCCATGGTCCGCAAATGCCGGTCGATCAGGGCGAAGTGCATTGCCTCATCCGCCGCAACCGACAGGAAATCGTCCACGAATTGCCGGCCCATCTCGCCGCCGAACCGCCCGGCCATGTCGAGCGCCAGGTCGATGGCGACGAATTCGATATGCGCCAGCGAATGCCACAGGGCGATGGCGTTGCGCCGCGATCCGCCGCGGCCGCGCCGGGGCATGCGGTTGGGCGGCAGCAGTTCCAGTTCGGCCGGCCACGCCGGGCGTTCCGGCATGGCGCAGCGGAAATCGGCTTCCAGCCGGCCCTGGCGCCAGTCGCGCACCAGCTTGCGGGTGGCCATGACCTTGCCGCGCGGATCGCCGGTGAGCAGCGCCGCGCGGATCGCCTCGGAAAGCGAGGTCACAGGGCTTTCGCGGCGTCCAGCACTTCGGCGGCGTGGCCTTTCACTTTCACCTTGCGCCAGACGCGGGCGATGCGGCCGTCCGTATCGACCAGGTAAGTCGTGCGGTGCATCCCCATGAACAACCGGCCGTAAAGGCTTTTCTCCCCCCACACGCCCAGCGCGTCGGACAGGCCGGATTCGGCATCGGTGGCGAGCGGAACGGTGAGGTCGTGTTTCGCGGCGAACTTCGCGTGCTTGGCCGGCGGGTCCTTGCTCACGCCCAGCACGGCGGTGCCGGCCGCCGCGAATTCAGGCAGCAATGCGGAAAAGTCCTTGTTCTCCACCGTGCAACCGGGGGTATCGTCTTTCGGATAGAAGAACACCACCAGCTTGCGCCCGCGAAAATCGGAGGCGCGCACCGTGCCGCCGTCCGGCGTTTCCAGCGCGATGTCGGGCATCATGTCGCCCACGTCGAGACGGTCGGTCATCAGGCAATCTCCAAGCGTTCGCCGAACAGTTCGGCCCATGTCGCGGCGATGCCATGCCGCGCTTCCAGCAGCGCACGCAAGAGCGCCGGGTAATCGTCCTGGCCGCAGGCGCGGGCGAGGGCGGCCTGGGCCTGCGCGGGCGGCCGGGCAAGGTCGGGCGCCAGCAGCCGCGCCGCGACCAGCAGTCGGCCGAGCAGCGCCTGATCGCCAGCGAAGCGCGGCGGGAGGAGGCCGGCCGCGATCAGGGCCTCGATCGCTTCGGGAAGCGAGGGGTGAAACGCCGTGCGCTCGCGCAATTGCAGGAAATGAATGATGAATTCGCTGTCCACCAGTGCGCCGCGCAGCAGCTTGGTATCGAGCGGCCCGGCCGGATGCTTGTGCGCCGCCATCTCGGCGCGCATCGCCAGCACGTCGGCCTTGAGCTTTTGCGGATCGCGCGGCGTATCCAGGATGCCCCGCACGATGAAAGCGAGCCGTTCGCGCGCTTCGGGCGGGCCGAACACCGGGCGGGCCCGGCACAGGGCCATGTGCTCCCAGGTCCACGCATCCTCGCGCTGGTAACGCGAGAAGCTCTCCAGGCTCACCGCGATCGGCCCCTGGTTGCCCATCGGGCGCAGGCGCGTATCGATCTCGTAAAGCGCCCCCGCGGCCGTCGGCACGCTCAGCGCCGCGGTGACGCGCTGGGCCAGGCGGTTGAAGTAGAGCGAGGCGGTGAGCGGCCGCCGCCCATCGGATTCGACGCCGATCTCACCGTCGAACAGATAGACCAGATCGAGGTCCGAGGCATGGGTCAGCGCGCCGCCGCCCAGCCGGCCGAGCGCGAGGATCAGCAGGTGCCCGTCCGCGATGCGCCCGTGCGCCCGCTCGAATTCCGCCGTGGCCGCCTCGGCCGCCGTTTCCAGCGCCGCCTCGGCCACGCGCGACAGCCCGCCCGCGATCGCCAGCGGATCGTGCCGCGCTTCGATGAGCTGCACGCCGAGCGCGAAGCGTTCTTCCCCCACCAGCTGGCGGATGCGATCGAGGCGCGCCTCGTAATCCTGCGCATCGGCCGTGCGCATCCGCGCGGCCAGCGCCGGCACCGGGCCGGGCAGATCGAACGCCGTGGTGTCGATCAGCCGGTCGAGCAGATCGGGGCGGCTGGCAAGCTCGTCGGCCAGCGGCGGGGCCAGGGTGAGGATACGCAGCACTTGTTCCAGCAGGCCGGGCCGCTGCTCGAACAGGCGGAACAGGTTCACCGCGGTGGGCAGGCGCGAGAGCAGCGTTTCCCAGCGCGCCAGTGCCGGGTCGGGATCGGCCGCCTGCGCCAGCGCCTCCATCAGATCGGGCAGCATGGCGTCGAACGCGGCGCGCGCTTCGGCGCCTCGCAGGCTGCGGATGGTATCGCGCCAATGGGTGGCCCGCTCGCGGATCTTTTCGCGCAAGTCTTCGCTGACGAAGGCGCGCGCCGGGCGCGCTTCGTCATCCTGGCCGAGCAGGCCATCATACCGCGCCGCCACGTCCGCGCACAGCGCGCGCAGCTTGGCGATCAGCGCCGCGCCATCGGCCAGGCCGTCGAGCCGGGCCACGGCGTCGAGCGCGGCGCGATCGGCGGGCAGGGCGTGGGTCTGCCGATCGTGGACCATCTGCAGGCGGTGCTCGATCGTGCGCAGGCGATCGTAAGCTTCGCCCAGCTGCGCGGCATCCTCACCCGCGATCACCCCTTCGGCGGCCAGCGCGTCGAGCGCGGCGCGCGTTCCCCGCTGGCGCAGCGCAGGCTTGCGCCCGCCGTAGATCAGCTGGTGGGTCTGGGCGAAGAATTCCACTTCGCGAATCCCGCCCCGGCCGCGCTTCAGGTCGAAGCCGGGGCCGGGCTCGCGCGGGCCGTCATGCGCGTCGCGGATCCGGGTGGTCAGGCGGCGGATCTCTTCCAGGGCGGTGAAATCGAGGCTGCGGCGCCACACGAATGGGCGGATCGCGCGCAGGAACGCCTCGCCCGCCGCGACATCGCCGGCGTTGGCACGCGCGCGGATGAAGGCCGCCCGCTCCCACGCCAGGGCAGAGCTTTCGTAATGCGTCAGCGCCGCGTCCACCGAAAGCGCCAGGGGCGTGATCTCCGACGCCGGGCGCAGCCGCAGGTCGACCCGGAAGACATAGCCTTCGCCGGTCTGCCGGCTCAGCGTTTCCAGCAGGGTGCGGGCATAGCGCTGCGCGGCTTCGGCTGGCTCGTCTCGCGCGCGGCGGGGGAGGTGCTCGGGATCATAGAGCAGGATCGGGTCGATGTCGGAACTGTAATTCAATTCCTGCGCGCCCAGCTTGCCCAGGGCGATGGAGATCAGGCCTTGCGGCTCTTCCTCCGGCACGCGCGTGCGGATCGCATGGCCGATCGCGCTATCGAGGGCCCTGTCGGCGAAGGCGCTCAGCTCTGCCATCACGCACTGGAGCGGGAAGGCCCCGGCGAGATCGCCGATCGCCAGCGTGGTGGCGATCGCCAGGCGCTGGCGCCGCAAGGCCACGGGCACATCCTGGCCGTCGCCCGCCGTTTTCGCCGCGGCGAGCGCCGCTTCACCCTCGCCGCGTTCGAGCAGGGCCGCGAGATCGCCCTGCCGTTCGAGCGCGAGCGCCAGGAAAGGCGAATAGGCCCGGGCCCGTTCGATCGCTTCGCGCCAGTCTCCATGCATCATGCCTGACTGCATGGAGCGGCGGACGAGGGCAAGGGGCGGCTGCGGCCTGGCCACGGTTGCGGGCGCAGGGCCTTTGCCACACACTGGCGCTTTCGCGAGTGAAAGGCCGATTCCCCCATGTTGCGATGGCTCTGCGCCGCTGCCAGCGTCCTGGCCGCCGGCTGTGCGACGGTATCCCCCTCTCCCGCGACGCTCGCCGGGAAGGGCGACCTGTCGGAAGCGACGCTGAAGGAGGTGACCCGCACGCTCTCGCTCGATGCGTTCGAAGGCCGCGCGCCCGGCACCCCGGGCGAGGAGAAGACGCTCGCCTATCTGGTGGAGCAGTTCGAGCGCGTGGGGCTGCGGCCGGGCAATGGGGAAAGCTGGTTCCAGGACGTGCCGCTGGTTGAAATCACGGGTGAGCATGTCGAACCGCTCACCATCAAAGCCCGCGGGCGGGCTGTGTCCTATGCATTCGGGGATGACTGGGTGGGCGTGAGCTACCGCGAGGTTCCGCGCGTCGATCTCGACGACAGCGAACTGGTTTTCGTCGGCTATGGCATCGTCGCGCCGGAGAAGAACTGGAATGACTATGCCGGCGTGGACATGCGCGGGAAAACCGCGCTGATCCTGGTCAACGATCCCGATTACGAGAGCGCCGATCTGCAAGGCCCGTTCAACGGCCGCGCCATGACCTATTACGGGCGCTGGACCTACAAGTTCGAGGAAGCCGCGCGCCAGGGTGCAGCGGGCGCGATCATCGTGCATGACACTTATCCCGCGTCCTATGGCTGGGCCACGGTGCAAAGTTCGTGGTCCGGCCCGCAGGCCTATGCCCGCCGCGCCGATGGCGGCGCGGACCAGACGCTGGTCAACGGCTGGGTGCGCAAGCCGGTGGCGGAAGCGCTGGTGCAGGCCGGCGGGCGCGACCTGGCGCAGCTTTCGGCCGCGGCCAAGCGCCCGGGTTTCAAGCCTGTGCGGCTGGGGGCCACGGTTTCGACGGGCTTCGACAATTCCATCCGCCGGTTCGCCTCGAAGAACGTGATCGGCCTGCTTCCCGGCCGCGCGCGCCCCGACGAATACGTGATCCATACGGCGCACTGGGACCATCTCGGCCGCTGCACGCCCGATGCGGAAGGGGACGACATCTGCAACGGCGCGATCGACAACGCCACCGGCACCGCGGCGCTGGTAGCCTTGGCCGAAGCCCATGTGAAAGCCGGCCCGGCCGCGCGATCACTGGTGTTCCTGGCGGTGACGGCGGAAGAAGCGGGGCTTCTGGGCTCCGAATACTATGCCGCGAACCCGGTGTTTCCCCTGGCGCAGACAGTCGGCGGCCTCAACATGGACGCGCTGTCGCTGGCCGGCCCGGCGCGCGACGTGACGGTGATCGGCGGCGGCAAGAGCGAGCTTGACCGCTATCTGGAGCAGGCGCTGGCCGAACTCGGCCGCGTCGGCACGCCCGACCCCTCGCCTCAGGCCGGCTACTACTATCGCTCCGACCATTTTAGTTTCGCCAAGCGCGGCGTGCCGATGTTCTACATCGACAGCGGGATCGATCTGATCGACGGCGGCCGCGCGGCCGGGCAGGCCTGGGAAACGGCCTATCGCGACAGTGGCTATCACTTGCCGGGCGACGAATACGATCCGAACTGGAACTGGGCCGGCGTGATGGACGACGTGCAGCTGTTCTATCGCCTCGGCCGCACGCTGGCGGACAGCGCCGATTGGCCCAACTGGTATCCCGCCGACGAATTCCGCCACATCCGCGACGCAAGCTGCGCGCCGGAAGGCGGGTGCTGAAGAGCTAGGGCGTGATCCCCTATTCCTGAATCGTCATTGCGAGCGCAGCGAAGCAATCCAGCGGCGTCGTACAACCGCCCTGGATTGCTTCGCTGCGCTCGCAATGACGAGGGTGATGCGATCATTTCTAGTGTGGGTGTGGCGGCTCGGCCTGACTATCCTCGTTGCGCGGCCCGAGGAACCGGGCCAAAGGCTCGTCCTTGCCCCTGCGGGTTCTCCTCACGGCTTTTCGCCTAGCTACGGAACAGTTTTAAGGTGTCAGGACACTATTCCATGCCCCCGGAGTGGGCTTTGCAAGACTGGATCTGGATCGGCTTTCCGCACGATGCCTCTCTGTGGCTGGAAGACCTGGTTCCCGCGCAGGAGCAGATCGCGGCTTTCGCCAATGCCGTCGCGGAAACCGGTCAGCAGGTGCGCCTCGTCGTACGCGACGCGGCGAATGAGGCGCGTGCGCGGGAACTGGTGAGCGGAGCCGTGCTGTGCGAGCGGCATGCCTACGGCGATATCTGGCTGCGCGATTCCGGGCCGCTGGTGCTGATTGACGGTTCCGGCCAGCGCATCGCCCGGCGCTTCGGCTTCAACGGCTGGGGCGGCAAATACATCCTGGAGGGTGACCAGACGGTCGGCGCCTCGATGGCCGAAGCGGCCGGGCTGCCTGGCGACAGCATGGACTGGATCCTCGAAGGCGGGGCGATCGACACCGATGGCACCGGCCTGGTCATCACTACCGAGCAATGCCTGCTGAATCCCAACCGCAATGCGCACCTTTCGCGCGCGGAGATCGAGGGGCGGCTTCGCGGCGATCTCGGCTTCGATCGCGTGTTGTGGCTGGGCGATGGGCTGCTGGGCGATCACACCGATGGCCATGTGGACAACCTGGCCCGCTTCATCGCGCCGGGCACGCTGGCGATCCCGCTGCCCAGTGGGCCGGACGATCCCAACGCCGCCATCTATGCCGATGCCCGGGCGCGGGCGCTGGCCTTCGGCCTCACCGTCAGGGACGTGCCGTCGCCGGGCCGGATGGACGAGGCGGGGATCGTCGAACCGGCGAGCTACATGAACTTTGCCATCTGCAACGACGTGGTCGTCGTGCCGCTCTATGGCTCCTGGCGTGACGCGGATGCGCTGGCCGCGATCGGCGAGCTGTTTCCCGGCCGCGCCACCGTGGGCATCCCGGCCCAGGCGGTGCTTACCGGCGGCGGCAGCTTCCACTGCGCCAGCCAGCACGCGCCGGCGGCCGGCTGAACCCTCAGCCCGCCGCCCGCGCGGAGCGGATCAGAGGGCTGTCTTGTAGAGGTTGAGCAGGCGGTCCCACGCCTTGTCGGCCGCATCGGGGTCGAACGCGGGGGAATCGTCCACCGTCCAGCCATGATCGGCCGGATAGACCTCGATCTCCGCCGGGCGGCCGGCTTCGGCTGCCGCGGCCTTGAGCGCGTCCTTGTCGCCGGGGGCGGTGCGATCGTCGTTGCGGGCGATCGCGAAGAGATAGCTGGCCTGCGTCTGGCCCAGCATCTTGACCGGTGACGTCGCATCATCGCCCACCAGTGCCGCGCCGTGGAACGAAGCCGCGGCCTTGACGCGTTCGGGCGCGGCCGCCGCCGTCCACACGGTGAAGGGCCCGCCCATGCAGTAGCCTTGCGTGCCCACGCCTTTCGCGGTGTCGACCGCCCCCTGCTTGTCGAGCCAGGCGACCACGGCCTTGGCCGTTTCCATCACGTTGGGGGCCGTCAGCTTCTCGCGCCACGGGGCGACCTTTTCCATTCCGCCCTGGGTGCGCCAATCGTCGAAATCGTCGAACTGGGGCGCTTCGGCGTCACGGTAATACGGATTGAGCACCAGGGCGGCATAGCCTTCGTGGGCCAGCCGCCGGCCCATCGCCAGGAACGCGTCCCGCCGGCCCGCGATGTCCGGCCAGACGATGACGGCCGGATGCTTGCCTTCCGCCGGATGGGCGAAATAGGCATCCATGATCCCGCCGGGCGCATCGAACCTGGGATAGCTTTCGGATAATGACGCCTGAGCGGTGGCTTCATCCGGCGCCGTGCAGGCGGCCAGCGTCGCCAGCGCCCCCAGCTTGGCGAATGTCCGCCGGCTTACCGTCGCGCCCATTGCGGCGAGTTGTTCCTGGTCACACATGACGGCCTCCTCGCATCTCTTCCCAAGTGCGAGGATAGCGCGTTCCGGGGCGCGGTTACAGCGCCGTCTTGTAGAGGTTCAGCAGGCGGTTCCAGGCACGCTCGGCTTCCGCTTCGACGTAGACGGGGCTGTCGGCCACGGTCCAGCCGTGGTCGCCCTGATAGACCTCGATCTCCGCCGGGCGGCCCGCCTTGGCGGCGGCTTCCTTAAGTGCGTCCTTGTCGCCTGGGCGCTGCGCGTCGTCATTCTTGGCGATCGCGATCAAGTAGCTTGCCTGCGTCTTGGGCAGGAGCTTGATCGGCGCATCGGCCTCGTCGCCGACCAGCCCGCCGCCGTGGAACGTGGCGGCCGCCTTGACGCGCGCCGGCACCGCCGCCGCTGTGCGGACCACGAAGGGACCGCCCATGCAATAGCCCTGGGTGCCGATGCCCTTTGCGGTATCGACCGAGGGCTGCTTGTCGAGCCACGCGACGATCGCCTTGGCCGTGCCGGTCACGGCGTCAAACGTGTTCTTCTGCATCCACGGGCCGACTTTCTGGAAGCCGCCATTGGAACGGAAATCATCGAAATCCTTGAACTGCGGGGCCGGCGCGTCCTGGTAGAAGGGATTGGCCACCAGCACCGAATAGCCCTGCGCCGCCAGCCGGCGGGCCATGGCCTTGAACGCATCGCGCAGGCCGGCGATGTCCGGCCAGATGATCACGGCAGGGTGCTTGCCCTGGGCCGGATGGACGAAGAAGGCGTCCATCGTGCCGCCGGTCGCCGGGAAGCTGACCATGGTTTCCGTCAGGCCGCCCGCCGCCTGCGCATTGGCCGCCGCCCACGGCACGAACGCCGCGCCCAGCCCGGCCACGGCGCCGATCGCACCGAACTGCCGCCGGCTCACGCGGCCCATCTCGTTCAACTGGTCCAGTTCACACATTTCGGCCTCCTCGAACCTTCTTGTGGTGCGAGGATAACGCATCACGGCGCAAGGTCCAGCGGCCCTTGCGGGCGGATGGCCGGAGGACGTGATATGTCTCCATCCTCGTCATTCCCGCGAAAGCGGGAACCCAGTCGACTCTGGCAGTAGAAAGGAACTGACGGCGAGGGTTCGCGCCGTTGGATTTGCTTACGAGCGTCGATCGCTGGTTTGAACTGTGCCGGTTCGTAGAACTTACTGGGTTCCCGCTTTCGCGGGAATGACGAAAGGGAAGGGGACGGTTTTTGGGCAGCCGCCGTCCCTTTCCCGCTCCTCACGTCAGATCGTCGAGATTGATCACCAGCCCGGCTTCCGCCGCTTTCATCGCGTCGCGGCGCAGTTGTTCGATCTTGAGGCGGCCGGGTGGGGCTTCTTCCACCGGCAGGGCGGCCATGATCGTGGCGTGGATTTCCTCGAAGTCTGGGCCGTGTTCGGGGTGGGTGAGGATCAGGCCGCGCTGCTGCGTCATGCCGTTCAGGATCTTGGTGCCGACCTCGTAGGGGTCCATGCCTTCCTCGAAGGCGGTGCCGAATTGCTCCAGCTGTTCCTTCGGGACATCGGGGAAGCCGCTGTGCCCGAAGCTGTCGGGCCGCTTCAAGGCGCTGGTCCAGGCATTGGTCTTCGTCAGCGCCGGGCAGCACAGCGAGCAGCCGATGCCATGCGGGGCGAGGTTGTAGCGCAAGCTCTCGGTCAGTCCGCGCACGGCGAACTTGCTGGCGGTGTAGATGCCCGCCTGCGGCCCCGGCAGGAAAGCGGCCATGCTGGCTATGTTGACCACGTGCCGGCGGCCCTTGCTGGCCTTGATCCGGGGCAGGAAGCTGACGAGGCCGTTGACCACGCCGCCGAAGTTGACACCCATGATCCAGTCGTAATCGTCATAGCTCGCCTCGTCGGTCGGGCCGAACACCGATACGCCGGCATTGTTGACCAGCACGTGGACCTCGCCGAAATGCCGGACCACCTCCTCCGCCACTTCGGCGAAGCGCGCGCGGTCGGTCACGTCGAGCTTGAGGAACAGCGGCTGTTCATAGCCCCTGGCCGCGAACCATTCGGCGGCGCGGGCCTTGTCGCCCTCGTTCCGATAGCTCAGCGCCAGGCGCATCCCGGCGTCGGCGAAGGCTTGCGCCACGCCCAGCCCGATGCCTGTCACGGCCCCCGTCACGAAGGCCACGCGCCCTTCCCATTCCCGCCCCTGGGGTCTTTCGTTCATTGTTTTCCCTCTCGCCAAAACGGTCACGATCGTTAGTGTCGCACACAAAGGTATTCGGGCAAACCTATTCGGGCCAACCTATTCTGGGGAGTCGATCAATGAGCGATATCGAACAGCGCCTCGCTGCGGTGGAGCACCGCGTGGGCGAGCTGGAGGATGTGAACGCGATCCGCCGGCTGCACTGGGCCTATGGCTATTACATCGACTTCAATCTGCCGGAGCAGGTGGCGGACCTTTTCGCCGAAGATGGCGTGGTGGTGTTCCTGTCCGGCGAATACGTCGGCAAGGCCGGGGTCATGCGGCTCTATGGCGACTGGATTCAGCACCGCTTCACCGGCGGGCGGCCGGGGCCGGTGGACGGGCTGCTGCTCGATCATTTCCAGATGCAGGACGTGATCACCGTGGCGCCCGATCGGCAGACGGCCAAGGGCCGCTTCCGCGGGATGCTGTTCGGCGGCTGGCATGACGATTTCCTGGAAGCGAAGCCGGATTTCATGCCGCAGCAATTCATGGAAGCCGGCATCTACGAGAACGACTACGTGCGCGAAAACGGCGTGTGGAAGATCCAGCGGCTGGATTACAAGATGCAGTGGCAGGGCAATTACGAGGAAGGCTGGGCGCATACCACCAGCCATCTCCAGCCGGCCGCGAAGCTCTATCCGGAAGATCCGGTAGGCCCCGATCGGCTGCTGCCGAAGGAAGAGATCCGCCGCACCTGGCCCTATCGCCACGACGTGCCGATGCACTTCGCGCACCCGAAGTTCGGGGCGATCCTGGCGGGGCAGGAGAAGGCGTGAAAGAGGGGCGGAGCGCCAGCAAGTCCCCCTCCCGCTTGCGGGAGGGGCTAGGGGAGGGCCTGTTTCAAGCCCGCTCTCCTGCGCCACAGGCCCTCCCCCGGCCCCTCCCGCAAGCGGGAGGGGAGAGATGACGTTCGATCCCCGCGACACCTCGAACCGTGAGACCCTCTCGGTGCGCGAGGTGGCGGAACGGTTCATCCGGCTGTTCTACATAGAGGACAATCCGCGCGACGCCTTCCTGTGCTGGGTCCACCCCGATTACATCCAGCACAACCCCAATGCGCCGACCGGGCGCGATGCGACCCTGGCGATGATGGAAGCGAGCATCGCCCGCAACCCCGGCCTCACGCACGAGGTGAAGCGGGTGGTCTATGGCGACGGGGATCTCGTCGCGGTGCATTTCCACTTCTGCCGCGAGCCGGATCATCCCGGCTATGCGATCATCGACATTCTCCGGATCGAGCGCGGCTATATCCGCGAGCATTGGGATGTGATGCAGGAAGTGCCCGATCCGGCGACATGCAGAAACGATAACGGGATGTTCTGATGACCTTGCTTGAAGACGGCAGCGAGAAGGGGCTGAAAGGCCACTTCAAGGAAGATTTCAGCCACCGCACGCGCATCGGCCTGGCGCCGCCCGCGGGGGAGATCGATCGCCACGCGCCCTACAAGCGGATCGCCACCGAGGAAGCGTGGACTTTCCCGGCGCTGGTCAAGGCCCAGGTCGAATACTTCGAAAGCGGCGAGGCGCCGGGCGACGACAGCCTGAAGATGGCGGCGATGTTCGCCAAGATGCCCGCGCTCCAGGAAATGATGCAGGACCTTGGGGACCTGCGCCTGTCGCATATGGATGAATACGGCATCGACCGGCAGCTCCTCCTGCTCACCGCGCCGGGCGTGCAGGTGGTCCGCCCGTCGGAAGGCACCGCCCTGGCGCGCGAGGCGAACGATATCGCCGCCGACGCCTGCCGCCGGCATCCGGACCGCTTTTCCGCCTGCGCGGCGTTCGATCCGCGCGACGTCAAGGGCTCCGTCAAGGAGATCGAGCGGGCGATGGGCGAGTTGAAGCTCAATGGCGCGGTGCTCAATTCGCATTTCCAGGGGCATTACATCGACGAGCGGGAATACTTCCCGATCCTCGAAGCGCTGGAGGCGATGGACGCGGCGCTCTACATCCACCCCACCGCGCCGTTCAACGCGCCGCATTACGAAGCGCGCGGGTTCTTCGGTGCGCTCGGCGGGTTTCCGCATGACGTGTGGCTGCATACGATGGGCCTGATCTTCTCGGGCGCGTTCGACCGGTTCCCCAAGCTGCGCCTGGTCATCGGCCACATGGGCGAATGCATGCCGCTGCAACTCTATCGCTTCGACTGGATGCAGGGCAACGCCGACGGGCGGCCGCAGCTGCGCGGCGGCGACCAGGTGAAGCTGCAGCACACGGTAAGCCATTACTTCCGCAACAATATCTGGATCACCACCAGCGGCGTGGCGTGGGAGCCGGCGATCAAGTTCTGCATGGATGTGCTCGGTCCCGAACGCGTGCTCTATGCGATGGATTACCCCTATCAGCAGAGCTCCGACGAAGTGGCCGCCTATGACCGGATGCAGCTTTCGCCGGAACACAAGAAGATGCTGATGGAAGGCAACGCGCGGGCGGTGTTCAACCTGCCGGCCTGACCGCGCGCCCATCCGGTTTCATCGCAAACTTCTGTTGCCGGATTGCGACAGTGGGGCGAAATCGGCGAGACACGCGCCCGGTTCATGTGGCGGCAAACCGGCCACACCCTATCTGCCCCGCGAACCAGCGCCCCCATGCGTCTGGCGAGGATTGGGGAGTTATCGACATGGCATACAGCAAGACCATCCGTTTGTGCGCCGCGGGAGCCTCGCTCTTGGCGATCTGCGTGGCCGTGCCGGCCGCAGCGCAGGACAATGGCGGACAGGCGCAGACATCCGCGAATGGCTCTGACGAGATCATCGTCACCGCGCAGTTCCGCGAACAGAACCTGCAGGACACGCCGCTGGCGATCACCGCCATCAATTCCGAGATGCTGGACGCGCGCAGCCAGACCAATATCGCCCAGGTCGCCGCCCAGGCGCCTTCGGTCACGCTGAAGCCGCAAGGCACGGCCTTCGGCCCGTCGATGACGGCCAGCATCCGCGGCATCGGCCAATACGATTTCAACCCCGCGCTGGAACCGGGCGTGGGCCTTTATATCGACGATGTCTATTATGCCACGCTGACCGGCTCGATGTTCGACCTGCTCGATCTCGACCGGGTGGAGATCCTGCGCGGGCCGCAGGGCACCCTGGCCGGCCGCAACTCGATCGGTGGCGCGGTGAAGCTCTATTCCAAGCGCCCCACCGGCAGCAACACCGGCACCGCCTCGGCGGCTTACGGCAGCCGCGACCGGATCGACGTGCGGGCCAGCGCCGACATCGGCCTGACCGAGACGCTTGCCGCCCGGCTCTCCGGCGTGTCGAAGATGCAGGACGGCTATATCAAGCGGATGGACTTCGGCTGCGTCTATCCGGCGGGAACCAATGCGGTCAATCCGGCGGGCGGCGTTCCCAATATCCTGCCCCTGGATTCCGACTGCGTTCTCGCCCGCGAAGGCGAGGTCAATTACCAGGCCGTGCGCGGGCAGCTGCGGTGGCAGCCGAGCGACCGCATCGATATCAACATCGCCGCCGACTATACCAATGACGATCGCACGACCGGCGGTTCGGTGCTGCTGGCGCGCAACAATGCCAATGGCTCGGTCGCCAGCCCGAACTACCCCTATCCGCCCAATCCGGCGGCGCGGGTGTTCGACATCAATCCGTTCGCGGCGGACATCCCGTATGATTCGCGCTTCGTCTGCGGGCCGTACTGCAACTACGCCACCTACATGTCGCTGCCCGACAACGGCCTGCCGCTGGATGTGGTCAACGGCCGTTCCAAGTACAACGGCTGGGGCGTTTCCGGCCAGCTCGATTGGGACCTGACCGACGATCTCCAGCTGGTCTCGATCACCGCCTATCGCGACTATCGCACGCTGTTCAGCAACGATGACGATCTCTCGCCGCTGGCGCACAGCCTGGGCAAGGGGGATCTGACGTTCTGGTCGTTCAGCCAGGAAGTGCGCCTCAACGGCAGCTTGCTGGACGATGCGCTCCAGTACACGCTGGGCGGGTTCTACATGGACCAGAAGTCGGTCTATGCCACGTCGCAGAACCTGCGTTACGCCGGGCTCAGCCCGTTCCTGGGCAACGATCCGGTCAATGCCGACACCAAGGCGGCTTTCCTCCACGTTGCCTGGAAGCCGGTCGATCCGCTGACGCTCACCGCCGGCATCCGTTACACCGACGAGCACAAGGACTATACCTATTCGCGGCGGACGCCCGACGGCGCGATCCATCCGCAGCTCGGCGCGCTCGATGGGGTGACCGGCAACTACGACCACAACCGCGTCGATTACCGGCTCAACGCGATGTACGAGATCACTCCGGACGTTTCGGTCTATGCCCAGTGGTCCACCGGCTTCAAGGGAGGCGGCATCAACCCGCGGCCGTTCTACGCGCAGCAGGTGCTGCCGTTCGGGCCGGAAACGCTGGAATCCTATGAAGTCGGCTTCAAGAGCGAGCTGTTCGATCGCCGGGTGCGCTTCAACGTCGCCGGGTTCTACAGCGACTACAAGGATATCCAGCTGGCGCTCAGCAACTGCCCGGAGGCGGGGGCCGGCTTCGCGGTGCCTTGCGCGCTTCCGGCCAATGCCGGCGACGCGCATGTGAAGGGCGTCGAAGTGGAAACGACCATCCGCCCGGTGGACGGCTTCCTGATCGACGGTTCGGCCAGCTACACCGATTTCGACTACATCGCCGATTCCCTCGATCCGGCAAGCGGCATCCTGCCGGGCATGGTGTCGACCTATACGCCGAAGTGGAAGTGGTCGCTCGGCGCGCAGTACCAGGTGCCGCTCGGCTCGGCCGGGTCGATCACCCCGCGCGTGGATGCCGCTTACCAGAGCTCGTCCTACACCAACGCGGTCAACGGGCCGACCAACCTGATCGACGGCTACACCGTGGCCAACGCCCGGCTGACCTGGAAGAACGAGAACGAGGATCTGGAGATCGGCGTGGAGGTGACCAACCTCTTCGACAAGTACTACTTCCAGACGCTGTTCGACCTCACCCGCGCGGGCGGGGGCTTCGTCACCGGCCTGCCGGGCCGGCCGCGCGAATGGGCGGTCACCGCGAAGAAGAGCTTCTGATCGCGGCGCCATCGCCGAAACGAAAAAGGGCGGCCCCGTGGGGCCGCCCTTTCTTTTTGCCTGCCGGCGGGGGTCAGCCCGCCATCGCGGGGACAGAACCCCAGACTTCCTCGGCCACTTCCACCACCAGGCGGATCTTGTCGGCCTGCTGTTCGGTGGTGATGTCGTTGCCATAGACGGTGCTGGCGAAGCCGCACTGCGGGCTCAGCGCCAGCTGGTCGATGTCGGCGAACTTGGCCGCCTCGTCGATCCGGCGCTTGATCGCGTCCTTGCTTTCGAGTTCGCCGAGCTTGGTCGTGACGAGGCCGAGCACCACGGTCTTGCCCTTGGGCAGGAACCGCAGCGGGGCGAAATCGCCGCTGCGTGGATCGTCGTATTCCAGGAAGAAGGCATCGATATCGAGCTCGTTGAACATGATCTCGGCCACCGGCTCGTACCCGCCTTCGGCCGCCCAGCTCGACCGGAAGTTGCCGCGGCACAAGTGCACGGCCTTGATCATGTCGGCCGGCGCGCTGGCGAAGCTCTCGTTGATCAGCCGGGCATACTGGCGCGGCGTGTCGTTGGGATCGATGCCCCGCGCGGCGGCGTCGGCCCGATGGGTGTCGTCGCACAGATAGGCCAGGTTGGTGTCGTCCATCTGGATATAGCGGCAGCCAGCGTCGGCGAGGCTGCTCACTTCGGCGCGATAGGCGGCGGCGACATCGGCGTAGAATTCGTCCATCGTCGGATAGACGTCCTCGGGGATGCCTGCCCGGCCGGCGCGGAAGTGCAGCATGGTCGGGCTGGGGATGGAGACCTTGGGCATGCGGCTGGTCCGGCTCCTGAGGAACTCGAAGTCCGCTTTCTGGATCGGCTTCACGTGGCCGATCTTGCCGGTGACGACCATCTTCGGCGGGGCGAAGTGGACATCCTTGCCGGCGTCGTTCTTGAACGCCTTGGAAATCCCGCCCTGTTCCTCCACCCCGTCAAGCTGGAGGAGGAAGTCGGTATGGAAGAAATAGCGGCGGAATTCCCCGTCGGTGATCGCCTGGAGGCCCAGGCTTTCTTCCCATTGCACCAGCTCGGAGATCGCCTTGTCCTCGATCGCGCGCAGCTCGGCATAGTCGATGTTGCCCGCGGCCCTGTGCTCACGCGCTTCGATCACGCTGCGCGGACGGAGGAACGAGCCGACATGGTCGGCGCGGGACGGCAGTTTGGTAGGCATGAAAGTGTCCTGTCTGGCAAAGATGTTTCTTTGAGCCAGGGTCATAACGCGGGCTCGCGCTCGACTGACCAGCCCTGAATACGCCCAAATGGTGCAGCGCCGCAACGGGCAAAATGGCCCTGCCGCGCCGGTGGCGTGCTTGACCGGGCCGGTGTCCCAATCGTAGGCATCACGGCTGAAGCGCCGGCAACAGGGCGCCGGGGAGGGTGCGAGGACCATGAAGCTTTCGACGTGGATCGTCGCGGTATGCGCCGCGCTGGCTCTGGTGGGGTGCAAGCAGGGGGGCAGCGGGCCGTCCGCCGCACCGACTTCGGGTGTCACCGATGCCCTTATCGCCGCCGCCGATGGCAACGAATGGCTGACCTATGGGCGCGATTATGGCGAACAGCGCTTCAGCCCGCTGACCCAGATCACCGATGCCAATGTAAAAGACCTCGGCCTCGCCTGGTTCGCCGATCTCGACACCGCGCGGGGCCAGGAAGCGACGCCGTTGATGCACGACGGCGTGCTCTACGTCTCCACGGCGTGGAGCATGGTCAAGGCGTTCGACGCGCGCACCGGCCAGCTCAAGTGGTCCTACGATCCCAAGGTTCCTCGCGAAACGCTGGTCAAGGCCTGCTGCGATGCCGTCAATCGCGGCGTCGCGCTCTATGGCGACAAGGTCTATGTCGCCACGCTCGACGGCCGCCTGGTCGCTTTGGACCAGAAGACCGGAAACGAAGTCTGGTCGAAAGTCGTCGTGCCCGATCAGGAAAACTACACGATCACCGGCGCCCCGCGCGCGGCCAAGGGCAAGATCCTGATCGGCTCCGGCGGGGCGGAATACCGCGCGCGCGGCTTTATTGCCGCGTTCGACTGGCAGACCGGTGAAGAGGCCTGGCGTTTCTGGACGGTGCCGGGCGATCCGGCGAAGGGGTTCGAGAACCCGGCGATGGAACGCGCCGCGCAGACCTGGGGCGGCGAATGGTGGAAGCTGGGCGGCGGCGGCACCGTGTGGGATTCGATCACCTATGATCCGGCCACCAATCTGGTGTTCTTCGGCACCGGCAATGCCGAACCGTGGAACCCCGCCGCGAACGGCCGCGCCGCCGCCAAGCAGGCGGAATTCGGCGACAACCTCTACACCTCGTCGATCGTTGCGGTGAACGCCGATACCGGCGAATATGCCTGGCATTTCCAGGAGACGCCCGAAGACCGCTGGGATTACGATTCCGATGCCCAGATCACCGTCGCCGACCTGACGATCGACGGGGAGCAGAAGCACGTCGTGCTCCACGCGCCCAAGAACGGCTATTTCTACGTACTCGACGCGAAGAGCGGAAAGTTCCTCAGCGGCACCCCGTGGACGGACATCAACTGGTCCACCGGCATCGATCCGGTGACCGGGCGGCCCAGCATCAACCCCGAGGCGCGCTATGAAGTGACCGGCAAGCTGTGGGTCTCCCTCCCCGGCGCGGGTGGGGCGCATAGCTGGCAGCCGATGAGCTTCAGCCGGCAAACCGGCCTCATGTATATTCCGGCCAACCTGGCCGGCTTCCCCTACATGGCCGCGCGGGACTGGGAGGAGAGCGAGATCGGCTTCCAGACCGGCCTCGACAGCGCGGCGACGGCGATGCCGGCCGATGCGGCGTTCCGGCAGCAGAACCTCGATGCCACCACCGGCGCGCTGGTCGCGTGGGACCCGGTCGCGCGCAAGGAGGCCTGGCGCCACACCTATCTCGGCCCGTGGAACGGCGGCACGCTAGCGACTGCCGGCAACCTGGTGTTCCAAGGCAGCGCCACGGAGGAATTCGCCGCGTTCAACGCGCGGACCGGGGCCCCGCTGTGGACCTTCCCCACGCAATCGGGGGTGATCGCCGCGCCGATGACCTATGCCATCGATGGCGAGCAATATGTCGCCGTGCTCGCCGGCTGGGGCGGGGTATGGGACGTGGCGCCCGGCGTGCTCAGTGCCAAGTCCGGCCGGCCGCGCAACATCAGCCGGCTGCTGGTGTTCAAGCTCGGCGGCACCGCCACGCTGCCGCCTGCCCCCGCGCTGAGCAAGCGCGTGCTGGATCCGCCGGCGGTGACGGGTACGCCCGAACAGATCGCCCGTGGCGCGGATCTGTTCGGCCGCTACTGCTCGGTGTGCCATGGCGATGCGGCGGTGGCCGGCGCGCTCAATCCCGACTTGCGCTATTCTGGCGCGCTCAACGATGCCAATGCGATCAAGGCCATCGTGGTCGACGGGGCCTTGCAGCATAACGGCATGGTCTCGTTCAAAGTGGCGCTGACGCCGGCTGACGCGGAGGCGATCCGCCAATACGTCATCAAGCGCGCCAACGAGGACAAGGCGCTGGAGGGGCGATCCGGCGCATAGCCATGCGATAGCGCTTGCGCCGATTGTAACAGGCGATAGCAAAGACGGCGAATGGCGCGCGAGCAGGCGATTTGCTAGGCTCGCGCGCGAGGATTCGTTTCGGGAAAGGACTGGTCATGAACGAAGTCACCACCATCAATCGCACCCAGCCGGAGTATTCGGCCGCGGTGAAGAAAGCCCTGGCGCGCAAGCCGCAGCTCTACATCAACGGCGAATGGGTCGACAGCTCCGGCAGCGCCACGATCGATGTCGAGGATCCGTCGACCGGCAAGGTGATCTCCCGCTTCGTGGAAGCGACCGACAAGGATATCGACCGCGCCGTGGCCGCCGCGCGCACGGCCTTCGACGATCGTCGCTGGCGCGACCTGCCGCCGATCACGCGGGAGAAGATCATCCACCGGATCGCCGACCTGATCGAAGCGAATGCCGAAGAGCTGGCCGAGCTTGAAGCGATCGACGTGGGCAAGCCCAAGGGCATGGCCAGTGCGGTAGACGTGCCCGGCGCCGCCGCGCATTTCCGCTACATGGCGGGCTGGGCCGGCAAGATCGGCGGGGAGACCCAGGCACCCTATTCGATGCCGGGCGGAATGATGTTCGCCTATACCCTGAAAGAGCCGGTGGGCGTCTGCGCGCAGATCGTGCCGTGGAACTTCCCGCTGCTGATGGCCTGCCTGAAGATCGCCCCGGCGCTGGCCGCCGGCTGCACCACCGTGCTCAAGCCGGCCGAGCAGACCAGCCTCACCGCGCTGCGCCTGGCCGATCTGATCGCCGAGGCGGGCGTGCCCGCCGGCGTGGTCAACATCGTCACCGGCTATGGCCACACCGCCGGTGACCGCATGGTCAAGCACCCCGATGTGAACAAGGTGGCCTTCACCGGATCGACCGAGATCGGCAAGCTGATCAACCGCAACGCCACCGATACGCTCAAGCACGTCACGCTCGAACTCGGCGGCAAGAGCCCGGTGGTGGTCATGCCCGATGTCGACGTGGCCGAAACCGCACCCGGCGTGGCCGGCGCGATCTTCTTCAATTCGGGCCAGGTCTGCGTGGCCGGCAGCCGCCTCTATGCGCATAAGAGCGTGTTCGACAAAGTCGTCGAAGGCATGGCCCAGACCGCCGATTTCTGGGCCCCGCGCCCGTCGCTCGATCCCGCCGCGCACATGGGCCCGCTGGTCAGCAAGGAACAGCATGAACGCGTGCTCGGCTATATCGAAGCGGGCAAGCGCGATGGCGCCAGCGTGCTGATGGGCGGCGACGTGCCCACCAACGATGGCGGTTACTACGTCAACCCGACGATCCTGACCGACGTGAACCCGCAGATGAGCGTGGTGCGCGAGGAGATTTTCGGCCCGGTGGTCGTGGCCCAGCGCTTCGAGGACCTCGACGAGGTGGTGAAGGAAGCCAATGACACGCAATACGGCCTCGCCGCCGGTGTGTGGACCAAGGACGTCAGCGCCGCCCACCGCATCGCCAGCAAGCTCCAGGCGGGCACCGTATGGGTCAACTGCCATGCGATGATCGATCCGGCGCTGCCTTTCGGAGGCTACAAGGAAAGCGGCATCGGCCATGAACAGGGCCGGCTGGGTCTGGAAGCCTATCTCGAGACCAAGTCGGTGCTGATGAAGCTGTGATTGTGAACCGCTCGCTTCGCCTGGAAATAGGCGAGGCGAGCGGTCACGTCGACCGCTCATGCTACCCCAAGAACTCCGGTCACTGCCCTATCTTGTTCACACCAATCGCGAACTGGGGCTGATGCTTAAGGGCGCGAAGCCCTTGGCGTATTTCCTTTACCTGGACGGCGACGATCAACCGGATTGTATGGTTCGTTATCTGCGGATGTTTGATCGCCACGCCGTTTCAGGTCGATTTCTAAGAGAGGCCCACTCCCAGCCGGTTTCCCAATTGCCGGGCCGTACGATGCATCGTGTGTTTTACGCGCTTCCGCCACAGGCATGGCGCATACCGGCCATGCTCGACCTCCTTGAACGGGAAGGTGCCTGGGACGAAGAGCGGGAGCGGGAATTTGGCTCGCTGCTCGGCTACGAGGATTGGCAAAACGAGGTGTGGCTTGATAGGCGACGACACGACGGCGTGGGACTGGCCAGCTAGGCCGGAGGCCACACGGGATGTTTAGTTCATCGCGGTGAAATCCGCAGACAAGAAAGCAGCTTGATGCCCATCGACCTAAGCAAGATCCGCGCGATCGACGTCCACGTTCACGCCGAAGTATCCTGCCACGATCCGGAAGACCCGGTGATGGGCCAGTTCTTCGATGCCGCCAGCGCCTATTTCAAGGCCCCGCGCGAGCGGCCGAAAATGCCCGAGATCATCCAGCTTTACCGCGAAAGCGGCATTGCCCTGGTGCTGTTCACCGTGGATGCCGAAAGCGCGATGGGGGCCAAGCGCGTCTCCAACTATGAAGTGGCCGAGCAGGCGGCGAAGAATGACGATATCTGCATCGCCTTCGCCAGCATCGATCCGCACAAGGGCAAGTACGGCGCCCGCGAGGCGCGCGATCTGGTGGAGAACTATGGGGTCAAGGGCTTCAAGTTCCACGGCATCGCGCAGAACGCCCACCCGGCGGATCGCATGGCCTATCCGATCTACGAAGTGATCGCCGAATACGGCTTGCCTGCCATCTTCCACACCGGCCATTCGGGCATGGGCACCGGGATGCGCGGCGGCGGCGGGATGCGCCTCAAATATGGGGAGCCGATGCTGATCGATGACGTGGCGGTCGATTTCCCCGACATGAAGATCATCCTCGCCCACCCCAGCTGGCCCTGGGTGGACCAGAGCCTTTCGATGGCCCTGCACAAGGACAACGTGTTCATCGACCTGTCGGGCTGGAGCCCGAAATACTTCCCCAAGCAGGTGATCCAGTACGCCAATACCCAGCTCAAGCATAAGATGCTGTTCGGCAGCGATTTCCCGCTGATCCACCCGGACAAGTGGATCAAGACGGCGCAGGAGGTGGGTTTCCGGGAAGAAGTCATGCCGCTGATCCTCAAGGACAACGCGGCGCGGGTCCTGGGGCTGGCGTGAAGGCCCTTATCCTTTCGTCATTCCCGCGAGTGCGGGGACCCAGCGAGAAAGAAAGGCCGCGCGGCGTCAACCGGATCTCTGCTTTCGCGGGGACGACGAGATAACGGGAATGGCCGATCCATCCGACATCCGCGCCTGGCAGCGACTGTCGGAACGCGTAACGACTTCCGGAAGGCTGGAGGGGCATGACCCCGCGCGACTGGCGGCGATCGGCGTGCGCCATGTAATCAATCTCGCGCTCGCCGACCATCCGGACGCGCTGCCCAACGCGGAGGAGGCGTTCGTGGCACGGGGAATGGCTTACACGCATATCCCGGTGCCATTCGATGCGCCCAAGGAAGCGCATTATCGCGCTTTTGTCGAAGCGCTCGAAGCAACCGATGGGCCGGGGCACGTTCATTGCATCGCCAACTGGCGCGTTTCCGCATTCTTTTACCGCTATCACCGCGATACTTGCGGGATGGCGGAGCCTGAGGCACGGGCGTTGATGGAGCGGCAATGGTCGCCCGAGGCGCATGACCACCCGGCCGCATCGGTCTGGGCGGCGTTTATACGGGAGAGAGAGGGCTGATGGATTTCGGCGGGCAGCACATCGTCGTCACCGGCGCATCGAGCGGGATCGGGCTCGTCACCGCGCAATTGCTGGCCCGGCGCGGGGCGCGGGTTTCGCTGATCGCCCGGCGCAAGGACAAGCTGGATGAAGCGGTCGCCGCCATCGGCGGCAATGCGGCGGGCTTCGCGGCGGACGTGGGCGAAAAGGATCAGCTCGACAGTGCGCTGGACGCGGCGGCGGCGCATTTCGGCCCGGTGCAGGGCCTGTTCGCCAATGCCGGCCTCACCGGCGGCTTCACCCCGGCCGTGGCGTTCGACCCGGAGGTGTTCGAGCAGACCGTGCGGGTCAATCTGACGGCCGTGTTCTGGGCGATCCAGAAAGTGCTGCCGCCGATGATCGAGGCGAAGAAGGGCGCGATCCTCGTCACCGGCTCCATGGGTTCCAAGCGCGGCATGGCGATGAACCCGGCCTATGTCGCCAGCAAGCACGGCGTGCTCGGCCTCACCCGCGCGATCGCGGTGGAAATGGCGCCGCACGGCATCCGCGCCAATTGCGTGATCCCCGGCTTCATCCGCACCGAGGCGCTCGACCGTATTCCGCCCGAACAGCAAGGCAAGATCGAGGCCCGCGTGCCGCAGCGCCGCATGGGATCGCCCGAGGAACTGGCCGAAGTCGCCGCGTTCCTGCTCAGCGATGCCGCCAGCCATGTCACCGGGCAGGATTGGGCCGTCGATGGCGGCGTGCTGGAGAGCATCGAGGTCTGACAGGGGACACGATCATGAAGGGGAAAATCCTGCTGGTTTCCGCGCTGGCGCTGACTGCCTGCGGCAGCACCGCCGGCTCGCAGCGTGACAGCGAAAACACCGAAGTCGGCGCCGCCCAGTGCTGATGGCTGGCGGCGGCGAACCGGCATGGACAGGGCAAAAACGGGAAAGGTTGTGAACCGGCCATGCTGAAATACTACCACGCCGAACCGCTGGCGAACTCGCTCAAGTCGATGGTGCCGCTCAAGGAGAAGGGGCTGTCATATGAGAGCGTCTATGTCGATCTGCACAAGTTCGAACAGCATTCGGACTGGTTCGTGGCGATCAACCCGGAAGGGCAGGTGCCGGTGCTGGATCATGACGGCACGATCGTGACGCACACCACCGTCATCAACGAATACCTCGAAGACGTCTTCCCCGATGCGCAGCCGGACAGCGGCCCGCTGCGCCCACGCGATGCCGCCGGCGCGGCGCGGATGCGGTACTGGAACAAGTTCGTCGACGAGCACGTGATGAACCACGTATCGATGCACGGCTGGCACAGGCTGGTGGGCGTGATTGCGCGCAATATCGACGAAGGCACGTTCGAGGATCTGCTGAGCCACATCCCGCTGCCCGACCAGCGCAAGAAATGGGCCACGGCGCGCTCGGGCTTTTCCGAAGCGGACCTTGCCAATGCCAGCGAGAAGATCGATTACGCGCTGGCGAAAGTGGAGCGGCAACTGGGCGAGACGGCCTGGCTGGCGGGCGACACCTATACTCTGGCCGACATCAACTTCTATGCGCACTGCGGCGCCATGGTGGAACGCATGTTCCCCGAGAAAGAGGTCGCCGCCCGCTATCCGCGCCTTGTCGACTGGCGCGAGCGTGTGACCGCGCGGCCGGCGGTGGCCGAGGCGTTGAAAAGCGAGGACCGCACCCAGCCGGGCCTCAGGACATGGAGTGGGGATCGCTGATTCCCAAGGGAGACTAGACGATGCGCGCATGGATGCTGCCGGCCGGTTCGGACGGGTTCGACAAGCTCTACATGGAAGAGCGGCCCGATCCGGCGCCCGGCCCGGGCGAAGTGCTGATCCGTATGGCCGCCTGGTCGATCAACTATCGCGATTTCGCAGTGGCGGCGGGCAAGTATTTCGGTGGTGCGCTCAAGGCGCCGGCGATCCCGCTGTCGGACGGCGCGGGAGAGGTCGTCGCGGTCGGTGCCAGCGTGACACGGTTCAAGCAAGGCGACCGGGTGCAATCCTCGTTCTTCACCCATTGGGAAGAAGGGCCGCCGCGGATGAGCCCCGCCCTGGGCGATGGCATGGCGCCCGGCGTGCTCGCAGAACTGGTCGTGCTGCCCGAATCCGGCGTGGTGCCCATGGCCCAAAGCCTCGATTACGCGCAGGCCGCCTGCTTGCCCTGCGCCGGGGTCACCGCGTGGAACGCGCTCTATGAAGGGCCGCGCGTGCTCGTTCCCGGCAACCGGGTCCTGGTGCTCGGCAGCGGCGGCGTGTCGATGCTGGCGCTGCAACTGGCCCGGGCCGGCGGATGCGAGGTGATCGCCACCTCTTCCAGCGACGAGAAGCTGGCGCGTATCCGCGAGCTCGGCGCGGCGCACACGGTCAACTACAAGGCCGTGCCCGAATGGGGCCCGTTCGTCGGCCGCGAGCTGGGCGGGGTAGACAAGGTGGTCGAAGTGGGCGGCGCGGGCACCGCGGAACAATCGATGGCCGCGCTGCGCACGCAGGGCGAAGTGGCCTTCATCGGTGTGCTGTCGCCCGACGGCGGGCCGAACCCGCGCGCGCTGATGATGACCGGCGGCAGCCTGCGGGGCATCTTCGTCGGCTCCGCCGCGATGGCGCGGCGGCTCAACGCGGCGGTGGACGCCAACGGCATAGAGCCGCTCATCGGCGCGCGCTTCGGGTTCGATCAGGCGAAGGAAGCCTATGCCCACGCCTGGGGTCCGGATAGCTTCGCCAAGACGGTGATCGAGCTGGCCTGAGGAGGCTGCCATGTGGGAAGTCCGTGTTACGCCTGCCGGGGATTTCGACAATCACGCACGCGACTATGCGCACATTACGGTGGAGCCGCTGTCGGGCGCGATGGGTGCCGAAGTGGTCAGGGTGCGCCTGCCTGATTTGTCGGATGAAGCGTTCGAGGAGCTGAAGCAGGCGCTCTATCGCCACAAGATGCTCTACCTGCGCGATCAGCACCTCACCCATGCGGAGCATGAGGCCTTCGCCGCCCGGCTCGGCCCTTTCGCGGTGGATGCCTATACGCAAGGCGTGCCCGGCCACCGCGAGGTGCATCCGATCATCAAGGAGGCAAGCACCAAGGCCGCCAGCCTGTTCGGCGGCGGCTGGCACACCGACAGCCCGTTCCTGGAAGAGCCGCCGGCGATCACCACCCTGCGCGCGGTCGAGGTCCCGCCTTTCGGCGGCGACACGAGCTGGGCCAACTGCGCGCTCGCCTTCCGCCATCTCAGCAAGACCTATCAGGACATGCTGCGCCCCCTGCGCGTGTGGATGAGCGCGGCGAACAATTACCGCACCCAGGAAAAGCTGCTGGGCAAGGCGATCCCCTTCGCCAGCCAGGAGGAATACGACCAGGGGATGCGCGGCACCTTCCACCCGCTGGTCCGCACCCATCCCGAAACCGGCGAGGAATCGCTCTACATCTGCGACACCTATGCGTCCGGCTTCGAAGGCATGACCACGTTCGAGGCCAAGCCGATCATCGACTTCCTCGTCGCCCACTGCACCCAGGCCGCCTTCACCTGCCGGTTGCGCTGGGAGGCGGGCATGGTGGCGATGTGGGACAACCGTACGGCGATGCACCTCGGCCCCAACGACTACGACGGCTACCGGCGCGAGATGTACCGGACCACCACGGCGGGGACGAAGCCGGTTTGAAGGCCGCCATCTCGCTGTTTGAAAGGCAGGCATCCAATGGGCGAGTTTGCGACGGTGCTTTACGTCCTGGCAATGGTGGCCGTTATGGTCGGGATGGACTTTGCGCTTTTCCAGCACCGGTTCCGGGCTCGCCTGATTGCCAATGTCTGCATCGTGCTGGTGTTCGGGCTGGTCTACATCGTATTTCTCAGGCGCCTGTAAATCATCTGCGCCGCAAGGGCTGAGGTCCGATGCACACTTATGTCGCCGGCTCCGAGGGTATGGCGACGTTGGAAGCCAAGCCGATCATCGACTCCTCGTTGCCCACTGCACCCATGCCGCCTTCACCTGCCGCCTGCACTGGGAAGCCGGGATGGTCGCGATGTGGGACAACCGCACCGCGGTGCACCTCGGCTCCAACGATTACGATGGCTATCGGCGCGAGATGTACCGGACAACTACGGAGGGACGCGGCCGGTTTAGCTCGAAGAATCTTGATACTTATGAGCTTCGGATGGTTTCACCACGTATCCTGACGGCGTTCGGATCAAATCACGATCAAGCGGAATTGCGCCTGACGGCATGATCGGAAGAGAGACGGTTTCAGGCCACCGCTCCTTAACCAGCGGCATGATCTCATCCCGAAATCGCGCGCTCTGCTCCGGATGCTCGCCGAGCGAAAACGTCAGCCAGATTCTGCCTAGATGCGTTTCGAAGTCCATCGCGGAGGCGATATTCTCATCATCATTTGCGCCCCTCCAAACCGCAGCACGGAATGTTTGCGGCGATACTGCCGATACGGCGCGCAATTCCTCCGAAGTAGCTGAATCCACATGAAATTCGTATTTTTTCGCAACGTTAGAAATGAGGGCAAGAAATTCTGTTTTCTCGCGGGTGGATGGCAAAGGAATCTCGTACGCTGCCACGGTTCGCGCGCTGTCGGGCTGGGCTACAGGGCTACAGCAAACGCACAGCACTGCAAGAAGTCCGAGAGCAAGACCTCTGAACATTTCAATCCGCGAAAAAGTTCAGTTCCAGCAGCACGTTGTTGGGATCGGGCGTGAAGATCTGGCGCAGGTTGATCGCGCTGACCAGGTTCTCCTGGTATTCGGCGCCCATGGCGTCCAGCCGGCCTTTCACCTCGTCATAGCCGACGCATTTCAGGGCCACGTGGTGCAGCGCGCCGGTGAGGGAGCCGGGCTCCACCTCGCGGTCATAGGTGCGGTAGCAATCGAGCGAATTGATGTGGATGATCGCCCGGTTTTCAGCGTCGAACATCCAGGTCGCGGTCTGGGGCGTCAGCGGCGGGGGCGCGTCCTTGCGCACGAGGCCGAGCAGCTTGCCGTAGAACTCCGCCGTCTCGTCCAGCCGGTCGGTGATGATGTTGACGTGATCGAGCGCTTCGACGTTCATGCCGTGCCGTCCTATCTCTCTGCCTCTCGCTTTGGGCCTTGCACACCTAGCGCAATATTGTATGCGACGCATACTAATTTCGCGTATGTGATTCCTTCACGAATGAGAGGAACTTCGATGGCCCAGAACCTTGAGCAGATTCTGCAGAATACCCCGAACATTGTCGAAAAGCTGCGGAATTCGCAGATCGGCGCCTATGTCTACCCGGTCGTCGCGCCGGAGTTTTCCAACTGGCGTTCCGAGCAGTGGGCCTGGCAGCACTCCGCCGTGCTGTTCGACCAGTCGCACCACATGTTCGATCTCTACATCAAGGGTCCGGACGCGCTGAAGCTCCTCAGCGACACCATGATCAACTCGCCGAAGGGCTGGGAAGTCAACAAGGCGAAGCAGTACGTGCCGACCACGCCTTATGGCCACGTGATCGGTGACGGCATCATCTTCTACCTCGCCGAGGAAGAGTTCGTTTACGTCGGCCGCGCGCCGGCCGCCAACTGGCTGATGTTCCAGGCCGAGAAGGGCAATTACAACGTCGAGATCATCAACGATCCGCGTTCGCCCAGCCGCCCGATGGGCAAGCCGGTGAACCGCATCTCCTGGCGCTTCCAGATCCAGGGCCCGCGCGCGTGGGACGTGATCGAGAAGCTGAACGGCGCGCCGCTCGACAAGCTCAAGTTCTTCAACATGAGCACGATGAAGATCGGCAACAAGACCGTGCGCACCCTGCGCCACGGCATGGCCGGTTCGCCGGGCCTCGAAATCTGGGGCCCCTATGACGAGCAGGATTACATCCGCGACGAGATCCTCAAGGCGGGTGAAGAGTTCGGCCTGATCGCGGTCGGTTCGCGCGCCTATCCGTCGAACACGCTGGAATCCGGCTGGATCCCGAGCCCGCTGCCTCCGATCTACACCGGCGACGAGCTGAAGGATTACCGCGAGTGGCTCGGTGCCGACAGCTACGAAGCCACCGGCGCGATCGGCGGTTCGTTCGTCGGCCAGAAGATCGAGGATTACTACCTCAACCCGTGGGAACTGGGTTACGGCCCGTTCGTGAAGTTCGACCATGACTTCATCGGCGCCGATGCGCTGAAGAAGGTCGATCCGGCCGAGCAGCGCAAGAAGGTCACGCTCGAGTGGAATGCCGACGACATGAAGAAGATCGTCGGTTCGCTGTTCGACCCCGAGGGTGAGCAGTACAAGTTCTTCGATCTGCCGCTCGCGAACTACGCCAACAGCAACTACGACTCGGTCGTGGACGCTGACGGCAACGTCGTCGGCCTGTCGCTGTTCACCGGCTACTCGTACAACGAGAAGAAGGCGCTCAGCCTCGCCACCGTCGATCACGAGATCCCGCTCGGCACCGAGCTCCACGTCCTGTGGGGTGAAGAGCCGAACACGAAGAAGACCACTGTCGAGCCGCACAAGCAGCTCAAGGTGCGCGCGATCGCTTCGCCGGTGCCGTACAGCCAGATGTCGCGTGAAACCTACGCGCAGGGCTGGCGCACGTCGCGCAAGTGATTGGGCGCAGGTGATCGGGAATGACCGGGCGTAAAGCCCGGTCCCGTTCTCCAGACGGGGCCTCGCTCCCCCCATTTTGAGGCCTCGGATATGGATGGCCCATGGACCCAGCCGGGTTCATGGGCCATTTCCTTTGGAGGATCGCGGATAACGGGAGAGGGCGATGGCGAATTACGTGCTGGTCCATGGGGCCTGGGGCGGCGGGCAGGGCTACGATCGAACGGCGGAGGATTTGCGCGCCGCCGGGCATGACGTGCTCGTCGCCCGGCTCAGGGGGCTCGGCAGCCGTTCGGACGAATTGCATCCGGGCATCACCCTCACCGATCATATCGACGATGTCTGCGATCAGGTGGCGCAGGCCGGGATCGACCGCTTCATCCTCGCCGGCCATTCCTATGGCGGCATGGTCGTCACCGGGGTGGCCGCCCGGCTCGGCGCCCGGATCGATGCGATCGCCTATATCGACGCTTTCGTTCCCGGCGATGGCCAGTCGCTGTGGGATATCACCGGCGCTTTCGAGCATGCCTGGTATATCGACAGCCAGAAGTTCACCCCCGGCCTCGTCGCGCCGATCGGTTCGGTCGACTTCGAGCCCGTACCTGGGATGGTCGGCCGCCATCCGCTGCTGACGCTGACCGAGGCGGTGCGCTACACCGGCGAGGAAGCGAAAATTCCGCGCCGCACCTATATCTTCGCCAATGACTGGCAGCCGACGCCGTTCGCCCGCTTCCACGATCAGCTGCGCGGCGATCCGGCGTGGGAATGCCACGAAAGCAAGGCCAGCCACTTCGTCATGGCCGATCAGCCGGAACAGCTGCTGGCAATCCTGCTCGGCCTCGCCGCATGATCCGCCGCGCGCTGGCGTTGGCCGCCGCCGCCGCATCCTTCGCTCCATCGGCGGCGCTGGCCCAGCAACCGCCTGCCGACCTGACCACGATGCCGCCCGTGCCGGCCGATTATGCGCCGGGACGGACCGAATGGGGCGACCCCGATTTGCGGGCGACCTACACGCTCGACATGATCAACACCGGGCGCATTTCCTTTGCGCGGCCTGATGCGTTCGGCGATCGCTTCTGGCTGACCGACGCGGAATTCGCCCAGCGCCTGGAAGCGGCGCGGCGGTCCGATGCCGCCTATTCCGAGGAAAGCTCGCGCGGAACCAGCGGCCTAGAAGCGTGGATGCGGGCGGAGCCCTTCGCCCGGCGCACCTCGATGCTGGTCAGCCCGGCCGATGGGAAGCTGCCCGCCCTGCGGCCCGAGGCGGAGGAACTGCGCAAGGCCGGCCGGTCGAGCTGGGTCACCGAGGGCCGCACTTATGACTGGATCGACGATTTCGACACCTGGGACCGCTGCATCACGCGCGGCTTTCCCGCCTCGATGCTGCCGTTCCGCTACAACAACGGCATCCGCCTGTTCCAGGCGCCCGGCTATGTCGTGGTGCATTTCGAGATGCTGGGCGATCGGATCATCCCGCTTACCCGCGCCGATCACTGGCCGGCCGCGCTCGAATCCTGGATGGGCAGCAGTCTCGGCCACTGGGAAGGCAATACCCTGGTGGTCGAAACCACCAATATAAAGACCGGCGACGGCACCACGCGCGATGTCTATCGCCGCGCCGCCTCGCCGCTCAACGTCGCCACCGGCGTGCAGTCCAACAACGCCATCCCGGTCAGCGACCAGGCCCGCGTGCTCGAACGGTTCACCCGCACGGGGCCGGGCGCGCTGGTCTATGAGCTGACGTATTCGGACCCGGCGGTATTCACCGCCCCGTGGACCGCGCGGATCACCTGGACGCGCGACGACGATTACCAGTTCTTCGAATACGCCTGCCACGAAGGCAACGTATCCATCCGCAACCACATCAACGCCTCCCGTGCCGAGCGGCGGGAGGCGGCGGCGGGCAGTGGCGGGCGCCCGTGAAGCACAGCGCCGGCGTGCTGCTCCATCGCCGCACGCCGGCCTTGGAAGTGCTGCTGGTGCATCCCGGCGGGCCCTACTGGCAGCGCAAGGATCGCGGCGCCTGGCAGATTCCCAAGGGTGAGATCGAGCCCGGTGAGGACCCGGAAACGGCCGCCCGGCGCGAAACCGAAGAGGAGCTTGGCGTGGCCCTCGCCGGCGCACTGCGGCCCCTGGGCGATGTGCGCCAGGCCGGCGGCAAGTGGGTGACGGCGTTCACGCTTGAACAGGACCTCGATCCCGCCGCGATCCGCAGCAATATGTTCGAGATCGAATGGCCGCCGCGCAGCGGCACGCTGCAAAGCTTCCCCGAAGTATCCGCCGCGCGCTGGCTCGCTGTCGAGGAAGCCCGCCGGATCATGCTGCCAAGCCAATGCCCTTTCCTCTACCGTCTGGTCGCGCTTGTGGGCTGACGGCGCGGGCAAGCACCTTGCGCCCAGGCGTCCGCTCGCCTAGAGAGCGCGCGTCATCTGGGGAGTAGCCCGCCGTCCGCCTGGACGGTTCCCCGCGTCAACATGCTTGGCCGAGAGGCCATGGCGCGGGGAGGACGGATCGTTCCGTCCCGGCGAGACCAATGGCATCGCGCGACCGCCTGCCGGGCGGAGTGGCGCGGTGGCATTGCGTTCTCGTTCCGCCCGGCGCCGGAAACCCGATGGAAGCCTTTCTCACCTCCGCCCTGCTCGTCGCCGTCGCCGAGATCGGGGACAAGACCATGCTGCTGGCGATCGTGCTCGCCACGCGCTTTCGCAAGCCGCTGCCGATCGTGCTGGGCATCCTTTTCGCGACGCTGGCCAATCATGCGCTGGCGGCGTTCGCCGGAAAGTTCGTGGCCGATCTCGTGCAGGGCACGTGGTTCAACGTGGCCGTGGCGCTGTCGTTCATCGCCATGGGCCTGTGGACCCTGATCCCCGACAAGCTCGACGAAGACGAACGCCCTCGAAGCCATGGCGGCGCCTTCCTGACCACGCTGGTGGCGTTCTTCCTGGTGGAGATCGGCGACAAGACGCAGATCGCCACTCTCGCGCTAGGCGCGCGGTTCGAGAACGTTGCCCTGGTGACGGCCGGCACCACGCTGGGCATGATGATCGCCAACGTGCCGGCGGTCCTGCTCGGCCATCAGCTGGTGAAGCGCATTTCGCTGACCACGGTGAACCGCATCGCCGCCGTGCTGTTCATGGGCGCCGGCCTGTGGATGCTGTGGGACGTGCTCGGCTGATGGCCTCAGTCCAGGCGTGAAAGGATGCGGATGAAATCGGGCTGGGCTCTATGGCCGTCGGCCAGCATCCTTTCGCGCAAGTCCTCCGGCAGATAGTCGAACAGCGCCGGGCCGAAGCTGGGCCGCGCCTTCACCGCCGCGAACCAGCGTGCGAAATGGGTGCAATCCTCCCACATCGGCGAGAGACCGAGCATCTCCAGCCGGTTGGCATAAGGGGTGAGGCCGAGATCCGCGAGCGAATACGCCTCGCCCGCCAGCCACTCCCGCTCCGCCAGCGTCGCATTCATCGCGCGCACCATCCGCTGGAACGTGCCCAGGGCCTCGGCCACGTCGGGCGCGTCGAAGCCGTCGTGAATCCAGCGCCGCTTGCGCGCGCGCCAGGCCGGATGGGGATCGGCCGCGATATGCTCTTCCACCGCCTCCGGCCCGCGCGCCAGGATCGCGTGCCGGTGCGAGGTGACATAAGTGACCGGGCGCACCGCCGGGTGGATTTCCTCGTCCACCAGCTTGGTCCACAGCCGCATCCGCGCCTGGCCCAGCGGATCGAGCGGCCGCAGCGCGGGCCCGCCGAAGGCCTGATCGACATATTCGCAGATCACCGTGCTTTCGGTGAGGATCGCGCCGTTATGCACGAGCACCGGCACCGCGCCGCGCGGATTGATCGCCAGGAAGGCCGGATCGAACTGCTCGCCGGCCAGCAGGTCGATGTAATGCCCGGTCCATTCCACCCCCTTCTCGGCCAGCGCCAGCCGCACCTTGGCGGCGCAGACGGAAGAGCCATGGTGATAGAGTTCGAGCATTGCCGCCTGCGGCTAGCGCCAACCCACTTCGCGGGCAAACGCTTCCGCCTCCGTCTGGCGGGCGGCGAAATCCGCCGCCATGCTTACGAGTTCATGGGCGAGGGTTTCTTTCACGCGCGTTTGCGCGATGTCAGCGCCGATTCAGTGCTGCTTCGCTTTCGGCCATGAGGCTGGCGATGATGTCGGCCACGGGTTCTTCCTTCGTCACCATGCCGACCGATTGGCCGGCCATCAGGCTGCCGTGCTCGATGTCGCCGTCGATCACCGCACGGCGCAGTGCGCCGGCCCAATAGCGTTCGATCTGGAGCTGCGCCTCGGCCATCTCGACACTGCCCTGGTCGAGCAGGTTCACGACTTCGCGCTGCTTGGTGTTGAACAGATCGCTGCCCTTGTTCTTCAGCGCGCGAACCGGGATTACCGGCAGGCGCGGATCGATCTGCACGCTGGCCACCGCATCGCGGGCGCCGGCGCGGAAGAAGGCCTTCTTGAAATCGGGATGGGCGATGGATTCGGTCGCGCAGGCGAAGCGGGTGCCCAGCTGCACGCCGGCCGCGCCCATTTCCAGATAGCCGGCAATCGCCTCGCCCCGGCCGATCCCACCGGCGACGAACACCAGATGCTCCTCGGCCAGCTCGGGCAGGATCTCCTGCGCCAGCACGCTGGTGGACACGGGGCCGATGTGCCCGCCGGCTTCCATCCCCTCGATCACCAGTGCGTCGCCGCCCGATCGCAGCAGCTTCTTGGCCAGCGCCAGCGTGGGGGCGAAGACGATCACTTTCGCGCCGAAGCCCTTGATCGCCTCCACGCTGCCCTTGGGCGGGATGCCGCCCGCCAGCACCACATGGCCGACACCGTGCCGCCCGCAGACTTCGATCAGCTCGAAGAGCTGCGGGTGCATGGTGATCAGGTTCACGCCGAAGGGCTTTGTGGTCAGCGTCTTGGTGGCGGCGATTTCGGCATCGAGCAGATCCGGCGTCATCGCCCCGCAGGCGATCACGCCGAAGCCGCCGGCATTGCTGATCGCGGCCACCAGGTTGTGTTCGGAAACCCAGCTCATCGCTCCGCAGAGGATCGCATACTGGCTGCCGAAGAACTCGGCGCCCCGGTGCATCAGGGCCTCGGTCTTGGGATAGGCTGTCATGGCGGCTTTCAAGCGGAAACGGGCAAAAGTGCGCGCGCTTTAGGGGAGCGAGAGCGCAGCGGCAAGAAGGGGGCGCGCGCAGCGGCGGGATGGCGGCGCGGCCCACCGCGTTCCGCCTTGACAGCGCCAGCGGTTTGGGATGAGCGTGGGCGGGCTGTTCAGCAAGGGGCACAGGAGATGCGGGGGGTTTTCATGATGGTTGCGGCGGGCGCCGCAGCATTGGCCGCCGTGCCGGTTTCGGCCGACGAATGGTCCGATCAGGTGCAGAGCCTGATAGAGGCCGCGGCGGAGACCTATCTCGAAAACGGCTATCACTATGGCGGTTATTCGCATGAAGGCTCGCTGAAGGACGGGGGGAGCGAACAGCTCACCATCCGCATCGGCGCCGGCATGGAAACCCAGCTCATCGGCGCCTGCGACACCGATTGCAGCGATTTCGACCTGACGCTCTACGATTCCTCGGGCAGGCAAGTGGCGTCCGACCTCGAGCTGGACGATTTCCCGATCGTCTCGATCTCGCCGCGCAAGGATGGGGTCTATACGATCATGGTGCAGATGATCGATTGCGAAACCGATCCCTGCCGCTACGCGATCCAGCAATTCGTCAAATAGGCGCCGCCCCGGGGGTAGGCGTGTGTGCGATCGCCTGGCCGATCGCCGCTTTCGCGCGTTGGAGCGGCATGCCTTCGAGCGTGATCCGCCGCTTCGTCTACGATCCCTCTCGCCGTGCGCTCGACATCGAATTCGTCAGCGGGCGGCGCTATCGCTACGCGGCCGTGCCCGCGCCGATCGCCGCCGCGTTTCGCAAGGCCGTTTCGAAAGGGCGCTTTTTCAACAGTCGTATCCGTGATCGCTTCGCTTTCGTCGAGTTGGAGCCGGCGCCGGGCGATGGGGAAGGTGCCTAGCCGGGCAGTATTTGCGCCAGGCGCTGGAACACCGCCGCGCCTGCGGCGTCATGCCAGCGAAGGAGCCTGCGATGCCTGTCGAAACCACCCATGCCGACCGCGAGCGCGAACTCGCGGCCCTGCTTGACCTCATCGCCCGCCAGCCGGAGCGTGAATGGCCGGAGGAACGCCGCCGCGTGGCGGTGCTGCAACGGATGCTGGCGGCGGAACAGGCGGCCGCCTGACTTCGCGCCCGGCGGGCGGTCGGCGCGCGCGATTACGGCCATTGCCAGCCCGGAGGACAGACCTTAAGGCGCGGCGCCATGGACGCGGCCCGTGACAAGCTGATGCTCGCCAAGGCGGAGACGCTGATCGAGGCGCTGCCTTATTTCCAGCGCTATGCCGGTTGCAGCTTCGTGGTGAAATACGGCGGCCACGCCATGGGCGATCCCGAAGCCGCGCGCGATTTCGCCGAAGACATCGTGCTGCTGAAGGCCGTGGGGATCAATCCGGTGGTGGTCCACGGCGGCGGCCCGCAGATCGGGGCCATGCTGAAGAAGCTGGGCGTCGAAAGCACGTTCGTGGACGGCCTGCGAGTGACCGACAAGGTGACCGCCGAGGTGGCCGAGATGGTCCTGTCGGGCGCGATCAACAAGGAACTGGTCGGCTGGATCGCGGGCGCGGGCGGCAAGGCCATCGGCATTTCCGGCAAGGACGGCGGGCTGATGGTGGCCAGCAAGGTCACGCGCACCACGCGCGATCCCGACAGCCAGATAGAGCAGGCGGTGGATCTCGGCTTTGTGGGGGAACCGCAGACGATCGACACCACGATCCTGGAAACCGCCAGCCGCGCGGGCATGATCCCGGTGGTGGCGCCGATCGCCGCCGGGGCCGATGGGCACACTTACAACATCAACGCCGATACGATGGCCGGGGCCATTGCCGGCGCGCTCGGCGCCAAGCGCCTGTTCCTGCTCACCGATGTCGCCGGCGTGCTCGACAAGGAAGGTCAACTGCTGACCGATCTCACCCCGGCTGACATCGCCCGCCTGAAGGCGGATGGCACGATCAGCGGCGGCATGATCCCCAAGCTGGAAACCTGCGTGAACGCGGTGGAGGCCGGGTGCGAGGCGGCGGTCGTGCTCGACGGCCGGGTGGGCCATGCCATGCTGCTGGAATTCTTCACCAGCCGCGGCGCCGGCACGCTGGTGCGCGCCGCCTGACAGGGGTGAGCGGCCGGCCGCTCGGCTGGACGCCTTCCAGCCACCGCCCGTCGATCACTCTCGTGCTCCGCCGCCCGGTTCACCTGACAGACAGGAATGTAGCACGAACGCGGATCAGCGCATCCGCGCCGGGCTGAGACGGATTTTCGATGTCGTTCATGGGGTTCTTGCCGCTTCGCGCGGCGGATTTGGCTATTGACCTGGGCACCGCCAACACGGTCGTCTATGTGCAGGGGCACGGCATCGTGCTGGCCGAACCCTCGGTCGTCACCATGGAAACCGTGAACGGCATCCGCAGCGTGCGCGCCGTGGGCGACGACGCCAAGCTGATGATGGGTAAGACGCCCGACAACGTCGAGACCATCCGCCCGCTGCGCTTCGGGGTCATCGCCGATCTCGAAATCGCCGAGCAGATGATCAAGCATTTCATGGCCAAGGCCAAGACTCAGGCCGGCATTCGGCTGCGCGGCAGCCCGGAAGTCGTGATCTGCGTGCCTTCGGGTTCCACGGTGGTGGAACGGCGCGCGATCCGCGATGCCGCTTCCAACGCGGGCGCGCGCAAGGTTTCGCTGATCGACGAGCCGATGGCCGCGGCGATCGGCGCGGACCTGCCGGTCACCCGGCCGATCGGCTCCATGGTGGTGGATATCGGCGGCGGTTCGACCGAAGTCGGCGTGCTGTCGGTCGGCGGCTTGTCGGTGAGCCTTTCGGTGCGCATCGGCGGCGATCAGATGGACGATGCGATCGCCGCTTATGTGCGGCGTAACCACAACCTCGTCATCGGCGAAGCCACGGCCGAACGGGTCAAGTTCAATATCGGCGCGGCCATGCTCGCCGAAGGCACCGGGCGCGAGGCCAAAGTCCGCGGACGCGACGTGGTGCGCGGCGTGCCGACCGAAAAGACCGTGAATGAGGCGGAAATCGTCGAGGCCCTGTCAGAGACGGTCAGCCAGATCGTCGAGGCGGTGCGCCGCGCGCTGGAGATCACCGCTCCCGAAATCGCCGCCGACATCATCGAAGGCGGCATCGTGCTGACCGGCGGCGGCTCGCTGCTGCCGGGGCTGGACACGGTGCTGATGCGGGAAACCGGCCTCCCGGTGGTCCGCGCCGACGATCCGCTCAATTGCGTCGCCCGCGGCGCCGGGCGCGCGCTGGACGAACTCGAATATCGCGGCGTGCTCTATCCGATTTAGGGGATGGCCGTTCTCGGCTGAAATATGCCGGCCTCAACACCTCTATTCGTCCTCAACGCCTATATTCGTCATTGCGAGCGTAGCGAAGCAATCCAGAGCGTATCGCGCTGTTGCCCTGGATTGCTTCGCTACGCTCGCAATGACGAGTTAGAAGGCGTGCGCCCTATTCGCGCTCGCCGAACAGCGCCGTGCCTACGCGCACGTGGGTGGCGCCCAGCATGATCGCGGTTTCGAAGTCGCCGCTCATGCCCATGCTCCGCCCCTCAAGCCCATGATCGCGCGCCAGCTTGTCGAGCAGGGCGAAGAACGGGGCGGGCTCGATGCCCAGCGGGGGCACGCACATCAGGCCGGCAATGGGAATCCGCGCCGCGCGCGCTTCGGCCAGCAGGGCGGGCAATTCGCCGATCGCGCAGCCGCCTTTCTGCTCTTCCGCGCCGATATTCACCTGCACGAAGCAGGGCACGCGGCGGCCCGCCTTGTCCATCGCCCTGGCCAGCGCTGAAACGAGGCTCGGCCGGTCGAGCGAATGGATCGCATCGAACAGCGCCACCGCTTCATCCGCCTTGTTCGATTGCAACTGCCCGATCAGGTGGAGTTCCACCTGCGGATAGCGCTCACGCAGCGCCGGCCACTTGGCCTGCGCTTCTTGCACCCGGTTCTCGCCGAACACGCGCTGCCCCGCCGCGATCAGCGGCGCGATGGCTTCGGCCGGGTGGGTCTTGCTCACCGCCACCAGAGTCACCTCGGCCCGCTCGCGCCCGGCGAGGCGGCACGCATGGGCGATCCGTTCCTCGATCGCGGCAAGCAGGGTGGCTGCGCTTTCCATCGCTGGCGCTATAGCGGGCCGATGCGCGCGCGCCAGACCTTGCCGAACCTGTGGCTGCTTTCCGACCAGCGCAACGATGACGTGCTGGAAGAGGCTCTCGCGCGCCTGCCGCGCGGCTCCGGCTTCGTCTTCCGTCACTATCATCTGGGCGAGGCGGAAAGACGCGCGCGCTTTCGCCAGCTCGCCGTGATCGCGCGCCGGTTCGATCATTGCGTGATCCTTTCCAGCGATCGCTGGGACGATGCCGTCACCTGGGGAAGCGACGGCGTCTACGCCGCCCCGGCCACGCTCGCGGGCCTGCGTCCCCCCGGCCTGCTGTGGCTGGCCACCGCCCACGACGCCCGCGAAATCGCAGCGGCCCAGCGATCCGGCGCGGACGGCCTGTTCCTCTCCCCCGTGTTCCCCACCCGCTCGCATCCTGGCGCGATGACCCTGGGCGTCGAAGGATTCCGGCGCCTGGCCCTGGATAGCGACCTGCCGGTTATCGCGCTTGGCGGCATGAACGCCGACCGGGCCCGCGAACTCGACTGGCCCCGCTGGGCGGCGATCGACGGGCTTTCCTGAGGCGCTCGCAGAGGCGCGGAGGCGTGGAAGGGAACAACTCGCCCACCCAGCCCCACCTTTCGTCATTCCCGCGAACGCGGGAACCCAGTCGGCTCTTATGGCGCTACATCGCCCTGGGTCCCCGCGTTCGCGGGGATGACGAAGAAGGGGGGCGATGCTCACCCAAAGGCGAAAAGGGGGGTAGCGCCAGGCGGGGAAGCCGCTCGGCATTCCATTGCCTCACACCAATCCGAAGACAGCGCGCTACCTTGGCCCATCGCACGACCTCCTCCGCGCCTCCGCGTCTCCGCGAGCGCCCAAAAGAACCGAGATTCTTGACGCCGAGTCCGCCGAAGAGGATGATGGCCCCCAAGCGGACGAAAGGGGAACAGGCATGGCTTCACGCGCGATAGCGAGGGCGCAAGGCGCCGATTGGCGCGCCGCGTTCCGGCGTTCGCTCGCCCGCGCGGCGCAGCTTGCGGGGGCCGGCGTGCTCGCCGTGGCGCTGGTGTTCCTGGCCTTGTCCCTGGTGTCCTACACCCAGACGGACGCTTCCTTCTCCACGGCCGCCGGTGATCAGGTGGGCAACTGGATGGGGCGTGCCGGGGCCTATGCGGCCGATGGCGCGCTGTTCCTGTTCGGGCTGATTTCGGTGCTGTTCCTGCCGATGCTCTATGCCTTCGCGCGTAAGCTGTGGCGCGATGCGGAGCAGGAGGAGACGCCGCATGGCCGCCGCTGGTGGGCCACCGTCGCGCTGCTGCTGCTCGGCATGGCGCTGCTGTCGACCGCGCTGACGCTGGTGACGGCGGGCTGGGGCGATCTGCCTGCCTCGCCCGGCGGCCTTGCCGGCCTGATCGGCGCCGGCGCGATCCGCGCGCTGGCCGAACGGCTGCCCGAAGCGGGCCGGTTCTGGGCCATCGCCGCCGGCTGGCTGGCCTGCCTCGCGGGCGGATCGTTCCTCGCCGGCCGGGTCTTCGCGTTCGACTGGGCGCGTCTGATGACAGTGCCGGCGATCCTGCGCCGCGCGCCGCGCACGGCGGATTCCGATGCCTTCGCCCCGCGCAAGGATCGCCGCGTCCAGCGCCCGGAACCTGTCGTGGAGAGCGAGGCGCCCGCCCGCAAGCCGCCCGAGATCGCCGACCCGACCCAGCCGCCCCGCCCGGCCAGGCTCGCCGCCAAGCCGCGCCAGACGGACCTGTTCGATGCCTGCCAGCTCCCCAGCCTGGACCTGCTGGCCGATGCGCCCAAGGACACCGCCCCCAAGCTCGACAAGCTGGCCCTGGAACGCAACGCCCGCCTGCTGGAAAATGTGCTCGACGATTTCAACGTGAAGGGGGAAATCACCGCCGTGCGCACCGGCCCGGTGGTGACGATGTACGAGCTGGAGCCCGCGCCGGGCATCAAGGCCAGCCGGGTGATCGGCCTGGCCGAAGACATCGCCCGAAACATGAGCGCGATCAGCGCCCGCGTCTCCTCGATCCCCGGCAAGACGGTCATGGGCATCGAGCTGCCCAATGCGGATCGCCAGACCGTCAGCTTCAAGGAGCTTGCCGGGTGCGAGGCGTTCCAGGCGCACGGCGGCAATCTGCCGATCATCCTCGGCAAGGATATCGCCGGGGAGCCGGTAGTGGCCGATCTCGCCGCCATGCCGCACCTGCTGGTTGCCGGCACCACCGGCTCGGGCAAGTCGGTCGGCCTCAATGCGATCCTGCTTTCGCTGCTTTACCGCTTCACCCCGGCCGAATGCCGCCTGATCCTGATCGATCCCAAAGTGCTGGAGCTGAAGAGCTACGACGACATTCCGCACTTGCTCTCCCCGGTGGTCACCGAACCCCACAAGTCGGTCCGCGCGCTCAAGTGGGCGGTGGAGGAGATGGAGCGCCGCTATCGGATGATGAGCGACATCGGCGCGCGCAACATCAATGGCTTCAACGAACGGGTGAAGGCGGCGATCGCCAAGGGCAAGCCGCTCGGCCGCCGCATCCAGACTGGCTTCGATCCCGAAACCGGCGAGGAACTGGTGGAGGAAGAGCAGCTCGATTACGCGGTCATGCCGCAGATCGTGCTGATCGTGGACGAGCTGGCCGATCTCATGGTCACCATCGGCAAGGAGATCGAGGTGCTGATCCAGCGGCTCAGCCAGAAGAGCCGCGCCGCCGGCATCCATCTCATCATGGCCACGCAGCGCCCTTCGGTCGATGTCATCACCGGCGTCATCAAGGCCAACCTGCCCACGCGGATCAGCTTCCACGTCACCAGCCGCATCGACAGCCGCACGATCCTGGGCGAGCAGGGGGCGGAGCAGCTGCTGGGCAAGGGCGACATGCTCTACAAGCCCAGCTCAGGTCCGCTGAAGCGCGTCCACGGCCCCTTCGTCAGCGACGAGGAAGTCGAACGCGTGGCCCAGCACTGGCGCGCGCAGGGAGAGCCGGAATATATCGATTCGGTCACTGAAGAGCCCGAGGACGGCGGCTTCCTGGGCTATGACGACGATCTCACCGCGTCCGACAATCCGGAAGAACGCAAGTACCGCCAGGCCTGCCAGATCGTGTTCGAGAACCAGAAGGCTTCCGGCTCCTGGCTCCAGCGCCAGATGGGCGTGGGCTACAACACCGCCGCGAAATGGATCGAGCGGATGGAGGAAGACGGCCTCGTCGGCCCCGCCAACCATGTCGGCCGCCGCGAAATCTATCGCGATCGCGACGGCAATCCGCTGTAAAAAGGCATGCTCCCCTGCCGTGCGGGCGGGGGCTGGGGGAAGGCCGGCGACGCCGCACGCCCTCGTGCGTCCAAGTTTTGCGGCCCCCTTCCCGCGCCTTGTCCGTTACACCCCGTAATGCGGGGCGTGCTCGATATCGTGCTGGAGATCATCGTGGCGATCGCGGGGGCGGTGTTCTTCGGCTCGCTCGCCGTCGCTGCCGGCGTGCTCCTGGTCGGATGCGCGGTGTTCGGCGGATGCTGGACCTGGCTCGGCTGGCGACGCCGCCGTGCGGGGCGCAAGCGGGACTGATCGGCGCGCTCTCGCGTTCGGGCCTGCGGCGCTCTATACGATCCCGAAATAACAAGACCAGAGGATGCCGATGGCCAGTCGATACGAAGCCGAGGTCTATCACTGCATGGACCCGGTGCTGGAGCTTTACGAGCGCACCGAAAGCCCGCTGCACCGCGGCATCCTGCTCAATTACTGGCGGCACGTGCATCTCGAAGGCGCGGCGATGTTCGAGGAGATCACCGCGCCCGACATGATGGCCGACGATCCGGTCTATCACATCACCTGGGGCGACAGCCCTTTCCAGGTAAGGGGCCGCCAGGGGGTGTTCGATTTCTATTCGAGCATCGGCGATATCGTGCTGTGGAATTCGGGCGACAAGATCGCCGTGGCCGACTGGGGCATCGCCGACGAGATGTGGTTCCACCAGATGTCCACCGGGGCGGAACTGCGCAAGATCGGGCACAAGGTGGAAAAGGATGACGGGCTCTACCTCGTCTCCAGCCGCCAGGCCTTCATCTGGCCCTATAACGAAAGGGCGCTGCTCACCGGCGAGCACCTCTATGAAGACAAGTCCACGCTCACGATCGAGGAAATCGATTCCGTTGACGCGATGACGCCCGAACGGGTGCGCGAGATACACCGCGAATGCCTGGCTGAAATGGAGGCCCGCATGGGGCCGCGCTATTGGGTCTATCGGGATTGAACCAAAAAAGGGGGGAGAGATGACGATGAAAACGACCGCTTGCCTGCTGGCGGGCGCCGCACTCGCGCTGTCGGCCGCGCCGGCGCAGGCAAAATGGGTCGCCAGCTGGACCGCAGCGCCCCATGCCCCGCTCGGCGACGAGGGGCCGTTCGCCGCGGCGAGCTATGACAACGTCACCCTCAGCCAGATCCTGCGTCTCAGCGAAGGCGGCACCTCGTTGCGGGTGCGGCTCTCCAATCGCTACGGCCCCGGCCCGCTGGAAATCGGCGCTGCCCGCATCGTGCGGATCGACGATGCCGGCAAGGAAGTGCCCGGCACCAGCCGCACGCTCACCTTCGGCGGGGAACCCGGCGCGGTGATCCCGCGCGGCGCGCCGTTCGTCAGCGACGCGGTCGATCTCGACGTGCCCGATCTCGCGCGCCTGAAAGTGGAACTCTACCTGCCCCGGCCGACCGGCCCTTGCACCTGCCATCTCACCGGGCAGGATGAACTGGCGGTTTCCCCGCCCGGCAATTTCGTCGGCAAGCCGTTTGAACCCGTTTCAAAGGCGCAGTTCCGCGCCTTCCTTTCCGGCATCGATGTCGATTCGCCCGACGCGCTCGGCACGATCGTCGCCTATGGCGATTCGATCACCGACGGCGTCGGTTCCACCCCCGGCGCCAATCGCCGCTGGCCGGATGTGCTGGCCGATCGCTTGCAAGCCGCGGGGCAGGAATGGGCGGTCGCCAATCAGGCGATCAGCGGCAACCGCGTGCTTAGCCCCGGCATGGGCGAAGCCGCGCTGGCCCGCTTCGATGAAGACGTGCTCAGCCTGCCGAACGTGAAATACATCATCGTCTTCGAAGGGGTGAACGATATCGGCAACCGCTTCGGCCCACAGCGTGCCGGGCCGGGCGGCGGAGGGGCCGGCGGGCTGGCGCTCGATCAGCCGGAAATCACCGTCGATCAGATGATCGCCGGCTTCAAGCAGATCGTCGCCCGCGCGCATGAGAAGGGCATCAAGGTCATCGCCAGCCCGATCGGGCCCTATAAGGGCGCCAGCTACTGGACCGAGGAAGGCGAGGCGGCGCGCCAGGCGATCAACGCCTGGATCGTCAATTCCGGCACGTTCGACGGTGTGGTGCGGTTCGATACGGCCTTCGCCGATCCGGCCGATCCCCGGCAGATGCGCGAAGGCTATCACATGGGCGATCATCTTCACGGCAGCGATGCCGGGCTCAAGGCAGTCGGCGATTCGATCGACCTGGCCCTGTTCAAAGCCGATTGACCGTGGAATTTCCGCAGGCCTGCCCTGAAATCCCGGTGAGCGAGTTGGCGAGCGCACTGGCCTATTATCGCGATTGCCTGGGCTTCACGGTCGATTGGGCGGACGAAGACCTCGGCCTTGCCGGCTTATCGCAAGGGGAGAGCCGCCTGTTCATGGGCGCGGCGCATTATCGCGCCCATCTCGAGACCGGCGGCCGTCCCCTGGCGCTATGGTTCAACATGTCGAACCGCGAGGAGGTGGACAGCCTTTACGCGCGTTGGCTGGCGGCGGGCGCGAAGCTCGATCGTCCGCCTGCGGCGAAGCCCCACAAGCTCTACGAATTCCTCGCCTTCGATCTCGACGGAAACGTGCTGCGCGTGTTCTACGATTTTGCCTGGGAGGAGCGGGAGGGGTAGCTGCCCGCTTCCCTCAATCGCCGTGCTCCGCCAGCCAGCGCCGCGCGGCGCGGGCCTCGGCGCACATCGCGCCGGTCGCGCGGCAATGCGCTTCCAGCGCGTCGGCGCCCTTGCGCTGCTGATCGAGGAAATAGGGATCGCTCAACACTTTCGGCGAAAAGACCGCCCGCGCCGTCGCTGCGGCGCGCGGAGCAGGGCGGGTCGGCGGCTCGCCTTCGCCCACGCCCGCCAGCATCATGCCCACTGGAAGAGCCGCCGCCGCGCCCACCAGCGCCGCGCAAACCAGCTTGCCAACCTCCTTCCGGGTCATGCTATCCCGCATTGGCCACCATCGGTTTCACTTGTAACGAATACCCCCAAGGAGACACTACCCATGCTGATCGGCTGCCCGCGCGAGATCAAGAACCAGGAATATCGCGTCGGGCTTACGCCCGAGAGTGCCAGGGAACTTCAACGGCACGGCCATGAAGTGTGGATCGAAACAGGAGCGGGCATCGGCATCGGCGCTAGCGACGCGGACTACCAGGCGGCCGGGGCGGTGATCGTCGATGAGCCGGGGACGATCTTCGCCGAATGCGAGATGGTGGTGAAGGTCAAGGAACCGCAGCCGGAAGAGCGCGCGCTGCTGCACGAAGGCCAGATCCTCTACGCCTACCTCCACCTCGCGCCCGATCCGCAGCAGACCGCCGATCTGGTGAAATCCGGCGTCACCGCGATCGCTTACGAGACGGTCACCGGCCCCGGCCTGAACGGCGTGACCATGCTGCCGCTGCTCAAGCCGATGAGCCAGGTCGCCGGCCGCATGAGCATCCAGGCCGGGGCCACCGCGCTGGAGAAGGCCCATGGCGGAAGAGGGATACTGCTGGGCGGCGTGCCGGGCGTGATGCCGGGCCGGGTCGTGGTGATCGGCGGCGGGGTGGTCGGCTTCTATGCCGCGCAGATGGCGGTCGGCCTCGGCGCGGACGTGACCATCATGGACAATAATCCCGAACAGCTCGAACGGCTGGGCATCCATTTCGAAAGCCGCGCCAAGACGCGCTTCTCCAACCCGGAGAACCTGGCAGAGATGGTCTCCCAGGCGGACCTGGTGATCGGCGCCGTGCTCATTCCCGGCGCGGCCGCGCCCAAGCTCGTCACGCGCGCCATGCTCGGCACGATGAACCCCGGCTCGGTGCTGGTGGACGTGGCGATCGACCAGGGCGGTTGCTTCGAAACCAGCCACCCGACCACGCACGACCACCCGACATTCGTGATGGACGGCATCGTGCATTACTGCGTCGCCAACATGCCCGGCGCCGTGGCGCGCACCAGCACGTATGCACTCAACAACGTCACCCTGCCGCCCGCGCTCAAGATCGCCGACCTCGGTTGGAAGGAAGCCCTGCGCGCCGACCCGCACCTGGCGGCCGGCCTCAACGTCCATGCGGGCCGGGTGACTTATCCGGCGGTGGCGAAGGAACTGGGCTATGAGTTGCTGCCGGTGGCGGAAGCCTTGGCTGCCTGAGCGGCCGTGTGAAAAATTGGCGCTCGCGGAGGCGCGGAGGCGCGGAGGGGGTAGCGCTTGGCGGCGATGCCGTTTTTCAAAGATGCCTCACGCAAAGACGCCAAGAGATTACGCGACGGCTAGAGCGCGTCATTTTCGTGTCTTCGTGTGAGGTGACGGAATAACAAGCGGCTTCGCCGCCAAGTGCTACATCCTGACGCCTTTGCGTGGGCCTCCCCCTTCGTTTCGTCATCCCCGCGAAAGCGGGGACCCAGGGCGATGTGGCGCCATAAGAGCGACTGGGTTCCCGCTTTCGCGGGAATGACGAACGGGTGGATTGGACCGTTTTCTCTCTGCGCCTCCGCGCCTCTGCGAGCGCCATTCCGCCCCGCCAGGCTCAGTGCGCCTGGTCCCAGTTCCGCCCGGTGCCGATCTCGATCCCCAGCGGCACGTCCAGCCTGACGGACGGCAGCGCGGCTTCGGCCATGACTCGCTCGATCACCGGGCTCGCCGCTGCGACGTCGCTTTCGGGCAGTTCGAACACCAGTTCGTCGTGGACTTGCAGCAGCATCTTCACTTGCGGCAGGCCGGCCTCGGCCAGCGCCGCGGGCATCCGAGCCATGGCGCGCTTGATGATGTCGGCGCTGGTGCCCTGGATCGGCGCGTTGATCGCCGCCCGTTCGCTGCCGGACCGCTCGGCCGGATTGCGCGAGTTGATCCGCGGGAACCAGGTCTTGCGGCCGAACAGCGTCTCCGAATAGCCGCGCTCGCGCACTTGCTCCAGCGTATGGACGATATAGCGCTGGATGCCGGGGAAGCGCTCGAAATAGCGGTCGATGATCGCCTGCGCTTCGTCCGCCTCGATCCCCAGCCGCCCGCCCAGGCCCCAGCGGCTGATGCCGTAAAGGATCGCGAAGTTGACCGTCTTGGCCCGCGCGCGGGTGTCGCGGTCCACCGTGCCGAACATCTCCAGCGCGGTGCGGGCGTGGATGTCCTCCCCGGCGGCGAAAGCCTCTTTCAGCGGCGGTACGTCGGCCATGTGCGCGGCCAGGCGCAGCTCGATCTGCGAATAGTCGGCGGCCAGCAGCACATGCCCGTCCTCGGCCACGAAGGCTTCGCGGATGCGGCGGCCGATCGCGGTGCGGATCGGGATGTTCTGCAGGTTGGGATCGGTCGAGCTGAGCCGCCCGGTCTGCGCCCCGACCAGCGAATAGCTGGTATGGACACGGCCGGTGGCGGGATTGATCGCCGCCTGCAAGGCATCGGTATAAGTGCTCTTGAGCTTGGAGTGCAGCCGCCAGTCGAGCACCATCCGGGCCACCGGCGCACCTTGGTTGGCGAGGTTCTCCAGGATCGCCTGGTCGGTCGAATACTGCCCGCTCTTGCCCTTGCGCCCGCCTTTGTAGCCCATCTTGTCGAACAGGATCTCGCCCAGCTGCTTGGGGCTGCCGATGGTGAACTGCTGCCCGCAGCAGTCCCAGATCTCCTGCTCGATCCGCGCGATCTCGCGCGAGAACTCTTCCGACAACGCGGCGAGCGCGCGGCGATCGACCTTGATCCCGTGCCGCTCCATCGCGGCGACCACCGGGATCAGCGGCCGGTCCACCCGTTCATAGACCCGCGTCCCCCCTTCCAGGGCAAGGCGCGGCTTGAGCAGCTTGTGCAGCCGCCAGGTCACGTCGGCATCCTCGGCGGCATAAGGCGTCGCCTTGTCCAGCGGCGCTTCGCCGAAGGGGATCTGCTTCTGTCCGCTGCCGCAGACTTCCTTGAACGTCAGCGTGGTGTGGCCGAGGTGGCGCAGCGCCAGCTCGTCCATCCCGTGCCCGCCGCCGATCCCTTCCTCCGATCGCCCGGCGTCGAGCGCGAAGCTGACGATCATCGTATCGTCCACCGGCGCCACGGCGATGCCGCCCACTTCCCGCGCGCGGGCGAGGATGTTGATGTCGTACTTGATGTTCTGGCCGACCTTCAGCACCGCATCGCTTTCCAGCAGGGGCTTCAGGGCGGAAAGCGCGGCGGTCTTGTCCACCTGCACCGGCCTTTCGGCGAACATGTCGCTGCCCCTGTGGCCCAGCGGCACGTAGCAGGCATCGTTCGGCCCCAGCGCCAGGCTGATCCCGGCAAGTTCGGCGCGCATCGCGTCGATGCTGCTGGTCTCGGTATCGATCGCCACCAGGCGAGCGGCGAAGGCGCGGGCGATCCAGTGTTCCAGCCGCTCCAGCGACTGCACGCATTCATACCCCGCGCGGTCCACCGCGGGCCATTCGGGCAGCGGCTGGCGATTGCCTTCCGGCGCCGAGGGCGCACCGGCCCGCTCCGGCTTGGGCGGGTGGAGCTGGGTCGGCCGGTCGGGGCTGCCCTTGCCGTCGCCCAGCCGCTTGAGCAGGCTGGTGAAGCCATGCGTTTCAAGGAATTCCCTCAGCGGTTCCGGTGGCGTGGGCTGGAGCGCGAAGTCCTCCAGCGGGATCGGCAGGGGGAAATCTTCCTTGAGCTGCACCAGCTCGCGGCTGAGCAGCGCCATCTCGCGCCCTTCGATCAGCCGTTCGCGCAGCTTGCCCGGCTTCATCGCCGCCGCCGCGTCCAGCGCGGCTTGCAGGCTGCCATGATCCTGGATCAGCTTGCTCGCGGTCTTGGGGCCGATGCCGAAGATGCCGGGGATGTTGTCCACGCTGTCGCCCATCAGCGCCAGCACATCGCCGACCAGTTCCGGCGGCACGCCGAACTTCTCGACCACTTCGGGGATGTCGATCCGCTGGTTCTTCATCGTATCCAGCATGTCGATGCAGCCGCCCTCGATCCCGTCATGGGGTTCGGCGCAGCGGCCGACGAGCTGCATCAGGTCCTTGTCGCTGGAGACGATCGTCACGTCCCACCCGCGCCGGGTGGCTTCCCTGGCATAGGAGGCGATCAGGTCGTCCGCCTCCAGATCGTCCTCCTCGATGCACGGCAGGCTGAAGGCCCGCGTGGCATCGCGGATCAGCGGGAACTGGGGCACGAGATCGTCGGGCGGCGGCGGGCGATTGGCCTTGTATTGATCGTAGAGCGCGTTCCTGAAGCTGGTCGAACCCTTGTCGAGGATCACCGCCAGGTGCGTCGGCCCTTCGGCCTTGCCGAGATCGTCAGCCAGCTTCCACAGCATGGTGGTATAGCCATAGACCGCCCCCACCGGCACGCCGTGCGGGTTGGTCAGCGGCGGAAGCCGATGATAGGCGCGAAAGATATAAGCCGATCCGTCGACCAGATAGAGATGCTGCTTGTCGGGCATGGCAGGGTGCTAGCAGGGCCGGGCGGCCGGGTCAGCCGCTTTCGGCGTGCCGGGCGCAGGCCGGGCTCCCTTGGGTTGCGCTGCCACAAAGTTGCCATTATTCACAGCGGCGGAACTCGCCTCCTGCGGGTTCCACGCGTGCCTCTTGGGGGGTCCCGCAAGGCGCGCGTTCCTGATGTCGCTGTTTGAGGATTTAAAACATGCGCAAGATCGTTCTCGCCGCCGCCATCGCCGGCGCTGCCCTGTCGCTCGCCGCCTGCTCCGAGAAGACTGAAGACGCGACCAGCGAAGCCGCCGATTCGGCGATGGCTGACGCTCAGGCCAATCTGGATGCCGCCGGCGACGCCGTTGAATCCGCCGCCGCCGAAGCCAGCGATGCCGCCAGCGATGCGGCTTCCGATGTCGCCGCCGGGGCGAGCGACGTTGCCGCCGATGCGAGCGCCGCAGCGACCGACGCCGCTCGGTAAGCCAATCCGTTCAGGATTTCGGCAAAAGGGCGTGGCCGCGAGGCCGCGCCCTTTTCAGTTGGCGGCCACCGTGGTGGCCGATCCACCGGCGGGATAGCGGGCGCTGGCCCACTGGCGGGCGGATTCGCCGTATCCGTCGTAAAGCTCACGGGCGATCATGGCGATCCTGTCCTCGCGCTTGGCGCGGGCACCCTGGCCGGTGACGTAGATCGCCATGGCCACGGGGTGGCCGTTCGGGCCGGTGACGATGCCCACGTCGCTGGACGTGTTGTTGAGCGAGCCGGTCTTGTGGGCGACGGTCACCTCGGCCGACAGCAGCGCCGGGATGCGGCGGGGGCCGGTGCGGCACTTCTCCATCGTTGAAATCAGCAGGTCGTGGCTCGCCGGGCTCAGCCATTTGCCCTGGTACAGGCCGGCCAGCAGCCGCGCCATGTCGCGCGGGGTCACGCTGTCGCGGATGTCGACATGGCTGGAAGGATCGAATTCGCCATCGTCCCGCACCAGCGTGGCGATGTCGCGCGTCAGGTTGTAGCTGGTGATGCCCGCCCGCCGCGCCCAGTCGTTGACCGCTGCCGGGCCGCCGACCACCTTGAGCAACCCGTCGGTCGCCGTGTTGGAGCTGCGCGTGAGCATCAGTTCCAGCAGTTCGGCGGCGGTGTGATAGGTGCCGGCCTTCACCGGCGCCACCGCGCTGGAGAACGGCTTGGAGCTGACGGGGACCATCAGCGGATATTCGCTGGTCAGCGAAAAGCGCCCCTGGTCCACGCCTTCCAGGAACGTGGCGGCGATGGCGATCTTGCTGGTGCTGGCCATCGGGAAGCGCTGGTCGCCCAGCACGGCGACTTCCTGCCCCGTGACCAGGTCGATTGCGGCGACCCCGATCCGGCCGCGCGAGCCTTCGGCGATCATGGCGATCCGCTGGGACAGCGCGTTGTCATAGCGCGCGGTGAAATCCTGCGGCGCGCGAAGGTCCGTCCCCAGCGCACTGTCGAACGCGGTTTCCAGAGTGTCGCTGCTGGCCTGTCCCGGCGCTACAGCGGCCAATGCCAGGGCGACGCTGGCGGCGATCCGATTAACGATCCCGAACTTCATGTCCCCCACGATACTCCTAGTAATGTTGTCAAAATCTTAACCACATCGGCTCGTGCCGCAAACCGTGCCGCGATGAAAGGGCGCGCCCGGGCGATCAGCCGTTGCCCGGGCGGGAACGAATCTTACGTCGGCTTGCGCAGGCGCAAGGCGAATTGATCCGTCTTGCCGCGGATCGAAGGATCGAACACGTTGGCGGTGCGCGGATCGTCGGGCCGGCGATAGAGGTCGCTTTCGCCGTCGAGCACGAAGCCGGCCGCGGTCAGCGCGTCGATTGCCGTCTGCCGGTCGATCCGGTGCAGCTTGTCGGTATCGCTCGTGCCGCTGCCGTCCCGGGCGCTGTGATCGACCACCAGCAGCGTGCCGCCGGGCTTGAGCGCGGCATAGAGCGCGGCGATCGCTTTGGGGCCTGTCCCCGCAGGCACGGCGCCGATGTAGAGATCGTGCAGGTTCATCGCCGTGACGATGGTGTCCAGCGGCTCGGGGAAGGGCGGGGCGGCCACCGGCCCGCGCAGCGGCACCACCCGCGTATGATTGCCCTGCTCATCGGCATAAGGCGCCACGGCTTCGTCCTGCTCGGTGGCGTATTCGGGGCGGAAGGCGATGAACTCGTCGGGCTGGAAGGCATAGACCTTGCCGTTGAAGCCCACCGCGGTCGCCAGCAGCCGGGTCATGTAGCCGCCGCCCATGATGTAATCGCCCACCTTCTCGCCCGGATTGATCTCCGCGAAGGCCAGCAGTTCGCCCGGCTTGCGGGCGGCGTCCTGTGCGCGATCGGCTTCGGGGCGGGCGATGTCGGCCACGGCGGTCTGATATTGCTTGGCTGAATAGGTGTGCGCCGCGGCATCGCTTTTCGCGGCTTCGTTGCTGCAACCGGCCAGCGCCAGCGCGGCGGTGCAGGCCAACAGGATCATGCGCATTGTCCGTCCCTCCCCATATTTTCCGTGGGGAAGCTATCACAACGCCTAACCAAGGCAACTCACAGCCCGAACGGATAAGTCTCCGGCAATCCGCTGCGCGGTTCCGGTGGGCCGAGTGGTTCCAGCGCGCGGGTTTCGTCAAACCATACGAAGGCGTCGAACTGTTCCGGCAGCACGCAGGTGCTGTAATGGCTCCAGCGCTCCGTCTCCGGGCGATAGATCACCCCGATGAAGCGTTCGAGCCGGGGCTCCGCCAGGCGGCGCCGCAGCGCCTCGTGGCGGCCGGGCGTCAGGTCCAGCAGGAAGCGGGCCACGCCGCTGTCATGGCATTGCCGTTCATAGCTGTCGGCCCGGCCGGGCAGCACGCGCTTGACCTTGCGCGGCGAATCCCAGTCGTCGGCGGCGGTCACCGTGCCCGTGTGGGTGCCGAAGCCGATCAGGGCCGCCCGCTCTCCCCAACGCTTGCGCACGAGCTGGCCGATGTTGTGCTCGCCGCGCACCTGGCCCATCTCGGTCGCGCGGGCATCGCCGATGTGGCTGTTGTGCGCCCAGACCAGCGCCTTGGCCCCGGGCCCGCCATGTTCCAGCAAGTGCTCCAGCGTTTCGGCCATGTGGCTGTCGCGCAGGTTCCAGCTTTCCGCGCCGCCATAATACATCACGCGATAGTATTTCTCGGCCGAAGCGATCAGCCGGGCATTCATCGCCGCGCCGAACATCCCGCCGTCCTCGCGCAGCGCCCGGTCCAGCAGCTCGCGGCATTCGGCCACCGCGGCTTCCTCGCATTCGGCATAGCCGCGCGTCAGCGCCGCACGGCCGTAAGTCGCCGGGTCGGCCTGCCATGGCGTCAGGCATCCGTAACGCGCGCGCGCCACCCGCGCCGCGTCGGCATCGTGCTCGTCCAGATAGGCCAGCACCGCCTCGATCGAGCCCGCCATGTTGTAGATGTCGAGGCCATGGAATCCCACCATGCGCTCGGGCTCGCGGCCCTCGTTGATTGCGCGCAAGGCATGGATCAGGCGGTCGATCTCTGTATTGCGCCACATCCAGGTGGGGAAGCGCTCGAACGGCGGGTGCCGGGTCGGCCGGAAGGGCTCATGGCGGATGTAGCGGTCGATCGCCATGGCGTCCGGCCAGTCGGCCTCCACCGCCACGATGGTGAACCCGTGCCGCTCCACCAGGCGCCGGGTGATGGCGGCGCGGGCCTGGTAGAACTCGTGCGTGCCGTGGCTCGCCTCGCCCAGCAGCACGATGCGCCGATCCGCGAAACGCTCGAAGGGATCGGCGAAAGCGGGATCGTCTATCTCCGGCAGGGGCTCGGCGGCTTCGGCGATGCATTCGGCCAGGGTCAACTCGCGGGCCGGGCGATGGTTGCTGGCGGCGCGCTCGCCATCTTCCCACCGCCCCCCATTCCGCCCGAACGCCCCGATCAGCGGCACGAAGCGCACCGCGCCCAGGTCGGCCTCGCTCCATTCCTCCTCCCCGGTGCGCGTCACGCACAGCAGCGATTGCAGCGCTTCCCCGCCCACCGGCACCACTAGCCGCCCGCCGATGGCGAGCTGGCGCTTGAGCGGTTCGGGCACCTTGTCGCCTCCGGCGGCCACCAGGATTGCGTCGAACGGCGCTTCCGCGGGCAGGCCGCCGCTGCCGTCGCCGGCGATCACGGTCACGTTGCCATAGCCGAGATCGGCCATCCGCCGCGCCGCTTCGGCGGCCAGCGCCGGATGCCGTTCGATCGCGAAGACCCGCCCCGCGATCCGCCCGATGACCGCCGCCGCGTAACCCGATCCCGCGCCGACCTCCAGCACGCGCGCGCCCGGCTCGATGCCCGCCGCCTCGATCATCAGGGCGACGATGTAGGGCTGCGAAATGGTCTGAGCCTCGCCGATCGGCAGCGGTCCGTCCTCATAGGCGAATTCCCGCATGGGCTCGGGCACGAAGCGCTCGCGCGGCACCTCGCCCATGGCGGCGAGCACATGGGGATCGCCGATGCCGCGCGCCTTCAACTGGCGTTCGACCATCTCATGGCGGAGTTCGGAGGGGTCGGTCATCGGCGCCTTCCCTGCAAGCCGGCGCGGCAGCGTCAGGCGGTGGCGAGCGCCTTTTCGATATCGGCGATCGGCGAATTGATCAGGTCCTTGGCCAGCTCCCCGACGATGTGGCGCTGCAGCTCCTTGTGGCAATGGCGGCGGATCTGGCCCAGGGTCTTCGGATCGGCCGCCAGCACCAGGAGGCCGAGGCGGCCTTTCAGCGCCTTGTCGTTGAGCCATTCGGCTACCGCCGCGCCGTGCGCCAGTTCGTCGATGTCGGTACTGCCGTTGCGCTGCCCGGCCGGGTCCTGATGCCGCGCGCCGGCGGCGAAGTTGGTCAGCTCCAGGTCCAGTTCGCCCAGCCGCTCCAGCTTGGGATCGAACGCCTCGCCGACATTGCGCATCAGCACGAAGCGCTCTCCATTCGCCAGCGCCACAAGCGCCCGAGGGGGTACTTTCATCGGTTCTCTCCTTGAAGGAGAAAACGAAGCGCGGCGGTTATGGTTGCATCGCCGTGCGCCGGCCACGGCGACACAAAAAGGGCCGGAGGATCGCTCCCCCGGCCCCGCTTGTCGACTTGATGTGGCGGCTTAGAAGCCCATGCCGCCCATGTCCGGCATCGCCGGAGCAGCCGGCTTGTCTTCCGGCAGCTCGCTCACCGCCGCTTCGGTGGTGATCAGCAGGCCGGCGACCGAGGCCGCATCCTGCAGCGCGGTGCGGACGACCTTGGTCGGGTCGATCACGCCGGCACCGACCAGGTTCTCGTACGTGTCGGTCGCGGCGTTGAAGCCGAAGGTTTCGTCGTTCTGGTCCAGCAGCTTGCCGACGACCACCGCGCCGTCATGGCCGGCGTTCTCGGCGATCTGCCGGATCGGCGCCTGAAGCGCGCGGCGCACGATGCTGATGCCGCGCGTCTGGTCGTCGTTCACGCCGGTCAGGCCTTCGAGGACCTTGGTGGCATAGAGCAGCGCGGTACCGCCGCCGGGGACGATGCCTTCCTCAACCGCGGCGCGGGTGGCGTGCAGCGCGTCGTCGACGCGATCCTTGCGCTCCTTCACCTCGACTTCGGATGCGCCGCCGACCTTGATCACCGCCACGCCGCCGGCCAGCTTGGCCAGCCGCTCCTGCAGCTTCTCGCGGTCATAGTCGCTGGTCGTGGTCTCGATCTGGGCGCGGATCTGCTCGACCCGGGCCTTGATGTCCTCGGCATTGCCGGCGCCGTCCACGATCGTGGTGTTGTCCTTGTCGATCGTCACCCGCTTGGCTTCGCCAAGCATGCTGACGGTCACGTTCTCGAGCTTGATGCCGAGATCCTCGGAGATCATTTCGCCGCTGGTCAGGATCGCGATGTCCTGCAGCATGGCCTTGCGGCGATCGCCGAAGCCCGGGGCCTTGACCGCCGCGACCTTGAGCCCGCCGCGCAGCTTGTTGACCACCAGGGTGGCCAGCGCTTCGCCTTCGATATCCTCGGCGATGATCAGCAGCGGACGGCCGCTCTGCACCACGGCTTCGAGGATCGGCAGCATCGACTGGAGGTTCGACAGCTTCTTCTCGTGGATCAGGATATAGGGATTATCCAGCTCCACGATCATCTTCTCGGCATTGGTCACGAAGTAGGGCGAGAGATAGCCGCGGTCGAACTGCATGCCTTCCACCACGTCGAGCTCGAATTCGAGGCCCTTGGCTTCCTCGACGGTGATGACGCCTTCCTTGCCGACCTTCTCCATCGCCTGGGCGATCTGTTCGCCCACCACGGTATCGCCGTTGGCGGAGATGATACCGACCTGGGCGATCTCGTTGGAGCCGGCGACCGGCTTCGAACGCTTCTGGAGATCCTCGACCACCTTGCCCACGGCGAGGTCGATGCCGCGCTTCAGGTCCATCGGATTGATGTCGGCGGCGACGGACTTCATGCCTTCGCGCACGATGGCCTGGGCCAGCACGGTGGCGGTGGTGGTGCCGTCACCGGCAAGATCGTTGGTCTTGCTGGCCACTTCGCGCAGCATCTGCGCGCCCATGTTCTCGAACTTGTCCTTGAGTTCGATTTCCTTGGCGACGGTGACGCCGTCCTTGGTGATGCGCGGCGCGCCGAAGCTCTTGTCGATCACCACGTTGCGGCCCTTGGGACCGAGCGTGACCTTCACCGCGTTGGCGAGCGTGTCGACGCCCTTGAGGATGCGTTCGCGCGCGTCGCGCGAAAATTTCACGTCCTTGGCAGCCATTTTCCTGGTTCCTCTTTACGAATGGGTTGGATGGGAAAGCGTCGGGGCGGCTGGATCAGCCGATGATCCCCATGATGTCGCTTTCCTTCATGATCAGCAGGTCTTCGCCATCGAGCTTGACTTCGGTGCCCGACCATTTGCCGAACAGCACCCGGTCGCCCGGCTTGACATCGAGCGGGGTGACCTTGCCGTCTTCGGAACGCGCGCCGGAACCCACGGCGACGATCTCGCCCTCGCTCGGCTTTTCCTTGGCGCTGTCGGGGATGATGATGCCACCGGCCGTCTTCTCTTCGGCCTCGAGGCGGCGGACCAGTACGCGGTCGTGTAGCGGACGGAATGCCATGACTATGACCTCTTCCAGAGTTGGGGATCTTTGGCACTCTCCACCTGAGAGTGCCAGCGGCGGGCATATGGTTCGCGGCAGAGGGCTCGTCAACCGCGTGGCGGCAAGAAAATCGCCTATGCCGGCAGCAGTCGCAGGCGGGCCCGGCGATTCCAGCGCTGGAGCATCAGCAGGGCGACCACGACCAGGCCGACCGCCAGCCCGATCCAGACGCCGAGCCCCTTGAGCGGGGTGAAGAATCCCAGGCCGACCGCCGTGCCCAGGCCCGGCAGCCAATAGCCGAACAGCGCATAGGCCATCGGCACGCGCGTGTCCTGCAGCCCGCGCAGCGCGCCCGCCGTCACCGCCTGCAGGCCGTCGAACAGCTGGAACGCCGCGGCCACCACCATGAATTGCACCGCGAAGCCGATCAGGTGGGCGTTGCGCGCCGCCTCTGTATCGACATAGAGGCCCAGCACCAGCTTGGGCGCGAACAGCATCACGGATGCGGTCACGGCCATGAAGCCGGTGCCGGCCACGATCGCCACCCACCCGGCCCGGCCGATCGCGGCGCTGTCGCCCGCGCCATAGTGATAGCCCACCCGGATCGTCGCCGCCTGGCCCACGCCGAACGGCACCTGGAACGCCAGCGAAGCGACTTGCAGCGCGATCGCGTGCCCGGCCAGTTCGGAGGCGCCGATCAGCCCCATCAGGAACGCAGCCCCGCTGAACAGCCCGGCTTCCGCCAGGATCGTCAGCGCCACCGGCGTTCCCGTGCGCACCAGCTCGCCCAGCCGCTGCCATTCGGAGCGCCACCAGTTGCCGAACAGGCGATAGCGGCGCAGCCGCCGGTCGAGCCGGATCGCCACCACATAAGCGGCGAACGAGAACATCGCCGTGATCACGCTGGCCAGCGCCGATCCCTCCAGGCCCAGCGCTGGCGCGCCGAGATGGCCGAACACGAAGGCATAGTTCGCGAGCGCGCTGACGCCGATCGCCAGCGCGGTGATCATGGTGGCGAAGAGCGGCCGGCCCAGGGCCGAAACGGTGCTGCGCAGCACATTGGCGAAGATCATCGGCACCATGGCCCACATGATCACCCGCAGGAAACGCCCCGCCATTTCGGCGATGCGATGTTCCTGCCCGGCCAGCAGCATGATCTCATGCCCGAACAGGCAGATCGCCATGCCGCCCAGGCCCAGGGCGAACCCCAGCCACAGCGCCATGCGCGTGCTGCGCCTCACCTCGCGCACGGCGTGGCGCCGGCGGCCGAGCTCGGCGGCGATCAGCGCGGCGACCATTCCGGTCATCCCGGAAAAGCACCACATCATCAGCCCGAACAGCGAGATCGACAGGCTGGACGCTGCCAGCGCCTCTTCGCCCAGTCGGGCGACGAAGATCACGTCCATCGCATAGACGAGCATCTGCAGCAGGTTCGCGGCCGCCAGCGGCCCCGCGATGCGCAGGGTGGCGGCCATTTCTCCGCGCCAGGTGGAAGGCGATTCGTCGAACATGAAGCCGGGTCGGATACGCCGGAGCGCGGCGGGCCGAAAGCGGGCCGGCAGCGCGGCGGAGAATTGGCTCGCGCCAGCGGCTTGCGTGCCACAGGGGCCTTCCGCTTGCGGATTTCCGAAGATAAGGGGCTCCGCGACCCATTCTTGAAGGATATCCCTCCGTGAAGTTCGCTGCGACGTCCGCCACCGCGCTTGCTCTGGTTTTCGCCCTGTCCGCCTGTGGCGGCAGTCGCGAGGAGACGACCCCGGTTCCCACGGAGGAAACCCCTGCCGCGGCCGATACCCTGCCACTGCCGGGCGATACGGCCGCCCCCGCCGAGGAGGCCCCTGCGCCCGAAGCCACGCCCAGCGCGGCCGCCAGCGCCAGCGGCGCTCCGGCGCCGGCCCCCACGCCCAGCGCATCGGCCTCCGCTTCCGCCACCACGTCTGCCGCCGCGACCGAGCCGGCGGCTTTCGCCCAGTGCAAAGCCTGCCATGCGGTAGAGCCGGGTAAGAACGGCATCGGTCCCTCGCTGGCCGGAATCTGGGGAGAGAAGGCGGCCGCCGTGCCCGGCTTCGACTTCAGCGATCCGATGAAGAATTCGGGCCTGACCTGGAACCAGGCCACGCTCGACCGCTTCCTGACCGATCCGCGCGGCGTGGTGCCGGGCACCAAGATGGCGTTCGGCGGGGTCAAGGATGCCGCCAAGCGCCAGGCGATCATCGACTACATCAAGGGATTGTGAGCCGGCGGCCCCGGGTGCGTTTCAGCCGAAGGGGCGCCACGCCGCCGCGAACAGTTCGGCCGCGTTTTCGGCCTCGACGATCCGCCCGTGGCCCATCACGATGCGTCGCGGTGCCCAGTCACGCACCTGCGCGATCAGTTCATGCACCGTGGCTTTGTCGCGGATCGCGAAGCGGTGGTAGAAAACGACTTTCGGCGCGCCATAGCAGCCCATCAGCCGGAAGAACGCCTTCTCCCCGCGACTATGTTCCGGTTGGTAATTGTAGAGCAGGTCCGCGGTGACCAGCGTGCGGCTGGCGCGGTGGAACAGCACGGTTTCGCGCACCGCGTGACGGTCGAGGATGAAGGACTCGATGCCGCCGGGCAGGGCGGGCGGGCTGGCGCGGGTCATCGTCTCGGCGTGCGGGATAGGGCCGATCTTGGCCTCCAGCCCTTCGGGCACGAAGATCCGGGCTGCCGGGAAGGCCTCGACCGCGGCGCGCAGGAACCGGTGATGATAGAGGTTCGGCGCGACGATCGCGGCGACCGGCCCGATCGCGGCAAGCGCCTGCCTGTCTTCCGGCTCCAGCGCCACGGGCGAATAGAGGACCAGGCCTTCCGCGCCCCGAACCACGCTCATCCGCACGCTTCCGCGAAAGGGCAGCGTGTCGAAGTGCCCGTTCACGCCCCACAGGCCATCGGCGATCGGATCGAGAGGCATGGCGGCTGCTTATTAGCCAGGGGGCGGCGGGAGGAAAAGCGCGGTGCGATGCGAAAAGGGCGGCGCCTCGCGGCACCGCCCTTTCCTTGATCCGCAAAAGCGAAAGCAGGGCTTACTTCAGCTCGACGGTGCCGCCGGCTGCTTCGATCTTGCCCTTGATGTCTTCGGCTTCGGTCTTGTTCACGCCTTCCTTGATCGGCTTCGGCGCGCTTTCGACCAGGGTCTTGGCTTCGGTCAGGCCCAGGCCGGTGATGGCGCGGACTTCCTTGATCACCTGGATCTTCTTGCCGCCGTCTCCGGTCAGGATGACGTCGAACTCGGTCTTCTCTTCGGCGGCTTCGGCGGCACCGGCACCACCGGCCGGGGCGGCCACGGCAACGGCGGCGGCGGCGGAAACGCCCCACGCTTCTTCCAGCGCCTTGGCGAGTTCGGCAGCTTCCATGACGGTCAGCTGCGACAGGTCTTCAACGAGCTTGGCGATATCGGCCATGTCTAGTTACTCCTAACAATGATGGACCGGCCCTTCGGCAAAGCGCGGGGCCGGGAATTCGAGAATGGAAAAACCGCTTACGCCGCTTCCTTGGCACCATAGGCGCCGAAGACGCGGGCGAGCTTGGCCGCCGGGGCATTGACCAGCTGCGCCACCTTGGTGGCGGGCGCGTTGACCAGGCCCACGATCGTGCCGCGCAGCTCGTCGAGGCTGGGCATCGAGGCGAGCGCCTTGATCCCTGCCGCATCCAGCTGCGTGCTGCCCATCGCGCCGCCGACGATCTCGAGCTTGTCGTTCGTCTTGGCGAAGTCCACCGCGGCCTTGGCGGCGGCGACCGGATCGGTCGACCATGCCAGGGCAGTCGGGCCGGTGAGGAGATCCTCGAGGCCTTCGTACTGGGTGTCCTTCAGGGCGAGCTTGGCGAGGCGGTTCTTCGCAACCTTGTAGGACGCACCCGCATCGCGCATCTTCGAGCGCAGGTCGGTGGATTGAGACACCGACAGGCCGAGGTTGCGGGTGATGACCACCACGCCGACCTCGTTGAAGACCGCGTTGAGAGCTGCGACCGATTCGGCTTTCTGCGAACGATCCATGCCGTACTCCTTCACAATGGCCGCGCGCGTATTGGTGCGCGAAGCCGGCTACGTTGCCGCGCCGCCGAAGCGGCACGGGCGAGTCCGTGACAAGGGAAGGAGGCGCGCCGAAACGCATATGAGGCGACGTATCCTCGGATTCGCGAGGGGCGCCGCCTGAAATCTCTTTTCCCCGTCTAGGCTGGAAATTAAGCGCCGGCAGACCCGGCGCACCAACTGTCTCGGACGGATGATCCACCGGGCTTGTGGCTCGGCGATCGGGGCGGGCCATTGGCGAAATGGCCGGCTTCTGTCAAGGGTCGCGCCGATGCCCGTGCTCTGCCGCGCCCTCTTCACAGTGGTGGCCGTTTCGCTTGCCGCCGCCTTGTCCGGCTGTGCCAGCCACCCTGTCCTGCCCCCGCCGCCACTTCCGGCCGTGCGCGAGCTGGCGGTGCAGGTCGATCCCGAAACCGGGGTCCACAGCCTGGAGCTGTCGGTGCTGACCTATAACGTGGCGGGGCTGCCGTTTCCCGCCCGAAGCGGCACGGGCAAGGCGATGGAGCGTATCGCGCGGGCCTGGCCGGGCGAGTTTCCCGGTGGCCCGCCCGATGTGCTGCTGTTGCAGGAAGCCTTCGTGCCCAGCGCCACGCGGCTGGCCGGCCGCCTCGGCTATCACAACGTGGTGCGCGGCCCGAAGCGGCTCGACAAACCCGAGCCCCGTCCGGAGCGGGCCACGCGCGAGTTCCGCCGCCAACGCCGGCTTACCAAGGGGGAACGGCTGTTCGTCGTGGCCGGGTCGGGGCTGGTCGCGGCGACCGATCTGGCGGTGGTCCGCACGTTCAGCCAGCCGTTCGGCCGCCAATCCTGCGCGGGTTACGATTGCCTGGCCAACAAGGGCGTGATGCTGATCGAGATCACCATCCCGGGGATGCCCGAACCGCTATTCGTGCTCAATACGCATCTCAACAGCCGCCGGGCCTCCGGCGTCGCCGACGAGCGGTCGTTCTATGCCTACCGGCGGCAGGTCGTGGAGATAAGGGAACTGCTCGACCGCGAATGGGCCGGGCGCGGCCCGCTGGTGTGGGCCGGCGATCTCAATGCGCGCGGCAATCTCGATCGTTTCTCGTTCCAGGAGGAACGCCTGCCGGGCGAACTGGCCCACCGCTATTGCGCCGACAACCCGCGCCATTGCGCGGTGCGGATGTCGTGGGACGACGATGAACCCTGGTTGGACACGCAGGACCTGCAAGGCTTCCTCGACGGCGAATGGGTGTGGATCAAGCCGGTGGCCATCGCGGCCCGGTTCGATCAGCCGGTGGATGGCCGGATGCTGTCGGACCATGACGCGCTGGAGGTTCGCTGGCGGCTGAGCTGGCGGCCGCGCACGGAAGCCTCGCCCCCGGCCGAAGAGGGGGCCGCTCCTCCCGGATGACCCTGCGCGGCCTTGCAGGGCCGGACATGGGATGCCGCATGGTTTGACAGCGGCCCACCCCCTCCCTATATCGCGCCCATCGCTCGACCGCTTCGAGCAAGGCGGGCCCATGTGCGGGGGCTCTACCTAGGAAGGAAGCGGCGGGTTTTCCGCTCGATGCGTCACCAATGCTGCGGCTCCGGTCCCGGGAAGGGAAGCGGTGTGCCTGCGGCATTTTCGGCGTCTCGGGCGGGGCCGAACCGCACGCGGCAAGAATTCCGGCCGGGGTCCGCATCCCGGCGTGGCAAAAACGAAGAGGCATCTCTCTCCATGGCGAACAAGGCGATTGCTCCGGCCCGGTCGAGCAAGAAGAAGCGCATCCGCAAGATCTTCGGCGACATCCACGAAGTGGTGCAGATGCCGAACCTGATCGAGGTTCAGCGCGAAAGCTACGAGCAGTTCCTGCGTTCCGACAAGGCCACCGGCTATGTCTCCGGCCTGGAGAAGACGCTGCGGTCCGTGTTCCCGATCCGCGATTTCGCCGGCACGGCCGAGCTGGATTTCGTGCATTACGAGCTGGAAGATCCGAAGTACGACACCGTCGAATGCCGCCAGCGCGGCATCACTTATGCGGCGCCGATGAAGGTCACCCTGCGGCTGATCGTGTTCGAAGTCGATCAGGAGACCGAGACCCGCTCCGTCCTCGATATCAAGGAGCAGGACGTCTACATGGGCGACATGCCGCTCATGACCGAGAACGGCACTTTCATCATCAACGGCACCGAGCGCGTGATCGTGTCGCAGATGCACCGTTCGCCCGGTGTGCTGTTCGACCACGACCGCGGCAAGACCCACTCTTCGGGCAAGTTCCTGTTCGCCGCCCGGGTGATCCCCTATCGCGGTTCGTGGCTCGATTTCGAATTCGACGCCAAGGACATCGTCAACGTCCGTATCGACCGCAAGCGCAAGCTGCCGGTCACGGCGCTGCTTTATGCCCTGGGCCTCGATAGCGAGCAGATCCTCGCCTATTTCTACGAAACCGTCACCTGGAAACGGGCCCGCGACGGCTGGCAGGTTCCCTTCGTGGCCGAGCAGTGGCGCAACGCCAAGCCGGCCTTCGCGCTGGTCAATGCCGAAACCGGCGAGGAAGTGTTCCCCGCCGGCCAGAAAGTCTCGCCCCGCGCCGCCAACAAGGCGGAGAAGGACGGCCTGAAGACGCTGCTGATCCCCTCGGAGGAAGTGTTCGGCCGCTTCTCCGCGCGCGACCTGATCGACGAGAGCACAGGCCGCATCTACATCGAGGCGGGCGAGGAAGTGTCGCCCGACAATCTCGAGAAGCTCGACGCCGCCGGCATCGACCAGCTCGACCTGCTCGACATCGACTACGTCAACACCGGCCCGTGGATCCGCAACACCATGGCGGCCGACAAGGCCGAGAACCGCGACGAGGGCCTGGAGGCGATCTACAAGGTCATGCGCCCGGGCGAGCCGCCGACCAAGGAAACCGCCGAAGCGCTGTTCGAAGGCCTGTTCTTCGATCCGGAGCGCTATGATCTCAGCGCCGTGGGCCGGGTGAAGCTCAACATGCGCCTGGGCCTCGATGCCGAGGACACCGTGACCACGCTGCGCAAGGAAGACATCCTCGCGGTGGTCAAGGAGCTGGTGAGCCTCAAGGACGGCAAGGGCGAGGTCGACGATATCGACAACCTCGGCAACCGTCGCGTCCGCTCGGTGGGCGAGCTGCTGGAGAACCAGTACCGCGTCGGCCTGCTGCGCATGGAGCGCGCGGTGAAGGAGCGCATGTCGAGCGTGGACGTGTCCACCGTCATGCCGAATGACCTGATCAACGCCAAGCCGGCGGTGGCCGCCGTGCGCGAGTTCTTCGGTTCCTCGCAGCTGTCGCAGTTCATGGACCAGACCAACCCGCTGTCGGAAGTGACGCACAAGCGCCGCGTCTCCGCGCTCGGGCCGGGCGGCCTAACCCGCGAGCGCGCGGGCTTCGAAGTGCGCGACGTGCATCCCACGCACTATGGCCGCATCTGCCCGATCGAAACGCCGGAAGGCCCGAACATCGGCCTCATCAACTCGCTGTCGACCTTCGCCCGCGTCAACAAGTACGGCTTTATCGAGACGCCGTACCGCACGGTGAGCGACGGCAAGGTCACCAGTGAGGTGACTTACCTCTCGGCGATGGAGGAGCAGAAGCACACCGTCGCCCAGGCCTCGGCCGACACCGATGAGGGCGGTCAGTTCACCGAGGACCTGGTCTCCGCGCGGCAGAACGGCGAGTTCGTCATGGCGCCGAGCGAGACGATCACGCTGATGGACGTGAGCCCGAAGCAGCTCGTTTCCGTCGCCGCATCGCTGATCCCGTTCCTTGAGAACGACGACGCCAACCGCGCGCTGATGGGCTCGAACATGCAGCGCCAGGCGGTGCCGCTGGTCAAGGCCGAGGCGCCGTTCGTCGGCACCGGCATGGAAGAAACCGTGGCGCGCGATTCCGGCGCCGCCATCGGCGCGACTCGCGCGGGCGTGGTGGACCAGGTGGACGCCACCCGCATCGTCATCCGCGCCTCGGGCGAAGTCGATGCCGGCAACCCCGGCGTGGACATCTACAACCTGCAGAAGTTCCAGCGTTCGAACCAGAGCACCTGCATCAACCAGCGCCCGCTGGTGAAGGTGGGCGACGTGGTCGAGGCGGGGGACATCATCGCCGACGGCCCTTCGACCGACCTGGGCGAGCTGGCGCTGGGCCGCAACAGCCTCGTCGCGTTCATGCCGTGGAACGGCTACAACTACGAGGACTCGATCCTGATCTCCGAGCGGATCGTGAAGGATGACGTGTTCACCTCGATCCATATCGAGGAGTTCGAGGTCATGGCCCGCGACACCAAGCTCGGGCCGGAAGACATCACCCGCGACATTCCCAATGTGGGCGAGGAAGCGCTGCGCAACCTCGACGAGGCGGGCATCGTCTATATCGGCGCCGAAGTGCACCCGGGCGATATCCTGGTCGGCAAGATCACGCCCAAGGGCGAAAGCCCGATGACGCCGGAAGAAAAGCTCCTCCGCGCCATCTTCGGCGAGAAGGCCAGCGACGTGCGCGACACCTCGCTGCGTCTGCCGCCGGGCGTTTCCGGCACGATCGTCGAGGTGCGGGTGTTCAACCGCCACGGCATCGAGATCGACGACCGTACCCGCGCGATCCAGAACGAGGAGATTGAACGCCTCAAGAAGGATAGCGAGGACGAACGCAACATCCTCAACCGCGCGACTTACAACCGCCTGCGCGAGATGCTGGTCGGCCAGGTCGCTTCGGCGGCGCCGAAGGGCATCAAGAAGGGCACTGCGATCACCGACGAGGTGATCGAGGGGGTCGAGCGGCACGAATGGTTCAAGTTCGCCGTTGCAGACGATGCCGTGCAGGCCCAGCTCGAAGCGGTGAAGGGCCAGTATGACGAGGCCGTGAAGCGCATCAAGGACAAGTTCGAGGACCGCAAGGAGAAGCTCGAACGCGGTGACGAGCTGGCCCCCGGCGTGCTCAAGATGGTCAAGGTGTTCGTCGCGGTGAAGCGCAAGCTGCAGCCGGGCGACAAGATGGCCGGCCGCCACGGCAACAAGGGCGTCATCAGCCGCATCCTGCCGGCGGAAGACATGCCGTTCCTGGAAGACGGGACGCCGGTGGACATCGTGCTCAACCCGCTGGGCGTGCCTTCGCGCATGAACGTCGGGCAGATCTTCGAAACCCACCTCGGCATGGCCGCGCGAGGGCTCGGCCAGCAGATCGCTTCGGCGCTGGAGGAATGGCGCGATGCCAACCCCAACCCGGAAGCCGCCAAGGCCCCGGCCGCGGTGGTCGAGAAGCTGAAGGACATCTACGGCCCGCAGTACCACGCTGAGATCGAGTCCCGCTCCACCGCCGAAGTGGTGGAACTGGCCTCGAACCTCACCGCCGGCGTCCCGATGGGCACCCCGGTGTTCGACGGCGCGCGTGAGTCCGACGTTTCGGCGATGCTCGAAAAGGCCAACCTGCCCACCTCGGGCCAGGTCACGCTTTATGATGGCCGCAGCGGCGAGGCGTTCGACCGCAAGGTGACGGTGGGCTACATCTACATGCTGAAGCTGCACCACCTGGTGGACGACAAGATCCACGCGCGCTCGATCGGGCCGTACAGCCTCGTCACCCAGCAGCCGCTGGGCGGCAAGGCGCAGTTCGGCGGGCAGCGGTTCGGTGAGATGGAGGTCTGGGCGCTCCAGGCCTACGGCGCCGCCTATACGCTGCAGGAAATGCTCACCGTGAAGTCCGACGACGTGGTCGGCCGGACCAAGGTCTACGAGGCGATCGTCAAGGGCGACGACACCTTCGAGGCCGGCATCCCGGAGAGCTTCAACGTGCTCGTGAAGGAAATGCGCTCGCTGGGCCTCAACGTCGAACTGTCCTCGCTCGATGACGGCGAGGACGAGGACCAGTGGCCGGAGGCGGCGGAATAGCAGCAGGGCCCTCCCGCCGGGAGGGTCACCGAATTCTCCCCTCCCGCGCGCGGGAGGGGTCGGGGGAGGGCCTGTTAGGGCAAGCTCACCCCGGACGGAACAAGCCCTCCCCTAACCCCTCCCGCAAGCGGGAGGGGAAATGGAGCGAAAAATGAACGAACTGACCAAATTCACCAACCAGATCGCGAAGCCCGAAACCTTCGACCAGATCCAGATCGGCATCGCCAGCCCGGAGCGCATCCGCTCGTGGTCGTTCGGCGAGATCAAGAAGCCCGAGACGATCAACTACCGCACCTTCAAACCGGAGCGTGACGGCCTGTTCTGCGCGCGCATCTTCGGTCCGGTGAAGGACTACGAGTGCCTGTGCGGCAAGTACAAGCGCATGAAGTACAAGGGCGTCGTCTGCGAGAAGTGCGGCGTCGAAGTGACGGTGACCAAGGTCCGCCGCGAGCGGATGGGCCATATCGAGCTGGCCGCCCCGGTCGCGCACATCTGGTTCCTGAAGTCGCTGCCGAGCCGCATCGGCCTGCTGCTCGACATGCAGCTCAAGCAGCTTGAGCGCGTGCTCTATTTCGAAGCCTATATCGTCACCGAGCCGGGCCTGACCCCGCTGGAGAAGTACCAGCTCCTCACCGAGGACGAACTGCTCGACGCGCAGGACGAATATGGCGAGGACGCCTTCACCGCCGGCATCGGCGCGGAAGCGGTCAAGATCATGCTGATGGACCTCGACCTGGCGCAGGAAAAGGAAGACCTGCTCAAGGAACTGGCCGAGACCAAGTCCACCCTCAAGCCGAAGAAGATCATCAAGCGCCTGAAGGTCGTGGAAAGCTTCATCGATTCCGGCAACCGCCCGGAATGGATGATCCTCGACGTGATCCCGGTCATTCCGCCGGAACTGCGCCCGCTGGTGCCGCTGGACGGCGGCCGCTTCGCGACGTCCGACCTCAATGACCTCTATCGCCGCGTGATCAACCGCAACAACCGGTTGAAGCGCCTGATGGAACTGCGCGCGCCGGACATCATCGTGCGCAACGAAAAGCGCATGTTGCAGGAAGCGGTGGACGCCCTGTTCGACAACGGCCGCCGCGGCCGGGTGATCACCGGCGCCAACAAGCGCCCGCTCAAGTCGCTCAGCGACATGCTGAAGGGCAAGCAGGGCCGCTTCCGTCAGAACCTGCTCGGCAAGCGCGTCGACTATTCGGGCCGTTCGGTCATCGTGACCGGGCCGGAGCTGAAGCTGCACCAGTGCGGGTTGCCGAAGAAGATGGCGCTCGAGCTGTTCAAGCCGTTCATCTACGCCCGTCTGGACGCCAAGGGTCTGTCGATGACCCTGAAGCAGGCGAAGAAGTGGGTCGAGAAGGAACGCAAGGAAGTCTGGGACATCCTGGACGAGGTGATCCGCGAGCATCCGGTGCTGCTGAACCGCGCGCCGACGCTCCACCGCCTGGGCATCCAGGCGTTCGAGCCGGTGCTGATCGAGGGCAAGGCGATCCAGCTTCACCCGCTGGTCTGTTCCGCCTTCAACGCCGACTTCGACGGCGACCAGATGGCCGTGCACGTGCCGCTGAGCCTCGAGGCGCAGCTGGAAGCGCGTGTGCTGATGATGTCCACCAACAACATCCTCAGCCCCGCCAACGGCAAGCCGATCATCGTGCCTTCGCAGGACATGGTGCTGGGCCTCTATTACCTGTCGATGGACCGCGAGGGTGAGCCCGGCGAGGGCAAGATCCTGGCCGATATCGACGAGGTCCACCAGGCGCTGCACGTCGGCGCGGTAACGCTGCACTCGAAGATCGTCAGCCGGGTGCCGCAGACCGACGAGAAGGGCAACCAGTACATGAAGCGGGTGGAAACCACCCCCGGCCGCATGCTGATCGGCGAATGCCTGCCGAAGAGCCACCGCGTGCCGTTCGACGTCGTCAACCGGCTTCTGACCAAGAAGGACATCGGCGACGTGATCGACGAGGTCTATCGCCACACCGGGCAGAAGGACACGGTGCTGTTCGCCGATGCGATCATGGCGCTGGGCTTCCGCAACGCCTTCAAGGCGGGCATCTCGTTCGGCAAGGACGACATGATTATCCCGGACAGCAAGGCCGAGCTGGTCGAGCAGACCAAGGCGCTGGTGGCCGATTACGAGCAGCAGTATCAGGACGGCTTCATCACCCAGCAGGAAAAGTACAACAAGGTGATCGACGCCTGGAGCCGTTGCGGCGACCAGGTGGCGAACGCCATGATGGACGAGATCCGCGCGGCGCCGAAGGACGAGAACGGCCGGCAGAAGCCGATCAACTCGATCTACATGATGAGCCATTCGGGCGCGCGCGGTTCGCCGGCGCAGATGAAGCAGCTCGCCGGCATGCGCGGGCTGATGGCCAAGCCTTCGGGCGAGATCATCGAAACGCCGATCATCTCGAACTTCAAGGAAGGCCTGACCGTCCTTGAATACTTCAACTCCACCCACGGCGCCCGCAAGGGCCTGGCCGACACCGCGCTCAAGACGGCGAACTCGGGCTATCTGACCCGCCGTCTGGTCGATGTCTCGCAGGATTGCGTGGTCATCGTGGAGGATTGCGGGACCGAGCGGGCGCTGGAAATGCGCGCGATCATCCAGGGCGGCTCTGTCATCGCCTCTCTGGGCGAGCGCATCCTGGGCCGCACCACGGCCGAGGACCTGGTCAACGCCAAGACCGGCGAAGTCATCGTCAAGGCGGGCACCCTGCTCGACGAGGCGATGGTCAAGGCGATCGAGGAAGCCGAAGTGCAGTCGGCCAAGATCCGCAGCCCGCTGGTCTGCGAGGCGGAGCAGGGCGTCTGCGCCACCTGCTATGGCCGCGATCTGGCGCGCGGTACGCCGGTCAACATCGGCGAGGCCGTGGGCGTGATCGCCGCGCAGTCGATCGGCGAGCCGGGCACCCAGCTGACCATGCGCACCTTCCACATCGGCGGCGCGGCGCAGGTGAACGAGACCAGCCACCTCGAATCGATCTCCGACGGCACCGTGCAGTATCGCGACATGCCGACCATCACCGACAAGCGGGGCCGCCGCCTGTCGCTGGCCCGCAGCGGCGAGATGGTGGTGATCGACAGCGAAGGCCGCGAGCGCGCGATCCATCGCGTGCCTTACGGCACGATGCTGATGTTCGAGGACGGCAGCAAGGTGAAGGAAGGCGATCGCCTGGCCGAATGGGACCCGTTCACCCTGCCGATCATCACCGAGCAGTCGGGCATCGTCCGCTTCCAGGACCTGGTCGAAAGCAAGACCCTGGAAGAGCGCGTGGACGAGGCCACCGGCATCGCCCAGCGCGTGGTCACCGAATATCGCGCCACCGGCCGTTCCAAGAAGGAAGACCTGCGTCCGCGCCTCACCCTGCTGGGCGAGGAAGGGGGCAAGAAGGGCGAGGAAACGGAAGCGGCGCGCTATATGCTCGCCCCGGGCACCACGCTTTCGGTCGAGGACGGGCAGCGCGTGGAGGCGGGCGACATCCTGGCCCGCGCGTCGCGCGAAGCCGCCAAGACGCGTGACATCACCGGCGGTCTGCCGCGGGTGGCGGAACTGTTCGAGGCGCGCATCCCGAAGGACAACGCGATCATCGCCAAGATCAGCGGCCGGGTGGAATTCGTCCGCGATTACAAGGCCAAGCGCAAGATCGCGATCGTTCCGGAAGAGGGCGATCCGGTGGAATACCTGATCCCCAAGACCAAGGTGATCGATGTCCAGGAAGGCGACTTCGTCAAGAAGGGCGATACGCTGATCTCGGGCAGCCCGAACCCGCACGACATCCTGGAAGTTCTGGGGATCGAGGCGCTCGCCGAGTACCTCGTGAACGAGATCCAGGAAGTCTATCGGCTCCAGGGCGTGAAGATCAACGACAAGCACATCGAGGTGATCGTTCGCCAGATGCTGCAGAAGGTCGAGATCACCGACGGCGGCGATACGACGCTGCTGCCGGGCGAGGAGGTCGATCTCGAGGAGATGAACGAGATCAACGCCAAGCTGACCAAGGGCCAGCAGCCGGCCCAAGGCAAGCCGGTGCTGCTGGGCATCACCAAGGCCAGCTTGCAGACCCGTTCGTTCATCTCGGCCGCCTCGTTCCAGGAGACCACCCGCGTGCTGACCCAGGCGGCGGTCGAAGGGAAGAAGGACACGCTGATCGGCCTCAAGGAGAACGTGATCGTGGGCCGTCTCATCCCCGCCGGCACCGGCGCGGGCATGAACCGGCTGCGGGTCACCGCCTCCAGCCGCGATGCGGCGATCCGCGCCGCGTGGAAGAAGGCGCAGGAGCACCTCATCATGGCCGATACCGCGGCTGAGGAGCATGCGGCGGAGCTGGAGCAGGGGCCGGAAGCGGCGATCGGCGACGATGCGCTGGCGCGGGTCGAGGGTGAAACCCACGGCACCGATGCCGATGCCGGCGAGTACCTGAACCAGGCCGAGGAAACGCTCGAAGCGCCCGAGGCCGCTGCGCAAGAGGACGCTTCCGACGCGGAGTGACCTGGCGGGCCTTTCGGCCCTGATCGAATGACAGCCGCCGCCCGGGGATGCCCGGGCGGCGGTTTTTCTTTGGCCCTTCATGCCGCTGGCGAATTGCGCGAGGGACGCTAAGCTGCCGCCCTCCACAAGCAGGGGAGAAGAGGCAATGAAAGCGATTGTAGCCCTGTTCGCCGCCGCCGGCCTCGCCGCCACCGCCACGGTGGCGCTGGCGCCATCCGTAGCCATCGCCGCCGCGCCGAGCGCCGATATCGGCGGCACCTGGACCACTTCGTTCGACAGCCAGGTGGGCAAGCAGACCTACACCTATACCTTCAAGGTCGAAGGCGGGACGCTGACCGGGCACAGCAAGTCGAACTTGGGCGAATCGGACCTCAAAGGCACCGTGGACGGAGACAAGGTCACCTTCGTGGAGAACCTGGACTACCAGGGCCAGCCGCTCGCCATCACTTATACCGGGCAGATCGTTTCCGCCGACGAGATCAAGTTCAAGCGCGACGTGGCCGGCCAGGGTGGTGAGGAGTTCACCGCCACGCGACAGAAGTAGGCGCGCGCCGCGCCGAATCGCGCGCTTTCCCGCGCCGCGAAATCGCCTATTGGGGGCGGCATGACCGTCACCACCCGTTTCGCGCCGTCGCCCACCGGCCGGCTGCATGTCGGCAACATCCGCACGGCGCTGCACAACTGGCTGCTGGCCCGCAAGGCCGGCGGCCGGTTCTTCCTGCGGATCGACGATACCGACGCCGCGCGCAGCGAGGAGCGGTTCGTGGAGGCGATCCGGGAAGACCTCGCCTGGCTTGGGCTGGAACCGCAGGGCGAGGAACGGCAATCGGCCCGGCTGGCGCTTTACGAGGCGGCGTTCGAGCGGCTGAAAGCGGCGGGGCGCGTCTATCCGGCCTATGAAACGGCGCAGGAGCTCGACCTCAAGCGCAAGATCGCGCTCGGGCGCGGGCTGCCGCCGATCTACGACCGCGCGGCCCTGGCCTTGAGCGAGGCCGAGCGCGCGGAGAAGGAGGCGCAGGGCATCGCGCCGCACTGGCGCTTCCGGCTCGACCACGCTGAGCCGATCGAATGGACCGACGGCATCCGCGGGCCGCAGCATTTCGACCCGGCGCAGCTGTCGGACCCGGTGGTTCGCCGCGCCGACGGCTCGTGGCTCTATATGCTGCCGAGCGCGGTGGACGACATGGACATGGGCGTGACCGACGTGCTGCGGGGGGAGGATCATGTTTCCAACACCGCGCTGCAGATCCAGATGTTCACCGCGCTGGACGCCACGCCGCCGCGCTTCGCGCACGAGGCGCTGCTGGTCGGCAGCGAGGGCAAGCTGTCGAAGCGGCTGGGCTCGCTGGGCGCGGAGGCGTTTCGCGAGGAGGGGATCGAGCCCGAGGCGCTTGTGGCGCTGCTGGCGCGGCTCGGCACCTCGCAGCCGGTGGAGCCGATCGCCGATCGGGCCGAGCTGGTCGAAACCTTCGATCTCGCCACATTCGGCCGCGCGCCGGCCCGGTTCGACGAAGCCGAACTGGCGCGGCTCAACGCGGCGATCGTCCACCGCATGCCGTTCGAGCGCGCGCAAGAGCGCTTGCCCGAGGGCATGGACGCCGCCGCGTGGGAGGCGATCCGGCCGAACCTGGAGCGAGTGTCCGACGCCGCCGAATGGTGGCAAGTCGTGACCGGGCCTGTCGAAGCGCCCGTGCTCGACGCGGAAACGCGGGCCTATCTCGGCGAAGCGGCGCGCCTGCTGGCCTGGGGCGACGATCCGTGGACTGCGCTGGCCGGCGCGCTCAAGGCGGCGACTGGCCGCAAGGGCAAGGCGCTGTTCCATCCCTTGCGCCTGGCGCTCACCGGCCGCGAGTCCGGCCCCGACATGCACGCCCTGCTGCCGCTGATCGGCGAGGCGGAAGCGCGCCGCAGGCTGGAAGCCGCCGCCACGGCCTGACGGCGGAAAACCGCCCCTCAACGCTTTTTCGCTTGGCTTCGCGCAAAGCATGGCCTAGCGAACGCGACGTTATATTATCACATCAACGTTGCTTGCTCGGGATCTGTCATGAAAATCGCTCGTCTGGCGCTTGCCGCCGTCTCGACTCTCGCCCTCGCTGCTCCGGCCTTCGCGCAGGACGCCGCGCCGGATCGCACTGAGCCGGTGCGGCCAGTGGCCCCCGACGATGATTTCCATGGGCAGACGATCTACGTCACCGCGCCGGGCCTGCAACGGCTGGAGCTGCTGGCCGGCACTTCGGTGCTGACCGGCACCGATCTCCAGCGCAATCTGGATGGGCAGATCGGCGAAGTGCTCGCCCGGCTGCCGGGCGTTTCGGCCACCAGCTTCGCGCCCGGCGTCTCGCGCCCCGTGCTGCGCGGGCTCCAGGGAGACCGCGTGCGCGTGCTGACCGACGGGATCGGCTCGCTCGACGCGTCGAACACTTCGGCCGATCACGCCGTGCCGATCGATCCGCTGACCGCCGAGAGGATCGAAGTGCTGCGCGGGCCGGCCGTGCTGCTTTATGGCAGCTCGGCGATCGGCGGCGCGGTCAACGTGATCGACAAGCGCATTCCGCTGGCCGTGCCGGACGAGCCGGTCCATTTTGACGCCCTGGCGGGTCTGGATACGGCCTATGACCTGCGCGAAGGCGGCGCCTCGATCGACGTGCCGCTGGCCTCGCGGCTGGTGTTCCACGCCGATGGTTCCTATCGCAAGACGGACGATGTGAGGATCCCCGGCTATGCGCTGGTGCCGTCCTTGCGCGAGGATCTGCTGGCCGAGGCCGACGCGGCGGATGATGCCGGCGAAGCCGCCGAGCTGCGCGAAATCGCCAATCAGCGCGGCACCTTGCCGCACAGCGCCGTGGAAACCTGGTCCGCCGGCGCGGGCCTGGCCTGGATCGGCGACAAGGGGAGCCTGGGCATCTCCGCCGGCTGGTACGACACGACTTACGGCATCTCCGAACGGCCCGGCGCGGAAGAGGAGGGCGGCGAGGAAGCCGAAGGTGGCGAGCACGAGGGCGTCGCCATCGATCTGCATCAGTTCCGCGCCGGGCTGCGCGGCACGCTCGATCTCGGCAGCGGATTCTTCTCCCAGGCGCGCACGCGCTGGGGCTATTCGGATTACAAGCACGCCGAGATCGAAGGCGGCGAAGTGGGCACGACCTTCCTGGTCGATGGCGTCGAAGGGCGGCTGGAGCTGGTCCAGAACCAGCGCGGCGGATGGAGCGGCTCCATCGGCGCGCAGTACCTGCACCGCAATTTCGAAGCGATCGGCGAAGAGGCCTTCGTGCCGCCGAACACCACCGACCAGTTCGGCCTGTTCACCTTACAGGAGATCGAGTTCGGCCCCTGGCGGGCGCAGGCGGGCGGGCGCTACGAACATACCGACACCACCGTCGCATCGCTGGGCATCCAGCGCGATTTCGATACGTTCTCCGGCGCGCTGGGGCTGTCGCGCGATCTGGGCGGGGGGCTGACGGCGGGCGTCAACGGCTCGCGTTCGGAACGCGCGCCGACCACCGAGGAACTCTATGCCAACGGCCCCCACGTCGCGACGCAGCAGTTCGAAGTCGGCAACCCCGACCTGACCAAGGAAGGCGCCTGGGGGCTGGAAGGCTATCTGCGCGGCCGTGCCGGGCCGGCGGACCTGAGCCTCAGCGTCTACAAGAACTGGTTCGAAAACTTCGTCTACCTGCAGGACCTGGGCACGCTGGAAGATGGGCTGCCGGTCTATCGGCAATTGCAGCAGGATGCGGATTTCATCGGCATCGAGGGCGAAGTGACCGTGCCCGTCTGGCGTGGGGGCGGCTGGACGCTGCTGGCCAATGCCAAGGGCGATTACGTCCGCGCCACCCTGGCCGACGGTTCGCCGGTGCCGCGCATCCCGCCGCTGAGCCTGCTCGGCGCGCTGGAGCTGCAATCGAGCCGGTGGGAAGCGCGGGCCGAAGTCGAATGGTACGACAAGCAGGATCGCCTGGCCGCGCTGGAGACGCCGACGGACGGCTTCGCCTTCGTCAACGCCTCGGTCGCGTGGAAGCCGCTGCGCGGAAGCGAGAACTTCACGCTGATGCTACAGGCGAACAATCTGTTCGACGTGGAGGGCCGCCGGCATGTGAGCTTCACCAAGGACTTCGTGCCGCTGGCCGGCCGCAACGTGAAGCTGACGGCGCGGTTGAGCCTGTAACGGCCCCCACGCGGGGTGCCTTACGGCGCCTCGTAGTGGAACGGGGCGATCACCGGTTCGGGGAACGCTTCGTATTCGAAGCTCTGCGGGCGATCGGGCTGGACACCTTCGGTGGACCGCAGCAGCGGCACGCCGCCGCGGTGCCAGCCCTGATCGTATTCGCAGTAGAAGTTGATCACGCCATGCAGGCTGGCGATGCGCCATGTGCCCTGCTCGCGCACATAGGTGTTCTCGTAAGTGGCCTCGCCCCAGCGGCCTTCCTTGCCGAGGAAGCCGACCATCATCAGCGTGCGCCAGCGGCCCTGGGCGGTCCCCGCCTCGCTGTCGATATGCAGCACGGGCTGGAGCTGCATGTGGTTGAAGATCACGCCATGGCCATAGGCCGGCAGGCGCTTGAGATATTCGCGCACTCGCTCACGCCCGACATAGACCCCGCGCCCGGCGATCTCGAGCGTCCCGTCCGTTGCGAACAGATCCGCCGCCTTGTCCCACAGGCCCTTGTCCACATAGTAGCCATAGGCGCCCTGCAGGTTGACCAATTCGCGGTAATCATCGGCCGCCTGCACTCTCTGGCGCAGCGCGGCGATTTCCGCACGAAGCTCGGCAATTTCGTCCATTCCCCTCCCCTTTTCCTCTGTTTCAGAACCAGCGGCGCCGTGGCCTTACTTCGGGAACGCCGTCCGCGTCGACATCCGTCACCACCGTATGCGGGGCGGACATCACGCCTTCGGCGCGGCCTTCCGCCCGCGCGGCGCGCACGTCGGCATCGTGCGCCCTGCGTTCGGCCCGCATATAATCATAGCTGCCGCGCATCTGGCCATAGGCGAAGACCATCAGCAGCCCGCCGATCAGTGCAACATGCATCAGCGACGTGACCAGCCCCATGGGATCGGTGAAATCGTGATGGAAGAACAGGATCGTCAGCGCGACGTAGGCGGCAAGAACGATCGAAACCAGGCGCGTCATCAGCCCGATCGCCAGCAGGATCGCGGTAACGATTTCGAAGAAGGCGACCACGAGCGCGAGATTGGGCGACAGGCCGACCGATTCGAGCATCGCCATGGCGGAGCCGGGATCGAAGACCTTCTGCAGCCCCGAGACGAGGAACAGGAGCGCTATCAACAGGCGGCCGATTATCGCGGCGATCAGGGACATCGCGGTTCTCCCATGGCGTCGGCCCGTCCGACCGCGCCCCATTCCAACGCGCGGGCGGCCGATCCGTGCCGAACGCTACAGCCGGGGGAGGGTGACGCCGCGTTGCCCCATGTACTTGCCCGCGCGGTCGGCATAGCTGATCTCGCACGGTTCGTTGCCCTGGAGGAACAGGAACTGGCAGGCGCCTTCATTGGCGTAGATCTTGGCGGGCAGCGGCGTGGTGTTGGAGAATTCCAGCGTGACATGCCCTTCCCAGCCTGGTTCCAGCGGCGTGACGTTCACGATGATCCCGCAGCGGGCATAGGTGCTCTTGCCCAGGCAGATCACCAGCACGTCGCGCGGCACGCGGAAATATTCGACCGTGCGGGCCAGGGCGAAGGAATTGGGCGGAATCACGCAGACATCGGTCTTGCGGTCGACGAAGCTGTTGGACGCGAAGTCCTTTGGATCGACCAGCGCATTGTCGACATTGGTGAAGATCTTGAACTCGTCCGCCACCCGCGCGTCATAGCCGTAGGACGAAAGGCCATAGGAGATGCAGCCTTCGCGCCGCTGCGCTTCGACGAAAGGCTCTATCATCCCTTCGTTGCGGGCCTTGTCGCGGATCCATTTATCGCTGAGAATCGACATAGCGCAGCGATTCCGGAGGGGACGGGCCGGGGCAAGCCGGGCCCGAACGTTATCCCCTTCCTCGTCCCCATAATCGTCATGCTGAATGCGTTTCAGCATCCATCGAGGGGCACTTCCGGAGCTTGCCGGCAACACGGTGGGACGGGGCTCGAACTGATGGCCCCGTTCGTGCGGAGAGATGGACCCTGAAACAAGTTCAGGGTGACGCGGCTGGATCGGCCGTGCGGGATCAGCCGCCCGCCAGCAGGGTCGCGTTCCCGCCGGCGGCGGTGGTGTCGATCGTCGTCACCCGCTCCGTGGCGAAGCGCACGACGTAGTTCGGGCCGCCGGCCTTGGGGCCGGTCCCGGAAAGCCCCTCGCCGCCGAAGGGCTGGCTGCCGACCACCGCGCCGATCTGGTTGCGGTTGACGTAGACATTGCCCGCCCGCGCGCGGCTTTCGACCACGCGGCGCGTAGCGTCGATCCGGCTGTGGAGGCCGAGGGTGAGGCCGTAGCCGGTAGCGTTGATGGCCTCGATCACCTGTTCCAGCTCGCTCGCGGCGAAGCGGGCGACGTGGAGGACCGGGCCGAAGTTCTCCCGCTGGAGATCGGCGATGGAATCGATCTCGACGATCGCCGGGGCGACGAAGGTGCCCCGTGCGCACTCGGCCGGCAACTCGCGTTGCCAGACCTGGCGCCCGGCCGCGCGCATCATGGCGACATGGCTGTCGAGCAGGGCCTTGGCCTCGGCATCGATCACCGGGCCGATATCGGTGGCGAGGGCCGCCGGATCGCCGATCACCAGCGCTGCGAACGCGCCGTGGATCATTTCCAGCATCGCATCGGCCACATCGTCTTGCAGATAGAGCACGCGCAAAGCGCTGCACCGCTGGCCCGCGCTCTGGAACGCGCTGCTCATCACGTCGCGCGTGACTTGTTCCGGCAAGGCGGAACTGTCGACGATCAGCGCGTTCTGCCCGCCGGTTTCCGCGATCAGCGTAGCGATCGGCGCATCGCGCGCGGCCAGGGCGCGGTTGATCGCCCGCGCGGTGTCGGTCGATCCGGTGAAGGCGACCCCCGCCAGGCGCGGATCGCGAGTGAGCGCGCCACCCACCTTGCCGTCCCCGGGCGCAAGCTGGAGCACGGCGCTGGGGATGCCCGCCTCGTGGCACAGCTTGACGGCCAGGGCTGCGATCAGCGGCGTCTGCTCCGCCGGCTTGGCGATCACGCTATTGCCCGCCGCCAGCGCGCCAGCCGCCATGCCGATGAAGATCGACAGCGGGAAGTTCCACGGGCTGATGGTGGCGAACACGCCGCGTCCGTGCAGCCGCAGCAGGTTCTGCTCCCCGGTGGGGCCGGGCAGCGGTTGCGGCGCGCTGAACAGCATGCGCGCTTCGCAAGCGTAATAGCGCAGGAAATCGACCGCCTCGCGCAGTTCCAGCACGCTGTCCACCAGCGCCTTGCCCGCCTCGCGCTGGCACAGACTGATGAACTCGGCCGTATGGGCTTCGAACAGGTCGGAGGCGCGGATCAGAAGCTCCGCCCGGGCCGTGCCGCCGAGCGCATCCCACCCCGGCTGGGCGGCCTGGGCACGGGCGAGCATCAGATCGATATCGGCGGCACTGGCGTCGAGCGACTGGCCGACGATCATGGAGCTATCCTGCGGGGAGCGGATTTCGCGCGTCTCCTCCTCCTCCTCCCCTTCAGGGGAGGGGGTCGGGGGGTGGGGCTTGTCGAGCGCGGGCGCTACATCCCCCGCCCCAACCCCTCCCCTCAAGGGGAGGGGCTTTGCCAGTGCGGTCGGGACGGCCGCCCATTCGCGTGTGCCCAGCGCTTTCAGCGCGGCCAGCAAGGGCTCGCGCACCAGCGGATCGGCCAGGTCCACGCCGGCGCTGTTGCGGCGATTGGGGTAGATGTCGGCCGGCAGCGGGATCGAGGCATTGCGCTTCGGCTGGAGCGCGGCGAGGTCCGCTACGGGATCGGTTACCAGGTCCGCCACCGGCACGTCGGCATCGGCCATGCGGTTGACGAAGGAGGAATTGGCCCCGTTCTCCAGCAGGCGGCGGACGAGATAGGCCAGCAGGTCCTTGTGCCCGCCCACCGGCGCATAGATGCGCACCCGCGTGGGCCGGTCGCCCTCTTCCTCGGCGAGAACGTCGTAAACATCCTCGCCCATGCCGTGCAGGCGCTGGAATTCGAAGGCCTTTTGTCGGCCTGCCGTTTCGCTACTGGCTGCCAGCGCTTTCACCGCCCCGATGGTATAGGCGTTGTGCGTGGCGAAGGCGGGGTAGATCGCGTCCGGCGCGGCGAGCAGCTTGCCGGCGCAGGCGAGGTAGGACACGTCGGTCGCCACCTTGCGGGTGAACACCGGATAGTCCGGATAGCCGCCCACCTGGCTCAGCTTGATCTCGCTGTCCCAATAGGCACCTTTGACCAGCCGGACCATGAACCGCCGGCCGTGCCGCCGCGCCAGCGCGATGGTCCAGTCGCACAGCGGCACGGCGCGCCTCTGATAGGCTTGCAGCGCCAGGCCGAAACCTTGCCAGCCGCTTTCGAACAGGGCGTCGTCCGCTGCCAGAGCCTCTATGATATCGAGCGAGAGTTCCAGCCGTTCGGCTTCTTCGGCATCGATGGTGAAATGGATGTCGGCCCGGCTCGCCGCCAGCGCCAGCTCGCGCACCACGGGGACGAGTGCGGCCCTTGCCGCTTCCGCATGGAGGAAATCATAGCGCGGATAGAGCGCGGAAAGCTTCACCGAGATGCCGGGATTTTCCCGCACCCCGCCCGTCGCTTCGCGCGCCAGCCGCTCTATCGCCATGGCATAGGACCGGCGATAGCGCTCTGCATCGGCGAAGGTCATCGCGGCTTCGCCCAGCATGTCGAAGCTGTGCGTCAGGCCCTTTTTCCGCTCCGGCTCCGCCCGCTTCAGCGCCTCGCCGATTGTGCGCCCGAAAACGAACTGGCCGCCCAGGATGCGCATGGCTTGCAAGGTCGCCTGGCGGATCACCGGCTCGCCCAGGCGGCCCACTGCGCGGCTCAGCGCGGCGCCGAGCCCGGCCGTTTCCCGCGTGCCGCCGCGCAGGACCTGGCCGGTCAGCATCAGCGAGAATGTGGCGGCATTGACGAAGGTGGAACTGGAATCGCCGAGATGCTCGGACCAGTCGATATTGGCCAGCTTGTCGTGGATCAGCGCGTCGGCGGTTTCCGTGTCCGGCACACGGAGCAGCGCTTCGGCCAGGCACATCAGGGCGATGCCTTCCTCGGTGCCGAGGCCATAGCTTTGCAGGAAGGCATCGAGCCCGCTCGCCTTGCGCGCGCGTGCACCCTCGATCAGGCGGGACGCCAGTGCGGCGGCCTGCCCGTGAACGGCGGAGGCTGGGGCGGCCTGGTCCAGCCGCTGCGCGATGCAGGCCGCTTCCTCCTGGCGATAGGCGGCGCGAAGGGCGGAGCGGTCCACGGTCATCCCGGCGCCCTGCACCTGGTTTCATGTGTAATCAAGATGCCCCTCACGTCCCTTCGTCACTCCGCGCCTCGCCATGACGAAACCGAGATGCGCTAATCCGCCAGCCACTCATAGCGGAAGGCATCGCCGTCACGTTTCACGTAGCCGGCCGAACTGCGGCGGAAGTGCGCGGGGAAACATAGCGTGTCGGTATCGGCGAGCCGTTCCATCGTGTCCCTGCGCACCTTGCAGGCGGCGGCGCCATCGGTGTCGAAGGCGAACGGCAAGTCGTGGCGGATCAGCTGCACCGGGTGGTGGATCACGTCGCCCCAGAATATCCCCGCCGGGCCATCCGCCTGGGCGTTGATCGTGCAGCAGCCGGGGGAGTGGCCATAGGCCGGCTCCAGCCACACGCCGTTGCCGATTTCGCGGTGAGCGATCGAATCTTCCTCGACCAGTTCCCCCTGGCCCGCTTCCATCACCGGCACGATCGAATCGAGGAAGGCCGCATTGTGCAGCGCCTCGCCCGCGGGATCGGTCTTGAAATACTCGAAATCGCGCCGGCCGAAGACATAGCGGGCCTTGGGGAAAGTCGGCACCCACTTGCCGTTGTCGAGCCGGGTGTTCCAGCCGACATGATCGAAGTGCAGGTGGGTGCACATGACCATGTCGATATCCTCGGGCACGAAGCCGGCGCGCCTGAGGTTGCCGAGGTAATCGGTGTTCAGCTGGTGGACTTCGGGCAAGTCGCGGTTCTTGTGATTGCCGCAGCAGGTATCGATCAGGATCGTGCGGCCATCGATCTCGATCACCCAGGAATGGACCGAGAAGGTCATGAAGCTGGTTTCCGGATCGGCGGTGATCTCGTCCGGCTGGTCGTACCAGGTCAGCAGGCGCTTCATGTCATCGGCCGTGGTGCCGGGCAGCTGGCTCAGCAGCGGCACCGGGCTGTCCATCTCGTGCACCTTGTGCACGCGCATCCGTCCCAGCTCGATCGGCTTCATTTGCTCTCTCCCGCCGGCTGTTCTAGCCGGTCGCCAGTGTTTTGGGAGATACGATGAGACAGGGCAACGGTATTGCCGCCCAGCCGGTCCACGCCAATGGCACCGTCGCCGATGCGATCGCCGCGGTGCTGAAGCGCGAAGGGGTGGACGTGGTGTTCGGCTATCCGCGCAACCAGATCCTGGAAGCGGCGGCGCGGATAGACATTCGCACGGTGATCGTGCGGCAGGAACGCACCGGGCTGCACATGGCCGATGCGCTCAGCCGCCTGAGCAAGGGCGCGCGCATGGGCGTGTTCGTGATGCAGCAGGGGCCGGGGGCGGAGAATGCCTTCGGCGGCGTGGCCCAGGCCTTTGCCGACAGCGTGCCGGTGCTGGTCATGCCGCAGGGCTATGCGCTGAGCGAGGCTTACGCGCCCTACAACTTCAACTCGGTGCGATCCATGGCGAGCGTCGCCAAGCATGCCGAGCCGCTGACCAGCCCCGCCGATGTGGCCCCGGTGCTGCGCCGCGCCTTTTCGATGCTGCGCAACGGGCGGCCGCAGCCGGTGGTGATCGAGCTGCCTTATGACGTGCTGGTGATGCCGTTCGAAGGCACGCTGGACTATGCACCGGGCAAGGTCGCGCTGTCGCAGCCGGCGCAAGACGCCATCGAGGCGGCGGCGGAAGCGCTGATCGCGGCGGGGAATCCGGCGATCTACGCCGGGCAGGGCGTCCACTGGTCCGAAGCTTATGCGGAACTGCGCGCACTGGCCGAGCATCTGGCGATTCCGGTGATGACCAGCCTGCCGGGCAAGAGCGCCTTCGACGAAACGCACCCGCTGGCGCTCGGTTCGGGGGGCAACGGGATTAACGGCTGCGTGCGCAAGTGGCTGGACGAATGCGACCTGCTGTTCGGCATCGGCTGCAGTTTCACGGCGACATCGTTCGGGCTGGCGATTCCCGAAGGGAAGCGGGTGATCCACGCGACGCTCGACCCGCTGGACATCGACAAGTCAGTGCCGAGCGAGATCGCCTTGGTGGGCGATGCCAGGCTGACGCTGGCAGCGCTTCTGGAGGCGGTGAAGCGGCGCGTTCCGCAGCCGCGCGATGCCAGTGCGATAGAGCGGCAAATCGCCGAGACGGAGCGGCAATGGCTGGCGAAATGGGAGCCGAAGCGATCGCAGGACAGTGCGCCGCTGTCACCCTATCGCGTGCTGCGCGATCTCTACGACACGGTTGACGTCGCCAATACGATCATCACCCACGATGCCGGTTCGCCCCGCGACCAGCTGGTGCCGTTCTGGAAGAGCGTGACGCCGCACAGCTATATCGGCTGGGGCAAGTCCACCCAGCTCGGCTATGGCCTGGGCCTGGCGATGGGGGCGAAGCTCGCCTGCCCTGACAAGCTGTGCATCAACGTCTGGGGGGATGCGGCGATCGGCTTTACCGGCACCGACCTGGAAACCGCGGCGCGCGACGGCATCCCGATCCTTTCGATCCTGCTCAACAACCAGGCGATGGCGATCGAGCTGCCGATCATGCCGCAGGCGACGGCGAAATATCGGGCGACCGATATCACCGGCGACTATGCCCTGTTCGCCCGCTCGCTCGGCTGCCATGGAGAACGGGTGAGCGAAGCGGCCGAGATCGTCCCCGCGCTCAGGCGCGCGATCGCGGCGGTGGAGCGCGGGCAGCCGGCGCTGGTGGAATTCATCACCGAGCAGGAGACCGAGTTCTCGCGCGGCTAACCCGCTCTTAACCACGCCGCGCCATATCCCTCCTGACGAGGGGGCGCTTCGATGGACGATCTGCTGACCGAATTCGTCGCCGAGACGCGCGAGATGCTTGGCGCGCTGGCGAGCGAGATCGTCGCCTGGGAAGCCGATCCGGCCGACCGCGCCCGGCTCGATACGATCTTCCGCTTCGTCCACACGGTGAAGGGCAACTGCGGATTCTTCGATTTCCCTCGGCTCGCCGCGCTGAGCCATGCCGCCGAGGATGCGCTGGCCGACGTGCGCGCCGGGCAGCGCAGCGCTGACCGCCGGCTGGTCGACGCCGTGCTGGCGGTGCTCGACCGGATCGGCGCGATGATCGAGGAAATCGAGCGCGGGGTCTCTCTCGACGACGGCGACGACGAGCCCCTGATCGCGGCGCTGAAGGGCGAGGCCGAGCCGGCGGATGCGCCCGCCAGCATGCCGGCGGGAAGCGCGCCCGTTTCGCCCGCCACGGCCGAGCAGCGCACGATCCGCCTGCCGGTGGAACTGATCGACCAGGTGATGAGCGGCGTGTCCGAAATGGTGCTCGCCCGCAACGACCTGGCGCGGCGGATGCAGGCGATGGGGGGCGATTGCGGGCTGGAAGCGCCGTTCTCGCGCCTTTCGGCGCTGCTGTCCGAAGTGCGCGATGCGATCACCCGCACCCGGATGCGGCGGATCGACGGGCTTTTCGCCACCTTCCCGCGCCTGGTGCGCGATCTTTCGGCGGATCTGGGCAAGCAGGTCTTCGTCGAGCTGGAGAACGGCGAGGTCGAGCTGGATCGCGAGATGATCGAGCTGATCCGCGATCCGCTGGTGCACATCATCCGCAACGCGGTGGACCACGGCATCGAAAGCCCGGCCGAACGCCGCGCCGCCGGCAAGCGCGAGGCGGGCCTGCTGACCGTCTCCGCCCGGCAGAGCGGCAACACCATCCACATCGGCATCATGGATGACGGGCGCGGGATCGATGCCGATCGGCTGGCGGCCAAGGCGCTGGCGGCGGGCATCCGCACCGGCGAGCAGATCGCGGCGATGAGCCGCGAGGAAAAGATCGAGCTGGTCTATGAGCCCGGCCTGTCCACCGCCGAGGCCGTCACGGCGATTTCCGGGCGCGGCGTGGGCATGGACGTGGTTCGCGCCAATATCGAGAAATTCGGCGGCTCGCTGGAAATCGAATCGCTGCCTGGGGAAGGCACGCGGTTCCAGATCCGCGTGCCCCTGACGCTGAGCATCCTGCCCAGCGTCACCGTGGAAGCCGGGGGACAGACCTTCGCCGTGCCGCGATCCTATGTCGAAGAGATCGTCAGCACGGCGGGCGGGAACCTGGAATTCGACGAAGTGGGCGATCGGCGCTTCCTGACCTTTCGCGGGCGGCGGCTGCCGTGCATCTCGCTGGGCGAGACGTTCGGCCTAGCGGATGCGGGGGAGGATGCCGCGCTGTTCATGATCCTGCGGCTGGGCTGGGGCGATTTCTACGCGCTGGCGGTGGATCGGATCTTCGATCACCATGAGCTGGTCATCAAGCCGCTTTCCCCGGGGATCATGCAATGCGGCCTGTTCGTGGGCTGCACCCAGCTTGACGATGGCACGCCGGTGCTGGTGCTGGATGTCGCGGCGATCGGCTATGGCGCGGGCATACCGCGCGAATTGCGCCGGCCGGGCATTGCCGCCGTGGCCGCCGCCCCGGCGGAGCGCGAGGCGCTGCGCGTGGTGCTGCTGAACGGGCTGGATGGAGAGCGGCGGGCGATCGCGATGTCGGCGGTGGAGCAGGTCGAACGGGTCGCCGGCACCGCAGTGCGTCATCCCGGCCCCGGCGCCCGGATCGTTCTGGGCGAAGAGATCCTGCCTTTGGCGGGAGTCTCCGGCACAGGGGACTTGCCCGAATGGCTCACTGTATTGCGGCTGGGCGATGGCCAGCGCCGGGTGGCTTATGCCGCGCGCGAGGTGCTGGAGATCGCCTCGCTCACCGGCGCGGTCTCGCCTGTCGAAGGTCGGCCCGGGCTGGCGGGCGTGACCCTGATCGACGGCGAGCCGGCCGAGCTGGTCGATTGCCACGCCCTCTTCGCGCGCCACGCCAATGCCGCCGCCCCGGCGCTGTCCTGCCGCCTGGCGGGCGAGGCCGACGGGTGGATGCGCAGCTTCCTCGGCCCGATCGTGGAGGCGGCCGGATACCGAATCGCCGGCGAGGGCGAGCCGGCCGACATCGCCTTCATCGAGGACGAGGACGGCGGCGCCGCTGCCGGCATCCGCAAGGCCATCCGCCTGAGCGACCGGCCGGAGGATGTGCCGGGCGCGGGTATCTATCGCTATGACCGCGCCGCGCTGATGGCCGCGCTGCTGCGGGCCGGACAGGAGCTGGCCGCATGAGCGCGATGATGCTGGTCGTGGTGATCGCCGGGCGCCGCGCCGGGATTCCGGCCCTGGCGGTCAATTCGGTGATCGACCTGGCGTCGATCACTCCCGTCCCCCGCGCCGCGCCGCATGTCGCCGGCCTGGCCGCGCTGCGCAGCCGGCCGCTGACAGTGATCGACTGCCGGGCCGCGCTGGGGCTTGAACCGGAAGGCGATGTGGCGGCGCGGCGGCGCGCCGTCGTGGTTGAGCATGAGGGCCATCTCTATGGCCTGCTGGTGGACGCGGCTGACGCGATCGTGGCTTCGCGGGCGGAGGCCGACCCGATGGGGGCGGACCCTGGGCCGGGCTGGCGCGACGTGGCCAGCGGAAGGATCGAGACCGAAGCCGGCGCCTTGCTCGTGCTCGACCTCGCGGTTCTCATCCAGGGGGTGGGCGCCCGGGCGGCGGCTTAACGGAAAACTTAATAAATCGCCCTTACGACCCCTTCGCAGAGCAAGGAACAGGGCGCCATGAAACACTGCTTGATCGTCGACGATTCGCGTGTGATCCGGAAGGTTTCGCGCCACATTGTCGAGAGCTTCCAATTCGAAGTGACGGAAGCCGAGAACGGGCAGGAAGCGCTCGCCAAGTGCGAAGCCGCGATGCCGGACCTGATCCTGCTGGACTGGAACATGCCGGTGATGAACGGCATCGAATTCATCACCGAGCTGCGCCGCAAGGACGGCGGTTCCCGGCCCAAGGTGGTGTTCTGCACCACGGAGAACGATGTCGCCCATATCCGCGAGGCGATCGATGCCGGCGCCGACGAATACGTGATGAAGCCGTTCGATCACGACACGTTGCAGATGAAGCTGCAGCTCATCGGCGCAGCCTGAGGCTCGCCGACGATGGGCGCCGCGCCTGGGTTCGCGGTCAGGGGGCCGGCACGGCGCCGCGCGGCCGACCGCGTGCGGGTGGTCATCGTGGACGATTCCCCCACCGTGCGCGCCGTCTTCGCGCGAATCATCGAGGGCGAGGTCGATCTGGAACTGGCCGCCGCGCAGGATAGCGCCGAAGCGGCGCTTGCCCGGCTGGTAAGGTGGGCGCCTGATGTCATCCTGCTCGATCTCGACATGCCCGGCATGGGCGGGCTGGATGCGATTCCGCGCATGATAGAGCTGGCCGCGCCGGTGCGCGTGCTGGTGGTATCCTCGCTGGCGGTTCGCGGCGCCGAACATACGCTGAAGGCGCTCTCGCTCGGCGCGGCGGATACCCTGGCCAAGCCACGCCCGGGCGAATTCGACGATGCCTATCGCGCCACGTTGCTGCGCAAGGTCAGGCTGCTGGGCCGGGGGGCGAAGCACGCGCGGCTCAAGGCCGCGGCGCCGCCGCCCCCGCCCTTGCGGGCGCATGGCCGGGAGGCGCCGCGGATCCTGGCGGTCGGGGCCTCGACCGGGGGCATACACGCGCTCGGCCAGCTGTTCCGGGCCTTGCCGCGCGAGGTGGACCTGCCGATCCTGGTGACCCAGCACCTGCCCGCCTCGTTCATGGAGCCTTTCGTGCGGCAGTTGCAGGCCGCTGCCGACCGGCCCGCCTCGGTCGCGGTCGAAGGCATGCCGATCCGGCCCAGGCAGATCGTGGTCGCGCCGGGCGATGCGCATCTGACGGTGATCGCCGGACCCGGCGGCAAGCCGATGGCGCACTTGCGCGGCGATCCCGTGCCGAGCGGCTGCAGGCCCTCGGTGGACCCGATGTTCGAAAGCTGCGCCCGGCTGTTCGGCGGCCGCGCGATGGGGATCGTCCTGTCGGGCATGGGGCGCGACGGCGCGATCGGGGCGGAGCGGATCGCGGCCGCCGGCGGTACGGTGATGGCGCAGGATGCCGCCAGCTCTGCCGTCTGGGGAATGCCGGGCGCGGTCGCCGGCGCCGGCTTGGCCTCGGCCGTGCTGCCGCCCGACCAGCTGGCGTTGCGCGTGGCGGCCGCCGTGGACGCCCGATGACCGACCACAGCCAGAACGCCCTCGGCATCGTGGCCGGCCTGCTCGAAGCGCGCACCGGGCAGAAGCTGACCGCCGATCGGCTGTGGCGCGTGGGCAGCGCGCTGTCCGGTGTGTTGCGCGATACCGGGCTGGAGACCCTGGAGGCGCTGGCGGCGCAGCTTGCCCGCCCCGGCCAGAGCGCGCTGGCGCAGCGGGTCGTCGAAGCGCTGCTCAACAACGAAACCTATTTCTTCCGCGATCGGGCGATGTTCGATCAGCTGGCGGCGCATGTCCTGCCCGAGCTTGCGCGGCAGCGCGCGGGCACGCGCAAGCTGGCGATCTGGTCGGTCGGGTGCTCGACCGGGCAGGAAGCTTATTCGCTGGCCATGCTGTTCGCGGAGCAGCGCACGCGCTGGCGTGACTGGTCGATCGATATCCTCGGCACCGATGTCGCCCACTCGGTGATCGACGCGGCGCGCCAGGGCGTGTTCTCGCAATTCCAGATCCAGCGCGGGCTGGGCGTGGCGCAGATGGTGGCGTTCTTCCAGGAGACGCGCACCGGCTGGCGCGCCGACGATGCGCTGCGCGGCATGGTCCGTTTCGCCAGCCACAACATGCTCGATCCGCCGCCGGAACCGGGCCGGTTCGACCTGATCCTGTGCCGCAATGTGCTGCTCTATTTCGATCGCCCCACGCGCCGGCGGGCGTTCGACCGGCTGGCGCTGGCACTGGCGCCCGAGGGACGGCTGATGCTGGGCGCGGGGGAGACGACGATCGGCCAGACCGAGGCTCTGGCGCCGGAGAGGGGCCTGACGGGCTTCCACCGGCTGGTGGCGGGGGCCCCGCTGCCGGCCCGGACGGCGGACGAGGGGGCGGCATCGCGGTAAATCCTTGGTTACTTAACCTTAAAGAGTGCGGTCTATCGCGGGCCGACAGGGTTTTCCGATGAGGAGGAGCTCCCCTTGCTGCAAGCGATAAGGCTGAGACGGGTGCCGCCGATGGTGCTGGTCATCGCGCCTGTCGCGGTGCTTACGCTGATTTCGGGAATCATCCTGCTATTGCTGTTCGGGCCGGCGGGGCCGCGCTGGCCCGCCCCGGCGACGATCCTGGTGGCGGGCGCGCTGGCCTATACCGTGGCGGTGGTGGTGCTGATCCGCTTCGGGCTGGCCAACATCGGCCGGCTGGAGAACCTCAGCCTGACCGACACGCTGGCCACGATGCCCAACCGGCGCGCGCTGCACATCGACTATGCCCGCCACGGCGAAGGCCAGGCCAAGGCGCTGGCGATGATCGATCTCGACGATTTCAAGTCGATCAATGACCAGTACGGCCATTTCGTGGGCGATCGGGTGATCAAACACTGCGGCGCCCTACTGACCGAGGTGTGCGGCAGCGAAGCGCGGGCCTATCGGCTGGGGGGTGACGAATTCGCGATCCTGGTGATCGGCCCGATCGCGGGCAACATCCTCGAAGGCATCTGCTACACCCTGCTTGCCCGCCTGGCGCAGTCGCTTTCGGTGGACGAGCGCAAGCTGACGATTGGCGCCAGCGTGGGGCTTTCGTCCAGCAACGGGCGCGACGGGCTCTCGTCATCGGAACTGCTGCGCCGTTCCGACATGGCGATGTATGCGTCCAAGGAAGCGGGCAAGAACCGCTGCACCTGGTTCACGCGGGACTTCGACGATCACCGCGACCGGGCGCAGCAGGTCGAGGAGGATATCCGCGAGGCGCTGCGGCGCGACGAGTTCTGGATGGCCTATCAGCCGCTGGTGGATGCCCGCAGCGGAGAGATCGTGGCCGTGGAGGCACTGATCCGCTGGCGCCGTGCCGACGGGTCGATGATCGATCCGGCGATGTTCATCCCCATCGCGGAGACATGCGGCCTGATCTACCCGATCGGCCTGTGGGTCCTGCGTACAGCCTGCCGCGAGGCGTTGCCGTGGGACGGCATCAAGCTGTCGATCAATGTCTCGCCCGCGCAGCTGCGCAACCCCGAATTCCCGGTCGAACTTGGCCAGATCCTCGAGGAAACCGGCTTCCCGGCCGGCCGGCTGGAGCTGGAAGTAACGGAAACCTATCTCGTCACCGATCCCGTGGTGGCCAACCGCAATCTCGATGTGATCCGCAAGTTCGGCGTGGGCATCGCGCTCGACGATTTCGGCACCGGCTATGCTTCGATCGGCTTTCTCCGCAACTTCCGCTTCGAAAAACTGAAGATCGACCGCTCTATGGTGGTCGACGCGGTGCGCAACAACGGATCGATGGCCATGGTGGCGTCGAGCATCGCGGTGGCGCGGGCGATGGACATGCAGGTGACGGCGGAAGGGGTCGAGACCGAAGCTCAGGACGAGCTGGTCCGCACCGCCGGCTGCGACCACATCCAGGGATGGTATTATTACAAGGCCCTGCGGGCCGAGGAGATCGGCGCCCGCCTGCGGGAAGCCCGTAAACGCTTGGGGAATGCAGATGGACATGTCGGATAATATCGTCGCCGCGCCGATGGACGATCTGGAGCGGGAGCGCGCACGGCTGAAGGCCGGCGAGCATCAGCGGATGGCCGCCCGGCCCGGCTTCGATGGCGTTTCCGTGGGCAAGCGGCTCAAGCTGATGTTCGGCGTATTCGCCGCGGCGGGGCTGGTGCTCGGCTTTCTGGGCCTGCTGGGCCTGGGACGGCTGGCTGGCGGGGCCAGCGACACCGCCGGGCTCCTGCTGACGATGCTGGTCGTCGCGCTGGTGGTCGTGGCGGTTGCCGCGACGTCGATCGAATTCCTCCAGCGCGAAGTGATCCGGCCGATCGAAGAGGTGCGCGCGGCGATGCGCGAGCTGGCCGAAGGCAATCGCGATGTCTTCGTGCCGCACGAGGACCGGCCCGACGAGATCGGCGCGATGGCCCGTTATCTGGTGGTGATCAAGAAAGCGGCCAACAAGTTCGACCGGATGCGCAAGGAGCGCGAGGAAGCCGCCGCCGAGGAGCTGCGCAAGCTGGCGGACCTCGACGCCGAGCGCGAGTTGCTGCGCAGCCGGCAATCCGAGACGCTGTTCGACCTGGCCGGCAAGTTCGAACGCACGGTGGGCGAGATCGTCAGCGGCGTGGCCGTCGCTTCCAGCCAGTTGCAGGCGACTGCCAGCTCCATGGCTTCGGCTGCCGAACAGTCGGCGATGCAGACGAGCGATGTCTCCTCCAGCCTCGACGAAGCCTCTGCCGGCGTCACCGCGGCCGCCGCGGCGAGCGACGAGTTCGCGATGTCGATCGGCGAGATCAGCCGCCAGGCCTCGACTTCCGCCGAACTGGCCCGCAAGGCGTCCGCCGCGGCGGAAGAGGCTGACAGCACGATCTCGGCGCTGTCGCTTTCGGCCAGCCAGGTCGGCGATATCGTGGAGATGATCTCCACCATTGCCCAGCGCACCAATCTGCTCGCGCTCAATGCCTCCATCGAGGCGGCGCGCGGCGGCGAAGCCGGGCGCGGCTTCGCGGTGGTCGCGGCCGAGGTCAAGGAACTGGCCACCCAGACCGGCAAGGCGACGGAGGAAGTCGCCGGGCAGATTCGCTCGATCCAGCAGACCACTTCCGCCAGCGTGGAGGCGCTGCGTGCGATCGCCGGGCAGATCCAGCAGCTGGAAGCGACCGCGGTGTCCATCGCCGCGGCGGTGGACCAGCAATCGGTCGCCGGGCAGGACCTAGCCCGCAGCATCGATCTCGCCGCGCGCAATACCGAGGACGTGTCGAGCAGCATTTCCCAGCTGCGCGAGACTTCGCTGGCGACCGGGGCGGCCGCGAGCCAGGTGCTGTCCAGCTCGACCGAGCTGGAGCAGCAGGCATCGGTGCTCAAGACGCAGGTGCAGGAATTCCTCACCCAGGTGCGGGCGGCCTAGGCAACTCTTCGCCGACAAAGGCTTTTCGGCCCTCGTAACGGAGGCGGCGCTGTGGCAGCATGCGCGCCGACAAATCCGAGGGAGGGAACATGAAAAGTGGAATCGTCGCGTTCGGAGCCGTGCTGTTGGCCGGTTCGGCTTATGCTCAGGCGCAGCCGGCGCCCCAGCCGCCAGCAGGGCAACGGCCGGCCGCGCCGCTCGCGCGCGCACCCCAGCCCACCTGCACGCCCACACCCGGCCAGCCGGTGGAATGCCGCAATGCCAACGCGCCCGATTGGAAGCCGGCTTTCCCGCAGCAGACCCGCGCGCCTTACGCGCCGTCCAATGTGGCCCTGAATGTCGAGACGATCGTCGAGGGCCTCGAATTCCCCTGGGGCCTGGCTCAGCTGCCCGACGGCCGCTTCCTGGTGACCGAGCGCGCCGGGACGATGCGGATCATTTCCGGCAACACCTTGTCGGCGCCGATCGAAGGGCTGCCGCCGGTGCAGGTGCAGGAAATCTCCGGCCTGGACGACGTGACGCTGGACCCGGCTTTCGCCAGCAATCACCGGATCTACTGGAGTTATGTGGAGAAACGCCCGGCGGGCAACGTGCTGGCGGTGGCGCGCGGACAGCTGGTGGAGGGCCCGGCCCCGCGTGTCGAGGATGTGAAGGTGATTTATCGGCAGGAGCCGGACCTCAAGTCCGAACACGGCAACTTCGGCGCGCGGCTGCTGTTCGACAAGGAAGGGATGCTGTTCGTCACCCTGGGCGATCTCGCTTCTGACCCGCTGCGCCCTTACATCCAGCAGCTCGACAGCGGCATCGGCAAGATCGTGCGGATCACGCCCGATGGCGCTCCCGCGCCGGGCGGGCCTTTCGCCGGGCAGGCCGGCGCCCGACCGGAGCTTTACGCGCTCGGCTTCCGCAACCCACTGGGCCTGGCGTTCCGCCCCGGCACCGAAGAGCTGTGGGAAGTCGATGTAGGCCCCTTCGGCGGCGACGAGCTCAACCTGATCAAGCCCGGCAAGAACTATGGCTGGCCGCTGATCAACTATGGCCTCGAATACAGCCGCAAGCCGGTGGGCGACGGCCCGGTGAAGGCGGGACTGGAACAGCCGGTCTATTACTGGGACCCGGTGATCTCGCCTTCCAGCCTGATGTTCTACACCGGCGATCTGTTCCCGCAGTGGAAAGGCAATGCCTTCGTCACCTCGCTCAGCCAGACCCACCTCGTGCGCCTGGTGCTGGAAGGGGACAAGGTCGTCGGCGAGGAACGCTTGCTGGCCGACCGCCGCGAACGCCTGCGCCTGGCCAAGCAGGCGCCCGACGGCGGGCTCTATGTGCTGACGGACGGCAACAAGGGCAAGCTGCTGAAATTGACGCCGGCGGGGAAGTAGGCATTATTGTCAACCATAGTTGACATGTCGAGGTGTCTACTATAGGAAACGATGGGATCGAAGTCCGCCGCACGGATGAGTTCGTGCGGTGGCTCGAAAACCTGCGCGACGTCACGGCCCGGGCGCGGATCGCAAAGCGGATCGACCGCGTCGCGCAGGGTAATTTCGGTGATCGCAAGCCTATCGGCGATGGCGTGAGCGAGCTGCGCCTCGCTTTCGGGCCGGGCTACCGGGTTTATTATACGGAGCGGAATGGCGCGGTGATCATTCTGCTCTGCGGTGGAGACAAGGGCTCGCAGGAACGGGACATCACCCGCGCGAAGGCGATGGCGAAGGAGATCGAGTGATGGCTATCGACACCAAGCCTTGGGACTCTGCTGAAGTCCTCAAGAGCGGCGAGGATGTGGTCGCCTATCTCGACGCGTGGCTGGAAGACGGCAGTCCTGAGGAAATCCGCGCCGCCCTCGGCACCGTTGCCCGCTCACGCGGAATCAGCGAGCTGGCGCGCCAGACCGGCATCTCGCGGGCCGGGCTGTACAAGGCGCTGGGCGAAGACGGGAACCCCTCGTTCGAGACGATGCGCACGATCTTGCGTGCGCTGGGTCTGCGGCTGACGGTGGAACCGGCAGAAGCAGCCTGATCGGCTCCAGTTGTCTTATCAGCATATAATCGCTGAGAGACGAATAGCTGCCGCAAACGGCGGGAATGGGCGCAATACCAATAGGTATCGTGCCCAGCGGCGCCTCAACTCGCCACCGCTTCCCTGACCTTCACGAACTCCCGCTCCGCCAGGAACCGCTCGGCATCGAGCGCGGCCATGCAGCCGGTGCCGGCCGCGGTCACCGCCTGGCGGTAGGTGTGGTCCATCACGTCGCCGCAGGCGAAGACGCCGGGAATGCTGGTCTTCGGCGTGCCGGGTTCGACCAGGAGATAGCCGTTCTCGTCCATGGCCAGCTTGCCTTTGAACAGATCGGTCGAAGGCGCATGGCCGATGGCGACGAAGGCGCCTTCGCAGGCGAATTCGCTGGTTTCGCTGGTTTTCGTATCGGTGAGCGCCAAGCCGGTGAGGCCGCCGGCGAGCGGATCGCCGAGGAAGGCGTCGACGCGCTTGTCCCAGAGCACGGTGATCTTCGGATGGGCGAACAGCCGTTCCTGGAGGATCTTTTCGGCGCGCAGCTCGCCCCGGCGGTGGATCAGGGTCACGTCGTCGGAATGGTTGGTGAGATAGAGCGCTTCCTCCACCGCGGTATTGCCGCCGCCGATCACCGCCACCTTCTTGCCGCGATAGAAGAACCCGTCGCAGGTGGCGCAGGCGGAAACGCCCTTGCCGCCAAGGGCTTCTTCGCCCGGTACGCCGAGCCACTTGGCCTGCGCACCGGTGGCGATCACCAGGACGTCACCCACGTATTCGTCGCCGCTGTCACCCCTGGCGCGGAACGGGGAGCCCCCGGCGATGTCCACCTCGACGATCGTGTCCCATAGCATCCGCGTGCCGACATGTTCGGCCTGGGCCTGCATTTCTTCCATGAGCCAGGGCCCCTGGATCACGTCCCGAAAGCCGGGATAGTTCTCCACATCGGTGGTGATGGTCAGCTGCCCGCCGGGCTGGAGCCCCTGGACCACGATCGGCTGCATCCCCGCCCGCGCGCCATAGATCGCGGCGGTAAGGCCGGCCGGGCCGGAGCCGATGATGAGCATTTTCGTGGTGTGGGTAGCCATTTCGTCGAGATTCCCGTCCGTGTTTGCCTTGCTAGGTAGGCGGTGGGATGGGTGAGTCAACGCGGGCGGATGGGGGCTGTTGAGAACCTGTTATGGGGCTCTCGTGGAAGCGCCTAGACAACACGCTACATCCCATTCCTCGTCATCCCCGCGAAAGCGGGGACCCAGGGCGGACAGGCGCAAGAGCCGACTGGGTCCCCGCTTTCGCGGGGATGACGAGGCGGGGGGTATAGCGTGAGGATTCCTTTTCCTCTCCGCGCCTCAGCGTCTCTGCGAGCGCTCAAAAAATCTCACCCCTCGCGAATCAGATCCGCCGCTTTCTCCCCGATCATGATGCTCGCCGCATTGGTGTTGCCGCCGACGATGCGCGGCATGACGCTGGCGTCGGCCACGCGCAGGCCGTCGATCCCGCGCACGCGAAGCTGCGCGTCGCACACGGCTTCCGGCCCGGTGCCCATCGCGCAGCTTCCGGCGGCGTGCATCGCGGTGCCGATCATCGAGCGGACCCAGGCGTCGATCTCATCCGGCGTGCGGACGTCGGGACCAGGCATGATTTCGCCGTGCAGCACGTCGGCCAGCGGCGATGTGGCGTAGATCTCGCGGATCTGGGGGATGATCCGGCGGAAGAAGGCGCGATCGTTCTCAGTTGACAGCACATTGCTGAGGATGCGCGGCGGCTGGCGCGGGTCGCCGCTTGCCAGCCTGACCCAGCCGCGCCCTTCCGGGCGCAGCAGCACGCAGGCCATCGCCACCACGTCCGGCGCGGGCTTCTTCACGCCGGGGAACCACGGGCGCGCGAAGATGGAAGTGGGCTGGAACAGACACTGCGCGTCGGGCCGCTCCAGCTCCGGCCGGGTCTTGATCCAGCCATTGGCGATCACCGGCATGTTTGCGATGCGCCCCTTGCCGGTAGCCAGCCATTCGAGCACCGAGAGCGTCAGCCGATCGAAACGCAGTTCGTTCGTCAGCGTCACCGCGCGGTCGGCGCTGGCGACGATGCCGATCGAGGGATGGTCCTGCAGATTGCGGCCCACGCCGGGAAGATCGTGAACCACCTGGATACCCAGCTCGAGCAGCTCGTCCGCCGGGCCGATGCCGGACAGGAGCAGGATCTGCGGCGTGTTGTAGGCGCCGCCTGACAGGACGATCTCACGCTCCGCCTGCAGGCGGTGGTCCTGCCCATCCTTGCGGTAATGCAGCGCCAGGGCGCGGCCGTTCTCCACTTCCAGCCGGGTGGCCAGCGCGCCGGTCACTACCGTCAGGTTCGGCCGCTTCATCGCCGGATAGAGGAACCGCGCCGCCGTGCTGCCGCGCCGCCCCCGGTGGATCGAGATGTCCGGGCTGCCCCAGCCTTCCTGATCGGGGCCGTGATGGTCGACCTGCGTCTTGTAGCCGAGCGCGTTCACCGCCGCCATGAAGCGGGGGAACAGCTGTGTGTCTGGGACGTGCTTGGTGACGGAGAGCGGTCCGCCCTTGCCATGATAGCGGTCGGCCGGGCCCCAGTGGTTCTCGCTCTTCCTGAAATAGGGCAGCACGTCCTCGTAGCTCCAGCCTTCGAGGCCGAGCTGGCGCCATTCGTCGTAATCGCGCGGATGGCCCCGGGCATAGAGCATGCCGTTGATCAGGCTCGATCCGCCGAGCCCCTTGCCGCGCGGCTGGCGCAGGCGGCGGTTGTCGGCGAACGGTTCCGGCTCGCCCTGGTAGGACCAGTTGAAGCGCTTGTCGTGCATGACCATGGGGAAGGCGATCGGCATGGCGAGCAGCGGATGCCGCTCGCGCCGGCCGGCCTCGATCAGCGTGACGGTGACGTCCGGATCTTCGCTGAGGCGCGCGGCGACGACTGCCCCCGCCGAACCCGCGCCGATGACGATGTAATCGGTGATCATTAGCCCACCCTTCTTGCGAATTCGCGAGACGACCCCTTTTCGTCGTTCCCGCGAAAGCGGGAATCCAGGGCAGACGGCCACGAGAGTCGACTGGGTTCCCGCTTTCGCGGGAATGACGAAGGAGGGTGGGCAGAGGCCTGCGCCCAAAGGAAATGCGTCATTTGCTGGAATAGCGCCCCGAGAGGATCTTCACGATCCTGCCATTCGCCGTGCGGTACATATTGATGCTCTCCACCACGCGCACGTCGCCTTTTAGGGTGCTCCACAGCTCGAAGTCCGGCCAATCCTTGATGGTGGTGAACGTGGTGCGGCTGTGCAGCGCGGCGCCATCGGGGGCGACGATCAGGTCGAGCACTTCCAGCTCCTCGGCGATATGCTCGAACACACCGCTGTAGAAATCGATGATGCCCTGCGCGCCGACGATTCGCTTGCGGTCGCCGAGGTTGAATTCGACCTGCGGATCGTAGAACCGGCTGAAACCGGCGAAATCGCGTGCGTTGAACGCGGCGATGTAGGTGCGGAAATCGTCTTCGGTCATGCGGCGTCCCTTTCGATGGGTGCGAGAGAGCGGCCCCGGATCAGGTCGCTGGCTTTCTCCGCGATCATGATCGTCGGGCCATTGGTGTTGCCGCCGGGGACGTCCGGCATCACCGAGGCATCGACCACGCGCAGGCCGGCGATACCGTGGACGCGCAGCTCCGGATCGACCACCGCGCCCGGGCCGATGCCCATGGCGCAGGTGCCCACCGGGTGCTGGGTGGTGCCCGCCGTCGCGCGGACATGCTCGTCGATCTGCGCGTCGCTTTGCACATCGGCGCCGGGGATCGTCTCGCGCGCAAGGAGGCCCGCCATCGGCTCCGTTCCGTAGATCCGGCGGGCGAGGCGCAGGCCCGCGCGCGCCGTGGCGAAATCGGCCGCGTTGTCGAACAGGTTGAGCCGGATCGCCGGCAACTCGCGCGGATCGGGGGACTTGAGATGGACCCAGCCGCGCGCCTGCGGGTGGAGCAGGATCACATCGGCGCTGAAGGCATGTTCGGGGCTCTTCACCACGCCCGGAAACCACAGATGCGCGGTGAGCTTCACCGGGTTGGAAAAGAGCTGGATGTCCGGCTGGGCCAGTCGCGGATCGGTTCGCAGCATCGGGTTGGCGCTGTTGAGCTGGCGGGCGAACGGGCCGGTGCCGAACAGATACCACTGCGCGACCGCCCGCGCCGCGCGGTCGAAGCGGAGCTGGTTGACGAATGTGACAGGCCCCTTCGCCGCGAATTCCAGCGGCACGCGGGGATGTTCCTGCAGGTTGCGGCCCACGCCGGGGAGATCGTGGACCAGCGGGATGCCCATCTCGGCCAGGTGGTCGGCCGGACCCACGCCTGAAAGCATCAGGAGCTGCGGCGAATTATAGGAGCCGCCCGACAGGATCACCTCGCCGGCCCTGGCGACGCGCGTTTCGCCGCCGGCTTCGTATTCGACGCCCGTGGCGCGGCCATCTTCGATCACCACGCGGCGAGTCAGCGCATCGGTCACCACCGCCAGGTTCGGCCGCTGCATCGCCGGCTTGAGATAGGCCTCGTAAGTCGAAGCGCGGCGGCCCTTCTCGTCGATCGTCAGTTCGACCAGGCTGGCGCCTTCCTCATCCCCCGCATGGATATCTTCGGTGACGGGCAGGCCGGCATTGCGGATCGCCTGCATCAATTCGTCATGCAGCAGGTATTCGGTATTGTTCCTGGTGATCGGCAGCGGGCCTTCGCGGCCATAGTTCTCGGTTCCGCGCCAGCTCCGCTCCATCCGGTGGAAATAGGGCAGCACTTCCGCGTGGCTCCAGCCGCGTGCACCCTTCTGGGCCCAGCGATCATAATCCGCCGAATGGCCGCGCATATAGACCATGCCGTTGATCGACGAGCTGCCGCCCAGCAGCCGCCCGCGCGGCAGGAACAGGCGGCGGCCGTTCAGCGTCGGCTCCGGCTCCGTCATCATGCGCCAGGTCAGTTCCGGCTTCAGCATGGCCTTCATCATGCCCAGCGGCATGCGGATCAGGAACTTGTCGGCCCCGCCGCCCGCTTCCAGCAACAGCACGCGCGCGCCCGGGTCTTCGGTCAGCCGCGCGGCAAGCACGCAGCCGGCCGATCCGGCGCCGACGATCACGTAATCGAACTGGCCTTCCAGTGTGCCTCTCCTTTACCGCCCCCCTTTGCCGTTCGTGTCGAGCGAAGTCGAGACACATGGCGCGGCGTGTCTCGACTTCGCTCGACACGAACGGGGGTGTGTTGCACATGGGCTGGAAATGGAATCCGGAGAGAAGCTAATGACCGTCCAGACCCCGATCGAAAACCGCATGGAGACTTTCCGCCAGCGCTGGAGCGGCAAGGCGGGCAAGCTGCTGATCGGCGGCGAATGGCGCGAGGCGGCGAGCGGCGAGACCTTCACCACCGAGGATCCGAGCACCGGGGAGACCTTGGCCGAGGTTGCCAGCGCGGGGCAGGCCGATATCGATGCCGCCGTGGCCGCCGCGCGCACGGCGTTCGAAGGGGCGTGGAGCAAGGTCAAGCCGGACGAGCGGGCGCGGCTGATCAACCGGCTGGCCGACCTGATCGAAGCCAATGGCGAGGAACTGGCGCTGACCGAAACGCTCGACGTCGGCCGGCCGATCCAGTTCAGCCGCATGGTGGACGTGGGCGGCGCGGTGGGCCAGCTGCGTTATCAGGCCGGCTGGGCGACCAAGATCCAGGGCGAAACCAACGAGATTTCCGCGCCCGGCGAATGGCTCAGCTACGTGCTGCGCGAGCCGGTGGGCGTGGTCGGCCAGATCGTGCCGTGGAATTTTCCGCTGGCGATGGCTTGCGGCAAGCTCGGCCCGGCGCTCGCCGCCGGCTGCACCGTGGTGCTCAAGCCCGCCGAGCAGACCCCGCTTTCGACTATTCGCCTGGGCGAGCTGGCGCTGGAAGCGGGCTTTCCCGAAGGCGTGATCAACGTGGTCACCGGCTATGGCCGCACCGCCGGCGCGGCGCTGGCCAGCCATATGGACGTGGACAAGATCGCCTTCACCGGATCAACCATGACCGGCCGCGCGATCATCGAGGCGAGCAAGACCAACTTCAAGCGCGTGAGCCTGGAACTGGGCGGCAAGTCGCCGGTGTTCATCTTCGCTGATGCGGACCTGAAGAAGGCGATTCCCGCCGCCGCCATGGGCATCTTCTTCAACGCCGGCCAGGTCTGTGCCGCCGGCAGCCGCCTGTTCGTGCAGGAAGACGTGGCCGATCAGGTGCTGGAAGGCATCGCCGGCATGGCGAAGATGCTGCGCGTCGGCCACACGCTCGATCCCGAAACGATGATCGGCCCGCTGGTCAGCGCGGTGCAGCTCGACCGGGTGACGAGCTATATCGACAGCGGCCGCCAGGAAGGCGCCACGGTGATGGTCGGCGGCAATCGCAAGGACGGCCCCGGCTGGTTCGTGGAGCCGACCGTGCTGGTCGATACCGAAGCGAGCATGAAAGTCCGCCGCGAGGAGATTTTCGGCCCGGTCCTGTGCGCCACGCGCTTTTCCGGCGCGGACGATGCCGACCGCCTCGCGCGCATGGGCAACGAGACCGAATACGGCCTCGCCGCCAGCATCTGGACCCGCGACATCGGCATGGCCCACCGCCTTGCCCGCCGACTCAAGGCCGGCTCCATCCGCATCAACGGTTCCGGCGGGGTGGACCCGGCCCTGCCGCTGGGCGGCTACAAGGCCAGCGGCTGGGGCCGCGAGAACGGCAAGGCGGGGATCGAAGCCTATACCGAGCTGAAGGCGGTGTCGGTGGCGTTGGATTAAAGTTTACAATATTCACCGGCCAGCATCGGAGTTCGTTGGCTGAAGGGAAACCTGTCATGGGGTTGCTGCTTGCACTCTCGCCACTCCTGCTCGCCGCGGCGGCGCCTGCAACTGCATGCGATCCCATTCCCGGCTGGGATCAGATGCTCGCGAAGGATGAAGTGCGCTTCATCGTTATCGGTGAGCTTCATGGAACCAACGAGATACCAGCGCTGTTTGCCGACGCCGTTTGCCTGACGGCGCAGGAGCGCCAGGTCGTGGTCGCCGTGGAGCAGCCTTCGATCGACCAGGCGGCTATCGACGCATTCATGGCCTCGGATGGAGGCGAGGAAGCCAGGCGGGAATTCCTGGATGCGCGGATGTGGAATATGTCGATGAAGGACGGGCGTTCCAGCCAGGCCTACTTCCGCCTGTGTGAAACGCTCCGGCAAATGCGTGCAGCAGGCCGTATCGTCTCCGTCGTTGCGTTCCAGCCGTCCACATTTACCGCGCCGCCCACGCCCGCCGAGTATGAAAAAGCGATGGCTGACCTAATACGAGCGAGCGGAGAGTCAGGAGCGACCGTATTGGCACTGGCGGGCGCCGCGCACGCAATGCGCGGTAATGTGCCCACACCCGAGCCTTATCCGGCAATGGCCGCCTATTTGCCGGCGGAGGCGACAATCACGCTGAACGTCAAGGGTGAGGCTGGCGAGTCCTGGGTGTGTAGTGGGCCAAATACCTGCGGGGTAAAATCCTGGCCGGGCACTTCAAACGGCCACACCGAAGGTGTGAAATTGGACTCCGCCGATCCCAATTATTCCGGTGCGATCTATCTGGCGAAGCCATTGACCGCATCGCCGCCTCAAGCGGTGACTGTCGCGCAGGGCGACTAGGGAACAGGCGCTACGCTACGGCGGGGTCTAGGCCGCCGCAGCAGCAGCTTCTTCCCTGCTCATCCGGTTCCGTTCCGCCTTCTTCCGGCGCTTGCGCTGGTCGAGCCACATGATCACGCCGGTCACGGCCAGGCCGGCCGGGATCAGGCCGCCGAGGAAGATGACGATCTGCCACACGGCGCCGGTATCCGTGCCGTCATGGATGCGGCGCATCAGGCGCGCGGTGGTTTCGGGGCGGGGCGGCTCGGGCGCGGTGGCCTGGCCGCTGGCGTCATCCACCTTGACCTCGGCATTTCCGCCTTCCCGGGCAAAGCCGATCGTCCAGCTCGCATCGCGCTCGGTCGGCCAGGCGATGGAGCGCAGCGCGCCGCTGGCGAGGGGCGCGGCAGCGGCCAGCGCCTGATCGGGGCCTAGCTGCGTTTCGAGCAAGGGTGTCGCGCCGCCGCCACCGCCGCCACCTGGGCCACCCCGCTGGCCGCCCTGCTCGCCCGAAAGGGCTCCGAAGAAGGCCGGGAAGCTAATCCACGCGCCGGTGAGCGAGAGCGCGAACAGGGGCAAGGCGATCCAGAAGCCAAACTGATGATGCAGGTTGCCGCTGGTGGTCGGCGAACGCTGCCAGCGGAACCCGCGGGTAAATCCGCCACGGAACGGCCACCACAGCCACAGGCCGGTGAAGGCGGAGAGCATCATGGCGACGCCTACCCAGCCGACGATCTGCCGGCCGAGGCCCGGCACCATGAGCGAGCCGTGCAGCCGGTGCATCACCCGCACCAACCCTGCATTGCTGGCCGCGCGGTCGAGCACATGGCCATCCGTGGGATCGAGGTAGAGCTGGGTCCGCACCGGCCGCCCGCCGGCAGCGCTGCGGCTCTCCCGCGCGGCCGTGGCGAGCACCGCGCCTTGTCCGTCGGGATAGGTGAGGCTGAGCAGCGCCTCCTTCGGCGCCAGAGCGGCGCGCGCGGCCTGTGCGTAAAAGGCGGCGGGCTGCGTCGCTTCAGCCGAGACCTTGCGCTCGGGGTTCACCGCCTCGTCCACCCAATCGTGCCAGACCAGGGCCGAGCCGGTCAGCGAAATGGGGACGATCAGGATCGCCAGGACCAGGCCGATCCACTTGTGGACCTGGAACCAGAGCTTGCGCAGCCGCGCCTTGGTCTCCGAACTGTCACGCGCCATCGGAGTCCCCCGATTCCCTCCGGGCGCTCACAGCACGATCGCAAATGCCTCGCAAGAACGACTTGCGAATATATCAGGGAGCGCGGCCCGTCGCGTCGAAAGCGAATGTCAGCGTGACGGACTGGCCGAGCGCCGCCGCCGCTTCCCCGGTGCCGACGCCGAACGCCGCGCGATCGATCGTTCCGCTGCCTTCGACGCGGCGCTTGAGGCCGTTGCCCGACAGGGTGAAGGTCAGCGATTGGGGGTGGCTGGCGCCTTTCAGCGAAAGCGTGCCTTGCGCGGTGAAGCGATTGGGCCCGCTCGCGCGGACCGACGTGCTGCGCCAGGTCGCCGTGGGATTGGCCGAGGTGCCGAAGAAATCGCCGCCTTGCAGCATCTCGTCCTGCGTCGCATCGCCGAGCGAGGCACTGGCGAGCTTCACGTCAATGCGGATCGCGGCGGTTTCGGGATGATCGGGATCGAACCGGATCGTGCCGCTCCAGTCCGAAAAGCTGCCCCGCAGCGTTCCGTCGCCATTGCCCAGCGAGAAGCCCAGCCGGCCGCCGGGCTGGATGGCCCAGACAGGGGGCGGGCCAGGCTCGTCCTCGCTCTCTTCGCTGGCCTCGGCGGCTTCGGTGGCCGCTTCGTCGGGCGTGGCAGTCGCTGTGGGGTCCGGTGTGTCGTCGGGGAGCGCGGCGGCGGGCACGGCATCGCCCGGCTGTTCGGGTGTGCGCCCGGTCGGATAGCCGCCGGTGGCCGCGACATCGCCCGCGATCTTCATCCCCGTTCCCATGTAGATCGCCACCACGAGCAGCGCCAGCAAGCCCGCGGCCCAAGCCGAGCCACCCGGCGCTATCCGCCGCAGCAGTCCGTCCCTGATGAGGAACTGGTGCCGCACGGCGCCCGCCACATGCAGCACGATCAGCGCCAGCCCGGTCCAGGCGAGCACCGCGTGGCTTTGCTCCATGGCCTCGTTGATCCCGGCCGGCAGGGGCAGGTGCGGCAAGGGCACGGTTCCGAACAGCAGCGTCGGGATACGCGTGGCGTCGGTGGAAACCATCGCCCAGCCGGTCAGCGGCTGACCGATCATGAACACGTAGAGCAGCACATGCACCGTCCGGGCGAGCGCGCCGCTGAACCCGCCTTCGACAGACGGCGGGGGCCGATGCGTCAGGCGCCAGGCCAGCCGCGCGACACTGAGCATCAGGATCGTGATGCCGATCGACTTGTGCAGCTGGAACAGGGCGAAGCCGCGTTCGTCATGCGGCATGGCGAAGCCGAGCGCGAGCTGGAACGCCATCACCAGCGCGATCAGCCAGTGCAGCACCACGGCGCCCGCGCTATAGCGGGCTTGCGCGGCAATCGGATCAATCGAACTGGGTATTGCCATCTTCATCCACGGGATTGCGATCGTTTTCCGAGCACTGGAATTCGAACAGTTTGCCATAGCGGTCACGGCGATAGCGCGTGGTCACTTCGTACGGCTCGGCCAGCGCCTCGGGGTCTTCCATGCGCATTTCGTTGACCAGCACGTCGGGATTGGAAGGATCGAGATGGATCCGTTCGATCAGGCGGAACTGGTCCGAATGGGGCCAGCCGGTATCCATTTCCAGCGCGTCGGAAATGCCGATGGTATCGACCACCAGGGTATCGCCTTCCCAATGGCCGATCGAATCGCCCATGAAGCCGGGGTCCGGGTCTTCCTCATGCGCGCGGCCATCGGTCCATATGGTGCGCGTCTGCATCCAGGCTTCCTGGTTGATCGTCACCCGGCCGGGGGCGAAGATGAACTCGTAAGGATACTGCGCCAGGCGCATGATCCGCGGCAGGCCCGGCGGGCTGCAATAGGACCGGTCGCGCCGGGTGACCCCGTCATTGGCGCGCACTTCGGCCACGAAGGCTTCGCGCCGGGCGAGATATTCGCCTTTCAGCTTGGGCGTCGCGGCCGGGGCCGAACCCGGCGGACCGGCCATCACGAACCAGATGCCGCCCCAGTCGGGCAGCGCGTCGAGCGCGGCGTAGTGCCCCTTGGGATTGGCCGCGCCTTGCCCTTCCGCCACGCCTTCGGGCGGTGGCGACTGAGTCGCGGCGCCGAGCTGGGCAGCGGCGGGGGCGGCGGCGAGCAGGGCCACCGCGACTATCGGTGCGAGCCGCATCAGCTTACGTCGCCCAGCGTCGAACCGTCCGGCAGCCTGATGCCCGCGTAGCTTCCGCCACGCGCGCCGGTGCGCAGGGGGTGGACCCAGATCCTCACTTTGTCCCCCGGCTTCAGCGAGGTGCGCTTCCAGCCTTCCTGGACCAGGTTGTTGGGCGCGGTCATCTCGATCGCCCAATGCTCGGTCCCGCCCTTCACCGTGACATCCACTTCGATGAAGGCATGCGGGTTCTGCCATTTGAAGCGAGTGACCGAGGCATCGAGCACGACCGTCTTGTTCATGTCGAACATCGCATAGCTGTGATGCGCCCAGGCGATCGCGGGAACGACCGCCGGGATCGGCAGGGCGGCCAGTGCCGCCGAAAGGAGGAGAAGGCGCTTCATCATCCGCTCCCTATACCTGCGGGACGTTCACCGGCGTGCCATTCTTGGGCAGGCCGGAATCGAGCGTCTTGCCGTTCGCCAGGCGCACGTCGAGGAACAGCCCGCCGTGCTTCCCGTCGCGCAGCGGGTTCATCCGCAACGTCACCTGATCGCCGCGATGCAGCGAATCGCGGTGCCAGCCCTGGCGCTTGAGGTTGTTGGGGCTGTTGAGCTCGATCGACCAGTGCACCGTGCCCTTGGCGCCGGGCACGTCCATCTCGATGAAGGCGTGGGGGTTGGTCCACTGGAACTCCGTCACCGTGCCTTTCAGCGTCATGATCTTCTGCTGATCGAACATCGCGAAGGAATGGTGCGCCGTGGCGGGCACGGCAATCGCCGCCAGGGCCAGGGCCGCGCCCGCCCAGGCGGCCGGCATGCGCGCGAGCTTATTTACCATCGTCCACTCCTTCCACCGCGCTCTGCCCGCGCTCCTCGGCCGTTTCGCTGCCGAGTTCCGTGCCCGGCAGATTGGTATTATACTGCAGGATGCAGTTCGCTTCATTGATATCGGTGTGATCCTGCCGGTTGAAGCGCTTGGTGGAACGCCAGTCACCCTGCCACATCGTGGGATCGGTGAGGGTATATTCGACTTCCATCGTCTTGCCGCCGTTCACCAGCCTGATCTTCTCCACCAGCTCGAACTGGTCGTCGATCGGGATGCCGAGATCGATGTAGTGGTTGTCCGGCTCGAAATAGGTGGTGTGGACGACAAGCGTGTCGCCTTCCCAATGCCCGATCGATTCGCCGTTGTAGCTCGGCACCACGAGATCGGGATCGGTATGGCCCCGCCCGTCGAGGAAGATCGTCCGCACCGAATTGTTGAAGCCCGAGATCACGTAGATCGCGGTAGGCAGCTGGATGAAGGCGTGCGGCCACACGCGCGTCATCAGCATCGGCATGCCGGGCGGATAGCACTGGCCGATCGCGTCGCGGTAGGTTTCGCCTCGCGCCTGCGCCTTGGGCTGTTCGACCAGCGCTTCGATCCCTTCCGGCCCGAACCGGGGATAGGGCGGCCCGAACATATAGTCGGCAAAGCCCTTGGACAGATCGATGAACCAGGTGCCGGTCAGGTCGAATGGCGGCGCGGGGCGCGGCTTCTTGAGATTCTCGGGCGCCAATGCGCCGAGATAGCCGGGGTGCTTGGGCACCATCTGGTCGAGCCGTTCCGGCGGAATCGGCGTCAGCGGGCGGACGACTTCAGGCTGCTCCAGCGCCGGCCCAGCGTTCTGGGCGGCGGCAGGTGGCATCACCATCAAGGCCATGGCTCCGGCGATAGCGGCAATCGCGCGCACGCCTCTCTCCCCTCATTACTCTTTATTGCCGCGATGTTAGTTCGGGGCGGGTGCCCAAGTCCAGCGTTCATGCTGTTCCAGCCGGGCAACCTGCCGCGAAGCGGCGGCGAGTGAACCGATATCGTCCAGGCGACCGGCTACCGGCGCGCCCTTTGGATAGCGCCAACAACTCGTGCTTTCCTCCGTGAGTAAAGGGGAAACGGGGGAATCGCGCTGTGGGATCGCCGGATCTTGGATTGTCGGTGGCGTGGAGCGTTAAAGCGTCCCCGGAACGCGGGAGGGATGCCCAATATTTTGCGTTGTCCACCATTTGATGGATGCCGCCCCGCCATGGTTACGCTTATGCCGCCAGCGGACCGAAGCGTGGGATGATAAATGAGGCCGGTTTCGCGGCGCCGCCGGCGCAAATGGCATCGAAAGAAGGGCCATGATCTGGATCAGGCGCATATTGGCGGGCGGGGCCGCGCTGATGGTGGTGGCGGTGTTGCTGGCCTTCACGCTGAGCGAATGGCGGGTTCGGCGGACCGTCGCGATGCCCTTGCCGGCGATCGAGGCGGCACATGACCCCGCCCAGATCGCCGAGGGCGCGCGTGTCGCGACATTCGAGGGCTGCCGGGCCTGCCATGGAGACAGGGGGCAGGGCCGCGTGATCCAGAACGACGCCATGATCGGACGGATCGTCGCGCCGGCTCTGGCGAGAGTGGCGGCCCGCGCAACCGATGCCGAGCTTGCCCGTGTCATCCGCCACGGTGTGTCGGTGAGCGGAAAGCCGATCTACATCATGCCGTCGGATGTCTTCAATCGACTGGCGGACGACGATGTGGCGCGCATCCTGGGCTGGATCAGGACGCTGCGGCCCGCTTCCGGCGATGTGACGGTGTCGACGCGTCTCGGCCCTCTCCTCCGTTTCGCCCTTGCCACGGGCGGGCTGAACAGTGCCGTCAATCCCGCAGGTGACCAGCCCCGCGCGCGGCCCGGCGATGTCGGCGGTTATTATGTCGGGACGCTATGCAGCTTCTGTCATGCGCTCGATCATGACCGCATCCACCAGGGGGAATTCGGACCGGCCACGGCACCCGCGCTCGCGCAGGTCGCCGCCGCCTATGATCCCGCCGCGTTCCGCCGCCTGCTCCAGACCGGCGAAGGAGCGGGCGGGCGCGCTCTTCCCGACATGAAGGATGCCGCGATCAAGGTGTTCAAGGGCTTCACGATCGACGAAATCGACGCCATCCACGCTTATCTGCGTGAAGAAGCGGCCAGGCTTCAGCCAAGCTAGGCACGCGATCCTGCTCCCCCTCAACGCGCACGGGGGGGGCACGGCGGCGGAGCCTGCCGAAGCAGGCCCCGCCCCCCGCTGAGCTACTTCGCTACCGCCGCCGCGAGCATTTCCGGGGTCGGCGGGGCGGTGTCCTTGGGATCGGAGCCCTTGTGCTTGTCGGTGGCGGGGAGCGGGCCGCCGTTGGCGACGCCGAACCCGACGTTCTCGCCGGCGAATTCCGCATAGGCGATGTTCACGTTCATGTGCGCGCGGGCCAGCGGGGTGTTGCCGTATTCGAGGCCCTTCTTGATGTGGGTGTCCAGCAGCGGCGCGAAATCGGGGTTCTTCTGCAGCTCGGCCACGGCCACGCCCGGCGGATCGCCCCGGTCGTAAGCCGCCCGTGCGGCGGTGAGCAGGGCGCGGTTGAAGCGGGCCAGCCGCTCCAGCCCGGCCCAGTTGTTCACATGGCCATGCCCTTCCACGACGATCTCGATGCCGCGATCCTTCACCGCGGCGACCAGCTTCTCCGTCTCCTCGGTAATCGCGGCGGCGCCGCCGCTGGGAAGGAACGGCGCCATGTTCCACGCCATGACATCGCCCATGAACAGCAGCTTGGCCGCCGGCACCAGGACGAAGGTATCGCCGCCGGTGTGGCCGGTTCCGGTGTGGAAAAGCTCGATCTGTTCGTCACCCTGGCCGATCGTCAGCCGATCCTTGTAGGTTTCCGTCGGCAGCAGCGCGGGGTTGGCCTGCGGGCCGGCGGAAAGTTCCGCCTTGGTGCCTTCGCTCATGATGATCCGCACGTTGGGATAGCGTTCGCGGATGAAATCGGTGCTCCCGGTATGGTCGGGATGGCTGTGCGTGCAGATGATCGTTGTGATCGGTTTGTCGGTGATCTTCTTCACTTCATCCAGGATGGCCTGGCCATTGCCCGGCATCTTGGTGTCGACCAGGACCACGCCCGCCTTCTGCACCACGACCAGCGTGTTCCCGCCGCCGCCGAAGATCTTGTAGACGTTGCCGGTGATGTGCTCGATCGGCTCCGGCGGGGGCAGCGGCGAACGTGCCGGCGCGGCCGCGCCGGGGCGGGGCGGTTGCCCGGCGCCGGGGCCGGGCCGCTGCGACTGTTGTGCCGCCGCCGACGCGGCCATGCTGCCGGCGATCAGGAACGCCAGCACCGCTTTCGATTTCATCGCATCTCTCCTTAAGACCCCCGGCCGTGATTCGGCCCTCTATCCAGCCTTGCTAGCCGGCAAGGCCGGGTTGGCAAGGTCGCGAAATGTAGCGAATCGTCGCAGCAAGGCGGCCCGCACTGCTCGATCCGCGCGCCGCTCAGTGCGGGCGGCTCAGCAGATAGACCGCGTATTCGGCGCGCCAGTTCGCGCCCGCCGTCCCCAGTTCGGTTTCGCCGCTGAAGAACCAGCTCCGTTCGATCTGCACGCCCTTGGCCGTCAGCAACGCGCGGAAGTCGGTCACCGTCACATGGTGGATGTTCTGCGTTTCGTACCAGCTGACCGGCAAGTGCCGTGTCACCGGCATCCGCCCGTTCCACAGCAAGGCCAGGCGCATCTTCCAGTGGGCGAAGTTGGGAAAGCTGACGAAGGCCTTGCGGCCGATGCGCAGCAGCTCGTCCAGCATCAGGTCCGGCCGTTCGGCCGTTTGCAGCGTCTGGCTGAGGATCACGTAGTCGAACGCGCCGTCGGGATAGTCCGCCAGGGCGTGATTGGCATCGCCCTGCACCGCCGAAAGCCCGCGCGCGACGCATTTCTCGACCGCCTCCGGGTCGATCTCCAGCCCGCGCACGTCGATGCCCTTGTCGGCGCGCAGGACCGCCATCAGTTCACCGTCCCCGCAGCCGACATCGAGCACGCGCGCCCCTTCAGGCATGTGGCGCGCGATCACCGCCAGATCGGGGCGCAGGGCGTGTCTGGCGCTCATGCGTAGATGTCCGGGAAGTTCCGTTCCATCGCGCGCTCCGGATGCGCCAGCGGAGCCCAGCCGAGCGCTTCGTAAACCCCGTGCGCATCGGCCGTCATCAGCATCCAGCGGCGCAGGCCCTGCAGCTCCGGGTGCGCCTGCAACCGGGCGACCATGGCCCGCCCCAATCCCTGCCCGCGATGCGCCTCGAGAACATAGACATCGGCGAGATAGGCGAATGTCGCCCGGTCGGTCACCAGGCGGGCAAGCCCCACCTGCTCCCCGTCCTTGAACGCCGCGACGCATATGCTGTTGGCCAGCGCTTTGGCCACGATGGCCAGGGGAATGCCGGGCGACCAATAGCTGCGCGCAAGATAGGCGTGCGCCGCCTGCACGTCGATCCGCTCCGGCTCGCTCGTCAACTCGTAACCGGCCGGCGGCGCCTTCATTCGAGGAAGCCCTTCACCACCCGGTCCAGCGCCGGAACGTCGAGCAGGAAGCTGTCATGCCCGAAGGGGGCCGACAGTTCGACGAAGCTGACCGGCGCGGCGGCGGCGTTCAGCGCCTGCACGATCACACGCGAGGCGGAGGTGGGATAGAGCCAGTCGGTATCGAAGCTCACCACGCAGAAGCGCGCGCTGCTGCCGGCGAAGGCATCGGCCAGACGGCCGCCGTGCTCTTCCGCCAGGTCGAAATAATCCATCGCCCGGGTGATGTAGAGATAGCTGTTGGCATCGAACCGGTCTGTGAAGCTCAGCCCCTGGTGCCTGAGATAGCTTTCGACCTGGAAATCGGCATCGAACCCGAAGCTCTTGGCGTCGCGGTTCTGCAGCCGGCGGCCGAACTTCTCCGTCAGCCCCGCTTCGGACAGATAGGTGATGTGCGCCGCCATGCGCGCCACGGCCAGGCCCTTGTCCGGCGTCTTGCCGGAATCGTAATAGCCGCCGCCCTGCCAGTTGGGATCGGCCATGATCGCCTGGCGGCCGACTTCGTGGAAGGCGATGTTCTGTGCCGAATGGCGCGCGGTGGTGGCGATCGCCAGCACGCGTTCCGCCCGTTCGGGGAAATTGGCCGCGAAGCTCAACGCCTGCATCCCGCCCATGGAACCGCCGACTACCGCATGAAGCCGCCCGATCCCCAGCGCATCGAGCAGCGCCACCTGGGCGCGGACCATGTCGCGTATGGTGATGACCGGAAAGCGCATGCCGTAAGGCCGCCCGTCCGCCGCTTCGCTCGCCGGCCCGGTGGAACCCATGCAGCTGCCGATCACATTGGCGCAGATGACATGGAAGCGATTCGTGTCCACCACCTTGCCCGGCCCGACCGAGTTGGCCCACCAGCCCGGCTTGCCGGTGATCGGATGGGGGCTGGCCACGTATTGATCCATCGTCAGCGCGTGGAAGATCAGGATCACGTTCGATTTGTCCGCCGCCAGCTCGCCATAAGTTTCATAGGCGAGCGTCACGCGGTCGAGCACCTGCCCGCTATCGAGCTTGAGCGGCTTGGGCAGTTGCAGGCTGCTGCTGGCGGAGGCGAGCACAGTGGCCATCGGATGCCGGCACTTGGGGCGCGCCAACGGTACTGTCAATCCACGCCAAGTCCCGCTATGCGCCCGCCGGTGACGGAGAGCCCTTCCAACCCCCAGCCCGAGATGAAACCCTGGATCGCGGCGATCCATGCCTATGTGCCCGGCAAATCGGCCGGTGAGGACGGGCGCCCGCTGGTCAAGCTTTCGGCCAATGAGAACCCGCTGGGCACCAGCCCCGGGGCATTGGCGGCGCGCGGGCAGGCCGTGGTGCCCTCGCTCTACCCCGATCCAGACAGCACCGATCTGCGCGCCGCGCTGGGCAAGCTGCACGGCATCGATCCGGCGCGGATCGTCTGCGGCACGGGCTCGGGCGAATTGCTGACCCTGGCCGCCAGCGCCTTCGCCGGGCCGGGGGACGAGGTGCTCTATGTCCGCTACGGCTTCTCGCTCTATGAAATCGCCGCGCGCCGCTGCGGGGCGACGCCGGTGGTCGCGCCCGATGCCGATTACGGCACCGACGTGGAAGCGCTGCTCGCACTGGTGAACGCGCGGACCCGCGTGGTGTTCATCGCCAATCCCAACAATCCCACCGGCCGGTTCATGACTCGCGCCGAGCTCGCCCGGCTGCACGCCGGCTTGCCCGCATACGTGCTGCTGGTGCTCGACCAGGCCTATGCCGAATATGTCATGCCCGAAGATGACGATGGGGGGCTGGACCTGGCCGCGGAACATACCAACGTCCTCGTCACGCGGACCTTCTCCAAAGCCTATGGCCTCGCGGGGGAGCGAGTCGGCTGGGGCACCGGCGCGCCGGCGCTGATCGCGGCGCTCAACCGCATTCGCGGACCGTTCAATGTCGGCAACGTCGCGCAGGCGACCACTCTGGCGGCGGTGGAGGATCAGGCTTTCGTCGCCATGTCGCGTCGGCACAATGCCGCTGAACGGGCGCGCTTCGTGGCGGCGATCGAGGCCCTGGGCAATCACGGCCTGCGCGCCGTGCCGAGCGAGGCGAACTTCGTGCTGGTGCTGTTCGAAGGTAAGCTGAGCGCGGAGGCCGCCTACAAGGGCCTGGCCGAGCGAGGGTACATCACCCGCTGGCTGCCGGGGCAGGACCTGCCGCACGGCCTGCGCATCACCATCGGCACACGCGAGCACATGGACGATGTCGCCGATGCCCTGCGTGCCTTGGCGGAGGGCGCGCGATGAGCTTTCGCCATGTCGCGATCATCGGCCTCGGCCTCATCGGCGGGTCGATCGGCCTGGCGGTGCGTGAACACCTGCCCGGCGTGACGACCACCGGCTACGACAACGATCCCGACGTGCGCCGCCGCGCCGCCGAACGCGGCCTTGCCGACAGGATCTGCGAAAGCTCCATCGAAGCGGTCGCCGGGGCGGACCTGGTGATCCTGTGCGTTCCGGTGGGCGCGATGGGGGAGGCGGCCCGTGCGCTCGTCCCCGGTCTTTCGCCCGATGCGCTGGTCAGCGACGTGGGCTCGTCGAAGCAGGCGACCGGCCGCATGCTGGCCGAAGCATTGCCGGGCCGCGCGGTGATCCCGGCGCATCCGGTGGCCGGCACCGAAAATAGCGGGCCCGACGCCGGCTTCGCCACGCTGTTCTACCACCGCTGGTGCATCGTGACCCCGCCCGAAGGCGCCGACCCGGCCAAGGTGGCCGCGCTGGTCGAATTCTGGCGCGCGCTCGGCGCGATGGTCGATACCATGGGGCCGGAACATCATGACCGGGTGCTGGCGGTGACCAGCCATATCCCGCACCTCATCGCCTATACGATCGTGGGCACCGCGTCCGACCTGGAAGAAGTGACGCGCAGCGAGGTCATCAAGTATTCCGCCGGCGGCTTCCGCGATTTCACCCGCATCGCGGCGAGCGACCCGACGATGTGGCGCGACGTGTTCCTCAACAACCGTGAGGCGGTGCTGGAGATGCTCGACCGCTTCCTCACCGACTTCGCGATGATGCGCGAAGCGATCCGCGCCAGCGACGGGCAGACGCTGTTCGACCTGTTCACCCGAACCCGCGAGATCCGCCGCTCCATCGTGGCGATTGGCCAAGACGACGCGCGGGCCGATTTCGGCCGCAAGCATAACGGTGATGGCTAGGCGGGAGTGGCCGAGAGGCTGCGGCCTGCCTCGCCGCCCTTTCCTGCGTCCCGGATAAGTCCGTCCGTCGGCCGCTATCCGCCCGCGACGCCCATCAGCCGGGGCGCCGTCGCCAGCCACCAGGGCGTGTTCCACAAAAGATGCGTGGCGATGATGAACGGCAGGTTGGCCGCCGCCCAGATGACATAGGCGCGCGGTATCCGTCCGCTTCTCCAGATATCCCAGGCCAGCATCGGCAATATCCAGAGGACGATCCAGACATGATCCGCCAGCGGGCTCTCCGGCCGGGCGGTGGGGAGCCAGCCGATCCGATCGATCCCCGCTGACAAGGGCAGGACGGTTGCCAGGATCATCAACCGCTTGTGGAGGCCGGAATCCCTCCTGCGCGCCAGCAGGGCCCAGCCGACCAGCAGCGGAAACAGCAGGCCGATGCGTATCTGGCTGAGAAGGACGTTGCTGGCGAAGATCTTCGTCTCGCGCAGGTCGACGGGCGCCGACCAGAGGCTCGCAAAGGACGCCGAGACCAGCAGATAGCTGGCCGCCACGATCGCCGGCAGCAAGGCGAAGGCGGTGAGCCCGAGCTTCATGTGCAGCGCCTGCCGCCCCGTAGCCGCGAGGGAGGTCTGGACCAGCAGCAGCAACAGCCATGCGCCCATCAGCACGGCATGGACATGCAGGATGACGGGGAAAGCCGGCCGCTCTCCCGCATTGACGGCCGCCACCTGTTTTATGGAATCAGGGACGAAGCCTACCAGCGCCGTCGCCACGAACAGCGCCGCCATGAATACGTAAATCCATCGGTCGATCAGCTGCGCGATCGTCTTGTCCCGCACCGCCGCGCGGCCGACCGGCCAAGGCGGCGAAACAAGCGCGCTTGCCTTTTTATCGAGCCGTCCCGCTCTTTCGGCAGCGGGCGCCGTGGCCTCTCCATTCATCTCCCCGTCCCCATTTTGCGGAACGAGGCGGCGTGCCCCACGCGCGCCCGCGCCGTTTCACCAGCGTCTAGGCGCGGCCGGCGCCGGGCCGCGTCCATCAAACGATGGACACCGTGAAATAATCTCGCCTGTCGGAGCCGGACCGCGTCTCAGCGCGGGCCGGGGGAGGGCCTATTCAGGGCGTTGATCGCCGCATGGACCCGCGCCTCGATTTCCTCGCGCGGCAGGCCGGGTTCGATGAGCTCGCCGAATTGCAGCACGATCGTGCCGCGCCGTTTCCATAGCGGCTGGTAAAGCGGCCCGCTGTTCACCGCCACCGGCACCACCGGCAGGCCGAGCATCTTGTAAAGCCCGGCGAAGCCCGCCTGCAGCGGCGGACGCTCGCCATGGGGCACGCGGGTGCCTTCGGGGAAGATCGCCAGCGGCCGGCCTGTCGCGGCATAGGCGCGCGCTTCGGAGACCATGTTGCGCAGGGCCTTCGCCCCCTGGGTCCGCGCCACCGGGATCGTGCCATAAGCCCGCGCCGCGCGGCCCCAGCCGGGAATGCGGAACAGTTCCACTTTCCCGAACCCGACCGGATGATCGAGGATCACCGGCAGCTCGATCGCTTCGAAGAAGCTTTCGTGCTTGATCGCGTAGAGCACCGGGCTGTCGAAGGCCTTTCTCCCCACTTCGCGCACGTCGATGCCGAGCAGGTGGGTGACGCAGGCCCGGTGGAAGCGCGCCCAGGCGTCGGGGACCGGGCGGATGTGGCCGGGCGCCACCATTGCCACCAGCACCGCCGCCAGCACGAACAGCACGCTGCCGCCGTAGAACGCGGCATAGAACAGCACGCTGCGCACCGCGGCCATGGCGCGCCTCACGCCGGCCACAGCCGGCCGGCCCAGGTGGCCAGCAGCTTGTGGTATTCGAGGAACAGGATCCACAGCGATGGCTGGGACGGCACGGCATCGCGCACCACCACCGTGCCGGGCGGCAGGCGGTCCGCCAACTCGCGCGCGGCGCGGCGCATGTGCCAGTCCGACGTGACCAGCCGCAGCGAATGGACCTTGTTCGCCTCCACCCACCCGGCTGTCTCACGGGCATTGCCGCGCGTGTCGAGCGCGGCGAAGCCCAGCGTCACGCAGCATGTCATCAGATCCGGCGCGATCTTGTATTCGGCGGCGAATTCGCGCGGGGTGACCGATTGGAACACGCCCGTCACCAGCATGCGCGGCGCGGCGCCTTCGCGCAGCATGGCCAAGCCGCGCGGAATACGCCCGCCGCTGCCCGTCGGCACCACGATCGCGTCGGTCTTCTCGTTGCCGGCGGGCTGGGGCAGCGACACGGCAAACCACAGGAAGCCGAGCGCCCACACGATGGCCAGCAGCGAGGCGATCCGCCCGATCACAGCATCCGCCTCAGCGCGCCGATCACGGTAAGCCGCGCGGTGAGCGTCGCCAGCATCACCCCGGCGATCGGGATCGCCACCAGCAGCGCCCAGTCGGCCGGCCCCAGCGCGCCGCCCGTCACCATGCCGGAGCCGAGCCGGGCGAACTGGCTGCCCAGCAGCCACAGCGCGCCCGCGCCCAGCAGCAGCCCGGCCAGCCCGCCGATCGCCGCGTCGAAGGCGATCGACCGTTCGAACAGGCGCGCGATCTGCCGATCGGTCGCGCCAAGCAGATGGATGATCTCGATCGTCTCGCGATTGCCCCCCAGCGCACTGCGCGCCGCCAGCCACACCGCCGCCGCGCTGGCCGCGGCGAGCAAGGCGACAAGGCCGAGCGCCAGCCATTGCAGCGAGGCCAGCGCATCGAACACCGGGCCGAGCCAGCCGGCCTGGGCATCGATCCGCGCGGAAGGGACGAGCGCCTTGAGCGAGGCCCGCAGTTCCTCCAGCCGCCGCTCTGTCACCGGGCCTTGCAGCCGTACGTCGATCAGCGCGGGCACCGGGATCGCCGCGTCCCCGGTCAGCATCTGCCGGCCGAGCCAGGGTTCGAGCAAGGCCTCCAGGTCCTTCTCCGGCACCCGGATCACTTCGGCCACGTCCTGGCGGGTCCGCAGGTGCGCCACGGCGGCCTGGGCCTGGCGTTCCCGCGCGGCCGGGGCGCCTTCCAGGATCTGAACGGTCAGTCCGCCAGCGATCTCCGCGCCGGCATTCGTCCCCAGGTTGCGCAGCGCCAGCCCGGCGCCCGCCGCGATCACCGTCAGGGCGATCATGATGGCGATGACCCACGGCATCGGCCCCGCCAGCCGCGAATGGGGCGCCAGCCGGTCGATCGCGCCGAAGCGCGGCGCGTTGCGGCGGATCGCCATGGACCCGATCGAGAACACCGCGTTCATCGCGCGGCCACCTCGGGGCGCGGCGGATAGCGCAGGGCGCCCGTCGGGTCGCTCAGCCGCCCGCGATCCAGCCGCATGATCAGCGAATCCGATACCTTCCGCAGCAGGTGCACGTCATGCGTGGCCACCACCACCGTGGTCCCCAGCCGATTGAGCGCTTCGAACAGCCGCAGCAGCTTCACCGCCATTTCCGGATCGACGTTGCCGGTCGGCTCGTCGGCGACGAGGATCTCGGGCCGGGCGATCACCGCGCGGGCGATCGCCACGCGCTGCTGCTCCCCGCCTGAAAGGGTCGCCGGGCGCGCGTCGGCCCGCTGGTCCAGCCCGACCCAGGTCAGCATATCGGCCACCGGCTTCCTGATCTCCCCCTCTGGCACGCCCGACACGCGCAGCGGCAGCGCCACGTTGTCGAACGCGGAGAGGTGCGGCACCAGGCGGAAATCCTGGAACACCACCCCGATCCGCCGTCGGAACGCCGGCAGGCGCGCGCGCGGAACGGTGATCACGTCGGTGCCGAACATGCGGATCACCCCGCGCGAAGGCCGCTGCGCGAGATAGAGCAGCCTGAGCAGCGATGTCTTGCCCGCGCCGCTGGCCCCGGTGAGGAAATAGAAGCTGCCGGGAAACAGGGTGAAGGACACGTCGCTCAACACCTCGCGGTCCGTGCCATAGCGCAGGCCCACGTTGTCGAACTGAACGATATGCCCCCCCTCGCCGGTCACGGCCGGCCTCGGGAGCGATCTGTCGGCTTGAGGCGTGGGCGAGCTGGCATCCGCCGCGCCTATAGCTGCTGTTCGGTGTGGAAAAAAGCCGTTGGGCGCGCGTGACGGCGGCCGCCCGGCTTGTTGCCTGATCCGGTGCGGCTTAGGATCGGCCGGCCATGATCATTGCCTGCCCCGCTTGCGCCACGCGGTACGTCGTGCCCGATAGCGCAATCGGGCCGGAAGGGCGCACCGTGCGCTGCGCCAAGTGCCGGCACAGCTGGTTCCAGGAACCCGCGCCGCTCGGCATGCTTGTGGAAGCGCCCCCTGTTGCTTCTCCGGTATCGAAGCCAGTGGCCGAACCTATGGCTCAGCCCGCGCCGGAACCGGTAATGGCGGCCGCCGATACCCTCCAGCCGGCGTCCCCCGTGGAAAGCGCGGCGGAGCCCGATCTGCCGCCGCCTCCGCCGACTTTCGAAGGGCCGGTGGCCAGCGCGGCGGAGCCGGCGCGCGATGATTCGCAGTTCGAACCCGCGCCGCCGTTCCGCCGCCGGCGCAATCCGCTGCGGCTGCTGACCTGGGGGGCGGGCATCTTCGCGGTGCTGGCCTTGGCGCTGATCGGCGCGGTATCCTATTGGGGGCCGCCGGACTGGGTGCCGATCGACCGGCCGACATTCGCCATGGCCCCCGCCCAGCTCCAGCTCGATTTTCCGGCCGAGGCGCAGGAACGGCGCCAGCTTCCCAACGGCACCGAGTATTTCGGCGCCAGCGGCACGATCACCAACACCGGGGCCGAAAGCCAGCGCGTGCCGCCGATCCTGATCGTGCTGCGCGATGCGCGGGACCGGATCGTCTATAGCTGGGAACTGCAACCGCCCAAGCGCACCCTGGCCCCCGGCGAAAGCGTGACGGTCAACGAAGCGGTGACCGACGTGCCGCGTTCGGCCAAGTTCGCGGAGATCGGCTGGAAGCCGAGCTGACTCCTTCGAACGATTGCCGCACGGCCCGAAAATAGATGCGCCGCCCGCGCTTGCAGGGGTATGGCCGCTTTGCTAAGGGCGCGCTCCTACCTGGCTGGGGGCCGCTTTCAGGCCCTTGTCGATGTGCGGTCGTGGCGGAACTGGTAGACGCGCAACGTTGAGGTCGTTGTGGGCGAAAGCCCGTGGAAGTTCGAGTCTTCTCGACCGCACCACTTCTGATGATAACAGGCACTGCCCCCTTCGCCCGATCGCGGCGGGGCGGGCTATTGCCGCGTGCCCGAACCTCTGGACAAGAAGCGGCGGGTCACGCCTGCGCTGGCGAGGGCACGAAATCGACTACCGCGCCGGGGGTGCCCGCCCCGGTCACGCAAGCGTCGACCTCGAACACCTCGTGCAGCAGCGCCGCGGTGAGCACTTGCGCGGTAGGGCCGAAGGCGATCAGCCGGCCTTGCCGCATCACCGCGATATCTGTGGCATAGCGCGCCGCGAGCGTCAGCTCGTGCACCGAAGCGATCACCAGCTTGCCGCCGTCGGCCAGGCCGCGCAGCCGCCCGATGCCGTCGAGCGCATGGCGCGGATCGAGCCCGGCCAGCGGCTCGTCGGCCAGCAGCACTTGCGGATCGCCCACCAGCGCGCGCGCCAGCATCGCCCTGGCAAGCTCGCCGCCCGATAGCGTCGTGGCCGGCTGGTCGCGGCGGCTGGCCATGTCGACCATGGCGAGAACCGCGTCGACGCGGGCCTGCATCTCCTCGGGCAGCGCTCCGAAAATCGGCAGTTGCGGCGTCAGTCCCAGAGCCACCAGCCGTTCGACCGATACCGGCCATTCGGCTCGCGGATTCTGCGGCAGATAGGCACGAAGGCGCGCCAGCCGCCGGCGATCGAACGCGGCCAGCGCGGCGCCGTCGATCGTCACCGTTCCCCGCTCGGGTGCAAGCAGCCCGGCCAGAACGGACATCAGCGTCGACTTGCCGGCCCCGTTAGGGCCGATCAGGCCGATGAACTGGCCGCCTTCCATCGCCAGCGAGACGCCGTCGATGATCGCGCGGCCCCCGCGCAACACGCTGATCCCGTCCGCGACGATCCGGCTCATGGCGACAGCCTGCGCAATTTGACCACCAGCCAGAAGAAGAACGGGGTTCCCACGATGCTGGTGAGTACGCCCAGCCTGATCTCCTGCCCGGCGGTCGGGATGGCCCGGGTGGCGACGTCGACGAAGACGAGCAGGATCGCGCCGAACAGGGCGGCGGGCAGCAGCACGCGGCTGGGCTGATGGCCCACGAAAGGCCGGACGATATGCGGCGCGAGCAGGCCGATGAAGCCGATCGATCCGGTCACGGCCGTGGCGGCCCCGACGGACAGCGCCGTTCCGGCCAGCGCGAGCAGGCGCGTGCGCGCCAGGTTGACGCCCAGGCTTTCCGCCTGCGCCTCGCCCAGGGTCAGCGCGTCGATGTCGCGGGCGCTGAACGCAAGGCAGATCCAGCCCAGCAGAATGAACGGCGCCACCAGCAGGACCTGGTCCCAGTCGCTGTTTTCCAGCGTGCCAAGGAGCCAGATGGTGATCTCGTAGACGGCCGCGAGATTCGGCGCGAAGTTGAGCGCAAGGCTCACGCCCCCCGCCATGAGGCCTGAAACGGCGACGCCCGCGAGGATCATCGTCAGCGTACCGCCGCGCCCGATCGACAGGGTCAGGAGCGCCGCGGCGATCGCGCCGGCGATCCCCATCATCGGCGTGGCCAGCAGGAACGTGGCCGAAAGACCGAAATAGATCGCCAGGACGGCCCCCAGGGCCGCGCCGGCCGACACGCCGAGCAGGCCCGGTTCGGCCAGCGGATTGCGTAGCAGGCCTTGAAGGACCGCGCCCGAAAGCCCCAGGCTGGCGCCGACCAGCACGCCGAGGACCGTTCGCGGCGCCCTGAGTTCGCTCAGGATCAGCCAGGCGAGATTGGGCTTGGGCTGGAAAAGGGAATCGGCCAGCACCAGCGGGTTCAGCCAGACCCGCCCGATGCCCAGTGACAGCAGCACGCCCGTCAGCAGAAGCACGCCTGCCAGCACGGGCCAGAGGCGCTTGCCTACCATGGCGGGCGCCCCTGGGGCAGCTTCCCAAGCGCCGCGTGCAGCTGAAGCGCGGAATCGGCGGATTGGGGCAATCCGCAGGTATGCAGGAACGCCGGATAGCTGATCTGCCGCCCCTTGAAGGCCCGGCGGATCACGGGGTGTTCGGACGCCGCATCGCCCAGCGACAGGTCATCGTAGGTGGCCCGGCCGCGCATGACCGCATCGGGCCGCGCGGCCAGCAGTTCCTCGATATCGAAGCTCGAAAAGTTGTTGTCGGGAAGCCTGGCCGCCAGGTTCACCGCGCCCGCCGTGCGGATGATCTCGTCGGTCAGCGTTCCCCTTCCCGGGACGCCATTGGTCGCGCTCCAGGCGACGACCTCGACCGGGCGCGCCGGGCGGCGGCGTTCGAGATAGGCCAGCTTGCGGTCCATCTCGGCGATCAGGGCCTCCGCCCGTTCCGGCTCCCCCACCAGATCGCCGATCTGGCGCGTGATCCGCCGAATGTCCGCGAAGCTGTTGGCGGAATCGATTTCGACCAGCGGCGCGTCCACCTTGCCGGCCAGCCGGCGCAGAACCGGGGTTGCCCAGGGGCTGGCGAGGATCAGGTCCGGCTTCTGGCTGACCACCTCCTCCGCCGCGCCGTGATTGATCGCAATGCCCGCGTCAGCGCCCGGCATGAGCACCTCGACGGCATCGTGGGCGAGATAGGTGACCGATGCGATCCGCTCTTTCGGCACCAGCATCATCAGCAGCAGATCGTTGCACAGGTCGATAGACATGATGTGGCGCGGCTTGCCCGCCTGGACCGGTTCCGCCTTCTTTGGCGAACCGGCGCCGGACAGCGCGGCCAACGGCAGGCCCAGGCACGCCGCCACAGCCAAGGCCCAACGCCGCTTCATCGCCTGTCCGCGGTCCTTTCGAGAATCTTGATCGGGGTTTCAGCGTTCAAGGTTCGTCATGCTCCGCAATTCGGCGCTCCCGATCCTTCACGCATAGACAGGTGCGCCGCATCCCGCTCAAGAATTTACGCGGGAGGCTGGGCGCGTGCCCGGGGCGCTTAGCGGCGCTCCCCGCTCATTCGGCTCCGTCGTTCACCAGCAGCACGCTGTCGTCGCGGGCAAGCGACCACAGGCTGAGGCCTGCCTGCCGCGCCCTGGCGACGGCCATGCTGGTGGGGAGCGAGACGGTGGCCAGGCGCGTCGCGCCCGCGCGGACGGCTTTCTCCACGATCTCGTAGGAACAGCGCGCGGTGGACAGGATGAAGCCCGCTGCCGGGTCCTGCCCGGCAGCGGCGAGCGCGCCGATCAGCTTGTCGAGCGCGTTGTGGCGGCCGACATCCTCACGCGCGTGCAGGATCGCCCCTTCGGCGCTGGCGAAAGCGGCGGCATGGGCGGCGCCGGTCCGGCGGGTGAGTGGCTGGTGCGCGCGCAGGGCGGACAGGGCGGCGAACAGGGCGCTTTCATCCAGCGGCGCGTGTGGCGCCACCTTGGGCAGCGGGCGCGTGACCGCTTCCAGGTTCTCGATCCCGCAAAGCCCGCACGAGCTTTCGGCCACGCGGGCGCGGACGCGGTCGGTCAACTGCTCGATCCCGAGACCGGTGAGCGCGGCGCGGACGATCCAGCCCTGCTCGACCTCGGCGACGGCGATGTCGGCCAGATCGCCGGGCTGCCGGGCGAGCCCTTCGGTGAGAGCGAAGCCGAGCGCGAAATCTTCCAGGTCCGCCGGCGTGGCCATCATCACGGCATAGCTGAGGCCGTTGAATTCGAGCGCGACGGGCGCTTCGGGCACCCATTCGCGGTTTACCGCGCGGCGCGTGCCGTCGCGGCGGATTTCAACGATGTCGCTCATCCCATTTCCGCAAGCGGGAGGGGCGAACGCCGGGTGTCATCCGGCGTCAGAATGGCCGATCTCGTTCACCGAGTTGAACTCGGTCGCGCGGGTCTGCGACTTGGGTTCCGCCCCGCCAGCCAGATACTCGATCGCCGCCAGCGCCACGGGGGAAAGCGCCGAACGCCCTTCTTCGCCCTGGATATCTTCGAAGATCCGCGCCTTCATCCGGGGATCCCAGAACTTGTTGATGTGATCGGCGGTGGCCAGCACCGCCTTGTCGGGGTTCATCGCGGCAAGGTTCTGGGCGATCTGATTGGCCGAAAAACGCAGGCGGGACAGCGTACCGGAACTCATTCCGCCGGCTCCATTTCGGCCGCCCCGGCGATCCGGCGCGAACGTTCGGTCAGTTCCGCCTGTTCCTTCTGCCATTCGGTCGGGCCGTTGGACGGCATCACCTGCACCGCGGTCACCTTGTATTCGGGGCAGTTTGTCGCCCAGTCGGAATAGTCGGTGGTGACGACGTTCGCCTGCGTCCCCGGGTGGTGGAAGGTGGTATAGACCACGCCCGGCGCGACACGGTCGGTCACTTCCAGCCGCAGCGTCGTTTCGCCGGTGCGGCTGGCCAGCTTCACCCAATCGCCCGTCTTCAGGCCGCGGTTTTCGGCATCGGCCGGGTGCATTTCCAGCACGTCGCCGTCATGCCACACGACATTGTCCGTGCGCCGCGTCTGCGCGCCGACGTTGTACTGGCTGAGGATGCGGCCGGTGGTGAGCAGCAGCGGGAAGCGCGGGCCGCTCCTTTCGTCGGTCGGGATGTATTCGGTGATGGCGAAGTGCCCCTTGCCGCGCACGAATTCCTCCACGTGCATGACGGGCGAGCCATCGGGGAACTTGTCGTTGACCGGCCATTGCAGCGAGCCTTCGCGGTCCAGCCGATCCCACGAAATGCCCGCGAAGCTCGGCGTCAGGCGGGCGATCTCGTCAAGGATTTCGCTGGGATGCGTATAGTTCCAGTCGAGCCCCAGGGCATTGGCGAGGAGCTGGGTGACTTCCCAGTCCTCGTACCCCGGCGCCGGCTCCATCACCTTGCGGACCGGCTGAACGCGCCGTTCGGCATTGGTGAAGGTCCCGTTCTTCTCCAGGAAGGTGGAGCCGGGCAGGAACACGTGGGCGTAATTGGCGGTCTCGTTCAGGAACAGGTCGTGCATGATGACCAGTTCCATCGCTTCGAGCCCGGCGGCGACATGCTGGGTATTGGGATCGGACTGCATGATGTCCTCCCCCTGCACGTAAAGCGCCTTGAACGTGCCATCGATGGCCGCGTCGAGCATGTTGTTGATGCGAAGCCCCGGCTCCTTGTCGAGCGTGACGCCCCAGTCCTTCTCGAACAGCTGGCGCGTGGCGTCGTCGGAGATGTGGCGATAGCCCGACAGCTCGTGCGGGAAGCTGCCCATGTCGCAGCTGCCCTGCACGTTGTTCTGGCCGCGCAGCGGGTTCACGCCCACGCCGGGGCGGCCGATGTTGCCGGTGGCCATCGCCAGGTTGGCGATGGCGATGACCGCCGAGGACCCCTGCGAGTGCTCCGTCACGCCCAGGCCATAGTAGATCGCGCCGTTGCCGCCCGTGGCATAGAGCCGCGCGGCTTCGCGCACCGTCTGCGCCGGGACGCGGGTGACGGCTTCGAGGAATTCGGGGCTGTGCCGCTCCTCCGAAACGAAGCGAGCCCAATCCTCGAACGCGTCCCATTCGCAGCGTTCGCGCACGAAGGCTTCGTTGACGAGGCCTTCGGTCACGATCACGTGCGCCAGGCTGGTCAGCACGGCGACGTTGGTGCCGGGCTGAAGCGCCAGGTGATGGGCGGCCTTGATATGCGGCGAGCGGACCAGGTCGATCCGCCGGGGGTCGATCACGATCAGCTTGGCCCCCTGGCGCAGGCGGCGCTTCATGCGGCTGCCGAACACCGGGTGCGCGTCAGTCGGATTGGCGCCGATCACCAGCACGACATCGGCATCCATGATGGTGTCGAAATCCTGCGTGCCGGCGCTGGTGCCGAACGTGGTGCTGAGGCCATAGCCGGTGGGCGAGTGGCACACGCGGGCGCAGGTATCGACGTTGTTGTTGCCGAACCCGGCACGCACCAGCTTCTGCACCAGGAACGTCTCCTCGTTGGTGCAGCGGCTGGAGGTGACGCCGCCGAGCGAGCCGACGCCGTGCCTGGCCTTGATCTCGCGCAGCTTGTTCACGGTGTGGGCGATCGCTTCGTCCCAGCTTACTTCGCGCCACGGCTCGTCGATGGATTCGCGGATCATCGGGTTGAGGACGCGATCCTTGTGGTTGGCATAGCCATAGGCGAAGCGGCCCTTGACGCACGAATGGCCGCGGTTGGCCTTGCCGTCCTTCCACGGCACCATGCGCACCAGCTGCTCGCCGCGCATCTCGGCCCGGAAAGCGCAGCCGACGCCGCAATAGGCGCAGGTGGTGACCACGGCGCGTTCCGGCTTACCGATCGCCTTGACGCTCTTTTCCTGCAGCGTGGCGGTGGGGCAGGCCTGCACGCAGGCGCCGCAGCTGACGCATTCGGAGCTGAGGAAGTTGTCGCCGTCCTGCCCGGCGCTAACCATCGAGGCGAAGCCGCGCCCGTCGATGGTGAGGGCGAACGTGCCCTGCACTTCGTCGCACGCGCGCACGCAGCGGCTGCACACGATGCACTTCGACGGGTCGAAATCGAAATAGGGGTTGGAAACGTCGGTGCCGAGGCCGAGGTGATTTTCCCCCTCATAGCCATAGCGCACGTCGCGCAGGCCCACGGCGGCGGCCTGGTCCTGCAGCTCGCAATCGTTGTTGGCCGAGCAGGTCAGGCAATCGAGCGGGTGATCGGAGATGTAGAGTTCCATCACGCCGCGCCGCAGCTTTTCGAGGCGGGGCGTCTGGGTCTTGACGTTCATGCCGGGCATGACCGGGGTGGTGCAGCTCGCCGGCGTGCCGCGCGCGCCTTCGATCTCCACCAGGCACAGGCGGCACGAGCCGAAGCTCTTCATGTTGTCGGTGGCGCAGAGCTTGGGGATCGAGCCGCCGATCTCGGCCGCCGCGCGCATCACGCTGGTGCCTGCAGGCACCGTCACTTCGCGCCCGTCGATCGTGAGCGTCACCAGTTCGTCGGATTTGACCTCGGGGGTGCCGAAGTCTGCCTGGCGTTCAAATCCCATCGTCTCGCTCCATCTCGGCCCCAAGCGTCGCAAGGTCGGCCGGCGTATTGATATTAGCAGCTTTCACGCCGATTTTCACCGGCCTTGCGTCAATCGCCTTCGCGAACGCAAGCATCGAATGTTTTCCCTCGGCCAAGAGCAGCGTCTCTATCGCCTCCGCGGCCTCCACCGGCCAGTGTCCCACCACCGGCTGGCTTTCAAGATAAGCGGGCGCGGGGGACAGGTGCCGCAGCAGGCTGTCGGGCAGGCCGACCGAATCCACGCCGCAGGAAAGCACGCTCTCGTAGCCCTCGTCGCGCGCCAGCCGCAAGGCAGCGGCGATCCCGCCCAGCGGGCCCATGTTCGCCTGCGGCCAGTCGGGGATGCAATGCCCCGGGCCGCGCTCGCGCCCCGCGACGACTACCAGCTCGCAGAAGCCGGTAAGCGTGTCGAAGGCGCGGGCCAGCAAGGTCTGCCCGCCCAATTCGGCCAGCGCCTTGTCGCTGCCGAACCGGCTCGATTGCCCGCCGGCGAGAACGACGCCGAGGATCATGCCGGCCTCACTAGGCGTCGTTCCGGTCAAGTACCTTGCGCACCGCGCCTTCCCGGCCCGGCATGAAGTCTTCCGGCCAGTTCTTCAGCGCGCTCATCACCGGATAGGGGGTGAAGCCGCCAAGGGCGCAGAGGGAACCGAACTTCATCGTCTCGCACAAGTCGGTCAGCAGGGCGACTTCCTGCTCGGGCAGGCGGCCAGTCTTGGGGGCGTTGTGCATGACCGGCAGCACTTCGACGCTGTCGGCCTCCCGCCCGTCGGCGCGGATGCGGTCGAGGATTTCGACCCCGCGCACCGAGCCGATGCGGCAGGGCGTGCATTTGCCGCAGCTTTCGGCGGCGCAGAACTCCATCGCGAAGCGGGCCATGGCGCCCATGTCGGCCGTATCGTCGAACACGGTGATGCCGCCGTGGCCGATCAGCGCGTCGGCCGCGGTATAGGCTTCGTAATCGAAGGCGATGTCGAACTCGTCGGGATGGATATAGGCGCCCAGCGGCCCGCCAACCTGCACCGCCTTGACCGGGCGGCCGCTGTCGGTGCCGCCGCCGATGTCATAGACCAGCTCGCTCAGCGTGATGCCGAACGCGGTCTCGAACAGGCCGCCGTGCCGGATATTGCCGGCGAGCTGGATGGGCATCGTGCCCTTGGACCGGGCCATGCCCAGCGCCTCGTAACGCGCCGCGCCGCCTTCGGCCAGGATATGCGGGACAGCAGCCAGGGTGAGCACGTTGTTCACCACCGTGGGCCGGCCGAACAGGCCCTCGATCGCCGGCAGCGGCGGCTTGGCGCGCACTTCGCCGCGCTTGCCTTCCAGAGAATTGAGCAGCGATGTCTCCTCGCCGCAGACATAGGCGCCCGCGCCCACGCGCACTTCGCAGCGGAACGGCGCGATGATCCCGGCGCAAAGCCGCAGCGCTTCGTTGAGCTTGCGGATCGCATCCGGGTATTCGCTGCGGACGTAGATATAGCCTTGGGTGGCTCCCACCGCTTCGCCCGCGATCGCCATGCCTTCGATCAGCGCATAGGGATCGCCTTCCATGACCATGCGATCGGCGAAGGTGCCCGAATCGCCTTCGTCGGCATTGCAGACGATGTACTTCTGTGCGCCGGGCGTGCCGGCCACGGTCTTCCACTTGATGCCCGCCGGGAAGCCCGCGCCGCCACGGCCCCGCAGGCCGGACTGGATCACTTCCTCGACGATCCGCTCGCCGCCGATCCGGCGCGCGCGCTGAAGCCCGGTCCAGCCGTCGGTCCTCTCGTAATCCTCGAGGCTGGTCGGCCGCGTGCGGCCCGCGCGGATGAACGTCAGCCGCTGCTGGCGGGCGATGAACGGATGCTCCACGATCTCGCCGATCGCCTTGGGCGATGTGCCGTCGAGGATCGCGTCTACATCGTCCAGCGTCGCCGGGCCGAAGCCCATGCCGGCGATCTCCACCAGCGGTTCCAGCCAGTGCATGCCCCAGCTCGACGTGCGGTGGACTTCGTGGCCCTTGCTGGCGAAAGCGGCGGCCAGTTCGTCGGCGCCCAGCGCGCGGGCCAGCGCGTCGTCGGAAATACGGATAATCATCGGGCGTTCTCGATCACTTCGACGAGCCCGGCGGAATCGAGCCGGGCATGGAGCCGGTCGCCCGTGCGGGCGCTGGGGCCGGCGCTGCACAGGCCCAGGCAATAGACGGTGGTAAGCTTCACTCGCCCGGCCGCGGCCTTTTCGGCCGCCGGGATCAGCGCTTCGACACCGCGTGCCTTGCAGGCTTCGGCACGGCAGATCTGCACTTCGGGGCGCGGATCGGCCGCGGCGTGGAAATCGTGATAGAAGCTGACCACGCCGTGCACGTCGGCACGGGAGATATTGAGCGCGCCGGCGATCAGCGCCTCGGTCTCCGCATCGACGCAGCCGAAGGCGGCCTGCACATCATGCAGGATCGGCAGAAGCGGGCCCTCACGGCCCGCATGGTCGGCCACGATTTCCGTGACCCTCTCTTGCTTGGTACTTACCAACTCAGTCTCTCCGCGTGCCAGGCGATGTGGTCGGCCATGAAGGTCGAGATGAAGAAGTAGGAGTGGTCATAACCCTCCTGCATCCGGATTTGCGCCCGCATATCCACATTGCGGCACGCTTCGTCCAGTAAATGAGTCTGCAACTGCTCTTCAAGGAAGCTGTCGGCCGTGCCCTGGTCCACCAGCAGGTGGGGCAGGCGGGCGCCGTCTTCGATCAGGGCGCAGGCGTCGTATTGGCGCCAGGCGGACCGATCCCCGTCCTGGTCTTGGCCGAGATAGCCGCCTAGCGCCTTCTCACCCCAGGGGCAGTTCATCGGGCTGACGATCGGGGCGAAGGCGCTGACCGAACGGAAGCGGCCGGCACTGCGCAGCGCGATCGTCAGCGCGCCGTGGCCGCCCATGGAATGGCCGGTGATGCCCTGCCGGCTCATATCCACTGGAAATTCCGCCGCGACCAGGGCGGGCAGTTCCCGCTCTATATAGCTGCGCATGCGGAAGTGCTTCGCCCACGGTTCCTGCGTGGCGTCGACATAGAAGCCGGCGCCCTGGCCGAAATCGTAAGCCTCGTCATCCGGTACGCCGTCGCCGCGCGCACTGGTGTCCGGCGCGATGAACACCACGCCATGCTCGGCGCAGGCGCGGCGGTATTCGCCCTTTTCCATGACATTGGCATGGGTGCAGGTGAGGCCGGACAGATACCACAGGACCGGCAGCTTGGTGCCCGGCGCATGGTCCGGCACATAGACCGCGAAGGTCATCGGCGTGCCCGTTTCGGCGGACTCGTGCCGATAGACCCCCTGCGTGCCGCCGAACGCCTTGTTGCGGCTGACCGTTTCCATTTCGAACTCCGTGACCCGGCGAACGGTGCCGGGCTTCTTTGGGTGCGATCCCGGCTTTCACCGGGATCGCCCGATATCAGTGGCGCATGTGGTAGGCGCAGATCTTGTTGCCGTCGGGATCGCGCAGGTAAGCGCCGACCGACTGGTTCGGAGCGCGCTCGCGCGGTCCGGGAGGGCCATCGCAGGTGCCGCCGGCGGCCAGGCCCGCGGCGTGCCACGCGGCCACTGTCTCGTCATCCTTGGCGGCGAAGCCCAGCGTGCCGCCATTGGCATAGGTGGCCGCTTCGCCGTTCAGCGGCTTGCCGACGATGAAGGTGCCCTGCGGCCCGGCATAGACCAGCTGGCCGGCCTCGGGCGGCACGACGTTCTGATAACCGAGCACGTCCATGACGGCGTCGTAGAACTTGCGGCTCTTCTCGATGTCGTTCGAGCCGACGAAAGCGTGAGTGAACATGGTCTGGGGAATCTCCTTCGTAGGGTTGCGACTCAATCAGGCGTCATTGCGGGGAGCGGGACGCCGAAGCAATCCGCAAGCGCCAAAAGGGGCACCCCGGCCTGGCCGGCTCCGGGCCGGTTCTGCTCCGGCTTCGTCCGCAATGACGAAACCACGGCGGGTCGGACTCAATACACCACGACGCTGCGGATGCTTTCGCCGGCGTGCATCAGGTCGAAACCCTTGTTGATCTCTTCGAGCGAGAGGACGTGGGTGATCATCGGATCGATCTGGATCTTCCCATCCATGTACCAGTCCACGATCTTGGGCACATCCGTCCGGCCCTTGGCCCCGCCGAACGCGGTGCCGCGCCAGTTGCGGCCGGTGACGAGCTGGAACGGCCGGGTGGCGATTTCCTTGCCCGCTTCGGCCACGCCGATGATCACGCTGGTGCCCCAGCCGCGATGGCAGGCTTCCAGCGCGGTGCGCATGACTTCGGTGTTGCCGGTGCAATCGAAGGTATAGTCGGCGCCGCCATCGGTCAGTTCGACCACCTTGGCGACGACTTCATCGCGGCCCATCCCCTTGGTGTTGAGGAAATGGGTCATGCCGAACTTGCGGCCCCATTCCTCGCGGTCCGGGTTCACGTCGATGCCGACGATCATGTTGGCGCCGGCCAGCTTGGCGCCCTGGATCACGTTGAGGCCGATGCCGCCCAGGCCGAACACCACCACGTTGTCGCCCACCTGGACCTTGGCGGTGTTGACCACCGCGCCGACGCCGGTGGTGACGCCGCAGCCGATGTAGCAGCTGGTCTGGAACGGCGCGTCCTCGCGGATCTTCGCCACGGCGATTTCCGGCAGCACGGTGAAGTTCGAGAAGGTCGAACAACCCATGTAGTGATAGATCGTCTGCCCCTTGTAGGAAAAGCGGCTGGTGCCGTCGGGCATCAGCCCCTTGCCCTGCGTGGCGCGGATCGCGGTGCACAGGTTGGTCTTGCCTGAAAGGCACGACTTACACTGGCGGCATTCCGGCGTGTAGAGCGGGATCACATGGTCGCCCGGCTTCACGCTGGTGACCCCCGGGCCGACCTCGCGCACCACGCCCGCGCCCTCGTGGCCCAGGATCGAAGGGAACAGGCCTTCGGAATCGAGCCCGTCGAGCGTGTAGGCATCGGTATGGCAGATGCCCGTCGCCATGATCTCTACCAGGACTTCCCCCGCCTTCGGCCCCTCGAGATCGAGCTCCACGATCTCGAGAGGTTGCTTGGCGGCGAAGGCGACGGCGGCACGGGTCTTCATTGAAATGCTTTCCAGTCTTTAAGTCAGTCAGTCGATGGGTTGTCCGGCGGGCACGGCGCTTGTCTCTTCATCCCCGTCGCGCAGCGGCAGGAGCCAGATGAGACCCGCGCCGATGATCGCGCTGACGGACATGATGGCCGACACCGTGAACAGGTGCTGGTTGCCGCCGCCGAACCAGGTGAACAGGAACCCGGCGATGATCGGCGAGCCCGCCGCGCCGGCGCGGCCGACGCCCAGCACGAAGCCGGTGCCGGTCGCGCGGGCGAAGGCCGGGAAGCCGCGCGCGAAGGCGGCATAGTAGCCGACGATCGCGGCGTTGAGGAAGAACATTGTTAGGAAAGCCGCCAGACGCCAGCCCCACAGGGTGCCGCTGCCCATGCCGAACGCGGCGACCGCGGCCGAGCCGAGCACGGCGCAGACGATCGTCGGCCCCTTGATATCCCACTTCTTGAGCAGGAACCCGAACAGGAAGCCGCCGATGGCGCCGCCGATGTTGGCCCAGGTCAGCGTGCTGGCCGCTTCCGGCTGGGAGAAGCCGCTGTCGGCCACGATCTGCACGGCGAATTTGAGGATGTAATAGAAGGTGATGGTGTGGAACAGGTATCCGAACGCCAGCAGCAGGGTGACGGGGCGCAGGCGCGGATTGGCCAGGATATCGCTGACCTTCGGCTTCGGCGCGCTCGGTTCGATTTCCGGCAGCGCGTCGATCGGCGGCTGCTGCAGCGCGCGGAGCGACTTGTTGATCTTCTCCAGCGCGCCTTCCGGGCGGCGGGCGGCATAGTAGGCCGGCGTTTCCGGCACCAGCAGCATGACCAGCGGGATCATGACCGCCGTGACCACGGCGCCGAACAGGAACACCGCGCGCCAGTCATATTCCACCAGCAGCCAGCTCTGCGCCACGAACCCCCCGATCACGCCGCCGACCGGATAACCGATCACGTAAAGCGCCATGGCCAGGCTGCGGCCCGACTTGCTCGAGGATTCGGCGGTGACCGCATTGGTCGCCGCCAGCATGCCGCCGATGCCCAGGCCGGTGATGAAGCGCCACACGGTAAGCTCCGTGACCCCGCCCGCATCGTGCGCCATGAACATGCCGATGGCCATGACGACCAGGCAGAGCAGCATCGCCGGCTTGCGCCCCATCTTGTCGGCCACGCCGCCCAGGATGACGGAGCCGAAGCCCATGCCGATCAGCTCGGCCGAGAGCACGATGCCCAGTTCCGACCGTGGGATGCCCCATTCCATCGTGATGCCCGGCGCCGCGAAAGCGCTCGACAGCACATCGAATCCGTCGAGAGCGTTCAGCAGGATCATCAGCACGATGACGATCCATTGCCGCACGCTCATCGGATTGTCGTCGATCACCGCGATCGGGTTGGTCCCGCCCGTGCTACCAGCCATTTTTTGTGTTCCCTCTCCGTAGACCGGCTCTCATTCGTGTATTCGCGCCAGCATTTCCACCAGTTTTTCAGCTTCGCCCGCTGTGAAGCGCGCCTTCAGCCAGGCTTCGTGCTGGGCGATGCAGCGGCGCGCCTTGGCCAGGGCCTCCACGCCACCGTCCGTCAGGTAAAGTGCCTGCTTGCGCGCATCGCTGGTCGAACGTTCCCGGCGCATGAAGGCGCGCGCCTGCAGGCGGTTGACGATGGTCATCGTCGTCGCCCGGTCCATCCTCAGCCGGCGGCCGAGCTCTATCTGCGAAATGCCGGGAAATTCGCTCACCAGCCAAAGCGCGGAAACCTGCTTCTGCGTAAGGTCGAGATCGGCGAAGGTTTCGGTGAAATGGCGATAGACCGCGCCGTGCGCCAGGCGGATATGGAACCCGATGATGCCTTCCAGCCCGCCGAGATCGCCCGGCGGGCGCGGGGCCTTGTCATCCGTCAATGCCGGTGCGCCCACCAGATGCTCCCATCCCGCCGCTTGCCTAATCGTTAGTAGAGCATACAATTCCGCGCAAGGAGAACCCCATGGCGCATTTTCCGCAAACGCCCAGCTTCACCGGCTTCAACACACCCAGCCGAATCGAGGCTGATATCGCCGACCTGCAACACACCGGCGAAATCCCGCGCGAGCTGGACGGCGCGTTCTATCGCGTGCAGCCCGATCCGCAGTTCCCCCCGCGCCTGGGTGACGATATCGCCTTCAACGGCGATGGCATGATCACCCGGTTCCATTTCCATGACGGGCAATGCGATTTCCGCCAGCGCTGGGCGCGGACCGACAAGTGGAAGCTGGAAAACGCGGCGGGCCACGCGCTGTTCGGCGCATACCGCAACCCGCTGACCGATGACGCGGCGGTGAAGGGGCAGATTCGCGGCACCGCCAATACCAATGCCTTCCCGTTCGGCGGCAAGCTCTGGGCGCTGAAGGAAGACAGTCCCGCGCTCATCATGGACCCGGCCACGATGGAGACCGACGGCTATACGAAGTTCGACGGCAAGATGACCGGGCAGACCTTCACCGCGCATCCGAAGATCGACCCGGCCAGCGGCAACATGGTCGCCATCGGCTATGCCGCCAGCGGGCTGTGCAGCGACGATGTGACCTATTACGAGGTCAGCCCCGAGGGGGAACTGGTCCGCGAGAAGTGGTTCAAGGTTCCCTATTACTGCATGATGCACGATTTCGGCATCACGCCCGATTACCTCGTCCTGCACATCGTGCCTTCCATCGGCAGCTGGGAACGGCTGGAGCAGGGCAAGCCGCACTTCGGCTTCGACACCACGCTGCCGGTCTATCTCGGGATCATCCCGCGCCGCGACGACATGAAGCAAGAGGATATCCGCTGGTTCAAACGCGATAACTGCTTCGCCAGCCACGTGCTCAACTGCTGGCAGGAAGGGACGAAAATCCATTTCATCACGCCGGAGGCGAAGAACAACATGTTCCCATTCTTCCCGGATGTGCACGGCGCGCCGTTCAATCCGATGGAGGCGGCCAGCCACCTGACCGACTGGACGGTGGACCTCGCCAGCAATGGCGAGGAATTCGATTCGATCACCCGGCTGACGGAAACGGTTTCCGAATTCCCGCGCATCGACGATCGCTTCGCGGGGCGCAGGAACCGGTACGGATGGGGTCTGGAAATGGACATGCGCCGCCCGCATGAATTGAAGGGCGGCAGCGCCGGCGGCATGCTGATGAACTGCCTGTTCCTGAAGGACCTTGAAACAGGGGCGGAACAGCATTGGTGGGCCGGGCCCGTCAGCACGCTACAGGAACCGTGCTTCATCCCGCGCAGCAAGGATGCGCCGGAGGGCGACGGCTGGATCGTGCAGGTCTGCAACCGGCTGGACGAACACCGCAGCGACCTGCTGCTGTTCGACGCGCTGGAGATCGAGAAAGGCCCCATCGCCACCATCCAGGTGCCGATCCGCCTGCGCTTCGGCCTCCACGGCAACTTCGCCCCAAGCGAGGAACTTGGGCTGGCGAGGGAGGTGGAGCCTGTCTGAATGCACGATGGGCGGCTATTGCCGCATGTATGAGATTCGCCCGCTTATTCGCCTTGCTCTCTATGCTGATGCTGGCGAGCATGGCCGCGAGTCAGGAAGCGGCGCCGGCTTTTCATCCCGATAGGACGGCATGGGGCGATCCCGATTTTCGCGGCGTTTGGCCCGTCCAGAACATCAACGATGCGCGCATTCCGCTCGAACGGCCCGCCGCGATGGGCGATCGCGCATGGTTGACGGAGGAGGAGTTTGCCGAACGGCTCAAGCAGGCCCAGCTGTCCGATGCGAGCTATTCCGATGGCATCGATAGTGAGGGGACGCGCGGGCTCGCGGCTTGGCTACGCTCTTCCCGCACCGGGCACGCCGCTTCGCTGCTGGTCGATCCGCCGGACGGCCGCCTGCCGCCGCTGACGCGGGCGGCGCAGGTGCTCCATGAAGCCGGCCGGTCGAGCTACAAGGAGGGGCAGACGCGGTTCGAGTGGATCACCGACATGGATGCGTTCGACCGCTGCATCACGCGCGGCTTTCCGGCGATGATGCTGCCCAAGCCGTACAACAACGGCGTGCGCATCTTCCAGTCGCCCGGGTATGTCGTCTTGCAGCTGGAGATGTTCGGCACGCGCGTGGTGCCGGTGGGCCAGCACGGCCGCTGGCCCGATGCCGTGCGGGCCTGGAACGGGTCGAGCCGCGGGCGCTGGGACGGCGATACGCTGGTGATCGAGACGACCAATATCGTCACCGGCGACAGCGCCACGACCGATGCCGCTCGCCGGGCAGGCTCGCCGCTGCCTGGCCGCACTCTGGCGACGCTGCCGATGGGCCCGGGGGCGCATACGCTCGAACGGCTGACGATGACCGGGGCGGACACCATTGCCTACGAGTTGACCTATACGGACCCGGAAGTGTTCACCGCGCCCTGGACAGCCGCTTTCGAATGGACGCGTGACGATGCCTACCAGATCTACGAATACGCCTGCCACGAAGGAAACGGCCACCTGCGCGCTCTGATCGAAACCTCGCGCTCTCTGGAAAGGGAACGCCAGGCGGGGCGCGGCGCACACTAGCGGCATCGCCTTGGCATTCGGCGCGGTGCTTTATGCGCGGCCGCCGAGACACCGCCACCACCGACGAAGGCGAGATGCGGGCGCAACCGGTTGCTTCTTCTGCCCCCCAACTTCATCCGACTATGACGGTTTGGGCGGTTCCTGACAGGTTCCGTAATTCTTTTCCATGAGCTCCATGTATTCGGCGATCGGCGTCAGGCCGACGTCGCTCCGCAGCCGGTCGAGATCGGCCTCGCTTTCGAGCGTTTGCGGCACGAAATGCCCGCCGACGCAGGTCGCCTGCGTGCCATAGCGCTGCTTGCCCGCCAGCTTCAGCATGACGCGGTCGTAAAGGTAGGCGTAGTTCTGCTTCGACACCTCGCCTTGCGCGACGAGCGGTTCCATCGCGCGCAGGGCGTCGAGCTGGAATGCCGGGTCCATGTCGGCGTGCTGGGCGAGCAACCAGGCATTGCCGGCCGCTTCCTCGCCAACTTCGGACAGCCGCGGCCAGCCCCTTTTCTCCAGGATTTGTTTGAGCCAGGCGGTGTTTTCCCGGTCATGGCGGACCATTGCCCTGCCGATCCTTGCCTGCGCGATCGCCCGCCCTGCCGGGGAGAGCGGCGGAGCATCGGCTGCGTTCCCCTGGCCCCACGAATAAGCCATGCGCAGCATTTGCTCCCCGAGCACCCGCCGTTCGAGCTGCCTGCCGAGATCCCCGGTATGCGGCCGATTGATCCGTTCCGCCAATCCGACAGCGAACAAGTAGCTTTCCACGATCGGAAGCGCCTGGCGAAGCTCCTCCGAAAAGGCGGCAAAGCTGCTTAAATCGGACACTTGCGGTTCGAAGCCGGCATCTTCGCAAATTTCGGCTCCGCGTGAAATGTTCAGTTCGACGTCAGGGTATCCGCGCTGTGCGAGCTCGGCGCGCAACGTCTCGCGGCCCTGCTCGTAGCAGGCCAGACGCCAGGCGTTTATCGCCTCGTGGGCGGCCTTCTCCGCGGCCGTTGCATCATCGAACCGGCCCTTGATCCAGTGATAGTCGCCGGGTTCGAACCGGCCATCCTCGATGTAAGGCTGCAATGCTTCCGGTACCTGGGGCGGCTCGCCTGCCGCGCACAGGAATGTCGCGCAAACGGTGAGTAGAATCCCGCGAGCCACCATCGAATCTCTCCCCAAGGGGCGCGACCCTTTTTACCGTGCGCATTGCGGCCCGTTACGGCAAGTGTAACTGACAGGGCCCGGCTGGACACGCCCTGCCGGGCGCGGCAGTAACGGGCATCCGCCGGCGGTTTAGAAAGACAGGAATGACCCGCGAACGCCGACTGCCCGAATGCTGGCTGACCGACATGGACGGGGTGCTGGTCAAGGAAGGCCTAGCGATCCCCGGCGCGGCGGAGTTCATTGCCCGGCTGGTGGAGAAGGATCGGCGGTTCCTCGTCCTCACCAACAATTCGATCTACACTCCGCGCGATCTGGCCGCGCGGCTGGCGCGGTCAGGGCTCAAGGTGCCGGAACAGGCGATCTGGACCAGCGCGCTGGCGACCGCCGATTTCCTCGCCGATCAATCGCCCGGCGGCACGGCCTATGTCCTGGGCGAGGCGGGGCTGACCACCGCCTTGCACGATGTCGGCTATACGCTGACCGATACGGCGCCGGACTATGTCGTCCTGGGCGAGACGCGCACGCTGTCGTTCAGCGCGGTGACCACGGCGGTGCGACTGGTGCTGAATGGCGCGCGCTTCATCGCCACCAACCCCGATGTGACCTCGCCTTCGCCCGAGGGGCCCTTGCCGGCCACCGGCGCGGCGGCGGCGATGATCACCGCGGCCACCGGCGCGACGCCCTATTTCGTCGGCAAGCCCAACCCGATGATGTTCCGCAGCGCGATGAACAAGATCGACGCGCATGCGCTGTCCACGGTGATGATCGGTGACCGGATGGATACCGATGTCGTCGCCGGGATCGAGGCCGGGCTGGAGACGATCCTGGTGCTGACCGGCTCCACCAGCGCCGGGCACGTCGCCCGCTTTCCCTATCGCCCCAGCCGGGTGCTGCCGTCGATCGCCGAGGTGATCGAGCTGGTCTGAGCCCGATCGCCTTGGGTTGATTCCAGGACAGGCGGATCAGGTCTGGGCAACCGTCCGGCCCAATCGCGGCCCGGCTGGTCGGAAGCCGCCTTTTCGCCTGTCGCTTCCGCTGCTTACTGCGCGGGCACAGGGGGCTGACGGGAGGATCCGCGTGGCCACACAACCCGCCGTCACCGACGGCAATCCGCTTCACCGCTCGCCCGCTCCGCCTCCGCGGCTGGACTTGCATTATCTGCGCGCCAGCGGGCTGGCGCAGGCGCGGCTGCAACTGGCGGTGCTGTCGGGCAATCGCCACCGTGCGCTGGAACAGATCGACCGCCTGGTCGCCATCGACAAGCGGCTGGAACAGGTGGCTGAAGGGCTGATGCCCATCGCCCCGCCAGTGGAAGCCCTGGAAAGCGAGCTGGCCGACGAACGCCTGGCCATCGCCAGCGAGAAGCTGGCGCTGACTTCCGGCATCGAGCTGCCCCGGCTGGAACCAGCCTTCGGGGCGGGCATGGCGGCGGCTATCCCGGTCATGGAACCGATCGAGATCGTCGAGGAAAAGGCGCTGAAAGGGCGGTTCGTCAGCGTATTGGTGGGCGCGCTCCTGCTGCTGGCGCTCTGCCTGGCACTGGGCGCCGCACTGACGCAGCTCTAACGATCCCCCTCCCGCTTGCGGGAGGGGTTAGGGGAGGGCCTGTTCAGCCCTCCGATCGTGAATCAGGCGGCCAGCGCCTGCTTGGCGTCGGCCAGGATCATTTCCGCGCCTTTTTCCGCGATCATGATCGTGGGGGCATTTGTGTTGCCGCTGCTGATCTTCGGCATCACCGAAGCATCGATCACCCGCAGGCCTTCCACCCCGCGCACGCGCAGCTGCGGGTCGAGCGGATAGCGCTCGTCCCCCATCGCGACCGTGCCGACGCAGTGATAGAGGGTGCCGCCGGCCAGCTTGGCGTAGGCGAGCATTTCCTCGTCACTGTTGCCGAACGGATCGCCCTTTTCCTTCATGTAGGGTTCCAGCGCCGGCTGCTGCCAGATTTTGCGGATCAGCTTGAGCTGGTCGACCACGCTCTGCCGGTCGATCGGATCGCTGAGGTAGTTCGGCATGATCCGCGGCCGTTCGAGGCCGTCGGGCGACTTCGCATGGATCGATCCGCGCGATTCCGGGCGAAGCTGGCACGGATTGGAAGCCATGCCCGGTTCCTTGTCGAGCCTCAGGCCCTGATACTGGTTGAGGAATTCCAGATCCATCGACGCGGCCATGACGTGGATCTGGATGTCCGGGTATTGCAGTTCGTCCCGGCTCTTGGCGAACACGCAGCCATGGCCGACAGCGTAGGACAAGAGGCCCTTGCGGGTCAGGCCGTATTTGGCGATCTGGCCCAGCAGCTTCACCCCGCGGCTCAGCTCATTGATCGAATGGCGCGGCTCTTTCAGCGCGGCCTGGCAGCCGATCATATAGTGATCCTGCATGTTCTCGCCGACCATCGGCGATTCATGCACCAGCGTAACGCCCAGCTCCCGCAGCAAGGCGCCCTGGCCGACGCCGGAGACTTCCAGCAGCTTCGGGCTTTCGACCGCGCCGGCGGCAACGATCACCTCGCGGCCGGCCATTACCCGGCGGGTTTCGCCGTGCTGCTTGAACTCGACCCCGATCGCCTTCTTCCCGTCCCACAGGATACGGGTGGTCATCGCCCGGGTTTCGACGGTGAGGTTGTGCCGCTTCATCGCCGGATGGAGATAGGCCACCGCGGCCGAATGGCGGCGGCCGTTCCGGGCGGTCATCTGGAAGAAGCTGACGCCTTCCTGGTTCCCGTCGTTGAGGTCCTTCTTGTAGGGGATGCCCGCCTGCACGCAGGCTTCGACCAGCGCCGCGCTGACCGGGTGCTCCTCGGGAAAGTCGGAGACGTTGAGCGGCCCGCCCACGCCGTGGAAGGCGTCTTCGCCGCGTTCCTGGTGCTCGCTCTTGCGGAAATAGGGCAGGACTTCGTCCCAGCTCCACCCCCGCGCGCCCATCTGCGCCCAGCCGTCATAATCGGCTGCCTGGCCGCGCACGTAGAGCAAGCCGTTGATCGAGCTGGAACCGCCCAGCACCTTGCCCTTGGGCCATTTGTGCCGGCGGCCGCCAGAGCCTTCGTCCACTTCCGTTTCGTAAAGCCAGTTGACCTTGGGATCGTTCAGCGTCTTGCCGAAGCCGATCGGGGTGTGGATCATCACGTTGGAGATGAACTGGCTCGGTTCCTTCAGCGGCCGGTCGTCACCCCCCGCTTCCAGCAGCACCACCTTGTGCTCCCCGCTCTCCGTCAGCCGCGCGGCCAGCACGCAGCCCGCGCTGCCTGCCCCGACGATGACATAGTCCGCGTAAAGGTCCGCCGCCATTTTCCACTCCTCTCGATCCCCGCCGCGCGGTACTTTAGGATTCGCTGGCCTGCAACGCTAAGGGCCCTATGCTGTACCCGCAATGGCTGGGGATGAGCATGATCAAACCGGAACTTGAGTTTGTCTACGAAGCGGGCGGGGAACTGGAAGCCCCGCGTGAGATCGGCCAGGTGTTCGATGGCGCGCGGCGGATCATTCCGATCAAGTCCGGCGGCTATGTGAAGGGGCCGGGAATCAGCGGCAAGCTGATGGGCAATTCGGCCGACTGGCAGCTTACCCGGCCCGATGGGGTGACGGTGGCCGATGCGATCTATGCGATCGAAACCGATGACGGCGCGCTGATCCAGATCCGCAACAAGGGCCTGCGCCACGGCCCGCCCGAAGTGATGGACCGGCTGAGGCGCGGGGAGGACGTCGATCCCGCGGAGTATTATTTCCGCACCGTGCCCGAATTCATCGCGCCCGATGGCCCTTATGCCTGGCTCAACAAGTCGATCTTCGTCTGCACCGGCGCGCGCTATGCCAGCAGCATCAAGCTGTGGGTGTGGCGAGTGACGTGACAATGGGCCGGACGGCCGGCTTGCATATCCGGCCGCCCGATCCATATGGACGGCATGATCGCCCGCCCCGACAAACATCCCGGCAGAAGCACCGCACGGCTCCTCCGGCCCTGAGCCGGAGCGACCCTTCCGCGAGCCGGATTTGGCTCAGGGCTAAAGTTCAGACCTTTCGATCCCAGGCCGGGTGAGCACCGCTCTCCCTTCGGCCCTCATCGGCTCGCGCCCCTCCAATGGAGATGATCCGATGCCGCATCCATCCCCCAGACTATCGTTCGCGTTCGCCGAGCTAGGTTCAGCGCGCTCTTCCCCCGCCGTCCACGAACAGGTGGCCAGGCTGATCGGCCGATATCCCGCGCTGACCAAGCCGGAACTGGAGCGCCTGGCCGGTCTGTTTCCCCGGCTGACCGCGCTCGACATGTCGATGATGATGGCCGACGCCGATCTGAGCGCGAAGCTGGAAGCCTTCTGCACGACGCATCGTGCCCTGCTTCGGCCCTCGGCCGCCGATCTGGCCGTGATCGGCGCGATCCTTTCGCTGCCGATCCTGATCCTGGCGACGATCATCCTGACGGGGGCCTGACCGGGCGAGGGGCAGGCCCGGCTGGATCGCCTTCAACCCCGGGCCGACGCGGCGTCAGGCGATGCGCATGTCGAGCAGGGTAGGGCCTGCCTGCGCGAAGCTCCATTCCAGCGCGGCATCCACCGCGTCCGCCGCCTCCACGCGCCGCGCCGGCACGCCCAGCGCCTGCGCCAGTGCGACGAAATCGATGCCGGAGAGATCGCAGCCGGGCACCTGGTTCATGCCGAATTCGGCGGAAAAGCCGGTCAGCGCGGCATAGGCGCCATTGTCGAGGATCACGAAGCTGACGTTCGCCGTCTCGTTGCGGGCGGCATAGAGCCCCTGCACCGTATAAAGCGCGGAGCCATCGCCCAGGATGGCGATCACCTTGTCGCGCTGCCCCATGGCCACGCCCACGGCGGCGGGAAGCGAATAGCCCAGCCCGCCGCTGGCGCAGGTGTAGAACCCGCCTTCGCGCGTGATCGGCAGCGTATCGTGCACCGGGCCGCGCGCCGTGGGGGCTTCCTCCACGATCACCGCGCGCGGCGGGCGCAGCGCGGCGATGCGCTTAAGGACATAGGCCGCGGTCATGGCCGGCGCCGGATCGGCCAACGGACGGGCGCTGCCGGCGAAGGGGCGGGCCGCCGCCATGTCCGCCAACTGGCGCAGGCCGGCGCCGACATGGCCCAGCACGCCGTATCCGCCCGGCAGGTTGGCCAGGTGGCGCGGATCGTCGCTCAGCGCGGCGAGGCTGGCATGGGCCGGCCAGTGCGGGCCACTGCCTTCGACGTGATAAGTGAACACCGGCGCCCCGGCGACGAGGATCGCATCGTGCGGCGCCAGCGCGTCGCGGATCTGGTCGCGCCAGGCGTTGAGGAAGCCGGCGAATTGCGGATGGTCCTCAGGGAACACCTCGCGCGCGGCGTAAGGCGCGGCCCACACGCTGGCCCCGGTCCTTTCGGCCAGGGCGATCGCCGCGTCCCATCCCTGGCCGTTCGCCACGCCCGTCCCCAGCACCAGCGCGGGGTTTTTCGCCGTGTCGAGCAGGTCCGCCAGGCGTTGCAGCCCGGCGGGATCGGGCATCGTGCGCAAGCTGAGATCGGGCAACGCGGGCATTTCGCATTGCCGGTCCCAGTCGTCGACGGGGATCGAGACGAAAACCGGGCCCATCGGCGGGGTGAGCGCCGTGGCGAAGGCACGCACGAGCGCCAGCGGCACGTCTTCGGCGCGCGCCGGCTCCACCGAGAACTTGACGTAGGGCCGCGGAAACTCCGTCGGGCGTTCGGCGAACAGGAACGGATCGTGCGGCAGGATGGAACGCGCCTGCTGCCCGGCGGTGACGACCACCGGCGCATTGTTCTTCCACGCGGTGAACAGGTTGCCCAGCGAATGGCCGGTGCCGGCCGAGCTGTGCAGGTTGACCAGCGCCGCACGCCCGGACGATCGGGCATAGCCATCGGCCATGGCCACCACGACCGCCTCGTTCAGCCCCTGGAGGTAAGGGAAGGGCATGGCCTTGAGCATCGGCAGCTCTGTGCTGCCGGGATTGCCGAACATCCGGTCGACACCGAAATGCTCGAACACACGGAAGGCGGCTTCGCGGACGGTAGGCATGTGGCGTCCCTAGGCGGTCAAGCGAAGGCTCGGCAAGACCCGGTGGCTAGACTTGTTCGCCGCCGCTTCGCGCGCGTTCCAGCACCGTGGTCTCGTCGCGGTTCACGCGCCACAGCACGATCAGCAGGCAGACCACGATCGCCGGCACCACCACGTTGATCGAGATGATCGCCTGGCCAAGATCGCCATGCAGCCGGTCGCTGACGATGCCGACGAAGTAAGGCCCCATGCCCAGTCCCAGCAGCGTGGTGATGATGATGAAGATGGAACTGGTGATTCCGCGCATGCGCGGCAGCACCAGATCGTAGAGCAGCGAATAGAGCGGCGGGAGCCACAGCGTCAGGATCAGGCTGTAGCCGGTGAAGCGCAGGTAGAAGCTGGTCGCATCGGGCGCGCTGTAGGTCCAGATGCCGAAGAACGGCGAAATGCCGAGCGAGAAGAGCGTCAGCCACACGCGGCCCTTGCCGCCCATGCGCGCGGTCAGCCAATCGGACAGCGGGCCGGCCACGATCGGGCCGATCATGCCCAGCACCGCCGCCAGCAGGCCGAACTGCAAGCCCGTCTGCGCCGGCGAAAGGCCGAACTCGCGATTGAGGAACGACGGCGTGAAGCCCATCACCCCATAGTTGATCGAGGTCTGGAACCCGGCGACCACCATCAGCAGGATCACCGAGGGGGAGAAGACCACGTTGTAGGCGGGCCGGTCGGTCAGTTTCAGCGACTGGAACATGTTGAGGATCACGAAGGCGCCAAAGCCGACCACGAACCACTGCATGACATGCGGATCGATGCTGAGCCCCAGCGCCTCGGTCGGCGGGCGGGGCGAAAAGCGCTGCGCCACCCCGGTCATGATCCAGCAGAACAGCACGATCGCGGCCAGCCCGATCAGGTTGATGGCCCATTGCCGGCCGCTGGCCTTGCGGCTCCACAACGACACCCAGTTGATGCCCGGCGTGACCGAGGCCAGCACCGCGCCGCTGGCCTTGAACGGGTGCGGGTCCTCGGGAGAGACGATGCCGTCCACCCCGCCGCGCACGGGTTCGCGCAGGCGATAGGTGAGCCAGGCGAGCAGCAGGCCGGGGAGCGCGGCCACCAGGAAGGCGAACTGCCAGCCGGAAAAGCCGCCCGGCCGATGGGGGAAGCTCGTATCCCACCACTGCGCGACCACGCCGCCCAGGGCCATCGACAGGCCGAGGCCGAGCGCGGTGGCGATGCCCAGCGCTGCCATCGCCGTGCCGCGCCGGGAACGGGGGAACGTGTCGAAGATGATCGAATTGGCCGCCGGCTGCGCCGCCGCTTCGCCCACGCCTACGCCCAGGCGCGAGATCGCCAGCAGCGCGAAGCCGCCGGCGAAGGCGGCGAGGCCGGCGAAGATCGACCAGGCGAAGATGCAGATGGCCAGCAGCCGGGTCCTGATCCAGCCATCCACCAGCCGGCCCAGCGGCAGGGAGAACAGCGCGTAGAACAGCGAGAACACCGTGCCGTAAAGCAGGCCCAGCTCCGCGTCGCCGATATGAAGGTCGGCGCGGATATTGGGCGCCAGGATCGAGAGGATCTGCCGGTCGAGCAGGCTGAGCCCCTGCGCCGAGGAGACCAGCGCCAGCGCATACCAGCCCGAGCGGCTGACTTTGGCGGGCGCCTTCAGCGGTTCATCCGCCGCACTGGTGGCCATTCAATCTTCTCCCTCTCCCAACCCTCCCCGGATGGGAAGGGGACCGTCCACCATGGCGTGGCGGGAACCTCCCCGCTTGGGGGAAGCCTGCCTTATCCCTTCAGCGCCGCCGCGATCGTTTCGCTTATCGGCGTGGTGGGGCGGCCGGACAGCGTGCTCAAGTTCCGGCTATCGTCGTACAGCTCGCCATGGCCCGACAGCGCGCTGGTGCTGGCCAGCATGGCCGCGACCGGCGGCGGCAGGCCGGCGCCTTCCAGCACCCTGGCATATTCCGCTTCGCTCTGGTCCACATAGGCGATCGGCTTGCCCGCCTGGCGGGACACTTCCGCCGCGAATTCGTCCATCGTCCAGCCGCTGTCGCCGGCCAGCTCGTAAGTCCGGCCGCCTTCGCCCTTGAGCAGCGCGGCGGCGGCGCCGGCGGCCAGATCGCGGCGGCTGGCGGTGGACAGCTTGCCCTGGCCCACCGCGCCGAAGATCTTGCCGCTCTCCAGCGCCTGGGCGAGGCCGCCGGTATAGTTTTCCGAATACCAGCCATTGCGCAGCAAGTCGTAATTCAACCCGCTGCCGGCCAGCAGCTTCTCGGTCGCGACATGTTCCGGCGCCAGCGCCAGGCGCGATCTGTCGCCTTTCAGGATCGAGGTATAGGCGATGTACGAAACGCCCGCTTCCTTCGCCGCGTTGATGACGTTGCCGTGCTGCCGCTCGCGCTCGCCCACGGCGTTGCCGCTGATCAGCAGCAGCCGGTCCACCCCGCGCAGCGCGGCCTTGAGGCTGTCGGGATCGTCATAATCCGCCTGCCGCACCTGCACGCCGCGCTGGTCGTATTCCTGCAGCGTGCTGGGATCGCGGGCCAGCGCCACGATGTTCGCCGCATCGGTCTGCTGGAGCAGCTCATCGAGCACGAGTCGGCCGAGCTTTCCGCTGGCGCCGGTCACGGCATAAGTCGTCATCGCTTGAGTCTCCTAGAGCTTGAACCAGCGTTCGGCGTTGGTCTGGAAGAACTTCTTCTTCTGTTCGGGCGTGATGTCGAGATCGTCCATCCAGCGTACTTCGTCCGGCACGTATTGATAGGGGTAATCCATCGCATACATCACCCGGTCTTCGCCCATGACCTCGATCATCAGCTTGATCGCCGGGCCGAAGGGAAGGCCGCTATTGGTCGCCAGCACGTTGTTGCGCATGTAGTGGAACAGATCGTGCTGCAGTGGCTTCAGCCGCGGATAGCGGCCGCTGCGCAGCCCGGCCTTGTGCATGTAGTCCAGCCGATAGAGCATGTGCGGCAGGCCTTCGCAGCCATGGCCCAGCATCAGCTGGAGATCGGGATAGCGATCGAACACGCCGGTCGTCATCAGCCGCATCGCGTGATAGCTGACCTCCACCGCGAAGCCATAGACCGCCCCGTCCAGCCCGGCGCCGACCATGTCACCGATCATGCTGTCGGGCAGGCCCTGAGGGTGGATGTACAGCGGCAGGTCCAGATCGGCACAGGCGCGCAGGATCGGATCGAACTGCGGCTCGTCGAGATAATGGCCGTGGGTATGGCTGTTGATCTGCACCCCGTGGAAGCCCAGTTCCTCCTTGGCGCGGCGCAGTTCCTGCGCGGACCATTCCGGATCGATGGGGGCGACGGCGGCCATGCCATAGAAGCGGTCGGGATGCGCTTCGCAGCGGTCCTTGAGGAAATCGTTGGCATTGCGGGCGATGCGCTTGGCTTCCTCGGCATCGAACAATGACTGCGTGCCGGGGCTGGTCATCGCCAGCACGGCCTTGTCGATGCCCGCGTCGTCCATCGCCTTCAGCCGCAGCTCGCCTACATCCAGCAGGCGCTCGCGGATGAAGGTCGTGCGCTCGCTCGGGCTGGTGCCGTAGAAGCCCCAGAGGCTGACGGTTCCCTGGTCGGCGCGGCCTTCCTTCACCAGGCGCATGATCGCGTCGAACTGTTCCTGCGTGGCGAAAGCCTCTTCGGTGGCGATGCGCAGGTATCCGCGATCACCGCCGGTCTTGAGTTCGTGAGTCAACCGTGTCTCCGTTCGTTCCAAACCTTCTCCGTTGAGGGAGAAGGATAGCGAAGCTTACTCGCGCAGCGAGTTAGCGTAGCTTGGATGAGGGTGCTCGGCCCACCGAGCGTAGCACGCCCTCACCCAACTTCGGCTAGGCAGCAAGCTGCCAAGCCTGCGTATCCCTCTCCCTCGCGGGAGAGGGGTTTGCGTCACCCTTCGTGCACTGCTTTGGTCACCAGGCAGGCCATCACGCCTTCGGGTCCGTCCTCGCTGCCGTGGCCGGACCATTTGACGCCGCCGAAGGGGCTGTCGGCCCCGCCGATCATG